>ENA-UOJD01000002-UOJD01000002.1-human-gut-metagenome-genome-assembly--contig:-P48-NODE-2-length-601510-cov-22.978311_pt1 | contig 601510 bp, 477 predicted proteins | sample MGYA00242342_ERZ723889 | MGnify/ENA metagenome assembly ERZ723889 | reverse complement strand
AATACTATTTTCTTTCTCTTTTTCATATTTGTATTTTGGATTAGAATCCCAACATTGCGGCCGGAGGTATATTCAGCACTCGACATAGCAACCTCGCAATTTTGAGGGTCGGTTCCGAACGTCCGGAGATATAGTCATTCACACGCGATGGACTTATTCCAATCTCACCAGCAAGTTGCTTTTGACTCATCCCTTTCTCTTCAAGGGATAGCTCTATCAATTCCGCAACAGTCGGTTTTTCTATCGGATAATGTTCTTTTTCGTATGCTATCACAATATCGGACATAACTGTAAGCTCCACCGCATTCTTATCATTTGAAGGCGTATTGTCATCAACCAATGGCAGAAGTTCCTCCACTCTCGCCAAAGCAAATTCATACTGTTCTTTCGTTACTTTATTCATACTTCTATCTCTTAAATGGTTGAACAATCTATCTTATCGTAATCTTTATGAGTACCAACCCAGCGAATGAAGACGTACCCAATTGTAAACTTAACAACGACAACCAACCGATAGTTGTTGCCTCTGATATTGAAAACGTAGTGTTGGTTGCCTACATAGTCAGCAGAAAGAAAATCCACTTTAATGTCTGATAGGTTCTTCCATTCAGCTTTTTCCACTATATCATACCAACGTTCTAAGGCTATGCGTGAATCTTCATAGCCTTTCGTCTCGTAGAACTCTTTCAATTTCTTATGTGATACAATCCTCATACCTCTTTTGTTTGATGCAAAAATATGAATTAATTTTGAATTATAAAATTTTTCCAGAGAATATATTCTATAATATAGAATTTAGCAATAAAAAAGCGGAACTAAATTAGCTCCGCTCAATAGTACGATAAGAACATGAAGTAATGAATTATCCTTTGGAGTTAGGAGACACTGCATTGTTATTCTTTGCCCCTTGTTCCTCCTTGATTTCTGCAAGCTCCTCTTCTATGCGACTTATGGTATAGGCTTTTGTCCTGCGCTTGTCAGTTTTTGATTTAATGCAGCTTTCATCTTAGCAGCTTTAGCAGCTTGAACAAAATACAAATCAAAAAGAAGTTCCAAAACGTCCAATAAGAACTCTGCTTCATTAGGTTCTACATCTAATATTTCACCAGAAACTTGGTCTTCCATTCCATGAGCAGCAATATTCCCAAAACCACGTATTATTTCCAAATTGTCGCTTATGTATGATGGAAGTTTATTAGTTGCTATTAGCTTATCAATCTCCGTTTTGAGATTCCTTTCTTTAATACCTTCTTTCAGACGGATAATATTTTGTAAACATCTACGGCTCAAGGCTGCACTTGCTTTAGGACTGAATGGAAGTACCAAACAGGCTTCATTATAATCTTCAGCAAACTTAGATTCAACTTCGGGGGCAGCAGGCATTCTACCGCTTCCTACAGGGAATAGTTGTTTAAAATTACAGGAAGGTTGTTCTTCTATAGATATTGTACCGTCTGAGTATTTATCAGCATTGTTTGCCTTTCCCAAAAGTACAATAGGCTTATCACATTCACTATTTGGACATCTCATATAGAATAGACTATAAAAAGTATTTCCATATTTTCCTATGTATTTTTCTGCGAAATTTACATTTACTTCTACCTGACAATGTGGACATTTCATATCTTTAATATTTTATTTGTTACAATTTTCCAGCTAAATCCCTCACATCCTCCGCAGACTTTACTTCATGCACGGTATCGCCTACTTTTACGAAGCCTACTATATCTCCAGTGTTTGACTTTTCAAATAGTTCAGTTACTGGAACACCCAAAGCATCAGCTATTTTTTCTAATGTACCAATAGTAGGGTTTCCTCCCAACATTTTAGAAAGGCTCGCTTGAGCCACACCTATTTTAGATGCTACTTCCGCAAGAGTAACACCTTTCTCTTTGCATACTTCCTTCACTCGTAAATCCATATATAATATATTATAAGTTTGATTTCAGGCGCAAATATACACATTATATATTATAATCTAATTTCGCCTTATAAAAATATATCGTATTATATTTTATTAACAGTGATATTATTGTCAATTATATAATATAGTCTATATTTGCATGCATAAAAATAGAATATATTATATAACACATAAAATATAAGAGTATGAGCACAAAATTTAAAAGTCAGATGAAAGAAGTGATGCAAATGGCATGGTCTTTTGTTCGCAAGAACGGTTATTCAATGAGTGAAGCGTTGAAATGCGCATGGGCTAATTTGAAGCTGAAAGCGGCTTTGAAAGTGAAGATAGTAGAGTTCTACTTCAAAAAAACCGATGGTTCGTTACGCCAAGCCTTTGGCACTCTCAAAGAGAATCTTATCGGTGAGGTGAAAGGTACAGGCAGAAAGCCGAATGACAATCTGCAAGTGTACTGGGACACTGAAAAAGAAGAGTATAGATGTTTCAAGAAGTGCAACCTTATAAAGATAGCATAACTATGAAAACTACATTTTTAAGTGAAGAAGCACAGGTGTTGATAACAGGGCTTAGAGGTGAAGACAACGATACAATAACTTTTAAAGCTGCAATATGTGATGCGATGTCTACTATAATGTATATGCGCCAAGTGTACGCTAAAACAGAGAAAGAAAAAGGGATGCTGCTTGATGCTATTGATACATTGACCAATTATAATGAATTGATAACCGCATTATCAAAAGAGAATTAGCACATAAAGAGTTAGCAATAAACAAATAAGATAAAAATATGAAAGAGAAAGAATTTGGAAATATTTATTCATTAGGCGAAGATTTAGATGAAAGGTTCGCGTGGTGTGTACAGCTCATTGATAATGAGCTGTGTATTGCTATTCATTGCACTACACAATCAGGACACTCTCCTTTTAATAATAAAAGTTTTATTGCAGCAATACCAATAAAAAGACTTACTGAGTGCTTGCAGTACTTGTTTGAATCTTTAAATGGTTAATGTTACACGATTATCCAGAAAGGCAGTCTTCGCACGACTTTAAAGGCTGCCTTTATTATTCACTCTTAAATGAAATAAGTATGGACGAAATTTGGAAAGACATTGAAGGGTACGAAGACGATTATCAAGTATCAAATTTAGGTAGGGTAAAATCCTTGCCAAAGAAATGCTGGAACGGTAAAGGATATTGGTTTAGAGATGGACGCATTTTAATACCCATAAAAAGCAAAAAGGGGTATTTGAATGTATGGTGCAGAAAGCGCATATTTAAAGTTCATCGCTTGGTCGCAAATGCTTTTATACCTAATCCGCAAAACCTACCACAAGTAAACCACATAGACGGTGATAAAACCAATAATTGCGTTACTAATCTTGAATGGGTTACTGATGGTGAAAACTTACTACACGCATATAGGGTTCTTGGTAGAAAGCAAAAGACTGGCAAAAACCACCATAATTCACGAGCTGTTCTACAATTAAAAGACGGCAAAATTATAAATTCATTTGATAGTTTGAATGAAGCGACACGCGCAACTGGTGCGCACCATTCGGGCATTTCAATGTGCTGTAATGGGAAAATAAAGAAGCACAAGGGCTATCAATGGAGATACAAAGAGGAGTGATTTCACTCCCCTTTCTTTATGCTTTGTTTCTGCATTTCAGCGTTTCTTTTTTCTTCTTGTTCTTCTTTTATCTCTGCGATTTCTTCTTCGATGCGGTCAATATTTCCAGCGAACATTACTCCATGTCGTTGCGACCATACACCACCCGATACAGCTTTTACAGCTACATTGACTTTATCTTCTAAATTGTCAAGGCGATACGGAACAACTTCTGTACTAATATCTATCGTTTCAGATGCTTTGTTAAATTCAGATGGATTTATAGAGCCTAAAGCAGAGACTATGAAGTTCACACGCCTTTGCAAGAACTCACCTATCACCTCGGCATGATTTTGAACTTGCAAATGTGTCGAAAGAAACACGTAATCGAAAGCCACTCCGGACAAGGCATTTCCAGCACCGCTCAACTTTTCAAAACTGATTTGTGGTGTATTCGTCATAGAATATGCTTTCTCAAAGAGGGTTTCTACCTCAAATTTTACGGTATCATTTGCTTGGTTCCACGTCAGATACTGGGCATCCGCACCTTCACCTGTAAGTTTGACCATTCTATCCTTAACCTTACCCATGAAACCCTCTACATCACCAATTAGCTTCAATAGTGGGAAGAAATGGTAGTCTATACAATCAGCATAATTGGATAATAGTTTCTCCAACCGGACCCGGAAGGTCTTTATCTTCTTGCAATAAGGTTCGGGGCGGTAGGCATAAAGAACTGGTAACTTTCCGAAGCCATGAGCAAAAGGAGTTCTTTCTTCATACCCTTTAGACAAATCCCATTGATAAACCATTTTGTCCGTAATAGTCATAAAGCAGATGACTTCCGAATCATCCATGAGCTTCTTCTTGTACTCACGTGAGAAAGCAATCATTTTACCTTCATCGTTAAAGAACGGGTATAGCTTATCACCTCTGAATGGAGACCATAACACGCTTTTCAGTTTCTTGGTGGGCTTGACCTTCCCCCCGAAAGAAGTCTTTATTTTCTTCCAAAACTTTGCCCAAAACGAATCATCATCGGTAACATACCAATATTCTGCCGCTTCCTGTTCGGAGAGCCAGGCACGGACAATCTTCTTGTTTTGATATTTGATTTTATTAGACTTGAATACAGCCTTTACCGCATCCAGCAGTTTTTTTTCATCATCATCGGTTGGAGTGCAATCCATAGACGGTTCTGTGCCGACCGTGAAAGCTGTTTGAATGTTCACTATATCCTGTTCCAATGGAATGGAGATACGGTTCACCGGTTCAGTCTTATACTTTGCTTCGATTTCATAAGTCTTACCCGTTTTTTCATCGAAGTGTTTCTCAGCTTCTTTTCCAAGAACCTTTCTATCCGGATACTTTTTTTTGTCAACCATGATTTCATGTCGTTCGGGATTCCAATCATCCCAAAGTTTACAACGGTCGGGAAGCTCGGTCTTTCTGCCTTTCTTCAGGTAGCTTATCTTTTGTCCAATGTCGGGCAATGCTAATATTTCTTCGAGTGTCATACGCTATATTATAAATTTCTTATTGCTTCCTCCTTAGACTGATAGAACATAGGAATATTATGAAACCTATCATACCAATCTCTAAATTGCCATTTTGACCACCAATGCCTCTTGATTTGAATAGCCCATCCAAAGACAGGTTCTCCACAAATACAGCCAAAGTGAAACTTCATTATTTTCAATTCCATACAATTTATTTTTAGTGTGTGAATATTCCTGTTAAATCTTTCGGCTTCTGAATCTTACCTAGCAGCTCACCCAATACATAGTAACGGACTGCATCGATTCCGTGATTGTCGTGGTCTTCCGGCTCGTTAATATAGTTTCCGTCTTTATCCTTTGCCCATACATATTTTCTGTACTCTCTTTGTAAGTTATACGAACGTTTAGTGATATACATTTCCATGCCTTGCATCTTGTCAAGACCTGCGTTTACAGAGCCAGCCCCCTTTTCTACAGCATATATCTTAACACCTCCGTTGTGTATCTCTTGAATCAAACGAGGGTCAGCACTGTCGGCAATGACTTTCAAGCCCCAAGGTCTGAGAGATTTAATAATGTCGGAAGAAAGTAAACCGGTCCGGTAATCTATCTCATCCAAATAAAGGGCATTATCAACGATGCCGCATCGAATAGAAGCGGACGGATCGTGTGTATAACCGAAGTCTTGCCCGATAGCCACCTTCTTTGCCCAAGCAGGAAACTCATCGACAATACCCCACTTCTTGAACACAGCACCTTCCGCAACATCAGCCCAGCGACCTATAACGACATGAGCGTATTTCTCCGGGTTGTTCACCTTCATATCCTCGACCTCTTTCAAGAACTCCGGCGAAAGGTTCTCCAAGTTATCAAGATAGGTAGTATGAATGTGAAGCACATTCGGATGTGTGGAAATCTGTACCTGCACTCCGTCAATCTCTACCAGCTTGTGAGTGTTCTCAATATATTTCTTGTAGATGAAGTGATTGGAATCGCAGGGATTCATTATGATAATAATCCGGTTCTGAATCCCTTTCTTACGGATGGAGAGCATTATCTTATCAAACTCTTCTTCATTCGTCCATTCCTCCGCTTCATCACAGACGAAAGTAGTGATGCCTTGAATGGATTTCAGCTTTGCCGTCTGATTCCCCGAAGAAGTCTTGATACCCCGGAACATGATACGGCTCTTAGTCATCTTGTTGACTATATCCGTTTTGGTAGTCTTGAAATACTTGGTCGTTCCATCCAGCTCTATCTTCTCCATCATTTCAGGAATAATGGACATGCCAGCGGAGACCATCGTGTAACGTGTGTAGAGAATCTGATGAACTATCTTCTCTACAGGAGTAAGTTCAAAGGTCAGCCGTTCAATAAAGGTGGAAGCATTGAAAGATTTTCCCGAACCACGTCCACCAGTGATAAGAATTATAAATTTTTCCTTATCCTCGTATAATGGATGGTAAATTTCTTGAGGAACAATCATTTCAATTTATCTTTAATCCATGAATCAATAGAAATACCGTGGTCAATATCAGTTGGAATATCGGCATCTTCATCCTGTTTACGCTCAACCTTTCTCCAGTCTTCATCATGATGGTATAACCAAACGGACATCGCTTGCAGATTCGGTGCCAGTTCACTTTCGCTTACTTGCAATTCTTCTTCACCGGTCAAATTGCCTTCCATGTCACGCAGCTTTTTTACCACAGTGCTTTTCGTTTTAATCCCACCAAGAGCCATAGCAAGGAACTTAGCCCTTACCGTTGCGTTGATTGTCGCACGCCCACGCGCTAAGACTTGAGATAATTTAGGATACTCATTCTTCTTTATGCAAAAAGTCTCTGGTGCTATATCAAGAGCGAAGGCAATTTCCTTGTCAGTGAATCCCTTTTTGGCATACGATTCTACGAGAGAAAGAAAGTCTACGCTTGTATAATCAAACTTAGGCTTTCTTCCTCCCTTACCTTTTCTATTTTGAGATTCACTATTGCTCATATCAATCTACCCGTTCTACTTGTTCATCGAAAACTTCTCCCTTTATGAACTTCATATTCGGTCCATAGCCGAACCGTTCACAGAAAGCTGCTTTTGCTTCATATGTGTCGAAAGAAAGCATCACATAGGCATCCATATCCTCGGCTGTCTTCTGTGCGTTCTCCTTTACCTGCTGCTTGACTTCTTTCATGTGGGCAACCTTTTCTGCACGCTCTAATTGCTTGGCGGCTTTCTCGGCTTCTTTCTGTTCGGTCATAGGTGACATCATATCGGAGAGAGCTTCTGCAATGGAGTTTTCCGCTTCGGTCTGCAACAGATAATCAACGCCAATCATGTTTAGATCGGCATCGGTCAGACCTGCGTCTTTCCAATCAATATCGGGAACAAGCTGTGCAAGGGCATCAAAATCCCATGTACCTTGCGCATTTGGATTGTTCATTAAAATATTTAGTTCCTTCTCCTGCTTTTCGTCCACATCTATGACATCAACACGAATGCGATAGTCATTATCCGGGTATTTCTGCAAATCATCCATGACGGATAAACGCTGATGCCCGCTGACAACGGTCAATCCTGTACGCTTGTTCACGACAATTCCACCGACTAAACCAAACTTCTTAATACCACGCTTTAAGGTCTTACGTGATTCCTCTGATAGCTTTCTCGGATTATAATCAGCGAAGTGAATAGCAGAACGGTTAAGTTCCACCGATTCACTCTTGATATATTTACTTAGTTCCATGCCTATTGCTTTTGTTTATGTTCCCAAAGGATTCTTTCAGCCATCGGGAAAACTTTGTAAATTCTCTGTAAATCCTGTGGATAATTCTTCTCCATCCAAAGCATACAATCAAGATTGAAGCCTACTCCCGAACTGGCTTTCAATGAATATCTAACTGGTTCGGGTAAGTTATGCTGCTTCATGCAAGCAAGGATATCCTTTTGCGTCCAATCAGCCAAAGGATAAACCATACCGTTATTCTCGTAACCGTTTACCTCATACCCTTTCAGCATAAGCCTGCGGTTCATACCATCAGCCTTTTTCATACCTAAGAACGTGTAATAAATTCTGTGAGTAAGCTGCATAGCCTTTACCACATCAGCCAGCTTCAACAGTTTCACTTTCGGATTAGGCACACAATACATACCACCACGGAGGATGTAAGTGAGGTTCCAATGTGGTACTTGCACAAATTCTATCTTCGGATACTTAGCTTTAGTCCAGTTTATCCAACGGTTAATGTGTTCCAAGTCCTTGACGAAGTACATGAACACACAAACAATCCGGTCAAACTTCGGATAGATTAAATCAAGTAGAACAAGCGAATCTTTCCCAAGTGATAAAAATAGCAAAGCCTCATTCGATTTTACCCGAATGAGGTCTATATACCGGTTCGCTCGTTCTACCTTGTTCATAGGTTTTAGCCACCGTTTAATCCCATTGAAACACGTAAATCAGCGTAACGCTGCCTACGTGAACCTAACTGTGTGGCACTTGCTGTACCTCTACGATTGGCAACCAATCTACCACCTGCCCCTGCACCATTCATATTTCTGCGAGGCCCGGCTACTCTGTTAATTCTTCTTGCGACTCTGCTTTCTAATTTTAAAAGTTAAACAAATCAATCTATATGTTTCTCTAATATCTTACCCAAAGTATAATCCATTTGTGCGGCAAGATATTCTTCGCCTTGATGTTCGTAAACAATATCATTACCGTTTTCATCTGTGAGAATTACTGCTTCTGCGTTCTTTACCTCTACAATGATATAAGGACGCTTGCCCGTATATGCACCTGTCAGAAGCTTGATGGCATCATACTTGATAGGCTTTAATTCAGCCTCTCCTTCTTCAGGTAGTTCTGCATCAGCCGGATATTCTTTGCCACCACAGAGGTAAGTGATATACTTCTTAGCGTTAGTTGGTCTGATTTCACGGTATTCGTGAGTTTTCTTGCCTGCTAAGATTTCATCGAAATACTTCTGTTTAATCGAGAGTGTTAAAATATTCATAATCGTGCCATTTTTAATTGAATAACTAAGTAGTTGCGGGTAACGGATTCGAACCGCTGACCTTCACCAAGTCAAAGTGACGAGCTGACCACTGCTCTAACCCGCGATAGCGCCACTAAGGTACAACCATAACCAAAGACACAGAAACATCTTCAATCGTTATTTATGACAATCGATTTATTGTCGTAAACTAAGCCATTTATCCCGTTTTTCTCTGCACGCCTCTAAAGTAGGCGCACAACAAGAAAACAACCCACCATCTTTTGTAAGGTAGTCGTACTGGTACATTCTCACTCTCTTACCTCTCAACTTTGTTGTGTAGGTAGTGTAATTCTCTTTACCGGGTTGGCATACACTGCAACCGTTTTTGTTTATTGAGTTCATAAGCTATTTATTAAGTCCACGTACTTTTTTCAAATATTCGGTAAATTCTAACAATTCATAGAACATTCGCTTCTTCTCTATGTATTTAAGACCTTTTCGTCTAAGACCTCGCTTGTTTCTGGATACGCACATTTGACAACCCATAACACCAACATAGATATAAGATAAATGATGTCTTTTAGATTGTTTTAAGGCCCACCGAATTGATTCACGGTAATATCTGTAACTATCATTCTGGACACCCTCATAACCTTTACTCATTATGAAGTGCCCTATTTCGTTCGCTTCTTCTTCTGAATAGCAGATTGTAAATATATTATTCATTGCTTCTTTGCTTTACTTGTTCAACTAAAAATCTTTTAAACTCAGACTTATATTCATTGAATATTATCTTGTATTGCCGCCCTAATTTAGGTAGCTGCTCATAGCCCTTACCGTGCAAGAACTTGGCAACCAACTCTATCTTTTGGCGGTTGTCGAAGCCTCTATCTTTGCACATGTTGGTAATACATACATTCGCCTTGCTTGATGGTTTCTTTCCAAAAGATGGTACATACCCACGCGCCTCACGTACATAAGTTCTTGGATAGCCTACGGCATCACCTAAATACTCACCGGTGATGCAATCAAATTCACCACTAATTAAACTATCTGCTATTTCACCCATAATAATCAATATTTAATGTTTCACATTCAATCTTTCTTCACTCGTATAAGCCACTACAAGCCCAGTTTCATCATGCCGTATCGTGACATACTTCTCGCTCCTCTCTATAGTAGAGAAGTTATAAGGGGTTACCAGCTTGCCAAACACTTTGCCTAGTTGCTTCGTCAATGGGGCTTCGGGGCTGATAACTAAAACTAAATCTGCTTTCATTTTTGATTTTTCCATATATTGTAGTCCGAACGAGATTCAAAACACATAAACCCACCATAAACCTTAGCAATTACAGAAGGACTAAATGGACATTCTTTGATTGCCCTATACCTTGTTTCTACTTGTGCAAAATATATTCTCATAATCTGTCGTATGTATTAGGATAATTACGCTTGAAATACTCTCTGTCAATCCAAAAATCAAGAAACATCTTTCTATCAGCTTGATGAAAGCGTTCTTGTACTGTTACACGGATTTTCTTGTCATATTTGGCATATAGTTTACAAATCACATAACCAGCTTCTAATGCCGATTTTAATGTTCTTGGTGTACTCATAATCATTTGTATTATGGTAGCCAGAAAGCTACAGAATTAATATCATAATAACTTTTTCAACTTTCTAACTGCCTCTGCTTTCGATTTAGCCCATACAGCAGGATTTATATCGCCATCTTCGTTTATAATTTCAGCGGCAAGATACCAATATTCAATGCTGTCTTTGTAACCTTCGTCTTTTACATATTTTCTTGCTTCTTTCATTGTATCGAACTCGGCTATAATATTTTTATGTTTACCATAACATACGGCAATTGTAACTACTATGTTGCCTATTATAGATTCCTTTTCGGTACTAATCAGTTCTCCATTCTGCTCAATCCATAACATTGCATCTTGACCATTCCAAGAAAAATCAAACGCTTTGTTTATGGGGTTATACCTGCCCTCTAAAATCGTTCCTTCTTTCAATCCTCGAATTTCAGCCAAACACCAATATCCAAAATCTGTGATAATCTTTACCCGCGCTTTTGCTTTGATCGATTTATTCATATTGATTCTGCGTTATGCAGGGCTTTCGCCCTGCTGGTTAATTATTTAATATCGTAATCTCTTTGTTGCCTATCTCTGTATCTACATTCAAAACCTCATATTTTTGAGCCTTGTAGTTGTAAACGACCTCACAAGTATTGAAACCTCTACCATCTTCTCTTTGGTCACATACAGTATCTATATGCTGATACATTTTATTGCCTAACATGAAGTTTATTTTGCCTAATGTACAGAAGTAGAATGCTACTGCATACTTCAATGTATTCTTTTCATCAATCTTCTTTGTTGCCATGATCGTATATGTTTTATTTGTTATTACTTCGTTTCTGATGATGCAAAGATAAAGCAAACTTTATTAAAGGCAACACTTTTGATATAGTTTTCTTTATCAATTAAGAATAATTAATAAATCAAACTTTATCAATATTAGGTTATACGATAAAGTTTGCATTACTTTGCGGAGTAATCAAAATAAAGTATAGTTTATGGATTTACGAATAAAAGAAATAATGAATGAGCGTAATGTTACTTCTGCGTGGCTCGCTGAACAAGTTGGTATTTCAAAGGTCGCTGTCAGCAATATTGTAACAGGTAAATCATCGCCTTCTTTGGATAATCTCATAAAGATAGCCGGTGTTCTTAATATATCTATCACTGAATTGATAGGGGAAGAAAAAGAGGAAAGCACTATCACCTGCCCTCACTGTGGGAAGAAAATTAAAATAGAGAAAGGAGAATAGATATGAAAAAGAAGTTTGTAATCAGAAAAATTATGATTGGCAGAGAATCCTTGTATTTGTATAAAGGAGAGTATGGAAATACATTTGGCTATGGCATCAACCAAGTTTATGAAATTAAACAATTTGATACCAAAGAAGAAGCTGAAAGTATTATTTCTCAATTAGGTGATGGAATGTACGAAATAGTAGAAGTGTACATAAAATAAGCCGGAGCTAAACTCCGGCTTTCAACCTTTTCATCATTTCCCCATATATCCAATCCACATCCTGCCGGAAATACTTATACAACTGATAAGAAAAAACAAGATTATTACGGTTATCGGATATGGCCGTCTGCGCACTAACGCCTAAGACCTCCGCTAATTTATTCCGAAGACCGTTTTTCATCTTCCCGCCGGCGAGAGTGCTTGGAGAGTACAAAAACAGGATGATAAAAATAAATTTCTTTCTTTGGGTAACATTCCCCAACCTAAACATTTCCTTTTGAGAAATAATCTCTTGGAACCACCCATATAACGTTTCTATCATATTAAGGTCGGTCAATGTAGGTTCTGTTAATTCCTTCTCTCTTTCTGACAACTTTGATTTCTGCTCTCTGATGGATTTTATTTCCGCAATTTCTGAAAACATGGCACGATTATTTAAAAGTAAATATTTATATTTGCACTAAATAATCGTGTGGAGAGGTGACGTTACTGGTTGTTCGGGGCGTTGCCTCTTGTGTTTTTAGAATGGAAGATCATCTTTTGGTTGCTCAGGTTGATAGAGTGCCGATTGTGGACTGGCTTCTTGCTGAGCAGGTCTACTTCCCAATAATTCCAGCTTATCAACAAATATTTCTGTCACATACCGCTTTGATCCCATTCTATCCTCATACAGCCGGGTCTTGATCTTACCCTCGATATAGATTTGAGAACCCTTCCTAACATACTTTTCTACGACCTCGGCCAGACCTTTCCAAAAGACAAGGTTATGCCATTCCGTGCGGTCCGGAACTTGGGTCCCGTTTTGAAGGGTATAACCCTTCTCCGTGGTAGCAAGCGATAGATTGGCGACCTTTGTCCCGGCAACATCTTTCACTTCAGGATCCTTGCCGGTATAACCGAGAAGGATTACTTTATTTACGCTCATAATTATACTATTTGATTATATTTTTCTGCTATTATCCTGAATCTTTCCGGATCGATCAACTTTGTAACAAATGCATTGAAAGCCTCTGTTGCTCTTTCAGTGTTACCTAAAGTATCACTGTTACCTGACATAGATACCGCCAGTTTTATATCCTCTCTCATAATATTTATTTCTTCTTAAACATGATCCTTCCCATGAAGGCTCGGTTAATACTATTCCCCAAGATCGGGTATAGGCATCCAATGGGTAACACAAATTTTATAGGAAATCGCATTTGAAAACCCCTAAATCTTCAGTTTAGGGGATGAAAAATGCGGGATAGCGGAGCTATCCTTGGTTTTCAATATATCTTCTGATAGTCTCATGACTGACATTCCCGACTGATGACACAAAGTAGCCATCAGTCCAAAAGGTATTCTCTCTGTAAAACATATGCCTGAGGTAGTTCTCATGCCTTTTCCAAATGGCAGTTGTAGACATTTGCTTGAGCCTTCTAACAATTTGCAGCGGCGAGAGTTTGGGTTCGCTGCGTATCATCATGTGTATATGGTCCTTGTCGGTTTCCATAACTTCAATGTCAAAGTCGGACAAGTCTGATATGTGCTGCATGATTTGCTTCATGTCATATTCCACTGCCCCGACAAGCAGCTTTTTCCTGTATTTGCACACGAATATCACATGGTACTTGATGAGAAACTTCGAGTGATTTTTTGAAATGTATTCTTTCTGTATCATGGTCTCGTTTTAAATCATTAAATTTGCCGTATGTTGAGAGCATACAAATATAGAATCTATCCGACCGATGAACAGAAAGTTTTGTTCGCAAAGACTTTCGGTTGCTGTCGTTTTGTCTATAATTGGGCATTGAACCTTAAAATCACGGCATACAAGGAACGTAAGGAAACACTTGGCAACGTGTATCTGACCAATCTGATGAAAAGTGAGTTGAAAGCGGAACACGAGTGGCTCTCCGAGGTCAATTCCCAGTCCTTGCAGAGCGCGTTGCGCAATCTCGACACTGCCTATACCAACTTTTTCCGCAACACAACGGCGGTCGGCTTTCCACGTTTCAAGTCACGAAAGGACAGACAGAGTTTCCTTTGTCCGCAGCATTGCCGTGTAGATTTTACCGATGGTACGATTACCGTCCCCAAGGCAAAGGATATTCCGGCCGTGCTGCATCGCAAATTCAAGGGAACGGTAAAAACCGTTACGGTCAGCATGACTCCTTCCGGAAAATATTATGCCTCGGTGTTGGTGGACACTTCCATGCAGGAAATACAACCTCTTGAACCCGTACTTAGGACATCATTGGGAATAGACCTCGGCATCAAGTCCCTTGCGGTATGCTCCGATGGTCGCACCTTTGAAAATCCGAAGAACTTGCAGAAAAATCTTGACCGTCTTGCCGTGCTTCAGAAACGTCTGAGCCGCAAGCGGAAAGGCTCTGAAAACCGCAACAAGGCCCGTGTGAAAGTAGCGCGGTTACAAGAGCGCATTGCCAACTGCCGTAGAGATAACCTCCACAAAATCACCCATGCGCTCACGCACGACAACCAAGTGCGTACCATCTGCATGGAGGACTTGAACGTGAAGGGAATGCAACGTAACCATCATTTGGCCGGATCCGTAGGGGACGCGTCTTTCGGGATGTTCCTCACGTTGCTTGAATACAAGTGCAGGTGGTATGGCGTGAACCTTGTCAAGATAGACCGTTTCGCTCCAAGCTCGAAAACTTGCCGCAAATGTGGCTGCGTGTACAAAGGATTGAAACTTAGCGAGCGCAGTTGGACTTGCCCGGAATGTGGCGCACATCACGACCGGGACTTCAACGCAGCCTGCAATATCAAAGAATTTGGCTTGAAAGCCCTACCCACGGAGCGTGGGAAAGTCAAGCCTGTGGACTGTCCTCTTGTGGATGACCGACCTCGTGTCCTAAAAAGCAACGGCAGGAAGAAGCAGGAAAAGAGAGGAGGTATTGGTATCTCCGAAGCCGCTAAGTCTTTAGCTTAGCGGTAGTTCACTCGTGCAAATTTGATTCATATTATAATTCGTTGTTAAAATATTCCTTACATTTAAAACTTTTTCTCGGAGGGGATGGTTACCTAGCTTGGATAACTACCGCATAGTGCAATATCTTTGTTCATGGTTACCAGTCCTCCAAATCTTCCCTTGTATAGGAATCGTTTGTGTCATCTTCATCGATATAACTATCACAATAGTCCAATAGGTTGTACGAATTCTTACTGTGTAGGCACTCGTTCCTGAGCGCACAATTCATACAGCACCATTCATCGCTTATTCTCATCATCTTACCCCTCCTGTATTATGACATCCCCATCCTTATCCGTGAACACTTCCACTAAATCGTAGTAATATTGATCGTCGGACGTGCGTATCATTACCTCCGCTTCCGGGTCTTGCTCTTGGAGAAGAGCAATCAATTCTTTATTTCTCATTGTTTACCTCCTTTTTATCCATATCCTTCAAATCAATCAAGAAAGCGGCGATAGAGGATGCGTAATAGAGAGCCTTTTCTCTATCTTCTTTCGTGCGAAACAGATTGTCCTTGGCCGTATCTCTCCAGAGAGAGAGCTGACCTTCCCATTTGTCGATTAGTTGTTGGTATGTCATTCCTTGCCTCCTTTCAGTAATTCCGGGTTGTCGTAGATATTGCCTATCACAAATAATTCCCCTGCTAAGAATCCAAGAGGTGTAATATACACGAGGTCTTTGTTTTTCAACCACCAAGCACCTCGTTCGTTATTCCAGCATACACTATAGTTACGTAGTCCATTGTTCAACGTATCCCCTTCAAAGATTTCCTTGCCATCCTTGTCAAAAAGTCCGGTAAACTGGCCTACTGTTCTATCATCGACCGGGTATCCTGAAATTGTAATCCTATCATATAGTTCTGTACTAGAAAGACCTTTATCTTGTTTAAGATCACCAAATACCCATACAGAGTCACCGACTCGTTTTCCCCTAAATTTTATTATTCTCATATCAAAACAATGTTTTCTCAATCTCGTAATTGTAAACCAAAACCTCCGTACTCTCCCTTATCCGAGAGTGAACGGCCGTATGAGTGGTGACTTTTACTTCCTTATGGTTCCATTTGTTTTCATTGACAAAGGAGCGTAAGGTGTCAGTCCAGTAATTGCTGAGAATGAATTTACCATTGATCCTAGACAAAAGATCTAGCAGATCCGCAAGGTCATTCTCCCCATAACCATAATAATGACCTTGAACCGCCCCGGGATAAGGAGGATCAAGATAAAATAACGTATCAACGCTATCCCTGTTCTTGATAACTTTCAACGCGTCCCTACAGGAAATCTGCACCTCTGATAGGCGATCGTACAATTTCTCGTTGAACTCCTCACGCTTATTCCTGAAAACCTTCCCGAAGTGTGTCCCGGCGGTACCGTTACAGAATTTCCATCCTCCATACAAGCTGCCGGCGTGGCACTCATTTGCCATGATCCATACGGCCCAAGCCTTGTCTACATCCGAGACCTCAGATCGTCCTCGATAAATGTTCCTAGCCCTAATGTAGTCAGACTCGGAGTGTAGCGATAACCGGATTCTCTCACGTAACTCCTTAAATTTGGAAGATTGGCAAACCTTGAAAAAGTTTATCAACAAGTCGTTCTTGTCATTGATCACTTCTATGCCTGCTTTAGGCTTCGCAAAAAATACCGCTCCTCCTCCAAAGAATGGCTCGCAATATATCTTATGCCTAGGCATCATTGATACAATGCGTTCGGACAAGTTTTGCTTGCCTCCATAATATGTGATTGGTGTTCTCATGCCACTAATGATTTTAATTCGATTAACTTTCTTGCCAAAGCCTCACATAAAGCTTTAGCCATGCCGACTTCGACGGCGTTTCCGATATATTTCTTTTGCTCCGCTTGCGTACCGATCAACTTGTAGTTCTCCGGGAATCCCATGATCCGTTTCAACTCGGGAATCTTGAGCATTCGCATCATGATATCCACTATCTGATACATGGCCATGAACTCCTTTATCTTGACTATGATCGGGATATCTGTTTCGTAAATCTCAATATAAATATTACCGGCATCATCCATCTTTACAAAGTCAGGCACAGCATCAAGATTGGATACAGTCTTGGGACTAACCAAGTGAGGTGGTCGCTTGTCCATTCGGGCAATCAATGTAAAACAAGGGTTATCGATCGAACTTCCCGAAGATGCAAATTGTGGATTCATCAGGTAGTGCCATTTCCGATTAGCTGTTATTACCGGAGCTGGCTCATTGACTCCGCTACCGACATTGTTGAAATTGGTATTCATCACCCACGGACGACAGCTCACCAGATTATATTTGGGATTGGCTGTTATCGCCCCTAATGGGCGGTCGGTTCCGGTCGGTTTGCTTTGCCCGAATTGCTGATCCATGAACTGGCATGAGACTAGCCGCTGTTTAGGGTTCGCCAATATAGCCGGAGCGGGATGGTTGATATCGGAATGCTGACCACCGCCGGAATAGTAGTTCATGATGAACGGAGTTACAAGCGATAACCGGTCTTTCGTTAGTAATGTCGGGCATGGGGCATGAATATCCTTGCCAGCATCCTTGAAATTGTACGAACAAAGGAACCTCGTGCTTACCAGCGAATGATTATCCTTGCACTTGATCGTATGCGCCGGCCCCGTGATAGGGATATTCTTACTGTCCGGGTGTCCACTATAGTACTTTGATAGAAATCGGCAGCCAACCTTAGCGAATCTGTTGTTTGTAGTGAGTACACCACAAGGCTCATCTAATGACTTGCATGTATCTTTAGGTCTAACAGTGTTATATCTTGAGAGAAATGCATCTTTACCTCCTCCAACAAAACGCACAAGTCCGGCATAGACCCGCTCGAACGTTTTCGGGGAAAGAGGCTTTTTCCGTGTGAATATACTCGTCCCCTCGTCTTCTAGGTCTAGAACGTCTTTAACAGGTTTCCACTTTTGTAGATGGCCGAATAAGGTTTGTTCACCATCTTTGCAATGCGTAGGCTCCGGCCAGACAATCGGCATATCCTTTTTAGCGAACTGTCCAAAGAAACGTTTTCGAGAAGTGTAAGCACCAAAGTCGGCAGCGTTCAATATCCGGTGGTCGAAATCATAGACTTTATCTAATAGGTTTCCCCTTCGGAAAGTATCAAATAACTCATCGTGTCTTTCTTGCTGATACCCACGACATGGCAAATATCCATATTGTACCCGTTCTATCCAACGTAAATACAACCGGCCTTTGTCTTTCGATATCGGTTTCCCATTTTCATCCAAGTCTCCCCAGCACATAAATTCTTCCACATTCTCAATCTGTATCAAGTCCGGATTGATCTCTTCGATGTACCGGAAAAGATGATCGGCTAATGTCCGGCTATCCGGATCTCTCGCCTGTCCTCCCTTTGCTTTGGAGAAGTTAGTACATTCCAATGAGGCCCATAGCACAAACCTCGCATTGGGATTCCGGAACTTGATCTTCTTGATCAGATTAACGATCGGTGCCAAATCAAGCGTACGCATATCCTCCGTGAAATGGAGGGCGTAAGGATGGTTAGCCATGTGGCTGGCGATAGCGTTCTTATCGTGGTTGACGCAGGCTATAACCTTCGCAATAGAACCACTTCCTATATTCGCCTGTTCCACGCCGGTGGACGTTCCACCGGCCCCACAAAACAGGTCAATATAGTAAAGATCCACGTTATCCTTCTTATGCAATTCCGCAAGGTGATGCAAGAGAATGATCGTCTTGAATAATGCTTCAGTATGTGTCATGACCTGTCAATCTTTATGAAGATCACGCTTTCTCCATCTGGCCTCTTGTGCGCCATGCAAGCGCTGGAGTACCTGCACTCTTCTATACCTCCTCCATCATCACGAAAGGAGCATCCTACACAAACGTTTCCTTTAGTATTTCCTTGCGGTAGAAACTCTATCGCAGCATAATATAATCTACCGATCTTGACCAAATGGCCCAAAGGGACATCCCTTAATTCGTTTACTTTTTCCATTGCTTTTTTGATTTTTCTTCCATTTTTGATATTCATCCCAAGTTAGTCCGATGCTTTCCTTCGCTTGGACACGAGGACGAAAAGCATCAGCTGCCTTAATAGCCTCGTTTTGCGCCTGAGTGTCCCTATGGATGTCATACTTTGCCATCCAATTCATTATGACCTCGCCGTCTATACGGCCAAAGACTTGTCCGAAATAACCTTTCTTGGCCATTTTGAAAAAGAGCTTGAAGTCCTCCGGTTTATAATGTGGGTATTCTTCACGAACAAGATCTATAGTATCTTTAATTTGAACGGGGTCCATCGTTCCATTAGTTGAGTAGAAATTCACGAATTGCTCAAACCATGTGTACATTAGCGAGTTTACGAAGATGTCATCATAAGTCATCGATAATTCCACGATAGAAGGCGAGATCGATTTAAAGACATCAATCGCCGTCTTTGGATTTATACTGTTCCAGTACGGCTCTGGCGAATTGGCCCACAGTTTCACGGCTTGCGGCTTTGTTTCCGGTAGACTTGGTAAAAGATCCAAATCCGGCCTTTGGTATCGTGCTACTTGATTTTCCATTGAATTTTTCCTTATTAAACCATGTGGCAAGTCTTTTAGCGACCTCCCATGTTTTATTCGTTTCAAATCTCATCTTAGTTTCTGACTTATTGAGTTCAGACCAGTAATCAAAGAAAGCCCGGATCATTTCCTTCCCGTATCGTTCCACATAAGGAACCAGAGAATTATAAAATTCATCCCTCCGTTTGAGCGTAGCGGCTTTAGCTGCGGCAAGTTTCTTTGCTTGTTCGGCTTTCTTTGCCTCTACGCTAGTAGAGGTTTCTTTAGGTTTACTATTATCTACTTCTTCTCTAATCTCTTCTTGCGATAGTTGGGCGATTGGGTGGCTATCGGGTGGCGATTGGGTGGCGAAAGAATTATTATCAGGTGGCGATTGAGACGCAGACCTATTCGAACCATTTTTCCACCTCTTTTCATTTCCTCGTTTACCGGCATCAGAAAGTTTTGCTCTTTTTTCGTCCAATGGCTGCATACGTGTATTTAGAGATTCGGAGTAGAAACACTCACCATTATTGGTGAAGGCAAATAACCCGAAGTCATTTATTACACTTTTTAGAATTGCGGCATCAGCACGTAAATCAAAAGCCAAAACATTATAATCGGCTTTTAGAGTATAATTTTTGCTTTCTCTTAATTTTTCTATCAACGCCCAGTATAACCCGTATCCTTCCCATTTATGCTTTATACGTAAAGCGATAATTTTATCATCGCTTCTTGCATCACTATCATGTGGAAAGTAGTTTTTCATGTTTATCTATTTTATATAAATAGCCTTTGAATTAAGCGTCTTAGTAATTCCAATCTTACCAGAAACAAAAAGCTCATTAAGTTCTTTTCTCGCCTCTGCATGGATTGTGTTCATTAACTCCACTTCCGGCACATGATCCGGTGTTGTCTTTTCCAATCGTCTCTTTTCTTGAAGGCGATTAATTATGCTTAGTATGTCCATATCAAAAATATACGTTAGTTAATTGTCTGCTTTTTGAATATACCGCCCATTTACCATTACCTCCATCAACCAACTTTAGGTCTTTCACTTCCCCAAATCGTTTGATATTTCCACATAGGTCAACAATCCAACCTGATTCTTTAGACGAATGCGGACGAATTGCCCGGCCGACTATTTGGTACCACATCGCCAATGACATCGTAGGACGCGCCATAACGACCGTATCAAGTTCTGGATAATCGAAACCGGTCGTGAGTACCCCAACATTAGCGACAACTGGTATCCGGCCAGACTTGAAAGCCTCAAGTATTTGTTCTCGTTCTTTCTTTGGAGTTTCGCCCGAAACGATAGCACAGCAAGGAATTGACCAAGTCAACTTCTCTGCCTCTTTCAAGAACCGGGTAAAAACAAGAATGCCTTTCCGTTTTCCACCTTGTTTCGGATTAAGTAGTCGTTGGACAATATGGACAACATAACTGTAGAAGTCTATTCGCTCATACTCTCTTTGTACTGATTTATCGGTATAGTCGGCACCGGTAGTATTTACTTTCAAGTTAAGTTCGTTCCATCCTACCGGATTCATTGAATAGTAATTTAGTTTTGTCAGATATCCCATATCAAGTAAGGTAGAAACCTGCACATGATAGATTACATCCTTGAATATAGCCGGACGTGTTCGGGTAATGAATTTCAGCATAGAACCAAACTCTTGCGAACTACTTAATCGATATGGCGTTGCCGTTAAACCAAGAACCTTGCATTTGAGAAGTTCTAAGAATGTCTTATACATCCCTTCTTTAGGATTTACCAAGTGACACTCATCTATAATGATAGACTGGAAATGAGAAAACAAATCCGGATGATTTATTACACTACCGATCGTGGCGAATGTGATCCTTGATATTTCTTTTCTTCCAAAAGAAGCTGAATATATCGAACAATCTAAGATGCCGTAAGAACATAGCTTCTTGAAATTTTGCTCGAGTATTTCCTTGCTGGGCTGAAACACTAAGGTGTGCCCGTCAAGCCTTGCAGCAATGTCGGCTATAATAAGTGACTTCCCTGATCCTGTAGGAAGAACCATGATAGCATTCGTCTTCTTCGCCTTGTTGTTAAAGAAGGAAACAGCTGCATCAGAGGCTTTCTGTTGATAATCTCGCAATACATAACTCATAATCCTCTCTCCTTTTTAAGCTTCTTATTAAGCGCCTTGTAATACTTGATTAATTGCTCGTACTCAAAATCGGTAAACTTCCGGCTAATACCCTGCTTTGCTTCGAGTAGGACAACTCTCTGTTCACCATACTTGGCAATCAATCCTTTGCGGTAATTCTGAATATTACCCTCCATGAAGCGGTTACAGTGCCGACATTGAGCGTTACAGTTCATTTCATCGAAACGGGTACTCATATGCTGTCGATTTATGTAATGCCCGTTATCTGCCTGCTCAAACGGTTTAATCTGTCCACATGAGATACATTTAAAATATCCGTTCGGCATACAATCACGAAGCCGGATGAAAAGGGAAAACTCCTTGTCGAGTTTCGCTTTCAGATCCGGCTTCTTCTTAACTGTCACCCCTGCTTTATCAAACAGGGACAAAGGCTTATCTTTCTTTTTAGTCTTTCGTTTTATGTAATACATAATCAGTCATAATTATAATTATCAAAATCATCCGACTCATAATCCGGCATATCATTACCAAAATCCATTATCATCCCCCCTCTCTTTGTGATTTATCAAGCATAACCCAATCCACGTTAGATCCATAATACCCCAAATGGCAGCGACTATTATTAATAGTCGCTGACCAGTTATTCAAAGATTCTATATTCATGGTGATATAATTTAGTTTCAAAGAAAACCCCGAGGCGTATTCCCCGGGGTACATACAAAGTCAATCATGCAGTTAAAAGTGCTGCTCACTTCCATATCATACCTCCTGTACCAATTTCGCATTACCTTTCAGATAGAGTCAATGGCTAACCGATGCCGTGCGGAAAAACATCTGCGCTATCTTCACTCTACTTTCAATACTTTTATAGGAGGTTTCTCTCTAAAGGGTTTGTGGACGGTACCGGTATCGAACCGATCTCTTTACGTCATGCGCACTCCGTAATGTTTCATCCCAGACTACTGACCGCCCATGTGCCGGGGCTTTCACCCGGCTATTTGCGATTGCTACACAAACTTTCCGTCTCATGGCAGTAATTGTTTCCGGATAACCGATCAAGGCACATCAAGATAAACCTATTTACCAGAATAAGCCATTGAAAATTCACGAGGAATAAACCGTCCTACCGATATAGGCTTTGCAACCTCAATCATAGTATGAATCTCTTTCTTTTCAAACGGATTTCCCTTTTCTTTAGCTTCTTGCTCATGTTCATCCTGCTTCTTTTTGAGATAAGAAGTAATCAACATCATTGCCCGATCAACATTGTAAGTGTGGACAACAAATGTCGCTGAACGTTCATCCTCGTCAAATAGAATTTTTGTTTCTATCTGGTAAAACTTCCGATCACAATTCTTCGGTTCTTCCTCTTCATCAACGTCCGGCTTGTCATCAGGATCATTATCGGGAAAATCCAAAGGCAAAGTATCGATCTTCTTTTCTTTTAATGTGTCAGTAAGGATTACACAGGAATCAAACTCTTTAACCATGTTAATAATGAAGCCTGCCGTAAAGTTCAGTTCAATATAATCCTTTAAGAGAAGAAGTGCAGAATCTACACTGGTTGCATAAAACAGGAATTTACACTTTTTGCTATCAATAGTGGCCTGAGCGATATAAGGCTGTAAGTAGTCATTTACCAGCTCAACAGCCAAACGTTTTTGATTACTTACCTCAATATCCTTTGTTATATCACCAGACTCATAACAGAATCGGATTTGAGCAAGAACATCCTGATCTATCAATGTTCCTCTCTGAAACAGTAATTCATTACGCTCAATTGATACAACCTCGCTAGTATCTTCATCAATAAAGTCCTCTGTCCATGTTTTTAGGACTCGTTGAGCAAGGTATTTATTGAGCATCTTTTGGGGATCAGATGTAAAATACCTTATTTCGTTATTCTTTGTCTCTATCATGCTATACCGGTTTAATAGATTCCTCACTATGAATAATCATCCCCTTCTTAGAGACTTCTCCCTTAGCGGTTATAGGGAATGTTTTCAAACATCCCCAATCAGCAGACATTTCTACGCCTACACACTCTTTATCATTAAAATAAAAATGCTGGCCTTCTTTGAGATTATGTGTCTCGTAAAAATCAGCGATCATTTCTTCTCCTACCAGCTGTCGCAGATCCCGAATCTCCTGTTGTTTTTGGGAGATCAAAACTTTCATTTGTTCGATTTTCTCTTTTCGTATCATATAAATTCTTGATTGCGTTGAATTTCTTGTTGTGCATATATCAACATTTGATGTTCATTGGCGGCCGGCAAATAGATACCAGCTATTGATGCGCTCCAATTACGGAAACGGTCAATAGAAAGAGTCATTTCACCCGTTGTCAGTTCAGCAGAGCTACGCAAATAAGTTACTTCTTTACCTTTTTTGTTCACCGTCTTGCGTTCAAACAAATCACGGTTGCAAGTCCTCTTATAGAAGTCAATTTTTGCTTCATCGAGGCTGCAACCGTATTCACTGCCAAAGTACCCTAAAAGAAGATGTAAATAAGAGTTCTGAGCGAGCGTGCGATTAGGTAATTTCTTTTTTACTTCAACTACCGCACGCTCTTTGAACAATTTGTTTACATACTCTTTAAACTTGGGTATTTGGTATTCATTTTTGAGGTCATAGATCATATATTACAATCTCCACATATATCAACAATGGTATCAAACTCTTCTCGTGAATATTCAAAATCATTGATGAATACTACTTCTTTTCCTATTTCATCAAGATAAACACCATCATCCATTTCCAAAGATTTTAGTATCGGTTATAAGTGCTCTGTTTTCTTCCAAGAACCGGATAAACTCCTCACAATGATTAGTAAGAATAGGAATATCACGTTCAGGATTGAAAACGTATGTTTCTGTATAGGTATCTACCACATAGCCGCCTTTGTTGAACTCTACAATGTTATACTCAAATGTCCGTACATCAGAACCGTTCTTCATTAAAGCGTATGGATATACTAAATGCTGGTGGTGATCTTTGAACTTTCCCACGGTATAACTACCGGTTGTTTTGATGTCGTGAACACTGGTAGGCATCAGTTCGTCAATCAGACCGTAAACCAATACATTGCCGTATGCAGTCGGAAGGATTGCCTCTACACGTTGCTGCGTCAACGCCCCTTTGTAGTAATTTGCGAACTCACGACAAAGGGATATAGGAAAGACAAATGAACGATTGTTATAAACGGCTTTCAAGGCTATAACCTTTTGCTCGCCATTCCCTATATCAGAATATATCTTTTCTACCTGCACCGTTTCAGATTTCCGGTTCTCAATCATACAGTCAATGACCTCATTAAAAGCCGTACCCTTGTCGGCAGCTTCGCTGTCAAACGGTTTACGGTTAATACGGTCTATCAGTTCTTGGAACTGCTTCTGCTGAAACTCTTCTTCTGTACAAGGCGGATTCTCACTCCACCCATAATAACGCTCATATATGACATCGCTATTAAGGTAATTGAAGTAAGAATCCAATAATGTAGCATATATCTTATACTTAGGCTGCATCTGAATAAGTTTTAGTCTTTTTGTTAAAAATCAGTCCTAATTCTTTCGCCTTAGCTGCCAACATCATTGAGGCTTTCATCTTTGAACTTCCCACATGGTTGAAATCATCAATATGGGCGATAAAGTCATTCGCTGAAGCTGCGTCGGCAACTAATTCTAAACAGCCTGTTATATCAGATAGCACTTTGTTATATGCTTCTTGTTCAGCCTTTTTTGATTGCAACATAGTAAGATATGGAGCAATAATCCGAGTAGAGATAAAATCATTCTTGGTCGTCGGATTGCCGTTTTTGTCAAGGATGGTAGGTACTTCCATCACTGAAGGCAAGTTACAAGTATTCTTTCCGTCATTCCTTGATGTCGGATCGAAAGTAATAGTACGTCTCTGCACTCCTCTCTCACTCTTCATTTCCAAGTAACCTAACAAATCAAGTTCGGTGACGATGGAGTTGTAGGACTTCTCACGTAAGGCAGGAATAAACACCGTATCATCACCCTCTTTTCTTGTGTCACGATGGGCAACAAAAATGATATGTTTCCTCAGACTTGATAGCGTTCTTGTCATCCAAGAAAATTCAGCATTGATACCGCCCCAATCTCGAATAGATGGCTGCCTGGTTCCACATTTATAAGTGATGATAAAATCCATCATCTTACCAATGGTATCAACCACAATAGTCTGATAAACAGACAAATCTTCTTGCAAAACCAGCTGAACATCATTCCAAGAAGTGACCTGCACAGTGTCAATATTCTCCAAATGAGCCATATTCATACGCTTAACACCATTGTCAAAATCCAACAACAGAGGCTTTGGTGCACTCAAAGCTACTGTGCTCTTACCCATACCTGCTTGACCGTAAATCATCATCTTTACGTTTGTTGGAATATTCAATTCCGTTGATTTTCTGATTAAACTCATGATTGTTATATTTTTAGTTAGTAATTATATTAGAGACTTCAATAAAGGATCTATACCATCCTTCAATTCTTTAAGTTTCTTCAGCGAATAAACTTTAGGACTATTCCTATGTACACCAGCCCTTTTCCAAGTCAATGCTCCTGTAGCGCACTGATGAGCCAACCACCTTCTACCAAATCCAAGTCGTATGGCTTGCGTTTCCGTAATCTCATCAATGACCGGATCCTTGGAGATCGCATATTCGCTAACCGCTTCCTTCGCAGCTGCTTTTATTATATTCTGTAATTGCCAAACATCAATTTCCATAAAGAAATGGTATATCTCGCCCTCTCGCTCTTACACGGACACGGGCGATAAGTTCTACATTCGCGTTAAAACGGATTCGGACTCTTTGCCGTCTCATGTCAAAATGACTATCTAAACAAAGGATTATCAAAAGGACACTAGCAACCGCCGATTTCATGGTAGGCGAAAAGTCCAGTGTCAACCGGATCCCAGATATCCTTTCAGCCAATTTTAGTGCTAGCTCTCTCCCATTCCGAACACCCAAAATTAAAAATGCCGTTTGAAGCTGGTTATTTATCGTACTTACTGCACGATGCTTCAATACGGCAATCTCCTTTTTTTCATACCCTGCTGCGTACATTTGTGCTGTAATGTCACATTCGGGCGTTAGCTCGGTGAATACTTTCATAATCGTGTGTATTTAAAGTTTGAATCAGGAATCTCTAAATACTGTAACAGTCCCTTTCGGTACATTAGTTTCCGATCTCCACTTATATCCATTTTTGTACCCTTGCGCATTAAGCAAGGAAACATTGTTGCGTACCGTACAGACTTTATCGATAGGGAACTCTACTTTCTTCCCTTTCTTTAAATCGCGCATACGAGGCATAATTTCTACTTTTTTCTCCATAATCTAATTACATTAATTGATTGTGGGCAGTGTCGGAATCGAACCGACCTCAATTATATTAATTGGGTGCGCACCACTAAGCACTAACCGATATGCTAACCGCCCATGTGCCGGGGCTTTCACCCGACTGCTTTTGACAACCTAAACACAAACGAATTAAACAACTTCAAAGAAAGCTTTTGCGGCTGCTAATTTCTTCTCTGCCAATATGCGAGCATCCTCCTCTCTATTTTTCCAACCTTTATACACATCAAGGTCTTTTTGCAGACCTTCAATTTCCTTATTAAGAGAATATACCAATTCAACCAGTTCTTCCCTCGTCATTTCTTCAAGATTTTTTGTTTCCATGTCTTATTATTTCAATGCTGTTATTAAATCAAGTTTGTATGCAGAATAAGTGAATACTACGACACCTACAATATTAGGAACGAACGTAGCGGACTCTGATGCCATTAGGATAAAGCCAGCGAACAGGGCTATCCCGTAAATAGTCTTTTTCATAAGCGTTAATATTTAATTGTGCCCTCTGATGGATTCGATCCACGGCATCACGCCTTTTCAGAGGGTTTTCTTAACTTTACGGCGCAAAACATAAAAAATTAAGAAGTATGAAATCAGAAAGGTATCTGAGCTTGGCTAAAGGCATACGTTCTAAAGTCGAAGATTTACTAGACGAGTATAACTCCTTTGAACCATCAGTAAACAACATGCTCTTTGATGGGCAACCGTTGTATGAGCAAGCTATAAAGTTTACACACTTGGTTTATTCATTTGATCCAAATCTGCCTTTAAATAGAGAGTTGGTAGATCTGCCAAATAAATGCAAAGGGTATATAATTAAAACGTTGCCGCCAGAAAACGATGTCTTTAAAAATTTCTTGTTCCTTTTGAAATGCTTTATTGACTATCTGGAGACTTTTCATGATTGACTTTATCTCCGCGTAAAAGGTTCAAGTAAGAAGTAACCGCTTTCTCAGCATCTTCTTTTATGCACTCCAAATTTTTCAGGCAACTGATCGGCAAATCTTCCACGTGTATGGATATTGTCAATTGGTTGCCTTTTTCTTGTTGTTTTAGTCCAATGTTGTAATTCATGTGCTATGATATTTTAATTATCTTTTCTTCTTGCTTATTTGTCCCCGGCAACCGATCCGATCGGCAGCATCACACATTATGCCGGGCTATATATTAAAGCGACATTCGATAGACCGTTTAACACCGATCCGGGACAAGTCAACCGGACTTCACGGACACGACATAATATCCAATATCGCCAACCTTATTACCTTCATTAATAAGTTAGTTTATAATCCTTTCGTTTCAACCCCATTTCTGCGGGTACTAAGGTGTAAGTAAGAGAAAGAACCATCAGAAGTGACCGGGTGAGATATGCCCTACGCCCACCCGACCGGGCTTTAGTAAGCCGTTATGAAGTTTTCCACTTTGAATGATCTGAACCCGTTCGCCTCAATATCAAAGTAGCGAATCGTCTTGTAATTTTCTGATCCAGTGCCTTTGATTAGGTTTTGAATGTCTTTAAGTGTACCTTTGGCTTTGCGAAGTGAACCGTCCGCCTTTTCATACGCAAAGGCGACAATCCCTTTGTGCATTTGTTTTGTCAACCGGTATAAAGCCCATGCGCGAGAAAGACATACGGCGAATGCTTTACCAGTCGCTCTCATTAACTCATAAGCCATACAAAATACCTTGTGTCTAAAATTTGAAGTTTTCATAATCGTGCGTGTTTATGTGTTAGTAATTATATTCAGGTTCGTAAATCTCAGGGGTGAGATATTCTACTTCTCTTTCGAGAGATTCTATTTCTTCAGAGAGGATTTTCACGATCTCTGACTTGCTGTCTACATTATATATGTAGCAGGCTTCTTCATTACTGATCGTGCCCAATGCCTCTAACTCAACCTTTGCGTTTTCGAGTTCTGCGAGTGCTGTTTCATAAGTTCGTGCCATAATCGTATGTTTTTAATATGTTCGTATTATTTACTTGTATCAATCATCTTTGCATCTTTGTTGCGTGATTGATTGATGATGCAAATGTAATCGAATATATTACAAGTAATACTTATAGATTACATAATTACGATTTATTAACACTTAAAGTATTACACGCAAATTTTTGCTAATAAAAAACCTTTAATAATTTTAGAGTATGAATATCAATAGATTAAACATTGGAGAAGAAGTCCGCAAAAAGGTGGATGAGAACGGCTTATCAAAGGCAAAATTCGCTGAATTACTGGGTATTGCAAGGCAAAATATAGAAAAAACTGTATTTCAAAAGCATAGCCTTGATACAGATTTGCTATGTAATATCAGCGAGGTACTGAATTGTAATTTTTTCGATTACTACAAATCAGATAGTCCGAGTAATAAAAAAGATTACAAAGAACAAAAGGAAATAAGGGCAACATTGTCTATAGAAATGGGGTCTGAGAAGAAAGAACAGGTGCTTCGCTTTGTTTTCGGAGATAACAACATTGAAATATTAAATAAGTAAAGATTATGGCTGCGCCTAGAGTTTTTGTTAGTTCTACATGTTATGACTTGCAGGAAGTAAGATATCAATTAAGAACATTCATTGAGGATTTTGGATTTATTCCGGTTATGAGTGAATATGGTGATATTTTTTATGATTATAAAAAACATACTCAAGATGCATGTAAAGATGAAATTGAAAAATCTCAATTATTTATATTGATAATAGGAAATAACTATGGGTCTTTTTATTATGACAATAAATCAAACACGCTTCCTGATTCTGTAACTATGCAAGAATTTAAGAAAGCTCTTAATGTAAATATTAAAAAACATATATTTATTAATAAATTTGTAGATCATGATTATAACAATTTCAAACGATTGCGCACAGAATATATAGAATCTTCGCTAAAAAAAATATCAGCTGAAGGAAGTGATATCAAGGATATTGCAGAAAAAGAAAATAAAAAATTTTCAGAAAGCTATCAATACCCTCAAAAATCTTATAAATATATATTCCATTTTTTAGATATTATCTATGATTTAAAAACAAATAATTCTAAAGAGGTATATGAGACATTTCAAGAGATAAGAGAATCTTTAAAAAAGCAATGGGCTGGTTTTGTATATGATTCTATATATAAAGAATATATTGTTTCTAGCACTGAAATAGAAAAATTATGCGAGCAGGTTAGTAAATTAGAAAATCAGATAAAGTTGCTAATTGACAGTAAAACAGAAACGAAGAATGGAAGTATGACTTTTGACGTAAAAGTATTAGCTCAAGAACTTAATCTGCAAGAAATAAAAGAGATAAAATCAAAAATAGAGAAATATATATCAGATATATTTTATGTTACCAATAATTTTGGAGATCAACAATCCAGAGTTTCTATTATAAAAGGCACTAGCTGCGAAGATATTAATAAGTGGATTGATTCATTGAAAGATATTGTTATTAAATACAAATGGTCTAATTTTATATCAATAGATACAGTATTTAGTGTATTAAATAGTAAATATGTAATAGAAATATCAGAAGACATTCCATATGATTCCGTATTAAATTTGTGGAATATATGCAATAAGGTTAAATCTCTATTTTCTGAAGAGGATTATAATAGTTTTGTAAATAATATAACAGATATATTAAACAATATATATAGCATAACAGTTTATAATCCACCAGCATTCTCTTCTGATATAGACGACTTACCCTTCTAATTATCTATAAGTAGATTGGATTATTTAGAAAGAAAAAAACAGTTTTAAGATATGAATTAAAAAAATCCGAAAAGTAAATTCATAGAAACCGGAGAACGTTGGTTTATATACAGAATATTATGTATTTCACTTATAATTTCAGAATAAACAATGCGGATAAATTGAAAATAGCATTAGATAAATTACTATCTATAAACTTTATCAAACTGAATGATTCGTCTATTTACCCTATTGTAGTAGCTTCATCCAGTGAATCCATTTTATTTGACAAACGCAAAAATACATTATCAACGATAGCAGATCTAAAGAAAGCTGTCGAATTAATGGATCGTTGGATAAATGGATATGTTCCAAATGAACAAGACAAGGAGACTGTTAATATTAAACTTCCTAAAATAAGTAATTTTGACGTACTTAATAAAGTAGCAAACGAATTACGACTTGCTTTTTCTACCGTTATATGTGAATACGAAGGAGGCAAAATTGAAATCGTACAATTTGATCACGGTTCATTTTGGTGTGTAATAAAAGTAGGTACAGCTTTATTACTTTTTACAGGTTTAGCTTGGGCAGGAGCAGTTGTGGCAAAAAAGACAATAGAGTGTAGAAGCGCTTATGAAGTTTATAGAAATGCTTCTGCAAGAAATGAAATGCTAGAGGAATTAAAACGATTAAATAAAGCTCAAATTGACATAGTCATAGAGCAAGAAGCCAAACTTATTCAACAAGAGCATTTTAGCAAAGAAGATAACGAACAGTTAGAAAGAATCAAAAACTCTATCTTAAACATATCGGAACTAATTCTTAAAGGCACAGAAATTCAACCAGCAATCGCCGCACCTGAAGATGTAAAGAATTTATTCCCTGATTTTAGTTGCCTCCCGTTAATAGAGAGTCGAACTAAAAAGTTAACAGAAAACGCTGCCAATAATCAATGAGCATCATTTTTCACTCAGCCAGCGAACAACAGCACCTACAAAGATAAATAGCAAAACCCCTGCTATAATCGAACATGTAACTGTAAAAGCTATCCAAAAATCAAATATCATATTTATCATAGATGATGGTATTTAAGGCAAAGATACGAATTAAAGAACAAGTTAAATCATAAGTAGCATGAAGAAAATTTTATTTTTAATGACAATCATAATCGCCTTTTCCTGCGGAGGTGGTAAAACAGAAGTAATCGGTGCGGATAAATATATCGATACTATCACAGGATTTTCCTGCGAAAAAGCCGCTGTTACAGATAACGGCTTTTTAGTGATTGCTATTGATGCGGATTCGGATTCTGGATATGACATGCTGGCTTCGCAATTCCTTGAAGAAGCTAAAAAAGAAGGCGTATCAGGACTCAAAGGCGTATTGATCGTGGATATAAAAAACGCAAAGTTCGAACAAGGGGCAGTTGTAGGCAAAAGAATTGGAAAAGCTTACAAATAAAGCAAGGGAGTGATTGCCCCCTACTTATTCGATGCTATAAAATCCCAACACATTTCTTTAATCACAGGTTACAATATCGTATAGAAAAACTTATCTTTGCCAAACGAGAAACATTATATCTCTGAATCAATAGCTGATTTTTTACAAATATTTTACATCAGTTATTAATTAGAAAGATAAGAAACAGACAATAAACATATTACAATATATAAATGAAGAGTAAAAGTTTAGTTTCTATCGATCAATGTTCCAAAGAGGACATTCTTCGTATTCTGGATAACGCAAGGAAGTTTGAGGAGAATCCGAACCGGAAATTACTGGAAGGCAAAGTTGCCGCCACCCTGTTCTTCGAGCCCTCTACACGTACGAGACTGAGTTTCGAGACAGCCGTAAACCGTTTAGGTGGACGGGTGATCGGTTTCTCGGACGCTTCCACGACTAGTTCCTCCAAGGGCGAGACCTTGAAAGATACGATCTTGATGGTAAGCAATTACGTGGACTTGATCATTATGAGACATCATCTGGAAGGAGCCGCCCGCTATGCTTCCGAGGTGACGGATGTCCCTATCATCAACGCTGGTGACGGGGCGAACCAACATCCCTCGCAAACCATGCTGGACCTGTATTCCATCCGCAAGACACAAGGCAAGCTAGATAACCTCACCATCACGATGGTCGGCGATTTGAAGTATGGCCGTACGGTTCACTCCTTGATCGTGGGAATGTCTCACTTCCATCCGACCTTCCACTTCGTCGCGCCGAACGAGCTGCGCATGCCGGACGAGCAAAAGAACTTCTGCGACAAGCACGGGCTCAAATACGAGGAGCATACCGATTTCACGGAAGATATCATCAACCAGACGGATATCCTTTATATGACCCGTGTACAACGTGAGCGTTTCACAGACTTGGAAGAGTACGAGCGGGTAAAGAACGTGTATATCCTGCGTAACGACATGCTGAGAAACAGCCGTGAGAACCTGCGTATCTTACATCCGCTACCCCGTGTGAACGAGATCGCTTACGATGTAGATGACAATCCAAAGGCTTATTACATCCAGCAGGCACGCAACGGGCTGTTCGCACGCCAAGCTATCATTTGCGAAGTTTTAGGTATATCTATCGACGAATAAAAACGAAGTTTTATGTCAGCAGAAAAGAAAAAAGAGTTGCAGGTAGCCGCTTTAGAGAACGGTACCGCCATAGACCATATTCCTCCCAGCCAATTATTCAAGGTAGCCTCTTTACTGGGACTGGAGAAAATGAACAATACGATCACGATCGGCAATAATTTCCATAGCAACAAGATGGGATGCAAGGGTATGATCAAGATCGCCGACAAGTTTTTCGAGGAGGACGAGATCAACCGTATCGCCATGATCGCCCCGAATATTATATTGAACATTATCCGTGATTATGAGGTTGTAGAGAAGAAGACGGTTACTTTACCCGACGAGCTGATTGGCTTGGTCAAATGTAACAATCCGAAATGTATCACCAATAATGAGCCGATGCTTTCCCGCTTCCACGTGATCGACAAGGAGAAGGGAACCATTAAATGTCATTATTGCGAACGTAAGATTAATAAAGAGGACATAATCATTAGATAATTGAAAATTAAGAATTGAGAATTGAGAATTAGCTTTACGGAATCTTTAATTCTCAATTCTCAACTTTCAATTATAAAAACGCAGTTTTTATTATGAAGCATGATTGGAAACCGGGAACCATGATCTATCCATTGCCTGCCGTAATGGTGAGTTGTGGGAATGAGCCTTCCGAGTACAATATAATAACAGTCGCATGGGTCGGTACGATTTGTACGAATCCGGCGATGTGTTATATATCCGTACGTCCGGAACGATTCTCTTATCCGATCTTGAAGAAGAATATGGAATTCGTCATCAACTTGACGAATCGTGAGCTGGCCTACGCCACGGATTGGTGCGGGGTAAACTCAGGGAAAGACCATCATAAATTCGAGGAGATGAAGCTCACTCCCGGAAAAGCGACCGTCGTTAACGCCCCTACGATAGACGAGTCTCCGCTTTGTATCGAATGCCGGGTAAAAGAGGTAATCGCTCTCGGAAGTCATGATATGTTTATCGCTGATGTCGTAAACGTACAGGCCGATGACCGATATCTAGACCCAGAGACAGGGGCTTTTGATATGCAGAAAGCGGATCTTTTGGCTTACTCGCATGGTAAGTATTACGGGTTAGGTGAATTTGTCGGTAAATTCGGCTGGTCCGTGAAAAAGAAAAAATAACGGTATGAAAAAAGTCTACCTTATAGGAGCGTTGCTATCTTTCGGTCTGTTAGCAGAAGCCCAGAGCTTCATGCGTTTCGAGGACAAGGCATTCAACTTTGGAGCCAAAGTGGGATTCAACGCCACTTTCCCAGTCATAAACTCCCTTTCCATCAATGGGAAGGAAGCGGAGAATATAGACATCGAATATAAGGTAGGTTATCTGGCCGCGGTCTTTTGCCGGGTCAATATCGAACGGTTCTTCCTCCAGCCTAGTTTCTCATGGCATCGTTCTGAGGGAAATATCCGTTTTTCCATACCTCAAAGTTTGCCGGAAAATAATATGATGTCCAATACATCGGCAACTACCGACCTCTTGATGATGAAAACCAGTTCCTTAGAGGTTCCCATAATGGTAGGCTATAACCTAGTGAAGAAAGGGCCTTACGGACTTAGCCTTATGGTCGGCCCCAAATTAAAATACAACTATAAGATCGCCTATACGGTAGAGTCTTCCACCACGCACGTAGAATACGTGAATGACAACACCCCGTTCGGAGTCAATATCGCTACGGGCGTAGGGGTTAGCATCGGACGGCTATTCTTCGACTTTGTCTATGAGTTCGGATTGAATCAAGTGGAATCCGATTTCGAGAAAGTCAACAACCCGGTTCCCGAGATTAATTATGATATCAATATTGACAAGCGAACGAACGTGATGAGTATCTCACTCGGCGTACTCTTCTAAAAAGACATTTTACCCATTTTTCAAGTACTTGACCAAAACCTTATCGATCCGGGCGCCATCCATATCTACGATCTCGAACTCAAAGTCCAGCCACTTTAATTTCTCACCCGTCTTCGGTACACGTTCCAATATCTCTAGGATCAAGCCGCTCAAGGTATTATAATCATGCTCGGCATACAAATCCTCCATGTCGAAATATTCCAAGAAATCATAGAAAGAATATTGGCCGTCCACCAACCAAGTACCATCCTCACGTTGTATGATCTCGGACTCCTCTCCGACTTCCGGTACTTGCCCGATCAAGCCTTCCATAATATCCTTCAAGGTTACGATACCTTGAATGCCTCCGAACTCATCCGTAACGAGTCCATATTTCACGTGTGTCTGCTTGAAAGATTCCAAGGCGTTATATACGCTCTGGTTCTCGGGAACGAACTGTGCCGGGCGGAGTACTTGGTTGATCGAGAAATCCGGTTGATCGATCCTTCCGAACAAATCTTTCAGATAAACGACCCCTACTATATTATCGAACTTCTCCGAGGCCACGGGATATATATTAAATAAGTTCTCCTCCACTTTCTCCCGAATCTTCTCCGTACTATCCGTCACATCCAGCCAAACCAGCTCGCTACGATGCGTCATGATAGAACCCACGTTACGGTCTCCCAGATTAAAGACCCGCTCTACGATGTCCTGCTCTACCTCTTGCACCTCGCCACCATCAAAGCCCTCTTTCACGATCGCCTTGATTTCTTCCTCTGTTACCCTATTTTCCTCTTTCGTATCCACGCCCGTCATCTTCACAGCCAACGCCGTACTCTTTGATAGTAACCAAACAAAAGGAGAAGATATCAAGGAAAGAAAATTCATGGGTTTAGCAACTAACATAGAGACCTTCTCGGCACACCCCATGCCGATCCGCTTCGGTACCAACTCTCCGAATATAAGTGTAAGATACGTCACGATAATAACGATCGTCGTTTTAGCGATCCCCAACGCATACGGTTCTAGGGCCGGTATTTGCGCTATTATAACAGCGAAATTATGAGCTAACGCCTCGCCAGAGTACAAACCGGTCAAGATACCGATCAAGGTAATTCCGATCTGGATGGTTGAGAGAAACTTATCCGGCTCATTTGCCAGCTTCAAAGCAGTACCCGCAGATTTATTACCACGTTTCGCTTCGGTTTCCAACCTAGCCTTCCGGGCCGAGACCAAAGCGATTTCCGACATCGCAAGAATTCCATTCAGTAAGATAAGGCCAATAATAATGACTATTTCCATTAATTAATTTATAGTTTGATTATGCTGCGAAGATATATAAATACTTTAATATATAAAACAAGACACCTAAGTGTCTGCGCTTACATTTAACTAAAAAACCTTACGAATCCCTTGCGGTTTCAAAAGAAAGGCGTACTTTTGCATGACAAATACAAAGTGTGATTAGAAATGCTCGATAAAATTAAGGCTCTGCTTCAAGAAGTAGAGAATATGAAAGCGGCAAATGCCGAGGAACTAGAAGCTTTACGTATAAAGTATCTCAGCAAAAAAGGCGAGATATCGGCGTTGATGAATGATTTCCGTAATGTAGCGGCTGATCAAAAACGTGAGGTTGGTAAATACTTGAACGAACTGAAGGAAACAACCCAGAGCAAGATCAACGAATTAAAAGAAAGCTTTGAGAATGTACAGACCGCAAACGATGATATCGATTTGACTCGTACGGCTTACCCGATCGAACTAGGCACTCGTCATCCTCTATCACTTGTAAAGAAAGAAATTTGCGATATATTCGGACGGTTAGGATTCAGCATCGCTGAGGGACCGGAAATCGAGGACGATTGGCATGTCTTCTCTTCCTTGAATTTCGCCGAGGACCATCCTGCCCGCGATATGCAAGATACGTTCTTTATCCAGCATAACCCGGATATATTGCTTCGCACACATACTTCTTCCGTACAGACCCGAGTAATGGAAAAGCAAGAACCGCCTATCCGTATCATCTGTCCGGGACGTGTATATCGTAATGAGGCTATCTCCTATCGTGCTCACTGTTTCTTCCATCAAGTAGAAGCGTTATATGTAGATAAGAACGTCTCATTCGCCGACTTAAAACAAGCCTTGTTGTTCTTCGCCAAGGAAATGTTCAGTCCGGATACAAAAATTCGCTTGCGTCCTTCTTACTTCCCGTTCACGGAGCCATCCGCCGAGATGGACATCTCCTGCAACATTTGTGGAGGTAAGGGTTGCCCCTTCTGTAAAGGAACCGGTTGGGTAGAGATCCTCGGTTGCGGTATGGTAGACCCGAACGTGCTTGAGAACTGCGGTATCGATAGCAAGGTTTATTCAGGCTACGCATTGGGAATGGGTATCGAGCGTATTACCAATTTGAAATACCAAGTAAAAGACTTACGCATGTTCTCGGAAAACGATGTTCGTTTCTTGAGACAGTTTGAGTCGGCCAATTAAATTGAAAACCTAAATCATTTACCATCTCCCCGGGCCTTAACCTAGCCCGGGGGAAACACACTAGGTTAATTATGATAAAGGTTTTTCTTTTAATAATAGGAGGAGCTATCGGATCTGCGCTACGGTTTGGAGTTTCCACGTGGGTGCAACGATCGATGCTTTACTCCTTTCCTTTTGGTATCTTGTCGGTCAATGTGACCGGCTCCTTTTTAATCGGCTTCTGCTGGAGTATAGCGGAAGCCTATAATTTTTCTATCAATACAAGAGCCTTCCTATTCACTGGCCTTTTCGGTGGTTTCACGACTTTCTCTTCTTTCGCTCTCGACACGATGGTACTTATGCGTACCGGAGAATACAAGATGGCACTACTCAATGTACTTGCCAGTAATATCCTTGGTTTGATAGCGGTCTTCCTTGGGATCATACTTGGGAAGAATATCATTACAATGATCAAGTAAATAAATAAAAAAACACGGCACAAGTCAGTCATGACAAGGCCGTGTTATATCGAATAAAGCTGTTTCCAAATTATCTATTTACTAACCTCAAGAATACTTTCTTAGAAAAATAAGAAGCTCTATTTTTCCGATATAATTGCCATCCAGATTATAGCTAATCAAATCATGTCCCCATCCATTAAACAGCAAACGCCCGTTCAACTCGTCCACCAAGCAGTCTACGTTTCTATAGCCACCCGGATCCTTCCCTACATGCCCTATCTGACATTTAAACTTTCCTGTAGCCTTATCAAACAAAAGACATTGCCGGTTAGCGGAAGTGATCAGAATATATTTATCCAATAACTTGATATCAGGAGAACTTCCGACTAGACAATCATCCCTCGTCTCTAAAGGGACATACCGGATCTCATCAAAATAATCAGAGGCTTTCAGCTCGGCAGGCGATGAGATAGCTTTACCTACCTCAATCACCCGCTTGCTCGCTTCTTCGTTTTCACGCTCCATACAGGAGGTTAGAAACATTCCCGCACAGAGGGAGCCGAACAAGCCTACCTTGCATATATACGCGAAAATCATTTCTTCAATTTTATCTCGATAACGCCATTACGACCTTTCTCTCCGAATTTAGCGATCGCCTCGTTTCCTTTGTACACATTCATAGACGCAATACGATCGGGATTCAAATTGTCCATCCTCTCTTTAGAAGATTCCATCCCATCGATGTAGACAATACCGGAGAAAGAGGACTTTTCCTTTGATGCCTCCTTAGCAGCCTTCTCATTGATGTCTATGGCTTTCATGGCCTCCTCTATGGCTCGGTTGATCTCCGGTTGAATCTTCTCCATCTCGGCGGCGATAGTCTCATTTATCTTGGCGGCCTCTATCGCCGCTTGCACAGCCTTGTCGATCTCAGCCTGGTGTTTCGCCATTTCCGCAGAAACGATCTCGTCGATATTCGCCGCTTTCACTGCCTCTTCAACCGCCTTGTCAATCTCCGGCTGGTATTTCTCCATCACGGCCGAGACCTTTTCCTGTATCGCTTGCATATCTTTTTCAGAAACGACCGAATCCCTTGCGAGGGTCTCAACTTCTACATTTCTTTTAGGCTCTTTTTTTTCCTGAACCGGAATAATTTCGCTAATTTTGACACTCGAAATCTTCTCCAATTCGTGAGAGATTTCCGGACGGGCAAAGGCTACCACCGTTAAGGCTGCCAACGGGAGTACATACAGATACTTCAACCGTGCCCATGGACTTGATTTTTGTTTTAACATCATAGCTATTCGCTTTTTAAGTGAACTGTGATTAAAGCTGTTGGCCATAGAAGTGAAGCGCTGTGAACCAACAGCTTTTTTAATTAATAATAATTGATATCTTTTTGCGTCGACGCCTTGATTTAATACGCTCTCGTCGGCCTCGTATTCATGGATATTTTGCAATTCCTGTCTCAACAACCAGACAGATGGGTTGAACCAATGGAACAGGATACAAATCTCGGAGATCAGCAGATCAATGGAATGACGGGCTTTTATATGCGCCATCTCATGCGTCATGATCTCTATCCCACTTTCCTCAAAATCCTTCCGGCTTATTACGATCGTTTGCATCCAACTGAACGGGGCGACTGGTTGGTCCGTAAGAATCAGATGGATTCCGTCCACCAGCTTCGGTGTACCTTGTCTCATCAACCGAAACAAGGCATAAAATGAATATGCGAATTGACAAAGCGTTAATATCCCTCCGATTATATAGGCTATCACCATAACTCGTAACCATACAGGTTGGCTAGCGGATTCTGCCGACGTTCTCATGGAAACCGCCGCTAGCAAATTCTCCAAATCCATGACCGGACGCTGAATGGCCGTCGCTTTCTCCAAAGTAATCTCACAAAATGGGATGATAACCGAAAGCATGATCAAGCTTAATAAAGCGATCCGGTTGAAACGATGGAAGGTATCACGGCTCAACAATAGCTTATAAAACAGATAAAATATCGTCAAGCACACGGATGATTTAAGGATATATACAAAGAAGATTCCCATATTCGCTCTTATTTACGATTCCCTTGTTCTACATCATCTATTAGTTTTCGCAGATCATCCACAGAGATATCCTCTTCCTTGATCAGCGTAGAGACAACCCCCAGATAAGAATTATTGAAATACTTAGCGATCACATTTTTCAAAGTACCGTTACTATACTCCTTTTCTGTTAAGACCGCATAATATTGATAGCTATTCCCGAAATTCTTATGGGCGAGGAAACCTTTCTCCTCCAAGCCTCGGACAATCGTAGAAAGGGTATTGAAATGAGGTTTAGGCTCCTCGTAATATTCAAGTAACTCTTTCACGAACAGTGGGCCTTTCTGCCAGAACCAGCCCATGATTTCTTCTTCTTTCACCGTAAGTCGTTTCATAACCTTATCTTGTTTGCGACAAAGTAACTAAAACTTTTAGTTACCAAACTAATTTGTATAGTTAATAAACTAAAAGAGATAGTTTATTCATTGATCCAATCAAAAAAACCGCCCCGGGAATGTCCGGGACGGCCTCTATTATATCCAGATGTTTGAATGATTAGGCGACAGGAATCGTTCCGCCAATCAAGATCACAACCAATAAGGCCAAGATAGCGTACAACTCTGGGAATACGGCCATTACCATCGTAGCACCGAATACGTTGTGTCCGGCACCAACACCAGCGATACCATTCGCGCAAACTTGAGCTTGGCGGATTGAAGAGTAAAAACCAGCGAAACCTAACACTAAACCAGCGCCGAAAACAGCCGTAGCGGCCAACATGGAAATATCAGCGACCAAGAACTTCTGCATCATAAAGTAGCCCACGAATCCATACAAACCCTGTGAAGAAGGCAACGCACTTAAAGCGATGTACGTACCCAGAGCATCCGGATTTTTCTTCATCGCACCTACCACCGCATTACCTGCGATCGTAACACCATAACTACTGCCGATAAAAGTTAAACCTGTCATCAACGCAATACCTACATAAGCTAATAAAATTGGTTCCATAATAAAATGTGTTTTTAAATTATTCTTTTATTGTTTTATTTTCTCGTTTAATTGTTATGCTTTTCTGAATGGCTCATAGGCCTTACCTCCACCTTCGAACTCCGCGTTCTTGTAATATTCCACGAAGATCAAACGAAGCGGGTGTACCAAGGAGCTGATCGTACAAAGAGCGATATTGATGGAGTGACCCACTAACAAGATCAATAACATACAGATCGCACGTGCCATGATATTCATACCGTCTGTCATCGTAACCGCCAACGTATTAAATACGCCACCCAAGATGGAACCGGTCAGACCGATAGCGAACAAACGAATGTATGATAACGTATCCCCCAGCAATCCGGAGGCCATATTGTACGTGTTCCAAAGTCCGGTACCAAAGTTCAAGAATACGTTCTTGCCCGGTGTATTGTACAAATAAGCGACAACCAGACCCAAGATGGCGATTCCGTAACATACCATAACGACAGCGTTCGGCAAGTGAACGTTCAACATCGGAAGTCCGAACGCCAATGCCAAGGATATGATCACGAACACCCAAGCGAACGGAGCGATACTGTGTTTCGTTCCTTTCTGTATCTTGATCTTGTAAGCAGCGACACATTTACCGAATATGATCTGTACCAAACCGATGACAATAGAGAATGTCATCAAGTTGTCGCTATTCACAAAGTAGTTCTTGATCTTTGACAAAGCCGGGATATCCGCCAAGGCCACTCCGAAGAAAGATCCCGTACAAGTACCCACCAATAAGGCGGCAAAGCCTAAATACTGGAACAAGGTCAAATAAGGCTTGAAATCCGGGTTCACCTTCTTCTTCAAGATCGTACAAGCGATCATGACCAGCAAACCATATCCGCCATCGCCGAAACAAAGTCCGAAGAACAGCATAAAGAACGGGGCGAACAACGGGGTCGGATCAAGTTCACCGTAATTAGGCAAGGAGAACATCTTCGTGATAGGCTCGTACAGCTTACTGAATTTATTATTCCGTAGCTTGATAGGCACCTTATCCCCATCCTCGATCTCTAATTGCTGGAAGAAATAACCTTGCTTATCCAGCTCGTGCTCCAAGGCCGGAGCGTTTTCCGTCGGCACCCAACCTTCCAACAACATGAGCTTATCACCCGCTTGCCGATCTGTCTGCACTAACGCATTAGAAAGATTAAACTCGTCCTGCAGGTTCTTATCGAATTCCTCCAACGTTTTATAATCCCCCACGGCACGATGTTTCAGCTCATCCTCCACATTCTGGATATCCTTGGTACGTTGATCCAGACGGGCACGCAACTTCGCCAATCCTTGAACCGGCATCTTCGGACGTTCAGCGTCTATATCGATCAAGGTACCTTCCTTGGTAATCGTGATAAAATACGTTACCGATTGGAAGTTATTGATCAGAATGGCGTTATACAGCACGCCCCATTCCGGCTCGTACTTAGCAGTAGGACAGGTAAAGAACGTAACATCGTATCCCGCTCTTTTCAGACGGTTGATATTCTGATAACTGAACTCACCCCATATTTCCATATAAGCCAGATCCTTCTCGATCGATTGCTTGGAAGCGATCAATTGCGCTTTCTTATCTTGCAATTCCTCTATCTTACGCACCAACTTCAAGCCTTCCTCTTTCGTCAACTCACGGGCCGGGGCAAACTTAACGTCTTTCTCCGCCGCATGGAGGTTCTTAAAGTAACGCATCAGCGTATTGATCTGTTTACGCTCAGCCAGAAGCTCTTGCAACCTCTCGTTATCCATCACGGAGTTTGTCTCCTTGATATGGACGACACCTAAGTCACGAAGCGTAGAAAGGAACGTATCATACTCCTTATGGTACACCATAAAGGCATATTTACTCATCTTTACTATCATACCTCGGCCTCCTCTTTTTCTTCTTTTGCCTTACGTTTCTCCTGATTGGCTCTCATGATCTTCTGTGAGGACTTAGAAAGACTCTCCTCGTCTTCCATAAACCGTTTCACCTTACGGATCGCATCCTTATAACCCGGAATCTGTACCTTCTCAAACAGGTTCACCTTCTGAGTGGTCTTTTTCCTAGCATGCTCCAACAACTCCAGCTTCATGCCCGAGAACTCCGCCTCGATACCGGTACGAGCCAGCTTTTTCAGCAACTCGATACCATCCGTATACCATGCGGGGGCATTAAAGAGACTATAGTGTCCGATCTCGAACTTGATCTCGTCCAATAACGGGACGATCACGCCGGCGATCTTCTTCGTGGAGAGCGTAACGTCCTTCACGGAGATCAGCTCCGGATTGAACTCGTTCCACAAAGCCACCATATTCTCGTAACTCTGAATCTCTCGTTCTAGCTGAAGTTCCAATTTATTCACTTCGTCCTTGGTCCGCTTCACCTCGATACGCAGGGCGCTCTCCTTGCTCTTGATCGTAGGCAGGGAGCGTTCACGCATCTTCAGTTGCTTTTCCAATTGCTGAAGAGAGGTTTTATTATATTGAAACTTTATTGCCATGTTTATTTAATTTACTTCCAGTACTTATCAACCAATCCTTGTTTGATATTTACCTCCTCCGGGCTGAAATATCTAGCGAACAATCCCCAAGCTACGTCCAGCATCTCCGTCGTATCCAAGTTTACGTCGATAGCCAACAGCTTAGAAGAATAATCCTTGGCGAAAGACAAGGTACGGTTGTCGTAGTCGGTCAAGTCGAAACCATTCTCCAGCTTGGTCTTAGCGTTGGCGGCATCGGCATACAAACGTACGGCGGCGTTCATTACCTGTGGATGATCCTCACGGGTCTTCTTTCCGGTTACCAGCTGTTTCAAACGAGACAAGCTTCGGAACGGATCGACGATGACCTTACCCACATCGCTATCACGACGCAAATACAACTGACCTTCCGTGATATAACCCGTATTATCAGGTACGGCATGCGTGATATCACCACCGGATAAGGTCGTTACGGCGATAATCGTGATGGAACCTCCCGCCGGGAATTGAACGGCTTTCTCGTAAATCTTCGCCAAATCCGAATACAAGGAACCCGGCATAGAGTCCTTAGACGGGATCTGGTCCATACGGTTTGATACGATCGCCAAGGCATCGGCGTAGTTGGTCATATCGGTAAGCAATACCAAGACCTTCTCGTTCTTCTCCACGGCGAAATACTCAGCGGCGCTCAACGCCATATCCGGGATCAAGATACGCTCTACGGACGGGTCCTCGGTCGTGTTGATAAAACTAACGATACGGTCTAGGGCACCGGCGTTACTAAATGTATTCTTAAAGAACAGGTAGTCGTCGTTCGTCATACCCATACCTCCCAAGATAATCTTATCGGACTTCGCACGCAAGGCTACCATCGCCATAACTTGGTTGAAAGGCTGGTCGGGGTCGGCGAAGAACGGGATCTTCTGACCGGTTACCAAGGTATTATTCAAGTCGATACCGGCGATACCCGTAGCGATTAATTCAGAGGGTTGTTTACGACGTACCGGGTTCACGGACGGACCACCGATCTCGACCTCACGTCCCTCGGGGATCGGGCCGCCATCGATAGGCTCACCATAAGCGTTGAAGAAACGTCCGGCTAACTGGTCACCTACTTTCAAGGAAGGGGCCTTCCCCATGAATACCACCTCGGCATTCGTACGGATACCTTCCGTTCCGGAGAATACCTGCAACGTCACCTCGTCGCCGATAATCTTTACCACCTGAGCCAGCTTTCCGTCTACAGAGGCCAACTCATCATACCCAACTCCCGTTGCTTTCAGCGAACAGGTAGCTTTTGTGATCTGGGTAATCTTCGTATATATTTTTTGAAATGCTTTTGTTGCCATAACTCTTTTAATTTTCGATTCTCTCCTTCAAAAGTTCATCCAGTTCCGTATTAAACTTCTTGAATTGGTCACTCTCATATTCCGAATAGTTCATCTGCTTAAAGATGTTGATCATCTTCTTGAAGTAGTCCATAACCTCAAGGAAGTTATCAAACTTAAACTCTGAACGGCAAACATTTACGACTCTATCCAGCATGAATTCCTGACGTTGCAACGGAGTAACCGCATCGATGGCATCGAAAGCATCCTGTTGCAAGATCACGAAGTCGATCAACTCGGACTTCCAGAATGTAACGTGATACTCGACAGGCACACCATCATCACCCAAGATATTGATTTGCTCGGAGATCTCCTTACCACGCAACATACGGGTCTTGATCTCGTTTACTTTCTCGATCCATTCCGGGGAGATATGTTTAGCGATGTATTCCTGAAACTCCGGATACTCGATATACTTGGAATAACTCTCGATCGGGTTTACGGCCGGATAACGTTTACGGTCGGCACGCTCCTGCTCCAAGGCATAGAAACAACGGGCCACCTTCTTCGTATTCTCGGTCACCGGCTCCTTCAAGTTACCACCGGCCGGCGATACCGTACCGATGAAAGTGACGGAACCTGTAGCGTTGTTTTTCAAATGGACGAATCCCGCACGAGCGTAGAAGTTCGCCACGATAGCGGACAAGTCCATCGGGAAGGCATCCGGTCCGGGCAACTCCTCCAAACGGTTGGACATCTCACGCAAAGCCTGTGCCCAGCGGGAAGTAGAGTCGGCCATCAACAGAACCTTCAAGCCCATGCTGCGATAATACTCGGCGATGGTCATCGCCGTATATACGGATGCCTCACGAGCGGCTACCGGCATGTTGGATGTATTGGCGATAATGATCGTACGTTCCATCAATTTACGTCCCGTATGCGGGTCTACCAATTCCGGGAACTCCGTAAATACCTCTACGACCTCATTCGCACGCTCACCGCAGGCGGCGATAATCACGATATCCGCTTCCGCTTGTTTAGAGATAGCGTGCTGAAGCACCGTCTTGCCCGTACCGAACGGACCGGGGATAAATCCGGTACCACCCTCAACGATCGGGTTCACGGTATCGATCGTACGAACGCCCGTCTCCAGCAATTTGAATGGACGGGGCTTTTCCTTATAACAAGTGATGGCTTTCTTTACCGGCCATTTCTGGATCATCGTCACGTTTACGTCCATGCCATTTTCGTCCGTAAGGATAGCCATCGTATCATTGATGGTATATTGTCCGGCTGGAACCACCGATTTCACAGTATAAGATCCCTCGAACTTAAAGGGGACCATAATCTTATGAGGTTGGAAATTCTCGTCCACCTCTCCCAGCCAATCACCGGCGCTCACGGTATCGCCCGCTTTAGCCAGAGGCTTGAAATCCCACTTCTTATCATTGTCCAACGCAAACGTATAATCGCCACGTTTCAAGAATACACCTTCCATCTTGTCCAAGTCATTCTGCAAACCGTCATAGTTGCGGGACAACATACCCGGACCCAGCGTAACTTCCAACATATGCCCTTGGAATTCAGCCTCGTCACCGACACGCATACCACGTGTGCTCTCAAATACTTGTACAAAGGCATTCTTACCTATCACCTTGATTACTTCCGACATCAGCTTCACGCCTCCGACAGAAATGTAACAGATCTCATTCTGAGAAACCGGACCATCCACCTCTACGGTTACTAGGTTGGATACGATTCCTTTTACAATTCCTTTCGTAGCCATAATTTATTTTATATTGTTTCTTTTAAATTCTTCCAACGCATTCTCACTACCCATCTTCATGGCGCCTACCAATTCACGGAAAGTCTTCTCGCCTCTCGCCTTATCCAAGGTTACCCAGCGCTCTATCATCTCCAATTTCAATAAATAAGCGAATACACTCTCTATGTCGAACGTCTTGAAGAAGGTATTATCGTCCAGCCATTTCCATTTCAAAAGATCGATTTTCTTCTCACGAACGATCAGATCGGTCTCTTCGGCGATGCGTTGTAACTCGGGCAAATATTCCACGGAATCGCCCAAGCCGAAATCACGGGCGTTCGACGTACGGATATTTTCCGCTATCTCATTATGCCCCACGATATAATTGGCCTTATCAAATCCATATTTACGGCAAGTGATCGCAGTAAGAACATTGTTGATATTCAAGTTAAGCTCGAACCAATCGGCCACGAACTTATTCCCACATTTCATGGCATATTCATAATATAACGCAGCCAAGCGGTCTTCCCATGATATATATTCTTTCTCACTTTTGGTGTCCTTAGCCTCTTCGGCTAGATACAGTTTAAAAAAGTCCACGAAATAAGGCGGGAGATTATCATTTTTGGGAATTTTTTCCTCATCCTTCAACGCTTTATATAAAGTATTGAACTCATCATACGTTATTCTTCCTCTTTGATCCGGATCGGAGTCCGGTCTTTTAGCGTGAGCCAGCAGATTTATATTATCATATTTCAAATAAAATAAATCAATCAGCTTTTTATCCTTAGAAGATAGCATATCCTCTATTTCCGTCCGGAACTCACAGACCGAATAGGCTAGTTTACTATCATCCAACGCTATGTTAGGAAGTCCGGAGATTAAGTAGTAATACTTACTCATATCAGAACAGCATTTCTACTAATTGCGGACGCAAGAACTCTTTAAAGAACTCGATGAACTCGTCTTCGCCAAACGTCACTTTATAAGACCCATCCGCCGGGATAATAGAGAAAGACGCTTTCTTTCCGCTTACCTTCTCGATCTTATACCCTTTCTCTAGCAAGCCTTTGGCATTGGCCTCAAAATACGCCTTCAAGCCATCGGAATCAGAAGCTTGGATAGTCAAGAACTCATTAGCGGGCCAGCTTTTCACAAGCTCAAGGATCACTTTCTGCATATAGGCGGGATCCATCAACGCCGCTTTCACATTCGAACTAGCGATATCACCAGTGATAAGGTTTGTCACCTCGCTCTTTAATGCCTCGACAGACTGGGTGGCGAACAATTTCAATTCGGCTTCCGTATTCTTCTTCAACTCGGCAGCTTGTTTCTCGGCAGCCGCTACGATACGTTTCGCTTCCGCTTCCGCATCTTTAAGAATCGTATCCTTTTGAGCATTGGCCTCGGCGATTATACGCCCCGCTTCTTCGTTCCCCTTCTCTACACCTTCCTTGTAGATCTTGTCTGTTAGTTCCTGAATCTTTGTATCCATTTCCTATTATGTATTTGAATTGTATTTTTCAATAGTAAACGCCCACAAAGTTATTATTTTTCGCGGATTAACATCAAAATAAGTGTGAAATCAAGCTAAAAAATAACACTAGTCAAGTAAAATTCTATTTACATTCGTCTATATTGTATTTTTGTTCGTCTATTTGTATCTTTGTGAGTCAAAATACAAAATTAACATGTTTACGATTAGAAAAGCGACTATTGATGATCGTTCTCTTATTCATGATCTTGCCTCACGCATTTGGGAGAACACGTATGGAAAGATACTTTCTAAAGAGCAATTGGATTATATGTTCGATATGATGTACGCTCCGGATAACATTCTTAAACAAATGGTAGAGTTACATCATCAATATTTTATTATATTGGCGGACGATATGCCGGCAGGCTATTTATCCATAGAGAAAACAGGTGAAAACACGTACAATTTTCAAAAGATCTATTCCCTACCGGAAATGCATGGCACGGGAATCGGACGTTTTATCATCGAGCAAGGTATTAAATATTTGAAGGAGGTACATACCGGACCTTTCACTATAGAATTATACGTAAACCGTTACAATCCCGCCATAGGCTTCTACAGACATATGGGATTACGGGAAATAGGCACACGGGACCATCATATAGGAAACGGCTATTTCATGAACGATTATATCATGGGCATGGAAGTGGAGAATAAATAGACAGTCATCCCCTATTCATATATTTATATATAGAATAGGGGATGATGATTGTCAACGGGTCTTCCCTCTTTTCGGATTACGAGGTTTCTCTAGGATTCGTACACTACTAACTTTTACAGAGTAAATAACAGCGATCCTATCATTCTTCGGATTCTCAATCGCAAGTTGAGAGTTCCAGATTTTCTTTTCTTGTTTTTTATCCATAACGCTACAATTTAATAGTTCATATTTAATAAGTCAAACCTTGACTGTCTTTTTCTCTTTTCCTTCCGCTATCTCAACCAGATAAACCCCGGCGCAAATACAGATAATGGCGAACGTCTGTGTCCAACTGAAACGGTCTTGCCCGATCAATAGGGATGTAATCGTTGCCACGATCAAGATCAGATAGCCATAAATAGCCACCAACGTAGTTTTCAAATACTTCAATCCGATAGGAATCAACAGATAACTGATTACCGTAGGGAAAATAAGCACAAACATCAATACGGCAAAAGGCCACCAATGAAATGGCTCCGAGAATAAAGGAGCATGAAAGCCCTCTATCGGCAAAATCAATAGACTGGAGAAAGCGGCGCCCGTGAATGTATATCGAAGCATCGTCATCGTCCCTACTTTTTGTAAGATCCGCTGGCTTAATACCAGATACACGGCATAAAACACGGAGCTAGCCAGACATAGCATATTCCCATTAAAAGCGTCCGCCGCTAAATCGTCGCTTTGCTGGGTCAAGATGCAAACCAAGGCCCCGGATAAACCAATCAAGATACCGAGTATTTTCATCCAAGTAGCCTTTTCCTTATAAAAGAATACCATAATCAAAAATACCCAGATCGGTTGCAAGCTCGTGAAAATAGAACTCGAGACCGGCGTTGTCTTGCTAAGCCCCACTAAATAAAGAAACATAAAACCATAGATACCGATAGCGCCTAGTAAGAATAGCCACACCTTATCTTTCGTCGTAGAAACCTCCGGTTTCATAAACCAGCCGATCACCCAAAACGCCACGGCCGCAAACACGCATCGGAAAGAAGCGCCCGTCAACGGGCTCATCCATAAGGGAAGCAAGTATTTCAAGGCGTTCATATTCAATCCACTGAAAGTTTTTGAGACCACCATGCTAATATTAGCTTCTGTTTTCTTATTTTTCACTGTCTATCGTTTTTTAGTTTTATATTCGTAAATCATATTTTATCGTTGAAAAGGAACGAGTCTCGTTTTACATAAGCCCAGATCGTAGCGACCAGCGCAATACAGAGGTTAAAAATAAACGCGAATTGCTGGCTCTTGACATGGAGCATAGACTGGAAGAAATCGATAATAAACGGACAAAGTAATATCGCCAAATAATTCATCGCCATCACGAAAGCTAATGCCAATGTAACTTTCTCAGGAATGGCCGTACGAGTCGTTTTATCATAAGCGATTGGCTGGATAACACCATATCCGAAACCGATAAAAATACATCCCAATCCAATTAGCCATTCCGTACGAGATATCAAAATCAAGGCCATCCCTAAAGCAATCGCCAATAGACTGACAAATTTTGTCTTTTGCTTAAATAAATCAACAATCTGATTCAAGATAAAACCGGGAGCCATAATAGCCAAGAAAAACAATGATATCATTAATCCGGAATTACCGCTTGTAAACTTATATTCCTTCATTAAAAACGGTAAGTTAAAGCTGACAATAATCACTAAATACGTAGCCAATCCATAAAAACACATGATTTGTACCAGATGCTTTATATCCACACCATATTTACCCGGAACCGTGACGGGATCTGCCGCAACAGGGGCTTTCACTTCTGATTTCGATACGATCGCCGGCTCATTCTCCATACTCCTTTTCAAGTATACGGAAAGTACGATGGAAATCAAGGGCAATAGATAAACGGCAAACGGTAAATGCCAATTCACCTCCGCCAGATATCCCGTTAAAATCGTGGCTAATACCAACGTTACATTCGTAATAGCAGAACTTAAACCAAATTGCTTCGTCCGGTATTTCCCGATAAAGAAACGAGATATCAAACCGGTCGATAAGGGTACGATCAAGCCAGATCCGATTCCCATTAAGGCGCTCACCGCTATCAACTGCCACATCTTATTAGAGAGTAAGTATAGAATACCACTTAGGGCAAAGATCACCAAGCCTAATTGCAATAGACGTATCTCATTTACTTTCTCCGTTAATTTACCCGACAATATAATAAATGGAATTATCAATAACGATGGCAAAGAGGAAAGCATCTGGATATCCAGTCCCGTAGAATGAGGAAAAATAACGGAAAGTTTCCCTAATATCGGAGAAACTGCTAAACCCGGTAATGCATTTAAAGCGGAGATAGACCATATCCCTACCAGAGTTATAAGGGGAATTGTGCCCCGGCCTGTCTGTATTCTCATAAAGATTTAGTTTTACGTTTTTATCTAATCAAAACAAACATTTTATGTGAAAGTTCATCATTTTCGCTCTTTCCAAGAGGACTGGACTTGTATCGCTAATAAACCCCAAATAATGTAAATCCAAAAAACTTTCCAATCCATAATCTGTTTTGGCATAAACGCTCAGTGGAAGCAGTATTCCATTGATTCAAATCATTTTATTAACAAAAAAACTAAAGAAAAATGAAAGACTCAAATTTCAGAAATGGCGATGCCAAAACAGCGATTTTTGGCTCAGAAGTGATGTTGACACCCTCTCCTGTAGATAAGATTCCAGATGGCCCTACAACCCCGGAGATCGCTTATCAAATGGTTAAAGACGAGACTTTCGCACAAACACAGCCTCGCTTGAACCTAGCTACATTCGTTACTACGTATATGGACGAGTACGCGACAAAATTGATGAACGAGGCTATCAACATCAACTATATTGACGAAACAGAGTATCCGAGAATCGCTGTTATGAACGCCAAATGTATTAATATCATGGCGAGTCTTTGGAATTCTCCCGAGCAAGAAAAATGGAAAACCGGAGCCTTGGCTATCGGTTCTTCAGAGGCTTGTATGCTAGGTGGTGTAGCCGCTTGGTTACGTTGGCGCAAAAAGAGACAAGCACAAGGTAAACCAACTGACAAGCCTAATTTCGTGATCTCTACTGGCTTCCAAGTCGTATGGGAGAAATTCGCCCAGCTATGGCAAATCGAAATGCGTGAAGTTCCCTTGACTTTAGACAAGACGACACTTGATCCGGAAGAAGCGCTTAAGATGTGTGACGAGAACACGATTTGTATCGTTCCTATCCAAGGTGTAACATGGACAGGACTGAACGATGACGTAGAAGCCTTGGACAAAGCGCTCGACGCATACAATGCCAAGACCGGTTATGATATACCTATCCACGTAGATGCCGCCAGCGGTGGTTTTATCCTTCCGTTCTTAAGCCCGGAGACAAAATGGGACTTCCGTTTGAAATGGGTTCTTTCTATCAGCACATCCGGACATAAATTCGGATTGGTTTACCCGGGATTGGGTTGGGTTGTTTGGAAAGACAAGAAATATTTGCCGGAAGAAATGGCATTCAGCGTAAACTATCTTGGAGCGAATATCACTCAGGTCGGTTTGAACTTCTCTCGTCCTGCCGCACAAATCCTCGGACAATACTATCAATTTATTCGTCTCGGATTCGAGGGCTACAAACAAATCCAATATAACAGTATGGAAATAACGAAATACATCCACCAAGAAATCGGTAAGATGGCCCCATTCGTTAATTACAGCAACGAGGTTGTGAATCCATTGTTTATTTGGTACATGAAACCGGATTACGCTAAGAACGCCAAATGGACACTTTACGATTTGCAAGATAAATTGCAACAAAGCGGTTGGATGGTTCCAGCGTATACACTACCGAAGAAGCTGGATAACTACGTGGTTATGCGTGTCGTAGTTCGTCAAGGTTTCAGCCGTGATATGGCCGATATGTTATTAGGTGATATCAAGAACGCTGTAGCTGCATTGGAGAAACTTGAATATCCGACTCCTACTCGCATCGCTCAAGACAAGAACGTTCCGGTTAAGGGTAAGGTATTTACTCACACCGCAATGAGCAACGCTAAGAAATAAAAACAAAATTCATCAAGGCGTGCATGAAAGGACTATCAGTGTTTTCATACACGCCTTCTTTAATCCAATTCATATATGGACAAAAAAATAACGATCGCCCAAATTAAGGAAGTAGCTCAACAGGCTTACGATCTTTACAAGACAAATACGGATGGTAAGAATGCCGATTACATTCCTTATCTGGCGAATATCAATAAAAATCTATTCGGAATCAGTATTTGCCTTTTAAACGGACAAACCATCGAGGTGGGAGATTCCGAATATCGTTTCGGTATCGAATCCGTATCGAAAGTACACACCGCTATCTTGGTACTGCGCCAATACGGAGCGAAAGAATTATTGGAGAAGATTGGTGCCGACGCTACCGGATTGCCATTTAACTCCATCATCGCTATCTTATTGGAAAACGACCATCCTTCTACCCCATTGGTAAATGCCGGCGCTATCACGGCTTGTAGTATGGTGAAGCCTGTCGGTGATTCCAAACAGAAGTGGGATGCTATCGTAGCCAATATCACGGATTTGTGCGGAAGCGCACCGCAGTTGATCGACGAACTCTACAAATCCGAGTCTGCAACGAACTTCAATAACCGCTCCATCGCTTGGTTGCTAAAGAATTACAATCGCATTTATGACGATCCGGATATGTCTTTGGATCTGTATACCCGTCAATGTTCTTTGGGTATCACGGCTAAGCAACTATCTGTCGCTGCCGCTACGGTCGCAAATTTAGGTCTTAATCCTGTGACAAAGAAACAAATATTCGATGCAGAGTTATCTCCGAAGATCACTTCCATGATCTCTACCGTAGGTTTTTATGAACACACCGGTGATTGGTTGTACACTTCCGGTATTCCCGCAAAAACTGGTGTAGGCGGTGGTGTCATGGGTGTACTTCCCGGACAATTCGGTATTTCCGCATTCGCTCCTCCTATTGACCAAGCTGGTAACTCTGTAAAGGCACAGCTTGCTATTAAGTATGTAATGAATAAACTCGGATTGAACGTGTTCAACGGTCACCGTGTGACGATCGTTGACTAATAGACAGAATCAGTTTAAACGAAAAGTAGTATAGAAAAAGTGTTTCATTACGATGGGCAGTTATACCATCTAAATGAAACACTTTATTTTTTGTATCAATAAAAATCGGATCAATTCTCCGACACGACCCAAGCCGAATCGTATACTTCCGTATTCGGGGTCTTATAATACATATCCTTTTCTTGAGGAATGCTTAATTTATAGGTCTTCCCACCTGTCACCAACTTCCGATCACGGAGCCAAGGATTAAAACGTTTCAAGTCCGCATAAGTGATCCCATGCTCTTTAGCGAAAGCCGACAGATTCTGTATATCTTGGCTTACAGCCACGTCTACGGTAGGGATCGGCTTATACAGGTCACGGGCACGAAGCACAAAACCGTATTTCGACGGATTCTCGAAAATTTGCTTGATCGCCATGATTCGATAAATATAACGGGTAGTCTCCTCCACCAGCCAGAGATCAAAGGAGGAATCCGCATCTTGTTTGACCAGCTCACCGGATATACGTCCCATGCCGCCATTATAAGAAGCGGCTACCGCCGCCCAATCTCCATATTTCTTATAGGCGGCCTTCAAATAGCGGCAAGCCGCCCCGGTCGCTTTCTCCACATGGCAACGCTCATCGACCGTCGGGGTGATTGTCAAACCATACTCCCTTGCCGTGCCCTCCAGTAATTGCCACATCCCGACAGCACGAGCCGGAGAGGATACACGGGGGTCCAAATGGCTTTCTATCACCGCTAGATATTTGAAATCATCGGGAATGCCGTTCGCCTTCAAGATCGGCTCGATCACCGGGAAATAACGGTTCGCCCGCTTGATCAGAAGCATCGTCGTAGAATGGAAATAAGTAAAGCTACTCAATTCACGGTCATAGGCTTCCCGCATATCATAGCGGGTAATATCGATTAGTTTCCCACAAAAAGGAACCGAGGACGGAACATCCGGAGACAGGGTCATGGACGAGACAACCGGACGGCTCTCTATCACTTTTTCCACGTCATTCGAACCCATCGAGATACATGCGGTCAAGCAAACGACGCCTCCACATAAAAAACTAGCTAAATTATTCTTGGATATTCTCATTTTCATCTTGAATTGTTTTAGGTCTAAGAATGTTTATATCGCCTTTTTCCTTGTACTTAATGCCATCGGAACCTTCGGCTTCTATCACATAAAAATACACACCCGGCTGAACGTATTTACCGCCCTTCTTTCCATCCCATCCTTGGGCCGGATCTGTCCAGTAATACATCTGTAGGCCCCAGCGATTAAATATCCATGCCTTAAATTTCACCAACGACTTATAGGCAACCCGGAACTCATCATTAATTCCGGGCGTGGTACCCGGGGAGAATGCGTTCGGTATCATCAGATAAGACTCCGAGATATCAATCTGAACCTCATCTTCCGTGCTGCAAGTAGTGCTTTGGTCGCTTACTTCCAACTTGATGATAAAAGTCCCGGATTGGTTGAACGTATAATCCACCTCCTCACCCGTAAAACGAACAACCGGATTATCTTCTTCCCCTTGCCGATAGATTTTCCAATTAAACAGGGCGGCTGTCGGCGTATTCGCGATAGCCGAGAATTGAACAGTGGCGGGAGCGCAATAACCGCTCTTCGTCGTATTCATATTCGGGGCCTCTTGCTCAATCAGCAACGTGTCTATATGAGCATCTACCGCAGCGGCCTGATATTCATCGATACAAAGCGTAACCTCCTTTCCAAAATGACGAGCGAAATAATCGCCTTTCACACAGATCTCCGTATCACACCAAGGAGCGGGAATGGATTTACCGAACAAATTGCCCTCGATGACCGCCGTCTCTTGTTTAGAGGTATATTCTTTTTTATCCGAATTATATTCCAATGTATTATAAATAACATCAAATTGGCGAGACAGTTCACGTCTTGTTCCCGTATTCGGCCAATAATAATAAATAGGTTGGATCGTACCTGTCCCAGCCAAGACCAATCCGCTACATGGATCGCTATTATCGGAGACATGCAGGTTGGATATGTTTAAGGTGTATTTGCTGTAATCAACGATCCAGACGTAACGAGATATGGCTCCTTCCTCGACAAAATAGCCATATCCCTCCTCTACATTCCGAATGGTGGAAGTAGTTCCATTTTGGGTGGAGGCCACCTTCTCGGCCTCCAATCGCTTGGTTTTATAACGATACCATTGATGCGAAGAAGAAGATGATGAGGTATAACTAATCGTCACGTTATCCATTCCATACACCAAGTAGACCTCAAGTCGCTCGGCGGAATCGCCGGAACTCTGCGTGGCTTTCATCGGGCTACCACTTCCTCCCGTCACCACATACTGGGCACACGAGACAGCCGCTACAAACACAAAACTTAGCGATAACAGTATCTTTCTTAATTCCTTCTTTAGCATATATAGTCTAAAAATTACGGTTCCAAAATTAGGGAAATAAAAGGACATACGTAGCATGATAAGCAAAATTCACTATCTTTGTCACAAAATACTCCGAACAGCAAATGAACAAGATTAGTATATACGCATTGACGTTCTTTTTAAGTTTATCGAGCGTAACCGTTTATTCCCAAAAGAATAATAAGCAAGTTATTTTTACTAACGAACAAGGGAGCGATATATTTTATCATACCATCGAACGCGGACAAACCGTATACGCCATAGCGACCATGTATGGCGTAAGCGTAGAGGATATTTATCGGTTGAATCCGGAAAGTAAAGAAGGGATCAAGGCCGGTTCTACGTTAAGAATCCCGCAGAAGGACTCCGCTATCGCACCTTCCGGCAAAGCAGATAACTATACATACCATACGATCCAGCCGAAAGAGACCTTGTACTCTTTATCCATTAAATATTCAGTGCCCGCTACGGATATTATCGCCGCCAATCCGGGTCTCTCCACATCGACCTTTACGATTGGCAAGAATATCCGGATCCCGCCGACACGACTGGAAACCTTGCCTACTACGGAAAAAAAGACCGTACAGAAGGAAATGGAATATACCATACAGAAAAAAGAGACCATGTACCGTATCTGCCGGAAGTTCGATATTTCCAGCGCGGAGCTTTTAAGACTCAACCCCGAGCTGAAAAACGGAGTAAAAGCGGGCATGGTTATCAAGATACCGGTAGCCAGTGAAGAAGTGATCACCCAAAACATAAGACAGCCGGAAGAGCGTGAGGTGAACGCCCTCCTCTCTACTCCTAAAGATATAAAGAAGGTGAACCGTATCCAAGTCGCCTTATTGTTGCCGTTCATGACGAACGAGACAACGCAATCATCCGCAACCTCCCGTTTCGTGGAATATTACGAGGGATTGCTATTGGCGGTCGACAGCTTGCGAAATATGGGAACCTCTATCGAGCTATCGGTATATGATACTGGAAACGGTACGAAGAAAGTCAAGGAGATATTGAAAGAAGATGCGTTATCAAACGCTAATTTGATCATTGGCGCCGTACAGAACGACCAAATCGGATTGATCGCTGATTTTGCCCAAAAGCATAATATCAAATACGTGATCCCTTTCACCTCCAAGAATGATGATGTCTTGTCAAACGCAAATGTTTATCAAGTAAACACGCCTCATTCCTACTTATACTCCAAGGCGGCGCAAGCCGGATGCGATTTATTCTCGGATTACAATATCATACTTGTCAATATAAAGGATAAAGAAGAAAAGCCGGAATTTATCAAAGCCTTCAAGACGGAGATGCAGCAACGCGATATCCCGTTCAAGGAAGTAACTTATAAAGGGGATACTTTCGCCACGGATATAGAGGCAGCCATGGTAAGGGACAAGCGGAATGTGGTATTGCCAACCTCCGCCTCCTTAGATGCGGTGAATAAGATCAAGGCACCGCTCCGTATGCTTTCCGAGTTGAAAGAGGAGGAGAAAGAGCCTTATATGGTCAACCTATTCGGTTATCCGGAATGGCAGACCTATACAAGAGAGTGTCTGGAGGACTTCTACGCATTGAACACCTATATCTATAGTAATTTCTATGCGGACAACTTATCTCCGGAAGTCCATAGCTTTTATTCCGATTATAAAAACTGGTATAGCAAGAATTTAATCAACACATTCCCGAAATATGGAATCCTAGGCTTTGACACGGGTATGTATTTCCTAGGCGCCATCAATAAATATGGCTCGAACTTCGAGAATAATTTAGACAAGATCCATTATAAGAGCATCCAGACCGGATTCGATTTCCATAGAGTGAATAATTGGGGCGGTTTTATCAATACGAACTTGTTTATTGTACATTACAAGAATGATTATACGGTAACCCGCGGTGAGGTAAGATAATTGATATGATGACGAAAAAGATATTTGTAGCGATATTTCTGTGCATGGCAAGCTTATCGATTTGCCATGCGCAGAAAAGTACTTTTAAGCAAGAGCTTGCGGTTGGAGCGTCCTTCGGATTAAATTTCTCTAGCGTAAGTTTTGCCCCAAAAGTCCCTACGAAGATGAAACTTGGGTTTAACGGGGGAGCGACGATACGTTGGAATACGGAACCCAATTTAGGCATACAGGCGGAATTGAACTTTACCCAACATGGATGGGAAGAGAAGTTTGAGGAGAAACCTCAATATAAATATAGCCGTACGGTAAACTATATGGAGCTTCCGTTCTTGACGCACATCCATTTCGGAAGCAAGCGAGTGCGTGTATTCGTCAATCTAGGGCCTAAAATCGGTTATGCGCTGAGCGAAAGCACGGAGTCGAACCTTAATGGCGAGAACCCGAACGCGAACCGTCCGGACGAACAACATACAATGGAAGTCCAAAAGAAGTTCGATTGGGGGCTTTGCGGCGGACCGGGAATCGAGCTCCGCACCGGAATAGGCTCTTTCCTGTTGGAAGGTCGTTATTACTATGCGCTGGGCGATATGTTCAATAGCCGTAAAGGAGACACTTTCTCTAAATCTTCCAGCCAAATAATATCCGCGAAACTAACCTATCTGATCCCCATCTTTAGTAAATAAAAGGGATGGACTCGTGATATCGTAACAATCAATTGAAGATCTGTGCCGCAAGTAATCCCACTCACGGGATAAGAACGGTGGATAATATAGCCAAGCTCCGGACGATCTGATCTTTTCACGGATGTGAAGAGATCTTTTCACGCTCGTGATACGATCGTTTCACCCTTGTGAAAAGATCATTTCACATCCGTGAAAAGATCTTTGGATACAGGCGTACAAGCTACTTCCGATAATACCTTTATCCAACAGGAAGGTTCTACAGTAATAAATCATGAATACAATGGGGAACGCATCTAACGATCATTATTGTTGAGGTGACCTACTATAAAAGAAAAGGCCATCCGTCACGGACAGCCAATCTCATTGTTAACCTTAAATCTAATACCATGAAAAACACAGTGCAAATATAGAGACTTTATGTTATGCAGCATAATTTTCCAACAAGAAAAGCTTACTCATTAACTTTATTTAAGACAAACATGCTATACAACATAGAATTCAGCTCTTTTTATCTCGTTTTTTCTATTAATAGCGAAATACTACCACTATAAATATTTCTTACCTTTGCATTTATAAACATAAATATGGATTAATATAAGAAATCATGCTAATTATAGGTATAGCGGGCGGGACTGGTTCCGGGAAAACTACAGTGGTAAAAAAGATCATAGAAAGTTTACCTCCCGGTGAGGTCGTATTACTCCCTCAAGATTCTTATTACAAAGATAACAGCCATGTGCCGGTAGAGAAACGTCAATATATTAATTTCGACCATCCCGACGCATTTGATTGGCCGCTCCTCTCAGAGCAAGTCACCTTGCTGAAAGAGGGGAAATGCATCGAGCAGCCGACTTATTCTTATCTTACCTGCTGCCGATTGCCCGAGACCATTCATATCGAGCCTCGTGATGTTGTCATCATCGAAGGGATCCTCGCTTTATGCGACCCTCAATTACGAGACTTGATGGACTTGAAAGTATTTGTCGATACAGATTCGGACGAACGTCTTATCCGTGTGATCCAACGGGATATGATCGAGAGAGGACGCACGGCGGAAGCGGTAATGGAACGCTATACCCGGGTACTAAAGCCTATGCACCTGCAATTTATAGAGCCTAGCAAACGATATGCCGACCTAATTATACCCGAAGGAGGAAGCAACCAGATCGCCATCAATATATTGAAAATGTTTATCGAGAACAATCTGGGGCTTCCCCATACAGATAATCAATAAACCAATCGTTCCGACAGGGATCTCCCCAATATAAATGCGTGTACCCCGCCAATACGTTCTTGTAGCGATATAGCGGGGTATCCGTTTGACCTCCTTTCGCCGTAAAGGCTTTCGCTACCGAAGGCAGCGGACTTTCCATAGGCACGATCCGGGAATAATGGAACTCATGCCCTCGTAAGACATCATTCTTATAGCATAAAGTCCGATACCCTAAACGTAACTTCATGTTCTCCATCGTGGCGGATTGCGGTAATACACCGGCCATTGGATAGGCATTCCCATCCGTACCGATAATCTCTTTACAGAGATACATCATCCCCCCACATTCCGCCAGCAACTTGCCCCCCACTTCCACAAAGGAATGAATCGATTCACGCATCCCGGAATTCATGCTCAACTCCGATAAATATAACTCGGGATATCCACCCGGCAAATAGACAAAATCGGCCTCCGGTAAACAATCATCCCTCAATGGACTGAAATAGGTAATCTTGCCTAGAGTAGATAAGAAATGTATATTTTCCTCATATGAGAAATTAAAAGCGGGATCACGGGCGATGGCTATATTTAAGTTTGCCTTTGAAACAGTCCTCATGACTTCCTTAACCCGAGGAACTGGCTGTCGCTCTGGCAAAGCCGTGATTGCCAACAGGCGGTCTATATCCACATGCTCCTCCACCAAGCAAGCAACCCGGTCCGCAAACTCCTCAAAGCAAAAATCCTCATCCAACGACAACCCCAAATGCCGGCTCGGGATCTCTACATCCGCACACTTCGGTAGATAGCCTAACGCTTCCACACCCGCATCCTCACACGCTTGTCTCAAGAAAGAATAATGACTCTCCGACGCCACGAAATTAAATACCGCCCCCACGACATTCAGATCTTTCCGAAAATTCCGGAAGCCATAAAGCAAGGGAGCTACCGAATAAGCCGTACTTTTAGCGTTCACCACCAATACGATCGGTATCCGCAATAAACCGGAGATCTCCGCACTACTCCCTCGCATGGCATCGTAGCCATCGAACAGCCCCATCACCCCTTCGGTCACGGCTACATCCGCATTCGAGGTATACCGGGCATATAAATCCTTGATATGCCCTTCCGACATCATGAAACCATCCAAATTCACGGAAGCGCAACCAGCCGCCATTTTATGATGACGAGTATCTATATAATCCGGCCCACACTTAAAAGGCTGCACCCGTAAAGAACGATTTCTCAAGGCACGAAGCAATCCTAAGGTAAAAGTAGTCTTCCCGCTTCCCGACGAAGCGGCACCTATTAGCAAATGAGATCTCATGTATAATGTTTCTAATATATCTGGGAAACAAAGATATGAAACCAACTCGTAAATGTAACATAGAAATAACATAAATTCTTGTTATACTATAAATCGATCCTATTATATTCGCTGCATGAAACAAAAAGAATAAGTAGTTAGTGAAAACAAGATTAACCATATTATATAGTATTTGTTGCATATCAATGTTTCAGGGCACGACTTTTTCCCAAACAAGCACTTTTACCCACCGAAACGACAGTTCCAATCTAGCGCCTTTATCTACTTGGGGAAGAATCCAAAGACAAACCGACAAGATAATTACCAGCAATGTTTTCCAAATGACCTATATCGGGGTACCGTTGATCGTTAGCGGTTTGATTATCAAGAATGAGGACGATCATTTTCAGAGTTTGCGCAATACATATATTCCAAATTTCCGATACCATTACGACGATTACCTGCAATATCTACCTGCCGTAGCGATGCTTGGCTTAAAAATAGGCGGTGTACAAGGAAGAAGCTCTTGGTCCCGAATGCTCGTATCCGAAGCCATCACCGCCAGTATCATGGGAGCGACCATCAATACGGTGAAACATACGGCAAATGTCACCCGTCCGGATGGTTCGAACAATCATTCTTTCCCTTCCGGGCACACGGCCATGGCATTTATGGCCGCCACCATGTTGCATAAAGAATACGGGACGACCCGTAGTCCTTGGTATAGTATAGGAGGCTATACGGTAGCGACCGCCACGGCCGTATCTCGGCGACAAGCATGCCTTTATCCCTTACGAAACCCTTAGCGAATCCGACAGTTCCCGGTACGACCTATCAAGTGAACGCCCTAAAATCCGATCCTCTCGACATGATCGGCGGATACATCGGCTCCTACCTATCGTATCCGGTGACCAATCGATTTCTCTTGGGCACGAAACTGCTAATCGGATGTAATTACAGCCCAGCCTCCCGAATATCAGCATTGGGCGTGGAGGAAGGCAAACCGGAAACGATTGAGAAAGAGATCGTAAACACGAATAAAGCGTTTAATATAGGATATAGCACAAACTCCTCTTTCTCATACATATTGCATCCTAATCTAAATGTGCGGGTATTTCTCGATTATACTTTTATCCCCTCACGATTCGTATCATACATAGCCAACCCCAAAAAAGAAACCGATCGCTTCGAGCATCATAAGACCTTACAGGCCTTGACGCTCGGAGCATCGGTAAATATCATGCTTTGGTAGATTTAAAAATCAATATTGCTCCTTCTCGTTCGGGAAATCTTGAGATTTCACGTCCTCGATGTACGCTTGTACGGCACGGGTAATCTCCTCCCCTAAATTAGCGTAGCGACGTAAGAAACGGGGAGAAAAGCCTTGATTGATACCGAGCATATCATGCATAACCAACACTTGACCATCTACGCCTCCACCGGCGCCAATGCCGATAACCGGGATCGTAAGCTCCGAAGCGACACGAGCTGCCAACTCCGCCGGGATCTTCTCCAGCACCAAGGCGAAACAACCTATCTCCTCTAGCAAATGGGCATCCTCGATCAGTTTATTAGCCTCGGCCTCTTCACGGGCACGTACCGTATACGTACCGAATTTATTGATCGATTGCGGCGTCAATCCTAAATGTCCCATAATTGGAATACCGGCACACAAGATACGTTCGATAGATTCCCGAACCTCAGCCCCGCCTTCCAACTTGATACAATCGGCATGCGTCTCTTTCATCACCCGGATAGCGGAGGCCAAGGCTTCTTTAGAGTTTCCTTGGTACGTACCGAAAGGCAGGTCTACCACCACCAGCGCACGATTCACCGCTTTCATGACCGATTTACCATGGTAAATCATCTGGTCGAGCGTAATCGGCAAAGTGGTCACGTTTCCAGCCATTACGTTAGAAGCGGAGTCTCCCACCAAGATCACATCCATTCCTGCTTGATCGATCAATTTCGCCATCGAATAATCATAGGCGGTAAGCATGGATATTTTCTCGCCACGCTGCTTCATCTCTATCAAGCGATGTGTGGTCACCTTTCTATTATCATCTACTTTTGCGACAGACATATTATATTTTTATTAATTGTTTCGGCCGCAAAGGTAAGTATTATTATTTATTTTCAAGACAAACATTCACGGCACTTAAGCCTCTGTCGCCACGTTCAAGGTCGAACGTCACGATATCGTTCACGGAGATATCATCCACAACATTGTTCACGTGAAAGAAATACTTTTCCGTCCCCGACAAGTCACGGATAAACCCGAACCCTTTTGCCTCATTAAAATAGTCTACCCTGCCCCTTAAGATAACGGGAGCCACATCCTCTTTCTTAGGAGTCGAGATCAAGATATCTTCCTGATTTATCTCTTCTTTTTGACGAAGTTCGGGAGGGACAGAGGTGATCATCCCATTTTCATCCACATAAGCGATCATATCCTCAAAGCTAGTCGCCTTACCGGATGATTTTCTTTCCTCTTTCCTGTTCTGTTTCTCTACTCGGCGGGCTTGTTTCTTTTTCTCGTTTTCACGTTTACCAAATGATGCGTATTTTGCCATACAGTCGATTTTAATTTATACTAGGGCCTCACGTTCCGTGAAGCGTTGTTTATACTAACTTAGCGTGAGAATTGATGATTAAAGGAGAGATCCGCTTAATAATAATATAAAAAGAAGAACTATGTCGATAATGATTCTAGACTCAAACTTTCGCAAAGATAATAAAATAAACGGAGAAAACCTTATAGATCCTCTCATTTAAGAATAAAAAAACTTACTTTTGCATCCTATACCAAAAAGCATTTATGAAACTACTTTTTTTTGATTTAGAGACTACCGGCATAAAATACTGGAGAAATGGCGTCCACCAAATAAGTGGGGAGATCGTAATTGATGGGGTTACGAAGGAATCTTTTAATTTCAATGTCTGCCCACATCCCCAATGTGAGATAGAGGAAGAAGCGCTTCGCATTTGCAACGTGTCCAAGGAACAGATACAAGCTTATCCTCCCATGCGAGAGGTGTACGTTAAATTCGTGAACATGCTGTCCAAATACGTGGACAAGTTTGATAAAAAAGACAAGTTCTTTCTCGTAGGATACAACAACGCCTCTTTCGATAATCACTTCTTGAAAGCCTTCTTCGTACAGAACGGAGATAATTATTTCTACTCATGGTTCTGGGTGAACTCGATCGACGTAATGGTATTGTCTACCCAGCATTTGATGCGCAAACGGCATGAGATGACAGATTTCAAGCAGGAAACAGTGGCAAGGGCTTTAGGCATACAAATAGATTCCGCTAAATTGCATGACGCATCCTATGATATTCAATTAACCAAAGAAATTTATAATAGGATATCCTCCCTCTCATTTATGGGTTGATTGATTCTTTTTATAAATTATCGTTTTTGACTATAGGTTGATTTAATTATCTTTACGGCGTAGAATCAATTTTTAAGATGTCTGTGAAACATAGTATCCGTATTTTCTTCTTTATTATCGCTCTCGTATATACAGGTTCCTTGACTGCCCAAGAAAAGGCGTATCCGAAAAACGGAGAGGGCATCACTCTTTTTCTCAAACGCTTCAACCGTACCGGCGGGACGTATCAGAAAGAGTTTATCGAGCTTAATAAAGGGAAGTTGGGTAAAAATAACACTCTGCGCATGGGCGTAAAATATACCTTGCCTCCGCTCGCCTCCGCCCCTCAGAAGAAGAATTATCAGCCCCTATTCGGCAAGTCGCTAGCCAGTTACAAAGTAACCTCTTCCGATTTAAAGGGAGCTTGCTTTTATCTGGTCAGCGGTCATGGCGGTCCGGACCCCGGAGCGATCGGTAAAATGGGCTCCCATGAATTGCATGAGGATGAATACGCTTACGACATCATGCTACGTCTGGCACGCAATCTTTTAACGCGAGGCGCAAAGGTACATATTATCATCCAAGACGCAAAGGACGGAATACGTGACCAGCAATTCCTCAATAACAGCAAACGGGAAACTTGTATGGGTAGTCCGATCCCCCTCAGCCAAGTAAGCCGTCTGGATCAGCGTTGCGCCAAGATAAACAGCTTGAGCCGGAAAGATAAAGAAACTTATAAGAGAGCGATATTCATCCATGTGGACAGCCGGAGCCGGCATCAAAGGACCGATGTCTTTTTCTATCATAAGCCCAAGGATCAAGCGAGCAAGCGCTTGGCTAAAACGATGAAATCCACTTTCTCGCGCAAATACAACCGCCACCAGCCGGGCCGGGGATTCTCGGGCACGGTAGACGATCGTAACTTATATGTATTACGTCACACGACCCCGACCTCCGTATTCGTCGAATTGGGCAACATACAAAACCAATACGACCAACAACGGATCATCCTCAGCAACAATCGGCAAGCCTTGGCCAACTGGCTTTGCGAGGGTTTTGTCACGGATTATAATTATTATAGGAAGTAGCATCCCTAATGATCTATTATACTAACACATATCCTGCGGCAGAAATGTCATATGAGCGATCTTAACAGCAATGTAACATATATTTCATTTCTCCGAAATAAGAATATCCGTTCTTTGCCAAAAATAATTATATTTGTATATGGAGAGCCGTAAGGCACTCTTTTAAAAACAGAACAGCTTATGGCAACAACTCGTATTCTTGTAGTGGATGATGAAGAGGATTTGTGTGAGATCCTTAAATTCAACTTAGAAATAGAAGGTTATGAAGTAGATACCGCCTATAGTGCGGAAGAGGCATTGAAAAAGGATCTGACCGTTTACAATTTATTGTTGTTGGATGTCATGATGGGAGAAATCTCCGGTTTCAAGATGGCACGTATCCTGCGACAAGATGAGAAGACGGCCAATACCCCTATCATCTTCCTCACGGCCAAAGATACGGAGAACGATATGCTCACAGGGTTCAATCTCGGGGCGGACGACTATATCTCCAAGCCTTTCTCCATCCGCCAAGTGATAGCGCGTGTTAAGGCCGTACTAAGAAGAACTTCCGAGAAATCAAAAGATAAAGAGATTGAGAAACTCGAGTATGAGACATTAGCTCTTGATACGAAACGCATCAAGGCTACGGTAGACGGGGTGGAAGTTCCATTGACCAAAAAAGAGTTTGAGATACTAAAACTTCTATTGGAAAATAAAGGGAACGTCTTCTCCAGAGAGGAAATACTGTCTCGCATCTGGAAAGACGAGGTATATGTTCTAGACCGTACCATCGATGTCAACATCACCCGGTTACGTAAGAAAATAGGTCCTTATGGAAAGAACATCGTAACTCGCTTAGGTTTCGGTTATTGTTTTGAATGCTAATATTGTCGTGAATCATGGTAAAGATAGATGGTGAGAAAAGGCACCGGATACCGTTTAGCCAACGGCTTTTCTGGTCGGTCTTTTTTATGTTCTTGGGCTTTACGGTCTGTTTCCTGCTATTCCAATATCAGCGGGAAAGGGAGTTCGCGCAAGAAAAGTTGAACAATGTGTTGAGTAACTATAATTACCAATTATTCCGCAAATGCCAACAAAGTACGGACATCAACCAGACCGTAATAAGTTTCATGGACGACATCCCTCAAAAGGATTTGCGGGTAACCATTATAGATCCGTCCGGCGACGTATTATTTGATAATAGCGGGACGGATGAGTTCAATAATCATAACGATCGAAGCGAGGTACGCAAAGCCCGATTATATAATGAAGGGTTCGCTATCCGTTCCTCGGAATCTACGGGAAAAAGGTATTTCTATTCGGCATCGAATATAGGAGGTTATATTTACCGCTCAGCCCTGCCCTATGATCCATATGTAAGAGGGATATTGACGGTAAACAAGGACTTCATTTATTTCATGGCATTGATGACCTTGATTTTCTTCTTTGTCCTTTCCCGTTTTACTTTCAGCATAGGTAAAACGATATCCAAACTAAGGGATTTCGCCTTAAACGTAGAGAAAGATCGAATGCCTGCGGTCGATTATGTTTTCCCGAATGATGAACTAGGTGATATCTCACAGAATATCGTAACCTTATACCATCGGCAACAGAAAGCGAAAAACGAGTTATCCATGGAACGGGAAAAGCTTATCAAACATTTCCAATATTCCAAGGAAGGCTTCGCTATGTTTACAAGTGAAGGGCGGGAGATTCTTTCTAACATCCTATTCATTCAATTCATAAATGTCATATCCGACACCCAGATCCACCAAGTGGAAGACGTTACTGATATAGCCGAATTAGAACCAATCCGTACCTTCTTGAATAAGAATATCCGGAATCTGAATCGGAAAAAGAAAGTATTAAGAGAGTCCGTGACTATTGACAAGAACGGTAAAATATTCTTGATCGAATGTATTTTATTCCTCGATAATAGTTATGAGATCTCTATTAATGATATATCCCGTCAAGAAGAAGAAAGCCGGATGAAACGACAGCTTACGCAGAACGTCTCTCACGAGCTGAAAACACCGGTCAGCAGCATTCAAGGGTATTTGGAAACAATCCTATCCAACCCAGATTTGAGTCCGGACAAACGTCAATTTTTCTTGGAACGTTGTTATTCCCAAAGTACCCGCCTTACAGGATTATTACGAGATATTTCCGTATTAAACAGACTTGACGAGGCATCCGAGATGTTCGACCTCACGGAAGTAAATATCACGAAGCTTATCGCCGAGATACAAAAAGAATGCTCCCAAGATATGGAAGAAAAACACATCACGTCGGAAATTATCCTCCCGGGAGATCCGACCGTGTTCGGGAATAACTCCCTACTCTATTCCATATTCCGGAATCTATATGACAACGCGATCGCTTATGCGGGAGAAAACATAAGGATTACCGTCAACTGCTATAAAGAAGATCCTAAATATTATTACTTTAGCTTCTCCGATAATGGAGTGGGTATCCCGGAAGAACATATCAATCGCATATTCGAGCGCTTCTACCGGGTAGACAAGGGACGCAGTCGTAAGATCGGAGGAACCGGATTAGGATTATCCATCGTTAAAAACGGGGTTAATTTCCATAAAGGACAAATATCGGCGAAGAGCAGTCCGGGAAAAGGGGTTACTTTTTTCTTCACTTTGAAAAAGAAACTATAAGGCAGACCTCTAAAATTCCATAACATACGCTTGATATTTAATATTAAAATGTATTTTTGTATTGAACATCATACAATATCATGAGAAATACCTATTTAGTATTATTTATCTATTTAATGATCCCAATGTTTTCTTTAGGGGAAAACACCTATACTACCCAACAAAGGGAAGACAGCCTTTTATCCCTATTAAAGTCCTCGCCAGCCATAAATGAACAGATCGAGTTATATAAGGATTTAGCGACAATGTACAGGCAAATGCCCAAGGAGATTGTTTACCTAAACAAAATGGCAGATGTGGCAAGCTCCACTTCGAAAGGTCATGCTTCCTTATATTACGCATGGGCCAACTTATCCCGCCATTATTACAATATACAAAACAGGGATAGCCTGATTTACTGGTCGCATAAGATAGATTCATTGGCCGCGGCCAAGAATGAGGTTCCGGACGCATTATTCGATGCGCGAGGATTTATTTGCCAAATGGATCTATGGGACGGCAATTATGAGTTAGCGATGAACGGGGCGATCAGCCTATACAACTATGCCCGTGATACAAAGAGTGAATATGGATTGATTTGTTGCAATGAGAACTTAGGTTTAATCTATCAAGAAATACATCGGGATAGTGACGCGATAGTAGCTTATCGGGAAGGTCTCGATTTATTACAGAAACGAGGTGACAATCCGAGATTCGAGATGCAATACATGGGAAACCTCATCGAATCTTATCTACGAACCGACCATTTCACCGAGGCCGAGGAATTATTAACCCGTTACGATGAAATGATCCAAGATAGGGAAAGAGAGAATGAAGAACAAGGCACCGCATTCCCCGTGGATCGTTGCCGTGCGCTAATGTATGTTTTTTATGCGGATATGTATGTCCTTCAAGACAAGCCCAAGAAAGCATTGGAGACCTTGTTGAAGGCGACACCGATCGTAGAGAAAACCGGAGATGATTATACGGAATTCTGCTACAACTTCGTTTTCGCCAAGTATTACTATTTAATAGGTAAGTATGGAAAGGCGCTGAATATCATAGACACAAATAAATTAACAGAAGAAGATATACGAACCTCGGAGCTGAAAGTCGAGATACTCGAAGCATTGGGACGTTATAAAGAAGCGCTCGCATTTAGTAGAGAAGTTGTAGAACATACCAAGATGTTGCATGACGAGGCCTTCAACCGGCAGATCAATCAGCTCCGGACATTACATGATCTAAACAATCAAGAGATGCAGGCATACGAGCTACAGCTACGTGAACAACAACTGCATACCCAAAGGTTGTTAATGATTATTCTACTCGTAGTATCGATCGTTCTTTTAGTGATGCTATACATCGTATACAAGTCCTATCGCTCCGCACGCCGCTACCAACGAGAACTTATGAAAGACAAGGAAGCCTTAGTAGAGTCCGAGCGTCAACTTCGTACAGCCAAAGAGATAGCGGAACACGCCAACCAGATGAAAAGCACGTTTATCGCCAATATCAGCCATGAGATCCGTACGCCGCTTAACGCAATTGTCGGCTTTTCGGAATTAATATCCGATGAATCTATTTCCGCTGGCGAAAAGAAAGAGTTTTTCTCCATTATCAACAATAACTCTTATTTATTACTTAATCTGATAAATGATATTCTTGACCTTTCTCGCCTAGAATCCGGGAATATGAAGTTCATTATAGAGAAGACAAACTTATCGGATTGTTGCCGGAACGCTTTGGCAAGTGTAGAGCACCGGGTCTTTCCGGGTGTTCAATTGACCTATACACCTTCTGAAGACCCCTTACATATTCAGACAGATTCGATACGTCTCCAACAATTATTGATAAACTTATTGACCAATGCCTGCAAGTTCACGAAAGAAGGAGAGATTAACCTATCTTATCAAATAGATGAGGACAAACAGCATGTACGTATCACCGTAACCGATACCGGATGTGGAATACCGGAGGATAAGCAGAAAGTCATATTCGAGCGTTTCGAAAAGGTAGATGAATACGCGCAGGGTACAGGCTTAGGGTTATCCATCAGCCAAACGATTATCGAGCATTTAGGTGGCTCCATTCAATTAGACCCGACGTATAAGCATGGAGCCCGGTTCATCGTACTCCACCCCTACAACCCTCTTGATAATCCATCATGACGTAAACCACGTCTTGAAATCCGGCACTCTCGCCTTGCTAACCAATATACGCTCCAAGGTCGGTACGATCAAATTGATCGCAAGGCGTCCGTTAAACCAGAGATCGATATCTTGCACCGCCTTTCTGGATATCAAATATTGACGATTGATCCGGAAGAATAAGGCGGGATCAAGGCTATCGGCGAGCTCATCCAAGGTCTGCGTGAAAAGGTATTCTTTCCCGTCCGTCATCACCGCCTTTACATTTCCGTCCGCTATATAGAAAAATAAGATCATATCCACGGAAACAGGTAGCAGCTTATCCCCTTTCATAGGGATTAAGAAATGCGTTTTATATCCTTCCACCCGCTTCAAGGCTTGCATGACAGCGGAATAATCGATCGCTTCTTTCTCCACAGCCGTCGATTGTAACCGTGACAGCTTATCCAAAGCTTTCCGTATATCATCCGCATCGATCGGTTTCAGCAGATAATCTACGCTATTCACTTTAAACGCTTTCAGCGCATATTCATCATAGGCTGTCGTGAAAATGACCGGGCAAGAGATATCTACATGACCGAAGATCTCAAAGGCCGAACCATCCGCCAAATGGATATCCAGAAAGATAAGTTCCGGCATTGGATGCGATTGAAACCATTCGACACTATCCGTAATACTATCTAGGACATCGATCACCTCGATATCCGGATCAACCTCTCCCAGCAATGCCATCAAATTACGGACAGCCGCTTTCTCGTCTTCTATTATCAAAGCTTTCATACCAAAGGGATTGTTACGCTGAATATACTAGCATCTTCTTTTATGGAAATATCTTTCTTATACAAGAGGTTATAACGTTTACTCAGGTTCACCAAGCCAATACCGGTGCCTCCGCTATGTGTCAATTTCGGTTGGATGGGATTGCTAACCGTCAAGGAATCATGGTCCGAACGAACGGATATGGTCAATGAATGGCGGTTGCTAATCTCGTTATGCTTCACGGCGTTCTCGATCAAAAGCTGCACCGACATAGGAGGCAGTTGCTTAGACTCGTGCTCCTTCCCTAAGTCTATATCGAAGACCAGATTATCCTCATAGCGCATTTTCAAAAGGAAGATATAAGCGTTCACGAAATCCATCTCCTCCCGTAAAGTAACACTACGGCACTCATTCTCTTGCAAGGTATAACGTAAGACACGGGATAACTCCTGCAAATATTCTTGTGCCTTCCCGGGAGTCTCCCGGATCAAGGAACGGAGCGTATTTAAGGAATTAAATAACATATGAGGATTAAGCTGACTCTTCAACGCCTCATATTGGTTCAATAGATTCTCCGCCCGCAATTGCTGGTTCTCGACCTGTACTTGCTGGCTTTGACGAATCAGGTAAATCATATAGCAACTACCCGTAACGACACACGACATGATAAAATCCCTCAACGGATGCAGATAATGATGTACCAAGGCGTCGATCGCCGGAATATCAAACTGATGGTGCAAGAACACGAAACCTTTTCCTAATAAATTATTCACGCACCAAGTCATTACGAACGAGAGAAGGACCTTCTGCCAAGAGATACGCGCTTTCTGCCGATTGAAACCAAAGACATACGTGTTCATCGCAAATAGCAGCAAGAGGGACACGAAGGTGAAAAAGACCTCATTCGCTACATCCAATACCGACATATCCGGGAAAAGAGCGTTCTGCCCGGTAACGTCAAACAACGACACCAATTCCGGGAAATGGATCAAGAAGGCCACCATGATCGATATGATGACCAACGAGAACACATATTTATTCTTTATATTCATTTTCTTCATGAAGGCAAAGATAGTCATTTCTTCTCTACCCGTGCGGAAACATACATACCGGGACGAAAACGGGGATTCGTCTCTTTCACCCGAGCGTACATTTCCAAGGAACGGCTCGTCTCGTCCACCTCCTGTCCGATCGAGATCAAGACCGCATGGAAGGTCTCCTTCCCCATTCCATTCACCCGGAACTGTACTTGGTTCCCAATGGATAAGTCCGCTAAATCCTTCTCATAAGCGGTCAGGCAAAGGAGAGTCTCGCCTTTATCGATCACATCACAGATCGGTTCGCCCGCGTTCACGTATTTACCGAGATTAATGGACAGTCCGGCGACATAACCGCTTAATGGCGCTTTTACCTCCAAATAAGGTTGGATACCGTCTTCCAGAAGATCGCCGGCGGAGACACCTAGGATAGCAAGTTGCGCGGCGGCGGCATCTTGACGGCTCTTCATGGAAAGATAATCCGCCTTGCTTTGCTGGAAACGTTTTTGCGAGGCCGCTTCTTGCTCGCTCAAACGCTGTTGCCTTTTATACTCAGCCTCTAAGTATTCCGTTTGGGCATGGGCATCCAAATAGGTCTGTTGCAACGTGATAAAATCCGGATTCTCCAAGCTGACGACCACGGAGCCCTTCTTCACATAATCGCCCGGAAGCAACGTAGTAGCATGAACCGTGCCTCCCATCGTCAACGTAACCGTAGCCTGCCGCTGCGGGGGAACTACCATGATCCCGTTGAAAGAGGAGTGATTCGGAAGGGCCGTTGCCGAGGAAATCCCATCCACCTCTACGCTATCCACGGATGGTTCGGACGGTACGTTTTCTGCTACTTGAGTAATAGCGGGCCGGGCAGTTATGTCTTGCGAATCGCCCTGTCCTTTCTCCGCATTGTTTGTCATACTGCATGCGGCCAATGCCATAAGAGCCGCAGGAATCCATATCTTTTTCATCTTATATTATTTTTCTGGTTATCTACTATACAACTCCAACTCAAGCGCCGATATATTATAGGCATATACGGCCTCGATATATCCCCGCCGGATCTCCCGGGCGGCGTTCAGGCTTTGAACAAACTGCGTGATATCTGTCTCGCTCTCTTTGAACTGTACCGTCGCGCTCTTCAACAAAGCATCCGCTTCCGGTAAAGCGCCGGTCGTATAATAGCGGATATGCTCTCCTTCCTTACGAAGCGCGACGCTCAACTCCTCCACCTTATTGTTCAATTGACGGATGTTACTCTCCACTTCCGTGCGGGCGATATAGGAATCGATCTTCGCTTGCCTTACCCGGCTATGCTGCGGGAAGAACAATACCGGGAACGAGATCCCGACCATCCAAGAGTCCAGACCGCTCAACGGGGCTATTTTCTGACGCACATATCCTACCGATAGTTCCGGGAAGAAACGGCTCCGTTCGATACGAAGCATGGCTTTCTTCTCATCGGCCACGCTCCCGAAATAATTCAGATGGATATCAGACGGAGCGATCTCGGCTATGCGAGCGGGGAATAAAACCAATGTCGTATCCATAGGCAGCAATAGGGAATCCGAATAACAAGTCCATGAGAAACGACGGGCAGCCAATTGCAACTCCTCCTCCGCCTGCGACAAACGGGTCTGTAGATCGGCGACCAAGGTAGATGACATATTCCGCTCCAATAGCGTGATATCCCCTTGCTCATAACGCAACTGACTTGCCTTTCGCAAACGTCCGGCCCACTCGATCTGCTCTTTATACAAGGCACATAGATGAAAGGCATATTGATAATAAGCCCATGCCCGTTTTACCTCGGCCGTAATCTCCTTCTTCACCAAGTCCCGGTAATATTCTCCCGTGGCGACTTGACGGTTCACCAAGGCGTTCTTATAAAATGGGGTCAATAGAGAGCCCAAGGATTGCGTGATCTCCATCTGATTGTCGTTTCGTGTCTCACCGTTGATCTGTCCCCATGAATAATTAAAGGTGGTCGGTGACACCTCCCAGCTCTCTCCCCGTGAAGCACGACTACGTTCAATGGATGCCGTGGCAGTCTTCAGGCGAGGATGATTCTCCAAGGCGATCGTCACGGCTTCTTCCAACGACACCGTCTGTTGGGCATGCGTGGGGAATAAGATACCTAAAAAAAGAAGAAACGGCAATAGGCGCTTCAACCAGCGTTGGCGCTTCCAAGCGGCCGAGCTATTTACCAACCGATAAAATACCGGGATAATAATCAACGTCAAGATCGTGGAGACAATCAAGCCTCCGATCACGACCGTCGCTAACGGACGTTGCACCTCCGCGCCCGCGGACTTCGCTATCGCCATCGGCACGAATCCTAGAGAAGCTACCAAGCCGGTCAAGAATACGGGGCGAAGTAGATGCGGACATCCTTTCGCGAGGATACGATTCGTTGTCATTTGATATTTAGTTTGTTTTCGTAAGTTATTAAAATGATTAATCATTAATATACCATTCAAAACCGCTACGCCAAACAAGGCGATAAAGCCGACCCCCGCCGATATACTGAAAGGCAACCCTCGTAACCAAAGGGCCAGAATACCCCCGATCAAGGATAACGGGACGGTAGAAAATACCACCAGCGAGTAGGTAACACTCTTAAAGGCAAAGAACAATAGCAATAAGATCAATGACAAGGCGACCGGTATCACGATCGTAAGCGTATCGATCGCATTCTGCAAGTTCTCGAACTGGCCGCCATACTCAAAGTAGTATCCCGGTTCCAGCTTGATATGCTTGTCAAGGGTTTCTTGGATAGTACGCACGACTTTCTGGATATCAGCGTCACGGACATTCACCCCGATCACGATACGGCGTTTCGTGGCATCCCGGTTAATCTGTAGAGGCCCGTTGACCAGCTCGATCGTAGCGACCTCGCTAACCGGGATCTGGATTCCCTCGGCAGTCCGTACAAAGAGCTTATCCAAATTCAGATCCGCCACTTTATCGTTATCCAGACGAAGCACCAAGTCGAAACGTCGCTCATTCTCGAAAACGACACCCGCCGCCTCTCCCGCATAAGCCGTACGGATGATCGTGTTCAACTCCTCTATATTCATCCCGTAACGGGCGATCTTGGCACGATCGTAGTGTACGACCAATTGCGGTAGCCCCATCGCCTGCTCCACGATCACATCGGCGGCTCCCGGTACTTGCTCCACGAAAAGAGAGGCTTCCTTCGCCTTCTTATAAAGCTCCGCCATATCCTCTCCATATAGCTTGATCGCGATATCCGCCTTGGCTCCCGTCATCAATTCATTGAAGCGAAGCTGGATCGGCTGGCTGAAATTAAACTCCGCCCCCGTAATCGGTTCCAAGGAGGCCTTCATCTTCTCCACCATCTCCGCACGGCTGGAGGCCGAGGTCCATTCCTTGAAAGGTTTCATCACGATCATGATATCCGCGTCTTCCACCGCCATCGGGTCGGTCGGAACCTCGGCCGTTCCGATCTTGGCTACCACATGCTTGATCTCCGGGAAATTCTTCATCAAGGTCTCTTCCGCTTGCTTCGATAGCTCGATACTATGCGTCAGGGAACTACCGGCGGGAAGCGTCATCTGCATGGCGAAATCCCCCTCATCCAGCGTAGGGATAAACTCCGCCCCTAACCTCGTGAATAAGAAAAGGGACACAGCCAGAGCCGCGAAAGAACAAGCGATCGTTCCCCAGATATGACGCAAGCAGAAATGAAGCGTACGCCTGTAAACCCCGTTTAATTTCCCGAAGAAACGATCGGCGAATGTAGGCTTCGAAGAGATCGTACGCTTTAGGAACAGGGAGGCCATCATCGGCACGTAGGTGAGCGAAAGGATCAAAGCTCCGATAATACAAAATACCAAGGTCTTCGCCATGGGGGTAAAATACTTGCCCTCTATCCCGGTCAGCGTAAGTAGCGGGAAGAAGACGATCAAAATGATCAATACGGCAAAGGTAGCGCTCCGGGCGACATGACCGGCTCCGGCCTCGACCTCCCGGTCCATCTCCTCGGCAGAGAGCGTACGCCCCATCAACCGCCTCGAATAGATATGCGCCAATATCCCCTCCAATATAACGATCGATCCATCGACCACGATACCGAAATCGATGGCCCCCAAACTCATCAGGTTGGCGGAGACCCCGAAAACACGCATCAAGATAAAAGCGAAAAGCATCGCCAACGGGATCACGGAAGCCACGATCAAGCCGGCCCGCACATTCCCCAAGAAGATGATCAATACGATAAAGACGATCAACGCTCCCTCTATCAAGTTACGGATCACGGTGGATATATTTCGGTCTACCAATTCGGAACGATTCAAATAAGGTTCTACACGAACACCTTCCGGCAACATTTTCTGTACCCTTTCGACCCGTGCCTCCAGTTCCTTGGTCACGACATTGGCGTTCGCACCCTTCAACATCATGGCGATACCGCCCACGCACTCTCCCTCGCCATCCTTTGTCATGGCGCCAAAACGCTTGGCGGAACCAAAGCGAACCGAACCGACATCGCTTATATGAATCGGTATCCCTCCACGGTTCGTGATCACAATGCGCTCGATGTCCTTTATCTTGCCGATCATTCCCTCGCTACGGATGTAGTAAGCCTTATTGATTTTCTCGATATAACTGCCCCCTGTATTCTGGTTATTCCGGTTGAGTGCCTCGAACACCTCGCCGATCGTAATATTCAAGGAATAAAGGGCATCCGGATCTACCGCCACCTCATACTGTTTCAGATAGCCGCCAAAGCTATTGATCTCCACGATACCCGGTATACCGCTCAGTTGCCGTTTCACGATCCAGTCCTGAATGGTACGGAGTTCCATGGCGTCGTATTTCTCCTCATAACCGGGCTCCACGCTCAATACATATTGATAAATCTCGCCCAAGCCGGTCGTGATAGGCATCAGCTCCGGCGTACCCAGTTCCGTGGGGATTTCTCCCGCCACGGTTTGTATCTGCTCGTTTATAAGTTGGCGGGCATCTAAGGTAGGCACGCTTTCCTTAAATACGACCGTTACCAATGACAGGCCAAAGCGGGAAACGGAGCGGATCTCTTCCACGTTCATGATATTACTCATCGCTATCTCGATAGGCATGGTGATCAATTGCTCTACCTCTTGCGGGGCCAAGGTTGGCGATACCGTCACGATTTGCACTTGATTGTTCGTTATATCCGGTACGGCATCTATCGGTAAAGTCATCATGGCATAGATTCCTCCCAGAAGCAGAAACAAGGTTGTCAACCCAACGAATAGTTTCTTCTGAATAGAAAAATGGACAATCGCTTTAAACATCACTTCATTTATTTAATATAATAGTTACAAAAATAAAAGGTAAGCGTTTGTCTGCCCCGTATAAAATAATGAAGTGACCGAAATCAAGGTTGAAGTATCGGTATGAGGAGTTGGAGCATATCAATAGAAAAAGGCTTCACATGCCCTCTATGACACATGAAGCCCCTTTTGTTATTCTATATAAATAATAAGAATCGTTGCCGTTAAAAGCGGATCAGCACTTAATGCTCAACTGTCGCAACACCTCACGGATCTTCTCATACGTGACGATACGTGTAGGAACCAAAGGCAAACGAAGCTTATTCTCGATAAAGCCCATCATATTCAGCATACTCTTCGCTCCGGCAGGATTTCCATCCACGAACAACAGGCTGAACAGCTCCGTGAAGCTGTGATGGATCGTACGTGCGCTATCATAATCACCCGCCAAGGCCAGACGTACCATACGGCTAAACTCACGAGGGAAGGCGTTACCGATCACGGAGATCACTCCCACCGCACCTAATGTCATTAAAGGGAAAGTAATACCATCGTCACCGGAGATCACGTTGAAACGGGCCGGCTTGTTCTTGATGATATCATCCATCTGGGTGATATTGCCGGAAGCCTCTTTCACGGCGATCACGTTATCGAACTCACGGGCGATACGAAGCGTAGTCTCGGCCGTCATGTTCACACCCGTACGCCCCGGTACGTTATAGAGTACGATCGGTAAATGAGTAGCGTTGGCGATCGCCTTGTAATGCTGGTAAATCCCTTCTTGGGAAGGCTTATTATAATAAGGTACGACCGAGAGGATAGCGTCGATACCCTCGAAATTATCTGTCTTCAATTTCTCGACAACCGACCGTGTACAATTACCTCCCACGCCTAATACGATAGGGATACGGCCCCGTACACGAGTCACTACCAAGTTTATAATGTTTTTCTTTTCTTCTTCCGTAAGTGTAGGGGTTTCCGCTGTAGTTCCCAGCACTACCAAATAATCCGTACCGTTCTGCACCTGATAATCCACCAGCTTGCCTAACGCCTCGTAATCTACACTCTCATCTTCCTTGAATGGCGTGATCAACGCCACACCCATTCCTTTTAAATTTATGTCTGCCATGGGGAAAATATTCCTTTTTGTTATTTAGCACTGCAAAAATAAGGAAATTATATCATTTAGCACGGATGGAACGCAAATAAAATAATATCTGTCCGAATAAATACTGAATATCGTCCTTATCTGTTACAGTCAAGCCTAAGTCGTACCATTCTTGGCCCGGATACTTAATCCCGACCTTGAAGGCGGATGGATGCCGGAGAGCGATGTATTGCAAGGCATAACAACCCGGCCGGGTGATATCGATCAAGATATCCGCCTTGAGAGCGCCCACCTTTTCCAAGACACTATCGGAAGGGAATCCCCACGCGTTGAGATCGTTCTTTATATGTACAGGAATATTGGAATCGTCGAAAGGAATATCCGCTCCTCCGGACGGCACATATACACACGTCTTGATGTCCTTCTTCGCCTTGCGCAAAGGCTCCAAGGCCCTCATGACGTCCTCGTGATCCTCTATATTATACAAGACCAAAAGCGAACGTGCCTCATCCAAGGAAAGGGAACGATGCGGACGCTTGGCAGCGTCCGACACTAAAGCCTGTATCTTCTTCTTGATAAAATAATTCGTAAACATTTATTCCAGCATATTTAAGAACGCATCCTCGTTGATAATCTTCACACCCAGCTTCGCCGCTTTCTCCAGCTTGGCCGGTCCCATATTCTCGCCGGCAAGGATATAATCGGTCTTCCCCGAGACGGAGCCGCTATTCTTGCCGCCATGTTGCTCAATCATCGCCTTATACTCGTCACGTGAATGCTTGGAAAATGTCCCGCTGATCACGATCGTCAATCCTTTCAACTTCTCGGAACGGTTCGCCAATTGCTCTTCGGAAACCGCCATCCGCAAGCCCTGTTCCTTTAATCGGTTCACCAACGTACGGTTCTTCTCGTCCGAGAAATAACTCAATACACTCTGGGCGATCCGCTCGCCGATCTCGTCCACGGCTACCAAATCCTCTAAGGACGCCTGCTCCAATGCCTCGATCGAGTGGAAAGCCGAGACCAAGCGTTTAGCGACCGTCTCTCCCACGAAACGAATCCCCAGACCGAACAAGACCCTCTCAAAAGGAACTTGCTTGGATTCCTCCAGACTCGACATCAGATTCTGGGCGCTCTTCTCCGCCCACCGTTCCAGACGCAATAAATCGGCAACCGTCAACGTATATAAGTCCGCCGAGTCTTTTACATAACCGGCGTTGTACAAATCCTCCACCGTTTCCGGGCCTATATTGATATTCATCGCCTTCCGGGTCACGAAATGCTCTATACGCCCCTTGATCTGAGGAGGACAGCCCGACTCGTTCGGACAGTAATGTGCCGCCTCTCCCTCCGGACGCACCAAAGGAGTCCCGCACTCCGGACACACACGGATAAAGCGGACCTTATCCCCCATCAGCATCGAACGAGCCTCCACGTTCACTCCCACGATCTTCGGGATGATCTCCCCGCCTTTCTCCACATACACTTGGTCGCCGATATGCAAGTCAAGCCCCTCGATAATATCGGCGTTATGCAAGGAAGCCCGCTTCACCACCGTCCCCGCCAACAATACGGGCTCGAGGTTCGCCACCGGAGTGACCGTCCCCGTCCGTCCCACTTGGAAAGAGACCGAGTTCAAGCGAGTCTCGGCACGCTCCGCCTGAAACTTATAAGCGATCGCCCAGCGAGGGCTTTTCGACGTAAAACCTAAGTTCCTCTGCTGACGAAGCGAGTTTACCTTCAACACGATTCCATCCGTCGCCACGGGCAGGTTCTTACGTTCCACATCCCAATATGCGATATAATCGAATATATCCTGTAGGCTCTGGCATTTACGGATCACGTCCGGAATCTTAAAACCCCATGCGCGAGCCGCCTGCAAATTCTCATAATGCCCTTCGGCCGGCAGGTTCTCACCCAATAAATAATAGAAATAAGCATCCAGCTTACGGGAGGCCACGATAGCCGGATTCTGCTGTTTCAACGTACCGGAAGCGGCGTTGCGAGGATTGGCGAACAAGGGTTCCTCCTGCTCCTCCCGCTCCTTATTCAAGCGATCGAACTCCGCCCAAGGCAGCAATACCTCGCCACGGATCTCGAACTCCTCCGGAAAATCAGAACCCCGGAGTCTTAATGGAACCGAACGGATGGTCTTGATATTCGCCGTCACGTCATCACCACGAGTGCCGTCGCCACGGGTCACGGCACGCGTCAAGCGTCCTTTCTCATAGGTCAAAGAGATAGAAGTACCATCATATTTAAGCTCCGCCACAATCTCGAAAGGCTCATTCAAGGAGCGGACCGTACGATCATAAAAATCTCGGATCTCATCCTCGGAGTACGTATTACCCAACGAAAGCATCGGATATTTATGTACCACTTGCTCAAACTCTTTCGAGAGGTCGCTCCCCACCCTCCGGGTCGGGGAATCCGGATCGGCGAACTCGGGATGCGCCGCCTCCAGTTCCTGCAACTCTTTCATCATCTTATCAAACTCAAAGTCTGATATTGTCGGTGCCGAAAGCACATAATAATTATAATTATGCCGCTCCAGCTCATCACGCAGGGCTTTTATCTTTGCTTCGACCATATTAGTATATTAATTCTACGTTGTCTATCCAAAACGTATTTCCCGGAGAGCCGATATAGGCCCCTCCGTGGCTGGAGGTGAACTGCAACACCATATGCGTAGGTGCCTCGCCCGGCTCCGCCCAGCCTACCTCTTGGATAGGAACGCTTTTTCCTTTACTATTTAACGTATAACGTTCCTCTACTTGTATACGCATATACGGTTTATATTCGGGTTTGGATGTTATATTTCCATAAAGGATCGGGTAAGTAGCGTCATTTACCCAATCAGGGGTAGATTCCGTATAGCGTTGCACCATCGTACCGACCCGCTTGGAATAAACATTCCCTTCCGCGTCTTCCCATCGTTTCTGCAACAACAAGATCACCGCCAAGGAATCCTGCCCGGCCACCGTACTCTTACGGCTGAACCCCGTACTACGTACCCGATTCTTCTCGGGAGCGGCTTTCACCTTATAATCAAACCGCAACGCTTTCGGCTTCTTGGAGAAAGGCACTCCTGATTGTAACATCGCTTGAGGGTTTTTTGTTCCCTTGATCGGCTCATGCACCGTACCCAAGAAAACGGAGCCGGCGGCGATCACCTCGATATCCACCAAACCGAAAACCTTCACGCTCTCATAACGGGTCTCCATGCGGGCGCACATCCCATCCCCCCGTTTCTCCGGGAAAACAGACGTATTGGTTTTCACCACTCCCGCCACTTTCGCCATCACGTTGGAAGTAGCCCACGGAGAACCGCCCATATTACGAAACGCCGTATTACCGACAATCGTATCCGAGGGCCCCAGCTCATAAAGCCATTTCGTATTTCCCCCGATAATGCCAGACTCATGAATCTCACGGACAATCCAATTATCCATGTCTCCATAAGCGAAGGGCACCACATTCTCCGATGTCACCCCATCCCCGTCCGCGAGAACCACGGACAAAGGCATACAAGCGATTGCCAAAAATAACGCTTTCTTTCTTAAACTCAAACCCATCCCTCTATCAATTTAATACCTATCTAACCCTTTTATTTATAAGCTATAGCCCCATTCCTTCAAGGCCATGCCCCAATTTTCCTCTACGAGCCGGACCGTACGATCCTCGTACTTGTATTGGTTCTTCTTGTAGCCCTTCTTCTTGCCCAGATACTTCTCTATATCCGCCTTAGACTCCTTAAAGCCGGGTAAGTTTAATGACCCGTAAATATTTTCCGTCATGGCGAAAGCGTCTTTCTCGAAATCCTCGAACTTCACTTCCACCAGATTGCCTTCCGGTATCAGGTGCTTCTCTTCCTCGTACTTGTAGAAAAGACGGCGATATACCTCGATGAAGTTCGCCTCGATCTGCTCGTTCGTGATATCCTGCAAACGCAATGGCTGGATCGTATTCGTAAAGAAACTGCGGGTACTCTCGAATACCGTATACGGATTTCGCTTCAAGTAGATGAACTTAGCGTTCGGGAACATCTCCAGCAATGTCTTCACACGCCCCGTATGCGGTGGGTTCTTGCTCAAATACTGCGTACCGTTCGTATTCCAGAGGGAAACCTTAACCAGACGCATGAAAGTATCCATGAAGATCCGCCGCTCCTCCTCCGTGATATCGTTAAACAATAAGTAACGATCGCAATACTCCATCCAGCGTTTCGGGAAGAACCAGAAATTATAATATGTATAAGGCATCATGTTCGACAAGGCGAACTCCTCCTCTTGCGGAAGATCCACCTTCAACTCCATATTATCGGTCGGACGCTTATCCGGCATCAAGAAAGCCATGTTCTTCTTGAAGAAAGGCTGCCCCCAGAGCATCAGGTGCGGGAATACCGTCTGGTACGTCGTGGTATAACCGAAATGCTTATCGCAGGCGAAGATGTTATGAACAAAAGTCGTACCACTCCGCCAATGCCCCAAGATAAACAAGGGGTCCATCTCGAGCGGCTTATCGGCCAATTTCTTGAACCGGCTATCCTCGATCGGCTTCAAGGCGCTCAACAGGCGGCAAACACCGGTCGTAAGGCGATACTTACCCTTAAAGCCCTTGTCTATCTGCTGCCGGGCCGTCACCTTCCTGAACGTATCCCAATCCGCCCCGACCAACGTATTGATCGGTAGCTTATCAAACTCCAACAATCCCATATCCTATCGTTTTTCCGTTATACATTTCACAGATACGCCCTGCCGGCCCAACTCCTCACAAACCTTACGGATCGCCTCATAATGCTCCTCTCCGATTCCCATCTCCGGGAGGTTCAAGGTAGCCAAAGCGTCTTCCGTCACCATATCTTTAGCGTCCACACGGTCGATGATCATACCCACGGCGGACGTATTATTCGTAATCGGATCGATCAAGATAAACGAGCCGGTCTGCTTATTCCTCCTATACGGATCGAAGAACAACTCCTTGCCGGTAGTAAATACCACACGGCCGATCTCGTTCAGCTCCAGATGATCCACGGAAGACTGCTCCATCGTGTTCACGTTCACCTTATAGCGGATACTATCCACACGGGCACGTGTCGTATGAGTGGTCTGCTTGATGTAGAACTGCTTGTTCACGTCCATGGCTTCCTCATCCATCCACACCAGCATGGCCTCGAAATTACGGTCGCGGATCGGCAAGTTATCCGGGTGCACCAGCATCTCCCCACGGGAGATATCGATCTCGTCCTCCAAGGTGATCGTAATACATTGAGGCGGGAAAGCCTGCTCCAACTCACCCTCGTAGGTGACGATGCTCTTTACCTTCGAGGTCTTCCCGGAAGGCAACGCCATCACCGTATCTCCCTTACGCACGATACCGCTAGCCACCTTGCCGCTAAACCCACGGAAATCCAGATTCGGGCGCAACACGTATTGCACCGGATAACGGAAGTCCTCGTAGTTACGATCCAAGTCGATAGGCACGTTCTCCAGATAATCCAATAAAGACGTACCCTCGTACCAAGGCGTACGATCACTCTTCTCCACCACGTTATCGCCATCCAAGGCCGATAAGGGGATATACGTGATATCCGGGATATCCAGCGGCTCCACGAAACGTTTATAATCCGCCACGATCCGGTCGAACGTATCCTTGTCGAAGTCCACCAAGTCCATCTTATTCACGGCCAGTACCACATGTTTGATCCCCAGCAAAGATACCAGATAGGTGTGACGGCAGGTTTGCGTGATCACGCCCGTGCGGGCATCCACCAAGATGATCGCCAGATTCGCCGTGGAACCACCCGTGATCATATTCCGGGTGTACTGCTCGTGCCCCGGGGTGTCGGCGATGATGAACTTACGGTTGTTCGTGCTGAAATAGCGGTAAGCCACATCGATCGTGATACCTTGCTCACGCTCGGCCTTCAAGCCATCCAGCAACAAAGCGTAGTCGATATGCTCGCCGGCGTTGCCCATACGCTTGCTGTCACGCTCCAAGGCATCCAACTGATCCTCGTATATTTTCTTACTATCAAACAGCAATCGGCCTATCAAGGTCGATTTGCCATCATCCACCGAGCCGGCGGTCAAGAATCTCAGCAGGTCCTTCTGCTCGTCCTTATCTAGGAATTCCTTTATATTTAATTTTGTATCTGCCATGTCTCTTCTGTGTTAAAAATACCCTTCCCGTTTCTTCTGCTCCATACTAGCGTCTTGATCGAAGTCGATCACACGGGTCGTACGCTCGCTCTTCGTCGTGGTCATCATCTCCTCCACGATTTTCTCGATCGTATCCGCCTCGCTCTCCACGGCGCCGGTCAGCGGCCAGCAGCCCAACGTACGGAAACGGACCATACGCATACGGATCTGGTCCCGGTATTGCTCCGGCAAGCGGTCGTCGTCCGCCATGATCAAATTACCGTCGATCTCCACGCACGGACGCTCCTTGGCGAAATACAAGGGAACGATCGGGATATTCTCCAGACGGATATATTGCCAGATATCCAGCTCCGTCCAGTTCGATAGCGGAAATACACGGATGCTCTCGCCCTTATGCACACGGGCGTTATAGATATCCCACAACTCCGGGCGCTGGTTCTTCGGGTCCCATTGATGGAACTTATCGCGGAACGAGAAGATACGTTCTTTCGCACGGCTCTTCTCCTCGTCACGGCGGGCGCCGCCGAAAGCGGCGTCGAACTTATATTTATCCAAGGCATGAAGCAAAGCCTGCGTCTTCATCAAGTCCGTATGCACCTTGCTTCCATGCGTGAACGGGCCCACGCCCGCGTGGAAAGCCTCCATATTAGACTCCACGATCAAGTTCCAGCCGAATTTCTTCGCATAAGAATCACGGAACTCTATCATCTCCTTAAACTTCCATTTCGAATCGATGTGCATCAACGGGAAAGGAACCTTACCCGGAGCGAAAGCCTTCTCGGCCAGACGGACCATCACGGAAGAATCCTTCCCGATGGAATAAAGCATAACAGGATTCTCGAACTCGGCGGCTACCTCACGGATGATGTGGATAGACTCGGCCTCCAGCTCCTGTAAATGACTTAACTTGTAATCAGACATATCTTTTTTCAGTGTTTAATTTCTACTTTCGGTATGATCAACTCCAACAACCGGCTCACGGATTGCTCCACGCTCAATACGGAGGTATCCAAGGACAGGTCCGGACGCTCCGGCGCCTCGAACGGGGCGGAAACCCCGGTAAACTCCTTGATCTCGCCTTTCCGGGCCTTGGCATACAGGCCTTTCACGTCACGGCGTTCGCACTCGGCGAGCGGCGTACTTACGTAAACCTCCAAGAAATCCGCTTTACCGATGATAGCGGACGCCATCTCTCTCAACTCGTTGTTCGGGCTGATAAAAGCCGCTATGGTTATAACACCCGTATCGACAAACAGTTTACCCACCTCGGCGATCCGGCGTATATTCTCCACCCGGTCCTCCGGCGAGAACCCGAGATTATTGTTGATACCACTACGGATATTATCCCCGTCGAGGATGCGGCAAAGCAATCCCCGTTTATGCAACTCACGCTCCAAGGCGATAGCGATCGTGCTTTTCCCCGAGCCACTCAAACCCGTGAACCACACCATCACTCCCCTTTGCCCCAGAAGCGCCTCTTTATCCTCACGACCCAGCATACGGTCGAAAATCGGATAGATATTATTTTCTAAAACTTCCATATCATAGGTATTACAAACACGGAGATCAAGAACGTGATCAAGTTCAAGGGCAGGCCCACCTTCACGAAATCCGTGAACTTATAGCCTCCCACGCCTTGTACGATCAGGTTGGTCTGGTAGCCGATCGGCGTACTGAAACTAGCCGACGCCGCCATACAGATCACGACAAAGAATGGGGTCGGATCAACGCCTAATTGCGTAGCTACCGACAAAGCGATCGGGAAGCTCAATGCCGCCGCAGCGTTATTCGTGATCAACTCCGTAAATATATTGGTAATAATAAATAGAATCGCCAGCAACGCATACGGCCCCAAATTGTCGGCCATACCGATTATATGGCGGGCTATCATGGAGGCAAAGCCGGAATTCTCCATGGCCTTGCTGATAGCGAAAGCGCAAGCGATCGTTATCAAGATATCCCAAGAAATGTATTTCGTGTATTTTTTAGGCGGGAAAAGCTTCGTCCACGCCATGATGATTGTCGTAATACAGACAAAGAAGAACATATCCAAGCGCATACTTGGAACGGCCTCTTTCACGACTGGCAACTCTCCTACCGTCGCCCCCGTAATCATAAAGATCAACAGTCCTAAAGCCAGCCAACGTTTCTTCTTCGATACCGGCTCCGTTGCCTCATTACCATTCGCCAACATCAAGAAGACACTAGACTCACCCCATGTAGGGATAAAAGAATCGTCCGCCCACAACACCAAGGTATCGCCCTCATGCAATACCACCGTATCCAGATTACGGGTAAAACGCTGTCCGCCGCTTTTCACCTCTTTCACGATCGCCCCGTAATGGCGGGTAAAGTTAAACTCTCCCAAGGTCTTGTTGATACCCGGGAAGCGTGCGCCCAGCACGGCCTCCACCCGGTGGAAATTCCCGGGATTCTCATCCTCCCCGTCTTCGGATACCGTATCCGTCCTCGAGTCCGGAAGCAGCTTGTTCGAGAAAGCGAACAAATATAAAATACCGGCGATAGCGATAAAAATACCGACTTTCCCCAGCTCAAACATCGTAAAGCCCTCATATCCCGCCTCCAGAATCATGCCGTGCACCACCAGATTCGTAGAAGTACCGATCAAGGTACATATACCGCCCAATATCGTGACATACGAGAGAGGGATCAAGAATTTCGTGGCCGGAAGCTTCACCGCCTCTGCCCATCGCTTGATGATCGGGGCGAAAATAACCACCACCGGCGTATTATTCAGGAACGCCGACACGAAAGCTACGGGCGGGAGCATCCTCGCCTGCGCCTTGAAGACGGTGGTCTTCCCCTCGGGAAGCAGTTTCTTGATCAATTGGCCTAAAGCCCCGCTCTGCCGCACTCCCTCACTGACAAGGAAGAGCATGGCTACGGTTATCATCCCTTTATTGCTAAAGCCCTCCAGCATCTCCTTGGGAGTAAGAATGCCTACGCAGAGAAAAAACACGACCACTGTCAGAAGAACCATTCCCGGCCGCATCTTATCCCATACCAAGGCGGCGATCATGCCGATCAGGGCCAGCAACACAAACACTATATCAAAATTCATGTATTTACTTTTAAGAGCGCAAAAATAATAAGAATACTCAAGTGCGCACTCCTTTCGCTAACCTATTTTTAGGATTATATGGGATATAGACCAATAATGATTGATTCTGGGCCAACTTATATTCTTACAAGGTAGTCTTCTAAATTTCGTTCATAACCAAATAAACAAGAATGCATTGTACGGCTTGTAGAGACGGAGCATGCTCCGTCTCCCACCGCTGACAGTAACTTAAAATACACATCCCCCTCACTTCACGATAAACCACGGATTATGCAAATCTTCCTTGTTATAGCGAAGCGGGGTCTTGCCGTCGATATGATATATGTCGCAACCGGCAGACTTGGCGATGGCGTGGCCGGCGGCGGTATCCCACTCCATCGTCGGGGCGAAACGGGGATAGATATCGGCCGAGCCTTCCGCTACCAGACAAATCTTCAGGCTGCTGCCGCTACTGATCAACGTAACGGGCTTTCCCTGCTTGCGGAGATTATCGATGAAAGCGGTGGTCTCCTCCGTTTGGTGAGACCGGGATGCCACTACCACGATTCCCTGATGCGCCAGCGCCATCGGCAAATGTATCGCCCCCTGCTTCATCTCGTCCATCGAGGGCTGGCTACTGCTATCGATTCCCGTAAACTTATAAGCACCCACAGAGGAGGAGGCGAAATACAACTCCTTCCGGACGGGCACATAAATGACGCCCAACACGGGCACACCTTTCTCCACCAAGGCGATATTCACGGTAAACTCGCCGTTTTTCTTGATAAACTCTTTGGTACCGTCCAGCGGGTCCACGATCCACAGCGTCTCCCATTTGGAGCGCTCCTTGAACGGGATCTCCTTTCCTTCCTCGCTTAAGACCGGAAACGGGGTAACGGACAAAGCGTTTGTTATCAATCGATGGGCCGCCTTATCCGCCTTTGTCAACGGCGAGTTGTCTGCTTTTCTCTCTATCCCGAAGTCTGATTCGGGGTCGTTATAAATATCCATGATCGACTTGCCTGCGTCTACCGCGGCACGGATCGCTATGTAAAGATAATTGGCGTAGCTCATCATCACTTCTCGTTTTATTATTTGTTAATAAGCAAATATATGGAAAAAAAATAAATTAACGCCCTGTCGCCTGTAAATATTCCGTACGTTTGATCAAATAAGCCGTATAATCGCCCGTATACTGGTCACGGCTTTGCTGGAGGAGCGATTGGGCGTCCAGAAGATCGCTCAGCGTTACCGTGCCCGCCTTATAATAGTCCGTATTAAGGCGGACATTCTCCTCGGCCGTCGCTATGGACTCCTCCGAGAGCTTGACTTGCTTATAAGATTCCTCCAGCTCGTTCCAAAGCTTCCGCATTTGCACCAACAGAAGCTCATTGGCGTTTTGGCGGGAATACTCGGCCGCCTTCACCTGAAGCTTTTGCTTCCGGATGGCGTGCGAGCCGCCCCACCAATCACTGATCGGAATCGCTACGGTAGCGAAAACCATGCCGAACGGACGGTCCTTATCCAGTAAGTTGTGATACATATACCCGGCTCCGATCCCCACGGTGGGCAAGTATTGCCCAACCTTCAGCTTTTGTTGAAGACGGGCGGCCTCCACGTTCTTCTCCAGCAATTTATAAGAGAGTGTCGTAGGGAGCGCCTCCTCATGGCTCACCCGGTAAAGCTCCGGGGAGGGCACCTCGGCGGGCAGCGTGAAATCGATCTCGAAATCATCTTCCCCGATACCGATATATTGAGCCAGCACCATCTTGGAAAGGCGCAAGCCGTTCTCCACCCGCAGGCGGTCGCTCGCCACGCCGTTCTTTTTCAACTGGACTTGCAGTAGGTCATTACGAGTCGTCACGCCGGCGCCGACCGCTACCTCCACATCCTTATAAAGACTCCCCACCAAGGATTCCACGATCTCGATCGTCCTTAATTTCTCGTGAAGGGAGATCCATTGCCAGTAATACCGCTCCACCGTCAGGGCTACCTCATCCTCGGATTGGCGCATCTGGTAACGGCTCACCTCGAGCGCCAAGTCGGCCAGCTTATTGCCGTTCACGATCTGTCCGCCGGCGAACACGGGCTGGATAGCGGTCACCCCACCCAGCAAGCCGTCATCCATCATCGACAACTCGAGAAGGCCCGGTATCACGCTCATATCCATCATCCCGTGGTTCGCCTTGAATGCCGTTCCCACGGCGCTGACATTCGGGAAGTATTTCGTAAAGGCCTCCTTTTTTCCTTCCCTCGCCTCTTCTACGTCCAAACGGGCGTTCTTCATCTTCGCGTTATTCTCCAAAGCCATTTCCCGGCATTCTTCCAGCGATAATGTCCGCTGGGCGCTCACGGTCCCCACGCATAAGACGAGGGAACCGACAATGCCATATATCCATCTTTTTATCATCTCTTTTTTCCGCATATATTCATTCCTATATTATATCCTAATCCACATCCGTATCATTCATTTATTCCCGAATATCTTCCAATAGAAAACAGGCAGGATGATGACCGCCAAGATCATCGAGAAGACCGTTCCCGAGCAGATCACCACACCCATCGGCATCCAAAGGGAACTGCCGCTGATGATCATGGGCACCACGCCCACGGCCGTTGTAGCCGAGGTCAGGAAGATCGGGAGCATGCGTCGCCGGCCGGCGTCGAAGGCGGCATCCCTCGGGCTATAATGCTTATGGAGCCGCAGGTCTTGCGCATGCTCGAATATCAAGATAGCGTTTCGCACCACGATACCGATCAAGCTAATAACGCCCAAGACGCACGTCAAGCTGAAATCGATATGGAACGCCCACAAGCCCAGCGCCGCCCCGAACAAGGTGAGCAGCAACGAGGACAGGGCCGCCAACGCCAAGCCGATCTTCTTGAAATTGACCAACAGGAAGAAGAAAACAATGATCACGGCGATCGCCAAGCCCTGCATCAGCGGGTTCATCGTCTCGAAATCCAGCTCCTTGGCTCCACCGTACTCGTACGTCACGCCCTCGGGCAAGGTCGGGATAATACGGCTTTCCATGACTCGCTCGATCCGTTTCTGCATAGCGTTCTGGTTGGTCTCCCGGGTTACCTCGGCGAAGACGCTCAAGGTACGCACGCCGTTGCGACGGACGATCTGCCCATCATTCCAGCCTCCCTCGATCGTGGAGACTTGCCGGAGCGGGACGCTCACGCCGGGGACGATGGTGGGAAGATACTGGTCGCCGACCTTATCGAACGCGTCACCCTCCCCTTTCTTATCGGATCTCAGCTGGATCGGCAAAGCGTAATCGCCTTCCCAGAGGGAGCCAACCGAGAGACCGTCGTAACGGATCGCCAGATCGGCCGAGGCCATCGCCTTCGTGATCCCGAGGCGGGAGGCTTCCACTGGGTCCAATCGAACCCGTACGTCGGGTAAGGCCTCCTCGTAATTGGTGTGTGCCCAGACCAAGCCGTCCATCTCACGCAACACGGCCATCAAAGAATCCCCAGCCTGCTTCAACCGGGCGATATCGTCTCCCATGAAACGGATCTCTAAAGGAGAGGATACGTTTTGGTAATCCAGTTGCTTAAACTTCACGTAGGCGTCGGGGAAATAATCGGCGTACCGGTCCGTATAATCATCCAACACGCTACGGGTGGCCTCTATCGAGGCGGTGTTGACAATGAACTGGGCGTAATTCTTCCCGGCCAAGTTAGGGGCGTAGGTAGCTTGGAAACGGGGCGAGGAAGTTCCGATAAAGGAGGTGACGGACAGGATGCGCTCATCTTCCGACAACAGCTTATAGAGACTATCGCTCACGGCGGCGGTACGGTCCAGCGAGGTTCCCTGCGGGAGATAGATCTCGACGGCGAACTGATCCCGGTCGGCTATCGGCATCATACGCTGGCTCAGTTGGGTGATCATCAGGATCGCCAAGGCAACCGTCAAGACGCCCAGACCGATCGTGGTTTTCGGGAAACGGAAAGTCCACGTCAGTGCCCTCGTATAGACGGCCTGTACGGTATCCAGCAGATTGAACCTCTTCTTTCCCTTATTCTCCCGCCCGGACTTCAATCCCTTCTTGATCAAGACCCGCTCCAGCAGCGGGATAAAGACCATCGCCACCGCCAACGACACCATGAGGGAGATGGAAAGCGTCCAAGGGAAGAAGGTCACGAAATCCAACATCTGCCCCGTCATCGTGAAAAGCAACGGGAAAAAGATCACGCAAATACACAGCGTAGCCAACAAAATCGAGCTGAAATAGTTCTTGGCGCTATAGACGGCGGCGTACCAACGGGAATAGCCCTTGTCCAGATATTCCAGATAGGCGTCTATCACGATGATGGAGTTATCCACGATCATGCCCAATACCACGATCAAGGCGGCCAGCGTCACCGTATTCAGCGGGATGCCGCAAGCGTACATGACACCGATCGAGATAAAGACACTGATCGGGATGGAAGTAGCCGCCACCAATGCCGAGCGGAACGGGAAGAGTACCATCATCACCAAGATCACGACCACGATGGACACGAACAAATCCCGCACGAAGGAACTTACCGAGTCTCCCACCACCTTCGGCTGGTCGGCGATCCGGCGAATCGAGACACTCTCGGGAAGATCCCGCTCGAAAGCGTGCAATACCTCGTCTACCTCCTTTCCGTATCGTACGATATTATGGCCCTCACGCATCTCCATGGAAAGGATGATCGCTTTCTTGCCGTTGTTCGTTATATAGCTATCCGGCTCGGGATATTCCCGCACGATACGGGCCACGTCTTTCAAGCGGATCATATGCCCGTCGGCATCGGCCAGCAGGATCTGCTCGCCTACCTCCCGCTCCGAGGGATAGGTCACGGAAAGGTGGATGGGAATGTCCAAGCCGCCATTCTCCAAGGAGCCGGAGGCGGTGGTAAAGCCTTGGGTGAACAAGGTTGTCATCAGCATACGGGTATCTAGGCCGTAAGCGGCTAGCTTGTCTGGATCCAAGTAGACCGAGATCTGCTCGTTTTGTACCCCGTAACGGCGCAGGTTGGATACGGACTCGATCCGGCGCAGGCGGTCTTCCAGCGTCTCCATGTATCGCTGCAATTCCCGGTAGGTCTTGTCTTCCGATTCCAAGGTGATCAATAAGGCGGAAGTATCGCCGAAATCATCATTCGCGATGACGGCGAGTACGCCCGAGGGCAGTTGCGACTTGAAGTTCTGCAAGCCGAGCTTGATCTTCGACCAGACCTCGTCTTTATTGTTCACGTCGTCGTTCAGCTCCACCATTACGTACACCATTCCATCCCTTGACATGGAGTACGTCTTTTTCTTCTTTACCTCCTTGAAGGTAAACAGGTATCTCTCCAAAGGCTTGGCCAACTGCTCCTCCACCTCTCCGGAAGTCGCCCCGGGGTAAACACCCACGACCACGCCTTGGCGGATGGTGAACTCCGGAAACTCCTGTTTCGGCATGTCCACCAAACCCAAAATACCCAACCCGACCAGCACGGTAATCACCAGCAACGTGATCTGGTAATGACGCATGGTCCATTCGATCACTCCGTTTTTACGTTCTCTCATAACGCACGCACTCTCATGCCCTCACTGATTTTCTGGTAACCGCCTATCACGACGATATCCCCCTCGTTCAACCCTTCCAGAATAAACAAGCCTCGCTCCGTCAAGTCGCCCGTCCGTACGGGCGTAGCTTTCGCCTTTCCGTCTACGACCTTCCAGACGAAACGCCCCCCGTCGTTCGCTATCAGCACGGCGTTGTTCGGCAAGGTGATAGCCGGCACGGATTCCTCTCCCGACAGGCGTACATCGCAAACCATGCCGGGCAACAAAGCGCCAGACGGGTTCTCCAGCCGGATCTTCGCCTCGTAAGTATGGGAGATAGGGTTGGCCACGATACCTTTCTCCGTCACTTTCCCCTCAAAACATTGTCCGCCCAGAGCGGCTACCTTTATCATAGCGGCTTGATCGCCTAGCGTGGCGACCTCGTTCTCCGGGACGGCGATCTTCACGTTTACCGTCTCTATCCTTAACAAGGAGAAAACCGGTTGCCCGGGCTGCACGTTCTCTCCCGCCTCAACCATGCGCTTGCCGATAACGCCGCCGAACGGGGCATACAGGTTCCGGTCCTCAAGGTTTTTCCTCGAGATTCGCTCCATGGAACGGGCCTGTTCCAATTTGCTCTCCACCTCTACCCATTTCATATCCGGCAGGCTCTTATTCTCGTGCAAGGTTCTCATGCGGGCATAGGCGTCCTCCGCTTGTCGCAAGGAAGCGGCCGAGGCATTATAGGCGTTTTCCAGCGTCGCCTTGTCTAACACCGCTAGTAGTTGGCCCTCACGGACCTTCTGCCCCTCGCCCACCAATACTCGCTCTACATTACCCATCACCTGAAAACTAATCGAGGAAGATACGACCTCCTCTACCGTTCCCACATAATTCCTTGTATCAGCCGGAACGGTCTTCGCTACCTTCACGATCTCCACCGGGATCTCTTTACTATCCCGTCCCTCTTTTTGACTGCCCGAACATCCGGACAGCACGAATACGACGGATAATAATCCTCCATAAACAATGCCTTTCATCCTTTTCATATCCTATGATTTATTATACCGCGAAGATGATGAGTTTATCCACTCCAAAGAAGTTCCGTTTTGCAACCAAATTGTCCCATTTGACACATTTCAATTGGATTATTCTATTATTTCACTAATTTTATCGCCCAAACAAGAATAAATTATGAACGTAACAGATCTACCTCAAGCTTGTATCTCTCTTATCGAGAACGTACCCGGCATAGACTTCATCGACGAGGATTTCGCCATATTCGATAACATCGACGATATTCCCTCGCTCGACCATCCGATGCGAATAGACGCCGTCGTATTCGCGCTTTGTACGAAAGGCTTCATGCGTATACGGATCAATATGGAGGAATATGTCGTAGGGGAAAACCATCTCGTATTGTCCTTGCCCGATCAGATCATCCAACACGTGGAACGTAGCGAGGACGTGGCCGGGATCTTCATCGTCATCTCCAAGAATTTCATGGAGGAGATCATTCCTCATATACAGAATACCTTGCCGGCGTTCTTCTACATCAAGGAGCATCCGGTCACTGAGTTGAATGCCGAGGAGATAGGTTGTATCAAGGAATATCATTCTTTTCTCTGGAAGAAAGTGAAAGCGAAAGGGCATCCTTACCGGAAAGAGATTGCCCAGAGCTTATTGTTGGCGGTATTCCACGAGGTTTACGGCATGTTTAAGAATCATATGCCGATCGAGGTGAAGAAGAGCCGGCAAGAGGAGTTGTTCGCAGCGTTCATACAAACGCTCGCCTTACATCATAAGCAGGAACGGTCGGTAGCTTTCTACGCCGGAAAATTATGTGTGACTCCCAAATATTTATCTCTTTTGGTAAAGAACGTCAGCAACCGTACAGCCGGGGAATGGATCGATAATTACGTTGTCTTGGAGGCGAAGGCGTTATTATCCTCCTCCACCCTTTCCATCCAAGAGATATCAGACCGGCTAAACTTCGCCAACCAATCCTTCTTCGGTAAATACTTCAAGCAACACGCCGGGATATCGCCTACGGAGTATCGGAAGAAATGGTAAAATGAGGGCGAGCAGTTCCCACCCCTATTCTAATTATCCTCCGATCAACGCGGTTATCCCGCAGGAGGCGAATTGATCGATGCACCTTTGCAGGACTGCTTCGGAAGGGGTGGATAGCGGAAGGTGCCCGGGATTGTAGAGGGTTCCTCGCTTATCGTGCTTACCTTTTCCGATGTCGTGGTACGGGAGGAGATTAACGACTTTCCGCTCCCACGGCAAGGAGGCCAAGAAGATGGCGGAACGGGATATATTTTCCTCGTCCGCATTGACGCCCTCGATCAACGGGATACGAATGAGGAAGTCCATCCCGGCCTCGGCGATCATCCGAAGATTGGAGAGGATACGCTCGTTCGGGACACCCGTGAAACGACGATGGCTACCGGAATCCATATGTTTTAAATCCACCAGAAAAAGATCCGTGCGCCCCATTACGCTACGGACGGTATCCGGCGAGGCGAACAAGGTCGTATCCACCGCACGATGGATTCCCAACGCTCCGCAACGATCCAGCAGGGCAACCAAGTCCGACGGACGCGACAACGGCTCTCCCCCGCAGAAGGTAACGCCTCCCTCGGAGCGATCCATAAAGACCGTCTCTTTCTCGATCTCACGCATGACCTCGTCGATAGAATACTCACGGCCGGACATCTCCATCGCCAAAGTGGGACAAACCTCGGCGCATCTACCGCATGTGCGGCACAGAGAGCGATCCGTGACGATGCCCGCTTGCGTCAAGGTCAACGCCCCGACGGGGCAGGCATTCACGCAGGCCCCGCAACCTATGCACTTCTTCCTCGTATACAGCTTCTCCGTCCGGGACGAGATGCCTTCCGGGTTATGGCACCATACGCAGGCAAGCGGGCATCCTTTCATGAAGATCGTGACACGAATGCCCGGCCCGTCGTTTATGGCGTATCGTTTGATATCGAATAACAGCATGGCCTAGAAAGTCTCTTGCTCCGTACGTGCGATCACGTCCGCTTGCAAATCGGCGTTCATATCGTTGAAATAGTCGCTATAGCCCGCTACACGGACCAGCAGATCCCGGTAGTCCTCCGGACACTTCTGGGCGGCGTAAAGCGTTTCCGTATCCACGATATTGAATTGGATATGATGGCCACCCAAGGCGAAGTAGCTACGGATCAAGGAGGCCAGCTTCGAGATATCCTCCTCCCGCCGGAGCAGGCTGGGCAGGAAGCGTTGGTTCAGCAGCGTGCCGCCGCTCTTCACCTGATCCAGCTTGCCGAGGGACTTGACAACGGCGGACGGCCCGTGGGTATCGGCTCCGTGCGAGGGCGAGGTACCGTCGGAGATGGCACGCCCGGCCAAGCGGCCGTTCGGAGTGGCTCCCATCACCTTGCCGAAGTAGACGTGGCAAGTGGTGGATAACATATTCAAATGGAAACACTCCCCTTTCGTATTCGGCTTGCCCTCGATCGCGTCATATAAATCGTCGAAGACACGGACGGCGATCTGGTCGGCGTACGGATCATCGTTGCCAAAGAAAGGCGTACGGTTCAGGATCATTTGGCGCATCGGTTCATGTCCCTCGAAATTATCCGCCATCGCATCCAACAAGGCTTCCATCGTGAAGGTCTTATCCTCGAAGACGTGTTTCCGCAAAGAGGAAAGGCTATCGGTTATCGTGCCTAATCCGGTACACTGGATATAAGTGGTATTGTAACGAGGCCCGCAATTGTAGTAATCCTTACCCTTCGCGATACAATCATCGATAAACAGGGAGAGGAACGTGGCGGGGGCGTACTTGGCGAACATGCGGTCGATATAGTTGCTGACCCGCACCTTCATGTCCACGAAATAATGGATCTGGCGCATGAATGCCGCGTAAAGCTCCTCATACGTCCGGAAACCACGGGGATCGCCGGTCTCCAGACCGACCTTGCGACCGCTTACCGGATCTACGCCGTTATGCAGCGTCACCTCCAATATCTTCGGCACGTTCAGGTAACCGGTCAGCACGTACGCCTCCTTCCCGAAAGCGCCCACCTCGATGCAACCGCTGCAACCTCCCTCGCGGGCGTCACGCAGCGACTTGCCTTGCCGCATCAACTCCTGCACGTACACATCCGGGTTGAATACCGACGGGTAGCCATGGCCTTGGCGGATCACCTTGCACCCGGCACGAAGGAAACGCTCCGGCGTACGGGCACTGACGTGGATGGCGCTGCCGGGCTGGAGGATATGCAGCTCCTCGATCGTCTCCAACATGATATAGGAGACCTCGCTTACGCCATCGCTACCGTCCGCCCGGATGCCGCCGATGTTCAGGTTCGTGAAATCGTTATAGGTTCCGCTCTCCTTCGCCGTGATACCCACTTTCGGCGGGGCGGTATGATTGTTTACCTTGATGAAGAAGCAAGACATCAACTCTTTCGCCTCGTCACGGGTCAAGGTTCCGGCGGCGATCTCTTTCTCGTAAAAAGGCGCCAGATGCTGGTCGAAATGACCGGGGTTCATGGCATCCCAACCATTCAGCTCCGTGATCGTACCGAGGTGGACAAACCAGTACATCTGGATCGCTTCCCAATAGGTACGGGGAGCGTGGGCGGGAACCCGGCGGCATACCTCGGCGATCTTCCTCAGCTCGGCGGCACGGCGGGGATCTTTCTCGGTGAGAGACATCTCGTCAGCCAAGTCTGCGTGTCGCTCGGCCAGCAGGATAGCGGCGTCGCAGGAGATAGACATGGCCGTCAGCTCCTCCTGCTTGTCCGTGGCCTCGGGGTCGTTCATGAAATCCAAGGCGCTTAGTTCCCCCTCGATACGTTTCTTCAAGTCCAGCAGGCCATATTGGTAGACCTTGCCGTCCAAAGCGGTATGCCCGGGGGCACGTTGCTCCATGAACTCGGTGAACATACCCACCTCGTACGCCTCTTTCCATTCCTTGGGGACGTGACTGAAGATGCGTTCCCGCTGGGTACGGCCTTTCCAGTACGGGATCACCTCCCGCTCGTAGGTATCGATATCTTCTTGGGAGATAGTGTAACGTTGCAGCTCCCGGGTATTCAATATATGCAAGTCCTCCACGCTATGGCAGGTAAGCTCCGGGAAGGTAGGCACGACTTTGGGGCGGGGCCCCCGCTCGCCGACGATCAACTCGTCCTCGCCGATATAGATCGTCTTCCGCTTGCAGATCTCCAAGAAGTTCAGGGCACGCAGGATAGGGATCGGATACTTCCCGTAATTCTCCTGATAGAAACGGGTCTCGATCAAGGCCCGCTCGATGGAGAGGGAAGGTTGGGCCTCGAAGGTCTGCCGACGCAGACGTTTGATACGGTCGTTCATCTCGAAATTGTTCGCTCCTACGGAAGAGACGGTATCATGTACGCATGAATGTGTGTGATGGGTTGTATTCATAAAATTATATATTTTATCGTAGAGGTAGGATCTATCCGCCCTCATCAAGGTTATTTTTTATTGTTACACAGGACGGGCATCCCCGCCCCCATGAGTTTATATAGGGAGAGTATCTGCTAGAGATAAAACATCAGGCAGTTGAAAAGCATCCGATAGCCTTTGTGTAACATAGCGCTTGTTTCTTTTTGAAGTATGATGGCAAAAATAAGGAAATTATTGATAATATCACAATTCATCAACAGAAAGTAACCGTTTGTCAAAAAAATAACACAGGAACGTAAATAAAGGAATAGCTTTGCTTTGTATTTCCAGATCAAAGGGTTTAAAATTAAAAGAACTTATACCATGCAAAGTACATTCAAGAACCTGCTTTATGTCTTGAGACATTATAAATTAGCGACGGTCACTAATCTTTTAGGACTTAGCTTCGCTTTCCTGTTATTCATGCTGATAAGCATACATGTCGGTCATGAATATAGCTTCGACGCTTCCCTCTTGAACAGGGAAAGGATTTTTCAGTTAGAAAACAAGCGGGATGACGGGATATGGGAGGCTAATTTCGCACGTCCACAACTAGAGCGTTTCATCGCCGCCTCCCCTTATATAGAAGCGGCCGCTATCACAAACAACCTTGTTTACTCCTCCGTACGTTTTGGGATATCAGCCAGTGAAGGGCCCGACGCACGGAGCTATATGGAGCAGGTGGAACGGATCACCCCGGGATATACTAAGATCTTTGGCTTCGAGCTGGTGGCCGGCGATACGGATTGCCTGAAACGTCCGGAAGGGACGCTGATCCCGGAGAGCATGGCCCGGAAACTCTTCGGCGAGGAAAATCCTATCGGGAAGCCGGTTTATCTGTCGGAGTTCGCCGGGGCCGAAGGCTCGATTATATATGGGCTTAGTTTTGAGCCGGTATATATCGTGGGAGGCGTCTTTCGCGATTTCCCGGAAAACACCCGGGTGAAGAATGCCCTGTATATCCCGATCATGGAGAAAGAGATGATGGAAAACTGGCATACCGGCCTTTACTATTGTTATCTGCTGATGTCGACGCCGGAATCCGCCTCTGTCACTACCGAGACCTATATGGCCGATAGCCGGGCTTTCCTGAAAAGTTTCACGATCGAGGATATGCGCCTCCGGCCCTTGTCAGATCTCTATTTCGGCCAGCCGGTCCGAGCGGACGCCGCTCCCATCGGTAATAAGCTACGGACGAATATGTTATTCTTTATCGCCATCCTGATCATAGGTATCGCCTTGGTCAATTATATCAACCTGTCGATAGCCTTGGCGCCAATACGCACCAAGTCGATCACCATCCAGAAAGTGCTGGGAAGCTCGGACGCCACGCTACGGAAGTATCTGGTCTTGGAGTCCTTGGGAATCTCGGTTGTCGCCTTCTTCCTCGCCTTGCTTTTCCTGTTATTTTTGAATAACGTGCAATGGGTCACGAATATGGTGGGGCATCCGTTGGATCTGTATGCCAACTGGAAGATTCCGGCGTACACATTCTTCCTTGTCGCAGGCGGCGGTATACTGGCCGGTTTGTATCCTACTTTCTATATCACCTCGTTTCCTCCTGTCATGGCGCTGAACAAGTCTTTTACCCTTAGCGACCGGGCCAAGAACACTCGCAAGTTACTTATAGGGTTCCAGTTCGTTATCTCGATCACGCTGATTGTCGGAGCGTTGTTCGTCTCCTTGCAAAACAGATATATAGGGAACGTGGACTTGGGATTTAACAAAGAAAACGTACTGGAGGTAAGACTAAGCATGGGGGCGGCCTTGAAAAAGGGCGAATTGTTCAAGGCACGTCTCTTGGAAAGCCCCGTTATCCGTGATGTTTCCTTTAGTGAGTTCAAATTTGTCTCGGACGAATCACGTTCTTTCATCGGGTATAATTACAAAGGCCAACATTATTATATGAGCTGGCTGGGAGTATCTGCCAATTTCCCGGAGCTAATGGATGTAAAGATGATCGCCGGAAGGAAGTTCCGGCCGACGGATGAGGCGGCGGATAACACGCAGGTCGTTTGCCTCCTTAGCGAGACGGCAGCGAGGGAGATCGCCTCGGGTCTTTCCCCCGAGAAACTGGACGACCTATCGGACTTGGTAGGGACAAGCATCACGGATAATGATATACCGGTACGGATTGTCGGTATCTTTGAGGATGTCCATTATGAATCCCTGTATAAAGAGTTACGCCCGATGGGACTTTGGACCTCGGCTAAGAATCATTACCGCCGTTCGGTGCCGGAAAGATACGCTTATGTCAAGATCGCCGGCGGAAATCCCCGGACGGCTATCGAGCATATCCGGAAGGTAACGGATGAATTGATCCCGGGTTATCCGGCCGATATCCATTTCTTTGATACGGCGCTGGAGGAGCTTTACAGTAAAAGTGGGCGGCAGGGAGCGCTGATTACCGCCCTTTGCCTGATGGCCGTCTTTTTATCTCTCGTGGGAGTATTCGGACTGGTTATCTTTGAGCTACAGGGACGGGAAAAGGAGATAGCCGTGCGGAAAGTACATGGGTCCACGGTCCGGCAGATCCTTTGGATGCTGAACTCGTCTTTCCTCCGGATCACGCTCGTCTGTTTTATTATCTCGATCCCGCTTGCTTATTACGGGGTGAATGTTTGGCTACGAAGCTTCGCTTATAAAACGCCGATCTACATATGGGTATTTTTAGTGGCTTTGGTAATCATAATGACACTGACCGTATCTACGGTTACTTTCCAGAGCTATCGGGCGGCGATGGCGAATCCGGCGTCTAAATTGGGGCATTAAGGTTCATTACGAAAAAAGGACGGGTAGATTGATCCGTCCTTTTTTACTCATATATTATCTTGTCTCAGGTTTGGTTACCGTTCCCAATAACCTTCCATCTCCTCCAGCGTCTTTCCTTTCGTCTCGGGGACAAATTTCCAGATGAACAACGCCGCCAATATACCCATCACGCCATAGATCCAATAGGCCATACCGTGATTGAACGTATCGGTCAAGTATTGATTCTTATCCAGCATTGGGAATGTCCATGATACCAAGAAGTTGGCAATCCACTGCGCCGCTACGGCGATACTCATCACCGTGGAGCGGATCGAGTTCGGGAAGATCTCGGCCAGCAGCACCCAGCAGACCGGGCCCCACGACATAGCGAATCCCGCCGTATAAATCAGCATGCAGACCAATGATCCCATACCCACCGAACGCGTATAGAAAGTAGTTCCCAAGATCAACATAGATACCGCCATGACGAGCGCCCCGATAATCATCAACGGACGGCGTCCGAACTTATCCACCGTGAAAATAGCCAATACGGTAAACGACAGGTTCACCGCCCCTACCACGATCTGTTGCAAAAGGGCGGCGTCCGTGGCCGCTCCCATCGTCTTGAAGATCTCCGGGGCATAGTAAAGCACCACGTTGATCCCCACGAATTGCTGGAAACCGGAGAGCAACACGCCCACCAAGATGATCAGCACGCCAAACGACCGGATCGGGAACAGCAAGGCGATACAGAAACTAGCCAACAAGGCGATCTCCAACGCATTCGTATTACCTGCCCACGACAACAACCCGTAGCCGGCCAAGAACAGCGCCAGCCAAGTCCCCATAAACCGGAAGTAAGGCTTCATCGACGGAGCTTTCTCCTTGAAACTATTCCGTATATCCTCCAGCTCACGGCCAGCGTCCGCCTGATCCATCAAATGGCTCAAGACGCCCAACGCCTTCTCCGTACGCCCACGCATCACGAGATAACGAGGCGTCTCCGGCACGAACATCAAGAACGAGAGGAACAATACCGCCGGAATAATCTCGGAAGCGAACATCCAACGCCAGCCGATCGTATTCAGCCAAGCGGCATCTCCTTGAAGGGCGATCGTATAATTCACGAAATATACCACCAGCATACCAAAGATAATGGCAAACTGGTTCCATGCCACCAGATTCCCCCGGCGATCGGCCGGAGCCACCTCGGCGATATACATCGGCGATACCATGGAGGCCAGCCCCACGCCAATACCTCCCAGAATACGATAAGCCACGAACGCATACATAAACGTATGATCGCCACTTCCGGGCATGCCGATAAACAGCTCCGGCCAAGCCGAGCCGATAGCGGAAAGCAAGAAAAGGATAGCGGCCAGTATCAACGTAGGCTTCCTGCCGTAACGCTGGCTGATCCACCCGGCGAACGAGGCGCCGAGGATACATCCGATCAACGCACTACTCACCACGAACCCCTCCAAGGCGTTGGCTTGATCCAACGGAAGCCCTTGCGGCTCGATGAAGAACTTACGCAAAGACTCCACCGTACCGGAGATCACCGCCGTGTCATACCCAAACAGCAGACCTCCCAAGGTAGCGACCAAGGTAAGAGCGAAAATATAAGTGTTGTTACTTTTCATGGAATAGATTTATTAATTAAAAACTGAGAATTGAGAGCTGAAAACTAGGGCTTACGCACGATAATTTTCAATTCCCAATTCCCAATTCTCGATTTTCAATTATTTAGATATGCAGATTTACAATCATCTCGTATAATTCCTGCTTACCGCTGATCTGTTTCGGCTCGCCGTCACGCAAAGCGATCGTACGAAGATCTTCCAGCGTAAGCTTGCCATCCTCGAATGCCTTGCCCTCACCGGCATCGAAACTAGCGTAGCGCTCGGCACGCATCTTGCGGTAATCTGAGTGCTCAAGGATATCGGCGGCGATCATCAAGGCACGGGCGAAAGCGTCCATACCACCGATATGAGCGATGAAGATATCCTCCAAGTCCGTAGAATTACGGCGGGTCTTGGCGTCGAAGTTCGTACCTCCGGTAGTCAAGCCACCTCCCTCAAGGATGACCAGCCAAGCCTGTGCCAGCTCATAGATATCCATCGGGAATTGATCCGTATCCCAACCATTCTGGTAATCGCCACGGTTTGCGTCGATACTGCACAACATGCCGGCGTCGGCGGCGGCTTGCAACTCATGCTCGAATGTATGTCCGGCCAAGGTAGCGTGGTTCACCTCGATATTCAAGGCGAAATCCTTGTCCAGTCCATAATGGCGAAGGAAACCGATCACGGTCTCCGAATCCACGTCATATTGATGTTTTGTCGGTTCCATCGGTTTAGGCTCGATCAGGAACGTACCCTTGAAACCGTTCTTACGGCCATAATCACGGGCCATCGTCAACATCATGGCTAAATGATCCTTCTCTCGTTTCATGTTCGTGTTCAATAGGCTCATATAACCCTCACGGCCGCCCCAGAATACATAGTTCTCGCCCCCTAAAGCGATACAAGCGTCGATAGCGTTCTTGATCTGCGTGCCAGCGCATGCCACGGTCGGGAAATAAGGGTTCGTAGCGGCGCCGTTCATATAACGCTTATTGCTGAAGACGTTCGCGGTAGACCATAGAAGCTTCTTTCCGGTAGCGGCTTGATGCTCCTTGGCATGTTCCACCATCGTCTGCAAACGTTTCTCGAACTCGCCCAGCGTAGGAGCCTCGTCCACTACGTCCACGTCGTGGAAGCAATAGTAAGGAATATTACATTTGGTCATAAACTCGAAAGCGGCGTCCATCTTGTACTTCGCACGGGTGATAGCGTCCGCACTGTCATTCCAAGGGAATGATTTTGTTCCACCACCAAACTGATCACCTCCCTCAGCACATAAGGTATGCCAATAAGCCATAGCGAAGCGCAAATGATCCTTTAGTGTTTTACCCATAACTACCTTATCCGCGTCATAATAATGAAATGCCAACGGATTTTTTGACTCACGTCCCTCAAACTGAATCTGTCCGATTCCCGGGAAAAATTCTTTCTCTCCTTTAAAGTAACTCATAATAATATATATTAAAAATGTAAATAATTCAGCCGTTAAATAGATTGTTCCAAGCGTTCTTTCCACGTCTCGAACGCCCCGCAATAAGCATTCGCCTTGAAACCGTCCGGCTCGATCACGTTGATCTTCTTCAAGGAAGCGAACGCTTCTTCTGCGTTCTTGTAGATACCGGCGCCAATACCGGCCCCCTTGGCCGCGCCTACCGCACCATTCGTATCATACAGTTCGATCACCGTACCCGTCACGCCCGCCAAGGCATCCCGGAAGATCGGGCTTAAGAACAAGTTCGCGTTCCCCGCACGGATTACCTGAATATCGATCCCCATCTCATTCATGATATCCATACCGTATTTAAAGGCGAACACGATACCTTCTTGCGCCGCCCTAGCCATATGGGCCTTGGTATGTATGTTGAAGTTCAATCCATGAACCGAGCAATCGATCTGCTTATTCTGCAACATACGCTCCGCCCCGTTTCCGAACGGCAAGATCGAAAGGCCGTCGCAGCCGATAGGAACCGTAGCCGCCAAATCATTCAACTCATTATAGTTGATACCTTCCGGCGCTATATTCCGTTTGATCCAAGAATTAAGGATACCGACCCCGTTGATGCACAACAAGACACCCAAGCGGGTCTGCTCCGTCGTATGGTTCACGTGGGCGAACGTATTCACACGGGAAAGCGTATCGTAATTCACCTTGCCGTTCACACCATACACCACTCCGGAAGTCCCGCCGGTAGCCGCTATCTCGCCCGGATTCAATACATTCAATGATAATGCGTTATTCGGTTGGTCGCCCGCACGATAGGTAACCGGCGTACCTTTCTTCAGTCCCAACTCGGCCGCGACCGAGGCGGTAACCTCGCCCTGCAAACCGAACGTCGGACGGATATCGGCAATCAGATCCTTACTGAATCCATAATAATTCATCAAATCCTCCGATAAGGCATTATTCTTGAAGTCCCAGAAAATCCCCTCCGACAAACCGGAAACCGTAGTCACGATATCCCCCGTCAGGCGCATAGCGATGAAATCTCCCGGCAACATGATCTTATGGATACGGTCGTAGATATCCGGCTCGTACTCCTTGATCCAAGCCAGCTTAGAAGCGGTAAAATTACCCGGCGAGTTCAATAGGTGGGAAAGGCATCGCTTCTCGCCTATATTCTTAAACGCACGCTCGCCATAAGGAACAGCACGGCTATCGCACCAGATAATAGATGGACGAAGCACCTCCATCTTCTTGTCCACCACCACCAAGCCATGCATCTGGTACGAGATACCGATCGCCTTGATATCCTCGCCTTTCACCTTCGCCTTGCTCATGGCACCTTTCATAGCGATCTTCACGTACGACCACCAATCCTCCGGATTTTGCTCCGCCCACCCCGGACGCAACGCCTTGATCGGGGCCTCTTCTTTGGGATAAAAATCCGCACCTATTGTTAACCCGGTCTCCTCATCGACGATAGAGACCTTGATGGAAGAACTTCCAATATCACATCCTAACAAACACATAATCGTATGGTTTTATATCTTATTAAACTTCGAACGTTGTTGATTATATTTCACCTTATCAAACCGATAATACCGGGCGGCACGATGGGCGACCCCATCTTGCATATCCTCCGTGGGTACCACGTAATCCAAGGAATTCATCTTCTTATGAAAATTACGCACGTCCATCTCACGGTTATAGATCACCTCGTACGTGCGCCTGAGCTGGAACGCCGTGAACTTCATCGGCATATAGTCGAAAATGATGGCGGGTTCCTTCTCTACCCAATTACGGATCTCCTGTATGGCAGCCTCGATAATCTCTTTATGATCGAATGGCAAGCGAGGAAGATCGTCGATAGGGCACCAACGGATCGAGTCGGATTTATCGGCCGGACACGTCTTCCTGCTATTCTTGCACAAGGCGAGATAAGCGACCGTGATCAACCGTCCGATCTTCACCTTGGAAGTCGCCTCCAGCCACATCACGTCCAACCGGTTCGAGGTACGGGCGGGAGAACCGAAACAACGGAATTGTTTCAATTGGACACGCTTCAAGCCGGTCGAATCATTCAGTATCCGATAGGCGGCGTCATCTAAATCCTCGTTCTCATAGATCAGGCTGCCGGGTAATTTATAGCCGATCAACTCGCCTTCCTCACTTTTCCGCTCCGCCAACAGCACGGTGAGCTTGTCATCATTGATGCCGAGAAGAACGCAGTCTACGGAAACATAGGGGGAAAGCATCTCTCTATTCTCGTTTTGTGTATCCATGATATCAGTAATTAGATTTGCGCAAATATAAGTATTTTTCTAAACAAAGCAATTACAAAAGGTCTTTTTTGCACCTCCTAATTGATTATTTTTCTGATATTTCAGTATCGTACATCATACAATATGCTATACAACACATAATGTAAGTAAAACAATTAGTATGAGAACAAATAATGAAGGCGCTTTCACGTACCTCTAACTTTTATTTCCTACATTTGTTATATTTATAAAACATCGGACATGAATCTAAAAAACATATACTTCTCTTGGCTGATTTATTGGGGTAAAATGAAGGGATTATTGAACGGGATAGCGGAAGCGATTATCCTACTCGCCTCCTTAGCCTCTTTCTTCGTATTGATCTACCAATTCGGCTTTGTACAGACACCCGATTCCGTCCATATCCTAGAGCGCTCCCGCCCATTCATCCTGCTAGCTTTTTTCACGGGCATAACACTCCGGTACGTGGTGAGGTTCCAAGAAATCATACAGGAGAAAATGTTGTATCTCGATATCAGCATCTATTTCCTTTTATTCGCCGTATTATCCAGCAAGATATTTTTCAAGGATGCCATAGCGCACTCTTTGCCTTATTTGTCTTTCCTTACGAAACCTCTCTTCGTATATGTCTTATTATTGCTGCTTAGCACGATTCACTTATCCCGGCAGACGTTCACGCTGATGCAGACACGGATCAAGCCCTCGTTGCTTTTCTTGCTCAGTTTCGTGTTCGTGATATTGGTCGGGGCCGGGTTGCTATCGTTGCCGAACGCCACTACGCACCGGATTCCGTTTATCGACGCTTTGTTTATCTCCACGACCTCGGTATGCGTAACCGGACTAACCACCGTCGACGTAGCCACTAGTTTCACGCATATCGGGCATATTATCATCATGATTTTAATACAGATCGGCGGTATCGGGGTCATGACATTTACCTCTTTCTTCGCCCTCTCCTTCATGGGGAAATCCTCTTTTACGAGCAAGATGATGCTGAAAGATATGTTGAACGAGGATCGGACGGGAGGGTTGTTCCGGGTCATCTTAAACATTCTTTTCGTGACCTTGTTTATCGAGGGGATCGGCGCCTATTTTATTTATATGGACGTACGGGGAAGCCTGCCGGGAGGTACGCAGCAGGAATTATTCTACGCAATGTTTCATGCCGTGTCCGCTTTTTGTAACGCAGGGATCTCTACCTTGAGCGGCAATATGTACGATCCGTTAGTGGCGGATAAGTACAACCTCCATTTCTGGATAGCCATGCTGATTATATTCGGAGGCTTGGGCTTCCCGATCGTCTTCAATTACCTGAAACTCTTGCATCACTTGCTGATGAATGGTATCAAGATATTGATCGGTAAGCAAAAGCATTATATCCATACGCCCCGTATTATTAATGTACATACGTACATTGTTGTTATATCTACCTTGATCCTGTTAATTACCGGAACGGCTTTCTACCTCTTTTTCGAGTATGACAATACCTTGGGCGACCTTCCCCTGCGGGGGAAACTGGCAAATGCGTTCTTAGGCGCCGTCACGCCTAGAACGGCAGGATTCAACGTAGCGGATATGGCTACATTGGCCCCTCCGACCTTAATGCTGACGTTGATCCTTATGGTAATCGGAGCCGCCCCTATGTCCACCGGCGGCGGCTTGAAAGTGACCACCGTTTTCGTAGCTCTGGTTACGACCTTGAACGCCGCACGTGAGAAAGATAAAGTGGAAGTGAGAAAACGGGAGATCGCCCCATTCGCTATCCGCCGGGCATTCGCTATCATCATGATGTACTTCATGTGGGTGGCGATCGCTACGTGGGTATTATCCTATACGGAAAAAGGGGCGCCGCTGTTCTCCCTATTGTTCGAGGTTGTTTCCGCCTTGAGTACCGTAGGCTTGAGTATCGATTATACCCCTCACCTCACCCCTATCGGGAAAATCATCATTATCAGCACGATGCTGGTCGGACGTATCGGGGTATTGGCCTTCCTCGTAAGTTTCTGCAAGGAATACACGAAAAAGGACTATACATATCCACAAGAAAATATATTAATGTAAAAATAAGATAGCATGAAATATTTAGTAATCGGATTAGGGAATTTAGGACGTGCGATAGCGAAGGACTTGACACGTGTCGGCAATGAGGTGATCGGCGTAGACATGGATCTGCATCGTGTCGATATGCTAAAGAACGACATAGCGGGGGCGATCGCCTTGGACTCCACGGACAAAGAGGCATTGAGCACCCTGCCATTGAGCGAGATGGATGCCATTATCGTAACATTCGGTAAGGATTTCGGGACTTCCGTTCAGACCGTCGCTTTATTGAAGAGTCTGGATGCGGGCAAACTGATCGTGCGGGCGATCTCATCGATCCATGAGACTGTGATCCGTGCGATCGGGGTAAGCGAGATTATCACACCGGAAGAGGATTTCTCTACGATGTATACCTCCCAAGCGTCTTTAGGCGGCCTGTTCAGGCATTGGTATAAAGTAACCGATACGGAACATCTCTATAAGATCAAGACACCGGCCACTCTTGTCGGGCAAACGATCAAAAATATTGATTTCGAGGAGAATTTCGGCATCCATCTGGTAGCGATCGAACGTCCTTACGAGAAAAAGAACCTGATCGGACTCACACAAACAGAATACAAGGTTATCAGCCGCATCAGCGAGGAATTGGTGATCGAGGCTGATGATCTACTGATCTTATTCGGGAAGATGGAGCTATTAAATAAAATAGCCAACATCTAAAACAAAACATAGGCAGACGATCACGATATAATCAGCGTCGTCTGCCTACGGCTAATATCAACGAAGCGATCAAGCCCCCGCTATCTCTATCGTATAGGAGGCATCGAAGACCTCTCCCGGTTCCAAATGCCATGCCCAATCCCGGTCTTTATACTCACCCGTATAATCCACCCGGTCGCAACGCCCATACCAAGGTTCGATACAGACAAACGGAGCGTTTTTCGTAGGCGGAGACCATAAGCCTACCACCGGAGCCGTAAAGGTGAGCGAAAGGTACGGACGTTTCTCCACATCCAATAAGTCCACCCGCTTAATCTGGCTGTCCTCCAAGATAAACGTATCGATATCGAACGTATGGATATTCAACGGCAGCAAGCCGTCCGCATCCAAAGGTACCGGACGAACCACGTCCCCTACGCACCCTTTCTCCACCAGCGCACGGTATACGAGATCTTTTTTCACATCGAAAGCGAAATACCCTCGATCCGGTTGATCCACCTCATAATTCGGGTACAGGAAAGCCGGATGAGCGCCGATCTGGAAATGCATCGTCTTATCTCCCGTATTCTTCACACGCCAAAGCACCTCCACCTTATTGCCCTCCAAACGATACCCGATCTCCAGAAGGAAAGGGAACGGATAGGCTCTCAGCGTGTCCGGGGTACTTTCCAGCGCGAAACGCAACTCGTTCTCCGCCTCATCGATCAACGTAAAATCCATATCCCGTGCAAAGCCGTGCTGCGACAGCGGATACACGGTTCCCTCGTTCCGATACTCGGCCTTCCATACGCTCCCGACGATCGGGAACAATACCGGGGAATGACGTTTCCAGAAAGCGGGGTCCGCTTGCCAGAGATACTCCTTTCCCGTAGCGTTCGCTACGATACTACTCAACTCCGCTCCATGTTCGGAGACACGGATCGTTAGTTCTTGATTTGATACTGTCTTCATTCCTTATGATAAGTTTAGTAATTGTTCGGCGGGAAGTCCCTTGCTTTTCAAGAAACCGTTCAAAGTCCCGAATAATAAGGGCTGTCGCCGGAAATCTTCCAGATAAACCCGTTTCAGGCAGTCTACCGGCATCGATATCGGAACGTATGGGATCAAGTTTCCATGCTCATAACGATAGAGCACCTCATCCGTAGCTTGCAGCGAGGCCAACCGCCATTCCTTATCCCCCACCGAGGAAGGCTGCTTCACCTCCAGACAGGCGTTACACAGCATCGAGAAAAAGCGGGAATCAGGCGTAAAGCCCGTGTGCTCCTCATCAAAAAAGAAGGTATCGTATTCCTTTTCCAATTGTGCCGTAAAATGGTTCAAGATAGGCTCCTTCTCATACTTGCAGGACAACAGGGAATAATTCTCGAACAGGCAAAGCTCGCCCAACGACTGATAGTCCAGCTCAAGGAGCAGAGAAGGCTCGGCATAGCGGGCCGGCTCACCGGGTTTCTCATACAAAGGGATCACGTACATGCCTATCTCCGGCCCCACCAGCATCCGGCTGTCCTGTCTGAAAAAGGGCATCGCTTTCTTGCTCTTTTCCACAGGTATCCCTTTGCGTTCCTCATACAAGCCGATAGACTCCCTAAGCAAGGAAAGCCCATACTCAATCTCCTCTTGCGGCACGATATGCATCAACCCCTTCGCCGGAAGCGTGAAAAAGGAATCAGGCCCCGAGGTAGTCCGAAAGCTTTCGACAAAAGCGTTCAATGATACTCTACAATATAAAACCATACAATCTGTTTTTTGCCTCGCAAGGTAGAAAAATATTATCAGAACCGATATGCCTTCCGACAAGAATTTATCTTATTACGCAAGATCACTGCAACCCGGGTTGCAGTAAAAAGCAGTTCTACTTTGTAAAAAGAGTTGACTCGCATATCAAAATAATCATTATCTTTGTTCGGAATAACAAGCGAGTAAAAAAAGACCGTACCGTAAATCAAGTATAAACCAATATAGTATACAATTATGAAACGTCGTGATTTTTTAAAGACCAGTGTCATCGCTAGCGCGGCTCTATCCTTAAATTTTGAAGGTCTACAAGCGGCCCTTTCCACGAACACCGTAGCCGTAGAAAAGGCTCCCGATATGGTAGCCGTTATGGGTGGAGAGCCGGAGGTGATGCTAGATAAAGCCTTGGAAGCCCTTGGCGGTATCGGAAACTTCGTAAAGAAAGGACAAAAGATCGTGATCAAGCCGAATATCGGTTGGGACCGCTCTCCTGAATTGGCCGGTAATACGAACCCCAAATTAGTGAAAGCCTTGGTCAAGAAATGCTTGGAGGCCGGCGCCTCTAAAGTGACCGTATTCGACCACACCTGCGATAACTGGCAGAAATGCTACGAGACGAGCGGGATCGCCGAGGCCGTAAAAGAGGCCGGAGGTATCATCATACCCGCCAACGACGAGAAATATTTCAAGGAAGTATCCATCCCGGGTGGCGTGAACCTGAAAAGCGCCAAGATCCATGAGGCCCTGATCGAGGCGGACGCATGGATCAACGTCCCCGTATTGAAGAACCATGGTGGGGCGAAGATGACTTGCGCCATGAAGAACTATATGGGAATCGTATGGGATCGCCGTTTCTTCCATCAAAATGATTTGCAACAATGCATCGCCGATATTTGCACTTGGCAAAAGAAACCGGTATTGAACATCGTGGACGCTTATCGTATCATGCACCAAAACGGCCCACAAGGAAAGAGCGCGGCCGATGTGGCTACCTTGAAATCCTTGATCGCCTCCACCAATATCGTCGCTATCGACACGGCCGCCCTTCGCCTGTTCAACCAAGTGAAGAAGCTGGATATGGCTGCCGTAGGTCATATCGGTAAAGGCGAGGCTTTAAAGCTGGGTACGACAAATCTGGATAATGTGACGATCAAACGTATTAAGATATAATCGAGGATGAAGAAGCCTAATTACTTAAAAGGATTGCGGGTCGTACTCGCGATCCTCATTTTCGTACCCATACTTTTATTCTTCGTTGATTTCGCCGATGTATTGCCGGACAACCTGCACACGTTGTTGCATCTCCAGATCATGCCCGCTATTTTAGGGGGAATGGCGGGGTTGGTAGTCTTCCAATTCGTATTGGCTTTATTGCTCGGCCGGATCTATTGCTCGGTTATTTGCCCGGCGGGCGTATTGCAAGATATTATCAACCGGGTTTTCTGTATCGGAAAGAAGAAAAAGAAAGGAGTACGCAGGTTCAGCTATCATAAGCCCATGAATATCTTACGGTACTCTATTCTCGGGCTTACATTCGTACTGGCTGTTTTCGGGATGATCGAATTATGTACGTTGCTAGATCCGTACAGTAACTTCGGCCGTATAGCGAACAACCTGTCCCGTCCGGTCGTCATGTGGGTCAATAACCTGCTGGCCGACGGATTGGCACGGATGGATAACTATACGCTTTATCACGTCACGATTAGCAACGTGACGGTATTCGGCGTGGTATCCGCTTTGGTCGCGTTGCTCGTATTCATCCTTATGGTCGTATTCCGGGGAAGGTTGTTCTGCAATACGCTTTGCCCAGTAGGAACGCTGTTGAGCCTGATCTCCCGGTATTCGTTTTTCCGGATCTCCTTTGACAAAGAAGCCTGTACGCATTGTGGTAATTGCGAGCATACTTGTAAGGCGGAGGCGATCGACAGCAAGAACCTCACCGTAGATACCTCCCGTTGCGTAGATTGCTTCAACTGCGTGTCCTCGTGCGCTAAAGGAGGATTGCAATATCGTTTCAAGCCTTCCTTCAAGAAAGAAGCCGAAACAGCTCGCATACAAACGGACGTGATCCAACAGGCTACCGCTCCGAACAGCCGCCGTACATTTCTCTCGGCAGGGGCTACCGCCGCGGCCTCCCTCCCGATCGTATCCACCATTGCCCAAGGAATGGAAAAAGGGCATGGCAAAGGGCAGCACGGGCAAGGTAAGCACGGCAAGAAATGGCCCCCTATCGTACCGCCGGGAGCGATCAGCTTAGAGCGTTTCAAGGATGTATGTACCGGATGCCAGATTTGCGTGACTCAATGCCCGAGTCATGTACTACGTCCCACGGGACTGGAGTACGGCTTTGATTATATGTTGAAACCCCGTATCGCTTACATCGACAGTTATTGCAACTACGAATGCACGGTCTGCTCGGAGGTTTGCCCCACGCACGCTATAAAACCGCTTACTAAGGAAGAGAAAGCTACTACGCAAGTGGGCATCGCCACCTTCTTCATCAACCGCTGTATCGTAAAGACGGAGGGGACGGACTGCGGGGCCTGCTCGGAGCACTGCCCTACCCAAGCCGTGCATATGGTTCCTTACGAGGGCACGCTTACCATCCCGCAAGTAAACCCGGATCTTTGCATCGGTTGTGGCGGCTGCGAATCGATCTGTCCCGTACGCCCGATGAGAGCGATCATCATTAAGGCGAACGAGGTTCACAAGTTCGTGGAGAAGCCCAAAGAGGAAGAGGTGAAAAAGGTAGAAATAGATGACTTCGGATTCTAAGAGAAAAATGCTACCTTTGTCACAAATTTTTGATACATGACATTTGAATTACAGTATAACGATACGAAATCGAACGCTAGGGCGGGCTTGATTACCACCGATCACGGGGTAATCGAGACGCCTATTTTTATGCCCGTGGGTACGCAAGGTACGGTAAAGGGTGTACATATGACCGAGCTAAAGGAAGATACCAAGGCACAAATCATCTTGGGGAATACGTACCATCTGTATCTTCGTCCCGGTATCCAGATCTTGGAGCAGGCCGGAGGCTTGCATAAGTTTAATACGTGGGATCGGCCGATATTAACCGATAGCGGGGGGTTTCAGGTATTCTCCCTTTCCGACAATCGTAAACTGCATGAAGAGGGAGCCGAGTTCCGCTCGCATCTCGACGGCTCCAAGCATATGTTCACGCCGGAGAAGGTGATGGATATCGAACGCTCTATCGGCGCGGATATCATCATGGCCTTCGATGAGTGTTGCCCGGGAGATGCCGACTACAATTACGCCAAGCAATCACTGGGCCTGACCGAGCGTTGGCTGGATCGTTGTTTCGCCCGCTTCAACAGCACGGAGCCGAAATACGGCTACCGGCAAAGTCTCTTCCCGATCGTACAGGGATGCGTCTATACGGACTTGCGGCAGAAGGCGGCGGAGAACGTGGCCCGAAAAGGTGCCGATGGAAACGCTATCGGGGGATTGGCCGTTGGCGAGCCTACCGATAAGATGTACGAGATGATCGAGGTCGTGAACGAGATCTTGCCGAAAGATAAGCCTCGTTACTTGATGGGCGTAGGAACCCCGATCAATCTGCTGGAAGGGATCGAACGAGGCATCGATATGTTCGACTGTATCATGCCGACCCGTAACGGACGCAACGGCCAACTGTTCACCCGCTTCGGTACTATCAATATGCGTAACAAGAAATGGGAGAACGATTTCTCGCCGGTCGATCCGGACGGACATTCCTACGTGGATACCTTATATAGCAAGGCTTATCTGCACCACTTGATCAAGGCGAAAGAAATGCTTGGCTTACAGATCGCTTCTATCCATAACCTCGCTTTCTACCTATGGTTGGTGAAAGAAGCGAGGGCACATATCATCGCTGGCGATTTTACTACATGGAAAAGTGGTATGGTCCGTCAATTAGCGAACCGGTTATAAAAAACGAGACAGATGAAATTTAAACTAAAACGGATCGATTGGTATATCATCAAGCAGTTTCTGGGCACGTACGTGTTCGCTATCGCCTTGATTATCTCTATCTCCGTCGTTTTCGATATAAACGAGAAGATCGATAAGTTCTTGAATCCGGATGTCCCCTTAAAAGCGATCATCGTGGATTATTACTTGAACTTTATCCCCTACTTCGCCAATTTGTTCAGTCCGTTGTTCACATTTATCGCCGTGATCTTTTTCACGTCGAAGCTAGCGGATCGTTCGGAGATCATAGCGATGCTTGCCAGCGGTATGAGTTTCCGTAGGTTAATGCTTCCTTACGCGGTCTCGGCTACGATTATCGCTATCGTGACGTTTATCCTGAACGCTTACATCATTCCCCCGGCGAATGAGACTCGTATCGATTTCCAGAACAAGTATATCCGTAACAAGAAGGTGGACTACGTAAAGAACGCCCAATTGGAGATCGAGCCGGGTATTATCGCTTATTTCGATAGCTATGACGCTCGCTCGAACATGGGATACCGTTTCTCTCTGGAGCATTTCGAGGATAAGAAATTGATCTCCCGTCTGACCGCCAAGTCGATCAAATACGACTCGCTTTATCAATGGACCGTTATCGATTATATGATCCGTGATTTCGATGGCATGCGGGAACATATTTCCCAAGGCTCCCGTAAGGATACGACCTTGACCATCGTGCCCTCGGACTTCCTGATTTCCGTGAATGATTGCGAGATGATGACAACGCCCGAGCTGAATACGTATATCAACCGGCAGAAAAAAAGAGGTATCGGGAATATACAGACCTTCCAGATCGAGTATCATAAGCGCTTCGCCACGATCATGGCGGCGTTTATCTTGACTTCTATCGGAGCGTCGTTGTCTTCCCGGAAAATAAAGGGAGGTATGGGTATGAATATTGGTATCGGATTGGCGTTGAGTTTTTCTTACATCCTGTTTATGACGGTTACTTCCACCTTCGCTATTAATGGTTATGTGAGTCCTGCCGTAGCAGCTTGGATACCGAATATAGTTTATACATTTATAGCGATATTCTTATATCAGAAAGCACCAAGGTAATTGATTAACTCCTATATTGGTATAACTCTGCCTAATTTCATCCAGTTGTAGAGACGGGTGTACTCCGTCTCTACAACCTAGGATTTTCAATTATTTCGTGAAATTAAGTCCAAACTCTAACGTTTTTGCGTTCGGAAGTAGTTGCAATACCATATCTACCATTTGCTGATAATTCTCCGGAACCATCGGTTTCAAGATAGGAGCTATCATGGTCAAAACCGGTACGATTAAATCCTTATCCGCATAAAAAGTAGCCTCACTTCCATCCACCTTCATGTTAAGAGGTAGACCATAATAACCTCCTAAATCAACCAAAAGCTTCATGATCTCGTCAATAGAGATACCAGCGGCCTCCAATTTGTCACCAGCAGCCTGTTGTAATAAAGTAGTCAAGACTGTCACATAATTTTTATCCACAGCCACCATAAATTTCCCGTCTACCACACAATATTGGATACTTGCCATTTTTGTGATCTCACCGATTCCTTTATCCTCAGAAGCCCCTATAGGTCTCCAAGAAACATCGAAGATTCCATCTTCCGGTAAGTTAACATTTACAGCGCTTACTTTGCCCCAAATCAAATTACTGATAGCTGGCTTTATCATACGCACAAGATCATCGATCGTAGAATTTCCGGTAACGATATTCGCATAGATAGCTTCCACGCCCGCTTTCAAGCTCCAATTACCTACGATAGAAGAAGTTAATTTACGAGTATAAACAACAGAAGCTACGCCCCCTTTCACCGTACCATTTACCGATACCATGCAATCGCCAACCGTACTCTCGCCGGTAAACGTATAAGTGCCGTCCGCTTCCTTCAATGCGGCATCGATAGTGACCGACTTATTTTCGGGGATGATATTGTTCAAGGTTACGGATGCCTTCTCCGCAGAGGAAGCGGCAATCACGACCGATTTACCGTCAACAGGGATTGTCACTTCACCCATTACCAGATAAACGCTCTTACCCTCGTACGTTTTCGACAGATCTTGCCAGTTACCGGAAGAACTTGAATCGTCATCATCACCACATGCCGTAAAAAAACCCATCGTGCAAATCACGGCAAATACATACAACAAACTCTTTCTCATGACTCTTGTTTTAAATTTAACATAAATAGCTATTAATATTATCACAAATATATCCATTCCAACTTCCACTAACAACAATAATTTAATATCAGATGTTCGATTCCTGTGTTTAGATCAAAAATTCACTACTTTTGTCGTATCAAATACTTAAAAACAATCTATCATGAAGAAAGTGTTTATCTCAATGGCCTGCGTATTAATCGCTCTATCCGGTTGCACGAATGGAGGAAGCAATAAAGAATCCATGGAAGTCGTACTGAATATCAAACGGAAAGTAAAACCCGAATGTGTCTCCGCCTTAAAGGAATCATTCTTGAAATGCAAGGAAAGCACGTTGCTAGAACCGGGATGTATCGACTACGGCATGTACCAGTCCCTCACCGATAGCACCGAATTCTTTATCGCCGAGACTTGGAAAAACGACGGGGAATTACAAAAGCACGGCGAAACCGCCCATCTTAAACAACATCTGAATGAGATCAAAGATATGGGAGACCCTTCCTATAAAGGTAGTTTCCGGAAGATTTATGTCTGCCCGAGTGTAAATGACTAATCATTAAGAATTGAAGATTAAAAATCAAGCTTCACATAAGCGTTTATTTTCAATCTTCAATTCCCTATATTTAATTACAAAAGATCTGACGCTAACTCAGATAACTCGCTTCGCTCGCCTTTTATCAAGTTGATATGGGCGAACAAGTCCAGTCCTTTCATCTTGTCGATCATATAGGCCAAGCCATTACTTTGGGCGTCTAGATATGGGGAGTCAATCTGTTGGATATCTCCCGTGAAGACCATCTTCGTTCCCTCTCCCGCACGGGTGATAATCGTCTTGATCTCATGCGGCGTGAGGTTCTGGGCCTCATCGATGATACAATAAGTCTCGGACAAGCTACGACCCCGGATAAAGGCCAACGCCTCGATCACCAACTGGTTGTTCTTCTGCATATCGTCGATCTTACGGACATCGGGATTACCCGGGGCAAACTGAGTCTTGATCACGTTCAGGTTATCGAATAGAGGTTGCATATAAGGAGCGACCTTTTGCTTCTCGTCACCCGGAAGGAAACCGAGATCCTTATTCGCCAAAGCGACGATCGGACGGGCCAAAAGTATCTGTTTATACGTGCCGGCTTGTTTCAAGGCAGAGGCCAACGCCAACAACGTCTTTCCGGTACCGGCCTTTCCGGTCAGCCCCACCAGCTTGATATTCGGATCGTTCAACACCTCGAAAGCGAAACTCTGCTCGGCATTACGGGGCTGGATACCAAAGTTCGTGCCTTTATCCACCTTCTTGATCTTATCCGTAAACGGATTGTAGCGAGCCAATACACTATTACGTACGCTTTTCAAGATAAAGCATTCGTTCGGGTCGAGCTTAGACTTGATATCCAACGAATCTGCGTCCACGCCTTCCGGAGAGCTGTAGATCTTGTCGATCAAATCGGGGTCTATATTCTCATAGGTCTCTTGCGCACGCTCGAAAATATCTACATTCACGACCTTATCCGTGATATAATCCTCAACGGGAATACCCAAAGAACGAGCCTTCATACGAAGGTTCACATCCTTGCTGACCAAGGTTGTCTTGATCTTCGGATTCTTCTCGGCGATCGTCAACGCACAAGACAAAATACGGTGATCTGGCGTTTTATCCGGAAAAGAATGCGCTATTTTCTCCTGGTACTTATCACCGGTCACGATATAGAGTGTACCTTTTCCCGGTCCTAGTGAGGCGCCTTTCAAGAACAGGTCATTACTGGTCAATAAGTCTAGCTCCCGAACAAACTCACGGGCATTATAATTGATCTGCTCACTCCCCTTCTTGAACTTGTCCAACTCTTCTAATACCACAATGGGTAGATAGATATCATTTTCCTGAAAGTTCTCGATGCACTTATAGTCATGTAATATGACATTCGTGTCCAACACAAAATTCTTCTTTGCTCCCATGGCCTTTCGATTTAATGATTATTGCTTCTAATATAAGAACAATTCTGACACGTTGATAGTTCAGGCCTGCTAAAATTAGTTACACACACCAATAATTTCGTCATATTGACCAATTCAAGGAAAAATATGTATCTTTACGAGGATTAAAAAATAGAGGAGGATAACGTCATGTTCACAAATTTCAATTTCCAACAAATACTTAGCGCATTCATCGTATTATTCGCTGTTATCGATATAATCGGAGCTATTCCCATCATCATAGACCTAAAGGATAAAGGCAAGGATGTCAATGCGTTGAAGGCAACCCTAATCTCCTTTCTATTGTTATTAGGGTTCTTCTACGCCGGGGATATATTACTCAGGCTTTTCCATGTGGACATCGAGTCGTTTGCCGTGGCCGGCGCTTTTGTGATCTTCCTCCTATCTTTAGAGATGATTCTCGACATAGAGATTTTCAAGAATCAAGGGCCAATCAAGGAGGCTACGTTGGTGCCGCTGGTATTCCCGTTGCTAGCCGGAGCAGGATCATTCACCACTTTGTTGTCGCTCCGTGCGGAATATGCCAGCGTGAATATTATCGTAGCCTTGGTACTGAATATGCTATGGGTCTACTTTGTTGTCCGCATGACACGCAAGGTAGAGAAAGTCTTGGGGAAAGGCGGCATATACCTGATCCGTAAATTCTTCGGTATCATCCTGCTGGCGATCTCCGTCAAGCTATTCATGAGCAATATCACCCTGCTAATGGAACAGATAGAAGCGAGTACGAAAGCAATATAGGATTTCCTTTAGAAGAGCATCCAGTTTCATCCTATTGAAACAAAGAGTTCATTAGGATGAAACTACAAGGCATCTATTATTTTCCGAAACGGGATGTGTCTATCGAATCATGTTCCCTCTCCTTGTAACCACCAAACTTCCAGACAAAAGATAATTTCAGACATCTCTCATCATTCAATTTCCTCATCCGGCTCCATTGATTGCCTTGGTTTATCTTGATGGTACGTGGAATGCTGCTGGCGAAAATATCGTCTCCTTTAAGTGTCAAGCTGGCACGGTCATTCAAGAAAGTCCATTTTAATCCAGCGGATATCTCATACATGGAACCCAAGTCGTATATACCTTGGATGGCACCGGGAGTCACGTATTGGCCGTCTATCGTCATTTTTAAATTCGGTTTATCACATAGGTTAAATGTGTTACTCATATGCGCTAATCCTAGATAAGCCTCACGGTTATATGAGATGCCGTGGAAGTTATCATTCTTTTCTTGCATCCTCCAACCTCGCAGTGTGATGCGGCTATTCCAAAAACGACCCACATTAAAAGGAATGATCACCGCCAATCCCGTTTCCAGACTATAATCCATATTCTCGAAACGAAAAACGGTCTTCAGTTCCGTATCGCTTTGATAAGGAAGTTGGGCGAAATAATCCGGCGTGTATTCACAGAACGCTACCAGCATATACTTTTGGCGGAAGATATAGACCATCTGCCCCTCATACGTGCGATAAGGTTTCAACAAGGGATTTCCCGCCACCTCCGAGTAAGAGTTTAGAGGCGTTACTTGCGGGGAGACTTGCCAATAACCGGGGTAGGTCTTATCGCTACTTATATCGAACTGTAAAATATGGCGGGGAGAAAACGTATAGCTCAGGGATACGGTAGGAAACAACGCCCCCTCATTCCATAGGTTCATATTTTCCCGGCTAGAGGTGTAGTCAGACTTAAAATACTCCCCTTTCAGCCCAACCGTAGCAGAGAAACGCTCTCCGAAGCTTTTCGATACCTCTGCGAAAATATCAGCGATGTATTCCTTTTGTGTATTATCCTCCAACGCTTCCTCGTCCATCTCATAGCCAGCACCTTGCTCATATAAATACTCCGAATAGTTTTTCGACGAGGCGTAACCTCCATGCACGCCGTAATTCAATCCCCACCCGGAAGCGAAACTATGTGTCTTATTTAGGAATACGGACCAGCGGGATACATCCTGTCTCGTATTATTTATCATATCAGTCCGGGAACCATTCGTATTCGTATCATGGTAATCAAGTACCGAGGGCGAATGATAACGAGTAAAATCCGCTCCTGCCGATATCCCGGCATGTCCGTCATACTGTAAACGTATATTATGGATAGCGGAGTGCCCGTCGTCACGGACCAAGCTCGTACTCTCACTTTTATTTTCCGGCTTCGACAGATCCAGATATGAGGTAAAGGCATCACGGTCCGATAAGACTTTATCTCCCTTCAGATAATATGCCAAAGAGAGTTTATCCTCATTCGCGAACGTATAATCCATTCCCAGACGAACCGTTCCTCTATTTACATGGACAAGGGCCCGATTATGTTGGCTTATTTCCGTCATACCACTATTTAATGTATGGCGGGCCAACATATCCTCCCCCATCACATCCCGTCTCTTATTACCATTCAACAGGAAATCTAAGCTAAAGCCCTTATTCGTATAAAGTAAATTCACATGCGCATCTCCCCCCGCATGGCGATATTGGGTGTAATCCACACCCGTTTCACCTTGCCAAGAAGGAGTCTCGGACTCATTCTTACTTAATACGACATTGAGTAACGCCCCCTTGACATTATATTTAGCTGGAGCGTTATACATCACCTCAGCCTTTTCGACCCTTGAGGCTGGCATAGTTTTCAGTAACTGGATTAATTGATCTGCCGACATTGTCGCCAACTGCCCATTCAAGATTATATTCAAACGACTGGCCCCTACCAGTTCCAGATTATCATTCCGCTCGATAAGCCCCGGTAAGTCCTTGATGATCTCAAAAGCGTTCGTGGCAGTCTTATCCTTCATCAGTTGAGGGATATCATAGGTCAGCTTGCCTCCCTCCAGTTTCACTTGCGGGCGTTCTCCCTTTACGGTAATCTCGGCTAACTGATAATCTTTCTCCTCCAGCACCACCGTACCTACGTTGGCGGTAGTTATCTTTTTCCCTATCGTATTATATAAGATGTGCTGGAAAATAAGTCGATACGACTGGTCTAGCGGATGATTCAATCGAAAATCCCCAAGCGTATCGGTAACCACGGCATCCACATATACAGAGTCAAGGGTCTGTAAAATCACCGCCACTCCATCTATCGGTTGTTCCTTGCCATCCATCACTTTTCCGGAAATACCTTGTGCCATAATCTCACCGAGACTCATCAGCAAGCATAAAATCATGTAGTAAATAGTACGTTTCATATCGGTTTGTTTTTATCATTTTTCGTTCATACAAAAGAAACGTATTCTTAAAAGAAACTATGTTACCACTCACTTACGAAGTCTTACCTTGTCTTATCAGGAATGTTATTTAGTCTTATCGCCAATTATCAAACCCAACAAAGAGGAACAAGATAATCTGGAAAACACCTTCAGAAAAGTAGTATGAATGGTATCCTTTGTGCTAAATCTCACCTAAGGGAATTGCAGGAAAAAGGTTTCGAGGCCGCCGTACTCTTTGATGCGAAAACGTAAACTGAACATTAAGAGGTTCTAACTGTTGATATATCAATCAAATATTTGAAGATAACCTATTAAAAGTTGAAAATCATGTGTACAAGAGTAGTTTATTCGGGAACAAACGGGATGGTAGCGACTGGTCGCACGATGGACTGGAAGACCGATATGCATAGTAACCTATGGGTGTTTCCTAGGGGGATGGAGAGAAACGGGGAGACAGGAAAGGATTCTTTAAAGTGGAAATCCAAATACGGCAGCATCATCACCTCCGCTTTCGAGATAGCCAGTACGGACGGAATGAACGAGAAAGGTTTGGTAGCTAATTTGCTCTGGTTACCCGAAGCCCAATATCCGGCCAGAGATAAGAATAAGCCGGGCCTTGCCATAACGATATGGGTACAATATATGTTGGATAATTTCGCTACGGTGGAAGAAGCGGTCTCTTTTATCAACGAAGATACGTTTCAAGTAGTATCGGATAAGATGCCGGACGGTTCCCGCTTGGCGACCTTACATTTATCGATTTCCGACGCAACCGGTGATTGCGCTATCTTCGAATACATAGGAGGTAAACTGACCGTTTATCACAGTAAGGAATACAAGGTGATGACTAACTCCCCTACTTATAATAAACAGTTGGCTCTTTGTGAATATTGGAAATCGATCGGAGGGCTGAGTTTCCTTCCGGGTACCAACCGTGCATCCGACCGTTTTGCCAGAGCTAGTTTTTATATAGATGCCGTACTTAAGACGGACGATGAGAAGATAGCTATCGCCTGTGTATTCAGCGTGATCCGTAACGCCTCTGTCCCTTATGGCATATCGACTCCCGAGAGTCCGGAGATATCCACCACGCAATGGAGAACGGTATCCGAAAGCAAGAACCTGATTTATTTCTTTGAGTCGAGCCTGACCCCGAACACTTTCTGGGTACGACTGAGAGACATGGACTTATCGGAGGGTGCGCCGGTACTTAAACTATCCATCGCCAACGGTGAGACCTATCATGGCAACACTTCAAAAGACTTTAAGCCGGCGCAACCATTCAAGTTTATGGGTGTAAAGGATCTTATTTAGTCTTGGCTAACTATTTTTTGGGATAATATGTTCCATATTTCCTTTTACAACATTTGAGTTTCAATTAATATTTATATTTGACGTCAAAAATCTTACAATATGGATAAACAGTTCCTCTGCCTTGATTCACCTACAGACTTTATGGTTGGTAAATACATATCCGCCGATGAACTCAAGGAGTTTATAAATATTCCTTGTAAGATAAAAGCCGGGGTCTTTATCCTTTGCATGGAAGGGCAAATACGCTCAACTATCAATATGTCAGAATTGACCACCTCGAAACTCAATGTTGTAACGCTATTGCCCAATAGTCGCATACAAATACATGAGATATCCCCCGACATCTTGATCTATTTCATAGCGTTCTCTTTCGATTTTATGTGTTACGCAAATTTTATCAAGAGCACGATGGGTTATCTACTTATGATTTACAGGTATCCGATTATAAAAATATCCCAAAACAGGGCCAACCTGATCACGAACTTCTACGAGCTTCTCTATCAATATGCCGTATATCCCGATATCTTGAACAATAAAGAGATGATAAAGGCCATTTTCATGATGTGTAGTCAAGGTATCGCAGAAATATACAGTAAAAATTACCCATTAGAGAAACAGGAACTTACACGTCCGTTACAAATCTATCAAGAGTTCCTAAATATGGTATTAAGATACTATACAAAAGAGCATAACGTATCGTTTTATGCCGAGAAGTTGGGCCTCACGTTCTCCTATTTCTCGACATCCATCAAAAAAGCGATCGGCGAGACTCCCCAAGAGATCCTCACGCAAACAATAATCATAGACGCTAAGACACAGTTAAAAGGGACTAACCAAGAAATCAAAAACATAGCGATGGACCTCGGCTTTAATAATCTATCGTTCTTTAATAAGTTCTTCCGTCGAAATGTAGGCATGACTCCACAAGAATACAGGGGTAAATCGTATACCTATTCTTGTTACCAGAAAACATCCGACTAGCCGAAAGCAAAAACGGAACATATTATCAAAAAGAAGAATTTCAAGGGTACCTTTTATAATTTTTACTTTTGTAGAATAATATAAAAAGACATACGATGGAAGGGCGAGAGACGGATCTAGAATACAACTTATTGATGGGGCTTACGGGAGCTAGCGTCAGCAAACATTTATTGGATGAGCATTTCACACTTTTATGGGCAAATGACTTCTATTACGATATGATAGGTTACCCCAAAGAAGAATATGAAGCTCTTTTCCACAATAAACCCGATTTGTATTTTAAAGGTTATGATGAAGCTTGGAATATATTATCCAAGAATGTTTACGAGACGATAGCTAATAAAGCCAGCGGTTACGAAACCGTTATCCAGATGCCAACGAGAAAAGGGAAAAGATGGACTAAAATCACCTCAACGTTTACCGACCAACTACAAGACGGCATCCCTATCTCCTATACGGTAATGACCGATGTAGAGGACGTAATGCGAAGGCGGATCGAGCAAACGATCACTTATGATAATATCCCCGGCTTCATATCCAAGCATAAGGTACATAAAGACGGCAGTTTTACATTGCTGGAGGCAAATGATAAATATATGGACTTCTCTGGTATCGATAAAAATTCTTTTTTATCTTTCAGTCCTTTCTCCCGTTTAGATGAAACAAGCCGTAATACGATGAACGCACATATCCCCTGTATGCTAAAAGGGGAACCTGTACATTTCGTTATCCAGTCGAAAGACAAAAACGGCAACGGCGCTTGGCTACAGTTGAACGGGGAATGTATCGGCTGGGAAGGTGACGAGCCTATCTATCTTATCGTTTACATCAATATCACCGACATTACCGAACAGAGGGAGTTGCAAAAGAAACTGGAGAAACAGTCAAAGCAACTTAAAGAAGCACTAAAGTCGGCGGAACAAGCCAACCAAGCCAAATCTGATTTTCTCGCCCGCATGAGCCACGATATCCGTACACCCATGAACGCCATCATGGGAATGGCGACTATAGCCAAAGCCCATGTAGATGAACGTGAAAGAATATTAGATTGTATGGAAAAAATCAATGGAGCCTCTAAATTATTATTGAGTCTGATTAATGAGGTTCTCGATATGTCCAAGATCGAAAGTGGCAGGTTAATTCTTTCGGAGGATGAGTTCAATGTGGGTGAGCTCTTGCAAGACTTGGTCGTTATGATGCAACCGGAGATCAAAAACAAACAACAAACTTTAAATATACACGTCAAGAACCTTAGGCATGAGAATGTAAAAGGCGATACGCAGCGTATCAAACAGGTATTGATGAATATCCTCTCGAACGCAATTAAGTATACGCCGGAGAATGGGCGAATCACGATAGAAATCTACGAGAAGGACCCTCATAACGGCATCGGAAATTATCAATTCGTGTTTGAGGATAACGGAAGAGGTATGAAACCGGAGTTTCTGGATAAGATTTTCGAGCCTTTCGAGCGTGCGAGCGATGATGAGATCAAGAGGATACAAGGCACTGGCCTCGGGATGTCGATCAGCCATAAGATCATTCAGATGATGGGAGGAGATATCAAGGTGGAGAGTGAATATGGCAAAGGTTCCCGCTTCACCATTGACATGCCATTGGTTTGTCGGGATCAGAAGCCCGATGATAAGATAGAGGTAGAAGGTTTAGAGGTTCTTGTGGTAGATGATGATAAGATCGCTTGTCTAAACACGTCTAGCTGTTTGCGAGAGATCGGGATAAACAGTGAATGCGTATATTCAGGTAGCGAAGCTATAGAAAAAGTACGACAGCATCATTTAGCGGAGAAAGAGTATTTCGCCGTGATCATTGACTTGAAGATGCCTCAAATGAACGGCATTGAAACAACCCGGCAAATCAGACGTTTCGTGGGAGCGGACGTACCGATCATCATTCTCTCCGCATACGATCTTGAGGAATATGAGGCAGAGGCTAAGGAGGTTAAGGCCAATGGATTCATCACCAAGCCTCTCTATAAGTCCAAGCTACTCCAAGTATTGAGATCTTTCCTTGACGAAGGAGACCAGCCGGAACCGATCCGCCCATTCAAGTTATCAAACGTCGATTATTCCGGCAAGCGCATCTTGCTGGTGGAGGATAACGAGTTAAATCGTGAGATCGCCGTAGAGATCATCGGCAGCACCGGTATCACTATCGATACGGCGATAAATGGGCTCGACGCCGTACATAAAGTCGCCCAATCGGAAGAAGGATTTTACCAGATAATACTGATGGATATCCAGATGCCTATCATGGACGGTTATGAGGCGACCCGGCAGATTCGTTCCCTCCAACGAAGGGATATCGCACATATGCCAATTATAGCCATGACCGCCAACGCTTTTTCCGAAGACGTGACAAACGCTATCAAAGCGGGCATGAATTATCATTTGGCTAAACCGATTGATATTGGGGCGTTGATGGGCATCCTTAGTAAATATTTACAAGCGCCCGCATAAAGTTTATCTTGCGTATTAAAAGTTCATGTAATAAAATTGTCTATTTTTAGCGATCAATTCGATTATAAGCATAAAGAGACTTCATGAACATCAGACTTCGTTTTAAGTTAATCGCTTTGTTGATCGTCCTATCGCTGGCCGGGCTTTTGGTTTTCCAAGGATACTGGCTGAAAGGTTTATATGATACATTATATAAACAGATGGAGATCAATATAGAGGAAGCGATGAAGATCGCCGACTATAAGGAGTTGTTCCTGCGCATCCGATCTATCAAAAAAGAACAGGGAGCGCTGGGACCTCAAACCCAAGATGTGTACTTCAGCTCAGAGCTAGATCCGTCTAATAAGCAGAAGATGGACGCAAAAGCTTCGATCCATCCGCAGAAAGAAGATCCTGACCTTAACCGGGAAGATATCTTCAAGACGGCAAATCCCGACTCACACATGAAACTACATATCGATTACGGGGATGAGGAAGACTTTAGCTCGATAGACTCTACCCTAACGGATTACCTATATGTAATCGGCGAGGTGGAGGACATGGTGCAGCAAGCGATGCATGCGAATATAGATTCTATAAAACCAATTGATTTCAAGACCTACAACAAATTATTAACCTCGGAACTGGAGGCAAGAAACATCGTAACGGAACATGAGCTGGTAACGATTTATAAACCAAACAACGGGGACGAGAAGGGTTGGATGCATCTGGACAAGCCGGAACGATTCACTACGTGGAAAAACCCCGTGCATTTCGATTACCCGCTCCATAACGAGAGCACGTTACAATATCGCCTATTCCTCAAATCACCGGCCAGCGTGATACTCACCCAGATGAAAGGCATCCTGATCTCCTCCTTCCTATTACTTTTGCTGATCATTTGCGCTTTCATATACTTACTCCGCACCATCTTAAAGCAAAAGACCGTGGAAGAATTGAAGACCGATTTCACCAACAATATGACGCATGAGCTGAAAACCCCGATCAGCGTCAGCTATGCCGCCGTAGACGCATTATTGAACTTTAGCGATCCCGTCAACGAGAAACAGAAGAAATACCTGACGATCGTTAAAGACCAACTTATCCATCTTACCGGATTGGTGGAACAAATCTTGACACTCGCCGTAGAGAACCGCAGTACCTTCCGCTTGCGCCCCGAAACCATCTCATTAAACGAGTTGGTGAACTCCCTCATCGAGCAATACAAACTGAAAGCGAGCAAACCCGTGGAGTTTACTTGCTCCATCCCCGAGGATATAGAATTGGTGGCCGATCGTACCCACCTATATAATATGTTGAGCAACCTTATCGATAACGCAATCAAATACGCCGACAAGGAACCTTGCCGCATCGAAGCGACAGCCCGGCAAGACGATCACGAAACGACAATCTCCATAACCGATAACGGCCCGGGTATCAGCGAAGCCAACCAGCGGCAGATATTCGACAAGTTCTTCCGGGTTCCCAGCGGGAATATCCACAACGTAAAAGGTTATGGCCTAGGATTATATTACGTAAAAGACATGATGGGTAAACATGGAGGAACAGCCCGTGTGGAAAGCGTCCCCGGCAAAGGCTCCACCTTTACCCTGCATTTTAAATAATAATCCGAAAATCAAGTATCAAATATGGAAAAGATAAAAGTACTACTAGTAGAAGACGAGCCTACATTGGCCATGATCATCAAGGATACGCTGGATGGGAACGAGTTCGATATCACCCTAGCTGCGAATGGCGAGGAGGGCCTCTCCCGTTACGCGGAGATCAAGCCGGATATTATCGTAGCGGATATCATGATGCCTAAGATGGATGGTTTCACGATGGTCAAGTTGATCCGTAAGACGGATACGCATACCCCTGTCCTATTCCTATCGGCCCGTTCCGCGGCCAACGACGTGGTAGAGGGCTTCGAGCTGGGCGGCAACGATTACTTGAAAAAGCCTTTCGGCATGGCGGAATTGATCGTGCGCATCAAGGCGTTACTGCATAAGGTGTCCGTCCAAAGACCGGAAGCCACCTCTTTCCGTATCGGGCTTTATACGTTCGATTCCATCACGCAGACATTGGTCTACCGGGGAGAGAAACAACTCCTCAGCAACCGGGAATCCGAGATATTGAAGCGCCTTTGCGACAATAAGGACCAAGTATTACCGATGAAAGGGATCTTGATAGACCTTTGGGGGGATGATTCTTTCTTCAACGCACGCAGCCTGCATGTCTTTATCACCAAGCTACGTCATAAGTTATCGAAAGACGAGTCTATCAAGATTTTGAATATCCGGGGAATCGGATATAAACTGATCATTGATTGAATTGCTTCAATGCCTGTGCCATCTGGTCCGGGCATGAAGTTCCCCTTCCATGACAATCGATGCCAGACAAACGACCGATAGCGTCTTCGATGCGCATACCTTTCAATAAGGCGCACATGCCTTGCCCGTTACCGTGGCAACCTCCTACAATCTGCACATTCTCGATCACGCCATCCTTCGCGTCGATCACCATCAACTTAGAACAAACACCTCCTTGAGGCGTATAGGTTATACGTCGTGTTTCCATTTTCTTTTTCTCTCCTTTTTATAAACGAGTCGCAAAGGTATAAATAAAATTAACTACATTTGTAGCATCTAATTTACAAAAACATGACATACGAGGAAACGCTACACTATCTATATACCAGCATCCCGGTCTTCCAACACAGCGGAGCTTCCGCTTACAAACCCGGTCTTGGTACAAGTATCGCCCTAGATGATTATCTGGGAAATCCGCATAAAGCCTATAAGACCATCCATGTAGCCGGGACAAACGGCAAAGGCTCGGTCAGCCATCTATTGGCGGCCATTCTCCGGCAATCCGGTTTCAAGGTCGGGCTTTATACCTCTCCCCACTTAGTGGACTTCCGGGAACGCATCCGGGTGAACGGGAAAAAGATCTCCCAAGATTACGTGGTTGATTTCGTCGAGCGTCATCGTTCTTTCTTCGAGCCTCTCCATCCTTCTTTCTTCGAGTTAACGTCCAGCATGGCTTTTGAGTATTTCCGCGACCAGCAGGTAGATTACGCGGTTATCGAGGTCGGGCTTGGCGGTCGTTTGGACAGTACGAACATTATCACTCCGATCTTGAGTATTATCACGAATATCAGTCTGGATCATACGCAATTCTTGGGAGATACGGAGGAGAAGATAGCGGCGGAGAAAGCCGGCATTATCAAGAAAGGCGTACCGGCACTTCTTGGGGAAGCCGAGAAACAATCGGTTTACGACGTTTTCAAAAACAAGGCGGAAGAAGTTGGCGCACCTTTCTACTACGCCCAACGAATGGACATGGTAAAAGACGAGTGCAGGCTGACGGTCGGTGGCAAATGGTTCTTCCCTTCCGTTGAATATGGAGAAATCCAAGGAGAACTTGGCGGTGAGGTGCAGGTAAGAAATACTGTCACCGTATTATCCGCCATCCATATATTACGAACGGAATTGGGTGTAGATATCATCCCGGAAGCGGTACACGAGGGTTTCGCCCACGTAACGAAACTGACGGGATTGATGGGACGTTGGCAAACCTTGCGATCCAAACCGACCGTCATTTGCGACACGGGGCATAATGTAGGAGGCTGGGAGCATCTAGCGGAGCATCTGAAAGTCTTGCGTCAATATTGCGGGCAAATCTATATGATCGTCGGCATGGTAAACGACAAGGATATCGATGGCGTATTATCCTTGATGCCGCAAGACGCTTTTTATTTCTTCACGCAAGCCTCCGTGGAGAGAGCGATGCCCGTAGAGGATTTCGCCGTGAAAGCCATGCGTCACGGACTGTCCGGTACCCTTTGCGATACGGTGCAAGACGCTGTCGAGAAAGCGTTAAGAAGGGCTCGTGAGAACGACCTGATCTTTATCGGAGGCAGTACGTTTATCGTAGCGGACGCTCTCCCCTTGTTCATGAAAGAAGACGAATACAAATAATATAACTCTATAAAACAAATATCATGATAGAAAAAATTCATCAGAAACTAAGCGACTCGAAAGTCGCACGCTGGAGTGTACTCGCTTTGGCGGCATTCACGATGCTTTGCGGATACTTCCTTACGGATGTAATGGCTCCGCTTAAACCGATGTTGGAAGAACAGCTAAGCTGGACGAGTACGGAATATGGTTGGTTCACCAGCGCTTACGGCTGGTTCAACGTATTTCTCTTCATGTTGATCATTGGTGGTATCGTTCTGGATAAGATGGGTGTCCGTTTCACGGGTGTCGCTTCCTGTATCTTGATGATTATCGGTTGTTCCATTAAATATTACGCCATCTCGGATGCGTTTACGATGGAAGGAGAGCTTTTCGGATGGAAAGCGCAAGTGATGGTGGCCGCCCTCGGATACGCGATCTTCGGTGTCGGCGTGGAGACCGCCGGTATCACGGTATCTAAGATTATCGTACGGTGGTTCAAGGGAAAAGAGATGGCGTTGGCTATGGGCTTGGAGATGGCTACGGCTCGTTTGGGTACGGCCTTGGCTTTATCTATCACGGTTCCCGCCGCCAAGTACTTCGGTAGCATCTCCGCTCCTATCTTGCTTTGTCTTTGTATGTTGTGTATCGGTTTGATCGCCTTCCTCGTATTTTGCGTGATGGATCGCAAGCTGGACGCTTCGATGGACGCTATCGAGCAAGCCGAGGAGGAAGAGCCTTTCCGTTTGAAAGATATCTTATTGATCGTTACTAATAAGGGTTTCTGGTTGATCGCTCTGCTTTGCGTATTATTCTATTCGGCCGTATTCCCCTTCTTGAAATACGCTACGGACTTGATGGTCAATAAATATAACGTAGATCCGGAGTTGGCGGGAAACATTCCGGCTATCTTACCTTTCGGCACGATTCTTCTGACTCCGTTCTTCGGTAACTTATACGACCGCAAGGGTAAAGGGGCGACGATCATGATCTTTGGCGCCTTGATGTTGATCGGCGTGCATTTATTATTCACGCTTCCGATCTTGAATCAGTGGTGGTTCGCCACGATCGTGATGATCGTATTGGGTATCGCTTTCTCCTTGGTCCCATCGGCGATGTGGCCATCTGTTCCGAAGATTATCCCGGAGAAGCAATTAGGCACGGCTTATGCCTTGATTTTCTGGGTACAGAATATCGGTCTGAGTATGGTTCCCTTATTAATCGGCTGGATATTGGATACGTATTGCAAGATCGACAATGGTACGGGCAAACCGGCTTACGACTATACGATACCGATGGCAGTCTTCACCTGCTTCGGTGTACTCGCCCTCTTCATCGCCTTGATGTTGAAACGTGAGGACCGGATCAAAGGCTACGGCCTTGAATTGCCGAACATCCAAAAGGACGCCGATAAAGCCGAGGCCGAGATAATCGCTAAAGAGATGATCGCGGAGCCTTAATAAAGCTCATAACCCTAAATAAATGGAAGGCGCTGTAAACCAAGTTTACAGCGTCTTTCTTTTTGATGACTGAAAACCATCGTCATTGGAACACACAAAAAGTTCGTTTGAAAAAGAGAAGTAGCGAAACAACTACAATATGCCTTATTCATAAAATCTTTTTTAGCGGTAATATTAATAAAAAACACCCTTGATTTTCGGAACGGCATATTGAAATGTGGCATTTATCCGTGGTCCAGCCATCCAAAAGGAAATCATATGTATAGGTCTTAACGCAGTGGCTCATATATTTCATTAGATCCTTATTATCAGTTAAGAATAGATATACAGCTTCACAAATATCGTTTTGATTAAAAAAGCAAGTGAGCGTGGAGGTTTTGAACACGACTTCCAATGTAATCTGGCTTACGTCATTCCACGTATAAGTGATCATACATAAATCCAGATCCTTCAATAACATCTGCGCTTTCCTTACCGGCAAACCAATTACTTGATGGGATAAGCTTATTATCTCGGAATAATCCTTTTGAGGATATTGATTTTGAGTTTCCATTGATTTCTGTGTTTATCATTCGCAGACAAAATAAGCTTACCGCCTGCTGATATACCATCAATCCCCCTGATAAAATATCAATGTCACGACTAATATTATCAGATGACAGGGATAAATGATATATCTGACTACGTATTGTCGGTAATGCAGGATCATCATGATAGACACCTAACAAATTACGATGAATTTATGTTTCTCTGGCTATGAATAAAATTGGGTGCGGTTACCCCGGATATCTGACATGATAGTAAGATAACTCAGATTTAATACTTATTTTTGTGACAGGATCAATAAAAACTGACATGGAAACAACATTTACCAAAAGAAATAGTCATGGAGCCAACTTAAAACGTTGGAGAGAATGGAGAGGCATCAAACAAGAAGTGCTCGCCGACAAAATTGGGGTATCACAAGCCACCTTATCCGGCTACGAGAAAAAAGACGAATTGGAACCTGAGGTATTGGAAAAGGTCACGAAAGCTTTGGATATTCCGATAGAGGCGATCACGGAATTGAATGAAGGGACATCTATCAATATTTTTTCCGGCACGTGGCAAGATAACGCAAGCGGAAATGTTCAAAATCAAACATTCAATCCCATCGATAAAATAGTCGAGCTTTACGAACGATTACTAAAGGCCGAGCAAGAAAAGGTTGCCATGCTCCATGAAATCATAAAGGATAAATAAGTATCGATTATAGAGACCGTAAGCGAAAATGAGATAATCTTGACATTATGATCGAAATAACAGAATAACGATGTCAAGACCTTTTTACAAATAGAGAAAAAGAGGGAGAGACCTATGATGAAATCATACGTTTTCCCTCATTTTCTTGCCTAAACACCCCTGTTTGGACTCAAAAGTAATAGAGTTAGGTAACACAAAAGGCTGTATTAGGCAACACGACCGTATGTATTAGGTAACGCAACCGTATGTATTAGGCGATACATACGGAAGAAACAGCCCTCGCATCCTATAGAATTGATCGATACACCCGTATAAAATGGCTATTTTCACCTAAAAATATGAGATACGATGAATTAATCTCGCTAGAATAAAAAGGCCTATTTCCATAAAACACTACAAGACAACCAGATGCTATTATTCTATGCCATTTTCGGAAGCAAGGCGTACCTTGGCCCGGAAAAAACGCTTCTCCGGGAGTTTAGATTACAGAATGTCAAAACGTCAAACCTACTCTTTTATGCGTGATGCCTACAGCTATGCCCGCAAGAAGAAAACTAAAATTAAACTCAAAAAATATACTTACAACATTATTATGTACAATAAAATATTTATTTTTACACAAAATCTGTTGTTATGACAAAAGAACAATTCCTAAACGATCAGTATGTATCTGGATTTATCCAGTGGCTTCGTGATAAACTATCTAATTTCACCCATTCATATTACAATCAGAAAGAGAAGGAGGAATGGCAATGTACCTCTTTTTATGATGCTTGCCACAAATATAAATGGGGAGGTCTAAATTGGGAGGAAAACAATGCCTTATTGGAAAGTTATGCCAAACGACTTAAAGCGAGTATCCGAAATAATGACAACGAAGCTTGCCAAGATGCTTGCCTCGATATATTAAAATGGGGAGGCGTTATACGGGAAAATCAAGAAAGGATCAAGGCACAAACCAACCTTGTGAATTATCTAATGAAGGCAGAAGAGGTCTTAACCCGTGACTCTTTAGATATAAAGGATGAGATAATTATTATGAACTCAGGATTCACCAAGATTTATTCTTTATATATAAATGATTTTATCATCTACGATAGTCGTGTAGGAGCCGCTTTATGCTATTTGGTGAAACTATATTGTATAGAGCAGAAACAAGGCGGTGTCCCTTCTTCATTAAAATTCGCCTATGGTGATGCCCGAAATCCGGAGGTTAATCGGAATCCTAACAGCGACATTTACAAATTTTCTAAACTTGATCGAGGAAAAATCCATATTGAATGCAACCTTAAAGCCAATTGGCTATTAAAAGAAGTATTAAACTTCCCAGAATGCCAATTTAAAGACATGCGTTCTCTGGAAGCAGCCCTCTTCATGATCGGGTATGCAATTCCAAAAGAGCAAGAACAGCAAACATTAAAAACATACCGAATTATGAAATTAGCAGAAGCTCTCAGCTTACGAGCTGATTTACAAAAAAGAATATCACAACTGGAAGTCCGGCTAAAAAACAATGCCCGGATTCAAGAAGGTGAAGAGCCCGCAGAAGATCCACGGGGGCTTATGGATGAGTTGAATAATAATCTGAATGATTTGGAAACACTGATTTTCAGAATCAACCGAACCAACATGGCTACCCTTGCAGAAGGTACAAGCCTTACGGAAATGATCGCAAAGAAAGATATCTTAGCATTGCGCATCTCCGTCCTTCGTTCCGTCACGCAATCGGCAACGGGCAGTTTAGAACGTTATTCGGCAAATGAAATCCGTTATGTCCGCACAATAAATGTGGCAGATTTACAAAAAGAAATAGATTCATATTCCAAGCAATTACGTGAATTGGACGTGAAGATCCAACAGCTAAATTGGTTGACGGAACTGATATAAAGCATAATTCAGGTAGTTCTTTTTAAATAGGGCGAGTATATCTCTGGCAATTGAGAATGAATTGTCGAACCTACTGCGAATGGAAGCGAGAGCGGAGCATAGCGCAAAAAGAATCGTAATGCTCAGTATTGTTACAAGCTCAAGCCACAGGTTGCATTGTTACTACCGCATACTGACTATAAAGAGAATGAGGGCGGGTCGGAGGGATTTTCTTTTAAGCAGGCATTTAATTATGGGCATCCTAATGGATATGGAGAAACAGGTCGCTGGCGGTATGACACTTATAGGGAAATTTTGGTGTGATTATCCTATTTGCCCATCAAATCTAAGGTAATTCTAATCGGTAAACATTATCTTTGCGTATCACATAAAACAAACATTAAATACTATGATCTGTTTCCCGAACGCAAAGATAAACCTAGGTCTGAACGTGGTAAGCAAACGTCCGGACGGTTATCATAATATAGAGACCATCTTCTATCCGATCCCCGTGAAGGATGCCCTCGAGATCGTCGCCTCGGATCGGACCTGTTTCACGCAAACCGGAATTCCGGTAGACGCTCCCCAAGAGAAGAACCTCGTCATAAAAGCACTGAACGCCCTAAAGACGAGATACGAGATTCCCCCGCTAGAGATCCATTTGTTGAAAGCGATACCTTTTGGCGCCGGGCTTGGAGGAGGTTCCGCCGATGCCGCTTTTATGTTGAAGCTGGTCAATGATTTCTGCGGTTTGGATATTCACCCGGATGAGTTGGAGGCGATAGCGTCCACCATCGGAGCCGATTGCCCGTTCTTTATCCGTAACACGCCGGTATTCGCGACCGGCACGGGAAACCAATTCGAGCCCGTGGACTTGTCCTTGAAGGATTATTATCTATGCTTGGTAAAACCGGATGTAGCCGTCTCCACCCCCGAAGCCTATTCGATGGTAACACCCGCCGCGCCCGAGACCTCCTTGAAAGAGATCATCCGGCTACCGGTATCCGAATGGAAAGAGCGGATGGTGAACGATTTCGAGCGAAGCGTATTCCCGAGACATCCCGTGATCGAGCGGATCAAGGATACCTTATACGAGGGAGGCGCCTTATATGCCGCCATGTCCGGCTCCGGATCGTCCGTGTTCGGTTTGTTCGAAAAACCAACCCATTTCAAGGAACAATCCCTGTTCAGCGATTGTTTTCTATGGGAAGGACAATTATCATGAATCAAATAGAGACTTTTTTTGATACGATGGCGGAACGCTGGGACGCTGTCTGCGTACATGATCCGGGAAAGATCCGGACGATATTGGATCGTACCAACCTGCGGCAGAACGCCCGCATCCTCGATGTCGGTTGCGGCACGGGGATATTGGAAAGTTACCTGCTGCCGTACGAACCCCGCCAAATCGTAGCTATCGATATAGCGGGCCAAATGATCGAGAAAGCACGCATGAAATATCCGGATCATCCGCTCATCGAGTTCCTCCAAGAGGACGCTATGAGCTACGAGGGGAAAGGATTCGACTATATTATCCTATATAGCGCTTACCCGCATTTCATGCGGCCGGAACGGTTGATCGAGCATATGAGCGGCTTGCTCGCGCCCGGCGGTAAATTGGTTATCTGCCACAGCGAGAGCAAGGAAAAGATCAATACGCACCACCATCGGCACGCCGATCGATTATCGCTGCCCTTGCCCCCGGCCCGAGAGGTGGCGGCATTGATGGAGCCTTATCTTCTTCCGCTCGTCGTAGAGGATACCGAACAGCTTTACATCGTTTGCGGAAAACGTTTATCCTAAACTAATTATATATGGACAGAAAAACTAACTTAATTCCGGCATTGCTTCTTTCCGCCCTTTCGCTTTACGCCATGGAAGACGTGAAAGTAACGCAATTCCAGCACGCAGGCCCGTTCACGGTCAACAAGCCGATCCTAGCGGACAGCCTCAACGTAAATGGCAAGCCTTTCGAGGCGAAGAATCTATTAAAAGCGACCTTACCGTTCGAGCAAACGCTTGCGAACGCCACGGTACTCGACGCTGACACGGCAGGCGCAATCACCTTCGCTGCCCCGCGAAAAGGATATGCCCTGCATCTATTCTCTTTCTTCTTGAACAGCGACCGGTACGTAAAAGGCACGCTCGATATATCGGGTCCCGGGGCGTTCGAAGTATTCGTCAATGATAAACCGGTCGGAGCCTCCTCCGAGTTGGTGATGGAACCCCGCCGCTATCAAGTAGTCGTTAAATACCTGACAGCGGAAACAGACACTTGTCCTCCCAGCCTAAAGGCTACCTTCAAGAGCGAGGCGGAAGCGAAAGTCGTAGCTTCCTTGAACCCGGAGAAACGCTACACCCTTCTGAATATCCTAGAAGGAAAGGATTTCCAAGGCGTAAGTGTCTCCCCGAACGGAAAGTATGCCTTGGTAAAATACGTCAACCGGTTCCCGGAGAGCAAGAGCGAATCGTACGGGCAATTGATGGATGCCGCTACGGGACGGGTCTTATTGCAAGACGGAGGTTTCTTGACAACCGCCAAATGGATGCCTAAAAGCAATCGATTGTATTACACCCGCACCGGTCTGGACGGTACGGAGTTGGTAACCGTAGATCCGTCTACCTACCAACAAACGGTATTAGTCCCGAACCTTCCGAAAGGGCGGTTCGTATTCACCCCCGATGAGTCCACGCTTCTCTATACCGTAGAAGAGGAAGGTCCCAAGGAAGGGACGGACTTGATCCGTGTATTAGAGCCGGCAGACCGTATCCCGGGTTTCCGTGACCGCTCCTTTATCTGGCGGTATGACTTAAAAACAGGTTTGTACGAGCAACTTACTTTCGGGCATACGGACACTTATATCAATGATATCAGCGCTGATAGCCGCTATCTATTGTTCAGCACCAGCGACCGGGTGTACACCTCCTTGCCGCACTCCCGCAACTCCCTTTATAAATTGGATTTGCAGACCATGGCGATCGATACGATCTGGGAGAAAGCCCCGTACGTAAACCAAGCCGCCTTCTCGCCCGACGGTAAACAGTTATTGGTAGCTGGGGCAGGCGACGCTTTCGACGGGATCGGACGAAATATCAAGCAAGGACAGATCTCCAACTCGTACGACGGGCAGTTATTCCTATACGATCTGGCAAGCCGTAAAGCCTCCCCTCTCACCAAGGACTTCAATCCGAACGTGATCGATGCCGTATGGAACCGCTTCAACGGGCAAATCTATATCCTCTGCGAGGATGAGGATTATCAACGGATCTATACGTGCGACCCAGCAAACGGGAAGATCAAGCAAGTAGCCGCCTCCGAGGATATTATCATGTCGTATGCGTTGGCCGACAACGCTCCGGTTCTCTTCTATTACGGACAGAGCGCGTCCAACGCCAACCGCCTTTACGCTTACGACCTGAAAGGAGGAAAGAACCGCTTGGTGTATGATCTCTCGCAAGATAAATTAAAAGATATCGCCTTAGGCGAGGTACACGACTGGAACTTCAAGTCGGATGACGGTACGACTATCCAAGGCCGTTATTACCTGCCGCCTCATTTCGATCCGAATAAGAAATATCCGATGATCGTTTATTACTATGGCGGTACTTCCCCGACGAACCGTGCGCTGGAGATGCGTTATTCCATGCATATGTACGCCGCTCTCGGATACGTGGTCTACACCTTGAATCCGAGTGGAACAACGGGCTTCGGACAGGAATTCGCCGCCCGCCATGTGAACGCATGGGGCCTGAAGACCGCCGATGAGATCATCCAAGGTACCAAGCTGTTCTGTAAGGAGCATTCGTTCGTGAACGAGAAGAAAATCGGTTGCATCGGTGCCAGCTACGGCGGATTCATGACACAATACCTACAAACCCGTACGGACATTTTCGCCGCCGCTATCAGCCATGCCGGTATCAGCGCGTTGAGTAGCTATTGGGGAGAAGGTTATTGGGGATATGGCTATTGCTCCGTAGCGAACGCCGGGACTTATCCTTGGAACGCCCCGGAGTTCTTTACCAAGCAAAGCCCGTTGTTCAACGCCGATAAGATCAATACCCCGCTCCTATTGCTTCACGGCAACGCCGATACGAACGTACCCATCGGGGAAAGTATCCAGATGTTCGCCGCCTTGAAGATCCTAGGAAAGACCGTGGAATTCGTGCAGGTGGATGGCGAGAATCATGGTATCGTAGGTTATCAGAAGCGTATAGGCTGGCAAAATACCATCTACGCATGGTTCGCCAAATGGCTGAAAGACGAGCCGGAATGGTGGAAAGCCTTATATCCGGATCGTACTTTATAAGAATATTTATTTGAACGAAAGCGCCTGTGTCTCCCGCGAGGGAATCGCAGGCGCTTTATTCGTTTGCCCAACCCCGGCTGTCATCCGGATCAGCTCCGTTTACGAACGGTAATTTTGATACAAAGATCCGTAATATGTATACATGCGCCTGAGATAAATCCGAATATCTTTGTAATGTTAAACAATAATGATATCCTTATGAAAACAAAAGCAATCGCACTCTTCCTGCTAGGCTTCATACCAGCCTTCGCACAAGATATCCCAACTTCTAAAACAGAACAAAATATGGACAGAATCGAACGCTGTAAAAAGAATTACACCGAGCTATTCGGAGGCGAGGCATTGACCGGACAAGGAACAGATCCGGAAATGATGGACATTCTCCAGAAATTCATCTTCGGGGAGGTATTCCGCACAGGAGATCTTGATAAAAAGACCCGGGAGCTTATCACTTGCACCGTATTAGCCACGATGCAAACCTTGCCCCAACTGAACGCCCACGCCAAAGCGGCGCTAAACGTAGGCGTCACTCCCATCGAGCTACGGGAGGCGATATACCTATGCGCTCCGTTTATCGGTTTCCCGAAGACATTGAATGCCTTAAATACCATCAACGAAGTCTTTAAGCAACAAGGCATCGCTTCGCCTCTGGAGAGACAAGCTACCGTTACGGAAGAAGATCGCCACGAGAAAGGACAAGCCATACAAAGCCGGCTTTACGGCGAGGGAATCAAAGAGGCCATGAGGAACGTCCCGGGAAATATGGGTCCGGAAGTAGAGCGATTCCTCACCGAATTCTGCTTCGGAGATATCTATACTCGCAACGGGCTAGACCTGAAAACCCGGGAGTTACTGGCTTATTGCATACTAACGACCCTTGAAGCCGAAAGCCAACTACACTCGCATCTCGAAGGGAACTTACTGGCCGGCAATAGCAAGGAGACCTTAACGGCGGCGGTTATACAATGTCTTCCTTATATCGGCTTCCCTTCCGCTATCAAAGCGTTGAAAATCATTAAGGAATCCTCTCAGCCCGCCCCAAAGAAGAACTTAGTCCGCCTATCCAAGATCACGGTCGATCCCGCCCAGTTGGAGCGTTATAACGCCTTTCTGGAAGAAGAGATCGAGGCTTCCATGCGTCTAGAGCCGGGTGTTCTTACACTGTATGCCGTATCGGAGAAAGAACATCCAAATAAAGTAACCATCCTAGAGATTTACGCAGATCAAGACGCTTATAAAAGCCATATCCAAACGCCCCATTTCCAGAAATACAAACAAGGAACATTACAGATGGTGCAAGAGTTGGAGCTGGTAGATAGCACGCCCCTGATCCCCGGACTAAAGATAAAATAAAACAAGAATCCCCGCTTTCCGGCACGAAGCCATCTAAGCGGGGATTTCATATATCCGTGAAAATCTAAATGACTTGTTATTCGATCATTTGATATTCGGATTCAATTTATGCCATTCGGAAATAGCGGGAAGCACGCCCATAGCGATCACCTCGTCACGTAAAGCGCAAAGGTGCTTGTAGCTCTTCTCCAAGGCAGCCTCTTCTTCCGGTGTACCGTGCACCTCTTTCAACGCTACGCCGTCTTTCGTAATTGAGGTCTCCCAAGCCATCATGATATGATCGAACTTACCGTTTGATACATAAGCGCCAGCCGGCCAACGGAACGGTTTACCACCCATCGCAGCTGCGATCATCTCGATAGATACATATGACGGGCTTTGGAAGGAAGAACGGCCCCGCAAAGCGATAATGTTAGCGCCACCCTTCGTAACCTTGGTTTGTATCTCCGCCCATTGATCTTTCGTCAAGGCATCCGTACCGATAAGTTCCGTCAAAGGCTTGCCATCCACCTTAGCGGTAGAGGCGAAAACAGCCATTTGCTCGCCATGACCGCCATACGTACGACAATTCTCAACCTGATCCATAGAGATACCGAAATGTTTTGCCAACTCACTGCGTAAACGAGTTGAATCCAATGCGGCCAACGTCGTAACCTGAGAAGGTTTCAAGCCGGAATACAATAAGGTAATCAAACCGGTAATATCCGCCGGGTTAAAAATAACCACGATATGCTTTACGTCCGGGCAATAAGCCTTTACGTTCTTGCCGAACTCCTCGGCGATAGCGGCGTTTCCTTTTAGGAGATCCTCACGGGTCATACCTGCCTTTCTTGCGGCACCACCGGAGTTAACGATATATTTAGCGCCAGTCAAAGCCTCCTTGATGTCTGAGGTAAAAGTGATGTTTACACCCTCGAAACCACAATGGAATAATTCCTCGGCGACTCCCTCCAAACCCGGTGCGTAAGGGTCGTACAAACAAATGTTAGAAGTTAGTCCCATCATAATAGCGGTCTGTGCCATATTAGAACCGATCATACCTGCTGCGCCGACAATCGTCAGCTTCTCGTCTGTGAGTGTTTTCATAAGAAACCTTGTTTTTAAATGTTTATTTTTCTTTTCGACACAAAGATACGAGATTGAGAACTCTTGTCCTAATCATAAAAACGAATCCCCCATAAATAAAAGTTATGAATAGCGTCTCTATGATTATTCCAAGATTATCACGTACCTTTGTAGTATGAAAACATTTAAACTAGACAATTGGTTGCCCACAACGAAGAAAGAAGTCGAGGCACGGGGATGGGATTACCTCGACGTGATCCTTTTCTCGGGAGACGCCTATGTGGATCACCCCTCTTTCGGGGCGGCCGTGATCGGTCGTGTATTGGAAGCGGAAGGATTACGGGTAGCGATCGTACCGCAACCGGATTGGCGGGGAGATTACCGGGATTTCAAGAAGCTCGGCGTTCCCCGGCTTTTCTTCGGTGTATCCGCCGGTGCCATGGATTCAATGATCAACCATTATACTGCCAATAAGCGATTACGCAGCGACGACGCCTATACGCCGGACCAACGTCCGGGAATGCGTCCGGACTATCCGAGCATCGTCTATACTAAAATACTGAAAGAATTGTATCCGGATGTCCCCGTCGTATTGGGTAGCATCGAGGCCTCATTACGCCGGCTTACGCATTACGATTATTGGCAAGATAAGCTATTACCGGGAATCCTTGCTAGTAGCCCGGCCGATTTATTAATTTACGGCATGGGCGAGAAGCCGATCAAGGAATTGGTGCGCCGCCTAAAGTCCGGCATTCCTTTCAACGAGATCAAAGACATCCGCCAAACGGTTTATCTGACAGACAAAGAGGATGCGAAAGACGACGATATCGTGCTCTTCTCACATGAGGAATGCCTAAAAGATAAATTGAAACAAGCGAAGAATTTCCGGCATATCGAAGAGGAATCCAACAAATACAATGCCTCACGTATCTTGCAAAAGGTAGGAAAACAGATGATCGTAGTGAATCCTCCCTTCCCGCCAATGACGGAAGCGGAGATAGATGCTTCCTACGACCTTCCCTATACCCGCTTGCCGCATCCCAAATACAAAGGGAAAGTGATACCGGCTTTCGAGATGATCAAGTTCTCGGTGAATATCCACCGGGGTTGTTTCGGAGGATGCGCGTTCTGTACCATATCGGCGCATCAAGGGAAGTTCATCGCCTCCCGAAGCAAGGAATCGATCTTGAAGGAAGTGAAAGCGATTACCGAAATGCCCGATTTCAAAGGATATCTAAGCGATTTGGGAGGCCCTTCCGCCAATATGTACCGTATGAAGGGGAAAGATGAGCGAATTTGCGCCAAATGCAAGAAACCGTCTTGTATCTCCCCCGTCGTTTGCAAGAACTTGAACGCGGACCATACGCCGCTACTGGATATCTACAAAGCGGTAGATAGACTTCCCGAGATCAAGAAGTCGTTTATCGGAAGCGGCGTACGCTATGACCTGTTATTGCACCGTTATGCGGATGAGTCTTTAAACAAGGCAGCTCAAACCTATACCGAGGAATTAATCGCCCGCCACGTATCCGGCCGTTTGAAAGTGGCCCCGGAGCATACGCAAGACGAGGTGTTGAAACAAATGCGTAAACCGTCTTTCTCGCAATTCGGACAGTTCAAGAAGATATTCGATAAGGTAAACCGGCAATACGGGTTGAACCAGCAACTCATCCCCTATTTCATTTCCAGCCATCCGGGATGTACCGAGGCGGATATGGCGGAGCTGGCGGTGATCACCAAGAGCTTGCATTTCCAGTTGGAGCAAGTACAAGACTTCACGCCTACGCCGATGACATTGGCTACGGAGATGTATTATACCGGATATCATCCTTATACGTTGGAGAAAGTATATACGGCCCGCTCAAAAGAACAAAAGTTGGCACAACGCCAGTTCTTCTTCTGGTATAAACCCGAGTCACGCCGTCAGATCATGCAAGTATTGCAAAAGATGGGACGAAAGGATTTGATTGAGAAATTATTCGGACAGAGGGGTGACATGAATCCCGCTCCCAGAAAAAGAAGATAATAGGCTTTTGAGATTAGCTGTATCGATGAATTACGAGAGTAGTCGCATCGTATCACGGGAGTAGTCTTGATGGATAACGAGAGTAGTCTCGACAAGCGATGAGACTACTCTCGTTATTCCTTATGATTATTCTTTCACGGCGATCACCTCGATCTCTACCAAACCATTCTTCGGCAGTGTCTTAACGGCTACCGCCGAACGTGCGGGAAACGCACCTTCGAACTGAGAGGCGTATACCTCGTTCATAACGGCGAAGTCGCCCATATCCGCTAAAAATACGGTTGTTTTTACGACATCATTGATGCTATAACCTGCCTCTGCCAAGATAGCGTGAACATTCTTGAACGCTTGGGCGGTTTGTTCCTTTACGGATCCCTCAACGAAAAGTCCCGTAGCAGGATCGATACCCAGTTGTCCGGAAGCGAACAGCATATTACCTACTTGCACCGCTTGGCTATACGGACCGATAGCGGCGGGAGCGTTTTTTGTAGCGATAACTTTCTTCATTTTCTTCTTTAGTTTATATACATATTATTATTGTTGCTCGTTCATACGTTGGCGAACCACCTCGTACACCAGAATGGAAGTGGCTACAGATACATTCAAGGAGCCGATCGTTCCGAATTGCGGAATCTTTACCATATTATCGCAGATGCGCAAGTTCTCCGGAGACACACCCGTATCCTCCGCTCCCATCACGATCGCTACCGGTCCTTCATACTTCACCGCCGTATAATTCTCCGCCGCTTTCTCGCTGGCGGCAAATACCTTCACCCCGCTTTGCTGCAAGAAACGGATCGCTTGGTTGATACTCTTCTCCTTACAAACCGGCAATACATGCAAGGCACCGGCAGAGGTCTTGATCGCGTCGGCGTTTACCGAAACGCTTCCTTTTGCCGGAATCACGATCGTATCGACTCCCGCACACTCGCAGGTACGGGCAATAGCGCCGAAATTACGCACGTCCGTAACCCCATCCAGCAATACGATGAAAGGATCTTTTCCTTGCTCATACACAAAAGGTATGATATCTTCCAAGCTCTGGTAGGTAACCGCCGACATAAAAGCGATCACCCCCTGATGATTCTTTCGAGTCAAACGATCCAAGCGTTCAGCCGGAACACGTTGTACCGGTATCTCACGGCCTCTCAGTACCTCAAATAACTCTTTGGATAGATCCCCTTGTAAATCCCTTTTCACAAGGATCTTATCTACCTCCTTATCAGCCTGTATAGCCTCAATCACGGCACGAATGCCGAACACCATTTCGTTTTCTTTCATACTTTATATAACGCAAAACTATTAATTTCACAAATGTAGGGATAAATAATCAATTCTTCAAACCTTCAGCCTTCGCATAACATTCCCGGCATAAAGGCTCGTATTCGGATTGTTCCCCTAAGAAGACCCGTTTATCATTTCCCACGATACGATGGGATACGTAAGCCAAACGTCCGCATTTCACGCAGATGGCATGCACTTTCGTCACCTCATCGGCGATAGCGCATAACTCCGGCATAGGACCGAAAGGAACTCCCTTATAGTCCATGTCCAACCCGGCCACGATCACCCGGATACCGTTAGCGGCCAATTGATTGCATACGTTTACCAATCCCTCGTCGAAAAACTGGGCCTCGTCTATCCCCACCACATCGATCTCGGAAGTGAACAATAGGATACTGGAGGAAGAATCCACCGGAGTAGAAGGAATCGAATTACTATCGTGCGAGACCACGTTATCCTGCGAATAGCGGGTATCGATCGCAGGCTTGAAAATCTCCACCCGCTGCTTGGCGAATTCAGCCCGCTTCAAACGGCGGATAAGCTCCTCCGTCTTACCGGAAAACATGGAACCGCAAATCACCTCGATCCGCCCTTGTCCCGGATACTGGAATATATGCTCTTCTGAAGGCAATGTCATCACTTTCTCTTTTTGTCCGCAAAAGTACATAAAAAAAGCGGAACCATGGAAGCTTATTCACCCCATCCCCGGTTTGTCTTTCACTGCAACCCGGGTTGCAGTACTACTGCACACGTCTTGCAGTGTCACTGCACGTGGGTTGCAGTAAATATTACGACTACAATCCATCGGTGTAAGGCATCGATCGCACGCCTCGTTATAAATTAAAGTTGGGCCGGTCTATTTTCCAGTTGAGCGACGGTATCTTCCGGTTCAGTAAAAATCCGCCTTATTCCCTCACCTATTGCCTCTATTTTTGCCCGGTAACAAATAACTAGGTATATCTTATGAGAAGAATTTCATACATCCTGCTTCTGGGCATCCTTTTATCGGCATGCCAAAAGAACACAAAGTCCGAAGGCACGAACTTACCTGTCGAGGTTATCTCTCCAATAAAAAAGACAGAGACCGACAGAAGTCGTGAATACACCTTTTTATCAAGGCCCTATAATGAGACAGTCCTATCTTTCCGCATCAATGGCCCCGTCTTGAATTTCGACTTACGGCCCGGACAAGCGTTCTCCAAAGGCAGTACGATCCTCTCGATCGATAACCGTGACTTCTTGATTCGCAAGCAGCAAACAGAGGCGCTCTACTCGCAAACCAACCAAGAGTATAAACGGATCGAGGCCCTTTACAAAAAGAATAACATCTCCGGAAGTAATTATGAGAAGGCGAAAGCGGATTTCCTTGTCGCCAAATCCAATTACGAGACCGCCGTCAACGCCCTAAGCGATACCCATCTGAGCGCCCCTTACGACGGGTATATCCAAAATATCCATATCGAACCTTTCCAAGACGTGAAAGCGACCGAGCCAATCCTTACCTTCATAGAACTGGACAGGCTGAAGATCGAGACCTATATACCAGAGGAAGTCGCCTTACACTTATATGATAAAGAAAAACAGAAGCTATGTCAAATAGGAATCCATTTCGATACGGCTCCCGAACGGACAATCACCCCTTCCGATTTATATGTGTCTAAAAGTACGACAAACAATAACCTCTCTTATCTACTGACCGCCATTATCCCCAACCCCGATATGGAATGGCTGGGCGGAATGAGTGGAATCCTCTCGATCGACCTACCCAAAGAAGAGCGGTCTCAAAATCTATGGCTTCCCTTAACGGCTATCTGTCATCGCCCCCAAAAAGGAGATTATGTATGGGTGGTTAAAGGAGACAAGGTTAACTCCGTTCCCGTCAAACTCGGTGAGCAAAGAAATAACCAGATAGAGATCGTGGAAGGAATCACGGAAAATGACCTTGTCGTATTGACAAGGCAACGTTTCCTTTCCGAAAATAGTACCGTAACCATCCAAAAATAAGTAAGATGCAAAAATTCATCAAATATTTCCTGAAAAACAAAGCGGTTACATGGCTCCTGCTAGTCCTGATCTTGGCAGGGGGGCTGTTCTCTTACGCAAAGATGGGAAAACTGGAAGATGCCCCGTTTACGATCAAGCAAGCCTTGGTACTTACCCCTTATCCCGGCGCCTCCCCCTCGGAAGTTCAGTCCCAAGTGACGGATGTGCTGGAAGAAGCCATTCAATCCTTAGGCGAGTTATACTATCTGAAGACAGAGAACCGGGCTGGACTTTCCAAAATCACGGTCTACGTGAAAAAGGAAATCCGGGCTGATGAGATGCAGCAGTTATGGGATAAACTACGCCGAAAGGTAAACGACGTACAAGGCAAATTACCTTCCGGAGCGGGAACCTCCATCGTCAATGATGATTTTGGCGATGTATTGGGTGTTTTCTACGGATTGACCGGAGAATCTTATACCTACCGGGAACTGGAAGATCAAGCCAAACTGATCAAAGACGATTTACTGAAAGTAAAAGACGTGGCAAAGGTAGAGATCTACGGCATACAAACTCCCGTAATCGATATCCGGATAAACCCCACGATCTTATCCAATCGGGGTATTACGACAGCTGATATCAAACGGGCGTTCGACGGACAGAATAAAGTGGTAGACGCCGGGAGTATTCGCAACGGGGAGACTCGCATACGTATCGAATCCACCGGTAATTTTTACTCCTTGGATGATATCCGTAACCTTACGATCGTATCTCATTCCGGCGAGCATTTCCGGCTAGGCGATATCGCCCGTATCGAAGAGGGTTACCAGACTCCGCCCCAAAACTTCATGCGCATCAATAACAAGCAAGCGGTCGGTATCGCTATCTCTACCATACCGACCGGGAACGTGGTCGATATGGCCAAGGCCGTGAAAAAGCGTATTCAATCATTTTCGGAGACCATGCCCAAGGGTTTTGAGCTCACCTCCATATACGACCAAGGATATGAGTCCGCCGTGGCCAACCAAGGATTTATCTTGAACTTGATCATCTCCGTCGTGACCGTAGTAGCGATCTTATTGTTCTTTATCGGTTTCAAAAACGGCCTTTTGATCGGTAGCGGATTGGTTTTCTCTATCTTCGCCACTTTAATTGTCATGTTCGCCAACGGGATCGCCTTGCAACGAATGTCTCTTGCCGCTATCATCATCGCGATGGGTATGTTGGTAGATAACGCCATCGTAGTATCGGACTCTGCCTTGGTAAATATGCAACGAGGCATGCGCAAACGTATCGCGATCATGAGGGCTTGCTCATCCACCGCCCTGCCTCTACTGGCGGCTACGGCTATCGCGATCCTCACGTTCTTGCCCATTTACTATTCACCGCATATCACGGGCGAATTACTTTCATCCTTAGTGATCGTGATCGGAGTATCCTTGATGTTCAGCTGGGTGTTCGCACTTACGCAAACCCCATTCTTCATCCAAGAGTTTGTACGGCGCCCCAGACCGGACGAGTTAACAGGGGAATTATTCTCTGGAAAATACTATGATTATTTTCGGTCTTCCCTACGCCTTGTCATCAAATACCGATACGCTACAGTAGGTAGCTTATCCGTTCTATTGGTTATCTCCGCATGGAGTTTCCAGTTTATCCCGAAAGTGTTCGTGCCTTCGCTCGATAAGCAGTATTTCACTTTAGATATGTGGCTACCGGAAGGTACAGCCATCGAGGAAACCGATCGATACGCTACCGATATGGCCGAATCCATCCAAGAATATTCGCAGACGGAAATGGTTTCCTCTTATATCGGACGGACACCGCCCCGTTATTATCTATCGAACGTTAGCTTCGGTCCCCAACCAAACTATGCCCAATTATTGGTAAAATGCAAGACATCCGGAGAGGCCCGGGAATTGCATGCCTTGCTACAAGACTCAATTCGCTTAAAATATCCGGAACCGCTCATCAATGTGAACAAGTTTGAGTTAAGCCCGCTTACGGAAGCCTTGATAGAAGCCCGTTTCCTCGGACCGGACCCGGCGGTATTGGACTCTTTGACCGGAGTAGCTATCGACATTATGCGAAGGAACCCGAAAGTAACCGATGCCCGGAATGAATGGGGTAATATGACCTATATGATACGCCCGGTATATGATCCGGTAAAAGCCGGTTTCTTAGGTATCACCAAGGCTAATTTGATGGAATCCGTCAAATCCATCGAGGAAGGTACGGTTATCGGGATTTACCGGGATGAGGAAAAGAAAGTCCCGGTCTTATTGAAATCGGAGAAGAGCGGAATCGACGATCCCCGTTCATTAGGTGATTTCTCGGTGTGGAACGGAGAGAAATCCGCACCCTTGTCACAAGTAACCCGACAGGTAACCTCCGCATGGGAATATCCGCAGATCAAGACCTACAACCGGCAATTGTCTATGGCAGCGATGTGTGGCGTGAAAAACGGTTACACCATGTCTGAGGTACACGGTGAGATTCGGGAAGAGATCGAGAAAATGAACCTGCCCCAAGGATATAGCTTCTTCTGGGATTCACAATATAAAGACCAGACAGAGGGATTGCAAGCCCTTGTCAAATTCTTCCCGCTGGCTTTCTTGATGTTGGTTGTTATATTGGTCGCTTTATTCTCCAATTTCCGTCAACCGATAATCATCCTTTGCGTGCTCCCTCTCTCCTTAATCGGGGTAGCGATCGGTATGTTACTTACCGGGTTCGATTTCGGCTTTTTCCCGATCGCCGGATGGTTGGGGCTCTTGGGTATGATTATCAAAAACGTAATCGTATTATTAGACGAGATTAACACGCAACGTCGTAACGGTATCTCTCCATACGACTCGATCATAGAGGCAACCATCTCAAGGACTCGCCCGGTCTTGATGGCGGCTACCACGACTATTTTAGGAATGGTGCCTTTACTTTTCGACGTAGCGTTCGGTGGAATGGCGGCGACTATTATCTTCGGACTCACCTTCGCCACCTTACTTACGTTATTCGTAACCCCGACGTTATACGCATTGTTTTACCGGATTCATTCACCTCACAAATAAACGATAAAAATGGACAAAGTATATATTATCAGCGGTCTCTTATCCTTCCTATCCTTCCCGTTAATCGCACAAAACAGCGATTATCAAGCGCAATATAGGGAAAAAGTCTTGGAATACAACCAAGACTTGAAAGCAGCGGGATACAACGAGGCCATGAAACAGGAAATGATCAAATCGGCCCGTGCGGATTTCAAACCGAAACTCTCGGCGGAAGGTAATTTCAATTATACCGGTAATCCGCTAGAATTATCGATTGATTTGCCATCTATGAATTCCCCCCTTTATTTTCAAGGTAAAGATCTGAAATATGGGGCGACTCTCTCCCTCTCGCAACCGATTTATACCGGAGGCGGCATTCGTGCCAACTACCAAAAAGCACGGCAAGAAAAAGAGTTGGCATCCAATGAATCCGATCGTATAAAAAGCAATACCCTACACGACGCCGATATCTACTATTGGAATGCGGTAGCCCAGCACGAGCTGGTTTTCGTGGCACAGGCATTTCGTACATCCATACAGCAACTGGTGGACGTCGTACGCCACCGGGTAGAAGTCGAATACATCGATCGAAACGATCTTCTTATGGCGGAGGTAAAGCTAAACGATGCAGATTTCCAGTTATTGCAAACTCGTGATAACGCCGAGATCGCACGTTTGGCCCTTAATTCTTTCGCTGGTGTAAACCCGAGCGATACCTTGCCGATCGATCATTCCGTAATCGCCCTCAAACAATTTATCCCTTTATCGGATGAGATAGATAACGCGATAACCAGCAGGCCGGAATACCGGATCGCCAAAAACAAGATCGAGTTACAGGAATCATCCCGGAAAATAGCGGATGCCCATTTCTTACCCCAATTCCATATTGGAGTAGATGGAAGTTATTCCTCACCGGGCTATAACTTCAAATCCGACCTAGATCCGAACTATGCGATCTACGCCAAGCTCAGTATCCCGCTCTTCGAATGGGGAAAACGTAAGAGTACCCGCAACGCTTCCTCGTACGCCATCAATATGGCTCAACAGAATCTCAGCAAGACGCAAGATAAGATCCGGCTGGAAATACAAACCGCCCATTACAACTATAAACAAGCTATCGATAAAGTCGAACTAACCGAGAGCTCATTATCAAAAGCATCCGAAAGTGAGCAAATGGCCATGGAGCGTTATAAGGAGGGGAATGTTTCCATCGTCGAGGTTATCAACGCTCAATTATATCATCAGCAAGCTCAGGTTAATTATATACAATCCAAACTAAACGCACAGATGGCGAAGACGGATTTCGAACGGGCAATTTATTATCTTCGCAAAAAAGAATAGGTCATGAAAGAAATATCATACGGGAAATCGGCATGTATCCTTTTGTTTTCGGCATTAGGGGTCTTTTCCTATTTCTTGCTGTTATATCATACGGAGCTACAAGAGCGCATCCCCGATATAAAGATCTCATTGATCGCTTTGTCCATCACGATAGCGGTATTCAACTTGTTCGGTTTCAGTTTACTGGTCAGCAGCCATTGGATGGCTACCAACTATCCATTATATTATATCGATAAAAGCCGGATGTTATGGCATTATCTGCTGGTAGCGATCCTATTGCTACTTATGAATTGTACCCTGTTTATCTCGTTGAAATGGATCACAAGCATTGGCGATCCTTTCGTGATCCGGGCAAAAGGGGCCGGTTTGGTAATAGCCGTCTGGTTCGTGGAGATGATCATTTTCAGCCTTCTCTTGATTAATTATTCGATGCGTTATACATTGAATTTATATAAGGAGAAACAAAGATTGGAAGCAGAATCTATACAAGCTAAATATACCGCTCTCCAAAGCCAGCTAAATCCTCATTTCCTATTCAATAACTTGAATACATTGATAGCAGAGATAGAGTATGATCCGGCTACGGCGGTCAAGTTTACGCAGCATCTATCCGAGGTATACCGTTACGTGCTCCGCCAGCAACAGTGCCAGATCGTCTCTTTAAAAGAGGAGCTTGATTTTCTGGATTCCTATATATTCCTCCATCAAGTCCGGCTGGGAGATTGTTTGTCGTTGGAACGCGATCTTCCCGACAACGTCATTGACCATCAATTGCCCCCTCTGACACTGCAACTACTAGCCGAGAATGTCGTGAAACATAATTATATCGACGATTTTAACCCGATGACCATACGGGTATATACTGAAAGGAACAGTCGATATCTATGCGTCAGCAATACATTACGGCCTAAAAAAGTCTCAAACGCATCCGGTAAAGGATTAAAGAATTTGTCGGAGCGTTATCAATTACTATGTAAGCAGGATATCCAGATCCGAAAAAATGATCACCAATTCACCGTATCAATCCCACTTATTTATGAATAATATCCAAGTAGCCATTATCGAAGATGAGAAACCGGCCGCCCGGTTACTGGAAGGTATGATAAAGAAATTACGCCCGCAATGGGATATCATCAAGATACCCGGAAGCATCGAATCATCCGTGGCTTGGTTCGCTTCCCATCCGCATCCGGATATCGTTTTTCTGGATATCCAGTTGTCGGATGGAAATTCTTTTTTATTTATAGAACAGGCTTGTCCTACAAGTCTCATTATCTTTACGACCGCTTACGATGAATATGCAGTCCGGGCCTTTACGGTAAACAGTATTGATTATCTACTCAAACCGATACGACAAGAGAGATTGGAGGAAGCCATCCAAAAATTCGAGCATGTCACGTCTAAGTACAACCAGAAGCTCTTAGAGCAAAATGATTTATTGGAAGTACTCCATTCCCTCACGTATCCCGGCAAGAAATACAGGACCCGTTTCCTTATTTCCGGCAACGAGAAACTGATCACTTTACAGGTGGAGGATATCCCCACTTTTATTCATTAAACAAGATCACCTTCGCTGTCACACGCCAAAACAAGGAGTACATAATCGATTTCCCGCTGGATAAACTCATGGAACAATTAGATCCCGATAAATTTTTCCGGACGAACCGGCAGACGATCATAAATATCGAATCCATCGTGAAAATAGAGCCCTATTTTCAGAATAAGGTCATTGTCCACATAAAGCCGGAACATAAAGAGAAAATATTGGTCAGCAAAGAAAAATGGGCCTCTTTCAAGCTATGGTTGAATTATTAGACCTTTCGCCCATTGCTATAATACCGTTCTTTTCTATCGTCCCGATCCTTCTTATTCTTTTTAGGTTTGGGCTTATCCGGTTTCGCTGGTTTCCGATAGTCATGACGATGGTTGTCACGATCCCAATGTCTATCTGAGTCATGCCGGTCGTCTCTCCAATGATTGTCATGGTGAATGGTACCCCAGCGGTAATTCCAATAGTTATCCTCATATCGACGGCAGTCATGGGACGGGCGGCGATCCGGATATCTCGGATTCGCATACCATCCCCGATAATCATGGATACGTTGCGGATGCTCCCTTACAAAACGGACATATAGATTGAACTGGGCCGGAGTCAATAGACGTTGGATCTTACGATCCCTTTCCATACGCAAATCGTAAATACGGCGAGCCGCACGGTCCCAATACCGATAGTCACGGCGGGCCTCCTTCTCTATTTTCTGTCCGTACTTATGGATAATCTTATGGTATTCCGCTGCTTGGCGAGCGGGCAAATGCATCGCTTGCTCCATCCAAAGACAATTTTGACAATGCGGTTCATTCCACCCAAAACTGATCCAAAACTGGCTGTAAGCGGGTAAACTGCACAATATAGCCAACACACATAGTAAGCTGAATCGTTTCATGTCTTTTCAATTTTAAGTTAATAATAAAGCGAATCGTTTGTTCTTTTATCTAAGACTGCCCTACTTCAGAAAGGTTTAATCCTTGATACCCAACAAATCTTTCGCATTGGCAAGAGAAGCCTCTGTCAACGAGGCTCCGCTCAACATACGGGCCACCTCGTTCACACGTTCCTCCCCCTCTAATTGCTTGATACGGGTCAGCGTACGGTCTTTGGTATCCTTCTTATAAACAAAATAATGAGCTTGCCCCTTCGCCGCTATCTGAGGTAAGTGAGTGATAGCGAAAACTTGCATCTTTGTTCCGAGTTCTTGCATGATATCCCCCATTTTATCGGCGATATCACCCGATACCCCCGTATCTACCTCATCAAAGATAATAGTAGGTAAAGCGGTGAACCCGGCAATCATAGCCTTAATGCAGAGCATCAACCGGGAGATCTCACCTCCGGAAGCGGTTTGGGCTACCGGCTGCAATTCCGCGCTCTTATTGGCGGAGAACATAAATCGGATATCGTCCATTCCATCGCTCTCCGGCTCTTTGCGAGGAAGGATGTCCACACGGAAACGGGTATTCGGCATCCCCAACGGAATAATCATCTTGACCAATTGCGAGGCCATCGCCGTGGAAGCGACTTTACGCTGCTCGCTAAGCACGGAGGCTTGTTGAAGCAACTCTTTATACGAGGCATCCAATTGACTCTCTAACAAACCGATTTGCTCATCGAAAGAATCGATCGCACGCAATTGCTCTTGGTATTGATCCCGTATAGCAATCAATTCATCCACGGTGGAGACACGGTGTTTTTGCAGAAGTGTATAAAGGATATTCAAGCGTTCATTCACCCATTCCAATCGTTCCGGGTTGAACTCTACATCTTCCTTTAAAACGTCTGTCTCGGAAGCCAGATCATTCAAGTCGATATAAGCCGAGCGGATTCGCTCGGAGATCTCCTTGGCTTTCGGGAAATATCTTTCTAAGGAATCCACGGTGGAAAGGGCTTCCTTGAGTATTTGGATGGCTCCTTGCTCCTCGCCGTCCAAGAGTTCGGTTACCTTATATAAAGAGCTTTTGATCTCCTCCGCATGCGAGAGAGTTTCTTGCTCTTGCTCCAACTCATCCTGCTCATCCGGTTGAAGGTTGGCTTCGTCCAATTGTTCCAATTGAAAACGGATATAGTCCTCCTCCTGCTTGCTTTGAGCCGCTTTGTCCCTCAAATCTTTCAGTTCCCTTCGCAACGCCTGATAACGAGTAAATTCCTTCTTATAAAGAATGAGCAAGATCTCATTTTCGGCCATTACATCGATCACTTTCAGCTGGAAACGGTTGTCGCCCAACAATAGGTTCTGATGCTGCGAATGGATATCAATCAAGCGGCTTCCCAACTCTTTTAAGATCGTAAGGGAAACCGGAGAATCATTGACGAAGGCACGGGATTTGCCGGAGGCATAAAGTTCCCGACGCAAGATACAGCTATCCGCGTCGTACTCAAGGTCGTTACTTAGGAAGAAAGGCTCCAACTGATATTTTGAGACATCAAATACGGCCTCGATCACACATTTATCCGAACCTTTCTTTATACTCTTGCCATCCGCACGCTGTCCCAGCACCAAAGACAAGGCTCCTAATATAATTGATTTTCCCGCTCCGGTCTCACCCGTTATCACCGAGAAGCCTTTATCAAAGCGGATATCCAAATTGTCTATCAAGACAAAGTTCTGTATAAATAAGGATTTCAACATAACTATTTTACCTTACTGGTTTTTGAAGCTCTTCCAAGCGAGTGGATTGTGCCGGATAGATCTCGAACAGCATCTTATAGCCCTCTTGCCGCTCTTGTGTGGTCGCTTTCGAATAAATTGCGATAATCTCATCTAATTTAGCGTCGGCGAACATTTGTAGAAGCACAGAGGTAGGCCGGGCTTTCTTTACTTCCTGCAAGGCGGGAAGCGCACTAATGATCGTCGTACGTCCACGATCCGGATTTGCTGCCATTTCATCGAGTCCTTTCCGGTGATACGTGTACCACATTTCCCGGAAAGCGTCGGATGCGTTATCTTGCAAAGCCGTCGCTACGGCATGGCGGTTCTGGTTGCTATCAAAAGCTTTCCAGCCCGTCCACGACATCTCAGACTGGGCCATGTTCACGATTTGCTGGGCTTGTTGTATATAGGTAGTTCCACCTTTCGGAGCGAAACTATCGAAATCAAGCCCCAAGATCACATAGACGTAAAACACGATAGTGGCCGTAAGATTGCTGGTCAGCGTATTTGAGTTATAGTCCAACGGCTCGCCCTCCGTATACTCAAAATCCAACTGTTGATCCCTGAAATTCAGAAGAGTAGTTGTATAACTGGAATTATAGACCGGACGGCGGGCTTGTATCTGGATCTCGCTCTTGAAGTTCGTCTCATCCAATTCATTCACGATAATCGTCATCGTACAATCGATCTTCTCATTGACGGCAAACGTGGCATCCGTCCATTTCCGGTTATTCACGAACTCAGTCAAGGAGTTCTGTAAGGTCGTGAAGATTTGCTTGTTAGCGGTCGCAATTTTGTCTCCGTTCACCGTGATACGGGCGTTCAACTCTTGCGCCTTCCCACAAAAAGGAGCGGCGCAAAGCATGAATAGATAAAACAGTCTTCTTACTTTTCTCATTTCAATAATGTTACCAACTTATTTACGATATCACAGGCTACCTCCCGCTTCGTTTTGAGCGGATAGCTCGTTACTCCTCCGGCATTGTCGATAATCGTGATCTTATTGGTATCGCAACGGAAACCGGCACCTTGGTCTCGTAAAGAATTCAAGACGATGAAATCGAGATTCTTCCTCTTCAGTTTACCTTCGGCATGAGTAGCCTCGTCGTTCGTCTCCAAGGCGAACCCCACCATGACCTGTCCTTCCCGCTTGATCGCACCCAAAGAGGCGGCGATATCCGGGTTCGGAACCAAATGAAGCGTCATCTCTCTCTCCGTTTCCCGTTTGATCTTCTGCTCGGAAGCATTCTCCGGACGGTAATCGGCGACAGCGGCACATAATATGGCAGCATCGCTACTCGGGAATGCGGTCATCGCCGCTTGGTACATTTCCCCGGCAGACTCAACATCGATTCGTTTAATAGCTGGATGATGTGTTTTTAAAGAGACTGGACCAGCGACCAAAGTCACCTCCGCCCCTCTCTCCGCACAAGCTTCCGCTAAAGCGAACCCCATCTTACCGGAAGAGTAATTACCTATAAAACGTACGGGATCTATCTTTTCATATGTCGGACCTGCTGTTATTAAGATCTTTTTTTTTTCAAGATCTTTTTGAGCGGAAAAGAAGTCTTCCAAAACCTCGATAATCTTATCGGGTTCTTCCATCCGGCCTTTACCAACCAAATGGCTCGCCAATTCCCCCTCGGCAGGTTCGATAATCCGGTTACCGAATGAACGCAAGCGCTCCAGATTCTGTTGGGTACTCGGATGAGCGAACATATCCAAATCCATGGCCGGAGCCACGAATACAGGGGCTTTACAAGAAAGATAAGTAGTTATCAGCATATTATCGGCGATTCCGTTCGCCATCTTACCGATCGTGGAAGCGGTAGCCGGAGCAATCAACATGGCATCCGCCCAAAGCCCCAGATCCACATGACTATTCCATGTACCATCCCTATTGGAAAAAAACTCGCTGATTACAGGGTGGCTACTCAACGTCGATAACGTAAGCGGAGTGATAAACTCTTTTCCCGCCGGCGTGATAACCACTTGTACCTCGGCTCCTTTTTTCACCAATCCCCGGATGATATAAGCGGCTTTGTATGCGGCTATACTCCCCGTAATCCCTAATATAATATGTTTATCTTTCAATATCATATATCGAATCAATTTATCTTTGCCAGTAGAGACGTAGCACGTTGCGTCTCTACAACCTCAACAAAAGAATCTCTTTGGCTACTTTTGAGTTTATATTGCCATATTCGCCAAGTTTCCATCCCATTCGATCGATAGGTTCCACCAAAGCATCCAAGTCGGACTCCTTGATCCCATAGTCGGAAAGACGGGTCTTTAATCCCATGAAATGGAAAAAATCTTCCGTAGCCTCTATTGACTTTTGCGCCTTTTCATCGGCAGATCCTTCGGTAATACCAAATATGACCTCTCCCATCCGGATCAGTTTCGCCGCTTTCTCCTTACGCATATAGGTCATGACACCCGGCAAGATAACCGCCAAAGTCTGGGCATGATCCAAGCCGAACTGCGCCGTCAATGCATATCCCATACGGTGTGAGGACCAGTCTTGGGGTACTCCTTGGCCGATCCAACAGTTCAAGGCATTCGTAGCCGCCCACATCAAATTAGCACGAATATCATAATCATTCGGATTTTGCAAGACCTTGCGGCCTTCTTCCACAATTGTCTTCATCAATCCCTCGGCAAAATAATCTTGAACCTTAGCGTTCACCGGATAAGTCAGGTATTGCTCGACCACATGGATAAACGAGTCAACGACACCGTTAGCCACCTGTCGCTCAGGTAAAGAATAAGTTACCTGCGGATCTAAGATAGCGAACTTAGGGAACACCAACGGAGACATGAAATTTAATTTCTCATGGACAGATTCCCGGGAAATTACCGCCCGTTCATTCATTTCCGAACCGGTAGCGGCCAAAGTCAGCACTACTCCTAAAGGAAGCGCTTTCTTTATCACGCCACCTTTCGACAAGATATCCCAAGGATCTCCCTCGAAAAACGTAGCCGAAGCGATAAATTTCGTAGCGTCGATCACTGATCCGCCGCCTACCGCCAGCAAGAAATCGATATTCTCCCCCTTCACCAACTCAACAGCCTTCATACAAGTCTCATAACGGGGATTCGCCTCAATACCACCAAACTCATAGGTATGGAAGTCTTTCAAAGCTGCCGTCACCTGCTCATAAATGCCATTTTTCTTAATGCTACCGCCACCGTATACCACCAGAACCTTACTTCCTTCTGGAAGTAACGCAGACAAACGGGCAATACTTCCTTTGCCGAACACAACCTTTACAGGATTGCAAAACTCAAAATTATTCATCGCCTTATTTTGAATTAAAGTCTCTCAAACGGATCTCTGTCAACATTTTCTTCGTATTCAACGGGAAATCGCCATTCATGATCCAAGAATAATAACCCGGATCCGACTTCAAGATCTCCGTTACCAAACGGCCTTTATACTTACCGAAGTTAATAACCTCCTCGCCTTTATCGTTGTAAACCATACGTCCGGCGAAATCCACATTATTCGAGTAGCAGGAATATTGGGAAAGGAAAGCAACGTCATTCTTCAAATCCGGATAGCGATCCAGCTGCGCTTTCAACACCTCATATGTAGCCAACGTATCAGCCTCAGCCGTATGAGCGTTCTCCAAGCTTTTATTGCAATAGAATTTATAAGCGGCAGATAACGTACGTTGCTCCATCTTATGGAAAATCGTCTGTACATCGATAAATTTGCGCCGGTTCAAATCGATATCCACACCCGCACGCAGAAACTCCTCGGCAAGCATGGGTATATCAAAACGGTTGGAATTATATCCGGCCAAATCACAACCCTCGATCTGGGTTGCCAAAGATTTAGCGATCTCCTTAAAGGTCGGACAATCTTTTACATCTTCATCGGTTATGCCATGAATAGCGGTAGATTCGGGGGGAATAGGCATACCGGGATTTATCCGGCGTGTCTTCGTTTCTTCTTTCCCATTTGGGAAGACCTTCACGTAGGAAATCTCTACGATACGGTCCTTTACGATATTTATACCCGTGGTCTCTAAATCAAAAAAGACCAGCGGGTTCCTTAAGTTTAACTGCATTATTTATTTATTAGTCATTCAACATCATCGGCATCAACAACATGAGCAAGTCCTCGTCCTCATCATTCTCAGAAGGAACGATCAAGCCGGCACGTGAAGGGTCCGCTAATTCTAATACAACCTCTTCCGAGCTGATATTTCCAAGGATCTCGATCAGATATGTAGCCTTAAAACCGATGCTTAACTCCGTCCCGTCAAACTGACAAACAATACGCTCTTCCGCAGAAGTGGAGAAATCGATATCTTGGGCGGAAACCGTAATCAAGCTATCCTTCAAGTGCAACTTCACCAAGCTGCTCGCCGGATTAGAAAAGACAGAAACACGCTTTAAAGCATTCAAGAAAGAGATACGATCGATCGTTACCTTAAACGGGTTTTCTTGAGGAATCACACTATTATAGTTCGGGTAACGCCCCTCGATCAAACGACAAACCATCTCGAAGTTCGTGCAAGTAATATACGCATTGTTATCATCAAACTTAATCAATACTTGCTCCGACTCCTTCGCCAACAAATTCTTCAATAAATTAGCCGGCTTCTTCGGCAAAATGAAAGAAGCCCGTTCCGGGGATTTCACCGCCAAGTTACGCAAGCGAACCAATTTATGTCCGTCTGATGCCACGAACGTCAAATCATCCGTATGGATATCGAAATAGACACCATTCATTACAGGGCGAAGCTCATCATCGGCTGTGGCGAACAAGGAACGACTGATGCCGTTTAACAGCATCTGGGCATCCATCGAGATAGAGATAGCGTTATCATTCAACGGCTTCTGCTGCGGATATGTGTCCCCTTTCTGACCGATAAAATTATACTTTCCATTCTGGAAATGAATGAAAATCTCCAAATTCTCATCATTGATATCAAAAGTAAGCGGTTGTTCGGGAAGCTCTTTCAGCGGATCGAGCAATATCTTGGCGGAAACCGCAAAGAGTCCGGCACCTTGGGCATTCATGACGTCTACGGAAGTCACCAACCGGGTCTCGGCATCGGAAGCTGTCACCGTAAGCGTATTTCCTTCTAGGTTAAAAAGGAAGCTGTCCAGAATCGGTAAAGAGTTCTTGGAAGCGATAACCTTGCTTATAGACTGTAAACGTGATAATAGCGCAGTGCTGGATACATCGAATCTCATAGCTTTAATTATTTTATCTTGTTATATTATTATTTCATACAAACTACCATTTGGATGGGAAGAGACGGGGCATGCCCTGTCTCTACAAATTAACCCAACAAAATTAAGAAAATATTTTGTTTGTAACCAACTATACTTTCAAAAGTTTAGGGCATAAAAAAAGCTCCCCTCCGCTTTATCGGAGAGAAGCCTCTTATATTCTTTTAATTCGCTAATTTATTATTTAGCGAAATAATCTTTTACTGCTTCGTTAGGGATCATTTCTTCTTGGAAGATGTATGCACCTGTTTTCGGAGACTTAACCATTTTAATCACTTTGGAATAAGTACGACCGTCACCTTTCTTAAATGTTGCAACTGCTTTTTTTGCCATCGTTTAAAATCTCCTATTACTTAATTTCTTTGTGTAACGTCATCTTCTTCAAAACCGGATTGTATTTCATCAATTCCAATCTCTGAGTAGTATTCTTTCTATTCTTCGTAGTGATATAGCGAGACATACCCGGCATTCCACTTTCCTTGTGCTCTGTACACTCAAGGATTACCTGTACTCTATTTCCTTTTGCTTTTTTTGCCATTTTCTATATCCTCCACAAATTATGCGTTCAAATAACCTTTTTCAGCCGCCATCTTGATAGCCGCATCCAAACCTAACTTATTGATTGTACGTAAGCCAGCCGCAGATATATTCAAGCTAACCCAGCAATCCTGCTCTACCCAGTAGAACTTCTTCGTAAACAGGTTGACATTGAACTTACGTTTCGTTCTTCTCTTTGAGTGAGAAACGTTGTTTCCAACCATTGCTCTCTTTCCAGTAATTTGACAAATTTTAGACATTTCTAATCTGTTCTTTTAAATTATACGAAATTTAAGTCAACTCCTGCTATGTGTCTTCCCTTTCTGAACTAGCATCATGAACAAAAACGAAGATTCTAATAGAGTCTTATCTTTACAGGGTGCAAAGGTAAGAATTATTTTGATTTATCCGCAAGAATTCTCAAATATTTTTTCCTCAACAAATCATGTCTTAAATTAGTTATAGGTATATAACAACATAACATGATATTCATTATGGCAAGAAGTTTTAAAGAAGCGATCCAGCATCGCCGGACACATTATGGAATAGGTAACAACTCTCCCATTTCCGACAACGAGATTCATGAGATTATTAAGACAGCGGTCACTCACGTTCCCTCCGCATTCAATTCGCAGTCTACGAGAATCGTACTGCTACTGGGTGAAAGCCACAAGAAGCTTTGGGAAATCGTAAAAGACACGCTTCGTAAAATCGTCCCCGCCGAAGCCTATAAGGCTACCGAGGCAAAGATAGATAATTCTTTCGAGGCTGGCTATGGCACGGTCCTCTTTTTCGAGGATACGGCGGTAGTAGAAGGCTTGCAGAAGCAATTCCCTTCTTATAAAGATAATTTCCCGGTATGGTCCCAACAGACATCGGCTATGCATCAACTCGCGATATGGACTATGCTGGAAGACGCCGGTTTCGGCGCTTCTCTGCAACATTACAACCCGTTGATCGACGAGGCGGTCGCTAAACAATGGCATATCAATCCGAACTGGAAACTGATCGCCGAGATGCCGTTCGGTACCTCTACGCAAGAACCGGGAGAAAAACAATTCGCCCCATTAGAGGAACGAATTTTAGTATTCAAATAATTATAATTAATGTATATGGAATATGACATAGCAATCATAGGCGGTGGACCTGCGGGTTACACCGCCGCCGAAAGGGCTTCGGAGAATGGATTAAAAACGATCCTTTTCGAGAAGAACGCTATCGGTGGCGTCTGCCTAAACGAGGGATGTATCCCGACAAAAACTCTTTTATACTCCGCCAAGATACTAGACAGTATCAAAAGTGCCTCCAAATATGGTATAGTGGCGATGAAAGACCCAAGTTTCGACTTGGCAAAGATTATCGACCGGAAGAACAAGACCGTCCGTAAACTTACGCTCGGGGTAAAAGCCCGGCTTACGGGTAACGGCGTCACCATCGTAGAAGGAGAGGCACGAATCACCGGAGAGGAGTTTGGAAATATACGGATTCACTGTGATGGAAAAGAGTATTTAGTGAAGAATGTGTTAGTATGTACAGGCTCTGAAACCGTGATCCCTCCTATCAAAGGATTATCTGAGGTCAAGTATTGGACTTCCCGGGAAGCCCTTGATCTCAACGATTTGCCAAAATCGTTAGCGATTATCGGTGGTGGCGTGATCGGAATGGAGTTCGCCTCATTCTTTAACAGTATGGGCGTAAAGGTGAAGGTAATCGAGATGCTACCCGAGATATTAGGGAATATGGATAAAGAAACCTCAGCGATGCTTCGATCCGAGTATAAGAAAAAAGGCGTAGAGTTTTTCTTGAATACCAAAGTTACAGAGGTATCCGCAGAGAAAGTCTTTGTTGAGAAAAACGGCAAGGCAGACACGATTGAAGCCGATAAAATATTGGTGAGCGTGGGCCGCCGTCCGATTACAAAGAGTCTGGGACTAGAAAATCTAGCGATCGAAATACAAGGGGCCGGTGTAAAGGTAAACGAACATATGCTGACTTCCCATCCACATGTATATGCGGCTGGAGATATTACCGGTTTTTCCCTGCTGGCACATACGGCTTACCGGGAAGCGGAAGTTGCCATACACCATATCCTAGGCATACCGGACGAGATGAGCTATAAAGCCATTCCGGCGGTAGTTTATACGAATCCGGAATTGGCGAGCGTGGGTAAGACAGAAGAGGAATTGGTAGCGAATGGGGAAAGTTTCCGTGTTCAAAAGATCCCGATGACCTATTCCGGACGTTTCGTCGCAGAGAACGAGAATGGTAATGGTTTATGTAAACTGATCACGGACGACGAGGATCGTATCATCGGTTGCCATCTACTAGGGAATCCGGCATCCGAGATTATCGTCACCGCCGGAATCGCTGTCGAGAATGGTTATACAGTCGATGAATTTAAGAAAAATATTTTCCCGCATCCGACAGTCAGTGAGATCCTCCACGAAAGTTTATATATCTAATAAAACGCCTAACTAAAACAGTTTCCTGATGCTTTGCATTCACAATACACAAACGGATCCATACTTCAATTTGGCCGCCGAAGAGTATCTGCTCAAGAATTTCAAAGAGAATATTTTCATGCTTTGGCAGAATGAACCATCAATCGTGATCGGTAAGCATCAGGATGTATGGGCCGAGGTAAATCTCAAATTCGTACAAGACCAACAAATCAAGATAGCACGCAGGTTTTCCGGTGGTGGTGCCGTTTACCATGATCCGGGAAACCTGAATCTTACATTTATAGAGACCGGCCAGATTATGCAGACCGACAAATATACCATCCAGATCATGAATTTTCTCAAGACATTGGGAGTACATGTCGAGATGGATGAACGGAAAGGACTAACTATCGGAGGATTTAAAATATCGGGTAGCGCACAGAGTATCCATAAGAATCGGTATATGCACCATGCTACCTTATTGTTTTCCACCGATCTGGATAGGCTCGTCACCTCCTTGAAAAGTACATCCCGTCAAACACCAGAGAAAACAGGAGGCAAACGATCGACATTCGTTAAATCTGTACGGAGTCCGGTCACGAATATCAGCGCTCATCTTCCGGCATCTATCTCCATCCAGCATTTTAAGAAAGCGCTTCTTTATTATTTCACGATCAATAATCCGGGCATACAGGATTATTCCTTCACGCAAGCAGACTTGGAAGCCATCTATAGGCTTAAAGAGCAGAAATATGCTACAGCCAGCTGGAACTTTAACACTTATACACTATAATACAGAAACTTACCTTCTTAATCTTTGTTCTTATTATATACCGTTTGTAGAGACGGGGTACGCCCCGTCTCCCACTATATGACAGTAATTAAAAAATCAAAATATGGCTACATTTGAGATAAAGATGCCTAAGTTGGGCGAAAGTATTACAGAAGGAACCATCATCTCATGGTCGGTAAAGGTAGGTGATACCGTAGAGGAAGATGATGTCCTTTTCGAAGTAAGCACAGCGAAAGTAAGCGCTGAGATTCCATCCCCCGTTGAGGGAAAAGTAAAACAACTTCTTTTTAATGAGGGAGACACCGTAGCGGTCGGTACAGTCGTAGCGATCCTTGAGATCGAAGGTGAAGGAGAGGATAACGGAGCTCAGCCGGAAACCTCGGAGGCTACTCAACCGAAAGAACAAGTCCCCGCTCCCGCCTCAGAGGAATTATCAAAGAATTCCCAAGAGGAAGATCGTTGGTATTCTCCCGTAGTATTGCAATTAGCGAAAGCTGCCGGTGTATCGCAAGATGAACTGGATCATATTCCGGGTACCGGATATCTGGGACGTCTCAGTAAGAAAGATATTCAAACGTATATCGATCACAAAAATAAAGGTACGGAAATGCCGAAACCGAAACAGGCTCCTGTTTCTTCCATGCAGCAAACGGCTACGAGCACGCCGATAATTACGGTAGCGCCGCCGACCGCTCCTTCCATGCCTATGACAGCGGCCACTCCATCCGCTCCACTCGCTCAAGGAGACGAGGTGAGAGAAATGGATCGTGTACGTAAGATCATTGCGGACCATATGGTATTATCGAAAAAAGTATCTCCGCATGTGACGTCGGTTATCGAGGTAGACGTGACCCGACTGGTTAACTGGCGTAAAAAAGTGAAGGATCAATTCTTCAAGCAAGAAGGCATCAACCTAACTTATATGCCGGCTATTACCGAAGCGACCGCCAAAGCGTTGAAAGCCTATCCATTAGTAAATTCATCTGTGGACGGTTACAATATCATCCTAAAGAAGCCTATTAATATAGGTATAGCGGTTTCCTTAAACGACGGAAATTTAATTGTCCCGGTTATACACGATGCCGATAAGCTGAACCTAAGTGGCCTCGCCTCACAAATAGATACCTTGGCGGCTAAAGCCCGTGAGAATAAGCTCGCCCCGGATAGCATCCAAGGCGGAACGTTCACGATTACGAATTTCGGAACCTTCAAGAGTCTGTTCGGCACCCCGATCATCAATCAGCCTCAAGTAGCGATCCTAGCCGTCGGTTATATCGAGAAGAAGCCTGCGGTAGTAGAGACGCCCGAGGGAGACACGATCGCTATCCGTCACAAGATGTACCTCTCACTCTCCTACGACCATCGTATCGTGGACGGAGCTTTGGCGGGAGCCTTTTTACGTTCCATCGCCGACGAACTAGAGAATTGGAACGCTTAATACATTATTATAATAGAACAACATGAAAAAGTATGATATAAAAACAACAGATAAGGAGACTCTCAGGAAATGGTTTTACCTTATGACGCTCGGAAGGGCGATCGATGAGAAGGCTCCCTCCTATTTATTGCAATCTCTCGGCTGGTCTTATCATGCCCCGTATGCCGGGCACGACGGGATACAACTCGCCATGGGACAAGTATTCGATAAGGATACGGACTTTCTCTTCCCCTATTACCGGGATATGTTGACGGTTCTCTCGGCGGGAATGACTGCCGAGGAGATCATCCTGAACGGTATCTCCAAGGCGACCGATCTGACCAGTGGCGGCCGCCACATGTCTAACCACTTCTCTAAGATGGAATGGCATATCGAGAACGTTTCTTCCGCTACGGCGACTCACGATCTCCATGCCGCCGGCGTGGCACGGGCGATGGTTTACTATGGACAGAAAGGCGTAGCGATTACCTCGCACGGTGAATCGGCCGCTTCCGAAGGCTATGTGTATGAGGCAATCAATGGCGCCAGCAATGAGCGACTGCCGGTTATCTTTGTCTTCCAAGACAATGGATATGGTATCTCTGTCCCCAAAAAGGACCAGACGGCCAATCGTAAAGTTGCCGATAACTTCTCTGGCTTCAAGAATTTACGTATTATCCATTGCAATGGAAAAGACGTGTTCGATTCCATGAATGCCATGACCGAGGCCAAAGAGTACGCGATCGCCAACCGGACTCCCGTGATCGTTCAGGCCAATTGCGTACGGATAGGCTCCCACTCAAACTCCGATAAACATACCTTGTATCGTGATGAGAACGAGCTTACCTATGTAAAGTCCGCCGATCCTTTATACAAATTCCATCGCATGCTGATTCGTTACGGACGTTTCACCGAGGAAGAATTGAAAGAGATCGCGGATCTAGCGGCTAAAGACCTGAAAGCCGCCAATCGGAAAGCGATGGCCGCCCCCGATCCCGATCCGTCTACCGTCAAGGATTACGTCCTCCCGGAACCTTATCAACCTCAAAAATACAAAGAAGGTGTTCAAAACGAGGAAGGAGAGAAAGAAACGCTAGTTACGGCGATCAACAAGACGTTGAAAGCGGAGTTCCGGCACAACCCGGATACGTTTATCTGGGGACAGGATGTAGCCAATAAAGAAAAGGGTGGCGTATTCAACATCACGAAAGGCATGCAGCAAGAATTCGGTATCGAGCGAGTCTTCAACGCCCCTATCGCCGAGGATTATATCGTAGGGACAGCGAACGGTATGTGCCGCTTTGACCCGAAGATCCATGTAGTGATCGAGGGCGCAGAATTCGCCGATTACTTCTGGCCGGCCGTCGAGCAATACGTGGAATGTACGCATGAGTATTGGCGCAGCAACGGGCAATTTACCCCAAACATCACTTTGCGCCTAGCCTCCGGAGGCTATATCGGAGGAGGGCTTTATCATTCCCAGACCATTGAGGGCACATTGACCTCATTACCCGGTGCCCGGATTGTTTATCCCTCTTTCGCGGATGATGCCGCCGGACTGTTGCGGACGAGTATGCGTTCTAAAGGCTTTACGCTCTATCTGGAACCGAAAGCGCTCTACAACGCGGTAGAAGCCTCCACCTTTGTCCCCGAGGATTTCGAGGTTCCGTTTGGGAAAGCCCGTATCCGCCGTCCGGGAAAAGATCTGACGATCATCACTTATGGCAATACGACCCATCTTTGCCTCAACGTAGCCGAGCTTCTTTACAAAGAAAAAGGCTGGGAACTGGAGGTTATCGATCTTCGTACCTTGATACCATTGGATAAAGAGGCGATCTTCAACTCGGTGAAGAAAACCAGTAAAGTATTGATCGTACATGAGGACAAGGTCTTCTCTGGCTTCGGAGCGGAAATTGCCGGCATCATCGGCTCGGAACTATTCCAGTACTTGGATGCTCCGATCCAACGGGTAGGTTCCCTATTCACTCCGGTTGGTTTCCATCCGGTCTTGGAACGGGCCATCCTCCCCAACGAGGAGACCATCTATCATGCGGCAAAAGAACTGCTGCTTTATTAGATCCACATTCGTTAAATCTTTAAAAGCATCACAATGAAAACAGGATTATTTTACGGAACGGGCACAGAGAAAACAACCTTTGTCGCCAATAAAATAAGAAAAGCTTTCGGGGAGGATCAGATCGATATCATCCCTATTGAAAGCGCATGGAAAAGAGATTTCGAGGCTTACGACCATATAATCGCAGGAACCTCTACTTGGTTCGATGGCGAACTTCCCACCTATTGGGACGAGATCATCCCGGAACTGGTCACTTTAGACCTTAAAAATAAGAAGGTCGCTATTTTCGGTCTTGGAGATCAAACGAATTATCCGGATAATTTCGCCGATGGAGTCGGCATACTGGCGGACGCTTTCACCTCCTGTGGAGCGACTTTAGTAGGCGAGACCTCTTCGGATGATTATTTCTTTAATGCCTCCAAAGCCTTGAAAAATGGCAAACTACTTGGCTTAGTCCTCGATTTGGAAAACCAACCGGATCAAACCGACAAACGAATCGAGCGATGGGTGAAGCAATTGAAGGAGGCGTTTGGATAAAGAAGAATGCATCTTAAACTCGTAAACGAGAACTAAACAGAAAGCGTAACGAATCACTCCACGGGTTTGTTACGCTTTCAGTCTATACGCCTGTCTTTCATACACATACTGTGCCAGCATCTGCCATCGCCTTGGCACAGCTGTGCCACACTGATGGCATACCCGTGCCATAGTGATGGCAAGCCCGTGCCACGCCGATGGCAAAGCTGTGCCACCTAGATGGCAAACATACTTTATTAGCGAGACGCTAATTAGTTAAACATTTGACTAATCCGAGAAAAAACGCTATCTTCGCGCCCAGCAAGTTTAAAAGAATTATAAGTAATGGTAGAAGGTAAAGAATTCCGGGAACTTATGTTACAAGTTGTCCGCACACGCATGGCATTTCGTCGGTCTATGCAACGAACGCTGAAAAAGAACAACGCCGGTATAACATTTGAGATGCTTCAAATCTTGAGTTGCCTATGGCACGAACAAGGTATCACCCAACAGGTCTTGGCAGAGAGAACGGCAAAGGATAAGGCTTGTCTGACAAACCTAATGAACAATTTAGAGAAGAAAGGCTACGTCCATCGGAAAGAAGATCCCGAGGACCGGAGGAACAAACTGGTTTTCCTAACCCCGGAAGGAGAAGAATTCAAAAAGCAAATTCGCCCGATCCTTGATCAGGTTTATGTACATGCGGAGCATATTATCGGAATAGAGAACGTAGAAACCATGTTATCCGAATTAAAAGCAGTACATAATGTCCTTGAGAATATATAAAAAGCACGTATTGAGCCTCTTTTGTATGACGGTCGCTACATTTCCGGCAATCGCCCAAACGGATTCGCTCTTCTTGACCATCGACCAGCTTTTTGAGAGAGGCGTACGGCACAGTCTGCAGATCCAAGCAGACATCTTAAAAGAATCGATAGCGCGAGAGAGAACGCATACGGCCCGTTCCGCACAATTACCAGACCTGCAAATCGGCTTGAAAGGTGGATATGTAGGGCAACCGATCCTCTTTGAGCAAGGGCTTGCCCACCCGACTCGCCCGGAAGCGCCCGATTGGTCCCAGAACTATGCCATCGACCTTACCCAACCGATATACCAAGGCGGTAAAATCCGGTATTCCATCCGGAAAGCGGATCTGGAGAAAGAAGTCGCCTCTTTACAAACGCTCACAGACCAGAGTGAGATCAAGCTCAGTCTATTAAATCAATACATCGGTCTTTTCAGCCTGTTTAAACAACGTGAGGTGCTTTCCCGTAATATCGAGGAATCGGAACGCCGCCTGCAAGATATCCGGCGTATGAAAAAAGAGGGACTGATAACCAATAACGACGTATTAAGAAGCGAGATGCAATTAACCAACGACCGCCTATCCTTGCAAGAAACGGATAATAGCCTCATACTGGTATCACAGCAATTGGATATCCTGATCGGTCTCGATGAGAATCTGTTGCTCAAGCCAGACACCACGTTACTGGACCAAACCGTATCTTTAGAAACTTACGAAGATTATGTAGCCCAAGCCTATTCCAATGATCCGGCGATACGTCTACTCCGGAAACAAACAGAGTTAGCCCAAAACGATATACGTTTGACTAAAGCCTCATCGCTACCCAGCCTATCGCTATATGCGTCGAACACATTGGCACGTCCAGTCTCCCGAACATTAGCGGATATGTACAATAACAACTGGAACATAGGTCTGTCGCTCTCCTACCCTTTATCCTCTTTATATAAAAACAACCATAAGATAAAGGAAAGCAAATGGATGGTCTCGTTACATAAAAACGAGGAGGAACAGAAAAAACAGAAAATCCGTATAGAAGTGCGCACCGCGTTCTTACGTCATAAGGAAGCTCTACAAGAAGTGGAAGCCTTGAAGTTATCCGTACGGCAAGCTCAAGAGAACTACAGGATCATGCAAAACCGGTATTTAAACCAATTGGCGATCCTAACCGACTTACTCGACGCGAACTCGGTTCTCCTCAACGCGGAGCTACAGCTCACGAATACCCGTACCCACGTGATTTACACTTACTATCAACTACAGAAGGCTTGCGGCCGTCTCTAAAAAGAAACAACGACTATGGCAAACGAATTAAAAGAGAAACATCAAAGACTAAAGAAAGTAAGGACACGGAATATAGTATTAAACTCCATATGTATCCTTTTAGCCGGTTCCGGCATTTGGTGGACAGCCAATTATTTCTGGCGTTACATCAATTATGAGGTGACAAACGATGCCTTTGTGGACCAATATATCGCCCCACTAAATATACGTGCCTCCGGCTACATAAAAGAGGTCCGTTTCAAGGAACACCAGTACGTTCACCAAGGGGACACACTTCTCATATTGGACGATCGGGAATATCGGATCAAGGTAAAAGAGGCAGAGGCCGCGTTGATCGACGCCCAAGGATCACAAGACGTACTTCGTTCCGGTATCGAGACCTCCCATACGAACATCGCCGTACAAGACGCCAACATCGCCGAGGCTAAAGCCAAGCTTTGGCAATTGGAACAGGATTATCACCGATTTGAGCGGCTGCTGAAAGAAGAATCGATCCCCGAGCAACAATACGAGCAATCCAAGGCCGCTTTCGAGGCGGCGCAAGCCCGATATCAGGCGTTGGTGGAACAAAAGAAAGCCGCTTTCTCCCAATTCACCGAAACCAGCAAGAAGACAACAGGAGCCGAGGCGGCGATCTTACGAAAAGAAGCGGATCTAGATTTAGCGAGGTTAAACCTTTCCTATACCGTTATAACCGCCCCTTACGACGGTCATGTAGGCAGACGGACCTTAGAGCCCGGACAATACGTGCAAGCCGGACAAACGATATCCTACCTCGTACGAGATAAAGACAAATGGATCACGGCCAATTACAAGGAGACCCAGATCCCCCACATCTATATCGGGCAGAAAGTACGTATCAAGGTAGACGCGTTGCCGGGAAAGATATTCAACGGGGAGGTAACCGCAATCTCCGACGCCACAGGCTCCAAATACTCATTAGTCCCGACCGATAATTCCGCCGGAAACTTCGTCAAGGTACAACAACGTATCCCGGTACGGATAGACTTGGAAAATCTATCGCAAGAAGATACGCAATATTTAAGAGCAGGCATGATGGTTGAAACAGAAGCCTTACGCAAATGATCACGATGAAAGAGCTTGGGGCACCGATCCGCCAATGGGTGCCGGACTGGTTAGGATTGATCTGTATCTTCATCGTTATCCTTCCGGTCACGATGCTAAACGGCTCGTACACCGGCAGTATGCTGGAGGTATCAAACACGCTAGGCACGAACACCGAGGATATAACCATGGGATATTACGCGGCAGCGGCGGGAATGGCGGTATCCTATCCGATTATCCCGAAGATACTGGAAGCCTTCTCCATCAAATTCTTATTGTTGGCGGATTTAGTCGCCCAGTTCTTCCTAAGCTGGATCTGTGCCCGCTCCCAGAACGCCGACATATTGATCGTCTGTAGTTTCGCGATCGGTTTCCTGAAAGGGTTTCTCATGCTGTGGTTTATCCGGTACGCGCAAAAGATATTCAGCCCTAAAAATATACGTAGCCAATTCTATTCTTACTTCTATCCTTTTGTTTTCGGAGGGGGACAAGCATCCATGCTTGTTACCGCACAGTTAGCCTACCATTACGACTGGAAATATATGTATTACTTCATGATGCTAATGATTTTATTGGCCATAGTAATGGTAATCATCTGCTTCCGCCATAACCGGCCGATCAAGTCCATCCCCTTGGCCGATCTACACATCCGGGAAATGTTCATCATATCCATCGGATTGTTAATGCTTATGTATGTCATTAATTACGGGAAAGTACTCGACTGGATGGCATCCCCCAAGATTTGCCTTTATATCATGATCGCCCCGATATTGATCGCTTTATTTATTTGGTATCAATATCATTCGGAACGTCCGTACGTGAATCTGGCGCCTTTATACCAGCCGAAAGCCATTATCGGTTATTTCTATATGATGCTTGTCATGTTTTTCAGTACTTCGACTACCTTGTTGACCAGCTACCTGACCAGTATCTTAAAGGTAGACAGCACTCATACCTATTCCCTTTATACTTATTTGCTTCCGGGATATGTCTTGGGGGCGTTCATCTGTTTTTGGTGGTTCCGGTGGCAACGTTGGCGGTTTCGTTTCTTGATAGCGGGAGGAATGAGTTGTTTCGTCCTGTTCTTCGGGAGCCTTTATTTCGGGATCTCACCGGATAGCAGATACGAGATGCTCTACTTTCCTATATTCCTCAGGGGATTGGGCATGATGGTTCTTATCATAGCTTTCGCCTTATTTGCCGTGGAAGATTTAAATCCTAAATATTTATTGTCAAACGCTTTCTTTCTCATCATTTTCCGTTCAGTATTATCCCCCATCATGGCGACTTCTTTTTACAGTAATATACTATATCGCTTGGAACAAAAATATATGTATTCCTTATCAGAAACCGTTACGCTGGCCGATCCTCTAGCCGCCTCACGCTATAACCAAGCGCTTGGCAATGCCTTGACCCAAGGGCATCCCTACGACGAGGCAGCGCAAATGGCTACCAATACACTCTATAATACGTTACAGCAACAAAGCTTATTATTGGCGTTAAAAGAGATACTGGGGTATTTATTAGTCATCTCCTTATGCATAGCGATCGTATCCCGCTTTATCCCATTCCATAAAACCATCCGTGTTACATTCGCCAAGACAGGAGATGATATGGTTTGATCAAACTATGCCCGGCTGCAAATCTATCAGCCGGCATCTGCCTTTTTGTCATTTATAGTTTATCCGAAACATTTTGGCATTCGTTTTGTATAGGAATAGGCGGATCTTGAGAATGATCAGGATCAGGAATACGCACAAAATAACAATAAAAATAATAAGATATTCAGACTATGAGCAGTAAACAAGGTAACATCGGAGTAACATCGGAAAACATCTTTCCGATTATCAAGAAGTTCTTATACAGTGATCACGAAATCTTCCTTCGTGAACTTGTTTCTAATGCGGTAGACGCTACCCAGAAGTTAAAAACGCTTTCTTCCGTAGGCGAGTTTAAAGGCGAACTCGGCGATTTGACCGTACAGGTTAAGTTCGATGACAAAACGATCACGATCTCTGACCGGGGTATCGGTATGACGGCCGAGGAGATCGATAAGTACATCAACCAGATCGCTTTCTCTGGCGCCGAGGAGTTCGTTGAGAAATACAAGAACGACGCCGCTTCTATCATCGGTCACTTCGGTCTTGGTTTCTACTCCTCTTTCATGGTTTCCAAGAAAGTAGAGATCGTGACGAAATCGTACAAAGAAGGCGCTGTTCCCATGAAATGGAGCTGCGACGGTACGCCGGAATACTCCTTGGAGGAAACGACGAAAGAGGATCGCGGTACCGATATTATCCTGTATATCGACGACGAGAATAAAGATTTCTTGAACAAGGATAAGATCAATGGCTTATTGACAAAATACTGCCGTTTCTTACCGGTTCCTATTGCGTTCGGCAAGAAGCAAGAGTGGAAGGATGGCAAATATGTAGATACGGACGAAGATAACGTAATCAACGACACCAAACCGGCATGGGTTCGCAAACCGGCCGATATGACCGACGAGGATTACAAGAAGTTCTATCGTGACTTATATCCTATGACGGATGAGCCGTTGTTCTGGATTCACTTGAACGTAGACTATCCGTTCAACTTGACCGGTATCTTATATTTCCCTCGCATCAAGAGCAATATCGACTTGCATCGTAACAAGATCCAGTTATATTGCAACCAAGTATTCGTTACGGATTCCGTAGAGGGTATCGTTCCTGAGTTCTTGACATTATTGCATGGTGTATTGGATTCGCCGGATATCCCGTTGAACGTATCCCGTTCCTATTTGCAAAGCGATCAGAACGTGAAGAAGATCTCCAACCACATCACGAAGAAGGTGGCAGACCGCTTGGAAGAGATCTTCAAGAACGACCGCCCGCAGTTCGAGGAGAAATGGGATAGCTTGAAACTATTCATCCAATATGGTATGTTGACTGATGAGAAGTTCTACGACCGTGCGGTTAAGTTCGCCTTATTCAAGGACGTCGAAGGCAAATACTTCACTTTCGAGGAATACAAGAACTTAATCAAGGACAACCAGACAGACAAAGAGGGTAACTTAATCTATCTGTATACCACCAATAAAGACGAGCAATACAGCTATATACAAGCCGCAAAGGACAAAGGTTACAGCGTCTTGGAAATGGACGGACAATTGGATGTACACTTGATCGGACAATTGGAGCAGAAGTTCGAGAAGAGCCGCTTCGTTCGTGTGGATAGCGATACGATCGATAACCTGATCCGCAAGGAAGACTCGAATAAGGTAACCTTGAGCGAGGAGCAGAAAATGGCCATGCAGGAAGTATTCAAGAGTCAGATGCCGAAATTGAACAAGACCGAGTTCTACGTAACATTCGAGGCATTGGGCGAAAACGCGAACCCTGTCATGTTGACACAAAGCGAGTATATGCGAAGAATGCGTGAGATGTCCGCTATGCAACCGGGTATGTCTTTCTATGGCGAGATGCCGGATAGCTTCAACTTCGTATTGAATACGGATCATCCGTTGATCAAGAAAGTATTAACTGAAGAGGAGCAAGCTTGCGACGAGAAGTTAAAACCGATCCTTAGCGATATCAAAGGGTGGGAGGCTCGTCAAGCCGACTTACGTGAGGCTCAAAGCAAAAAGAAAGAAGATGAGATCACGGCGCAAGAGAAAGAGGATATGACCAACACCAACCATAAGCTGGATGAGCTTCGTGAGCAACGCAACCAAGTTCTCGCCGAGTACGCCGGTACGAACAAGACAGTTAGTCAGTTGATCGACCTTGCTTTGTTAGGAAACGGTATGCTGAAGGGAGAGGCCTTAAGCCAATTCATCAAACGTAGCGTAGAACTGATCGGATAAACCAATCCTCACATATATAAAAAACCGTTCCTTCTCGGGGGAACGGTTTTTTTAGTTTCAGCCCACGACATCCTCGACCACTTTCCGCAACCTATCCAAGTTCATCTCGCCGGATTGTCTCCACAAAGCCTCCCCTTTCCGTAGCAGGATAAAAGTAGGAATCGATTCCACCGTATACAAATCGGCAAGAGCGCTCTCCTCCTCGATATTGATTTGTACCACTTCTAATTTTCCTTTCTCCAATTCCTTGAACTCCTTCACGATCGGCATCATTTTCTGGCAATGAGGGCACCAATCCGCATAAAACTCAGCCATGACCAAAGCACCAGTCTCCATAACGGTCTTATTCCGCTCTTCCCTATTCAATTCTTTCTCTTTCATAACATCTTCTGTTTTAATTGTATTGATAACTCAACAATACGAAAAAACAAAATGTTTATGTTTCTAAAGAAATACTTCTTACATTTGGAGAAGAAAAACAGATTGGGTTCATATGAGGAAAATAACAGTTATCATAGCCTTATTCCTTGCTGCCATTCAGATTGTTTCCGCCCAGAAAGTAGGGTTGGTACTCAGTGGCGGCGGTGCCAAAGGAGCGGCACATATCGGAGTGATCAAGGCGCTGGAAGAAAATAATATACCGATCGATTACATTACCGGTACCTCCATCGGGGCGATTATCGGTAGTTTATACGCCATGGGATATTCCCCCGAGGAGATGCTGGAGCTGATGCTTTCCAAGGAGTTCTCCTATTGGCAAACAGGTACGGTGGAGGAGCAATATACCTATTATTTCAAGGAGCCTTACCCGACCCCGGAATTCGCGCATTTCTCCATCGATATGTCCGATTCCCTACAGATCAAGGCTAGCTTCTTACCGCAAAGCTTGATCAATCCCATACAGATGAATCAGGCGTTCATGGCCTTGTTCTCGCAGGCGACGGCAAAGGCGGGGTGGAATTTCGACAACCTGTTTGTCCCTTTCCGTTGCGTGGCCTCGGATATATATACTAAAAAGCCGATCATCTTTAAGAATGGGGATCTGGGAGACGCCGTACGTGCCTCCATGACTTTCCCGTTTTTCTTCCAGCCCATATGGAAAGACAGTATTCCTTTATTCGATGGAGGTATCTACGATAATTTCCCGGTAGGCCCGATGAAAGACGCGTTCCACCCGGATTTCATTTTCGGATCGACGGTATCGGGAGGGAATAAAAAGCCTTCGGAGAATCCTTATAACCAGATCGAGACCATGATCATGCAAAAGACCGATTACGAGGTACCGGAGGAAGATGGCATGATGATTAAATTCAGTTTTCCCACCGTCTCCTTATTGGATTTCCAGAAAGGTAAGGAGCTTATGGACATCGGGTATAAACGTACCCTTTCCATGATCGACTCCATCAAGCAACGGGTTCCCCGGGAAGTGCCTTTAAATGAGGTTACCGAAAGAAGAAAAGCCTATAAAGAGAACCTTCCCCCGCTGATCTTCCGCAATATTTACGTGACGGGCGTATCCGAGGCCCAGCGTAAATACATAGAGGCCCAATTACACAGGGATATCAATAACGAGTTCTCCATGGAAGAGTTCAAGCGGGCTTATTTCAAGATGCTGACCTATTCCAAGATTAGGGAAATCATGCCGCATGCCGTTTATAACCGGAAAGAGAAGAAATTCGATCTTTACCTGGACGTGAAGATGAAAGAAGAGATCACGGTTGGCTTCGGTGGAAACGTATCGTCTCATCAAGCGAATCAATTATACCTAGGATTGGGGTATCAATATCTGGGACGGTTCGCCGCCGACGTAAACTCGAACTTTCAAGTGGGTAACTCCTTTAGTGGTGTCATGTTGAGTGGCCGGATGTACCTGCAAACGCAAATCCCCACTTATTTAAATTGGCAAGGAGTCTTCTCGGACAAGAAATACACGGAAAGCCAATCCCTCTTTTATGAGGATATAGTGCCCGCCATGATTAAGCAGAAAGAACTGTACATGAAACTAAAATTAGGCTTCCCCTTCCTCAACCACGCGAAAGCGGAGATCGGGTTCGCCTACGGACGGTTGAACGATTTCTATTTGCAGAGCACCACGATACCTTTCCCGAACGCCTCTTTCGACCATAGCTGGTACGATTTATTCAGCGGCTCGTTAAGTATCGAGCAAAACTCACTCAACACCAAACAATACCCGATAAGCGGAAAACAGCAATTCCTAATCGCCCAATACGTAACCGGTACGGAGAAGTATACCCCATCCCCCACTTCCGCCACGACGGAAGCCCCGATTGGTCGCAAAGTGCATAGCTGGCTGCAACTGAAAGGGCGCTGGAACCAATACCAGACGCTGAGCAACCGTTTCAACTTAGGTTATTTGGCGGAAATGGTCATATCCAGCAAGAACCTCATGAATAACTATACGGCTAGCGTATTACAGGCCCCGGCGTTTACCCCGACACCCCATAGCGAGATTGTATTCAACGAGGCGTTCCGGGCGAACCAATATGTGGCTTTTGGGCTTTCCCCGATCTTGAAGTTAAGCAAGCTTCTGCACTTCCGGTTGGATATGTATGGCTTCGCTCCACTCTATGAAATACAAAAGACGGTGCCGGAAAACAACCCGTATGTCGGAATCCCGCATTATGGTAAGTTTTTGCACTCGTTTAATTATATGGGTGAAGCGGCGGTCGTATTGCAATTGCCATTCTTATGTATCAGTCTGTACGCCAACGGATACAGTTATCCGAAGGAGAATTTCAACTTTGGCTTAAACATTGGTTACCTGATCTTCAATCCAAAAATGTTAGATTAAATTCGCAAAAAAGTAGTCGAAACGTTTGCATATTTAAAACAAAAACGTACCTTTGCACTCGCAATCACGAAACAATGGCCGCGTAGCTCAACTGAATAGAGTAGCTGACTACGGATCAGCCGGTTACAGGTTTGAATCCTGTCGCGGTCACCATTCGAAGATAGCAATAGAATATATCTTGGCTCCTTAGCTCAACTGAATAGAGCATCTGACTACGGATCAGAAGGTTAAAGGTTTGAATCCTTTAGGAGTCACTTGAATATTCAAATTCATTTACAGATTGGCTCGCTAGCTCAACTGAATAGAGCATCTGACTACGGATCAGAAGGTTATAGGTTTGAATCCTATGCGAGTCACTTGAGAATCCTTATTTCATCCAGCGTCTTCGGAAGCAATGAAATAAGGATTTTTTCAATTTCTACCGGTCGTATCATTATTATTCATATATTCGCAGTTAATACAAAGAATATTTTATTTAAGATAAAAGGTAAACACTTGAAAGCACACTATAAAACTTCTATAGCCATAAGTCTAATCGTCATTATCGTATTAGTGATCTTACGTACTACTGTTACCGGACAAGATAGCATCAAATTCATCGACAATACCGATGATCAGCCAATCGATCAACAAAACAGCGACTCTATAGACCTTCGTTATTCCAATGAGTACCAAAGTTGGAAACAAACCTCGGACACGACTTTCCGCAGTTTGTTTAATGGGAACCAACAAGCTGATATCTTGGCCGAACATCCCGGAATGATGGTATTATGGGCAGGATACGCTTTCTCCAAAGATTATCTAAGTCCCAGAGGGCATATGTATTCCATAGAAGATCTATACAAAAGCCTGCGGACCGGCGCTCCCATGACCCCGACGAGTGGTCCCCAGCCTGCCGCATGCTGGGCATGTAAAAGTCCGGACATACCCCGCTTATTAACGACCACCAATGCCAAGACCTTATATAAGAAGAAATGGGCGGAGCTAGGCAACGAGATCGTGAATCCAATCGGATGCGCAGACTGCCATGAGCCGCAGAGCATGGGATTGCGCGTGACCCGCTCATTCTTGAAAAGTGCCTATAAGCGCAACGGATTACGTATAGAGGACGCAACCGAGCAAGAGATGCGATCTCTAGTATGCGCCCAATGCCACGCCGAATATTATTTCCAAGGAGAAGATCGTATACTAGCCTTACCTTGGGATCAAGGTTATACAGTAGAAAATATAGAAGCCTATTACGATAGCATAAACTTCACCGATTTCACCCATAAATTAAGCCGGGCACATTTGATAAAGGCGCAACATCCGGATTTCGAGTTATTCCAGATGGGCATTCACGGGCAAAGAGGCGTTTCCTGCAGAGAATGCCATATGCCTGCTATCGGGGAAGATGAGAACCGGTACAACAACCATCATATCAAAAGCCCGTTGGCGATGATAGACCGTACTTGCCAAGCCTGCCACCGGGAAAGTGAGGAGACCTTACGCAAGGATGTTTATGAACGGCAAAACAAAGTCTACGCCATACGCATGCGTGTAGAGGAAGAATTGACAAAAGCCCATATAGAAGCGAAATTCGCTTGGGACAAAGGCGCTACGGAATCTCAAATGAAAAACGTATTAAAACTGCTCCGGCAGGCACAATGGCGTTGGGACTTCGCCGTGGCCTCACACGGGGCGGCTTTCCACGCGCCCCAAGAAGTCACACGTATCTTGGGCAGCGGACTCGATAAGTCTACCCAAGCCCGCATCCAGATCATGAAGGTCTTAGCGCAGCTAGGCTATACCCAAGACGTTCCGATGCCGGATATCTCCACGAAAGCGAAAGCCCAGCAATATATCGGCCTCGATATGGAAGCCGAGCAACAGGCCAAACAAAAGTTTTTAGAAACCGTCATCCCCCAATGGCAGGAAGAAGCGAGGGCCAATAAACGATTCATCGAAGGTAATTAAGTTCTTTCCTCCAGCTCCAACCCCGGGGTATAAGGTAGCGAGATCGTAAACTTACTACCTACACCAACCTCGGATTCAAGCGATATGCTTCCATGAAACGTATGAACGATACTCTGGCAGATCGCTAACCCCAAGCCTGTACCTTGGGCAAACTCATCTAGTTTCTGGAAACGCTCGAATACCTTTTCCTTTTTATCATCAGGAATGCCCTTACCCGTATCTTTCACGGAAATAAGGATCGATTTTCCATCTGCGCTAAGTTCGTATCCGATCTCGATATATCCCTTAGCGGTAAACTTCACCGCATTATTAATGAAATTGGTACAAACCTGCGTCAACCGGAAATGATCCGAACGGATGATAAGAGGTTCATGGGGAACCCTTATCTTTAACTCCACTCCCTCCGGCATCATCAATTGATGCGTATGGAAGATATCTCCCATCAGTTTACTCAGATCGAGGTTCTCATAAGAGAAAGACATGCTACCGGATTCTATGCGTGATAGATCCAAGATATCGTTGATCAGCTTAAGCAACAGGTCACTGTTTTTGGTAATCAGATCTATAAACTCCGCCTTTTCCTCCGGTTCCAAAGGCATATCCGAATTGAGCAATTGGGAGAAGCCTACGATCGCATTCAGAGGCGTACGTATCTCATGGCTCATATTCGCCAGAAAGACTAATTTCATCCGATCGGATTCCTCCGCTTTCTGGCGGGCGGCTATAAGGCTATTCTCCGTATCTTTTATCCGCTGGATATTCAAGCATAAGCCACTTACCTCAACAGCTTCGTCACCGGAAACCGAATCTTTCTCATTCTTATTTTGGGCATAGCGAAATTCCCACCACTCATACCCCTTCTTATTAAAGTTACAACGACGTTGCGTCACTTTCCGGGAAAGAAAGCCACTATCCAGCAGATTCCGGTCTCGAAGGAAATTATCCAGTTCTTCAGGATGTATAGCATCCTGAAACTCCTCGATTTTCATCGGTACACAGGGCATACCTAAATAATGGTAGAATCTATTATCAAACTCGAATACCCCTTTGCTATACCGAAAAGCGAAAATGTTGCCGCTATCCAACGCAAAAGAAAGAAAAGTCTTCTCCCTTTTTAACTTCTCCTGCGCATCCTTCTTATGTAAAGCCTCCTGTATATATCGCTTTCTTTGGTAACTAAAAAGCAGAAGCAACATCACCACCAGAATAAAGCCGGCAGCCCATATATAATATTTATATTGAACGACAAACGGCATATTCGCAATAATAGCTCCTTCCGGCAATTTACTACTATCAATGCCCCAACGTTCTAACACACCGTAATCAAAAACATAAGCCTTGTTACTCCCTTCGATTTGCGGAAAATCGGACGGGGGCGTTCCTTTCAAGATAGAGACGACCCGGTTTACAGCCCCCTCTACCTCATCCTTAAAGACAGTGACATACCCGCCAACTACGCCATTCTGATTTCCGATCAACTCATTGATCACGGAGAAACATGGAAAGGCGCTGAGCCGCCCCAACGAGATTGTCATATAATCCCTCTTGGTTGCCAGATACGCTTTATTATAATAATTCTCGCCGAATCCCTTAATCAGGGCATTCGCCGATTTCGTACTGAGTGTGCTTATATACATCGTATCCGGCTTTATCTTAGGTATATCCGATATCGAAATCCCGTTCTTTCCGGATAAACGTACCCGATCCAAGGAATATATATTGTTCACGGCACAAATATCCTGAATCTGCGCATTCATGTCCGCCAGCATCATATTATCCTGAAAGGTATCATCCGAGACTCTTATGACGATGCAATTACCAACAAGCCGCCGTATCAATTCTATATTCCTCTTATAATCCGGTTTATCATAAAAGCCCGTCATATTCGGATATTTCCGGATGATCGGGATATTGGGATAACTAACCCCCATAAACACGACCGGGATCGATTTAGCGAGGGGATGCCTGCTACTTATCAAAGCGTTTAAGGCTTGATCGTCATTGACCAGAATAATATCCGGGTTCCATGTCGATAACCCATTCAGTTTCTTGAATAATTTCTGTCGCTGTTGCTTCTCCGAATATTGCTCACAATCCAAATAAAAAGAATAGACACTCGCATGTATCCCCTTCTTCCGCAATTCACTCGACATGATTTCCTTCATCTTCTCATAGGCGGGAAAATGTTTTTCGTAAGATTGAATCACGAGTATACGCTTCTCCTCCGATAAGTCTGTAGAGGATTTACATGATATACAGGTAACAAAGAGAAATATGATAGATATTATTCCAAATAAGCGCTTAGCTGGCATATCGTTCCTTTAAGGTGTTTTCTATGACTTTACAAAACTAAAGATTTATTTCGTACATTTGAGCATATTTTTCACGAAATACAATCAAAACATCAAATACATGAAACAAGAAATCCAATTAAACGAACACAACAAGCAAGAGTATCCTCCTATGCACACGGCGGAACATATCTTAAACCAGACAATGGTGCGGATGTTCGGATGCCCCCGGTCTAAGAACGCACACATAGAGAGGAAGAAGTCTAAATGCGATTATCTATTGGCGGAGGAGCCTAGCCCAGAGGCCATGGCTGAGGTCGAGAAGAAGATAAACGAGGTGATCGACCGGCACCTACCCGTAACCATCGAGTTCATGCCAAAAGAAAAGGCCGGCGGTATCGTGGATTTAAGTAAATTGCCCGATGATGCCAGCGATACATTACGTATCGTACGCATAGGCGATTACGATGCCTGCGCATGTATCGGATCGCACGTGGCGAATACATCCGAGATCGGACATTTCAAGCTATTGAATTACGACTATGCCGACGGGAGATTACGGCTACGTTTCAAATTGGTATAAAATTTAAAGCAAGCGCAAACGGTCAAATAAAAATATTTTATGTAAGTTTGCAAGCGATTAAAGGAACATTTTAATACAGACATTAAATACAATAGTTATGCAAACAATTGACAATTTCAATTTTGCCGGCAAAAAGGCATTTGTAAGAGTTGACTTTAACGTTCCATTGGACGAAAACTTCAACATCACCGACGACACTCGTATGCGTGCCGCTCTTCCTACATTAAAGAAGATCTTAGCGGATGGTGGTAGCGTAATTATCGGTTCTCACCTAGGTCGTCCGAAAGGCGCTACTGATAAGTTCTCCTTAAAGCACATATTGAAGCACCTTTCTGAGTTGTTAGGCGTAGATGTTCAGTTTGCAAACGACTGTATTGGCGAAGAAGCCGGCGCTAAGGCTGCCGCTTTGCAACCGGGCGAAGCTTTGTTGCTTGAGAACCTTCGTTTCTACGCTGAGGAAGAAGGCAAACCAAGAGGTTTGGCTGAAGACGCTTCCGACGAGGAGAAGAAGGCTGCCAAGAAAGCCGTTAAAGAAAGCCAGAAAGAGTTCACGAAGAGATTGGCCTCTTACGCTGACTGCTATGTAAACGACGCGTTCGGTACCGCTCACCGTGCTCACGCTTCTACGGCTTTGATCGCTGACTACTTCGATACGGACAACAAGATGTTCGGTTATTTGATGGAGAAAGAAGTGAAGGCTGTCGATAAGGTTATGAACGACATCCAACGTCCGTTCACCGCTATCATGGGTGGTTCTAAGGTTTCCTCTAAGATCGAGATCATCGAGAACTTGTTGAACAAGGTAGACAACTTGATCATCACGGGTGGTATGACTTATACTTTCACGAAAGCGCAAGGCGGTAAGATCGGTAAGTCTATTTGCGAGGACGATAAGTTGGATCTTGCTCTTGATTTGATCAAGAAAGCGAAAGAAAAAGGCGTAAACTTGGTATTGGCTGTTGACGCTAAGATCGCTGACGATTTCAGCAACGACGCTAAGACTGATTTCGCTCCGGTAGATCAGATTCCTGATGGTTGGGAAGGTCTTGACATAGGTCCGAAGACCGAGGCTATCTACGCTGACGTTATCAAGAACTCTAAGACGATCCTTTGGAACGGTCCTACGGGTGTATTCGAGTTCGAGAACTTTACGCACGGATCTCGCACGGTTGGCGAGGCTATCGTTGAGGCTACGAAGAACGGCGCTTTCTCTTTAGTAGGTGGTGGCGACTCTGTTGCTTGCGTTAACAAATTCGGTTTGGCTAACGGCGTATCTTACGTTTCTACAGGTGGTGGCGCTCTTCTTGAGGCTATCGAAGGTAAGGTTCTTCCGGGTATCGCAGCTGTAAAAGGCGAGGCTTACAAATAATCAGATAAGTAAGTGATTTAATAAAAAATCCCCCGGGACGCTCGAGATATTCGAGATGTCCCGGGGGATTTTCTTTGATTTAGTTCCGTATTAATCTTGTTTCAAGATCAAGGCGGAAGAGGCGCTTACGGTAGTTTTACCCTGTACGGAACCTTTACCGTCCAGATAAATCCGACCGTCTTTACAAACCGGAATCCATGTTCCTTCCGGCAGAGAAACTGTTACCGCCTTCCGGTTCCCGTTAAAGATAACCATAATCTTCTTCCAACTATCCCCGTTCGCATGTTCCCCTAAGGTATACGCTACGACACCGGGCTGGTTCACTTCTTGGAATTGAAGGGCCTCCCTCACTCCCTCGGCCGTGGCGATACGGAAAGCCGGGTGCGACTTACGAAGGGCGATCAAATCCTTGTAATAGTTGAAAACATCCTTGTTTTTTGCCTTTAAAGACCAGTCGATCTCATTGATTGAATCGGGCGATTGATAGCTGTTATGTACGCCTTTCTTATCGTGCAGCAACTCCTCTCCTGCCCGCATGAAGGGTACTCCTTGCGAGGTGAAGATGATGGTCTGGGCCAACTTGCCGAATCGTATCAACTCATCCGGGGTAGCGTCTTTCGGGGCCGAGAGCTTCAACTTATCCATCAAACAAAGATCATCGTGGCAAGAGACATAGTTGATCACTTGCGTAGGCTTGTTCGCATAAGGCGCTTTGCAATATAATATTTGGTTATAGTCGATTTGCGGATGGCGGATAGCGCCTACAATACCGAACTTAATAGACTCCTCGTTACCTTCCGGCTTTCCGGAGGCGAAACCGGCCTGTGTAGTCTCGAATACGCTTCCTTTTAAAGCATCCCGCAGGTCATCGCTAAATACGGCCACATCATTCAGTTTCGGGGCGTTTACCTTGATCGCCCTCTGGTCCTCCGGTAGCGGGGAATCGCTGGCGGTCCAGCCCTCGCCGTATACGAAGATGGAAGGATCTAGTTTAGCTAACTCGGCTTTTACCTCGTTCATGGTCTCTACGTCATGGATGCCCATCAAGTCGAAACGGAAACCATCCACATGGTATTCCTCGGCCCAATATTTCACGGACTCCACGATATAGCGGCGTACCATCGCCCGCTCCGAAGCGGTCTCATTACCACAGCCGGAGGCATCCGAATAGCTTCCGTCCGGTTTATGACGGTAGAAGTAACCGGGGACGGTCAAGCTGAAATTCGACCCGTCACCCACAAAGGTATGATTGTAAACCACGTCCATGATCACACGGATACCATTCCGGTGCAATCCCCGCACCATCTCCTTGAACTCACGGATACGAGCCTCGGGATTGTAAGGATCGGTGGAATAGCTCCCCTCGGGGGCGTTATAGTTCTTGGGATCATACCCCCAATTGTACACATTATCTTGCAAGCGAGTCTCGTCCACCGAGCCATAATCATAGGAAGGAAGGATATGGACATGGGTAACGCCCAACTCCTTCAGATGATCCACGCCGGTAGCCACGCCGCCCGGCCCTTTCGTGCCCTCCTCCGCCAAGGCGAGAAACTTACCTTTATGCGTCACGCCGGAGTTCGCGGCGATCGAGAAATCCCGATGATGCATCTCGTAGATGATAATATCGGAGAAGCTTTTCAACTCGGGAGATTTATCCGCCTCCCAGCCCTCCGGATCGGTAGCCGCCCAATCGATCACGGCCGCACGGTTTCCATTCACCCCGACGGCTTTCGCCCAGATACCGGGAGTCTCATCCAGCCATTTATCGCCGATACGGATCTGGAAGGTATAGAAGGAACCTTTCAGATCCTCGCTCACGGAGATACGCCACGTACCCTTGTCCGAGGATTTCATCGGCAACTGGCGGATAGGCTCCCCTCCCTCACCGGAGGCGTAAAGATTCAAGCGGACTTCTTCCGCCGTCGGGGCCCAAAGGGTGAACACGGATTTCGTGGGGGAATAGAACAACTCCAGATCGTCTCCCTCATAGGAAGGGTATTCATCAAAGGATTTGTATTCTTTCGGTGAGTTGCAGCTAAGCAACAGCGACAGGTATATAGATACCGGAACTAAGTGTCTCGTCATGGCTGATTCAGTAATTTGTTTTCAATCACAAAGATAGAAGATTCGAATCGGATTCGCCAACGAAACAGAAAAGAAGAGGCGAAAAATCTACCGCAAACGTTTTCGCCTCTTTCGTTCATTCATGCTATATTAGAACGGAACCTCGTTGCTGCTACCTTGACTTAGGAAATCAGCTCCCGTCGATGGGATCGGGGGCATCGGGTCTCCACCGTTCATGGTCGAGGAGAATTCCCTTACCGCTATATCTTCCTCTACGTTCATAAACTTGGCGAACTCGCTCTTAAAGCGCAGCCGGACATCCCCCACGGCACCGTTACGATGCTTGGCGATAATGATCTCGGCGAGGCCGATCAAGGAATTTCCCCGCTCGTCTTCCGTAATCTTATAATATTCGGGACGGTGGATGAAACATACCATATCGGCATCCTGCTCGATAGCTCCGGACTCACGCAAATCGGCTAGCTGCGGACGCTTACCTTCCACGCCTTGACGAGCTTCCACACCACGGTTCAACTGCGACAAGGCGATAATCGGGATATTCAACTCCTTCGCCAATCCCTTCAACGAGCGGGAGATCGTACTCACCTCCTGCTCACGGCTACCGAAGTTCATACCGCTAGCGTTCATCAACTGAAGGTAGTCGATAATGATACATTTAATGCCATGCTCACGCACCAGACGACGGGCTTTCGTTCGCAGCTCGAAGACGGACAAGCTCGGGGTATCGTCCACGAAGATCGGGGCGTCGTAAAGCTCCTTGATCTTAAAGTCCAGCTGTTCCCACTCGTAGCTCTCCAAGCGTCCGCTCTTGATCTTCTCGCCCGGTATCTCGCAGACATTCACGATCAGACGGTTTACCAACTGTACGTTACTCATCTCGAGCGAGAACAGGGCGACAGGCGTATTGAAATTCACCGCCATATTCTTCGCCATGGAAAGCACGAAAGCCGTCTTACCCATGGCCGGACGGGCGGCGATAATGATAAGGTCTGAATTCTGCCAACCGGAAGTCATCTTATCCAACCCCTCGAAGCCCGTACGCAATCCGCTCAGACCTTCCTTCTGGAGGGCCGCCTTTTGCAACATCTCCATAGCGTCCTTGATGACGGGGTTGATCTGGGTGACATCCTTCTTTACGTTACGTTGCGAGATCTCGAACAACTTGCCCTCCGCCTCTTGCATCAGGTCCTCTACATCGAGTGTCTCATCAAATGCCTTTCCTTGGATCATCGCCGTGAAAGAGATCAACTCCCTCGCCAGATATTTCTGGGCGATGATACGGGCGTGATACTCGATATGGGCGCTGCTGGCCACCTTGCTGGTAAGTTGAGAGATATAGAACGGTCCGCCTACATCCTCCAATTCTCCCCGTTTCTTCAATTGCTCCGTTACGGTAAGCATATCCACGGGACGTTGGCTCAACGCCAAGTCTACGATAGCGGCATAAATCTTCTCATGCGCTTTCTCATAGAAACATTCCGGCTTCAAGATCTCGCTGACGATCGAGTACGCGTCTTTCTCCAGCATCAACGCACCCAACACAGCCTCCTCTAACTCACGGGCCTGTGGCTGAAGACGCCCCATATCGGGGAGCATCTCCACAGGCTTTTTCCTTCCTCTTCCTGTATTTCTTGTTCCTTCTGCCATCATTCTTTCTATTTGGGGAGTCAAAGGTAATATCTTTTACCCATTTCTGAAAAAGATTCTTTATATTTAGGAATTAAAACCTGTCGAATCATGAAAGCGTATTTTATCGGATTAGTTATCATGGGCGGCTGCCTATTATACGGCTGCCATACCAAACAAAAGAAAGGGGAAAACAGTAGCGACTACTCAGCCGACTCCCAATCCATAGCACGGCAAGATACCCTACCGTTACCGACTGATACCCATGCCGCATCTTCAGTTTCCACGGAAGGATGGACCGCCAAGCAGATACGGGACAGCATAGAATTGTTCTTCGGCAAGGAATACGATACCCTTCCCCCGCATCTCCGGAAGATCCGCAGAAACATGACCTCCCTCTGGAACACGGACGACTCCGTCTTCCTACAGCTTATCATAGCGGAGAAGGAGTATGTGGAGGCTTTCAAGACTTACGTATTCAATTCACCCCTCATCCGGATCGGCGGAGGCCCTTACGACCGGCCACCCGAGGAAGCTATCAGCATGGACACCACCCACTTCTCCATGCGAGTAAGACCAAACGTCTACCCAACCAACATCGAGCGGATCGAGATCGCTATCACCAACCATACCGACCTGGAAGGGATGGGAGGCGAAGAGTATTTCATCGAGCGTTTCGACGGGAGGGCATGGAAAGGAATCCCGCAACCCACCGCCTTCGTCGCTCTCGGCTATCCGATCTTTCCTAACCAGACAAGAGACGATTTCTCGGCCACCTTGCTACCCGAACTCAAGGAAAACCCTCCGGGATTGTACCGGGTGCATAAGAGCGTCAGCACCGGACATGGCACCGGCCTCGTCCATTACCCTTTAACCGCCACATTCTACCTATCCGATAACCCGGAAGATTATGAGGAATACACACGCTTCGCCAGCCGGCTCCACGAGCCTCGCCCCATGGCCGAGTTCAAGGGAGGAAGAGAAGCCATGGCCCGGTCAGCATAGATACCGGGCTCTTCTTCTACTTCAACGAAGAGGGGAAATGCGGGATTGAATAAACGGCCAGTACTGCCTAAGAAGTATTGGAGTACTTCTTAGGCAGTACTCGGGTACTTCCATGAAAGTACTCCAGTACTATTACCAGAAGTATCGCAATACTCTCAGAGAAGTAAGCCTATGCTAACGTAAACTGGCAACAATATTGCTGTCAGCATACAGCGACATAACTTTACTTACGTAAAAAAGTATTATCTTTGCACCTGTAAAAAGTAATTTTCAAATTATGGACGACAGTATCCCGCTAGAAACAGAACAGAGTATGAACTAACGAGGCGGAGGGTTTCATTGATCCTCTGCTCGGATTAAACACGAAAGGAGGCAATAATGAGACAATTTCTTTATTGTGAGGCCGGTTATGTGGAGAAGAACCAATGGCTTCCTAACAGTTGGGTAAACGTAGAGTGCCCGACTCCCGAAGATCTTCAATTCTTGATGGATCGATTTAACGTACCCGAATCATTCTTGAGCGATATAGCCGATACGGACGAACGTCCCCGTATCGAGTACGAGGGGAATTGGTTGCTTACCATCTTACGTATCCCGTTGCAGAACCAAGATCATGACATCCCGTTCAATACGGTGCCGATCGGTATCATCACGAACAATGAGATCATCGTAAGCGTATGTTACCATAAGACGGACTTGATCCCCGATTTCATCCGTTATACCCAACGGAAGGAACTCCAGATTAAAAACAAGTATGAGTTGATCCTCCGGCTGATCCACTCATCGGCCGTATGGTTCCTTAAATACCTGAAACAAATCAATTACGCCGTCACCGAGGCGGAAAAGGCGTTGGAGAAAAGCATCCGCAACGAGGATCTGCTAGCGTTGATGAAGCTGGAGAAGAGCATGGTATTCTTCAACACCTCCATCCGCGGGAATGAGGTGATGCTGGCCAAGCTCCAGAATATTTTCCAAGAGCCGCAATATATCGACAAGGATTTAGTGGAGGACGTGGAGATCGAGTTGAAACAGGCCCATAACACGGTAAATATCTATAGCGATATTCTTACGGGTACGATGGACGCTTTCGCCTCTATCATCTCCAACAACGTGAACACGATCATGAAACGTATGACATCACTTTCCATTATCTTAATGGTTCCGACATTAATCGCTAGCTTCTACGGGATGAACGTCCCGATCTACATGGAGGATATGCCGCATGGTTTCGTGGTTATCATCTTGCTCTCGATCTTGCTATCCGCTACGGCCTTTTTTATATTCAGGAAGATCAAATGGTTTTAGGATATCAAAAAATAAACCGGACGCAGATCACCCGTGCTTGTCGGTGTCATCTGCGTCCGGTAAATATCAAATTCGGTATATCTTTATCTTGGCTTACTTATGCGTATCCTCGAGGATATAACGCAAGGTTCCGGCATTTACCAAGTCCTCTTGCGAGATGGTGTAGCCCTTTAGCTTTTTATCGCCGGCGAAAACGTCCTTGATGTAGATCGCTTCCGGATTACTATGCTTAGACTCGATTACCAATTCGCCTTTAGGATAGAATTTCTTGTCGAGCTGGATCGTAACCTTATCGAAAGTCGGGGAAGTCAATACATAGTTCACGTCGCCCGGACAAGCTGGGTAGAAGCCCATCATGGAGAAAATAGCCCAAGCGGACATCGTGCCTGTATCCTCGTTACCCGGGACACCGTTCGGGGCGTTATGATAGCAATCCTTCAACAACTGACGGACCAACTTCTGGGTACGCCAAGCCTCTCCCTTGAAATAGCTAAACAAATAAGGATAAGCGATATCTGGCTCGTTGGCGGGATCATAATTGCCGTCATCGAATACCTTCTGCAAATGATCGACAAATTTCTTATCGCCTCCCATCAATTTGGCCAGTCCCTTGATATCGTGAGGAACATAAAACGTATAATTCCATGCGTTGCCTTCATGGAAACCGGGACTAGGCTCGAAGTTCTCGCCTTGTTTCGGATCGAACGGAGCGTAGAAGGTGCCGTCCGGCAAGATAGGACGCAGCGTTCCGAACTCCTTGCTATAATAATGCTTGTAACCTAAAGAACGGTCACGGAATAACTTGGCATCCTCTTTCTTACCCAAGGCTTGAGCGAAATTAGCCAAGTTCCAGTCGGCGATATAATATTCCAACGCATGAGATACGGAGTTATCGTATTGCTCACGCAAAGGAACATAGCCCTTGCTGAAATAATCGTTCGCGTCCGGACGAAGCAGGTTGAACTCTCCCGGGGTAGTAGCGCCTTTGCGCATCGCCTCATAAGCGGTTTGCTCATCAAAGTCACGCAAGCCACGCATCCATGCGTCTACGATATACGGGATCGAGGGATCGCCCTCCATCGTAAAGGTCTCACGTCCGTAAAGCTCCCATTTCGGTAACCAACCGTTTTCCCGATACATATCCAGCATCGTACGGATAATATCCAATTGACGCTCCGGATAGAGCAAGGTCATCAAGGTACTTACGTTGCGGTACGTATCCCACAAGGAGAAGACCGTATAACGGTTTCCGGTGGTATGGCCTACTTTCAGGCTCTCCATCATCGGGTACTCGCCGTTCACGTCTTGCAGGATATTCGGATGGATCAGCAAATGATACATACCGGTATAGAATATCGTTTTCTCGTCTTTCGTACCCCCTTCCACTTGTACCTTGGAAAGATCCTTGTTCCACATCGTGCTAGCCGCCGTACGGACCTTGTCGAAATCGAAGCCGGGCTGCTCCGTATTCATGTTCAGGCGGGCGTTCTCGATGCTCACGTACGAGATACCCATCTTCACCTCGATAGCCTCGCCCTCGTCCGTATCGTAATCGAACCATACGCCGACATCGTCTCCGCTCATCTCACGGGTATAACTGGTATATAACTTATACTTGCCGGAGTAGATATCCCATTCGGCCTCTACCCCCTTCATCTCACGTTGTTTCTTCCAATAACCCATCTTCTTCGGGGCCTTGTTTACCTTCATCACGAAGTAAACCGGGAATACGGCCTGTGGATTATAGCAGAACGTACCTAAAAGCTTACTCCCCTCGATCTCCGTATCATTCACGATACGTACCGTGGCGCCGGTCTCGTTCGTCAAGCCCTCGCCTAGGTTCAAGAGGATATGGCTCTCCCCTTTCGGGAAGGTAAAACGGCTCAAGCCCGTACGCATGCTGGCAGTAGCCTCCGCCTTGATATTATACTTGGTCAAGGTATTGCTATAATAACCGGGGTGAGCCACCTCGTCCTTGTACTCACTGCCGTAAACCTTATAGTCCACGTTCAACTCGCCCGTCGTCGGCATCAATAGCAAACCTCCCAGCTCCGGGCATCCCACGCCGCTCAAGCTACCGTGGGCGAATCCCGTAAAGAATTTATTGTCTGCCGAGTAAGGAGTAGACCACCATTGACTATCCTTGTCAAAACGATTCTTCTCCGACCCCATGACATTGAAAGGAACCACGCTCATCATACCCTGCGGACAAACCGCGCCGGGATTCGTCGTACCGTAATTGCTCGTACCGATGAAGGGGTTCACATAATCTACCGGTTGCTGCGCCGTAGCGAACAGACTGCCACACAACAGGAAGGTCATTAACTGTTTCTTCATTTGATAAATGTATTTTAGTTGATAATTAATTGATTCATACTTACCAGATCACGATCTCATCCGTGAAGATGAAACCCTTATTTGCCTCTTTTGCCTTGATACGGATATAACGGGCTTTCCAATCGCCGTTAAACGTATATTCCTGAAAAGACAGGTCTTTATCCGTATTGGATATCGTAGTAGGGATAACTCCCTGCGAGATATAGCTCTCCCCGTCTTCCGATGTCAGCAACTCCACCTCTCCCGGTTGGTACACGCCCGGGCCGATCAATTGCATAAAGCGGGACGATACCTTATGGATATCCGTCACCTCGCCCATGTCCACCACGCAATCCAAGTCATTCAAATAACCCTGCCAACGACCGTCCAGATAAGTCAAGCCTCCCCTGTAGCCGTCCAGCAAGGCGTTCATGCCACCCGCCATATAACCGCTATACAGCTTACTATTATAATGTATAGGCTTATTGATACCCCGGTGATAATCCACCTTCTTCTCGGTAGGCGTTCCTTGAAGCTGCCCGTCACGGAAGATAGCGGCCTTGATATCAGCGGAGTCTTTCACCACGATCGGGCCGTTATAGACCCGGGAAGAGGCGGCGGGAATAGAGCCGTCTGTCGTGTAACGTATCTCCGCCGGATATTTCTCCGCATCCAACATGACCTTGATCTCTCGCCGCAAGGTATCTACCTCCATCGTGGTCTCGATCTCGTCCGAGAGCGTGAACGTATGGATACCCATCCGTTGCAGAACCGGGATATTCACGTTCATACGAGGCTTAAAATCCTCCCAACTACGATCCTCTTGCGGAGTCCATCCGATCTCGGCGACCGCTAAGGCACGAGGGAACATCATATACTCCAGATGCTTTTCATCCTTGATATACTCCGTCCATGTATTCGCCTGTACCCCTAGGATATGCTTACTTTCCTCGGCAGTCAACGAATCCACAGGCACTGGATTATAACTGTACGCCCGCTTGATCGGCGTATAACCGCCGATGGCATACGGCTGTGTCTTCGGATCGGCTTGATAGAAATCGAAATACATATAACCACCCGGTGTCATGACCACGTCGTGTCCCATGCGGGCGGACTTGATTCCCCCTTCCTCGCCCCGCCAAGACATGACGGTAGCCTCCGGAGCCAAGCCCCCTTCCAGAATCTCATCCCAACCGATCAATTTGCGGCCTTTGGAAATCAGGAATTCCTCGGCACGATGAATCATATAGCTCTGCAACTCATCCACGTCCTTCATCCCGTTCCGGCGCATCAAACCTTGACATTTCGGGCAGGTCTTCCAAGCTCCCTTCCCGGCCTCGTCTCCCCCGATATGGATATATTCGGAAGGGAACAACTCGATCACCTCGGACAATACATCCTCCATGAACGTAAACGATTTCTCGTTGCCGATGCAGAAATCACCCGTCGTATAAGGTTTGCCGGCACAACTCAACTCCGGGTACGCCACGAACACCTCGTCCGAATGCCCCGGGAATTCGATTTCCGGTATTATATTAATATGCCGGGCCGTAGCGTAATCCACGATCTCACGGATATCTTCTTTCGTAAAATAACCGCCATATGCCCCCGGAGTTCCTTCCGGCAGATACTTGCGATCCTTTCCATCCCACCATTTCTGCCAATCAGATTCCGTACGGAAAGCCACGTCCGTAGTCAGTTTCGGATATTTATCCATCTGGATACGCCAACCACCGGCATCCGTCAAATGCATATGAAGCGTATTCAATTTATAATAAGACATGACGTTCAATAACTTCATCACCTCCTCTTTCGGGAAGAAATGACGGGAGACATCCAGATGCAAGCCACGATACGGGAAACGGGGATTATCTTGGATCGATACGCAAGGAATCCCTTTCGACGTATACAGCTGGCGCAACGTTTGTTCCCCGTAAAACAATCCGGATTTAGAGGCGGCTCTCAACTCGATCCCCTTCTCGGTCACGTCCAACGCATATCCCTCCGGATTCCCGCCATTAAAAGACTCATCGACCACGTAACGGATCGTACCCGATTGATCATTCCCGAATATGAGATTACTATCTACTTTGAAATAACCGCCAGTCACCTCGATATGGACCGGCTTAGGGATTAAATTCACCTGCGGAACCTCCTTGGGAGCACAGGAAAAAAGTAGTGAGGAACAAGCGAGAGCAAGTCCGGTTACCTTCATGCAAGACCGTTTTGGCAACGTCATAATACTTATTTTTTAGTTGTGTTATTCTTGGTGCGTAAATATACAACAATAATAGACAATATCAAAAAAGCGGAAAGACTATCGTCTCCCCGCTTCAGAGTTATTTTAAGATGTATATCTTCTAAAATTAACGTCTAGGAATTGCTTCTTTTACAACCATCTGACGACCTTCGTACTCAGCTTGGTTTAATTCCTCGATAGCTTTTTGAGCCTCATCAACGTTAGGCATTTCAGCGAAAGCGAAACCCTTAGAACGTCTAGTATCACGATCAACAATTAACTTTACTGAATCAACAATACCATACTCTTCTAATACTTGTTGCAAATCAGATTCTCTTACTCGATAACTCAAGTTTCCAATGTAAATATTCATACGAAAAAAATTAAAAATAAATTAATAATAAAACAAGTGATGTTAGTGAAGATCGATTTCTAGAAGAATATATTATCATTACTGAGAATAGAAACTCGAAGATAAAGAGCAAGACAAACTATCTTTTGTTTGTTGCTACAAAGGAAAGCATTCTTTTTGGATTACCAACTATAAAACCTAATTTATTTTCAAAATAATTCACTTTATCTTCAGAAGACTACTTATATGAGCTAACGAGACTATCTGCGTGAACCGCATAAAAAAGAAGAGAATCTAATTAAAGATCCTCTTCCCTATTTGAAAAAGCCGCACTGTAGATGTGAACAAACTCCGTATGACAGGATTTGAGTGCTTTGCCACCTTTGTAATCCGCCGTGCTAAGCATACCCCGAAGGGCGCGGCCCGCCATTGGCGACAAGAGCTATGTCTCGGAATTAAAATAAACTGATGAGTTTCCCAATCGAACAAGTGCGGCTTAACTCATTCCCTGTTTATCTTTTTCTTGTTACAAAGATATGTAATCGTATCGACATAACCAAACAAAAACAACAAAAAAAGAGCCTCCTTTTCGGGGAGGCTCTTTATTAACTATATAGCAAAAATCTTATTTTACTTTAGCTACGATAGCCTTGAATGCTTCCGGATGGTTAACGGCCAAGTCTGCCAAAACCTTACGGTTGATCTCGATACCGGCAGCGTGCAAAGCACCCATTAGGCGAGAGTAAGACAAACCTTCCATACGAGCGGCAGCGTTGATACGCTGAATCCACAAAGCACGGAAATTACGTTTCTTGTTACGACGGTCGCGGAAAGCATAAGTCAAACCTTTTTCCCATGTATTCTTCGCTACGGTCCAAACGTTCTTACGTGCACCATAATAACCACGGGTTAGTTTTAAAATCCGTTTTCTTTTTGCTCTTGAAGCAACATGATTTACTGATCTAGGCATAATTCTAATCTGTTTTGAATGTTAGCGTCATCTCTTAGGATGAACTTGATTGCTAATGCATTCGGTTAATAAAAATCGTTATAAAACTCGCTTAATGAATAAAGATTACTTCATGCAAAGCATCTGCTTTACGTTGCTTACGTCAACACTAGCTACCAAACCCGTGTGAGTAAGATTTCTCTTTTGCTTCTTAGTCTTCTTTGTTAAGATATGACTCTTAAAAGCGTGTTTTCTTTTGATCTTTCCTGATCCGGTAAGGGCGAACCTCTTTTTGGCACCGGAATTAGTCTTCATCTTAGGCATTTTCCAATTATATTTTAATTATTAAACTTAACCTCCCTTCTATCAGGGACGGATTTTATTCTTCTGTTTTCTTATCACCCTCGCTTTTAGGCTTAGGTGCCGTGATCACTTTCTTTACAACTTTCGGAGCTGCGGCCGTAGCCGGGGCTGAGCCAGTGCCCGCTTTCTTCGGAGTAAGCATGATAATCATACGTTTTCCCTCCAATACCGGCAACTGCTCTACTTTTCCATAATCCTCCAAATCGTTGGCAAAACGAAGCAGCAGGACTTCTCCCTGTTCCTTGAAAAGGATAGAACGGCCTTTAAAGAACACGTAGGCTTTAACCTTCGAACCTTCCTCCAAAAATCCCTTAGCGTGCTTCAATTTAAAATTGTAATCATGATCATCTGTCTGAGGCCCGAAACGAATCTCCTTCACGACCACTTTCACAGATTTCGCTTTTTGCTCTTTCTGACGCTTTTTTTGCTGATAGAGGAATTTCTGGTAGTCGATTACTCTACAAACGGGGGGCGCAGCATTTGGTGAAATCTCGACTAGATCCATCCCCTGCTCTTCCGCTATTTTCAGCGCTTGAGCGATCGGATAAACACCCGTCTCAATATTGTCACCTACTAAACGAACTTCACGAACACGAATACGTTCGTTGATTCTATACTGTTCTTTCAGATTGTCATTCTTCATTCAAAAAGATTTATTCTCCTCGTTATTAGTTATTTAATCATTACTTTTTTGCCAGCGATTCATCATTTCCTCTACCTCGCCATTCAAAAGCGCTGCAAAGGTAGCAATTTTCATCGAACCTTTATCACCTTCGCCCTGTTTTCTTACAGAAACTTCACCATTTTCTGCTTCTTTTTCTCCAACGATGAGCATATAAGGGATTCTTTTCAATTCATTGTCACGAATTTTACGACCGATCTTCTCATTTCGGTCATCTACGATAGCACGGATTTCCTGATTACCTAACTCACGTGCGATTTGCCAAGCGTAATCATTAAACTTCTCGCTGATCGGCATGATACATACCTGCTCCGGAGTCAACCACAACGGGAACTTTCCGGCGGTGTGCTCGATCAATACGGCAACGAACCGTTCCATGGAACCGAACGGCGCACGGTGGATCATAACCGGACGGTGCTTCTGGTTGTCGGCACCCGTATATTCCAATTGGAAACGTTCCGGTAAGTTATAGTCTACCTGAATCGTACCTAACTGCCAACGGCGGCCGATAGCGTCTTTCACCATGAAGTCGAGTTTCGGACCGTAGAAAGCGGCCTCTCCATATTCGATCTTAGCTTTCAAGCCTTTTTCCTCACAAGCCTCTACAATCGCTTGCTCAGCCTTCTCCCAATTCTCGTCGCTACCGATATATTTCTCACGGTTCACCTTGTCACGCAAGGAGATCTGAGCCTCGAAGTTCTCGAAATTCATCGTCTTGAATACGATCGAGATGATGTCCATTACGTTCAAGAATTCCTGCTTTACTTGATCGGGGCGGCAGAAAATATGAGCATCATCCTGTGTAAAGCTACGTACACGGGTCAATCCGTGCAACTCTCCGCTCTGCTCATACCGGCAAACCGTACCGAACTCAGCGAGACGCAACGGCAGGTCCTTATACGAACGAGGAGAGTTTTTATAGATCATACAGTGATGAGGACAGTTCATCGGTTTCAAGAAGTATTCCTCACCCTCCTCAGGTGTATGGATCGGTTGGAAAGAATCCTTTCCGTATTTAGCGTAGTGGCCGGAGGTAATATACAATAATTTATTACCGATCGGCGGACACATTACCTCTTGATAATTATAACGAGCTTGGATACGACGCAAGAACTCTTGCAGACGCAAACGCAAGGCGGTACCTTTCGGCAACCACATCGGTAAGCCCTTACCTACCGTATCGGAGAACATGAACAAGTCCATTTCCTTACCGATCTTACGGTGGTCACGTTTCTTGGCCTCCTCCAACAATGTCAGATACTCATCCAACATCTTCTTTTTCGGGAAAGTGATACCATACAAACGAACCAATTGCTTGCGTTTCTCATCGCCACGCCAATAAGCGCCGGCTACGCTCAATATCTTGACAGCTTTCAGATAAGAGGTATTCGGTAAGTGCGGCCCTCTACACAAGTCCGTAAAAGAACCCTGTGTATAGGTAGTGATCGTACCGTCTTCCAACTCACTGATAAGCTCTGTTTTATACTCTTCACCTCTATCGCCGAACATCTTCATGGCATCCGCCTTGGTAATGTCCTGACGTTTGATCTCTTCTTTCTTGGCTACCAGCTCAAGCATCTTAGCCTCGATAGCAGCGAAATCACCCTCTTTGATCACGGCCTCGCCCGGATCCACGTCATAATAGAAACCGTTCTCGATCGCCGGACCTATACCGAATTTAATACCCGGATATAATTCCTGCAAAGCCTCTGCCATAAGGTGAGCGCTGGAATGCCAGAACGCATGTTTACCTTCCTCGTCTTCCCACTTCAAAAGTTTCACCGTAGCGTCGTCGTTGATAGGACGGCTTAAGTCCCAAACCTCCCCATTCACGCTTGCGGCTAGGACTTCCTGTGCCAAACGAGAACTAATGCTTTCCGCTATCTGCATAGCAGTCGTTCCCTTTGCATATTCTCTTACGGAATTGTCCGGAAATGTAATCTTTATCATATTCTATTCTCTAAAATTCTTTATATTCAGCCCACAAAGTTAATATTTCTTTTCTATCAGCGAAACATTTAACTCGAATAATTTGCGTTATCACCGGCTTGTCATTCGCTTGATGATACTATAGGCGTTGTAGATACCCAATTCCCCTGCCTTGCTCAAGTCGGCGATGCCCCGGTTCACGTCACCTTGCGACAGACGGGCTAACCCACGGTTGTAGTAAGCCTCGGCAAATTCAGGGTCCCGCTCGATCGCCTCGTTGTAATCAACGATAGCGGCACGGAAATCACGCTGGGCGCAACGCAGATTCGCACGGTTAAAGTAAGCGTACACAAAACCCGGGTTCAGCTTGATCACCATATCGTAATCCCTCATGATCTGCTCATGCTCATAGGCTCGCTTATTATCCTTCAGCATAGCGCTCCGGAGGTCCACCGAGGTGTTGGCGTTTACCTGCGACTGTGCGGACTTACCAATATTCAAGTTCATTCCCGAGCCACTCAAGTCGTACGTATCCTTGCTAGCCTGCTGGGATTGGGTGTACATCAATTGCTTATAACGTTCCACGGCACGATTGAAATAAGCCATCGTGAACGACGGGTCTTGCTCGATCGCTTCCGAGAAATTCTTGATCGCCTCCGAGAAATCCTGCACCAACATGAAGTCCATCGCACGGCCAAAATAAGCGTTAGCGTTGTTCGGATCACGCTCGATCTCCGCCGAATACTCGTCGATGGAGGCAAAATGCACGGCGATTTGATCCTCAGTCAAAGCGGCCTCCTCGTTCGTGATACGCAATTTACGCTTCAAGACCATCTGGCCATTGTAATCCTCCACCATCTTGTCGTAATAAACAAGTTTCTTTACGGGATCCGCCTTCTCGTAATAGGTCAAGACAAACTGGGGTTCCAGATCCACATGGACATTCCGGTCTTGTACACGCCCACGGACCTCACTTTGGTATTTACTTTTACGCTCCTGCTCCTTATCGTATACCACCAAGCGGTTGAACTTATTGATATTCTTATCGGATTGCTCACGAGTATTCTCCTCCGAATCGTCCGTCTTGGCATCTCCGTTCACCGCTGTATTGGAGCTAGAAGACGATGTCTTCGGGAGCTGTCCGTTCTTGGCCTGCTCCTCCATCTTTATGGCTGCCCAATAATCACGGTCTGCCCCCACGTTATCCCCTAGCTTACGCTTTGCTTCCGAACGGCTCACAAAGCCTGGCAGGAAAGTAGGATATTGCTTCAAGACCACGTCGTAATCCTGCACGGCCCCCCGGTAGTCGCCCGTCTCGAAACGGAGCAACGCACGGTTGTAATAAGCCATATAGTTATCTGGCTCTTGCTGGATAACGACATCGAAGTCTTCGATAGCACGGTTATTATCCCCGACTTGGAACCGAAGCAAACCTCGGTTGAATCGTGCGATCAAGTTCCGGCTATCCATGCTGATCACCTGATCGTAATCGGCCATCGCACCTCTCAAGTCATTCATCTGATAACGAACTAGCCCCCGGTTAATATAATATCCGCTCTCACGGGTATCCAGACGTAGAGCCTCGTTCAAATCGGCCAAAGCGTCCTTGTAATCATCCATTTGATAATGAAGGATCGCACGATTGCCATACGCCGGCGCATAATAAGGATCCATCTCGATCGCCTTATTATAATCGGCCAAGGCTTTCAACGTATCCCCTTTCTCCAGATACATAGCGCCCCGTGTCATATAATTCATGGAATATTTCGGATGGGCGGTCATTAAATCATCGAATGTCTTCTCCGCCCCGTTATAGTCTTTTTTCTGGATAAAAGCCACCGCCATATTCACCAGCATCTGGCGGTCCTCGGGTTTGAACTCAAGTCCTTTCTGGTAATCGTCGATCGCCTCGTCGTATTTCTCCTGGCTTTGACGGGCGATGCCGCGAGCGTAATACGCTTGCGTTAAAAAAGGGTTCCGCTGAAGACATAAAGTACAGTCTTCCTCGGCCCCCTTAAAATCGTCCAGATTTATCTTCGCCACCGCACGGTAAAAATAGGGTTCCGCCAACCAAGGTTTGGATTTGATAACCTGATTGAAGTACTGAATGGAAAGAACATAATCCTCAAAATAAAGGGCGTTCCTGCCAATGGCCAATACACGGTCCGTATTAATCTGCGCAAAAAGCGAAATCGTAAATATCTGTAATATCAAAAAGAGTGTTGCCTTCTTCATCCTATTAAAAATGATTGAGAGGCAAAAATAAGTAAATTATCTTACTTAGACTCTATTTTTACCATTAAATGATTCTTCGTTATCTTATCGCCCTCTTTTACATTGAGCTCGACAACGACTCCCGATATGGGAGCGACCACCCGGTTCTGCATTTTCATCGCCTCATGGATTAGCAGAAGTTGCCCGGCCTCCACAGCCTGTCCTTCCTCTACCATAATCTTGATAATCGTTCCGGGAAGATGAGAAACCACGTCACCAGCCGACGGCTTATGCCACATCGGTCGGCTCTTATACTTCGCTGTCAGCAACGTCTTATATTTACGTGCCGTCACCACAAAGTCTACATATTCTTCTTGCTGGTGTTTCTTTTCCATACTCTCATCAATTTAGAACGGAGGCAAACCGTGCTTCTTGGCCGGTCTGTATTCCTCTTTTAGAATGGAAAGCTTCAGTGCGTGTAGCAATAATGAACGGGTTTCTTTCGGTTCGATCACAGAGTCGATAAATCCCTTGGAAGCCGCCACGTACGGGTTCGCGAATTTCTCGATATATTCTTTCACCTTCTCCTGACGCATAGCGTTCTGATCTTCCGCCTCCATGATCTCCTTGCGGAATATGATGTTAGCTGCGCCTTCCGGACCCATAACAGCGATCTCCGCGCTCGGCCAAGCGAACATGAAGTCAGCGCCCAAGTGACGGGAGTTCATAGCTATATAACCTCCACCGTACGCCTTGCGCAAGATAACCGTGATCTTAGGAACAGTAGCTTCCGAATACGCATACAGAACCTTAGCCCCATGACGAATCACACCCGCATGCTCTTGATCTACGCCCGGCAGATAACCCGGCATATCCTCCAACGTGATGATAGGAATATTGAATGAGTCGCAGAAACGGATGAAACGAGCGGCCTTGTCAGCGCTATCACAATCAAGCACGCCGGCCAAAACCATCGGTTGATTGGCAACGAAACCTACCGTTTCTCCTGCCATACGACCAAAACCGATCACAATATTAGCGGCCCACAACTCTTGAATCTCCAAGAAGTCCGAGTCATCGACGATACATCTGATAACGTCTCGCACATCATACGGTTGTTTCGGGTCCGCCGGAACTACTTGCTCGATATTCAGCATAGCGGACGGTTCTTTCGGCTCAACCACTTTCGCACGCTCCTGATTATTCCAAGGGATGAAGCTAACCAAACGTTTCACCTGATCGAAACATTCTTGCTCGCTCAAGGCATAGAAATGAGCGTTACCTGTAGTCTCCGCATGAACACGTGCGCCACCAAGGTCTTCCATAGAGATATCCTCACCCAGCACGGTCTTGATAACGTTCGGTCCCGTGATAAACATCTTAGAGATGTTCTCAACCACAAACACGAAGTCCGTCAACGCCGGAGAATAAACGGCACCACCGGCACAAGGACCGAGGATCAAGGAAATCTGAGGGATCACGCCCGAGGCGATCGTATTGCGATAGAATATTTCACCATAACCAGCCAAAGCACCAACACCTTCTTGGATACGCGCGCCACCCGAGTCATTGATTCCGATGATCGGACATTTCATCTTCAACGCATGATCCATGATCTTGGTGATCTTACGAGCATGCTGCAAACCTAACGAACCACCGGCAACCGTAAAGTCCTGCGCATAGATGCAAACCGGGGCACCAAAGATCGTACCCGTACCGGTAACCACACCATCACCCGGCAGAACCTTCTTCTCCATACCGAAATCACGGCCATCGTGTTTCACGAACATGTCATACTCATGGAAAGAGTTCTTATCCAACAAAGCCAAGATACGCTCCCGGGCAGTAAGCTTACCCATCGCCACTTGCTTTTCGATAGCAGCCTCACCACCGCCCATCTCGATAACGGCTTTCTTTTCCCTGAGGGCCTCAATGTTTTTACTTAAATCTGTCATATTGATTATTTATAGATTTATTATTTACCAACGGCTTTTGCCCGGTAAGAGCAACGAACCGTCCCTTTAATAATACTATTTAATTTGCCTTTGTTCAATTGACGGCGAATAGCGGAGACATTGTCGATAAAGACATGCCCCGTCAGATGCTCGCACTCATGCTGCACGATACGGGCGGCGAAACCTTCCACCACTTCCTCGTGTTCCTCCCAATTCTCATCCCAATATCTCACACGAACCGTTTTCGAGCGAGACACTTTCTCGTGTATACCCGGCAGGCTCAAGCAGCCTTCCTCCATAGCTATTTCCTCCTCGCTACGTTCCAAGAACTCGGGATTAATCAACGCACGCTTGAAACCCTTGCATTCAGGGAAGTCATCTCCCATCACATCACCGTCTATAACCACCAAACGGATAGACAAGCCCACCTGAGGAGCGGCAAGTCCTACCCCATCGGCATTATACATCGTTTCAAACATATTGGCAACCAACTGTTTCAAGTCGGGATAATTTTTAGGTACATCCTCAGCCTCTTTTCTTAGTACGGGCTGACCATATAAAAATACGGGTAAAATCATAAGTTATAACTGATATTTTTTACTTTCTAAATAAGCTTGCAAAATAATAACGGCGCTAATCTCATCGACCAATCCTTTATCTTGCCGTTTCTTTTTCTTTAAACCGCCTTCCAACATGGCCTTATGAGCTAAGACCGACGTGAACCGCTCGTCGTAATAAGTTACCGGGATACTTGGTATCGTCCTTTTCAGATGGGTCACGAACGCCTCCACATACTTCATGTTCTCAGAAGGCTCATTGTTCATTTGCTTCGGAAGCCCGACCACAAATAAATCCACCGGTTCCCGCGATATGTAATCCGACAGGTATTTCACAACCTCTCCACTTGGGACTGTCGCCACGCCGTTAGCGATCATTTGTAAAATATCCGTAGCGGCTATCCCCGTACGTTTCCGGCCGTAATCTATTGCAATTATTCTTCCCATCGAGCGCGAATATAGCATAAATATAAATACAGATTACACAAATCCGCAAAAAGTGTGCAACAAATCGGATTAATACGCATTCTTCTCTCCCTTGAACATATTCAGTACCGTAACCACAATAATCTTTAAATCAAGGAAAAACGTCCAATTCTCTATATACCACACATCTCTCTTCACACGTCCTTCCATCTGCTCCAGCGTCTTGGTCTCACCCCGGTAACCGGTGACTTGCGCCCACCCCGTTACTCCCGGTTTCACCAAATGCCGCACCATATACTTATCGATCAACGCCGAGTACTGCTCGGTATGCTTCAACATATGCGGACGAGGGCCTACCACGGACATATCGCCCAGCAAGACGTTCACGAACTGAGGGAACTCATCCAGATTCGTCCGGCGCAAGAAATCGCCGATCCGGGTCTTCCGAGGATCGTTCTTAACGGCCTGCAAGGTATCAGCCTGCGCATTCACCTTCATCGTACGAAATTTGAAACATTCGAAGTCATGCCCATACAATCCCGTACGTTTCTGCTTAAACAAGATCGGGCCGGGTGAGCTTAACTTGATCATTATACCGACCACGATGTACAGGATCGGATAAATCGTGAGCAAAATCACCAAAGAGAAAAATATATCGAACGTCCGTTTCAAGAACCGGTTATAGGCGGATTGCAAAGGCTCCCGACGGACCGTCAGCAATGGGATCGATTCCATCACCTCCATCACCATACTCTTCTTTACATCCCGGTAAAACTCGGGCACGATATAGAAGCGCACCATCTTCTTCTCGGCGAAATTCAGAAGCCGCACGATCTTTCCGTTGTTCGTACCCGGCAAGGTACAATAAATCTCATCGATATCATGCTCCAGCACATACGCTTCCACCTCACTCGTCTTACCCAAATAATTAGGTAAAACGTCTTTCAACGAGTCATTATCATCAAAGAACCCCTTTACACTAAACCCATAGCTCAAATCATCTTTCATGACTTGGTAAAGCTCCATACCATTCTTTCCGGCCCCCACAATCACCACCTTCTTAAAGTTATAGCCTTTTCGCCTGTACAACTTTAAAGATAGGCGCACCAAAACCCGCCAAAGCGAAAACAAGATGATAGAAACCCCGTAATAGACCAAGAGGAAGGTTGCCAGGACATCTCCCACATTCAAGAAGATCAAGCAAGTAGCGAACAAAAAAATAAGTACGGTAACCAATCCGAACGCCCGTTGCACGATCTTGTCGATAAACACGACCGCCTGATGCAATTGAATCGGGATAAAATATAAAGAGAAGAAATAACAGAAGTTCAATAACAGAATAACCTCTCTCAAATTATAGGATATCGCTTCCGTGTATTTCGGGCCAAGCAGATGAAAAACGGCCATAAACAAAAGATTCAATACGATCAAATCTCCTACACCAATCAGCCATTGGATTAAATAACCATGTTTTTTGTTCAATATCATAGCAATTCGATAAATTCTCACAAAAGTAAGTATTTTTCAGCGCAAAAAAAAGGCCGCACTTAGAAGTACGGCCTTTTTAAAGTATTAATTCGTAAATTAATTATTAGCGCTCATAATTACTACACGGTTCCAGCTATTTTCGCCATAAGGTTGTTCGTCCGAACCTCTCCACTCGATAGTGATCTGGCTAGAAGAGATACCGTATTTATCGATAAGTTCCTTAGCGACCGCTCTAGCACGTTTCTCAGAAAGACCCATGTTATAATCAGAAGTACCCGTCTTCTTGTCAGCGTAACCAACTACCTTAATCGGAGCGTTGTTGTTCTTCATGAACTCAGCTGTGTTATAGATATTGATCTGCTGGTTCTTGTCGATCTTAGCGCTGTTGATGCGGAAGTAAACCACATTGTCAACGTAGTTATTTACAACTTCAGTAACTGTCTCTTGGCACTCAGGGCAAGAAACCGGACGTTTGCTCAACTCATCGTTAGCAGCACGCAAAGAGTTGATCTGGCCGTTCAAGTCGTTCAACAAAGCGTAATCCATCGGCTCCAATACCTCGAAGTCTGTCTTACCCAATTTGAATGTCAAACCAGCGCTCAACTGAACGATACCATCTGTCAGGTGATTCATCTCGACGCGGTTAAACTGCTCATTCAACAAAGAACCTTGGATCTCAACGTTCAAATCAACACGTTTGCTCAAACGGAAAGCGGTTAAGATACCAGCGTTCAACGTAGGAGACTCCGTTCTTGGACGATCATAAGACTCTGTAGTCTTGAAACGCTGCGCATAACCAAAACCGACCCAAGGAATCAAGCGGAACACTTTAGATTCTCTGTAAGGAGCCCAGAAGTTAGTAACATCCCACAACAAGTCTACGTGAGCGGCTACATATTTATTATGTTGCATAAACTGTGCGCCATCACCTTCAAAACCGTGGATAATACCACCATTTAACTGGGTACGGAATCCTAAATACGGATTAAACCACTTACCAAAAGATACTTGTGGAGCGAAGTTTAAACGATTCTTGAAATCAGCCTCTCCATTTTGGTCCCCTAACAATACGCTGGCTCCACCCGCAATTGAAATAAACCAATTGTCGCGAGCTTTATTCTTCTTGAAATTAGTCTTATAACCAGCCTCATTGCTGAACCCCACCTGCGGTTGATATTCCTGTGCTGTCACAGAGAATACAAAACCTGATAACAAAGCTAAAAGTAAAACCTTAGTCTTCATATTTTCAACATTTTAATTAAACAATCAATTACCTAATATCTTAAAATTGGCACAAAATTAACTCTTTTTGTAATTACAACAAATAAAATCTTCAAATTGTTTCGAACTCACTCGAAATAGTTCAAAATTTTATAGCCCCCCTCTTTCAGATAAGACTCCTTCTTCATTAGTTTTATATCGTTCTTCATCATATCCTCAATTAAAGCCGCTAATGAATACTCTGGTTCCCACCCTAAACGAGTACGTGCCTTCGTAGCGTCACCGATCAGCAACTCTACTTCCGTAGGGCGGAAATACTGCGGATCTACTCCTACAACTTCCTCACCCACACGTTTCTTAAAGTTTTCCAGATAGGCATCACCAACCTTCTTGACGAACAATCCCTCGTCTATCGACTCTAAGATAGCGACCTCGTCTATCCCTTCTCCTTTAAAGCGGATTCCCACGCCAATTTCCTCAAAAGCCATACGGATAAAGTCCCGAATCGTGGTAGTAATCCCGGTAGCTATGACATAATCCGAGGGTTCATCTTGTTGCAAAATAGCGTACATGGCACGCACGTAATCTTTTGCGTGTCCCCAATCCCGTTTGGAGGAAAGATTACCCATATAAACCTTTTTTTGCATACCTAAAACGATACGTGAAACCGCCCGGGTTACCTTACGGGTCACGAATGTCTCTCCCCTTAATGGAGACTCGTGATTAAACAAGATGCCATTGGAAGCGTGCATATGATAGGCTTCCCTGTAATTCACCGTAATCCAGTAACCGTATAGTTTCGCTACGGCATAAGGGCTTCTCGGATAGAAAGGAGTAGTCTCCCTCTGCGGCACCTCTTGCACCAAGCCATACAACTCGGATGTAGATGCCTGATAAATACGTGTCTTCGGGATCAAGTTCAGCAAGCGGACCGCCTCTAGGATACGCAATACGCCCAAACCATCCGCATTCGCCGTATATTCGGGAGTGTCGAAACTTACTTTTACATGGCTCATGGCGGCCAGATTATAGATCTCGTCCGGTTGAACCTCGCCAATGATACGTGTAAGATTCAAACTATCCGTTAAATCGCCATAATGCAGAATCAAATTACGGTTTTCCACATGCGGGTCTTGATACAAATGATCGATACGATCCGTATTGAACATGGAAGAACGACGCTTGATACCATGTACCGTATATCCTTTCTTAATCAAGAACTCAGTAAGATAAGCCCCATCCTGTCCCGTAATACCCGTTATTAACGCTACTTTGCCCATTTCTCTAATTTTCAATTCTCATTTTTCAATTCCCAAGTACCATTCATAGAGTCGCTTCACGCCCTCCTCGATCTCGATCGTATGGCGCCAACCCAAGGCATGCAACTTGCTTACATCCGTCAGCTTACGAAGCGTACCGTCCGGCTTGGACGAGTTAAACCTCAACTCGCCCTCGAACCCGATCTCTCGCCGGATCAGTTCGGCGACCTCACGGATCGAAAGCTCGATACCCGTACCTATATTAATATGTGTATTCCGGACCTCGCCCTCCTTCTGGCGGACATCCTCGAAATCCACGTGTTCCATGATATAAACAGAAGCATCGGCCATCTCCTCGCTCCATAAAAACTCACGAAGCGGCTTGCCGGTTCCCCACAGCTCCACCTCGCCCGGACGGATACCCTGTTTATCCAATACGGAGAGTATCTCCGGCTCGGAGGCCTTCCCAGACACGCCCTCTACCGGACGAATGTCCATATCCTTACGCAAGGCCTCCCAATCTCCCATATGCAGGCATTTCGCCAGATGGATCTTACGGATCATGGCTGGCAACACATGCGAGGTCTCCAGATTGAAATTATCATTCGGCCCGTAGAGGTTAGTAGGCATCACGGCGATATAGTTCGTACCGTATTGCAGGTTGTAACTCTCGCACATCTTGATACCCGCTATCTTGGCGATCGCATAAGGCTCGTTGGAATATTCCAAGGGAGATGTCAGCAAGCAATCCTCCGGCATCGGCTGCGGAGCCTCACGAGGATAGATGCAGGTGCTTCCCAAGAATAATAATTTCTTTACATTGTTTTTCCAAGAGGCATGAATGACATTATTCTGGATCATCAAATTATTGTAGATAAAATCGGCACGGTACAGACTGTTCGCCATGATACCGCCGACGTGCGCCGCCGACAAGAACACATAGTCCGGCCGTTCAGCGGCAAAAAACTCGTTCACAGCGGCTTGATCCGTCAGATCCAGTTCCGCATGCGTACGAAGCAGAAAGTTCGTATACCCTTTGCTACGCAAATTATTCAGAATGGCGGAGCCTACCAAGCCCCGGTGACCGGCAACAAATATTTTACTGTCTTTTTCCATCGATATCTCGTATTCTGAACTACTTCTACTTATTAATCAACCTCATCAAATACTGGCCGTACTGATTCTTAATCATCGGCAAAGCCACTTGCTCAAGTCGCTTCTCATCAATCCATCCTTGCTTGAAAGCGATCTCCTCCAGACAAGCCACCTTCAGTCCCTGTCTCTTCTCGATCACCTCCACGAAAGTAGATGCCTCAGACAACGAGTCGTGAGTCCCGGTATCCAACCAAGCGAATCCACGTCCCAATAGCTGCACTTTCAACTCTCCATCCTTCAAGAACCACTGGTTCACGGTAGTGATCTCCAGCTCTCCACGGGCGGATGGCTTGATATTCTTGGCCACGCCCACCACCTTGTTCGGATAGAAATACAATCCTACCACGGCGTAATTCGACTTCGGTTCCTTCGGTTTCTCCTCGATACTGAGGACGTTCCCATCCGCGTCGAACTCGGCCACGCCATAGCGTTCCGGATCGTTTACGTAGTAACCGAACACGGTCGCTTTTTGTTCGTTCTCCGCCTTGTCAACGGCCTCTTTTAACATACGGGTAAAGCTCTGTCCGTAAAAGATATTATCGCCAAGTACCAAGCAAACGGAGTCATCGCCGATAAAGCGCTCTCCAATGATGAAAGCTTGCGCCAATCCGTCCGGCGAAGGCTGCTCGGCATATTCAAAACGAACGCCATAATCGGAGCCATCGCCCAGTAAACGACGAAAGCCCGGCAAATCCTGCGGGGTCGATATAATAAGAATCTCCCGTATCCCCGCCAGCATGAGCACGGATACCGGATAAAAAATCATCGGCTTATCATAAATAGGTAGAAGTTGCTTGGAAACTCCTTTAGTGATCGGATACAAGCGGGTACCCGATCCTCCGGCTAAAACTATACCTTTCATATTCTTTCCATTTTGTTCGACAATATTCTCTTAGGATCGATTCCACACCGTCCCTAAAACTATACAAAGTTAAACAAATAATAATAGATTAGCGCATGGTTTTCAAAAAATCGTCCATATTCTGATACAATGGGACGCCATAGCGCGCACAAGTTAAGCGCACATTATCATACCGGTAAAAGCCGGGCTCGCAAATCACCCGCAACTTTCCTGAGCGCATAAACAGCCCCATCTCCAATAAAGTTATCGGGGATTTGCTGCTCGCCAGAATGTTCATGATAATCAGATCGGCTTTCTCCAGATGCTCCAGTTCCCAATTCACTTGATGCTCAAAATCGGACATCTCCCCGCTCAACCCTTTATCCCTACGAGGATTGAACAAGAGATACCGTCCCTCCGGAAGCGCTCGGAACCAGTCGCAGGTAGCCTTCTGCCAATCCACACTTTTCCCCATATCGATCGTGCCGGCCAAAAAGATTTTTTGGTATACTGCTTCATCCAAATCCTTATTTTCAGTATCGGGATACAAGACAACGACCTCAGATTGGGCAAACCCTCCCATCGGCACCAAAAACAAATATAATATACACAGTACAATATTTCTCATATTCATGTCTCAAAGCTTACTTTTCAAGCAACAAACTTCGCAAAAAAACATGAATCCAACAAATACATTCACTTTAAATGTGGGCAACAGTCTTGTATATACTAATAGGATATCACGAGAAGTAGTACTTACTTGGACGGTGAAGTATATCTCCTAGGGTACTTGCAGTATATCTTCTCCAAGGAGAGGAGTATATGTACGTGTTTTTTCGAAAACACGTACATGTTTTTGGGAAGAGCTCGGCATGTAGCAAAATCATGGGTTCAGCCCATAAATCGTAGCCTGTACGGCATGCGATAAGATATAAGCGGCAGGCGTGTCGTTTGAAGGAGAATAACCCTTGGAGAGCCTCTGGATTACGGGTTCCTTGTTCGTGCCCAGTATCGGGACCAATAAGGGGGCGCCGTTCAAGATAAGCGGTCCCGTCATGGTGATCCGGTATTGGCCGGTAGAAGGTTGCTGGGATACCGCATAGTTACGGCTATCCGACAATAGCTCCATGGTGGTAGAGAAAATGGATGCCGTATGGGAATCCTCACCTACGCCGAGGATGATGCAATCGAACGTAGGCATTTGATTGAACAACGGCAAGAATTCCTTTACGACCCATGAATAACGCATCGCCTCGGTACCCGGCTCGTTCTCGCCCTTGATCCGGTGGATATGATCCGCCGGGATACACAAAGGCTTAAAAAGCAAATGATTCGCATGACCGTAATTACTATCCGGACTCGTTGGAGGAACGCAACGCTCGTCCACCCAGAAGAAACGGATGTTATTCCAGTCAATCTTATCCTTATACTCATCTACCCAGAGGGAAAACATATGCTTCGCCGTCTCCCCTCCCGAGAGCGCTAGGTTAAACGGAGCGAAGTCTTTTCGGCGAATCATCGCCATCATGTCCTCCGTCATCGACCGAAGCGCCTCTTTCATCTCATTATATCTCTTTATTTCCATAAAATTATCTTCTTTGGCAGGCGCAGACTTTCTTTTCCGCACCTAAAATAATAGTTTCCTCCGGTCCGTCCTCGCCCGGCTCATAGAAGAATAAGTTCTTCGAACCCTCCTCTTTCCAATGGAGCAAGATCGGATCGATAAATTTCCAACTAGCCTCCAAAGCGTCGCTACGAGCATACAAGGTAGAATCGCCCAGCATGGCATCCAGCAACAGACGCTCGTAAGCGTCAGGAAGATAGCTCTTCGAGAGGGAATCGTAGCGGAAGTCCATGCTGACTTGCTTCACCTCGAAACCGGCTCCCGGCATTTTCAGCCCGAACTTCAAGGATATACTCTCGTTCGGTTGGATACGGATAGTCAATTTATTGCAGGAACCTCCCGAACATTGACCGACAAACAGTTGATGGGGCGTAGACTTGAAGTGGATCACTACCTCCGATGACTTCTCCGGCAACTTCTTTCCCGTATAGAAATAGAAAGGCACACCGCTCCAGCGCCAGTTATCGATAAAGAATTTCATCGCCACATACGTCTCGGTATTCGAGTCGGGAGCTACGTTCTTCTCTTCCCGATAACCGATATATTGTCCACGGACAACCATCTTATCCATATCCAACACCGTATACGGGCGTATGGAGCGGAATACTTTCACGATCTCGTCACGAATCGGTTCCGGCTCGAATATAGAGGGAGATTCCATGGCGATAAACGACATCAATTGCATTAAGTGATTCTGGATCATATCCCGCATCGCCCCGGCTCCATCATAATATTTCCCTCGATTCTCCACCCCCAAGGTCTCAGTAGCGCTAATCTCGATGGAATCGATATAATTATGATTCCACAATGGCTCGAAAATACCGTTCGAGAAACGCAATACCAAGATATTCTGCACGGTCTCTTTCCCCAGATAATGGTCGATACGATAAATCTCCTCCTCATGGAAGATATGTCGTAAATGATCATTCAACTGGCGGGCAGACTCCAAGCTGGTGCCAAACGGCTTCTCCACGATGATCCGCCGGAAACCATCCGGAGACTCGGTCTTGTTCAAACCACTCTCCAGCAAACATTGCGGGACGATCTCGTACATCACCGGCGGGGTAGCCAAGTAATAGATGATCTTATCCGGCAAGTCATGTTTCTCTTGCAAGAACTCGATGCGCTCACGCAATTTGTAGTATTCATCGGCGTTGGTGGAATCGAAGGCGAGGTAATAAACATTCTCCAAGAAGTCATCGATCAAGCCCTCGTCGTAGGTCTTTCCCTTCTGTGCCTCCAAGATATGCGTATGTTGCTCCGCACGGAACTCCTCATCGCCATAAGCGGTACGGGCGGCTCCCAAGATGCAGAAGCGGTCGGGTAGCAAGCCACGAACATATAACTCGAACAAAGAGGGAAGCAACTTGCGACTGGTAAGATCGCCCGACGCCCCGAATATAACTAATAATTGATTATCTGCTTTCTTCATGTCTTTATACGTTATAAGTTCCAGAAACCGTCTTTCCTCCCTCACCCGTCCAGTTGGTATGGAAAAACTTACCACGCTCCCAATCGACCCGCTCATAAGTATGAGCCCCGAAATAATCCCGCTGGGCCTGAATCAAGTTAGCGGCGGAATGCGGGGTAGACAGTCCATCGAAATAGCTCAACCCCGAGCTCATCGCCGGCAAAGCCACTCCATGCAAGGCACCCTCGGCTACCACTTGCCGCCAAGCCAACAAGGAAGACTCGATCTTTTGAATAAAGAACTCATCGAATAAGAGGTTCTCCAGATTCCGGTTCTTCTCATAAGCCTGCGTAATTTTCTCCAAAAAGACAGAGCGTATGATACATCCCTTCCGCCAAATCTTGGCGATCGTACCGTAATCCAACTGCCAATCATATCGCTTGGAGGCTTGGTACAACAAAGAGAATCCCTGTGCGTAGGAAACCAACTTAGCGGCATACAAAGCCTGCTTGATCTCTTTCTCCGAGATCAAGGTCTGCCCCAGCACGCCACTCTTCGGATAAAGCGAGGACGCTTTTTTCCGTTCTTCCTGCATGGAAGAAAGCATACGGGCATAAACAGCCTCGGTAATCAATGTCAGCGGATCATTCTCGTCCATAGCGGCGATAGCGCTCCATTTACCGGTACCCTTCTGGCCGGCGGCATCCAATATCTTATCTAGCAGGTAGCCCTCCCCCGCCTCGTCCTTGAAGCGGAGAATATCGGCCGTAATACCGATCAGGTAGCTATCCAGCTCTCCCGTGTTCCAATCCTCAAAGATACAAGCCAAGGCCTCATTGTCCAGATCCAGACGATTCTTCAATAAGGAATACGCCTCGGAAATCAACTGCATATCTCCATACTCGATACCATTGTGTACCATTTTCACGAAATGGCCGGCTCCACCCGGACCAATCCATTGGCAACAAGGCGTCCCGTCGTCCAGCTTGGCGGCGATGCTTTGCAAGACATCCTTCACCAAAGGCCAAGCGGCAGGCGAACCACCCGGCATCACGGAAGGTCCGTACAAGGCACCGATCTCGCCTCCGGAGATTCCGGTACCTACGAAGTACATCCCATGCGCCTCCATCTCCTTCACCCGGCGTTCCGTATCATGGAAATCCGAGTTACCACCATCAATAATCACGTCGCCGGGTGATAAGTAAGGAATCAATTGAGCCATCAGCTCATCCACCGGGGCACCCGCTTTTACCATCAGCATAATCTTGCGAGGACGCTCGATAGACTCAACAAATTCCTGTATCGTATGGGTTCCTATAAAATTCTTTCCTTTTCCACGACCGCTCATGAAGCGGTCTACCACGCCTTCCTCTCCCGGCGCTGTACGATTATAAACGGATACGGCGAACCCCTTGCTTTCCATATTCAACGCAAGGTTCTCGCCCATCACGGCCAAGCCGATTAATCCAATGTCTGATGTTTTCATATTTATGTTTTTATTTTATTAATCCAAATAGATCATTTAAAGCCTCACTCATCGACGGATGGGTGAATATCGAATCCCGGAGGAACGTGTAATCTTGCCCGAGACGCATCGCCAAGCTAACCGTATTTATGACTTCGCTGGACTCGGCGCAGAATAAGGTACATCCTAGGATCTTCCCGGTATCCGCATCTACCACGGCCTTCAGCAAGCCATCCGTCTGCTCGATGGTACGGGTACGAGGCATGGCGGCAGCGGGCAGGCTGGCCACCTTTATATTTTTCTCCATCTTACGGGCTTGCGTCTCGTTCAGCCCGACATGGGCCAACGGAGGATCGATGAATACGGAATAAGCCACAGCTTCCCGATCGTCCAAGCTCCGGAAACCGTTACCAAACAGCTCTTCCCGGATAATACGGTAATCATCCAAGGACAGATAGGTGAATTGCAATCCGCCATGTACATCCCCGATCGCCCAGATATTAGGGATATTGGTACGCAACTTACTATCCACCTCGATAGCGCCACGATTAGTCGTCCGTATTCCGGCGGCTTGCAGATTTAGGCTTTCCGTATTCGGTTTACGGCCGGTAGCCAAAAGCACCGCCTCGGCATCCAGCCGCAAGGTATCTCCCGAGATAGCGTTACGGCAGATCACCGTAGCCCGCTCGGCATCCTGCTCGATCGTCTGCACGACCGTATTCAAATGAATGGCGATCCCTTTTTTCTCTAGCGTAGACTTCACCGAATCGGCGATGTCCCGGTCCTCACGAGGGATGAACACCTCCCCTGCCTCCAAGATCGTTACCTCCGACCCAAAACCGGCGAACATGGAAGCGAATTCCAGCCCGATATATCCGCCTCCGACAATAACCAGATGCCGTGGCAGTTTCTCCAGTTCCATAATGGAAGTACTTGTATATACGTAAGGATTATCCTCGATACCGCTTATCGTAGGAATAATCGTCGTGGCTCCGGCATTGATGAATATCTTCTCGCCTTCCAGCAAGAAAGAGTCCGTATCCGTTTTCACGACAATCTCATAAGGGGAACGAAAAGAAGCCTCTCCGGTATAGACCGTTACGGTCTCCCGATCATCCAGATTCTTGAAATTCTTCTCACGAAGCAAAGAGGTCAGTTTCTCCTTGGCGAGGATAGCCTGTTTAAACTCCTCCGCATGTTGCTCGAAGGTAGAAGGTCTGCGATACCCTGTCACTTGAGCGTAATGTACAAGCGCTTTCGTCGGTATACAGCCGATATTGATACAAGTGCCTCCGTACATACCCGTCGAACGCTCCACCACAGCTACATTCCATCCATGGTTAGCCAAATCCGCCGCCAAGGTTTTTCCACCTTTCCCAAAACCAATAATAATCGCGTCGTACTTTTTCATCTCTGATTTATCTTCTTTTCGTTAGACATTAAAATAACATTCGTTTTAACCTAATTGTTGCGAATTTCATATTGCAAAAATAGCTCCAGCCCCTATTTTACAAAATGGCTGTTCAACCTATAAGTTTAGCCATTTTTCCCGAAACAAGAAAGTAACGAACAAATACCCCCTATTTTTTGTTCTTTACTTATATAATATTTATACCCTATGATCACAACACTTATAATACTGGCCCTATCAGCCGTTTTCTTTGTTAATGGAAAATTACGTTCCGATCTTGTCGCTCTATGCGCCCTCGTCTTATTAATCGTATTCAACATACTTACACCCGAAGAAGCGCTTTCCGGCTTCTCCAATCCTATCGTCATCATGATGGTCGGGTTGTTTGTCGTAGGAGGAGCTATCTTTAAAACGGGATTGGCCAAAATGATCAGCAGCAAGATACTCCGTCTAGCGGGAAAAAGCGAATTGAAATTATTCATATTGATCATGATGGTCACCGCTTTTATCGGGGCGTTCGTCAGTAATACGGGTACCGTGGCCCTCATGCTTCCGATCGTAGTGAGCATGGCGGCAAGCGCCAATATCAGTCCCGGGAGGTTTTTGATGCCCTTGGCTTTCGCTAGTAGCATGGGCGGAATGGCCACGCTGATCGGTACGCCTCCGAACCTCGTGGTAGATGAGGTGCTATCCAACGCCGGATTCACGGATCTATCGTTTTTCTCGTTTACGCCTATCGGGGTTATTTGTGTGCTTATCGGCTTGGTCGTCTTGATTCCCCTAAGCAAATTCTTCTTGGTAAAAAAGGAGGATGGCAAAGACACGAAGACTACAACCGGGCACTCCCCAAAAGAGTTAGCCAAGAAATACCAATTATCGGATAATCTATATCGGATACAGATCAGGCCCGGTTCCCGGATCGGAGGGAAAAAATTGCAAGAATTAAATATTACGCAGGCTTATAATCTCTCCATTCTGGAGATACGCCGGCAGTCGTCCTCTCAAGGACGTTTCCTTAAAACCGTAGACCAGTCCTTAGCCGGCCCACATACGGAATTACAGGAGAACGATATCCTCTATGTGTTCGGCCCGTTCGAGAAAGTAAACCAATTCGCCAAAGAACAGAATCTGGAGCTTACGGATACCCACGTATCCGAATATGTTGAAGGGGCGGAGGTTGAAAAGCTGAGCGTTCGGGAGATCGGTATCGCCGAGGTCTTATTAATGCCCGACTCGAAATTGATAAATAAGGCGGTAAAGGACTCTGGTTTCAGGGATAAATATTCCGTGAATATCTTAGGCATCCAACGGAAAGGGGAATATATACTGAATGATATAAAAGATATAAAGATGCATGCCGGCGATATCCTTCTAATACAAGGCACATGGGACAGTATCGCTCGCATGAGCCAGAAACAATCGCAATGGGTGGTATTGGGCCAGCCCTTAGAAGAGGCCTCTAAAGTCACTCTGGATTATAAAGCCCCTGTCGCCGCCTTGATCATGGTCTTAATGATTGCCGCCATGGTATTCGACTTCATCCCGATTCCTCCGGTAGCGGCGGTAATCATAGCGGGAATATTGATGGTATTAACCGGATGTTTCCGTAACGTGGAAGAGGCTTATAAAACGATTAATTGGGAAAGCGTAGTCTTGATCGCCGCCATGTTACCCATGTCGCTAGCCTTAGAGAAGACAGGCGCCTCCAATCTTATCTCGGAGAAATTGGTGAGCGGACTAGGCGATTACGGACCGCTCGTCTTGATGGCCGGAATTTATTTCACCACCTCGCTACTGACCATGTTTATCAGCAACACGGCCACGGCGGTACTGGTAGCCCCTATTGCCCTTCAATCCGCCATAGCCATCAACGTTAGCCCTTATCCATTCCTGCTGGCGGTGACGGTAGGTGCCAGCATGTGCTTCGCCTCCCCCTTCTCTACGCCACCCAACGCACTCGTTATGTCCGCCGGAAAATATACATTTATGGACTATGTAAAGGTGGGGTTGCCTTTACAAATCGTGATGGGAATCGTTATGGTATTTATATTACCTTTATTATTCCCATTCTAAACATTCGCACACGCATTTTAGTTTTATATTTGCAGTTTGTAAAACAGTACAAGAAAATTTATGGATATACCGTTTAAACCGATCAGGTTAGAAGACAAAGAGATCATAACCTCATTTACATTTCCCAGCGATTATCGCAATTGTGATTTCTCATTTGCGAACATGTGCAGTTGGCGTTTCTTATATGACAGTGAATTCGCTATCGTGGATGGCTATTTATTAATCCGTTTCATGATCGAGGACAAGAGCCGTTTCGCCTATATGATGCCTGTCGGGGATGGAGATTTAGCGGGTGCCGTTCGTTTGCTGGAAGAGGATTCCTTAAAATATGGACATCCGCTCTGTATGCTGGGTATCACCCCCGACGCCAAGGAGCAACTGGAAGGCGCACTTCCCGGAAGCTTTTTTTATATCCCAGAACGGGATTATTTCGATTACATTTATTTACGGGAGGATTTAGCGACCTTACGGGGTAAGAAATACCAATCCAAACGTAATCATATCAATAATTTCAAGAAACAATATTCGTACGAGTATGTCCCTATCACGCCGGATATCGTCCCCCAATGCCTGAAACTGGAATGTAAATGGTATAAGGCGAACAATGGAGATAATGACGAGGAAGAGCTTAATGACGAACGTCGCTCCCTTACCTATGCCTTGCATCATTTTGACAGCCTAAGCCTGATCGGTGGCGCTCTCCGGGTGGATAACGAGATTATCGCTTTCTCTTTCGGGGCCCCCATCAACCATAATACATTCGGGGTTCACGTGGAGAAAGCGGACGTGAATTTCGACGGTGCCTATACGGTGATTAACCAAGAGTTCGCTTCTCACCTTCCGGAACAGTATACTTACGTGAACCGGGAGGAGGATCTCGGCATACCGGGGTTGCGCCAAGCGAAGCTTTCTTATCAGCCTACCATACTATTAGAGAAGAGTGCCGCAATAAAAAAGCAACTTACGCAAACTAAATAAATTATGGACAAGAAACAACAAATCGTAAACTTATGGCGTACCTGCTTCGGGGATTCCGAGGCATTTATCAGCCTTTATTTTGATCGTGTTTACAAGGACGAGAACGCAATGACCATCGAGAAGGACGGTAAAATAGTTTCTGCCTTGCAGATAGTTCCTCATACGATGACTTATTTGGGTACCGAGATCTCGGTAGGCTATATCTCTGGGGCGTGCACGACTCCGGAAGAAAGAGGGCAAGGGCTTATGCGACAACTCTTGCAAGAGACATTCGAGGAAATGGAACGGCGTGAGATCGCTATCTCCGCCTTAATCCCTGCCGATCCTTGGTTATTCGACTATTATAGGGAACAGGGTTATACCGAGGCATTCGATTATTCCGTAGAGACATATATCCGCCCGAATACGCCGGTTCAACTCCCGAAGATAACGGTTATCCAACCGGAGGTACCGACAACCGACGAATTGTTCGCTTATTTCAACCGCAAATTACGTGAACGCCCTTCCTGTATCTTGCACTCGCAGGATGATTTCATCACGATACTTCGTGATCTGCAATTAGATAACGGGGGGATGTACACGGCCTTGGACGAGAACGAGAAGGTGGTTGGCATGGCTTTCGCACTGCCTCTTGAGGCGGGTACAGCGCCGTCCGACAAAAAGCTTTTTATCAAGGAACTTCTTTACGACTCGGAAGAGATCAAGGAATTACTATTGCAAGAGCTTACCCTGCAAAATAACATATCGCAAGCGACGGTCAATACCCCTCCCACCCCTCCGGGTACCTTACCTATGGGTATGGCCCGCATCATCGACACGAAACGCATGATCCACCTCTGGCTATCCAAACAACACGAAAGCCCTGTCTCCAAAAAAGATTTGGAACAAATGGATAACCAAACGCTAACACGACAGTTGATGGGTTATCAAGGTAGGATGGCTTATATGAGTTTGATGCTGGATTAATAGAAATGAAAAACGGATTGCTAAGGATAAAGTTCCCGCAATCCGTTTTTATTCTTAAATCTATTTACTGTTTACGACAAATAAAATTATCATTTAGATGCTATGATCACTTATCTTTAGCAGAATCTCCTTGGTAAAGAAGATCATTGACACCTAAAGTATACCAATCCAAAACATCTTTTCCTCCAGACTTGGCCCAATTCATAAATTGAGGATATGCATCCATAATAGAAATACCTTCTCTAGGATATGAATCAAAAGATGATTTAGGGATCATCAATCCCCACATCATATTATTAAATTCCTCTGTTGAATTATCAATATTCTCATTATACTTATATCGATAATATTCATCACTTGTTAAGGCCGTGGCTGCTTGTTCCGTCCCTAAAAAACCAGCTATATGGACCTCGTTCTTTTTATTCTTATTAGGATCACCCCAAACAATAAAAACGTTTAAGTTGTTAGCATTCACAACTCCGCTCATGCCATTCACATCTACTTCTATCAAGCTTTCACGTGCTTCACAAGTCTTATTATATGTATTTATTATTTGACCTGGCTCGCTATTCATGAACTCATGCGCCTCTTTTCCTTCCAATAAATTAATAACCTTGTCTGTTCCTTGGATCTTCGCAAAAGCATATAAAGATTTCGTTGCACCTACAGCCCTAACACTTGTTGATAAATATACAGTTTTTGCATTAATACCTTCACTGCTAGCCTCTGTCGTATTCATGATGCTGACAATCATAACCAAGTCATTCATATCATAGTCACCAAAATTAGGCCAATTGTCTTCAAATAAATAGACATAAGCTTCTGTCTTATCATATTCAGGTTTATACTCAGGCGTCTCGGATTCGTCTGTAAAAGGCTCATCTTTACTGTAATTGATATCGCCAAAACAATCACCGGATATATTTACAGGGCATTTATTGCCAACCACTCTTAACGCACCATTCTTATTAGCTGAATAATTTACTTCACTTTGCGCATAAGTATATAAATCACTCCAGAAAAAGCCTGTTATCTGAACAGATGTATAATCCAATACACCATTCACCTTAAACAATTTGGCACTATTTCCATCTCCATATTGATTGGCATCCGCATCCTCTACAACTAAGGATACAGGACCTGTTTGAGCAGGATTCAACGCATCTGTCTCAAACAAGGAATGTTCCGCCATCGATATTTTCGTATCATAACCATATATAAAATTCCCGGAAATTACAGAAGAACCCCGATTTAAATATAATCCGGAAGCAGATCCATCAAAAGAGAAAGTACCAACCTTTACCAAACAATGATTATGAAGTTCACCTCCATTCAAATGCATTGAGTTTACAGTAATTTCCGAATTCGTATGATTATAAATTGAACTATGTGGCGAAGGTAGAGTTTCTATTCTATTAATATCTACTTTACCCATATTAACCAATTGAGAATTTCCATCAATTTTCAGAACAGCCTTAGAGCCAATTATCTGACCTCCATGAAAAACTACAATTTGACTGTTTTTTGTCAATGGTGAGGCTGAAGAAGCTAAATCCAAGGTAGCGCCGCTAAAAATATAAAGAGTGTAGTTCTCGTTATCAGGGAAAACGACATTGTTGACCTTTCCGCTCGTAATTTTATAACTCTTATTTTTATCAAGAGTCATACCACTCCGTAGCTCTATTACATCTTTCATCTCAGCTTTTTTATCCAACTTCTCAATTTCCTTCTCCGAAAGCGGGGTGAGCCAACGTGTTATTTCTTGATCACTAATCCCGCTGTCACTACGCAAAAAAGATTTTGTAATAACTGGATCCGTATAATCCAATAATAAATCGCCATCTTTCACCTCTAAGCTTACAACAGTACTATACCCTTGTGCATCCGTTTTCTTAATATAAATATATTCTTGAGTCTTAGGTAAAGCCAAATCAACAATAAATGGATTCCTTGAGTTTGTTTTACCTCCAACATAGAAAACAGAATTAGGATCAGTGATAGGGTCCGAACCAAATACTTCTATCGTATAATAACGTTTCCCCTCATATTCATCCAAGACTTTAACAGTCAATTTATGGCTAGCCTTTGTTGAATAATCAAAATCATTCGGAATACCATTTGTACTCTCGTCCGGTCTCGGCTTTGGATCGGGATCCGGCTTAGGCTCGTACACGTCCGCTGTACATGCGGTCATCAGCACCGCAAACAGGAACAGTGCCATGAACTTTACTTTCGTAAAAATACATCTCTTCATATGCTTAATCATTAAATATTTCCCCTATAACATCATTAAAAAAAGAAGTTGTATATTTTAATCAACTTATTGAGTATTATCAACAGCAAAGGTAGATTTTATTATAATGCGAAGTTCTTAAACGCACAAATATTATCACATCAATTAACTATAATTAATAATACTCCAAAGAAAAAACCTTTGATAAATAGACAATATTTATTCCATGTCATGTTAAAAAAGAATAATAAAAGACTATTCACCCTACTCCAACCATTCAATCAGCTTATCAGCCAAAGTTACTGTTCCCGGCAAAGGTGGTTGGTGCCGATGTGGAGAAAGCCCCTAGCGATTTTCTCTTGGCAATAACATACCATCTGGCAATTTGACAAAATGAAAACTAAAGTCTCGGAGAATCGATTTTTTCGGGCAAAGGTACGGCTCGTTTCTAAATACGAGAAGAAAAAGCAGCATTTGTCTCGTTGACAGATGAATACAGAAAAACAGCCTCTCGCTCCAGCGAAATTAATTCATCGTATCTCATATTTTGAGGCAAGAAAAGGGTAAAAGCAGTGTTACGATAGGGTTATAGCACGGTAAGAATGCCCATTCATGAGTACTCATAACCCTATGCGTGACCGCTCATAATGCCTAACGCGAGTATCGGCATTGGGCAATACGACCTATCGCAACAGGTTTCGCCACCTATCGTGTACAAAATCGGCCCCTTTTTCAAGAAAAAGCGTGTTTATTACCACGCCTATCTCATTATCTTGTCACTTTCGCACGAAGGGTATGTCAACATATTCGTATAATATGAAGCAAATAGTCAGAATAAGCTTCTATTTCGCAACAGACCCATCATACAAGCCAGAGGCTCCCAATAGGCCTTAAGCACTCACATAAAACACGGAATTTTCAATCCAACTGATAAATCTTCAGCTTATTGTAAAGCGTCTTCCGGTCGATGCCCAATAACTGGGCCGCACGAGTCTTATTATTGCCGCACTCTTGGAGGGCCTTACGGATAAGGTCACGTTCATGCTCCACGTTCTTAAGCTGGATGTTGGTGTGCGAAGAGAGGTTCTCCGTCAGTTCCTCCGGGAGTTCCTTGCGGGTGATGTATCGACCGGTCGCCAATAAGGTAGCGTACTTGATAACGTTCTTCATCTGCCGCAGGTTACCCGGCCAAGAATAAGATTGGAACAATTGCATGGTATCGTTGTCGAAACCGATGATATCTTTCTGGAGCTCGCTATTCGCCAGATCGAGAAAATGATTGGCGAACAAGAGCAAATCCTCTTTTCGCTCTTTCAAGTCCGGGATACGGATCGTGAACTCATTGATACGATGGTACAGGTCCTCACGGAAATCTCCTTTCTCGATCGCCTGCCGCAAGTTCTCGTTCGTTGCGGATATCAAGCGCACGTTGATAGCGATCTCCTGATTGCTCCCGATCGGCTTTACCTTGCGCTCCTGTAGGGCACGCAATAGCTGAACCTGTACCTCATACGTCAGGTTCCCGATCTCATCCAAAAATATCGTACCGCCTTGAGCCGCCACAAACGCCCCAGTCTTGTTCTCGATCGCCCCCGTAAAAGAACCTTTCACGTGGCCGAAGAACTCGGAAGCCGCCAATTCCTTGGGGATAGCGCCGCAATCCACGGCGACAAACGGAGCCTTGCTACGATTACTTTGCTCGTGGATCCGACGGGCGATATACTCCTTACCGGTACCGCTAGCGCCGGTCACCAATACCGACATATCCGTCGGAGCCACCAAACGCACATGCTCATAAAGCTGGCGGGCCGCTTGGCTCTGCCCCTCGATATAAAGATCCGGGGCCGAAGAAACCGGGACTCTCGCCGGAGCCTTCTCCTCCACGTACACAAGTTCCTTGATCTTACCCAGCAACTCATCCGGGTTCAACGGCTTGGCAATATAATCCGCCGCTCCCAGCTTCATCGCCTGAACCGCCGTTTGTATCTCCGCATAACTGGTCATCATGATAAGGGGTAAGGAAGGATGAGTGCTTTTCAGCCATTTCAATAAGTCGATCCCGTCACTATCCGGCAGGCGTAAATCCGATATAACCAAATCGAACGCTTCCTCCCCCAGCCTCCGTTTAGCATCGGAAACAGAGGACGAGGATCTTACGACAAACCCTTTCTTACCCAGCCATGTGGTAAGCATCAAGGAAAAAGTTATATCATCTTCAACGATTAGAATCGACAACATACCCACTCAGATTATTTATAGTAACCACAAAGGTAAATAAATAAAACGAATCAAGAAAACATCCACGTAGCTTTACGCCATACTCCCTCGAAAGGACCTTGTTTATGATGGGCTAACCACCAGTGGCAAAAACCTAGCTGGAGAATGAAAAGAAGGATTCCTACGGCGAAGCTAGCGGTCGTTCCCAGATCGTCATACAGGGATAAACCGTATCCGAAATAGATAAAAGAGCCTACCATCGATTGCGTGAGGTAATTCGTCAAGCTCATTTTCCCGTAAGGCACAAGCCCGTGAAGCACCTTTTGCGGCGCCTTCCACTGCCACAAAAAGATAAAGGAGGATACCAATACGCACATGAACGAGAAATTACGCAAGGAAGACACGATCGTACTCATCGGGCGAAGCTCTTCGGTACGCTCTAGCAAACCGGGTAGGGAAAGGGACAGATAATAGAGGGGAATGAAACAAACTACCCCGATAACAAAGGTCCTTGTCCAAAACGTCCGATGCTTCTCCGGATCGACAAACAATCCCTTGCGCCCCAACAACATGCCCAGCATAAAGAGAGCCGATGTCTGGAAGAAACGTCCATAGCTCCAAGCCCAGAGAAGGCTATACAGCTGCCCGTCCCACAGATTAGACTTGACCATTTCCCAAAAGCTAGCACCTTCCATATACGGATAGATCCGCATACAGTGCACCAGCCATTGTTCCTTGGATGCCACATATTCCGGATGCATCAAGGCATACATGAATTTACCCCATTCCATGGGCTGTAGCATCAAAAACACGGCGATCGCCAATACCATCTTATTACTCAACTTGCAAACCGGTATCAACACAATACCCAAGATCGAATAAAGCACCAATATCTCCCCCGGGAAGAACGAGGCGTTGAAGCAACCGATAAAGAATAGGAGCATCAACCGCCAGAAGAAACGAAGCCGGAAGTCCTTCCCTTTCCTCGCTTGGTTATCAAACTGGATGAAAAAACTAAAACCGAACAGCAGGGCGAAAATAGCGTATGCCTTCCCGGAAAAGAGGAAGAACAAGGTATCCCATACCCCTTTATCCAAGGCTTTCATAAAATCGGTAGTAGCCTCCGGAAAATTATACAAGTTAAAATGCTCGATATTATGCAATAGGATAATAGCCATAACAGCAAATCCTCGTAATGCGTCGACCACCTCGATACGAGGTCGGGATTGTAGCGCGTGTTCCATGATATGATTCAGTAGATTTTATTATTTCGTGGCAAAAGTAACGAAACTAAATAAAAAAAGCATCCTCGAAAGGATGCCTTTTTCTTTTGCAGACTTAAATTGAATACTCAGGACTTAATCTTTCGCCATGAATAAATTCATGACTTTTGTTTTTAACGGTTTAAATGTAGAAACGCCCACTTGCGATTTCATTAAATAGATAGCGAATATCGTGCCAAAGCCAGCGAAACGCACGACAATGAATATCTAACTACTTATCCTTTAACAAGTAATAGATAAATTTTGTTTCTATAAAGTAGAATTTTATTTCAAAAGCATGGGGAAAGGCATTCCACAGATGGGTATTTATTCCACACCGGATTCCACAAGATTACCCGATGGCGGACTCCGCATCCTTCACGATAGCAAGTGCTTGCTCGATTACCTCGCCCAGCAGGTGGTACCAGCCGGAATCGGTCAGTTCCTCATCGTTCTTCTCCAAGATCCGCAGGTGTTGTACCAATGAATTGGCCCCCAGCATCGTGAACAGGGGAATCAACTTATGAGATATCCGGGAGGCTTCCTCCCGGTCTTTTCCCTCTAACGCATCTCGAAGTAAGTCGATGCTCTTGCGGGTTTCCTCCGAGAAGGTTTTCAGTATAGAGGCTGAGGCCTCCGGATCCTCTCCGGCAAAAGCGGTCAACGAAGAGAAATTCAACTCGCTCCTTGCCTCCAGATGGAGTGTCAGCAACTCATTCAGCAAGGAGATTAATTGGGCGGCGGTAAACGGCTTGTTCAAGAAACCCGTGAAACCAGCCTCCAGATAATGCTCGTGCTCCTTGGCGATACTGGCAGATAGGGCGATCACCGGGATCTCATCCGTTCCGGGGATACCGGACGTACGTATCCGCTCCAGTAAATGATAGCCATCCAGCGTCGGCATCTGTATATCGGTGATAATGGCGTTGAATACGGTGTTCCGCAATAGCTCGAGGACGTTATGCGGATTCGTACAACCTACCACCTGCACGTGACTCTGCTTCAAGAGTTCCTCCGTCAAGGCCAGTTGTAGAGGATCGTCATCTACCAGAAGACAATAGACATCTTGCCCCTCAAACAAGGGTAAAGCCTCGGCCTCACCAGCATCCGGAGCCTCCGCCGTTACGTCCGGCAAAGATTGATTATCGGCCAAGGGAAGAGGTAGCAAGATCGTGAAATCACTGCCTTTCCCCGGGGTACTATCCAAAGCAAGCGTACCGTTCATCAAGGACAGAAGCTTACGGGTGATGGAGAGGCCCAGACCGAAACCTTCCACCTCTTCCGTATCGGCAAGGCGAGTAAACTCCCCGAATATCCGCTCTTGTTCCTCTTTCGGGATGCCCGGACCGGAATCGCTGACGGTAATGGACAGTTGATAATGGACAGCGGACAGTTTCTGTAAGGAGACAAGTAAAACGACTCGCCCCGCTTCCGTGAACTTGATAGCGTTAGATAAGAGGTTTCCTACGACCTGCCGGATACGGATCGGGTCGCCCATATAAACTTGCCCAGTCTCCTCCGGTTTCAGGTTCAAGACAAACCGTAAGCCTTTCGCCTCCGCTATCGGCTGGAAGCTGGTATAGATCTCATCGAACAAGGCCGGGACACGGAAGGGAACGCTATGCACCTCCATCTCGCCGGACTCCAACCGCTGGAAATCCAACAGGTCGTTCACCAAGGAAAGGATATGATCCGAGGAACCTTTCATGTTCTCCAGATAATATTGCTGACGCTCGTCTGGATGGCGGCGTAGCAAAAGCTCGATATATCCGATGATGGAAGAGAGCGGAGCCCGTATATCGTGGCTGATCGTCAACATCAGCTTCTCACGGCTTCGCAATAAGCTCTCGGCGACCTGTTTCGCCTTTTCCAGTTGCATACGGTAATATTTACTTCGTGAGATATCCCGTGAGATAAAGAAGAGGAACAGAAAGGCGATTACCACGGAGACGATCGCGATTCCGGCGATCAAATGGGAGGTCTCCCTTAATAGTACCTGCTTCTTATAGACCCTTTCCAGCGACGCCTCCATCTCCTCCTCCTCGATATTACGGAGCATCTGGTTGATCTCCCGGGTAATCACGCTATTGTTATACCGTAAGTTAGAGGCCCTTTCCAACAACTGATCCATCAGTTGTTGCCGTTGCCAAGCCACACTGTCTTGGATGCTTTTCAGCACGCTGACAATCGTATCGGTCGGATTATAAGCGTTCACCAACGTATCGGTAACGATCTCCCGGGTCGTGTTCACCACGATGCTGGTATCTTCCTTGCCGGGAGAGAACACGTCGGCCAAACGCTTGAAGAATCCTCGCTTCTTACGGGGAACTACCACCGTATCTTGCTTGACCTCTACCCGCTCTTGTACCTGCACCTCATTTACGATCGTATCCCGGACGGCAATTATTTTCTCGATATTCTCCGTATAAAGACGCTCCGTGTTCGCTTCCTGCCAAGTCTCAAGCAAGCGGCGGGTATTCCATCGCTTACGCTCCAGCAGTATGTCGATCGTATCTATTTTCAGGAGTTGCATGGAGTCCGTCACCAAGGTCCTCAACGAATCCATGTTATTATGGGCCTTATTCAACGTACGATTGAAGTGGCGGAACTCGTTCTGGGGCATGCCTACCAACTGCCCCAACGCCTCGCTTTCATAGAGCAGGGAGAGCGTATTGGTGACCAAGTACACCTTCCGGCGTGCCTGATGATCCGGCTCGTCCTCCTCGGCCACTTTCTCTACTATATTATAAATGTAAGCGACTGAGCAGACCACAATGGTAATCAGCAAAATATAGCCTAATATCACCTTGCTAGTAATATGTCCGCTTTGCTCTTTCATATACGATTGAGATCAGTCTAATTCCTATCATAAGCGATATCCCATTTATCCATCATCTCAAAATCCTGCTTTTTTAAGCCGACTTTCCAAAATGGGATCGGGTCGTCATGGTCTCCCAGATACATACGGTCACGTACCTTGAAGGCACGATTCGTTAAAGCAAACGTGGAATCGGCCACCGGAGTCCGCACACCGGCTATATCAAGCATCGTATGGAATACGCTGTTCGTGCTAACCGGATAAGTCTCGTGTGCCTGCGCTTCCAGATATTTCTGGGGATATGACTCCCGGTAAGCCTTCGAGAACCAGATCACATACGGGATATGCAACTGGTAATAGGTCGGTATCGGAGAAGCATGCAGATAACGGGCTCTGGAATCATCGAAGATATCCTCTCCATGATCGCTTAAGTAAAGCATGGATGCCGGAGCATTTGTCTTCGCCAACATATCCACGATTTCCCCCAGCACGTAATCTGTATAGTGGATGGAATTATCATAAGCGTTCCGTAACTCCTTTTTATACGAGGCACGAATTCCCTCCGCCTTATCCGGCCTATAGAAACGGAACTCCTTCGGATAACGTTCATGGTAATTAAAATGCGAGCCATAAGTATGCAGTACTACGAAAAGATTACCGTCCTCTTTATCCAGTTCCTTCTTTAGATAAGGCAGGATCGCCGCATCGTGCAAGGAGGTTAGCGTAGAACCCGTATTAAATGCGCTCATATCGATAAAGGTATCTGCCTCCCGGTAAAAAGCGCCGATCATCGAGGTCGTTAGTTTCTGGTTGGCGATCACGAGCGTACGGAAACCAGCCTCTTTGAAAGCGGTCACGATACTTTTCTCGTCGTAAAGGACTCCATAATTCTCGGCGCTGGCAGCGGACAGGATAATGGGGACACTTTTATGCGTATTATTCGATTGCGTCACCACATCCGTGAAATGCACCAATCCGTCTAAAGCCTCCATACGGGGAGTCGTCTTGCGCTCGTATCCGTAAAGGCTCCATTCCATAGCACGGGAGGTCTCTCCCACTACCAAGACGTAGATCTCCCGTTTTCCCTCAGCTTGTTCCAGCTTAGTGGCGTCGAACTTAAAGTCGGCGGAAGTAATATGATACTTACGGTTCCTCTCCGCCTTATTTATGGCGAAATATAAATTGTATAGGGCGTTAGCCGGATACACATCGTCCTTCCATGAAAACCGGTGATCTTGCAAAGGAGACAGGAAGCAAAGGATCAAGCCCATGACAAACATGCCTAGGCTGATCTTGGCCCATTTCTTCCGGAAAGGATTTCGCAATTTCTCTTTCTGCCGTATCGAACGATAAGCGAGTATTAGAGTAGGCAATGTATAGAAAAAGAATACGCAACCGATCACCAAAATGATATTCCCCAATAATTCGCTAGCCTCGGAAGCGTTCGAGCTGGTAAGGTTCAAATACATATCAACCGCTATCACGGACTGCCCGAAAAGATACAGAAGCACCAACTGTCCCCCATCTAATATAACCTTCGGCAACAGGCACCAAACCACGATCCCCGGTTTACGGGCCACTAACAAAACACCCATCCAAAAGGCCAAAGGTATCAGCAACGAGGCGATACCGACCGTGACGGGAAGCGGTTCCGTAAAAAAGAACACACAGTTTGGGATGATAAATAACAGGGCAAATAAGAAATATAAATGCTCCTGTGAAGATATCCAGCGTATTAACTTTGTAAAATACTTCATTCAATAAAACTTTGCCAACTCTCAATCATTACTCTTCTCAACTAATACCCAGAACCTAAAATTCCGGTAATTGGCAAAGATAGGCGTTATTAAACACATACAAAGCGTATTATACACAAAAAATGTTATTCACAGTCATTACTTCTCCTTCATCCGTCGCCAATACTCCTTGACAGAGTTTTTCACTTCCCTATGTAACAGCAAGATACCAATTAAGTTCGGGAGAGTCATCAAAGCCACGGTGATACCGGATAATGTCAATACTACCACACAATAAAATTATATTTATCTCCTATATTTTCTGGAGGATAGCGATAAACTCATCATTCGTAATGTCTAGCTCCGGCTCTTTGTAATTGACATAATCCTCAAAATAGTCGCTGGCGATATCGGCTACGATCTCCCCTCCGTCCAAGCCATACGAGGAAACTAGTTTCTCCACCCGGTTACGTATCTGGCGAATCACCTGTAAACGATCCTCATAACGATCTGGCTTCTCCTGATCAGTGACGTGCTCATTCCGGGCGATCAAGTAAACTACCGTATAAAATTTCTCCATGCTCCCGAAAACAGGGACAAACAAGGATTTCTTCTCCTCGGGCAGATCTGCCAAAAACTGTTGTATCTTTGTCATAGCTCTTACTCTTTTACCTAATAAAAAAAACAATATACTTTTTGTTCTAAAACAATATACTTTCGTGTGTAAAAGTATATTGTTTCGACAACAAAAGTATATTGTTCTTCTCGAGTCTGTTAAATGATTGAATTCTTCTTCGTAAAATCCAAAATCTCATCAATATAGCCAAAAGCCAATCCTGTTACCGTATCTGCGCAGCCGTAATAGATAGCGATACGTTTCGTCTCCGGATCATGCAAGGCGGCACAGGGAAAGACTACGTTCGGAACGTCTCCCATGCACTCGTAATCCTTTTGCGGGGACAACAAATAAGGTCCGGAGCGGAATTTCACTTTCCAAGGTTGCTCCAAATCCAAGATAGCGGAACCGAAGCTATATACATACCCGTTACAAGAACGAAGCACGCCGTGGTAAATCAACAACCATCCCTCGGAAGTCTCGATAGGGATAGGGCCCGCACCGATCTTCGTACACTGCCAAGCGCTATCCTCGAACGCCGCCGGCGACATCACGTGGCGATGTTTACCCCAGAAACACATATCCGGAGACTCGCTATAGAAAATATCGCCGAACGGAGTATGACCGTTGTCGCTCGGACGGCTCAACATGGCGAAGTTTCCGTTAATCTTACGAGGGAACATCACGCCATTACGGTTGAAAGGCAGATAAGCGTTCTCCAGCTGATGGAAGGTCTCGAAATCGAACGTGTAAGCCACGCCGATCGTCGGGCCATGATAACCGTTACACCAAGTCACATAGTAACGATCCTCGATAAAACATACACGGGGGTCGTAGGCATAAACAAACTCGCCGATCTCCTTGTCGTCGCACTCAAACTCGAGTTTTGTCTCAGAGATACTCCAATGAATGGCATCTGCGCTAAAACCTACGTGCAAACGCATCCGGCGATTCGTATCGTCGCATCGGAACACACCGGCATAACCACCTTTGAAAGGGACAACAGCACTGTTGAACACACTGTTCGATGTCGGGAGGATATCACGAGGAATCACCGGGTTCTTCGAATATCTCCACAATACTTCTTTGCTACCCTCGGGACGATCTTCCCAAGGCATATCAGGCAGCGGAGCGCCTACGATTTTCAAATTATCCATAACTAATCCTATTAAAATATTACTGTACTAACTTATTACCTTTATCGTCATACGTGAACGGTACGAAATAGGCTACCAAGAATGAAGGGATCATCGCCAGCAAGGTCACGATAAAGAAATACTTATAACCTAGCCAGTCACTCACGAAACCGCTCATCATTCCCGGAAGCATTACGCCAAGGTTCATGATACCTGAGGCGAACGCATAATGCGCCATCTGATGCTTGCCCGGAGCTACCTGTTGCATCATAAACAGCATCAAGCCCACGAAACCGAATCCATAGCCAAAATACTCGAATACGATGGCGGAAGCGATAATGAGACCATTATCAGGCTGGAAACACGCCAAGAACGTGTATACCAAAAACGGTATGTTGAAGCAACAACAAAGCGTAAACAATACCTTTCGCAATCCCTTAGCCGAGATATAATATCCACCGAGCAAAGAGCCCAATACGAACGCCGCCGCCCCAAACGTACCGTAATACAAACCGATCTCTTGCTCCGTAAGTCCCAATCCCTGATCGGCTACCGGAGCTTTCAAGAACAAAGGTACGATCTTTATCACGAAACCCTCGGCAAAACGATACAATATGATGAAACAGATATACCACACGATATGCTTCTTCGTGAAGAACTCCTTGAAGACCAGCCATAACTCGGCCATACTCTCCTTCAACGAATGTTCTCCGGTAGCGGCTTTTCCACCCGAAGGCAACATCTTCATATGATAAAAACCAAGCAGGATCATGATCGTACCGCAAAGCAGCATAACGATCATCCAAGCGTATATCACGGCCTCTTTCTCCAATCCTATCCCGGTAAAATATTGCATCATATAACCCGCCAGATAAACCAGACCACCCGTGGCTACGATCTTCGCCAAATTGTAAAACGCACCTTGCCAACCGATATATTTGGCTTGATCCTCCGGCGAGAGCTCTTTCATATAAACGCCATCCGTTGCCACGTCATGCGTAGCCCCGCTAAGCGCTATAATACCTAATAATGCGATAGATAGAGCAAAGAAACTCGGCAAGTTTAACGCCAAGGCCACTAAACCGAATAAGCAACCGGATAACAACTGGGTCAATACGACAAAGAATTTCTTGGTACGATACATTTCCAAAAACGGGCTCCATAAAGGCTTTAAGGTCCAAGGTAACATGATGACCGAGGTCCATAACGCAATCTGGGCATCCGATATATCCAATCCCTTAAACATGAGTACGGTAACCATGTTTAGCACTACAAAAGGCAATCCCATAGCAAAATAGACACTAGGGACCCAAGTCACAGGGTTTCGACGTTTAGTAGCATTCGTGTTTTTCTTTTCCATGCTTTATTTAGAATTTAGGTGTACAAATATAATTAATAATCCGGATATATCTTTAATCGATCGGACAAATAGAGGAGATCATCCCGAAGGTAGCGTTATCATTCAAATCCCAGACCATCTTTCCGGCTCCGTTTATCTCGATCAACTGCGGGTAATGTCCTTTCGCAGCCTCTCCGTCATGGCCTTGCCAGTTACAGATATACAAACCACCGTCCCGTTTAGGGAGCAACTGGGCAACAAAGAAAAGCTGGGCTCCCTCGATATCGTTCGCATTCATCTTGCGAACGATATCTCCTGTCTCGAAATTCAGCTCTATGAAGCAATGGGCATCACCGCAAGCGACCAGATAATTACCGTTATCCAACGCAGCCACGCTAAACGGGTTGCCGTCTACTTTCACGCTTTTCAGCAATTGACCGGACGGGGATATTTCCCGGATCTCGGAGGTAGCGAACAAGGGCACTAGATAATTGCCCCGCTTATTCTTGTTTACTTGACGGAATTGGGCATGGGGTTGCTCGATACCGGTATCGAAATCCGTTTTCGACAGGATCTCTCCTTTTGCGTTCACCTCCATGATCGTAGCCGGGTATCCACACCACGCCAATAAATAATTACCGTTGGGAAGCACACGGGCCGTCTGCATCTCACACCCTTCCGGAGCGGAGATATTCCAGACCTCCTCATGATCCCGGGTGATTAGCTTCGCCCCTTTCGAATAGGAAAAAAGAATATTCCGGTCGGGAGTAACAGCTACGGAATTACATTCCCATCCTTTTTCCAAAGGGTGCTCCCATTCAATTTCTTTCGTGTTCTTGTTTACGATGGCGATCTTGTCCCAGCCGGAACCGCCTAATAAAAGATGATGCGACGCCTCATGGCATGCGGAACATACGAGTAGCAGGCATGCGGATAATATAAAAGTATAGATTTTCATGGTTTAAATTATATAAATAAGCAGGAGCAGGTAAAACCTACCCCTGCGATGGATTATTTCGCTAAGTCGCAGAACAACTCATATCCCTGATCAGGCGTGATACCTTGATGCACGACCGCATGAACCGCTTGGATCATGGCGACAGGAGAAGTACTCTGGAATACGTTACGTCCCATATCCACGCCAGCCGCACCGTCGTTGATCGCGTTATAACATAATTCCAACGCCTCCTTCTCCGGTAATTTCTTACCACCGGCGATTACCACGGGAACCGGGCAAGCGGCGGCTACCTTCTCGAAGCCCTCGCAATAGTAGGTCTTCACGATATTAGCGCCGTTCTCCGCACAAATACGGGAAGCCAGACCGAAATAGCGAGCGTCTCGAGCCATTTGCTTACCAACGGCGGTAACACCCATTACCGGGATATTGTAACGGCTGGCCTTATCGACCGCCTTATATAAGTTAGCCACAGTCTTAGCCTCATGTGCCTCGTCACCGATAGCCAACATAACCGCCATGGCGGAGACGTTCATACGGATAGCGTCCTCTATATCGATCAATACATTATCGTTCAAATCCGTAAGGATAGACGTTCCAGCGTCCGAACGAAGACAAATCGGTTTCGTCGTATTCGCAGGGATCGTAGATTGCAGGATACCACGGGTACACATCAAGCAATCCGCATATTCAATCAAAGGAACGATATTCAAGTCGATACGCTCCAGACCGGAGGTCGGCCCCATGATGAAACCATGGTCAAAAGCAAGCATAACCGCCTTGCCTGTCTTCGGGTTGAAGATACGGGACAGACGGTCTTTCATACCCCAAGGTAAGTTCTCGGCTCCCTTCACATGGAAACTCTGGTTCTCACAATTGATGCCTAAACCGAAGTCCGCACCTTCTCTTAAATCATCTAAATCTGCCATATTTATTATTCGTTATATTATTATATTTTGTAGAGACGGGGCATGCCCCGTCTCACGCTGTGTATTATTTTATAGCGCCTCTGCAAAAGAAGCGAACATACAGCTCCACGAAGTAGCCCCGCTATCAGCGAAACCAATCGAACGCTCACCATAGTTACGGGCACGTCCAAAGTTAGCTTTCATCGGTACCGTAGCCTCCGCTCCATCAAGCGCCGCTTTAGCGCCGGCATTCAAGACCTCCTTGATATCATCCGACGTACAAGCCTGCATAGCCTCCACCGCCGGGATCAAGGCATCCATCATCGTCTTGTCGCCTCGTTTCGCTTGGGTTTGTTGTTGCACATTCGCCAAGCCACCGGCGAACATAGCTTTCACGCCTGCGGCATCCAACTCGGTTCCCTCTGCATGATCGCTCATACCCAAGAAGAAAGCACCGAGCAAGGTACTTGTCGATCCGCTCACTTCCATCATCACGTCCATACCCATATCACCAAGCATTTGCTTGAACTCCGTTCCAGACTGAGCGCTTTTATTCACGGCAGTCATAGCGGCAACGATAGCGGTACCATGATCTCCATCCCCGATTACGGCATCCAATTTAGAAAATTCCTCCTCACGTGCCTTGATCTGTTTCAGCGCATTGTCTAACATGGCCTTGAAGGCCTCGATAGTAAGTTGTTTCATGTATATTATTTATTTACCTAGGGTTGTCCAATAAGGTGCGTCCGCACGTTTGTTATTCAAATAATCGATATGATCCTCATCCAAGATCGCCATGATCATCTGGAATCCAGCTTGCTCCTGTACGGTCAAGATCTCTTGGATACGGCTTACCACCACCTGCAAGCCACGAGCCTCCAACTCCTTATAAGCCTTGCGGAAGATGATATTCAATTCCATATGGGTAGTAGCGCCTACGCCGTTAATGATCAGCAACATCTTATCGCCGGCTTTTGGCTGTAACTGCTGGCAAAGCAGGTCTACCATCTCCGCAGCCGTATCATCGGCGGATACCAACGGTTTCTGTCCACCGCCACCTTCGCCATGTTGGCCCATACCGATCTCCATGATACCATCGGGAAGGTTCGTGATCGTACCTCCGTTCTGGGGATGCGTACAAGACCGCATAGCGACAGCCAAGGTAGCCACGTTCTTATTATAGCGTTCACCAATCTCAATCAGCTCGTCTAAAGACTTCCCTTCCTCAGCGGCGGCACCTAATATCTTATACAAAGGAACACAACCAGCCAAGCCACGACGATCGTCTATATTCGCCCCGATACCTGCGCTGATATCATCATGCGTAAGTAATTTCTTCACCTTGATCCCTTTACGTGCAGCCAACTGGCAAGCCATATTAGCACTCATCACGTCGCCGGAATGGTTCAATACGACCAACAAGATCCCGGCCTCACGATCCATCAATTGCAGTGCCTGAAACAAACGTTGGGCACCCGGAGCGGCGAATACGTCACCCACGACGGAGCAATCCAACATGCCCTCTCCTACGAAACCACTCAAGGCAGGCTCATGACCGGAACCGCCTAAGGTAACGATCGCAACCTTATCATTGCCTTTCGGGTTAGCACGTACGACGATATTCTCAGCTGCCAACTTTACCTGATTCGGATACGCTAATACATAGCCTTCCAATAACTCTGCCGTAATATTCTCAGGATCATTTATGAATTTTGTCTTGATGTCTGACATGGTATTATCCTCCTTTAGATTTATAAATTTTGATTTACGAATTATTTTAGTTCCATGATCTCGATAGCGATACCTTCTTCCTCGATGAAAGCGATCGTCAAGTGCTCGTCGCAAACAGCTGGGCCGAAGATTACCTTCTTACCTTCCAACTCTTTTTCCAAACAAGGAACCGTATAAGCGATATGGCCATTGGTCTGTACCAACTCCGGTAGGCAGCTGCCTTTCTCGAATTTCAAGAACTCGATCCGGTTCGGACTCTTGCTGTAATCCGTCAACCATACACTCAGGCCTTCGTTATAAACCGCCCCTTCTTTACTTTCCGTAGTGACAATTCCTACGTGATTAAATGTTCTCATGATCTATTCAATTTATAGTTAGACAATTATATTATTAAAATTCGTTCTCTTCCGATAGGATATAAAGCCAGCCCCCAATACTAGGATGATCGACAGATAAAGATAAATAAATATCCCGTTCACGTTGTCATTCTGGCCATAAGAGTGCATGCCACTCAAGAAATAATTCACGCCGAAGAAGGTCATCAACACCGAATAGAAGGCCAAGATAGACGTAAAATTAAACAACCACAGGTTATTGCATTTCGGTATCAAGCGGAGATGCGTCACGATCGCATATATCACCATCGTAATCAACGCCCACGTCTCCTTCGGGTCCCAGCCCCAATAACGTCCCCACGACTCATTCGCCCAGACCGCTCCCAAGAAAGTACCGATCGTCATCAGGGCCAATCCGATCCAAAGTGACATCTCGTTCACGATACTCAATTCTCGTACCCGTTCTTTGAGCATCACGCTGTTCTTCTCCCCGCTTACGCTCATCATCACCAGATTCGTCAAGCCGATCAGACAACTAATACCGAAGAAACCATAAGCTCCCACGATAACCGCCACATGGAACATCAACCATGGGGATTTCAAGACCGGAACCAGCGGATTGATCTGCGGGTCCATCCAACTCAAGCCGGACACGAACAAGATGATCCCCCCGAATAAAGTAGCCAACGCAAACGTAAGCGTACTCTTGCGTACGAACAACAACCCGGCGAACACCGTAGCCCAAGCCACATAAACCATCGTCTCGTACGAATTGCTCCAAGGGGCGTAACCTGCGATATACCACCGCATTCCCATCCCATACATATGGAAAACGAATACGGCCAAAATGCCCAGACTCAATAACCAAGTCGTATAGGTAACCCATTTTTTCTTCTTGAATAAGACCACGAAAGCGAAGATCAGCAACAAGCCTCCCAAAATCAAGTACCCTTTCTTACATTGCCGGAATACATCCATTTGATTATATTTAATCTCGGCCTGTATTTTCTCAGGGCGAATGTCTACCGTCTTATTCTTGGCTTGCTGATACGTATGGATCATTCCGATTACCTCGTCCGCTTTCTCCCAATCACCACTCTTCAATCCTTCCTGTACCTCCGATAAATACCAGCCCATAATGTGGGTAACGAACATGGAGTCCTTTCCGGAAAACGCCGACAAATCATCGCCCGGCGCATACCATTTGTGATCCGGGTCGTCCTCTTTCGGGAAAAGGTTTAACATCTGGTAATTGATCAATTGATGGAAGATATTTACCTGCTCATCCAGCTTGATCAAGTCTTTATCGAAGCGGGTACGCTCCGCTGGCATTTTATTGTAGGCCTCTTCCAGCTTCTCTTGCAATTTATAGCGTCCGTTACTATCGAATACCTCTATATAGGCGCAATCCTTATCCGTAAGGTCGTAATAATTAGCCAGCTCACTATTAGACAAGGCGATAAACGGCACCCGGACCCACATATCCGGCATAGCCAAGACACTCAACAAGAACTGATCAGAGTTCAAGGAACCGAACTGATCCGATTTATGCAACTTTCGCAGTACCTCGGAAGAAAATGTATTGATCGGCAACATACGTCCGCTTACCGATTGGATCGGCAACGCACCGAACTTAGCGGCATGTTCCGGACTTATCGCATATTTCTGTATGGCCTCCTTCATCTCGGGAGCGGCCGCACCTTGCGCCCGCAAGCCCCCTACGGAAAGAAGAATCGCTACTAACAGGGTCGTTTTACGAGCGCCCGATCTTAAATCTTTCAACTGTCGGCTTAATTTCATGAAACGGGAGTTTTTACCTACCAAGCAAAGTATAAAGCCGATCACTAAAATCACGTAGCCGGTATACGTAATATTCCTTCCGGACACATCTCGGTTCACGGAAAGTACCGTTCCTTGCTCATCCGGGTCATAGGAGGCTTGGAAGAAGCGATAGCCTTTCACGTCTAATACATTATTCATATATACCCGGGCATGGCGAGTCTGTCCATCTACATGTACCAGCAACTCACTCTCATAAGCAGAGGGACTGGCAGAGCCGGGATAGCGGGTTAAGGTAAATTTCACGAGTTCTACGCTAAAAGGAAGCGTATGATAGAGAGTCTGGTCCGAGGTACGGATCATGATACGATCGCTAGCCTCTCCCTCACGCAGGTGAAGGATTCCTTCCTCGCCGAAAAGGTGGGAAATAAGTGCACCCAGAAGGATGACAATAAAGGCGGCATGGGTGACCATCAATCCCCATTTACGCCGCTTAAGTAACTGGTGCTTGATAACGATAGCCACGAAATTGGCTACCAATAAGAATTGGAGTAAGAAAAATACAGGAGAATAGTAAATCAGCGCTTTAGCGACGGCAGTACCATGATACTTCTCTATAAAAGTAGCGATAGCCAAGCCAAAGGCGTAGATCAATAGAAGGACGATAGTCGTCACGGAAGAAGAGATAAATCTTTCTAGAGTTTTCATTTGCTCATTTATTAATAACACTGATGCGACAAATGTACGCAGATTAATCATTTTTGAAAGAATCGGCGATTAATTTGCCGCATCCATGTTATCTATCTATAAATAGACCTTGTCTATTAATCCTCAATAATTACCCGGAAGCCTACGTTGAACACACGTTGGTACGGATAATATCCTTTACGGGTATAAGCCGTCGAGAATTTCGGTCGCTCGATATAAGAACCGCCACGAACCACCTTATACTCGGAGACCTCTTTCGATTTCTCGTTGTAAGGATAAGGCAAGTAATCAGAACGAGTCCATTCCGCCACGTTACCGTGCATGCAATACAAACCGAACGGATTCGCTTCATATTGCTTACCACCCACCTGAACCAAATTGCCATCATCCACGCCTTCCTCTTTCGGTAAGTAAGTATAGTATTTGTACCAATAAGAAGTCTTAGGCATCGGTTGCGGGTCGATACCGCTTACGGCAAGCAGGAGCGTGGTTACGTCGGCTAGGTTATCCTTTTTGCCGAAGTCCGCATTCATATCGCCATACCAGAAATCTTGATCGCTACCGGCACGACAAGCCCATTCCCATTGCGCCTCGGTCGGAAGCGTGATGTTCAAGCCTGTTTTCTCACTCAGCTTCTTACAATAATCCATAGCGTCATTGTAACTTACACGGATTACCGGTTGCTCCGGTTTATTAGCGGGATATCCTTGAACCACGTGATCTTTCCATTGCTGATCCACGAAACGGCTGTCGTGATCCGGGAAAATCACGTTGAATTGCTGGTTCGTAACCTCCAACTCACCCATCCAGAAAGCTTTGTCAATCTTCACTTTCGCCGTCGGACGAGTATCGGATTGCCCACGATAGCTGCCCATCACGAATTGTCCGGCCGGAATGCGAACAAATGTCATCTTGATACCCGGAGCCAACTCGATCTCCTTACGGGTTTCCTTCTCGTCAGCCAACATAGCCTTGATCCGGTCCGCATCGAAAGGCCAGCCTTTCACCTTCAACTCTTTTTCCTTGACAGGAGCCAATTTCTCCGGCATCTCCGGTTTGATCTCACCTTTACCCTTCAAGTAAGCGGCATAATCGGAGATCTCTTTCTTCCAATCCACGCCTGCGCCATTCGCATACTTATCCGTCAACTCTTTACGACGCTTGATCTGGTCGAAGCCTTGATACGGGATGATATCCTTCGAAAGCACATTCGCATTGAAATAACCCTTATCCGGAGCGTTGTAATCAATCCAGTTATAAAGGGTTTTCCACTCTTTATCCGTCAGTTGCACGTTAAAGTGCCCTTTCTTCAACATACGAACCAGTTCACTCGTGTTCGGATGATATTCATACGGTTGAAGAACCACCATATCACCCTCGCCACCTTGACGGTGTACATACGGATGCAGATTCAAGTAAGAAGTGCCATAACCTAATTTATCCTTCTTGCCCCCACGCAAGTCGAAAGCCTTACCCTCACCATTATGGCAAGCGATACAGGCACGATCCAAGATCGGTTGGATCTCCAGATCGAACGTGAACGAACGGGTCCCCCCTTCCGGCGGAGTCAACGCATGCGGGGCTTTCTGCGAAGCCATCACACGTTTCGGAATAGGAATCTGGTTCTGGTCCTCATGGCAACCGATACAAGATACCACCTCGCCCGGCTGACCGGTCAACCAGCTACGCATCCACTGGATAGCCACACCGTCTTTGTCTAACGGCTGGATAGAAATCGGCGTATTCGCCGGGATCTTGAAGATAGCGGAGCCATCCTCTTCTACCGGTACCGTACCCAACATACGCTTGATGTCCCAACCGGACTGGATTCCATGCCAGTTATGATCGGAGGTAGTCTTCACGTAAGCATACTCATAAGCGTGCAGACGAAGAGACTTAACCGTACCCCGGGGAATGCCTCTCAAACCCTCTCCCTCGTAAATATCCTGAATAAAGACCGTAGCCTCTTTGTCATTCAATTTCACACGGTCCGGAATAGCCGGAGGAGTCTGTGTCTTACGTACGGCAACCGGACTGATATAGCCCTCACCCTCTACCTTACGCAAACAAGTCACGTTATCGAAGACGTCCACCAAATAGATACCCCATAAATCCTGCGGGTCTAATTTAGCGGCCACCAAGAAATATTTATCATTCAGCGGAGTCGGTTTGATAAACTGCGGCCATACGCCATTCACCAGCTCATCCTTAATCTCCTCCACGATCGGCCGGTTACGATACGGGATCTCCTGTACCATACCGGCGGCGCCTTTACGGGCTTTTGCCGGATCGAACACGATCAAACGGCCGGAACGGGCGATACCATGGTGACCGGAGATAATTCCCACGAAAGCGGAACCGTGGCCCGGCAACGGCTGGATATCAAACGTACTGTTCGGGAACATCGATCCGCTACCATACAGCGCTTTCTGCTCCGTACCATCCGGATTCATGTTCATCACGATACGGGAATAATAGTGCGTCAAGTCCGTGTACTCCCAACGGGTATACATCACACGACCGTTATTCATCACTACCGGGTTCCAGTTCGCGTCTTGATCGAAAGTCAGACGGCGCAAGTTCTTCGTATCCGGCGTATAAAGTACCATATTACCGACAGGGTCATCACCGCTTACACAAGGCACGCCTTGATAACCGATATTCGAGTTGGCGATGATACGTCCGTCCGGTAAGTAGGTTCCATCATAAAACTCCAGATCCGGTTCCTCGTTATGTATTAATTGCTTAAAGCCCGAGCCATCCAATTTCACCTCGAATACGTTCCAACGCTTATCGGGCATCGTCTGGGTAAACATAGCACGATCGCCATCCCAATGCATCCGCAAGTCAGCGATAGAGGAACCGTTTTCCGGTTTATAAATCGACCGTACCTGTACATCCTCCCCACGTAGATTACTCAACTCCACAATATCGGCGTCGAATCCCATACGGCGGGCGGACTCTTGGTTGCTCCAGTTATTACCCTGCGTACCCAAATCCGGAGCCATTGCCTTATGAGCGTTTACACCTAATTTAAAGCGGGCAGCCAAGACTTTATCACCATCCAAGAACGGGTTCGCCAGCAAGATCGTACGTTTATTCGCAATCGCTTTCTCCGCGTTAACCAAAGCGGCCTCATCACCACTATAAATACCATCGAAACCTTTCTTTACCTGCTGTTCCAGCTCATCCAAAATCGGTTGATACTTAGTGGCATCGAAACCTTTCAGTTTTTTCATATCATTGAAAGCCAGACGAATCGCCTCCATATTCAACCAACTCAAGTCGCTCTGCAAATTACAGATACGTTGAGTTTTCTCATAAAGTTTCAAATACTCACGGATCTGAGTATCAATATCTTTTTCTGTCTCGATCTGCTTAACAGCGTTCTTTACATACGCAGCGTCTTTCAGACGAGAAGCCAGATTCAAGACAATATCACGCTCAGCGGAAGCGTCACTAGTAGTCAACCAATTCTCCAACCCATCGATATTAGCGTTTAAGGCTCCTAATTCCTTCGGATAAGCGGCTAGCAAGCGTGCGGCCTCCTCCTTCGGGAAAACATTCATGATACGGAAGAATACACTACCTACCGTTGACTGATCGGCCAAACCCACCTCAGCCTCAAAGCGTACATATTCCTTATTGATATTGTACACCATCACGCCATTGGCATGGCATAATACGCTATGGTCGTATTTCTTACCACCGATCAACAATGGATTCCCGTATAAATCCGTATTCTTGCGGATACTGTTCGAACCGGAAACCCAATAATCCGGGTCTAACTCATCCAACCAAACCGAACTACCGTCCGCCTTGATTAAACGGGCATTCGCCCATGTACCCCAATCCCAATCCGTACCGTCCGGTCCGGCGGCCGTAACAAGTACCAACTGATCCTGACCCGTCAAATCGGCGGACATCGGGACAGCCTTCTGCTTCGCTTTAATCCAAGCGGACATGATCGGCATGTTCGCCTTCACCAAAGAGGCACGAAGCTCAGACTTTTGTTTTACTGAGGCGTCAATCCAGTTATCCACCTTCTTTTGCTTCGGACCTGCCGAAACAAGAAGAGAGGTCGACAACAAGAGTGATACCATTATATAGTATTTATTCATGTATTAAATTTAAATTTAGAAGGTTGTTTATTGAAACCCTAAGGATCACGATCGGCAACCCTTAGAATTACGAAGCATAACCCTAGAGGTTTTTATAAAGCGGCCTTCTGGTTCGTGAAACGTAAGCCAGCGTTGTCGTGATAGCATGCCCACTCATCTACGATAGCGCCTTCCGGACCTGCCATCATAAAGTGGAATGTCTCCAATTTCTTCAGACGTAATACGTCGCCGACCTTCTGAACCACGAAATTCTTGCTCTTGATCGGTCCGTGTCCAGCAGGGATAGCCGGGGCGTTCGGGGTCTCGTCACCTACCTCAGAGAAGTTGTATACCCAACCCTTCTCTACCATCCAAGACTCATGTTTAGCAGGAAAGTCAGTCTTTACGTGAGCGTGTTCCGGAATCATCTGGCCCGGCAACAAATAGATAGCGTGAGCGAAATACTTATACTCCGGATCGTTGATCCAGAAAATACCACCCATACCTACATTTTCGAAATCGCCCAAGCCAAAGTCTGTCACCCACATATCTTTCGCCATCAACTCCGTGAAAGGAACATCGTAGAAAGCAAACATATCTTTCATCGCTTCCATAGCGACATCTTGTTGAAACTTGCCGTCTTTATAAAAATCGGCGTTCGTGTACTTCTTTGAATAAGCCATTGTTTTATTTTTTTGATTGTTAGTATTACATGCGTTCGTGCATTCTTTGCGGCAAGTTCCTTCCGGACAATTGCCCTCCCCGTTAGCGGCGCAACAAGTAGCGTCTGTCGTTGTCTTTCCCGTACATGCGACCATAGATACCAACACCAATCCCATAGCCGCCATTTTCATGTTCAAACCTTTTCTCATTTGTTTTTGTGTATATTTGTTAGTACTATTTGTTTCAACGTATCGCTATTCCCTCGATCTCGATCAATAACTCATCCCGGCAAACGTCGGCCCACATATAAGAGATCGGGATATTTAATCCGTAGGTATTCATCAAACGCTCAGCCTCCTTATAGTCGGATTTATTCTTCAAGTAGACTCGTAACTTAACCAATTTAGCGTCAGCGATCAGTTCCGCTATATTTTCCATCGTGATCCGTAGCTGACGTTCCAGACCTACTCCCGTCAAGCTCTCCTCACCACGGATAGCGGCTGTACCGGAAATATAAATCAATTTACGATCCTGAAAAGTCATGCTCTTGGCACGCTCGAACTTAGGGGTCGTCTTCTTTTGTCGGGCAACTTCCAGTACTTGTTCCGAATACGCATGGGCAGCCACCTGCAACTTATTATCGATCGGCGTAGCGAAAGCATCCGGCGTAGTAAACACGGCGGCATCCACATCGATCAAGATACCTCCCAGATTCGCCCCGATACCCGTAGCGGCAGGATAACCATTCGCCCATTCCGTTTTACTATAAAAATCAGATCGGGCGTTATTAAACGCTTGATAATGCTGATCCGGACCGTCGAAAGCGGTTATACGCTCGATATAATTCCACTGACGGATAATGCTATTCAACGGAAAACCCTCCCGACGAAGCACATCCCCCAATAACCGGAAAGCTTCCACCGACTGAGGCTCTATACCAAAATGGAGTACATCCCCTTGAAAACCGCCGGCAAAAAGGAAACGTCCCGAGGCATTCTCCAACAAGACATAAGGAACACCTTGATAATGACGGAAAGTAATCCGATCCTGCGCATCGGGCACATAGCTATGTACCTCCATCAGCAAAGGAGCGTTCAGCGGCGGTTGGGAGACATAGCTCAAAGCCGGTTCGCAATCCCCATAATACCGACGGATCTTCTCCCGCAGCAAAACCCGGCGTGCCACGTATTCCTCATTTGTACCCGGAGTACCGAAAAAGGCCAGCCTCATGATCACCTCGTTTTGAGGCAATTGAGACAATAGATCGTCCACCATAACGGCGAACTCGGCCCGCTTGGTGCTTAATATCGTATAATGTATCTTCTCACAATAATTCATATCCTTTTATTTTACAGGGAGTTTACATATTCCGTTAACGCCTCGATATCTTTCTTGGAAACCTTTTTATCGATGCCATGCTTATGGACCTCGAACACCTCTTCCATGGTAGCCGCACGCCCATCAAACAGATAAGGAGCCGTACGCCAGACCTCGATCAAAGTAGGTGTATCCCACCCTTTCTCAAATTCTATATCCTCGCCGATACGGTGCATCTTCATATCCGTATAATAAGGACCGCTATGACACTCGCCACATTTCAGTTTCTCAAACACCTTTCTTCCCTCTTTCGCCTTATCCGATAATTCCCCATTTACTAAATACGGGCTAGGCACCGGACGCAAGGATTTCATATAAGCGTCCACACATTTCGCCATTTCCTCTTCTGGCTCAAAAAACTGAATGAACTTAAAACCGGCACGTACCGCATATTCTGCGCTCTCACGAACACCCGAGATCATGCTTGGGGGAGTCACATGCGAATACAACATGCTCTTACAATTCTTCGAGTTACCAACTCCATCATTCATCAAGTCCCAGTTCATCCCGTCCGTACGGGCATCCCCCGGATGGCAACCGTTACAACTCTGCCAGCCTTGATAGCAATGATTTGCGTCGTTAAAGTATTTCTCGCCCTTGTTCTCCGGCGTTTCCGTACGCCCCGGATTCATGTCGGTAGCCGTCACCTCCAATGTATTTATATCGACGGTATTCAAGATATCGGCGAAATAAGTAGGGATTATCAACTTATCTCCCGAAAATATAAAATTTCGGGGACCGTTTCCTTGTAAGGTAACTCGCTCACGAAGTCCATACAAGAAATTCAAGTCGTAATCCAGACGGCTCTTATCCTTATAAGACTCAAACTTCGCCAACATCGCCGGATGATCGATCACGCTCACCTCATGCGTTCCGCTATGCGTGATAAAGATATGCTTGTCATCGCAAGCGATACTCCAGATACCGGCAGCGCCACGATCCGGCTCGTCCACCAATACCGCCCCAACGAATTCCTGCTTCGCCACATCGATCACGCTGAAAGCGCTCGTGTTCATCCAACCTTGTTGAAGTTGGGAAGTAGGCACCGTGAATCGTCCCAAGTTATGAGACACGTATATATATTTCCCGTCCGGCGTGATACACATCCCCCGTAAGGCATTGCTACCATTCGCCAATTGGATATCTTTCACTTTCGTAAACCCCTCCATCTCGATTACTGATACGCAAGCGGCCACCACATCCACGTCCGCCCGTTGTGCGGGCAGGAAATTCGTAACAAACATATACTTGCCATCCTTGCTGAATACCGCCGATTTAGGCTCACGCAACACTTTCACGCTCCGGACTACCTTACGCATCACCGGATCTATCTCGACCACCGAATTATCGAACTGATTACATACATATATATGTTTCTTATCCGGCCCGAACATCGGATGACAGGCTCCCGATCCCGTCGGTATAGCCGCTTCCACCCTACCCGATTCCAAGGAAAGCACTTGTAAACGGCCGGTCTTCTCGAAGGTCGTCACATACACCTTATCCCCATCCGGAAGCAACCCGGTCGGGATCTCATCAAACGGAAACGAATGAAGTAAGCTCTTACCGTCCGCTGAAAAAATATCCAGATGTCTCGTTCCTTTCTGTGTCATTAATAGCTCCCCCTTTGCGTTCAATACGGCATCCGTAGTAAAGAAAGGTGGGTTGCCGGCTGAAGCGAGAGAAACGCAACAGCCGACAAGACAAGCCACCAATGAGTTTTTTATCAAGTATTTTCGTGTGTTCATGGTATATTTTGTATTCCTTATTTTCTAAATCCTAGTTCGTTCGAGATTACCCCGGCAACCTCCTTGATCGCCTTCACCGTATTTTTCACCACCTCTTTCGATAAGCGGTCTTTCGGGCCGGAGATCCAAATCGCTCCACAAGGATATCCCGTATAATTAAAGATCGGGGCGCCTACGCAGATCACGCCGCTCAGCTCCTCCTCATTATCCATGGCATATCCCAGCTTACCAACCTTCTCCAATTCCTCCAGATAGGCCTCACGAGAAGTGATCGTCCGGGAATTATACCGTGTAAACGTCATGTAGGACAGGTAACGATCTCGCACCGTCTTCGGCAAATAAGCCATAATCGCCTTTCCGGGAGCCGAACAATGCAACTCAAACGGCTTTCCCGGCGACAGGACGAAGCGGAACGTATGATGTCCTTGCGCTTGTTCGATAAAAATCCCTTTCTCATCTCCCAAGACACCAAAGCAAGCGGTCTCTTTCACTTGATCACGTAAATCACGCAAATGTGGCAAGACGGTCTCTAAGAGATTGTGTTCATTCAAGGATCTGAAACCAAGGGTCAATAATTTTCGGGAAAGTTTATAGCGTTTCGTGTCTTCACTAAAATTAAGATATTCCAGCCGCACCAATGTATTCAAAATACGGTAAGCCGTAGTCTGAGATATATCGAGCGCCGACTTAATATCTTGCAATGTTTCTCCCGCCGACCGCAAGGAAAGGTACTCAAGAACCGCTATGCCCTTCTCTAAATTAGGCACTTTGTAGCTCTCATCCACTTTTTCCATATTTGGCAGCGTGTTTTCCATATTTGAAATTGCATTTCAGATTTGAACCAAATATAGCAGTGATGAATTTAAACAAGACACGAAATATGTAAAAAGGTGTTAAGTATGTTGCAGAGCATATAAATCCTTAAAGGAAAATGATCAATTCTTTTTGATTTACAATGATTTTATCTCTTATATACATATTATTTACCTACTTTCGCGGAATATCCTTGAAAGCACAAGGATATAAGTGCATTCATAAACGAGCAAGAATACAAACATGACAAGCGAAAGCAAAAAAGAAAAGTTAAATAAAAACGAGCTATTAGCTAATTATCAATATCTCATGGATACGATCTGGACTATCTATTTGGAAGACGGAAGCGTCGATATACTTAAATATTCAATGAATCCGGAATTAATTAATACAAAACAAGATTATACCAGCCTTGCCAACATTCTAAGAAACGACATCTATTCTCCAGACCGTAGTTTATGGGATGAAACGGTTTCGCTTGAAGCTTTCTTTAGAATGATAGCCGAAGGATGTTTTCATAAAACATTTGACTTACGTTTCTGCAACGATCACTTCGGTTTTGAATGGCACGAAACTTTTATCGATATTCTTGTTAACAACGAAGGTATCCCTGATAGAATCCTTTTATCTAGCCGTAATATCAACGATTTCAGAAAAGCGCAAATTATAGAAACCGCCGTAAGATCAGAATATGATTACGTAATCTATATTGAAGCTTCGAAAAATAGCTATGTCATGTATACCTCCGGCTCGGAGAGCTATAGTCCCCCTCCTATCGCCAGCTATGACTATGATGGAGTAGTCGCCTCATATAACCGGCAATATATGGCACCTGAGCTTCACGAAGAAATGACTGAGAAACTACAGATCGCTCATATAGAACCGATACTACGGAAACATGGAGAATATATCGTATATGGCACCATGATAGAGAATGGCGTAAACCGGGAAAAGAAAATGCGATTCAGCTATTACGACAGGGAAAAGAACATATGGTTAATGACTCGAACTGATATAACGGAAATCAAAGAAGAAAGAAAACAAAAAAAACTGTTGCAGGAAGCTTTACAGAGCGCTAATGCCGCCAACCGTGCCAAAACTGATTTCCTATCCCGGATGAGCCATGACATCCGCACTCCTATCAACGCCATCGTCGGTATGACAGCGATAGCTGGCCTGCACATGGATGACCAGATGCGTATAGCTGATTGCTTAAAGAAAATAACCATTTCCTCCAAACTCTTATTAAATCTGATCAATGAGGTACTGGATATGTCTAAACTGGAAAGTGATAAGATCATGCTGACAGAAGAGGCATTCAAGATCAACGAGCTATTAGAGAGTTTATTCGTCATGGTGCAACCGGCCTTTGAAGCGAAAAAGCAAAAGTTTCAGATACATGTCACCAAGATAAAACACGAATGCCTTATAGGTGACGTGCAACGTATACAGCAAGCATTGTTGAACATGCTTACAAATGCGATCAAATATACTCCGGAAGACGGGCAAATACAACTAACGGTAGAAGAGAAACCTTCTGTCTATAACGGTTACGGCCAGTTTGAAATAACCGTAACGGATAACGGTATAGGAATGAAACCAGAATTTCTGGAAAAAGTATTCGAACCTTTCGAGCGGTCGGATGACAAGGCCATTCGCAATATCCAAGGGACTGGTCTCGGCATGGCTATCAGCCGCCATATCGCCCAGATAATGAACGGAGACATTCTTGTGGAAAGTGAATATGGAAAAGGCTCCAAATTCACCATGAGGTTTCATGTCAAACTGGGAAGTACGAATGAATACGACAATAATATATTGGTAGACCTACCAGTACTGGTAGTAGATGACGATGAGGTATCCTGCGAGATCGCTTATGAAAACCTCCAAGAATTAGGGATGAAACCGGAATGGGTTCTTTCCGGTGAAAAGGCCGTACAAAAAGTAATCGACGGAGACACTTACTTTGCTATTATCATAGATTTAATGATGCCCGGCATGAACGGCATCGAAACCACCATAAAAATAAGGGAATACGTGGAACCAGATACTCCGATCATCATCATATCAGCATACGATTATTCCGGTTACGAATTTGAGGCAGTAAAAGCTGGCGTCAACGGCTTCATAAGCAAGCCTATCATGAAATCCAAGCTATTCCATTTAATGAAAAAATTTGCCTCAGACAAAAAGGAAGACGAGCAAGTCCTTATCACACCGACTCATATCATATCTTTTCCCGGCAAACGGATACTGGTCGTGGAAGACAATGATCTAAACCGCGAGATAGCGTATGAATTGCTGCAAGAAACCCATGCAGAAGTCGAGACAGCTTGCGACGGACAAGAAGCCGTTGATAAAGTCGCCGCTTCACCCGAAGGTTATTACGATTTTATAATCATGGATATACAGATGCCTGTAATGGATGGACTCGAAGCGACAAGGCAAATTCGTCATCTCGACCGTCAAGATATCAAAGATATGCCCATTATAGCCATGTCTGCCAATGCTTTCGCCGAAGATGTACGGCTAAGTCTGGAAGCCGGCATGAACGAACATATCGCAAAACCGATCGAGATAGACAAATTATATGGAATTATGAGGAAATGGTTCCAGTAAAAAAAGCCGGAATCTCTTCCGGCCTTCTCCAAACTCAATGAATAACCTTTTTACTTCTTGCAATCGCAAGTTGAATATGCTACCAACATCCAAACCAATTTTTCTTGTTCCTTCAGATAGTCACTCATCAACGCTACCGTAGCCTCATCGCCCGCCTCCGATGCCAAGGAAAGAAGTTTACGCTCCTCACCAATCAGCAGGCCATAGGTATCGAGAATATGTTTCAATGCCTCGTCACCACAGGATACGCCTGATACCTCTTTTACACGGGCTACTTTCAGGTACTCGCTGAACTTGTTCTCCGGCTCGCCTCCCAACATCAGGATACGTTCCGCCAACTCGTCAACCTTCTCGGCAGCGTTGTTGTACATATCCTCGAATTTACCGTGAAGAACGAAGAAACCGTGTCCCTTGATATTCCAGTGGAAACCACGAAGGTTCGTATAAAATACTTGGTAGTCCGCCAATAATTGTTTCAAGCTTGCTACTACGTTACTTACCGCTGATGCGTCTAAATGAAGATAATCTAATGTTTTCATACTGCTATTTTTTTAATTGTTATACTTTCCGTTTTCTTATACTGCAAAGATATGGTAAATATAAACAGCTGTCAAACAGATAATTCCTATATACATATAGATAGAATCTATATTTAAACGATCAACAGGAAGACATGCGATAGAACTTAGGTTTCTATTTACCCAATTTAAACTTATATCCTGCGGTAAGAGCCAAGGTATGGTAATTCGCCTCGATAGATCCTCCCTTATACTCTTTACCTAACGATACATCATAGCCAAAATTGATAAAGCATTGTTTTATTTCCACACCTACAGTGGAACTTATACCCCAATCAAAAGCACGAAGCCCTTCACAGGGATCATGGGTATAAAACTTAGCGGATTCTTCCGAAGCGACAGACCATCCCCCGAACATTCCTTTATCCAATACGCTTACGGCTATATAAGGGCCTACTCCGACATTCAAACGAATATCCTCAGCTAATTTGAACGATAAATTAGCCATAATCGGTAATTGCAAGAAATTTCGTGTCACCTTATTTGAGTAATCATACGCATATCCATACGGATCATAAGTAGGTCCCGGCACAGTCCACCAATAATGCCCATATCCATATCCGGGGAATTGGTCATTACTATATCCCCTTTGCGTATAATACAGACCGGACTTCAGAGAAAGAAATTCCGGCTTCAACTGATATTCCACTCCTACCCCAATCTTCCAACTCGGTTTCCAATCAACCATTGGACCCGCCTTCATCACTGTCATACCCGCTTCCGGAACTACCGACCACTGGGCTTGTACCGATACTACACCCAGCATTAACACCATCGCAAATACTACAACTCTTTTCATATACTTTTTATTTTGATAAAATAATCGAACGATATATATGAATAAGACATGAAACAATAAAAAACCCCTATTGGCACCAACAGAAAAAGGCCGGAATCACTTCCGACCTTCTCCAAACGCAATGAATCACCTTTTTTACTTCTTGCAATCGCAAGTTAAATATGCTACTAACATCCAAACCAACTTCTCTTGTTCTTTCAGATAATCACTCATCAAAGCGACCGTAGCCTCATCTCCCGCCCCGGATGCCAAGGAAAGAAGTTTACGCTCCTCACCGATCAAATGACCATACGTATCAAGAATATTCTTTAACGCCTCGTCACCGCAGGATACGCCTGATACCTCTTTTACACGGGCTACTTTCAAATACTCGCTGAACTTGTTCTCCGGCTCGCCTCCCAACATCAGGATACGTTCCGCCAACTCGTCAACCTTCTCGGCAGCGTTGTTGTACATATCCTCGAATTTACCGTGAAGAACGAAGAAACCGTGTCCCTTGATATTCCAGTGGAAACCACGAAGGTTCGTATAAAATACTTGGTAGTCCGCCAATAATTGTTTCAAGCTTGCTACTACGTTACTTACCGCTGATGCGTCTAAATGGATATAATCTAATGTTTTCATAATTGCTACTTTTTAATTTGTTATACTTTCTGTTTTTCTTATACCGCAAAGATACGGCAAGTATAAGTAGCTGTCAAACAGATAATTTTTATATCAAGATAGAGGAGATTTATTAAACTATTCCATACAATAAGTATGCAAATGACATGAATACATAAATAATTGGATACTAACATTTTAAAAAGACGATTATCATTTTCGAAAAACACGTACGTGTTTTTTTGAAAAGTCGTACATGTTTTTCGGGAAAACTGAAGTGAACCCAGAAAGTTGGACGGTTAATAAATAGGATTAGTGGATTGAGTTCTAAATTGTATGGGGCTCAATCCTCCTAATCCCGTTTTAATTCTATAATTATTGTAATAGTATATATACTCATTTAGTTCGTGAACAAATTGTTCCATATTCTCAAACTCCCGCAAATATAGTAATTCAGATTTTAATAGTCCGAAGAAGTTCTCTATTACTGCATTATCCAAACAGTTTCCCTTTCTTGACATACTCTGTACTATTCCTTTTTTTCTGAGCATCTGTTGATATGTTGGATGCTGATAATGCCAACCTTGATCAGAGTGAATAATTAAGTCTACGTCATCAGGCAAGAGAGTAAAAGCCTTTTTTAACATATCCGTAACCATAGATAAATTGGGACTTTCAGTTATTGTAAAACTGATAATCTCTCGATTATACAAATCCATGATGGGAGATAAATACCTTTTTGAACCAAAAAGAGAGAACTCGCTGACATCTGTTACCCATTTCTGATTAAGAGCGGTCGTAGAGAAGTCACGTTCCAATATATTAGGAGCCACTTTACCAACTGTTCCTCTATAAGTATTATATTTCTTTCTTCTGACCATACATTTTAAGTCGCATTGGTTCATTAGTTTTAGAACCGTTTTGTGATTCAGGTTATATCCTCTTTGGTTTAGTCCCAGAGTGATACGCCTATATCCATACCTACCATGATTCTCATGAAATATTTGACATATCATTTTTTTCTCTTCTTGATATTTATCTGGAAGGGAAAATTTCTGAATGTAATAATGATATGTACTTTTAGCCATCCCGGAAGCTTTCAATAAAACAGAAAACTTAAATTCATGCCTTAATTCTTGGATGGCGGCAACCCTTTCTTGCTTTCTCGGGCAATGCGTTCCTGAACTAAGGCTCTCAATTTTTTTAGGTATGCGTTTTCTGCTTTAAGGAGTTCTATTTCCTTAAGTAAATCCTTATTATCTTTTGGTTTAGGATCTACAAACTCTTCTGGTTCTTTAAAAAGATCATTTTCTTTTGTTATCATATCTTCAGACCATAGTCGGCTACCTCCATGAAGACCGGATAAGCCTACATTCTTATACTTACGTTGCCACATTAATACGGTACTTGGGCTGGGGATACCATATTTTAAGGCAGCTTCTTGCAAAGATAAATGATTTTCAAATACATCTTGGAGTACTTTATACTTAAAATCAACAGGATAGTATCTATGTTGCATACGCAATCCCTCTTCTCCATAACGGGAGTATAAAGAAACCCAATATTTGACTTGACGTGGATTTACATCAAACATTTTACCTGTTGTACGTAAAGGCAAATGCTCACACAAAACTTTGGCTACTACTTGTAACCGCACAGAATAAGGATGTTTCTCGTACTTCTTTCGTTTGTTAGACATAATGAAATTGATTTATATCCAACTTTCTGGGTTCACTTCAAAAAACACGTACGACTTTTTACAGAATCATACGGCAAGGAACTAGAACATACATAAAAATATAAGATAAGTCTCCCTTTTTCAGAGGACCCAAAAGCATTTCCCCCAAAATCCCCTACTCGAATCCTCGCTCTATGGAAAACAGATACTCCGGCGACATTTACTAACATTGAGATTTCTCCATGCTTCTGCGCTTCGTCTATCAAGCTCAGAATAGACGAGCGTGAGGACAAGTCCATTTCCATCGGCAGTACGTCAAATCCGGCATTGTTCATTGTCTGGGCAATAATCGCTGCATTATTCATACTGTTTTTTTCCCTAAAAAGGTTACCTTCGCGGAAACAAGATATCGCTTTGGAAGTACAAGAATTATTGAAACTATATGCCGCTCACCCGCAAGTGACGGCGCTGGACACCCTACTGAAAAACGATACGTCCCGCAATATATTCCTAAAGGGACTGAATGGCTCGGGTCCGGCAATGACGATCGCCTCTCTTTTTACGAAAGGAAGGGGAAGTTATGTGTGCGTGTTGAACGACCAAGAGGAAGCCGGCTATTTCTATCACGACTTGATGCAACTTACCGCCAGCAATGAGGTATACTTCTTCCCATCCGCTTACCGGAGGGCCATCAAGTACGGGCATGTCGATCCGGCGAACGAGATCCTGCGCACCGAGGTACTCAGCCGGTTGCAAGACCCGGACGCTTCTTTCGTGATCGTCACGTATCCGGACGCCTTGGCGGAACGAGTCGTGGCCCGGGAGGTATTGAAGGAGAACACCTTGAAGATCAGCGTGGGCGAGAAGCTGGATAATATGTTTGTCTCCGACGTGCTGGACGAGTATGGCTTCGAGCAGGTCGACTATGTATATGAGCCGGGGCAGTACGCCCTCCGTGGCAGTATCCTCGACGTTTTCTCTTTCTCCAACGAGTTTCCCTACCGTATCGACTTTTTCGGCGACGAGGTGGAGACCATCCGTACGTTCGACGTGGAGACGCAACTCAGCAAGGAGAAGCTGGACAGCATCTATATCGTCCCGGAGATGAGCAAGAACGCCAAGGATAGCACTTCCTTGCTAGGCTCCCTTCCCCGGAACACCTGCATAGCGGCGAGAGATCTCGCATGGTGCAAGGAGCGCATCGGAAGCGTATGGAACGACGATCCGGTGGTAGCCGACGAGGAATCCTTCGCCGATATCGAACAGATGCGGAAGAAATTAGTCCGGGGCGAGGACTTCCTACGGGAGGTCTTGGATTTCCGTCGCATCCATTTCGGGGTACGGCCGATGGGAACGGCGGACGCTACCATCCACTTCTCTACGCAAACGCAGCCGATCTATCACAAGAATTTCGACCGGGTGAGCGAGTCGTTCCATAAATACCTCGACGAGGGCTATACATTATATATATTGAGCGATCAAGAGAAACAAGCCAACCGTATCCGGATGATTTTCGAGGATAGGGGCGACAATATCCCTTTCACCGCCGTAAACCGCACGATACACGAGGGATTCGCCGACGATACGCTACGCATCTGCTTTTTCACCGACCATCAATTGTTCGACCGCTTCCACAAGTTCAACTTGAAGAGCGATAAGGCACGAAGCGGAAAGATCACCCTTTCGCTCAAGGAGCTGAACCAGTTCTCGCAGGGGGATTATATCGTACATATCGATCATGGCGTAGGACAGTTCGGGGGCTTGGTACGCACCGAGGTGAACGGTAAGATGCAAGAGGCCATCAAATTGATTTATCAGAATAACGATATTATATTCGTCAGCATCCATTCCCTGCATAAATTATCGAAATACAAGGGGAAAGAGAGCGGCGAGCCGCCTAAGTTGAGCAAGCTCGGCACAGGCGCTTGGGAAAAGATGAAGGAACGTACCAAGGCGAAGGTGAAGGATATCGCCCGGGACTTGATCCTCCTCTATTCCAAACGCAAGCAAGAGACGGGTTTCGCCTACACGCCGGACAGCTTCATGCAGCATGAGCTGGAAGCCAGCTTCATCTATGAGGACACGCCGGACCAGATGAAAGCTACCGCCGAGGTCAAGGCGGATATGGAAAGTACCCGTCCGATGGACCGGCTGATTTGTGGAGACGTTGGTTTCGGAAAGACCGAGGTAGCTATCCGCGCGGCATTCAAGGCGGTATCGGACAATAAGCAGGTGGCCGTGTTGGTACCCACCACCGTACTGGCTTTCCAGCATTACCAGACGTTTTGTGAGCGCTTGAAGGATTTCCCTTGCAAGATCGATTATATCAGCCGGGCCCGTACGGCCGCGCAAATCAAGGCTACCTTGAAAGAGCTGAAAGAGGGCGAGGTGAATATCTTGATCGGCACCCACCGGATCGTCGGCAAGGATGTACGTTTCAAGGATTTGGGCTTGCTTATCATCGACGAGGAGCAGAAGTTCGGGGTATCCGTCAAGGAGAAGCTTCGGCAACTGAAGGTGAACGTGGACACCTTGACAATGACGGCCACCCCGATCCCCCGTACCTTACAGTTCTCCTTGATGGGGGCCCGGGACCTTTCCAGCATCACCACGCCACCGCCCAACCGTTATCCCGTGCAGACGGAGGTGGAGCGTTTCAATCCCGATATCATCCGGGAAGCGATCAATTTCGAGATGAGCCGGAACGGGCAGGTATTCTTCATCAACAACCGTATCCAGAACATTTACGAGATGGAAGCCTTGGTACGGCGGGAAGTCCCCGACGCACGGGTAGCCGTGGGGCACGGGCAGATGGAGCCGGAGAAGCTGGAAAAGATCATCCTCGATTTCGTGAATTATGAGTATGACGTATTGATAGCCACCAGTATCGTGGAGAGCGGCATCGACGTGCCCAACGCCAATACGATCATCATCAACAACGCCCAGCAATTCGGGCTTAGCGACCTCCATCAGCTACGCGGACGTGTAGGACGAAGCAACCGGAAAGCCTTCTGCTACCTCCTTTCCCCGCCCCTCACCTCGCTGACGCAGGAGGCACGGCGCAGGTTGCAAGCGATCGAGAACTTCTCCGAGCTGGGTAGCGGTATCCATATCGCCATGCAAGACCTCGACATCCGGGGGGCCGGGAATATGCTAGGCGCCGAGCAAAGCGGTTTCATCGCGGATCTGGGTTACGAGACGTACCAGAAGATCTTGGAGGAGGCGGTAGACGAGTTGAAAAGCGAGGAATTCGCCGATCTTTACGCCGATAACACCGAAGGGCACCGGGATACGGGCAGCGAGTACGTCCGGGAGACCTATATCGAGAGCGATCTGGAATTGATGTTCCCTCCCACCTACATCCCCAACGACTCGGAACGTATTTCCCTATACCGGGAGTTGGATAATATGGAGGAGGAACGTGACATCCTCGCCTTTACGGAGCGCCTGAAAGACCGCTTTGGCAAGATACCGAAGGAGGGCAAGGAGTTGATCCGGATCGTGCGCCTCCGCCGCATGGCCAAGAAACTGGGCATGGAGAAAGTGGTCCTGAAGAAAGGGCAGATGAGCCTCTTCTTGGTGAATAACCCGGATAGCCCGTATTACCAAAGCGAGGCGTTCGGCAAGCTGCTGGGCTTCATCCAAAAGCATCCCCGTGAGTGTAACCTCCGGGAGCAGAACGGCAAGCGAAGTATCGTGATCAAGAACGTCCCTACGGTGGAAGCGGCATGCGGCTACCTGCAAGAGATGGAAAAAATAAACTCAACCAACTTTTGACACATCCTCTTACAAACACGAAAAGATATGGAAAAGAAAACGATTATAGACCTTTTTGAGAGTTCAGCCAAGCGATTCCCGAGTAATCCTTTTTTATGGGAGAAGACGGGCAAGCGATTCGAGCCAACCACTTACGCCGAGGTTCGCGACCTCGTCTATGAGGAAGGCGCCGGCCTCATATCGCTGGGTGTGCGAAAGGGGGATAATATGGCTTTACTGAGCGAAGGGCGCAACGCGTGGATCATCGGCGAGCTGGCCATGTTCTACGCCGGGGCGACGAACGTGCCCCTATCAATCAAGCTGGAGGAGGCGAACGACCTCCTGTTCCGTCTCGTCCACGCCGACGTGAAATATATCATGGTATCGGGCCAGCAACTCAAGAAAATCCGGGCGATCAAGGATAAGCTCCCCGCCGTACGGAAGATCATCGTACTCGACGAGCTGGCGGAATACCAAGACCGTGAGATGCCGCTGTCCGAGATACGCCGGATGGGGAAGGTCTATCTGGGTATTCATCCGCTAGAGGAGTTCTTGGCGATCGGGCAATCGCTGGGCAACGATGATTACGCCACCATCACCTATACCTCCGGCACGACCGCCGATCCGAAAGGCGTGATCCTCACCCACCGTAACTATACGGCGAACGTGGAGCAAGCGCTCACTTGCGTGGATATAGACGATACGTGGCGTACGTTGGTGATACTCCCGCTGGACCATTGCTTCGCCCACGTGGTAGGATTCTACATCTTCATGTCGAAGGGAGCCTCGGTAGCTACCGTGCAGGTAGGGCGTACCGGTATGGAGACCTTGAAGAATATCCCTATCAATATAAAGGAGTTCAAGCCGTACCTGATACTGAGCGTCCCCGCCTTGGCGAAGAACTTCCAGAAGAATATCGAGCAAGGTATCCGAGCGCGAGGCAAGAACGCCGTCCGCCTTTTCAACCTAGCCTTACGGATCGGTTATATCTATAATGGGGATAGCGACGAGGAGGAAGGAAAAGGTTTCCGCGTCCTCTTGAAGCCACTGGTCCGTTTGTTCGACAAGCTATTGTTCGCGAAAGTCCGTGAGAACTTCGGGGGCGAACTGAAGTTCTTTATCGGAGGGGGCGCCTTGCTGGATAAGGACTTGCAGAAGTTCTATTACGCCTTGGGAATCCCGATGTACCAAGGATACGGGCTGAGCGAGGCGACACCGATCATCTCGACCAACGGCCCCCGCCGCCATACCTTCGGCAGTAGCGGCGTATTGGTGCAGCCCCTCGACCTAAAGATCTGCGACATGGACGGCAACGTACTTCCTCCGGGGGAGAAAGGCGAGATCGTCATCCGGGGAGAGAACGTGATGGCCGGCTACTGGAAGAACCCGGCATCGACGGCCGATACCGTAAAGGAGGGTTGGCTGTACACCGGGGATATGGGATATATGCGCGACGGGCTTCTTTATGTGTTGGGGCGTTTCAAGAGCCTGCTGATCGGAAGCGACGGGGAGAAATACAGTCCGGAGGGTATAGAGGAAGCCTTGGTAGAGCATTCCTCTTGCATCGACCAGCTGATCCTGTACAATAACCAGAGTCCGTACACGACCGCCCTGTTGGTTCCCTCCAAGGAGCGGCTGCGGAAGCATCTGGCCCACCAGAATCTGGACCTCACGAGCGATCAAGGCCGAGAAGAGGCCATCCGTATCATCCAGCGCCAGATCGACCGTTTCCGCAAGGGAGGCGACCTGTCTAGTATGTTCCCGGACCGTTGGTTGCCGACCACCTTCGCCATCCTCCCCGAGCCTTTCACCGAGCAAAACGGCATGGTAAACAGCACCATGAAGATCGTCCGGGGCAAGGTAGAGAAAGCCTACGCCGCCCGTATCGCCCAGCTCTATACCCCCGAGGGGAAGAATCCGCTGAACAAGTGGAACAAGGAGGCGTTGTAGAGACGCGGCGTGCTAGCCTATTCCATGCATCCCGGGGAAGGCTCCTTATTTATCGCGAGGCCCGGCCATCACGGTTGGGCCTCGCATTTTCTAAAGATTCGACCTCGCGCTTGCCGCGGAATGCCGCATTTCCCCAAGATTCGACCGCACACCCGATGTAACCCCCGCATTTTTCCAAGATTCGACTGCGCACCCGCCGCAAGGTCTCGCATTTCCCCAAGATTCCGTTTCGCGCCCGATGTAAGCCCCGTATTTTCCCAAGATTCAACTTTTCACCTGCCGCGAGGTCGAATCCGCGAAAAATACGGTAGTTTCCAGAGCTATATCCACCGATTTGTCTTACCTTTAGCCAGTATTAAACCTGATCATGGATCTAAATCAACAAGAAAATGGAAAAGATTACAAAAGTAAAAGACATTAACATCACGAAATTGAACAACGCCGAGTACCGAACCTTCATGGCCCGCTACGGGAACCTGCTCGCGGGTGGCGGAGGCGACTCGGAATCTCCCGACGAAATCAGCTTCGACCCGAACGACCCGCTGGGCATCCCCCAAGAACTTCGTACGGCCTTCGCCGCCGATTTCGCCCTATTGACCGACGCCGTGAACCAATCCTCGGCCAGCGAGGAGACTGCGCAGATGTCCGCCCTCGACAAGGAGAGGGATGATCTCTTGATCTTCATTACTTCCACCATTACCCAAATGACGAAAAGCCCGCTGGCGGCGCAACGCACGGCGGCCGAGAAGCTATACCTTCCCGTGAAGCCCTACATCGGCACCGCGCGCCTCGCCAACTTGCAGGAGACGGCCGCCATCGAGGGCTTGCTGGTAGACCTCGACAAGGCCGGGATGCCCGAGGCGCTGGCGGCGATCAACCTCACCGAAGTAGTAGCAGCGCTGAAAGAGAAGAACAAGCAATACGCCACGCTCACCGAGCAACGCGCCAACGCCAAGGCGGACGACCCCGTAGAGAGCGCCAAGAAAATCCGCCTACGCATGGACGAGGAATACGACGAGATGTCCACCTACGCCTTCGCGCAAAGCGTGGTGAAGCCCACTCAAGAGACCGCCGCCTTCATCAGCCGCCTCAACGCGCTGGTCGACGAGACGAACGCCCTCTACAACCAACGCATAGCGCAGGCGAGGGCCGCAGCCGCCAAGAAACAAGAAGGCGACAAGCCCGCTACCGACAGCGACTCGCCATCAGAGATATAAAATAATGAAGATCTTTTTCGTTAAATAATGAAGCTCGCGTTTTCTACCGCCGGGTTTCCCATCGAGCGGTGGGAAACCCGGTGATTAATGATTATTAATAGCCTCTCCCCCCTCCCTCCCACGAAAAAAACATACCTTTGCCAACAGTATTATCCGTGAAGGAATAACGAGACATTTACATGATAAGATCTATTCGCTATATCACTTTGCTAGTCCTGTTACAATTCGTGACCGGCATTTCCGTCCTATACGCCCAGAGCATAACTTCCGCGTCCGGAATCGTGAGAGACTCCGTAAGCGGGGAACCCCTATCCTACGTATCCGTCATGTTCGAGAACTCGACGATCGGGGCGATGACCGACGATGACGGGGCTTTCAGCCTCCAGAATGACAAAGGGCTTACCCGGCTGGTCGTATCCTCGCTTGGATATGACAATAAGGTCGTAAACCTAAAGGCGGGGCAAAAGAACAACGCCCTCAACGTGCTCCTCCGGCCTACCTCGTTCGAGATTGCCGAGGTAGTCGTCAAGCCTAAACGTGAGAAATATTCCCGCAAGGACAACCCCGCCGTGGAACTGATCAAGAAAGTCATAGAGCATAAGAACGACAACCGCATCGAGGCGAAGGACGAGTACCAAAGCGAGGTGTACGAGAAGCTCAGCATGTCGCTGGACGACTTCAACCCCAATCTCGAGAAGAATAAGTTCCTGAAGAAATTCAAGTTCATCAAGAACTATCTGGATACCTCGGAGTTCAACGGGAAACCGATCCTGACGATCTCCGTCCGCGAGACGATCTCCGACCAATACTACCGCAAGCATCCCAAGGCGGAGAAGACGATCACCAAGGCCAAGCGCCAACAGGGTATCGACAAGACCTTGGACGATGGAGGCGCCATCACCGCCAACCTTGAGGAGATATTCAAGGGCGTCAATATCTTCGACAACAATATCAATATCTTGTTGAACCGTTTCGTGAGCCCGCTGTCTTCCACGCTGGCCGTCTCCTATTACAAGTATTATATCATGGATACGGTGGACGTGGCCGGAGACCGGTGCGTGGATCTCGCCTTCGTGCCCGTAAACAGCCAGAGCTATGGTTTCACGGGCCGCTTGTACATCACGCTGGACGGTAATTACGCCGTCAAGAAATTCCTCTTGAACACCCCGGCGAACATCAACCTCAACTGGGTGGACAAGCTCCGGATCGAGCAAGAGTTCAAGCGGATGCCAGATAGCACTTGGGTGCTCGCCAACGAGAATACCTACGTCAACTTCTATATCGTAAAGGGGGCGCAACAGCTCTACGCCCACCAGCTAAGGAATTTCGATAAGTATCAGTTCGACGTGCAGAACGCCGACTCGATCTTCGGCCTTCTCGGCCCGATCCATGAGTTGCCCGAGGCCACCGCCCAGACCGACACCTTCTGGATACACAACCGCCATGTCCCCTTGAAGGAGAAAGAGAGCGCCTTGGACGACTTGCTGGCGCAACTTCGCAAGGTACCGGCTTTCAACGTGATCATCAAGACCGCCGAGATATTGATCACCGGTTATATCCCGACCACGGCGGACAAGGATAAGAGCAAGTTCGATTTCGGACCGATGAATACCACTTTCAGCGCCAACCATCTGGAGGGCTTCCGCATGCGTGTGGGAGGTATGACGACGGCAAACCTCAACCCGCACTGGTTCGGTAGCGGTTATCTGGCCTATGGCGTAAACGACCGTAAGCTAAAGTATAACGCCAAGCTGACGTATAGCGTGAACAAGAAGAAATATCACGAGGGAGAAAGCCCGGTGAACAACATCTCCGCGATCCAAGAGTACGACGTATATACGCCCGGTCAGGACTTCCTCTTCACCAGCAAGGATAATATGTTCGTGGCATGGAAGGTAGGCGAGCCCGTCACCATGATGCAATACATCCGCAAGACCATGCTCCAGTACCAGAAGGAATGGCTGAATGGCCTGACCCTTACCACTTGGGCGCGGAACGAGAACAACGAGGCGGCCGGAACGCTCCGCTACGACCGTTACAACGCCGACGGGACATTGACGAACCTAAAGAGTTTCACCAACACGGAGCTAGGGGCCCAGCTTCGTTTCGCCCCGGGCGAGCGTGCCTATAACGGACGAGAGGGTAAGAACTCTCTTTTCAACCTCTCAAAAGACGCTCCCGTATTCAAGCTATCCCATCAGATGGGATTGAAGAACGTGTTGGGGGGCGACTTCAACTACAACCATACGGAGATCAGCGCCGAGAAACGGATCTGGCTCTCTTCCTTCGGACATATCGACGCCTTGGTGACAGCGGGCAAGGTATGGGACAAGGTCCCTTTCCCCTTGCTCATCATGCCGAATACCAACCAGTCCATCACGATCCAGCCGCAAGCCTTCAACATGATGCGTGCGCTGGAGTTCGTAAGCGACCAGTATGTTTCGTTCTACTTCACGTATTATATGAAGGGATGGATCTTAAACCGTATTCCCGGCGTGAAGTGGCTACGTTTGCGTGAGGTGATATCGTTCAGCGGTTTCTACGGAGGACTGACCGATAAGAATAACCCGGCCTTGGACCCGACGGGACTATACCGCTTCCCCGAGGGAACCTCGCCGATGGGCCGTACACCTTACCTGGAGGCCAGCGTAGGTCTGGAGAACATCTTCAAGATATTACGGATCGATTATTACCGCCGGTTGACGTATCTGGACCAACCGAATATCAAGAAGGGGGGCGTGCGTATAGCGCTGCGGTTCTCCTTCTAAGAGTTGACAGTTGAGAATTGACAGTTGACAGTTAAATGTAGGAGAGATAAGAAAATGGGGGAGTTGGAACGCAGACCGAACGCATGGGCATTGACGCCGCTGGTGGTATTCTTATTGACTTATTTGGTGATATCTATCGTGGCGGGAGATTTCTATAAGATGCCGATAACGGTAGCCTTCGTCATCTCCTCGATCGTAGCGATAGCGATCTCCAAGGGAGGCAAATTAAGCAACCGTATCGAGCAGTTCTGCCGGGGGGCGGCCAATAGCAATATCATGCTGATGGTATTGATCTTCATCCTCGCCGGGGCGTTCGCGCAGACCGCCAAGGCGATGGGTGCCGTAGACGCTACCGTGAATCTGGCGATGTCCATCCTGCCCGGTAACCTGTTGGCGGCCGGAATCTTCTTGGCCGCTTGTTTCATATCCATCTCGGTAGGTACGTCGGTGGGCACGATCGTGGCCTTGGCCCCGGTAGCCGTCGGTATAGCGGACAAGACGGGGATGCCGGACGCCCTTATGCTAGGTGTCGTGGTGAGCGGCGCCATGTTCGGCGATAACCTGTCGTTCATATCCGATACGACCATCGTAGCTACCCGCACGCAGGGTTGCCAGATGTCCGATAAGTTCAAGGTGAATATCCGTATCGCCCTCCCGATAGCGATCCTGACCGGATTGATATACGTGCTGGTGGGAAGCGGCGTGGAGAACGCTTACGCCCCGGCCCCGATCGAATGGGTCAAGGTGATCCCTTATCTGGTGGTGTTGGTAACCGCCGTTTGCGGGATCAATGTCATGCTGGTGCTATTCATCGGGATCGTCCTGTCCGGTATAGTAGGTTTGTGGACCGGTAGCTTCGATATCTGGGGCTGGAACGCCTCCATGGGATTAGGTATCACCAATATGGGCGAGCTGATTATCGTGACGCTTCTGGCAGGAGGCATGTTGGAGATGATCCGCTATAACGGGGGTATCGACTGGATCATCCGCAAGCTTACCTCCCGCATCCATTCCTCCAAGGGGGCCGAGATGAGCATAGCGGCCTTGGTGAGCTTCGCCAACCTTTGCACGGCCAACAATACGATCGCCCTCATCATGGCCGGCCCGATCGCCAAGGATATAGCGGACCGGTTCAAGATAGATCCCCGCCGCAGCGCCAGCCTATTGGATATCTTCTCTTGCTTCATACAGGGAATCATCCCCTACGGCGCCCAGATGTTGATGGCCGCCGGACTCGGGCATGTCTCCCCTATCGAGATCATGCAATATCTTTACTACCCATATCTATTGGGAGCAGGCGCCTTATTGGCGATCGCATTCAATTATCCGAGGAAATATACGGTAAATTAAATGGATAAACATTATCTTTGCTCACAGTACTCATTTAAAGAATAAGGAGGATCCGTATGACAACGATGGAATTAAGGGCAGACATCTTCGAGAATCTTAATTTCCTGCTAGATAACGAAGAGGCGATGACACAGCTGAAAAAATATCTGTGCCAGCTGCGAAATAAAGTCGAACGGGACAGCCCTTGTAAATATGACGTTGGCGAATTGACACAACGTGTACGCCAAGGTGTACAAGATGCCCGCCAAGGCCTAGGACAAAGTCACGACGACCTAGTAAAAGAAGCCGAAACATGGTAAAAATAAAATTAATTTACTTCCACGAGAAAGATACCTGTCATATCGTTGCGGTTTGGGATTGCCGTAATAATCCCAAACTATTACAAGATAAGCTTGGAGAAGAATAAATAAGACGTACAGATCCTCTATGTGAAAACACAATAGTATTCAAAGCAAAAAGACTATTGTGTCCGGGATTGAATACTATTGTGTTCGCTGATGAATATTACTGTGTTCAAGTAGAAACACTGTAGTGCTTGGGAGCGATGGGAATACGGCAATCGGATTAGCCGAACAAATCCAGCGTAAGCTGCTTCTTCGCGGCTTCCAGTTTACGAAGATGCCGCTTGCCTTGAGGGGTGACGATCTCCATCTTATCGAAACGGGTACGTATCACCGTAGTCACGGTATAGCTCACGTTGACCACCTCTCCTAGCTCCGACAGACGGCGGACGATCTCCAAGACGCAATCGATGCACATGCCGCTCGTGAACGAGATCTTATCCTCGAACATCTGTTTCTTAAAATCCTCATCTTGCATATAGAAATCGATCGTCTCGCCTCCCTTGTTGTAAATACCTTTCCAGCGATATTTACTGTCTTTCAGTACCGGCGAGATGATCTCTATCGTGGCCTTATTATCCTTGACAGTAGGCAGATCGTCGCTACGCAAGATAAAATAATCGAACTGGTCCCGCTTCACCTCCAGCGAACCGGAACGGCTACGATCCTTCTCGTTCAACTCACGTACCGAGATTTTCGTCACCTTCGGATACCCTTTCAAAGCCTCGTAGAAATTAGACTTACACTTACAGAAACGGGGCGAGGCGTTCAACAGGTCGATCAAGCGGTGTGAAGGCGTAGCCCCCGGAGTCTTCAGTCGTAGTTCACGGCGTAACTTGGACAGCTCACGCTGCATCTCCTCCTCGTCCGCCGGCGTACGGTCCATCAGCGGTTGTCCACCCACCGACAAGGAGGGACGGGTCAATATCTGCATCACCAAGTTCAACACGATAGAGATAGAGCGGCTACTCTCCCCGGCCACGCCCAGCTTCTCACGGAAACCACCCTCCTTATCGTAAGGCTCGTTGTAAACCGTCAGCTTCACGTCCAGCATATCCGCCAAGGAACGTATCAGCGTAAGAATCTCCTTCTCACACCGGTGCTTGGTCATGGCATCCATATAATTGGATTTATTATTAAAGGAATAACGTATCTCCAGCTTATTCGCAAATTTTAGAATAGAGTCACTCATTTGTTTCTAGTTTTTCGGTTCTTCTTTCGGTTTACGATCAAAAAACGGGTTCTTCGACGAGGCGCTGACCGGTATCGCCATCACGCATTTACAGTCTTCCAACAGCCCCAATCGCTGGGCCGCCAAGCCGGCGCTGAACATGACACGGGTATCCACACGCAAGTCCGCCGCCGTAGCGCAAGCCGAGCCGATTGCGATACCCAGATCGACGGAATTAATAGCGCACGGAACCAAATCCGGCTTCTCCACGCAGGTATCGAAACCGCAATGGGCGCAGTTCAAGCCTTGTACTTTCTGGGAGGTACCGATAATCACCACGGCGTCGGCACTCTTTATATTCTCGGCGTCACGAAGCAGGAACTTGAATCCGGTCTCGGCCGCTATCCGGATCATCTCATCGGACAGGCGCAAGATATCCCCATCCGTCACCATCGCTATCTCTATGATATCAATACCCTTGCCTTTAGGAGCCGTGCGAGCGGCTGTCATCATGCGGCGTGCGGCCTGTAACACAAGCTCATGCCTGATTTCTCTTTCGTTCTGTATCATATCCTTCTAAATTCAATGAAACAAAATTAAGCAAAATATACGAAACCAAGGCAAACACATGAGGATAGAATTCATAATTCAAGATTAGTCATTCGGTCCGTGGCCTTAAAGGGATAAGCCGGGTATTCATAAATACTGAAACGAGGCTCGGTCTCTCCCTCGCAATAATTCCAGATCGTACGGTACTCATTGACATCCTCGCCTATCTCCTTCAATTGCCTAAGGTAAGCGGCCACGGATTTATTCTCCACGATATAGACCTCACCCATTTGATCGATAATCGGGCTATGCCGACGGCTCCCGTCGTGATCGAACTTAAGAATCCGCTTTCCCTCGGAAGTCAGTCCAATGGTATGGAAAGTCATGCTCTTACCAATAGCGGGCAAGTTCAACACGTTACGATCCGTCCCGGCGAACAGCAACCCGTTCTCCTTCAGGAAACGAACCAAGCACTTGCCTAAAGGACGCTGGTTACGGATCATATCATACAACTCCGCCTGTTTCTCCTCCGGCACCTGCCCGAAGATCTTCTCCTCACGAGCCTCTTGCAACGAGCGGCTATTCGGGGTATAAACCGCATAATTCTCCCGGAATCCCTTCACGGAGAACGTATAATAGCAAACCACCCCAAGGGCGTTTAAGGTCTGCCGTAATTTCGCCGTATGCCCCCTACGGGAAGCCGAGACCGTATAAACCAACTGATTCGTGATCGTCCAGCCCGCCGCCAAGATCGCCTCGATAGCGTGCCTCGCCTCCGGTGTCACCTCCAGTGGAGACTGGAAATGCGTTTGTATATAGAACTGGCTCACACCGATAGCGGAAGCCTTCTCCTTGAACTCCCTCAATATACCGACCAACTCGTCGGTCACACGCAGCGGAAGATAAGCCAGCAACCGGGAACCTAGCCGTACCCGTTGCAGCTCGGCGTACTTCTCGCCCTCCGAACGGCTCTCGTTCGCCTTCCGTTTCCGCACCGCCATCTTATATACCGCCTCCAATATCTTACGCAAGGTAGCGTTCTGGCTCATCAAGGCATCCCCGCCCGTTATCAGGATATCCCGTAGCTGGGCGTCTTCCTCGAAATAACGCATCAGACGACGTAACTTCCGGTCCCAACTCTCCTTAGGCTTCAGGGCCTCGAAATCGAAATTCAACCGCTCGCTCTGGAAATCATACATGCGCTGGCAAGAAGCGCACAATCCACCGCAAGCACGCCCCATCGAATCGGGGATCAAGATCGCCACCTCCGGATACCTCCGGTGTATATTATGTCCCTCCGGCAATAGCCAGCCCGCCGCATTCGGCTCATCGGCGACGACCATGTCTTCCTTTTCCCACGCCTTAATGCTTCCATACGTATCTACCAGCTCGTTCGAGTACATGATGTACGATCGCACCGTAGCGTCATCATACCCCTCATGTTCTATATTTAATAGGGAAAGATAATAAGGAGTCACAAAAAAGGGCATCCCCTTCTTTTTGGCACGGGCCAATAAGCTCATCGTCTCATCCGACAGGGAATATCCCAAAAAGAAGTTCAATTCCGTAGGACTCTTGATCGCCATCGACAAATGGAAACGAGCAGTATTCCACCACTCACGTACCCGAGCCTCTTTCTCCTCATAGGAGATGCCCTCGGCGAACTGAAAACGTGACGAAAGGCTATGGCGTCTTTCTATCTTCTTGATCAAGCAAGCGATGATACGCTCCTTGTTCCTCTCACGGATAGCGATCACCTCCGGGCCGAGTCCGGTCGGCCAACGGTTCATCTGCCTTTTCACCAATGCCCGGTCCGGCAGGATCTCAACCGGATGTTCCAATAAATCAAACTGATGGTATAGGTCGATAAATAAATCAGGAGAGACCTCATTTTCCAAATGGCCGGTCAGGAACTGCCAAAGATAAGTGACCGTCCGCACCGGAAGACGCTCGCCCGTAGACAGCTCGTCCACGAAAGTATCATCATGCTCAATCAAAAGAAGGATACGCATCGCCACCGCCATTCCTACGTTTTCTTGGGTACTTTCCTTTTCCGTGAGCCGGGATAAAATAAGAGAACGCAAAGCATCCTTAAAATACTTTGCGTTCTCGCTTTCTTCCGCTAAGGTCACCAACCAAGGGAAGCTCTGGTTATATACTTTTTTCAGTTTAGAAATGTCGGATACAAGATGTTCTTTTTTTATCATAAGCATGCCATTTTTGTAGATTAGAATACATTTGTAAAGCGTCCTCTTGACGATTTTCTACAAAAATAACAAAAAATACGGCAAAATGCCGTTTATACAAATCTAAAACATCTTAATAAATCCTTACCATACGATTGACGAACAATACTGCGATATCGTATTTTTCAATACCTTTAGATTGATCGGCTTCGTGATAAAACCGGAAGCCCCGGCTTCTTTAGCGGCTTCCATATCAGAGTCGAATACATAAGCTGACTGCATGATTACGGGGATATCTTTCGATAGCTTACGGATTTCTTTCAAGGACTCAATACCCGTCATCTCAGGCATTTTTATATCCATCAAGATCAAGTCCACCTCGTTTTCCTTAAAGAGAGCCAAAGCTTCCAAACCAGTTTTAGCACGGATCAAATTACAATATTTATGTAAAATGGTCTTCAGAAGTAAATAATTACTTTCCTCATCCTCCGCGATTAGCAACGTGGGCTTTCCTCCACCCAAATCATTTTTCACATCCATATATATAACGTTTTATTCTTTTAATCAAAATCAAATAAACTCTGATGAAGCAAAGATAAAACAAATATTAGAAAGTAGACATAAAATTCAAGGAGATATGAGTATTCGAGGAAGTTCTTTTTCTACCCACGCTAGAAAGTAACATCTATACCTCCCATGAATATCGCCTTCGGCATCGGGAATCCTTCGTTGATGGAATAACGGGTAGCCGTTAAATTCTCTCCTTTGACAAATAGATTCAAGCCTTTATCACGTGTACCGAAACGGTAGGCTGCCTTCGCATTCAGAACCGTGTAATCCTCTTTCACCTTGTCCGCCGTATTGATATAAAGGTCGAAAATGGATTGTACGTTCACGTTGAAAGTGAAACGTCCCGGGGCATACATCACGCCAGCGAAAAACTTATGCGCCGGAGCCGCCAGCAGGGCCTTGCTCGTATGCAAATAGCTATAGTTCATATCGAGGCTTAAATTCTTGAGAATCTGGTAGCGGGAATCGAACTCGATACCTTTATTGGTAAAAGTACCCGTATTGACATTCTTAGGGCGTCCGTCTATACGTGTCGTCTCGATCATATCTTGCCCGTCGATAAAAAAGGCGGTCAACTCCGTAAACAAGTTGCCATCCAAGAATGTCTGTCCGATGGATACCTCGTAGTTCATCATGCGCTCCGGTTTCAAATCTGGGTTCTGAGGCGGGAACATGTACATCTCCCGTATATTCGGACTCCGGAAGCCTTTCGACAAAGAAGCCTTTATCACGTTTCCCTCGAACGGACGTACCGTGAAGCCGGCCTGCGGAATCCACTCGCCGCCGAAGATACTGTTATGCTCATAACGAACTCCGGCGTTCAAACTTACCTTGTCAAATAGATCCTGCTGCATGATAACGTATCCGGCTACCTCGTTTACGGTCTTATTCACCAACTCATTCTGGTTGCCATTGATACTATCCTGCCATGCGTTACCACCCCAGTTCTTGTAATCGATACCGACCGTAAAACTATTCCCTTTCACCAAGCGGAAAGACTGATAAAGCAAGAAACCGGCGTTATGATCGTCCGAATAAAACAGATAAGGATTAGGCGTCCCGCCCGGATTATACCCATCATCAATCCTATGATGGCCCCAGTTGTAGAAAGCACGAAGGGCACCACTTGTCTTCCCGTAATTATTTTCTAAAGCGAAGGAGGTAGTACCTCGCAGGATATTCATTATATTATCGATAAGCGGATTTGTTATCTCTCCCGGGTTCTGGTTCTTGAACTTAGCTAAGCTTACGTCTCCCGTCACCTTATAATGATCATCAATCTTATATCCTAACTTAGCGAAACCATTCGTGATATGAAACTTCGAATCCGGACGATGTCCATCCGTGCGGTCATGATTCAATGAGATATAACTACTAAAGTTACCGATATTGTACCCATTATTAATCATATACTTCTGGGTGTTATACGAGCCGTACATGATACGGGCTTGTGTACGTCGTCCCGGCTGATTATGCTGGCGGGTAATGATATTCACGACACCTCCCATAGCGTTCGAACCGTATAATAAGGCACCCGGACCACGGATCACCTCCACCCTTTCCACGTCCGAAGCCACATAGGTATCCGGAAGCGAATGGCCGAATATACCGGCCCATTGAGGCTGTCCGTCGAACAACATCAAGACCTTATTACCCTGTCCGACACCCCGGATATTAACCGTCCCGGCCGCTCCCTCGGAAACGCCGAAACCTGTAATCCCTTTTTCCGTGACAAACAGCCCGGGTACTCGCTCCGACAATACGGGAAGCAACGCCGATTCACTGCTAGCCTCAATCTCCTCCCGTTCGATGACCGAGATAGATAATGGCACACTGTTCCGGTTCACATGGATCTTGTTGGCGGAAACCACCACCCCTTTCAAATTGATCAGACTGTCAATCTCTGCCGGATCTATCGCAAACGCCATGGAGCCTATCAACAGTCCGGAAACTAGTAAAAGTTCTTTTCTCATATACTACTTACATCTATAATATTTATCATTTTAAACATCCCGTAGTGGCACGTTTACCAAAAAACGTGTTACCAAGCCCGCAAAAAAAAGCATTAATCCGCCCGGCTCATCACCAACTTACCATGCTTAATGCCTTTGATTGTCGTCAACTTATCCGACAATTCTGTCAAGCGGTGAGCCGTTCCCATCACCGTCACTATATGCAAGCAAAAATTCTGATTGATATAATACTGGGAAGACGACAAAATCACATCCTTATAATTTTGTTGGATACCCGTGATTTTCAATGAGATCTCTTTCTTGACTTGGTCATACATGATCACGATCGTCCCGGCTACGATATGGTTGCATTGCCATTTACGTTCGGCTACATTCTTCTCTATCAGAAAACGAATCGCCTGCGAACGATTGGCGAAACCATTCTCATTCACATATTGATCCAATGATTCCAACAGATTGTCTTCCAAAGAGACACCAAAACGTTTTAAAGACATAAAACCCTTTTTTTATAATTTTCGATGTCAAAGGTAGTATTTTTTAGGGGAATCTCGGTATTATATTGGCAGGAAGAGGAAAAATTAGTCGTTAATCACGAAAATTCACTCCGGTATCCCACCATAAACGAGTACCTCCGGTATCCGGACCTCCCAGATACTCACACAAGGCGGAATACTGAGCCGGGTTACCGGAAATAATGCTAACCGGGAAATTCAAGCGACGAATCATCGTTCGCGTATCGATCTTTCCATTGCTTTTATTCACCAAAACCGGGAACAAACGAGGATAACCGGTACGCCTCTGCTCCGCCCAAGCCTCACAGCCCTCGGGGTAACAAGCGATCCATTTTTGGGTAATAATCTTCTCCAGCTTGGTCTCCCTAGAGGCTTCTTCATCCCATGCCGGAGACACCAAGCAAAGCGCCTTCGCCGAATACTCGGGAGTAAACGTATCCACGAAATCGGCGGCTACATGATCACTCCGCAAATAAGCATTGGCCTCTCCTACCCTCCATTGGCTGAACGATGATCGTACGCCTTGCTCATAGCAAGTCCCGGCGTCCTCCCCGGACCAGCCCCGCAAGGCTGCCTCCGCACGTAAGAACCAAACTTCCGCGGGCGTCATTAAGATAGCGTCCGTTTTCTGGGTAATCGTGCTTCTCGAATGCTCACTATAGCGGGAATGATTAAATCCTGTCCCTTGCCGGATTCCCCGGTACTCCCCGGAATATCCCTGTCCGGTAGCAGGCTCAAAATAACGAGATAACCGAGGGTCTTTATATCCCTTAAGGATCGATTCCATATTAGCGTTCATAAAAACCTCTCCCCACGCCTTATTGATCTCCCCTAGCGGATTCGAGTAGCCGGTTCCGGCGGTAGAAACTGCGACGACCTCATAAGCCTCCTCCAACAAACCGGCTGGATGTGTCAGCGACTTATGCGCCTCATCCCTCGCCTTATCAGGGTCGGCCATAGCGATACGAATCGCCAAGCGCAAACGTAATGAGTTGGCGAAACGCATCCATTCCCCAAACGTCCTGTAATTCGCCGGCATAATCATATCGAAACGAGAAAAGGTTTCCTCTCCATCATATTCAGACAGCAGGTGAATAGCCTCCCCCAAATCCCGGAAAAAAGCATAATAAGCGTCTTTCTGGGAATCCGGCATTACCCCGGCATCCGACTCCCCGAACTTCGTATACACGATCGGGCCATAATAATCCGAGATCCGATGCATGACCTCTACTTTCAGTATTTTAGCGATCGCATAGAAAGCCGGATATTTATCACGGGAATGATCTTCCGTCTGCTTTATCTCCGTCATGATATATCCATACGTATTATCCCACATCGTGCCATTCCAGCCATCCTGCAAATTATAGACCGTATTTCCCAATCCGGCGTTGAAGGGTTTAAAATCATGCATATAACCGGAAAACATATCCGCATTCAGATTTTGCATCGTCTGGAAATGCCAGTTCTTGCCACTCCCCCAATCATAATTAAAATAAATCCCCATCTGGACTACCTTTAGCCAGACACCGAACGTATTATAATCATACGTTTTCTGCTCATCGGTAAAACCCGTATTATCGGTATTATACTCCTCGAATTTACCCGTACAGGAAAAAAGGAGTAATACGGCCAACAGACCTGCCATCTTATTCAGAAATCTCGTCTTCATACGCTTAGAATGAAAGTTTCACATTAAAGCCGACACTTCTCGTAGTCGGTATCCCGAATATATCGATCCCTTGATTGCTATTGCTCGCCGAAAGGACGGCATCCGGATCAAATGGAGCCTTTTTATAAATAAAGAACAGATTCCGGGCGACAAAAGACAGTTCCGCCTTTTTAACAAATTGTTTCCTTCCCAACAATCTCTTCGGTAGCGTATATCCCAAAGATAACTCCCGCAAACGGATATTGGTAGCATCGTACATATAATATTCAGTCACACCGTTTCGTCCTCCCACCTGCTCATAAAATCCTTTTATGTTATAAATATGATGCCCTTCCAAATCCACATACCCCATCGTACGGGTCTCTCCGGAAACCTTACTCACTCCCGTTTGGTCAAGCACAGCCTGAGTCTGGGCCAGTACATCTCCCCCAAAATGCCCGTCAATCAAGAAATAGAACGAGAAATCCTTATACGTGAAACTATTTCCCCAACCCAATAAGAACGCCGGATTGCAATTCCCCACCTTAGCCGTATTCCCGCTGCCGATCTCTTGGGGCAAGCCGTCCCGACCATACACGATCGCGCCATATTTATCCCGCTCAAAAGCTTTCCCATAGATATCACCAAACGAGCCACCTTCCACCAAACGCATCGTATAGCTAGAGGAGAATCCTTCATCTCCTTGAATAAAGCTAGCCAAATCATCATGTAGTTTCTTTACTTCATTTTTATTCCGGGAAAAGTTGAGTGTCGTATTCCATTTAAACTGATTCGTTAAGATAGGAACCGCACCAAGCGTCAATTCCACTCCCATATTCTGTATATTTCCCGCATTCACAAAATAATACTTGTATGCGGCTCCAGCGGAAGAAGGCAAAGAGAAGAGTTGATTTTTCGTATTGGTCTTATAGAACGTAAGATCCACGTCCATACGATAATCAAAGAATTTCCATTCGGTACCTATCTCAAAAGAGCTGCTCATCTCCGGCTTCAAGGTACCGAACGGAGCCGTATCATTCGGCTGGGGAATCCCGCCCGCGGCGATATGGCCTACCGTATTGCTAACGAATAAGGGTATATCATTACCCACCTTACTCCAAGAAGCCCGTACTTTCCCAAAAGATATCAAGGATGGCATCGAGAAGGATTTAGGGATAATCCAAGAAAGACCGACTGAAGGATAGAAAAAACCTCTTGATTTACGTTCCGTAAACGCAAGGGTAGATGACCAGTCATTACGTGCGGTCACATCTAAGTAAAGGCTTTCCTTATATCCCAACTGCGCCATAGCAAAAAAGGATTGCATTTGCCGGCGCACGTCATCCGACTCCTCAATGTAGGCACTGGACGACATGTTAATATTAGCGATCGTAAAGACATTCGGATAATACAAGGAAGCCGTTTTCGAATCCAGCCTCAACGCACTGGTGCGTGTGTCCGTTATGCTCGTACCGATAGCGGCGTTCAAGGAGAAATCATCCCAGCTTTTATTCAATTTGGCCATCAAGTCCCCATAGAGCAACGTAGTCTGGTAGGTGTAATAAATGTAACGCCCGTTCTCACCGGCGATACCCGGAGAGGTAGAAGCGTATATTTCCTGCTGATACTTATCATTCACATAATCGATATTTCCACGGCCCTGTAACGTAAGCCAATCTGTTACCTTGAAACTAGCGGAAGCCAACGCCAACACACGGGCACGTTTGTCCTCGTTTTCCGTACGGTTGACCAACCAATAAGGATTTTGCTCAAAATCAGTAATCGTAGTATACCAGTTCTGGACGTTCATATTCCGTTTCTCGTTATATACCTCAAAGTTCTCCTTATAAGGCGCCATATCCATCCCTCTAGGAAACGTGTATAAACCTTGTAACGGGTTCATATAAAATCCCCCGGCCGTAGGTTTTCCTTTGATTGTTTGGAGTATCAAGTTTACCTGCCCCTCCAAGATCAAACGATCATCAAAGAAAGAAGAACTTTCACGGAGATTAAAATTATGCTTGCTTAAATTATTCTTAGGAACGATACCCCGTGCGGTCGTATTGGCATACGAGAAATAATTTTGCACATGGCTATTCCCTGCCGTAAATATCAATGAGTTAATAGCGGTAATACCCGTCTGGAAGAAATCGCCGACAGGGTCATAGACCGGAAGAGAAGCCCAGTCTCCCCAACAAGTTTCCGCCCCTTCCATCCGTCCAAACTCATTCTGAAACTTGGGGAGACTGATCGCTTGATCGACAGTCAGCGACGAGGAGAAATGAATATTCCGTACCCCGGCCTTACCTTTTTTCGTTTTGATCAAGATCACACCGTTCGCCGCTTGTCCCCCATACAACGCAGAGGCCGAAGCCCCTTTCAAGACACTCAAACTCTCTATATCATCGGGATTTAGATTAGAGATACCATCTCCCGCATCCCGGTTGCCGGCATCGGCCGTACCTCCGATCGTTGTCAAGGCTTGCTCACTGCTAATGCTCAAGATCGGGACACCGTCTATCACATACAAAGGCTGGTTATTTCCGGACGCGGAACGACTACCTCGAATAATCACCCGGGACGAGCTACCCAGACCGGCGGAAGTCCGGTTAATCTGGAGTCCGGCCATCTTTCCGGAAAGCGTACTCATAAAATTAAAATCCTTGGCCCTTACCAATTCCCCACCTGTGATTAACTGGGTGGCATAAGGCAAGGAAGATTCTTTCTTCTCGATACCAAGAGCCGTAACGACTACCTCGTCCAAAATCTGGGCGTCATCCTCCAACTGCACATTCAATGACAATTGCCCCTCATACTCAATTTCCCGTGAACGATAACCGATATAAGAAAAAACCAAAGTAGCCTCCTCGGGAAGCTCCAAGACAAAGCTGCCATCCATATCCGTAATCGTACCGTTTCTCGTTCCTTTCTCCACCACATTCACGCAAGCAATAGGCTCTCCTTTGTGGTCGGTCACGATACCTTTTACCTTACCATCCAGCTTTTGTTGCATTTGGATTATCGCCTCTTTCTTATTCAAGATGATCTGGTCATTCATGACCGTATAGACGATCTCCGTGTTCTTAAACAATAAATTTAAGATCTCGAAAACCGAACGCCCGGATAAAGGTTTACGCACTTTCTCCGATAAATTGATCACCTGAGCGTCATAAATAAAAGAATAATTGGTTTGGCTCTCGATCTCATCCAAAGCGCCTGCCAAGCTAACCGGAGCGGAGATACGAATATAGGATTCCGAACGTTCCTGTTGGGCGTCCAGCGGGAATATACATAATAATAGTAGAATGAAGATATAAATATATAATTTCATAATTTACACACACAATTTATCATGGGTAAATGTAAGAATTATTATCTAATACTATTCAATTATTACAAAAAATTCTCGTTTGGAGTACTGTTCTTCGCAGATAAGTATCTCCAAACGAGAATAACCATCAACTTCTGTTAAAGCCCAATATAATCAATCTGTCTGTTTATTTAGAAGATGTGCAATAGTTGGAATTCTTATCCCACCAAATCGGGGTCGAAACCACATCACCTTTCCCACCTAACATGGATTTGCCTTTCTCATATTCAGCAGCATTTACCAATTGCTCTTTCATCGGGTATTTCATACGTTTGATGAAATTTTGAGGATTCAAGATATTTGTATCACTATTATTGTATACAGCTTGATCTCGATAAACAGCCACATCCAAACGAGGCAAGTTCAAACGACGCTTGTCATTCCAAGCTTCCTGCGCCAAATCTGGAAGTCCGGCGATATATTTCTGCGTGATGATCTTTTCTAAAGCCGTATTGCCCGCGCCTTGTTGATCGTCATATTTCGCACTGGTACCAGCCTCATTCTTTTCCGTGGAAGCCAAATACTCCTCAACATCACCCGATACACCCCAAGTCTCGAAGGAAGCACGTACACCTGCCTCGTAAGCAGCTTTAGCATCACCGGCGACCAAATTACGGGCGAACAACTCAGCTTTCAAGAAATCAACTTCCTCAGAAAGGAACATGTCATAAGGACGAGATTTATACGGAGCACCATCCTTAATAATAAAGCCCATCTCTGCACATTGCTTAGACTGATAAATACCAGTATTCGCCTCCTCGGCTTTCGCACCGTATACCAAACCCTTCCAATCACCATTCTCAATACCCGGCTGGAACATCTTCGGGGCACGAGGGTCTACCTTAGCGGGATGTACATTCGATACCGCAACTCCGGATGTCTGGTTTACCACGCCGGCAGGCCAATCGATATTACCGATATTAGTCACTAATTTCTCAAATGACTTGGACATACAGATCGGACCGCTCCAAGTAATCTGGAACATCGTATAGTTATAGTCTTGTCCCCAAGAACCATCCGCTTTTGGAGGCATATAAGCGTTATCGGCCTTACTTGAGATCAAGCCACAAGGGGATGTCAAAGCGGCATTTGCCTCAGCGACACATTTCTCTCGATCCACCTCAGATAGACGAACAGCGAAACGAAGACGCAAGGAGTTTCCAAATTTTTTCCAAAGAGAAACGTCATTCTTATAGACCAAGTCGATACCTGCATCCGAGAATATAGGCTCAGCGCTATCGCTGAAGCTATTCAACGCCTCATCCAATTCCGTGAAATATTCATAATAGATATCCTTCACCGATTTATAAGGAGGATTATCTTCTACGGTAGCATAGGCCGGGAAAGGCATCGGACCAAACTTATCCGCAGCCTGGCTATGGATATACACACGCCAGATACGAGCGAAAGCGATCGTATTAGCATATAAGTCCTTATCTTTTTCCATCAAACTACGGATCACGATATTGATAGAGGAAATCTGTGTCAGATACGCTTGCCATGTTAAATTGTTCCACTCGTCATTTTGGATATAATTCTTAGTTGCCCAGCCACCGCCATCGATCAACATTTGAGAGTAGAAATCAATTTGCAAAGGCTTCAAGCGTTGTTCCACATCACCATCGATAATCATCCCACCACGTAGCGTAGAGGCCAATCGAGGTTCGTTCATATTGTAATTTACATCATCTGTCGGCTTATCCGGGTTCTCATTTATACCTGTCAGGTCGCAACTAGTCACACCCAGCATCATAAACGAACAAGCTGCTAATATCTTTATACTACTTTTCATAATAATTCCATTTTTAGATTTATGTTTCATTAAAATGCCAGATTAATATTGAAACCTAAGCTTCTCATAGTAGGCATAGAACCGTACTCGATACCTTGAGCGTTACCAGATGTATAAGCAGCCTCCGGGTCGAATCCCTTTGTCTTACTATAAATCATGAACAAGTTACGAGCCACGAAACTCAAGCGAGCGGAAGTAAATGGAGTTTTCGCCAACATCGTTCTCGGGAAATTATAACCCAAACTCAACTCACGTAAACGGATGTTTGTCGCATCGTACATATAAGCCTCTGTCACGTTATTGCTAGAAAGACCATTCCAATAAGCTTGAGCCGTAATGCTTTTCGTATTGGGAGTACCATCGGCCAATACCCCCGGAACAACCATACCATCACGACCATCCAACGTCATCTCTAAATTACCGGATGAAGCACCCGCACGGATAGATCCCATATACACATCACCGCCATAACGCATATCGAACATGAAGTTCAACACGAAATTCTTATATGACAAGGTATTGCTCCAACCCATCATCCATTTCGGCTGGTTGTTACCCAACAATACCATATCGTCCGTTCTCAAAGGAACACCATCAGCACCGATAATAATGTTGCCGTTATCATCCCGTTGATAAGCGTAACCGTAAATATCTCCATAGGCTCCACCCTCGTGAGCGACGATCTTCAAGAAACTTACTGATGCGTCACTAAGGATCTGCTCTTTCGTATCATCTGTCAATGAAATTACCTTGTTGATATTCTTTGACCAGTTCAACTGAGTATCCCATTGGAAACCACTCTCGGAGATATAAGGAGTAGCGTTAAACGCAACCTCTACACCCTTATTCTCAATATTACCGGCGTTGATCATCTTTTTCTTGAACCCTGTAGCGGAAGGAACATCGATCTTTAAGATCTGGTCTTTGGCGTTCTTTTTATAATACGCTACGTCGACACCAACCCTATTCTCAAACGCCTTCAACTCAAGGCCTAACTCCCAAGAGTTGATCGTCTCATTCTTTAAATTTGGATTTGCCATCCAATCCTCGTTGCTGGCATTAAAAATACCCCCTTTAATATCATAACTGATATTATAATAGTCACGCAGCATATAAGCGTCCGTATCATTACCTACCTGAGCCCAAGACGCACGGATCTTACCGAAAGAAAGAATACCCGTGTTATGCCCCATCTTATTCAACATTTGGGTGAAAATCCAGCTAACACCTACCGATGGGTAGAAATAAGAGTCATTGTCTTTCGGAAGTGTTGAAGACCAGTCATTACGAGCGGTTAAGTCCAAATACAAATAGTCGTCCCAAGACAATGATGCCGTAGCATATAGCGAGTTGATTTGTTTACGGTTGCGAGTATACTCACCACCATGTGTCTTACCGTTGGCGATCGCATGGAAATCGGGAATCACAAACTCACCGGATGATTCCTTGTACCATGTAGAATTACGGTACATCATATTACCACCTACCGTACCTACGATACCGAATCGATCCCAGTTGCCTTTAGCAGTCAATAAGAAATCGGAGTTGATCTCGGTGAATTTCTCCATATTGGCAGTCATGCTACCGTTGTTCTCCCAATACGGGTTACCTGTCGCACGAATCGTCTCATACTGGATGGTGTAATTATCCATACCAGAGCGAAGCTTCAAGCTCAACCAATCCGTAAACGTGAAATCCAAGGCCGCGAATCCGATAAAACGGTCTTTCTTATCCTTGTTCGTATTGCGGTAAGCGGACCAATACGGGTTATTGGCGTTGGCTCCTGTGTCGATCAGATAACCAGCGGGCTTTCCGTCCGCACGTTTCCAATCATTATCTTTATAGGCGTCATAGTCAGAGAAGCCCACACTTCGAGGCATACTTAAATAGTTAAGGAAGATATTATCCGGGTCGCCCGCTAATTTCACACGGTTGTTCGTATGCTGGCTTACATAATTGACCTTCACGTCAGCCGATAACCATTTAGACAGCTTAGCCGTAGAACGCAAATTAATAGACGTACGATCCATTCCGCTATTCGGGACAACCCCCTTATTATCCAAGCGTGTCACACCGGCACGGAAAGTGATATCCTCGGAGCTCTTACTCAAATCCACGCTATTCGTCCAAGTGGTACCAGTGCGCAAAAAGTCCTTGTACAGATTATTATCTCTAGCCGCATAGGGATGAGATCCCATCGCCATATCCTTAGGAGAACCATCCATAACGGCACCCCAACTCGTCGCTTTATTATTATCGAAAGCGCCGTCGATACCTTGTCCGTATACATCTTGGAACTTCGGGGTTTGCATCGGGTTCTCAGCCGTGAAATTCGAGTTGATACTTACGCCCCAACCTTTATTCTGGCTACCTTTCTTAGTCGTGATCATCACGACACCGTTACCTGCACGGCTACCATACAACGCCGCGGCTGCCGGGCCTTTCAATACGGACATACTCTCGATATCATCCGGGGAGATATCAGAGATACCGGAACCTTTATCCACGTTACCGTTACCCCAATAGTCATCCGTACCACCGCTAAAGTTATCGATAGGTACACCGTCCACAACGATCAACGGCTGGTTATTACCAGTAATAGAGTTATTACCACGAATCACGATACGAGAGGAACCACCGACACCGGTACCATTTTGCTTGATCTGCAAACCTGCTACCTTACCAGCCAAAGCGTTGGCCACGTTAGCATCACGGGTTTGCGTCAGGGACTCACCTTTCAATTCAGACATAGAATATCCCAAAGCCTTTTTCTCTCGCTTGATACCCAAAGCGGTTACCACGACTTCATCCAAGGCTTGCGTATCATCAACCAATTGAACCTCGATAGAAGGTTGTCCGGTAAAGACGATCTCTTGCGTATTAAAACCGATATAGGAAACTTGTAAAGTCGCATTGTTAGGAACATCCAACTCGAAACGGCCATCCATATCCGTGATGGTACCGTTGGTAGTTCCTTTGACAATTACGTTAGCACCGATAATAGCCTCGCCCGTTTTGTCCGTAACGACACCGACTGCTTTTCGTGTCTGTTGTTGAGCGTTTAAGACTGTGACTTCATGCGTGTTCTCTGCGAAAACCATGGCCGGTACCAAACAGAATGCGCATACCCCCATGTTAATCATTAACGGAATTTTTCGAAAAAGAGAATAACTATTCCCCCTTAAAGCATTTAAGGTTACAATTTTATTCATATTTTTGTAGTGTTACTATTTATAATAAAGTTATTTGTAGCTGCGCCAACAGCTCTTCTTGACTTTTCGTACGGGAGAATACGCCAATATTCTTCCGTATGTTTTTAATCCTTGTTTATTCTTTCTTCATGGGCAGACGTATTTTAGAAGGTTACACATTATTTCTCATTTTGATATTTCCACGACTGAGGTTCCCGATCCACTGTCCTTAACGGTAGGTTTATGTATCGCATACTGGATTCCCGACGCCAATTTCAGGTATTCCAATACTTGAGGCAATTGCTCGTCCTTGAAACGGGCTGTTATTATGGACTTGAGTATCTCGTTATCTTTTACCTCGAATACTACATGATAATGACGTTCCAGCGTTTTCAATACTTTATCCATCGGATGGTTCCTGAAGATAATCTCCCCGTTCTTCCAAGCCGTGTCATATTCGGTATTCACGCCGAACACCTTGATCTTGCCAGCGCCCTTTTGATACTCGGCTTTCTCGTTTGGCTTCAACATCTGTGTCATTCGCTTTCCTCCGGACACGACGTTCAGCTTTACCGATCCCTCTACCAAGGTGGTCTCTATCATACTCTCGTCTTTGTAAGCGGATACATTGAAAGAAGTTCCCAACACCTCTACCGAGTAATCTTTATCCGCTTTCACAATAAAAGGCTTATGGGCATTCTTCGTCACCTCGAAATATCCTTGTCCGGTTAATTCCACCGTACGGGTATCCGCATTGAAGTCCGAAGGATATCTCAATTCGCTATTGGCATTCAGCCAAACCTTAGAACCGTCAGGTAAATCGAACGCCGAAACCACCCCAGGATTCGTGCGTACGGCTAGCGTACGCACGTTCCCTTGACCCTGCTGTATGAACAAATAAGCGGATAAAAGAAAGACTGGAATGAATAACACGGCCGCAGCCCGTTGAATAACACCTAACACTTGTCTTAAAGCTAATCTTTTCTCTTTCTTATGGATTCTTGATTTAAAACGAGACAACGCCTCGTCCGGGTTCACGGTCCGCATGACTTTTAGGCGACTTGCCACTTGAGTCGTAAAATAGACCTGCTCCAACAGTTTCTCGTTTTCTAGAGAGGCGGCCCGCCAGTTTTTCACCTCCGCAGCTTCCTCCTCGGTCAACATCCCATCGATGTATCGGATCAATATGTCTTCGTTTATTTCCATTTTTTCTTGTTTCTATAATTAATACAGTTGAGACAAAAGATGTACTAAACAAAAAAACGATTTTTTTCAAGAAAATTGAATAATGGCAAAAATACCGTTCCTAAAGAAAGGCTCAACAATATCCCTCTTTCTACTGTTTTACCACAAAATGAGACTTCTTATGGTAAAGATTCTTTTAAAACGGATTTATGAGGAGCCAAGTGAGGCGGATGGTTATCGCATTCTTCTCGACAGGCTATGGCCCAGAGGACTGAAGAAAGAGGATGCGAAGTTTGACGAATGGAGAAAAGACATCACTCCATCTAAGGAGTTACGCCAATGGTTCCACGAGGATAAAGACAGGCATTGGGAAGTATTCCAAGGTCGCTACGGGATGGAGATCAAGCAGAACCCGGATTTCATTCCTTTCTTACGAGAGATCGAGAAGCATCCGGTTGTCACTTTCCTCACGGCAGCGAAGGATGTACAACATAGTCATCTACCTATATTAAAAGAAGTCATCGAGGATTTCGAGAAAAACAAATCATAAAAATAAAAAGACCTATGAAAAGTATCGTATTGCTTCGCCACGGCGAAAGTGTATGGAATAAAGAGAACCGGTTCACCGGTTGGACCGATGTGGATTTGACAGAAAAAGGCGTGGCCGAAGCTTATAGGGCCGGCAACCTATTGAAAGAAAAAGGATATGTGTTCAATAAAGCCTATACCTCTTATTTAAAACGGGCCGTCAAAACCTTGAATTGTGTATTGGATCGCATGGACCAAGACTGGATCCCGGTGGAGAAGAGCTGGAGGCTGAACGAGAAACATTACGGATCGCTACAAGGGTTGAACAAGAGCGAGACCGCCCAAAAGTATGGAGACGAGCAAGTCTTGATCTGGCGTCGCAGTTACGATATAGCCCCGCTTCCCCTATCGGAAGACGACCCTCGTAACCCTCGCTTCGATATCCGCTACAAAGACGTGCCGGATAAAGAGTTGCCCCGTACGGAATCCTTGAAAGATACGGTTGAGCGGATTCTCCCTTATTGGAAAGAGGTTATCTTCCCGACGCTCCGGACCGCCGACCAGATCCTTGTCGCCGCTCACGGAAACAGCTTGCGGGGAATCATCAAATATTTAAAAAACATCTCCGATGAAGAGATCGTTCATCTGAATCTCCCGACAGCCGTTCCATACGTGTTCGAGTTCGATGATGACTTGAAACTCGTGAATGATTATTTCCTTGGTGACCCGGAGGAAATCAAGAAACTCATGGAAGCCGTAGCCAACCAAGGAAAGAAAAAGTAGCGGGATTCATGCCTCTTATCCGGAATTATTCATTAAGTTTGCAACCAAACAAACTTAAACACTATTGTGGACGAGAACGCAGAACGAATTTCACTAGAACTTATCGCAGGAGACGAACAAGCGTTCGACACCGTGTACAAACAATATTACCGGGGATTGTGCGCCTTCGCCTCCCAATATGTAACAGTACCAGAATCAGAGGAGATCGTACAAGACGTGATGATGTGGCTGTGGGAAAACCGAAAATCCCTAGTAGCGGACATGTCCCTGAAATCACTCCTCTTCACGATTGTCCGCAATAAATGCCTCAATACGATCAGCCACATACAGGTTAAGCAACAAGTGCACGAGAGATTGTACGCCAAGTTCCAAGAGCAATTCGAGAATCCTGATTTTTATATAGGAGAACTGATGGCCTTGGCCTCCAAGGCCATCCGGGAGCTCCCGGATGAATACCGTAAGGCATTCGAGATGAACCGTTTCGAGGAAATGACTTACAACGAGATCGCCGAGCGGACAGGCGTATCCCCCAAAACAATCGCATACCGCATCTCTCAAGCGCTCAAGATATTACGGACGGAATTAAAGGACTATATCCCTTTATTGGTATGGCTGCTTTACGAACAAACACGCTCATAACGGAGGAAGCATCCTACCGCCATGAGCGTTTTTTTAATGAGTCAAAAGACTTATTTCACGAACGGTGCTTTCAATAAATAATCCACGCAGCCTTTCACGCCCTCAAACTGGGAACGTCCGTCAGGCATACCCTCCAACTCCACGAAATAATCCTTGATTCCATTTGCGTAAGCTTGCCGGAATATATTCTCGAAATTCATCATCCCGGACTCGCCTAGAATAGCACGATCCTTGATGTGCAATACCTTGATACGGTTCGGATATTTCTTCAACCATTCTATCGGATCTTGTTGTCCCATCACGGCCCAATAAACATCCATCTCGAAAAACACAAGCGAAGGATCAGTATTCTTCAAGAACAACTCATAGATGCAATCTCCTTTCACACGCCTTCCCAGCTTGGCCTCCGTACTGCCCGGATTTACCTTGGCGAACTCCATCTCATGGTTGTGATAGCCGAAAGGAATACCGGCCGCTTTCACGATCTTACCCGCCTCGTTAAAAATCTCGCAGACGAAAGCGGTTTCCTCGGTGCTACGGGTACTCGGTTGCCCGGGCTGGATCAAGTACTTCACGCCTAGTTTGGCATGGTCATCAGCCGTCTTCTTCCAATACTCGGAGATCTGGGAACGATTAGCCTTCGTGTACTCACGTACCGGAGGATTCACGTGGGAACTGGTGATCTTCAATCCGGCATCATCCACCATCTTCTTGAATTCCATCATGTCTACACCGCCGATCTTGCCTTCCTTGTAACCGGCCAATTCCAGATTCGTGTACCCCATTTGCTTGATCTTTTTCAATCCACCGGGTACATCCGCATAAAGTTCCTTGCCTAAAGAATAGATTTGTAAACCAACTGTCTTAGCGGCCATCGTTTCAGAAGTGACAGGTTTAGCCGCATCTGCGCTCCCGACCTTTCCGGCCATCAGGCCACCCAAGGTGAAAAGGGACGCGTTCTTTAAAAAATCTCGTCTATTTATCATGATTATTAGAATTAAGTCAGTCCAAAGATAGAGATTATAATCTAAAAAAAGACCGCATAGGATGGAAAAATCCACCTATACGGTCCACAAATGGTATACATTATATAATAGGACTCGATTAACGGCGAGGCTTGATATCCAATTTCACCGGCTTGATCATATTCTCCGGGCTTAAGATCGTATCCAATTCCTCCTTGGTCAAGATACCATGATCCAGTACCAATTGATAAACGCTAACGCCGGTCTCCAACGCCTCCTTCGCTATCTTGGTCGAGTTCTTATAGCCGATTACCGGGTTCAAGGCCGTCACCACGCCGATGCTATGATGTACCTCCTCACGACAACGATCCTCGTTAGCGATAATACCGTCCACGCAACGGGTACGCAAGGTATCGAAACCATTGATCAGCAAATCCACGGACTCGAAGCAGCATTGTGCCATCACCGGCTCCATAGCGTTCAGCTCCATCTGGGCGGCTTCCCCGGCCATGGTCACACATAATTCATTACCCATTACCTTATAAGCGATCTGGTTCATCACCTCCGGGATCACCGGATTCACCTTACCCGGCATGATAGACGAACCCGGCTGCATAGCAGGCAAGTTAAACTCACCCAAACCGCAACGAGGGCCGCTTGCCAACAAGCGAAGGTCATTACATATCTTATTCATCTTCACGCAAACCCGCTTCATGGCGGAAGCATAGCCTACCAAGCAAGAAGTATCCGAGGTAGCTCCTACCAAATCGGAGGAGAGACGGATATTCCATCCGGTTATCTCACGTAAAGCCGCGATACATTTCTCCGCGTATCCCGGCTCGGCACAAATACCCGTACCGATAGCGGTAGCTCCCATATTAACCACCAAGAAATCGGCGGCGGCCTCATTCAAGTGAGCGATCTCATCCTGCAAGATGCTGGCGAAGCCATTAAAGGTCTGCCCCAACGTCATAGGTACGGCATCCTCCAACTGCGTACGTCCCATCTTGATAATCCGCGAGAACTCCTCCCCTTTCTTACGGAAAGAGGCGATCAATTCCTCCAAATGGGGAAGCAATTGAAGATGCTTAAAATACATACCGATATGGATAGCGGTCGGATATGCGTCGTTCGTGGATTGCGAGCAGTTCACATGGTCGTTCGGTGAGCAGTATTGGTATTCACCTCGCTCATGCCCCATCAGCTCCAAGGCACGGTTGGCGATCACCTCATTCGCGTTCATATTCGTAGTGGTACCCGCTCCGCCTTGGATCATATCCACCGGGAACTGGTCGTGATGCTTGCCATCGATAATCTCCCCGCAAGCGGCGATGATAGCGTCCTTTTGCTCTACGGTAAGCAAGCCTAGTTCAAAGTTAGCCATGGCAGCCGCCATTTTTGTTATAGCTAATCCTTTAATGAATAAAGGATATTCACTCAAACGGAATTTACTGATTGAGAAATTCTCGATTCCTCTCAAGGTTTGAACTCCGTATAATGCTTCGGCGGGGATTTCACGAGCGCCGATCAAATCGCTCTCTATGCGAGTTTTTCCAGTTAATTTAGTATCCATATTAGAAATATTAATCGTTTTTTATTGTTTCCGCAAAGGTAGAAACTATTATTTTGAAAGCAAATTATTCTTCGAAATAATAAAAACAAATACCAAAAACGCCAATACACGTCTACATAAGGCTCAATGAATTACAATTTGTCAATAGAGCAGTTTAAATAGACCTTCTGATCTTTTTTATCTCATTCATAAAAAAAGTACGATTTTATTTGCTGTTTGTCAAAGATTCCATATATTTGCTGCCGTAATAACAAAACAGAGTCATGAGAACATTCGTAGTAAATACATATTGGTGGTGGCGCTCCGTACAACTCAAAAGGTCGTAAGGAACGAAGACTCGTATGTATATATAAACACTACATAAAGATATAAAGAGGTCTGTCGCACTTGCGGCAGGCCTCTTTTCTTTTTATAGCAAATTCAAAAGGAAAATAACTAAAATAGATAAAAGATGAAAACGTATCAAGTTGACAAGAATGGTTACTATGGTGAGTTCGGCGGGGCCTATGTTCCCGAGATCCTTCATCAATGCGTGGAAAATTTACAGAATACCTATCTGCAAGTGTTGGAGAGCGATAGCTTCAAGGAAGAGTTCGATCAGTTATTGCGTGATTATGTAGGCCGCCCCTCCCCTCTTTACTTGGCCAAACGGTTGAGTGAGAAATACGGATGCAAGATCTATTTGAAACGGGAAGACTTGAACCATACCGGAGCACATAAGATCAACAATACGATCGGCCAGATCCTCCTAGCCCGCCGCATGGGGAAGACCCGTATCATCGCCGAGACGGGTGCCGGACAGCATGGAGTGGCTACGGCTACGGTATGTGCCTTGATGAATATGGAATGTATCGTTTATATGGGGAAGACAGACGTGGAACGCCAACATGCCAACGTACAGAAGATGGAAATGCTGGGAGCTACCGTCGTGCCCGTGACCTCGGGAAACATGACCTTGAAAGACGCCACGAACGAGGCGATCCGTGACTGGTGCTGTCATCCTTCGGATACGTATTATATTATCGGTTCTACGGTAGGCCCCCATCCTTATCCGGATATGGTAGCCCGGCTGCAATCCGTTATCAGCGAGGAGATCAAGAAGCAACTGCTGGAGAAGGAAGGAAGGGATCACCCGGATTACCTGATCGCCTGCGTAGGCGGGGGAAGTAACGCCGCCGGTACGATCTATCATTTCGTGGATGACGAGCGGGTGAAGATCGTCTTGGCCGAGGCCGGCGGCAAGGGCATCCACTCCGGCATGAGCGCCGCCACGATCCAATTGGGTAAAGAGGGCATCATCCACGGGGCACGTACCTTGGTCATGCAGAACGAGGACGGACAGATCGAGGAACCTTATTCTGTTTCCGCCGGCTTGGATTACCCGGGCATCGGCCCGATCCACGCGAACCTCTCCGTAAAGCACCGTGCGCAAATCCTAGCGGTAGATGATGACGAGGCGTTGGAGGCCGCTTTCGAGTTGACCCGTCTGGAAGGAATCATCCCGGCCTTGGAAAGCGCCCATGCCTTGGGGGCCTTGGCCAAGGTAAACTTCAAGCCGGAAGAGGTGGTGGTACTGACTGTCTCGGGCCGTGGCGATAAAGATATGGACACTTACATTAATTATAAATTATCATGAATTATTCTTTCAAAACGATAAGCAAGAAGGTGATGGGCGACCTTCACACTCCCGTAAGCATCTATCTGAAAGTGCGGGATATCTACCCGGAATCGGCCCTGTTGGAAAGCTCGGACTTCCACGGAAACGAGAATAGCCTTTCCTTTATAGCGCTCCGTCCCTTGGCGAGCATCGGTATCAACAACGGGGAATGCACGGCGACCTTCCCGGACGAGACCCGTGAGGTTACCCCGCTCACCGAAGACTATAACGTACCCGAGGCGATGAACGCTTTTCTCGGCCGCTTCAAGGTGGAGGGAGCGGACAAGAAGGTCTGCGGATTATTCGGCTACACGGCTTTCGATGCCGTCCGTTATTTCGAGAACATCCCGGTCATGGAAGTTCATCACGAGGAGAACGATGCCCCCGATATGCTATACATATTATATAAGTATATCCTTGTCTTCAATCATTTCAAGAATGAGCTTACTCTGGTGGAGATGGTTCAAGACGGCGAGGATAGCGGGTTGGAAGAGATCCTTACGCTGATCGAGAACCGTAACTTCGCCTCCTACAACTTCCAGACAGCGGGTCCCGAGACCTCCCCGATCACCGGCGAGGAATACAAGGCGATGGTCCGCCAAGGCATCAAGCACTGCCTCAGGGGGGATGTCTTCCAGATCGTATTGAGCCGTCGCTTCGAGCAACCGTTCAAGGGAGACGACTTCAAGGTGTACCGGGCTCTTCGCAGCATCAACCCCTCTCCTTATTTGTTCTATTTCGATTTCGGAGGTTTCCGTATCTTCGGCTCTTCCCCCGAGACGCATTGCAAGGTAACGGGCAGACACGCCAGCATCGACCCGATCGCCGGGACCGCTTTCCGTACCGGTAATATCGAGGTAGACAAGCAGCGTACCGAGGCCCTGCTTGCCGATCCCAAGGAGAACGCCGAGCACGTGATGCTGGTAGACCTCGCCCGCAACGACCTCAGCCGGAACGCCCACGACGTGCAAGTGGATTTCTATAAGGAGGTACAATACTACAGCCACGTCATCCACCTCGTATCCCGTGTGAGCGGCGAGATCAACACCGATAGCGACCCGGTAAAGACCTACGTCGATACCTTCCCCGCCGGCACATTGAGCGGAGCCCCCAAAGTACGGGCCATGCAACTGATCACCGACATCGAGCATCATAACCGGGGTGCTTACGGCGGCTGTATCGGCTTTATCGGTCTGGATGGTGATTTGAACCAAGCGATCACGATCCGTACCTTCGTCAGCCGTGGCAACGTACTTTACTATCAGGCGGGAGCCGGGATCGTAGCTAAAAGCAACGATGAGCGTGAATTACAAGAGGTAAACAATAAGCTGGGAGCCTTGAAGAAGGCGATAGACCTAGCGGAGAAATTAATCAATTGATTATCCGGTTGTAGAGACGGGGCACGCCCCGTCTCTACAACAACAACAATACATATAAAATGAAGATATTATTATTTGATAATTACGATTCCTTCACCTACAATTTGCTACATATATTGAAGGAACTGGGCGCAGACGTAGAGGTACACCGCAACGACAAGATCTCCTTGGAAGAAATAGAGCGTTTCGATAAGATCTTACTATCCCCGGGACCGGGCATCCCCGAGGAAGCCGGCATCCTCCTCCCCTTGATCCGCCGGTACGCCCCGACAAAGAGCATCCTAGGTGTCTGCCTAGGCGAGCAGGCCATCGGCGAGGCATTCGGCGCCACATTGATAAACCTTACCGACGTGCATCACGGCGTTTGCTCCGATATACGGATTGTCGCTAAAGATCCTATCTTCGAGGGACTGGAACCGGGTATACGTGTTGGGCGTTATCATTCTTGGGCGGTCTCCAAGGAAAACTTCCCGGATTGTCTGGAAATCACGGCGGTCGATACGGAAGAAGGACAGATCATGGGCTTGCGCCATCGTGAGTATGATGTACGAGGTATCCAATTCCATCCGGAATCCGTGTTGACACCCAAAGGGAAGACAATTATAGAGAACTGGCTGAAACGCTAATTACCTCCTAAGGCACTTATAGTTTCTTCCTAACGAAACATCAGTTTCTCTATGGTGAAACTAATGTTTCTCAAGCAAGAAACAAGAGTTTTCAACAAATGAAACAAAAGTTTTTCGATAAAGAAATATCGCAAAACTGCAATATTTTATCATTCAACACATTACAGACATGAAGCAAATATTATACAGATTATTCGAGCACCAATATCTAGGCCGGGAAGAAGCCCGGAATATCCTCCAGAATATAGCGGAGGGACGCTACAACGATTCCCAGATCGCCAGTCTGATCACCGTATTCCTGATGCGCAGTATTTCCGTAGAGGAATTGACCGGATTCCGGGAAGCTTTGCTGGAGATGCGTGTACCGGTAGATTTAAGCGAATACAAACCGATCGATATCGTAGGTACCGGAGGCGACGGAAAAAACACGTTCAACATCAGTACCTGTTCCTGTTTCGTAGTGGCCGGTGCCGGTTACAATGTCGTAAAGCACGGTAACTACGGGGCTACCTCGGTGAGCGGTGCCAGCAACGTGATGGAGCAACACGGCGTAAAATTCACGAACGATATCGATAAGCTACGTACCTCCATGGATACCTGCCATATCGCCTACCTCCACGCCCCCTTGTTCAACCCGGCGCTGAAAGCGGTAGCTCCGGTACGGAAGAGCCTCGGCGTACGCAGTTTCTTCAATATGCTCGGCCCGCTGGTCAACCCGGTCATGCCTACTTACCAATTGTTAGGCGTATATAACCTCCCGCTACTCCGCCTATATAATTATACGTATCAAGAGAGCGGTACCCGTTTCGCCGTGGTACATAGCTTGGACGGTTACGACGAGATCTCACTCACGGCCGATTTCAAGGTAGCCATGCCGGAGAAAGAGAAGCTTTATACCCCGGAGATGCTCGGATTCAAACGTTGCACGGAAGCGGACCTCGATGGCGGAGAGACCCCGGAGGAAGCGGCCCGTATCTTCGACGCCGTATTAGGGAACAGGGCTACCGAGGCCCAAAAGAGCTGCGTGATCGCCAACTCCGCCTTCGCCATCCAAGTGATCTGTCCTGAGAAAAAGATCGAGACGTGTATCGCCGAGGCACGTGAATCACTGGAAAGCGGAAAAGCATTGGCTACATTCCGTAAATTTATATCTTTGAACCATTGATAAAGAAACATATCCTATGAAAAAGGACATCTTACAAGATATTATCGCCAATAAGCGCATCGAGGTAGCCCGGCAAAAACAGGCCGTAAGCTTACAGACCTTATTGGCTCTAGGTAGCGACCGTATGGAGCGTGACACACGTTCCATGCGTGCGGCGCTGGAATCATCCCCCTCCGGTATTATCGCCGAGTTCAAGCGTAAAAGCCCCTCCAAAGGCTGGCTGCATCCGGGTGCGAATATCGCCGACGTGGTGCCCGCTTACGAGGCCGGAGGCGCCTCCGCCTGCTCGATCCTTACGGACGGGGATTTCTTCGGAGGTTCCTTGGGCGACTTGCAAAAGGCCCGTAAGCTGGTGGATCTCCCGTTACTTCGCAAGGACTTCATCATCGATACCTACCAACTCTTCCAAGCCCGGGTGATAGGCGCCGACGCTGTCTTGTTGATCGCCGCCGCCCTTACAGAAGAAGAATGCCGGGTACTCGCCGAGACCGCCCATAGCCTGCAATTGGAAGTCTTGCTGGAAGTCCATAGCGAGGACGAGCTCAAATACCTGAATGCGGATATCGATATGCTCGGCGTGAACAACCGCAATCTCGGCACCTTCCATACGGACGTAAACAACTCATTCAAGTTGGTCGATAAGATGCGAGGCTTCTCCCCTCTTTTAGTGTCCGAGAGCGGAATCTCCAAGACCGATACCGTACGCCAATTGCGTGAGGCCGGTTTCCGTGGATTCCTGATCGGAGAGACCTTCATGAAAACCGAGAGGCCGGGCGATACCCTAGCCGATTTTATAGGAGGACTGGCATGATCATCAAAGTTTGCGGAATGCGGGAACCTCAGAATATCCGGGAAGTAGCCGCCCTAGCCATCAACTGGATCGGCTTTATCTTCTACGAACGTTCCAAGCGCTTTGTCGAGCGATGCCCGACGGAGCAGCAGGTAACGGACAGTGAACAATTGTCCCCTAAGAAAGTGGGCGTTTTCGTCAACGCTACCATCGAGTCCATGATGGAGAAAGCCTCCGCCTACAAGCTAGACTATCTCCAACTTCATGGTAACGAATCGCCGGAAGATTGCCACACCTTGCAAAAAAGGGGCTATTCCTTGATCAAGGCTTTCCCCATCGCTACGAAAGAGGACTTCGAAAAAACAAGGGAGTATGAGGGCCGGGTGGATTATTTCCTTTTCGATACGAGATGCGAGGGCTATGGAGGCTCAGGCAAACGTTTCGATTGGTCCATCCTAACCGAATATAAAAGAGAGACTCCCTTCTTGCTCAGCGGAGGCATCCGTCCGGAAAACGCAGAGGCGATCCGGAACTTCCGGCATCCCCGTTTCGCAGGTATCGACCTCAACAGTGGCTTCGAGATCGAGCCGGGATTGAAAGACGTCGACAAACTAAAGAATTTCATCCAACAAATTTTACATCCAGCTGTAGAGACAGGGCGTGCCCCGTCTCCCACCGTCTGATAGTATTTTTAAAATAGAATTCAAAATGAATCGCATCACAAACTTATTCCAGACCCAGAAAGACGGAATACTCTCCGTCTATTTCACCGCCGGTTATCCGAACTTAAACGATACGGCAAGCATCTTAAAAGCCTTACAGGCTAAAGGTATCCACATGGTAGAAGTAGGAATCCCTTTCTCCGACCCGATGGCAGACGGCCCCGTCATCCAAGAGGCCGCCACGCAAGCGTTGCGTAACGGGATGTCACTGCACCTCCTATTCGAGCAATTGAAAGAGATCCGGAGCGAAGTACAGATCCCGATCATCCTAATGGGCTACCTGAATCCCATCATGCAATACGGTTTCGAGAAATTCTGCGCCAGTTGCGTAGAGGCCGGCGTAGACGGAATGATCATCCCCGACCTGCCTTACGCCGATTATATCTCCGATTACAAGGAAATCGCCGATCGCCATGACCTGAAAATGATCATGCTGATCACCCCAGAGACCTCCGAGGAACGAATCCGGCAGATCGATGCCCATACCAGCGGATTTATCTATATGGTATCCAGCGCTGCCACGACCGGAGCCCAACAAGACTTCAACGAACAGAAACAGGCCTATTTCCGTCGTATCAACGCCATGAACCTACAGAATCCCCGCTTGGTAGGTTTCGGTATCAGCAATAAAGCCACTTTCGAGGCGGCGACAGCCCATTCTTCCGGTGCCATCATCGGTAGCAAGTTCGTTCAGTTACTAAAGAGCGAAGCTACTCCCGCCAAGGCGGTCGATAAGTTACTGGAAGCCCTAAAACAATAGGAACCCTATTCATGTTTACATATAAAAACAGTAAATAGTCCTATGAATAACTTCACTTTTCACAACCCAACCCGTTTATTATTCGGTAAGGGCATGATTGAGAAACTGAGTACGGCCATCCCGATGGTGCATCGCATCATGATCACCTTCGGAGGAGGTAGCGTAAAGCAAAACGGTGTGTACGACCAAGTGATCAAGGCGCTAAAGGATCGTGACTATATCGAGTTCTGGGGCATCGAGCCTAATCCCACCATCGAGACCTTGCGAGAAGCCATCCAGATAGCGAAAGGCAAGCAGGTGGATTTCCTATTGGCGGTAGGCGGCGGCTCCGTCATAGACGGGACGAAGCTAATCTCCGCCGGCATCCAGTATGACGGCGATCCTTGGGAATTGGTACAGAAAGGGTATTACTATCATACCGTGCCCATGGGTACCGTACTGACCCTGCCCGCCACGGGTTCCGAGATGAATAGCGGGGCCGTGATCTCCCGGAAAGAGACGCAAGAGAAATTCCCGTTCTACAGCAATTTCCCCGTGTTCTCGATCTTGGACCCGGAGACGACCTTCAGCCTCCCCCCGTATCAAGTGTCTTGCGGTATCGCCGATACCTTCGTCCACGTGATGGAGCAATATATGACTACGACCGACCAATCCCGCTTGATGGATCATTGGGCGGAAAGTATTTTAAGTACCTTGGTTGAGATCGCCCCGAAGATCAAGGAAGATCCGAGGAATTACGACCTGATGGCAGATTTCATGCTATCCGCCACGATGGGCTTGAACGGCTTTATCGCTATGGGCGTAACGCAGGACTGGGCTACCCATATGATCGGACACGAGCTAACCGCCCTTCACGGATTGACGCATGGAGCGACTCTAGCGATCGTCTTCCCCGGAACCTTACGCACCCTACGCAAGCAGAAAGAGGGCAAGATCCTGCAATACGGCGAACGGGTATGGGGTATCAATAGTGGAACGACAGAGGAACGGGTAAGCCAAGCCATCGAGAAGACTGAGCAATTTTTCCAAAGCCTCGGTTTATCTACCCGCCTCAGCCAAGAGAAGATCGGCGATACGACAATCACCGAGATCGAGAATCGCTTCAATGAACGAAACGCCGCCTTCGGGGAGGCGAAGAATGTAACGGGTAGCGTGGCACGGGAAATATTGGAGAGCTGTAAATAACGTACAACTTGTAGAGACGGGGCACGCCCCGTCTCTACAAATGGGTATAGGTTTTATCTTAACAGGACTACTACCCGGATCGGGCCATGCGCCCCGAATACCAAGGCTTGTTCAATATCAGCAGTCTTTGAGGGACCGGACATGAAGACTCCGTAATCATAATCCATAGTGGCAGTACGGCGGTAAGCCTCATTCATCGTATGAACCAATTGAGTCTTGTCCAACAAGATCACCAAAGCGTTCGAGATAAAGTACAGACCTTTATAACGTACCTGACGGGGTAACCAGACAGCGGCATTCTCCGCTACGCCGAAACTACCCTCCACCACAGATACGTCCGTCCCGTTCAACTCCCGGGGATCAGTCAACTCATCCGGGTTAAAGGTAGCGCAAGTAATCTCCTTCAAATTCGAGGCGATACGTTTCGCCTCCGGAAACTCACGGCGGATCACCTCATTCACATCCTCGCCGGGCTTTAACTCGATGGCCTTGCCACCCGCCCCGGCTAACACTTCCGAGAACGTAGCCAACTTATCCGCATAAGTAATCGCCTCCAACGTAAGCTCAGGCATCTCGTGGCGTGCACCCGTATGACGACGGATACTCGCCAATATAGAATCTTTACTACTCATTATCTCACCTTATTATTCTTCCACATATCATTAAACGACTCCTTGGCGAAAGCCGGAAGCTCACGTCCCTTGCCCCAAGCGTTCAAGCCATTGTAGACCATGAAACGGGGCAAATGATTCACTACCGGAGCAAACTTCAACGCCGTATTGAACAATCCCGGACGTTCCATCAAGAACTTCATGCCGAAAGACATCACTTTCTTCTCCTTGCTCGCCTTACCGATCTTATCCAAATCTTGCCGCCAACGGTAAATCTGCTCGCCCAAATCGATCTTTACCGGACAAACGTTCGAGCAAGAAAGACATAAGGAGCAAGCCGATACGTTATCCGAATATTCCTCCGGATTCCTCAGCATACCCAAGTTGATCCCGATCGGTCCCGGAATGAAATACGTATACGAATAGCCACCACTCCTGCGATATACCGGACAGGTATTCATGCACTCGCCACAACGGATGCAATTCAACGTACGAATATGATCTGGTTTCGCCAAGATATCACTACGCCCGTTATCCACGATAATGATATGGAACTCTTGTCCCTCGGACGGACGGCGATAATGGGAAGTATAAGACGTGATGGGTTGCCCCGTACCCGAACGAGCCAGCAAACGAGTGAATACGCCCAATGCCTCCAGATTCGGTACGATCTTCTCCATCCCCATCGTAGCGATATGCACCTTCGGGAAGGAGGTTCCCATATCGGCGTTTCCCTCATTGGTACAAACCACGATCTCGCCCGTAGAGGCGACGGCGAAGTTAGCGCCCGTCATCGCCACGTCGGCATGGAGGAATTTCTCACGCAGATTCTTACGGGCGGCATGCGTCAGGTAGGTAGGGTCGATATTCCCTTTCTCCGTTCCCATCTCACGCTCCATCATCTCGCTGATCTGCTCCCGTTTGATATGGATCGCCGGCATCACGATATGGCTCGGGGCCAAATGCATCAATTGCAAGATACGCTCACCCAAATCGCTCTCCACCACATCGATTCCTTTCGACATCAAGAACTCATTCATATGGCATTCCTCCGTCAGCATCGATTTGCTCTTGATCAGGTTCCGGGCATCATGCTGGCGCAAGATCCGCAAGACGATCTCGTTATGCTCCTCGGCATCTTTCGCCCAATGCACGATAGCCCCGTTGGCGATCGCGTTTTTCTCGAACTCCTCCAGAAGCGTGTCCAGATGGCTGTTGGAGTAAAGCTTGATCTCCGAGGCCAACTCCCTCAACCGTTCCCACTCGGGAAGCGAATGGCTCATCTTATCCCGTTTGGTACGTACCATCCAAAGCGTATGGTCGTGCCAAGCCTCATTCTCCTTATTCTCTAGGAAACGGGCCGCAGCTATAGCATGTTTCGTACTCATAATCCGGACGCTAATATTTGAACGATGTGAATAGTCTTGATCGGAAGTTTCTCTCGCTTGATAACCCCTTCCATATGCATCAGGCAAGAGCTATCCGCCCCGGTGATATACTCGGCGCCGGTACTCATATGATCCTTTACCTTGTCTTGTCCCATGCAAGTAGAGACCTCAGGCTCCTCGATGGCGAACATACCGCCGAAACCGCAACATTCGTCCACCCGCTTCGGTTCGAACACCTCGATACCCTTCACCAAGGAAAGGAGATCACGCAACTTGGAATAGTACGGGATATTACGCTCGCTGGGCGACGAGAGATGCAACTCACGCACCCCGTGGCAACTATTATGGATACTCACCTTATGCGGGAAAACGGCCGGCAGGGATTCCGGTCTCACCACGTCGTGCAAGAACTCGCAGATATCATAAATCTTCTTACTGTTCATACAAACGTGATCCCGCTTCTCCAAGATATGGGGATGGTTCTCTTTTACGAAGGCTACGCAACTGGCCGAGGGGCCTACCACGTAGTCATAGTTCTTAAACTGTTCCTCCATCCGGAGGGCCAAGCGAGCCGCCTCATCCTCGAAGCCGGCGTTCGCCATGGGTTGTCCGCAACAGGTCTGGTCCATCGGATAATCGACATCCACACCCACATGCCTCAACAATTTATACGAGGCGATACCCACTTCGGGGTACACCGCGTTAATGTAACATGGGATAAATAATCCTACCTTCATACTAATTTTATCTTATATATCATATACGACACCGTATATAATTAACACCTACAAGCCCCTCATAGCTGCATATTGGCCCTTACCCTGCTTAATGTCTCGGGAGTCATCAGCAAATAAGAGGCGATATGGGACAAGGGGGCACGCTGCACGATCTCAGGGTGTTCTTTCAATAAGCGGGCATAACGTTCATTAGCGGTCTCGAAACGAAGGAAATCCGCCTTCCGTTGAGACAGGATCAGCGAATTCTCCAACAGGCGGCGATACATGACCTCGATCTCGTAATCCTCGGCGCACAATGCCAATAAAGGATCATGAGGAATGCCATACAGCACCGTATTCTCCAAGGCCTCCACCAACAGATTAGCGGGACGCTGGCGCAAGAAGCTCTCGATGCAAATGAAGATGTTGTCCTCACTGGCGAAATGCTCGGTCAGCTCTTTCTTATTCTTGAAGTAAAACTGGCGAACCATTCCCTTATAGACATAACCGAGTTGCGTACAAACCTCTCCTTCGCTCAAAAACAGGGCGCCTTTTTTCAATTCTGTCCGGATTAAGATAGAGGCCAGTTTCTGGGCGGCTTCCTCACTGAGTAGAATCGATTGCGCCGCGATCCTGCGAGCTATAAATATCGCTGTATCCATATTCATGGTTGTTTTTGTTTGTTTCCGCAAACTTACGAAATAAATACCACTTGATTTACATCAAGCCCCCATTTATTTATATTCCTGCCAACTCTTGATGCAGATATCATCTACGCTCAAGGTACAGAAGGCTTGAATGAAAGCGCTCGCCAGACGGGCATTCGTAATCAACGGGATATTCAGGTCGATGGCGGCACGGCGGATCTTATAGCCGTTGTCAAGCTCGCCGGCGGAAAGGTCACGAGGGATATTCACGACCATATCGATCTGCTTCTCATGAAGCATCTTAAGCGCCTGCGGTTCTCCCTTCTCGCTCGGCCAGTACACCTTCGTACTCGGAATGCCATTCTCCGCCAAGAAACGGTGCGTACCTCCCGTAGCGAATAGATTGTAGCCTTTCGCCGCCAGCATCTTAGCGGCATCCAGCATGGCTACCTTCTGCTTCGGCGTACCGGTGGACAGGAGGATATTCTTCTCCGGAACCCGTTGCCCGACAGCGAGCATACTCGTCAACACCGCCTCGGATACATCGTCGCCCAGACAACCCACCTCGCCCGTGGAAGCCATATCGACCCCTAATACCGGATCGGCTTTCTGCAAGCGGTTGAACGAGAATTGAGAGGCCTTAATACCCACGTAATCCAAATCGAACTCATTCTTATTCGGTTTCTCTACCGGCAAGCCCAGCATAACACGGGTAGCCAACTCGATGAAGTTTATCTTCAGCACCTTGCTCACGAACGGGAAAGAACGGCTGGCACGAAGGTTACACTCGATCACCTTGATCTCATTGCCCTTCGCCAGATATTGGATATTGAACGGGCCGGAGATATTCAGCTCCTTAGCGATCTGCTTACTGATACGCTTGATACGACGAACCGTCTCCACATATAATTTCTGGGCCGGGAACTGAATCGTAGCGTCGCCGGAATGTACCCCGGCAAACTCGATATGCTCGCTGATGGCATACATCACGATCTCGCCATGATCGGCCACGGCATCCATCTCCACCTCTTTCGCATGCTCGATGAACTGGCTTACCACCACCGGATGCTTTTGGCTGACGTTGGCGGCCAATTTCAAGAAACGCTCCAACTCCTCTTGATTCGAGCAGACATTCATGGCGGCGCCACTCAGCACGTAACTCGGGCGAACCAATACGGGGAAGCCTACCTCCGCCACGAAGCCATTGATATCCTCCATGGAAGAAAGCTCTTTCCAGCGGGGCTGATCCACGCCGATACGATCCAACATGGCGGAGAACTTCTCACGGTCCTCGGCATTATCGATGCTCTTGGCAGATGTCCCCAAGATATTCACATGCTGCTCGTCCAGACGCATCGCCAAGTTATTCGGGATCTGGCCACCGGTGGAGACGATCACGCCGTGGGGGTTCTCCAGCTCAAGGATATCCATCACACGCTCGAAGGTAAGCTCGTCGAAATAAAGGCGGTCGCACATATCATAGTCGGTAGATACCGTCTCGGGATTGTAGTTGATCATCACGGAGCGGTAACCCTCCTTACGGATCGTATTCAAGGCCTGCACGCCACACCAGTCGAACTCCACCGAACTACCGATGCGGTAAGCGCCGGAACCCAGCACGACAATCGAGCGATGATCGCCCAAGTACGTCACGTCATTCTCCGTTCCGCTATACGTCAGGTACAGGTAATTCGTCTGCGCCGGATACTCGGCGGCCAAGGTATCGATCTGTTTCACCACCGGAAGAATGCCATGCTCCTTACGGAACTGGCGAACCAACATCATACCCTTCTCCACATCCCCGTCGAGACCGATCGCACGGGCGATCTGGAAATCAGAGAAACCTTGTATCTTCGCCCGGCGGATCAACTCCGGATTGATGCGCCAACGTTGGATCCCCTTCATATCGAAAGCGTGAAGCTCCTTGGAGGTCTGCATGATTCCATATAGTTTCTGTAGGAACCATCGGTCTATCTTGGTAAGCTCATGAATCTGGTCTACCGTATAACCGGCTCGGAATGCCTTCGAGATAACGAAGATACGGCGGTCGGTAGGCTCATGCAAAGCCTTATCGATATCCTCGATCACCAACTCCTTATTCTCCACGAAACCGTGCATACCCTGCCCGATCATACGCAAGCCCTTCTGGATAGCCTCCTCGAAAGTACGTCCGATCGCCATCACCTCGCCAACCGACTTCATGCTGGAACCCAACTCACGAGCCACGCCGTGGAACTTACCCAAGTCCCAGCGAGGAATCTTACATACCACGTAATCGAGAGCCGGCTCAAAGAAAGCGCTAGTCGTTTTCGTCACGGAGTTTTTCAAGTCGAACAAACCGTAGCCCAAGCCTAATTTAGCGGCCACGAAAGCCAACGGATAACCGGTCGCCTTAGAAGCCAAGGCCGAAGAACGGCTCAAGCGGGCGTTCACCTCGATCACCCGGTAATCCTCACTCTCCGGATCGTAAGCGTATTGCACGTTACACTCGCCCACGATACCGATATGGCGAATGATACGGATCGCCAACTCACGTAATTTATGATAATCCGTATTGCTCAAAGTCTGCGAGGGGGCAATCACGATAGACTCTCCCGTATGGATTCCCAGCGGGTCGAAATTCTCCATGTTACATACCGTGATGCAGTTATCGAAGCGGTCGCGCACCACCTCGTACTCTACCTCTTTCCAGCCCTTCAAGCTTTTCTCCACCAATACTTGCGGAGAGAAAGAGAAAGCCTTCTCTACCAACACGTCCAATTCCTCCTCATTGTCGCAGAAACCGGAACCCAAGCCCCCCAGCGCATAAGCGGCACGGACGATGACCGGATACCCCAGCTCAGCGGCCGCACGACGAGCGTCAGCGGCGTTCTCCACGGCCTCGCTCTTGATCGTCTTCACGTCGATCTCATCCAGCTTGCGTACGAACAACTCCCGATCCTCGGTATCCATGATAGCCTGCACCGGGGTACCCAATACCTTCACGCCATACTTCTCCAGCACGCCGCTTTGGTAAAGAGCCACGCCACAATTCAACGCCGTCTGCCCGCCGAAAGCGAGCAAGATACCTTCCGGACGTTCCTTCTCGATCACCTTTTCCACAAAAAAAGGAGTAACGGGCAGGAAATAAACCGTGTCCGCGACTCCTTCCGAGGTCTGTACCGTAGCGATATTCGGATTGATCAATACCGTTTGAATCCCCTCTTCCTTAATCGCCTTCAGGGCTTGGCTGCCTGAATAATCGAACTCGCCCGCCTCACCAATCTTCAAGGCTCCGGAACCGAGTATCAGGACTTTCTTTATATCTTCTTTCATTGCTTTACTTTTTTTAATGTTCTCTTTTAGGGTAAGCCTAAACACCCGTTTAGGGTAGACCTAAACACTCATTTAGGGTTGCCCTAATCCCTCGTTTAGGGTGGGCGTAAATCCCCGGCTACAACAATTCCGTGAATTTATCAAACATGAACTCCGTATCCAGCGGCCCGCTGCAAGCCTCGGGATGGAACTGAGAGGAGAAGAAAGGCTTCGTCTTATGCTTGATACCCTCGTTCGTCCCGTCATTCATATTGATGAACAGCGGTTCCCACTCCTCACCCAGCGTATCGTTATCCACGGCGTAACCATGGTTCTGCGAGGTGATGAAGCATTTCTCCGTGCCTACCATACGTACCGGCTGGTTATGGCTACGATGACCGTACTTCAATTTATAGATAGAAGCACCGCCGGCTTTCGCCAACAACTGGTTACCCATGCAAATACCGCAAATCGGCTTATCCCCGGAAAGCGCCTTACGGATATTCCGCACGGCGGCATCGCAAGTATCCGGATCGCCCGGACCGTTGCTGATAAACAAGCCATCGTATTCCAGCTGATTGAAGTCGTAGTCCCAAGGCACACGGATCACCGCCACGTTACGCCTCAACAGGCAACGGATGATGTTATGTTTCACGCCGCAGTCCAAAAGCACGACGCGCTTTAGGAATTGAGAATTGAGAATCGAGAATCGAGAATTGGAGGCTTCCGATAAAGAACAGGTCTGGCTCGTACCATCGGGCAGGTAACAAATAATCTCCTTGCACGATACCCGATCCACATAGTTCACATGCTCATAATTCTCCATTTTCAATTCTCCATTTTCAATTTCGTTATCGGCATCGCCGATAACGATGCGTCCCATCATCACGCCATGCTCACGCAATTTCTTAGTCAACGCACGCGTATCGATACCGTATATGCCCGGGATCTTCTCCTCCTTCAACCAGTCGCCCAAGCTGCGCTCGGCGTTCCAGTGGCTATACTCATGGCTGTAATCGCTAACGATAATCGCCTCGGCGTGGATCTTCTCGCTCTCCATAAACGTAGCGATCCCGTTCGGCTCGAACGTACGAGGCGGGACACCGTAGTTACCAACGAGCGGATAAGTCAACACCATCAACTGGCCTGCGTACGAAGGGTCCGTCAAGCTCTCCGGATATCCGGTCATAGCGGTATTGAACACGACCTCGCCAGCCACCGGTCTCTCATAGCCGAAAGAGTAGCCACGGAAGACGGTACCGTCGTCTAACATCAAAGTTGCTGTTCTGTTTGTCTGCATAGAATCTGTATGTTGTGTCATTTCACTAAATATTCTTCTTCCATATAGTGAATAAAAGCCTCGTTCACTAACCGAGTCCCGCCCGGTGTCGGGTAATCGCCGGAGAAATACCAGTCACCCGGATGCTCCGGACAAGAGGCATGCAAGCCCTCCAAAGTCTGGTAGACGATCTCTACTTTCGCCTGTGTCCCGGCCGGTGTAAGCAACTCCACCATCTTAACGGATATCTCCTCGTCCGTAAACGGGGCGTATATCTCCTTTACGTAATTCACCAACGGACCATCCGCCGCTGTTTGTTGTCGCTTCGCCTTCTGATAAGCGTCCAAGATCACGTATTCCATCCCCCGGTCACGTAACAGGGCCACCGCAGCCTTAAAAGCGATAAACTCGTTCATCCGGGACATATCAATACCGTAATAATCCGGGTAACGTACCTGCGGAGAAGAACTTACGATCACGATTTTCTTCGGATGCAGGCGATCCAAGATACCGATAATACTCTGGCGTAAGGTAGTACCCCGCACGATGCTATCATCTATCACAACCAGATTATCGATAAAAGGTTCAATACTTCCGTAAGTAATATCATATACGTGCGCCGCCAGATCATTGCGGCTATTGCCCTCAGCGATAAATGTACGTAATTTTATATCTTTTATAGCTACTTTCTCCGAGCGGACTCGCATGGAAAGGATTTGCTCCAGTTCCTCTTCCCTGAGCAGGTGACTACGATCGGCGATCCATTCTTTTTTCAGCTTATTCAAATAGTTGTTCAACCCCTCCTGCATCCCGAAATAAGCGACCTCGGCCGTATTCGGGATAAAAGAGAAGACGGTATGATTCAAGTCGTAATCCACCGCTTTCAAGATCGGATGCACGAGATTATCTCCCAAACGCTTCCTTTCCCTGTAAATATCCACGTCGCTACCCCGTGAGAAGTAGATACGCTCGAAGGAACAAGCCTTATTCTCTTTCGGCTCCACGATCTGGGAGATATGCCACTCGCCTTTCTTGTTGACGAGTATCGCCTCTCCCCGATTCAACTCCCGGATATCCTCTACCTGCACGTTCATCACGGTTTGTATAACCGGACGCTCGGAAGCCAACACGATAATCTCATCATCCGCATAATAGAAGGCCGGACGGATTCCCCACGGGTCCCGCACGCTGAACGACTCGCCACTACCGGTGATACCGCAAATCACGAAACCACCATCCCAGCCCGGGGTACAGCGTTTCAGCACGTTCGACAAATCAATTTGATCCTCGATGGCATGCGTGATATCCATCCCTCTCAATCCTTCCGCCTCACACTTTTGGTACAGGCGCTCCACTTCCCGGTCCAGCCGGTGTCCCAGCTGCTCCAGCATGATATACGTATCGGAATATTTCCGGGGATGCTGACCGATCGCCGTGATCTCCTCGAATACTTCATGAACATTTGTCAGGTTGAAATTTCCGCAAACGGCAAGGTTCTTTGCACGCCAGTTATTGCGTCGTAAAAAAGGATGGATATAAGAGATTCCGGATTTTCCGGTGGTACTGTAACGGAGGTGGCCCATATAAAGCTCTCCAGCGAAAGGTAGGTTGGCTTTGGCGAATAGCGGATCGTTGAGTTGCTCGGGGGTTAAATCCTTGTAGTGTTCGTGAACTGCGGCAAATATCTCGGTAATAGCTCCGGTCCCGACGGCCCGTTCACGGAACATATATTCCTCTCCGGCATTTGCCTCTAACTTCACGCAGGCTAAGCCCGCTCCTTCCTGCCCCCTGTTATGCTGCTTTTCCATCAGCAAATAGAGCTTGTTCAGTCCATACATCCAACTACCGTACTTCTCGTGATAATACTCCAAGGGTTTCAGTAACCGGACCATGGCGACACCACACTCGTGCTTCAATACTTCCATTGTCGAATCAACTTTTTGATTTTGCCGCAAAGATACAGACAATCCCTAACATATTGTTTAAACAAACATAAAATAATTGACACTTTCACGGAAAAAATGTTTTTATCGGACGTTTGGTTAACAAAGCTTACATTTTATAAGCAAAAGGGAGGGTTTTATTTTCAATCCATAAGCCACTCATTTCCCTCTTGAAAGAGGCCTTTCAAAGATATCCATCCGAGAACCGTAATATTTCCGTAACAGAAAGAAAAACACCAATATTCTTTCTGGCACAGAAATATTCTTGCATAAATTCTTTCTATCATAGAAATAATTCGGTAATTTTGTGCGTAAATATAATTTCCATAGAATGAATACAAATATACTCCAAACACTAGTAACGGCCATGCAACGCCGATTAGCGGCTCTTCCGCAGAGATTGCGACCATTTACCACGGAGTTTGATGAGCTCCCTAAAAACCTGATGCTAACCGGTGCCAGAGGATGTGGCAAATCTACATTTCTACTCCATCATTCACAAGGCAGGCGCTTATTATACTTTTCTGCTGATAATCCGAAGATTATTGGCGAACCGCTCTATGACTTAGTTAGTAGCGTATTCATGCTTGGTTATGAAGGTGTTATTATCGACGAGATTCACTACGCATCAAACTGGAGCATACATCTGAAGGCCTTGTATGATGACTATCCAGGAAAAATCATCTGGATTTCAGATTCCTCATCGTTAGTACTTCGTGATGGCAAAGCCGACTTGTCCAGACGTTATGTAGCGATACAGATGCCTTTAATGTCGTTCAGAGAATTTCTATATCTTGAAACTGGCCAAATATACCCCAAGTATAAACTGGGAGACACAATACTACCTACACAACCAGATGCGGAGCTGTTGAACCATTTCCTCAATTATCGTAGTTACGGTACACGTCCTTTCTACCAAGAGAAAGATTTCGAAGCACGTTACATGGCTATCATCGACAAAATTCTCAATAACGATATACCGTTCTTCCTGCCTAGCATTTCCGAAAACAACCTACGTGTGATGCGAGCCATTATCGGCACACTGGCAAACTCCTCAATACCTCGTGTACAAGTCACCTCCTTATGCTCCGACTGGGGAATAGGAGCGGAAAAACTCTATCAACTACTCTTTGTGATGGAAAGTGTAGATCTATTGAAAATAGTAAAGTACCCCAATGACACGAAAGCCCGTAGCACTGGCGCAAAAATGTTGTTCGCAGACCCATGTGCTTATAAGGTTTTGAATGCAGACCAAGGAACGGAACGTGAAGCCTACACTGTCCACTGCTTTTCTAGGGCAGGTTACGAGATAAACGCCATGAAAGACGAGAAGAAAGGTGATTATGTGATTACAAAAGACCATGTATCACAAACCCTAGAAGTTGGAGGAAAAAACAAAAATCCTAAAGAAGCGGACTATGTCTTGAGAGACAACACCGACTACCCTGTAGGCAACGCCATTCCATTCTGGCTCATGGGTATGATGTGGTAGTCTTTTGTAATACAAAGGTGGTGAGAAGCATAATGTCATGTTTCCGGAAACAAAAAAGGCCTCCTTTTAGGGGAGGCCTTTATGTTAAAAAACAACGGATTATCTATTTACCAATCTCGAGGGTAGCCTATCTGCCATATCCTCATTTCCTCTGATTCAAAAATTCCACGATCCTTCCGCAAGCCAATCCATCGCCATAGGGATTGACCGCTTGGCTCATCGCATCGTAATAAGCCGTATCATCGAGCAACGCCGAGACCTCGCTCACGATCTTATCATAGTCCGTTCCGACCAGTTTCACCGTACCTGCCGCGAGAGCCTCCGGACGCTCGGTCGTATCACGCATCACCAACACGGGTTTGCCCAAGCCGGGGGCCTCCTCTTGGATACCGCCGCTATCGGTCAGCACTATCGTAGATTTCTCCATCAGATAAACAAATGACAGATATTCCAATGGCTCAATGAAGAACATATTCTCCAAATGAGAAAGATCCTCACCGAATACCTCATGAATCGGCTTGCGCACATTGGGATTCAAGTGCATAGGATAGACAAAGTCCACCTCCGGATATTTCCGGGTCAAGTCCTTGATAGCGGTACACATATGGATGAATCCATCACCGAAGTTCTCCCGGCGATGACCCGTGATCAACACCAGTCTCTTACCCTCAACCAGACGGTTCACATCATACCCGGAGCGTAAAAGCACGCCTTCCAGCTCCTTGTCCAACTCAGCGTCCGTCTTTATCTTACGCACCACTTGCCGTAAGGCGTCTATCACCGTATTGCCGGTAACCAAGATTGAGTCCGGATTCACGCTCTCCCTCATCAAGTTCTGTTTGCTCAACCGCGTGGGTGCGAAATTATACGTGGCGATACGTCCCGTGACCTGACGGTTCATCTCCTCCGGCCATGGGCTATAGATATTGTGGGTACGAAGGCCGGCCTCTATATGACCTACAGGTATCTGTTGGTAGAATGCGGCCAAGGCGGCCGCCGTGCTCGTGGTCGTATCCCCATGCACCAGCACGACATCGGGTGTCGCCTCACGCAACACGTCACGCATACCGGTAAGGACACGGGCGGTCACGTCATATAAGTCCTGACCCTGCCTCATGATATTCAAATCATAATCCGGCGTGATCTCGAACAATTTTAACACTTGATCCAGCATTTCCCGATGCTGTCCGGTAACGCACACGATGGTCTCAAACGACTCCGGATGTTTTTGGAACTCCTTCACCAGCGGAGCCATCTTGATCGCCTCGGGACGGGTCCCGAAGACTAACATTATTTTCCTCATTACTGCGTATTCTTCTATTTAGCGAACGATTATTTCTTGAATGTCCCGCAAAAGTCCAGTACTTCCACGTCATCCCGATAATTCAACCCCGCAAACTCCCTATGATTCACCAAGAAAACCACGATGTCGGCTTTCTCATAGGCCTCCTTATAAGGGGTCAACTTAAACAACTTATGCTCCGAAACGTTCGGCTCCACCACCATGATGTCAGCGTTGTTGCACGACTGCAACACCTTCGTCGTTATTCCCTTGGCCGGAGACTCGCGCAAGTCATCGATATCAGGCTTGAAAGCCAAGCCCATCATTGCCACCGCCGGCTTACGTCCGTGTTTCAGCTCAAACCGTAGCATGGCGTTCCTCACTTTCTCAGCGCACCAAAATGCCTTGTAATTATTCGTCTCACGGGCCGTCGAGATCATGCGGCTCTCCATCGGAAACTCCGCCGTGATGAAGTAAGGATCCACCGCTATGCAATGACCGCCAACACCACAACCCGGCCGTAAGATATTCACACGGGGATGCCTGTTCGCCAAATCGATCAGCTCCCACACATTAATTCCCGCTTTATCGCAGATAAACGACAGCTCATTGGCGAAAGCGATCTGCACGTCCCGGCTTGAGTTCTCGGTCAATTTACACATCTCGGCCGTCTTGCTATTCGTTGGGTGAAGCGTACCCTTCACGAACTGGCCGTAGAACTCCATCGCCTTACGGGTAGAGGCCTCGTCCATGCCGCCGATGACCCGGTCGTTATGCACCAACTCATGGATCACGTTACCCGGAAGCACCCGCTCCGGGCAATAAGCGATATAGATCTTGCCCTCCAGTTCCGGCCGCTCCGAGAAAATCAACCTAGCCATCCGTTCGGTCGTTCCCACTGGCGAGGTAGACTCGATCACGTACAAATCCCCCTCCTTCAACAAAGGAAGCACCATACGGGTAGCCGACTCCACGAACGATACGTCCGGCTCATGATCCCCCTTGAAGGGAGTGGGTACCACCATGAAATAAGCGTCGCTCACCCGAGGCTCGGTGTAAGCCTTGAAATGTCCGGAGGCCAGCACCTCCCGCAACATCTCCTCCATACCCGGCTCGATGATATGCAATTTCCCTTGGTTGGTAACCTCCACCACTTGGGCGTTGATATCCACGCCGGCGATATCCACCCCGTGCTTTGCGGCAATAATAGCCGTGGGCAGGCCAATATAGCCCAACCCCATGAAACATGCTTTCATATGATATGTTATTATGTTATATTGATTTAGAATAAAAAAAACGGAGATATAAATTAAATCAGTCCTAATTTCACCCGAAGCAAGAACCTCACTAAATGTATTTGTCTTTTAATTCGAACCGGTTCCTTCACCAAACGATAGGCCCATTCCAAATTATGTCGTACCCACCATTGCGGGGCACGTTTCACGTTACCGGTATATACATCAAAGCTACCACCTAGACCTTGATAGACAGCTTTATGTCGTTCGGCCATCTCTTCCATTAGCAATTCCTGTTTTGGGGAGCCCATCGCCACAAAAACCACATCCGGCCGTTTTGTCACGATATCTTCCAATAAATTTTTTCGCTCTTCCTCTGTTTTAATATAGCCATTTCGGAAGTTGGCAATCCGTATACCGGGATAATCCTCTTTTAGCTTTTTTACGGTCCGTTCGATTACTTCTTGTTTTCCACCAACCAAGTAATAACTCTTTCCTTGTTGATAGGTCATATTGATGATACGCAACCACAACTCGCACCCCGGAATCTTGATCACTTCCTTATGCCCTTTCTTTTTCAACGCCATGACCGCTCCAAAACCATCACAATAGCCTATATTTCGGTTGATGATAGAACGGGTCTGATCCGTAGCATGCAAAATCTTTTCCGCATTGATAGCCACCAATATCCCCTTGTGCCGACTCACAAAAGCCAACAATTCCTCATGCGAAGTAAAAGGATATACCTTCACCCCGTTCAAAGAAACTTTTTCCATATATGTTTTTGATTGTAAAAATTCGATCGGTAAGGTTTTATTCAAGTAATGACTAGAGTCTTTTTTTCTGTAACTTATATAAAACATTCCTCACAAATTACACAAGTCCTATTTACGCTTGTTATAAATCCGAACTATATATAATTCGATTGTTTTTCAATTTAACAAAGTTAAGGTATAGCCTATTTCAAATAACCGCTAACGCTAAAATTAGAAGCTCACCTAATATGAGGGTTAATATCCTTTTAGTCATCACATAGTTACAGGAGAACATTTTATTTCATTGTACAACATTAATTTATATCTATTTATCATTTTTTCTTCCGTAAAGCACTCTTCAAAACGTTTTCGGGCATTACTAGCCATCTGTTTGTATATTGCCCAATCAATATGCGGCAAATGATTTAATCCATCTATTAAAGAACTAAAATCATCATAGGCAAACCCCGTTTCTCCAGGTTTGTTCACATCTAATACTGCAGAGAGTTTGTTTGTAATCAGCGGTTTACCAAACATCAATCCTTCTATAAGAGACAAAGGTAATCCCTCATTCAATGAAAATAAGCATACATAATCATATTGATTCAACTGTTCTACCATATTTATAAACCCAACATAATGATATTGCATTGAGCTTTCTATTTTCTCTTTCAACAGCTCCACACTTTCCCCCTCTCCCGCAAAATAAATATGAATATGCGGGTGCAACTTACCTATAGTTTGTTTCACTAGTTCTACTTGTTGTTTAACAGAACAAATACGGCCAGGTAACAAGATTTTTATTTTCCCATCATTTTTTCGAATATTCCGTACATTATTAGTATCTTTTATTCCATTAAAGATAACTGTTATTCGATTTTCTGGTAATCGAAAATAATTCACCAAATTCTCTTTTACACCATTTGATACAGCTATAATATTTTCCGGGAACCAACAAAACCAACGAAAGTCATTGAATGTATTGTGTGCCACATGTATTATATGCCAATCCTTGTTTCCAAAGATACGCTTATAAAATAAAAGCAAAGTAGTACTTTTGCGATGATGCGATAGAAAAACAGTATGCCCATCAGCATATTGTATAATTTTTTTTAAAGAAAATTTCTCAAATTGAGCTCGTGCTTTATAGTCTTTAACAATGCAACTCAAAGGAGTTTCTACTAGTACTATAGGGGTATTAATTTCATTCAACTTTTCAGCTAGTCGCAAAGCTATATTTTGCGCACCTCCTTTATTGAAAAAATTGGGATAAATAGTGATTACACGAATTGGATTTTCTATCATAACGTTGACTTTAATATATTAAAAGCATATAGAAACCACGCTTGAAATTCAATATAAGGAATACGATTTTTGCCATATATAAAATATTCAGGAATCATATATCCTTTCTTTTTATTATAAAACTCATAATAGGTATATTTTATCAGTTTTTCTACAAATTCCTTATCTACATAATATTTTGTAAAAAATATCAAAGCTTCTGATATATCTCGACCGTCCACCTTTACAAACAGCCAAGTATTATGTGGAATATATCTTTTATCATAACGCATAGGCCGAATCCATCCTTTTTCTTTCACAAACAGAGTTTTATAGAATTCTACACCTTTTTTTATTGTTTCATTCACGTCAAAATGTAGATATTCCTTTACAGAACAAATGGCCTGTAAAATATAAGACTGATGAAAACAGTCTATCGTAGGCCTCTCTGGACTTCCTGCATAAAACCAACTGCCATCAACATTCTGCTTTCTACAAATATATTTTAGCCCTCGTTGTCCCAATTCCACAAAAAAACTTTCCCCATATTTTATTCCCACCTTTATTAAAAAAGCACTGATAATTGCACTAGCGTTATATATCTCTTTCTTCAAAGTTGGACCATAGTAAAAATAAATACCTTGCTCTCCATAATCAACATATCCCAATTCTTCCGTTAGATATGCTACGATAGAGTATAACAACTCTTTTCTTTCACTCTCTTCTATTACTTTAGAATGTTCTTCCAACAAGAACTGGCCGAACCATATAGTATTTAACGGTGTGGGATCATCAGCCGAATTCTCATACAAATTAATGGCAATTCGTATTCCTTGCTTCAATGCAAAATGCCTAGACTTTTGAGAGCGAAGATTTAATACCCTATTGTATAACTTTTTTATTATTTCCGTATCCTTCGTTAAAGCATAAGCTTTCAACAGTGCCACATGCGATTGGGGAGTAAAAGGATAGAAACCTGAAACTGGACGTTTCATATTGCGTAGGTTATAAGGACACAATCTGAAAAAAGTACGCAACAAAGTATTTATCTTTCTATTCTTTCCAAATAAACGTTCTGGTACATGATTACATTCTATGTAATTATAGTCATTAGCCTTTAACCATGACTCGATACCTGAAATCATTTCGGATAATTGGGGGTAGTAACATTCTTTTACAGGTTCCATTGTCATCAATTTAAAAGTAATAGTAATTTTATATTATTTTACCATCTATTTATCCGAAGATACATTTTATTCTCTTCCTCAAACTTTTACAGTCTTTGAATTTATCAAGTATTTAAATTTACCATTGGAGGAATAAAGTATTTCGCTTTCCTTGATAATTGCAATTTGATAATCAATGTTTCTTTCTCCTAATCGATGAAATAGATTCTGTTTTACCAACTCTCTATCCGCATCACAAAATCCTTCTTCTGGAACAATATTAATAAGCAAACAATTATCCTTCTTTTGTATTAACTGACTCTTTCTAACATGGCTTACGCCTTTGAACAAGAAATCTAAACGCATCACTTTTGAGCCATCTTTGCAGACGATATAATCCTCCTTACGTCCCTCAATACGTTGTATCAAAAACTTATTTCCCTCAAATTCACTTCCTTTATACAATTCTATAACATCATTTGAGCGATAACGAATTAAAGGAAATGCATCATTAATAAGGGAGGTACAAATTTCCCCATCTTCCAAATATTCGTTAATGCTAAATCCAGGAGCTTCATAATAGCCTTTGTGGTTAAGTGTTTCGTGTAAACAAATACTTTCTTCTGTCATTCCGTAGAGATCGAATATTTCAGTATGTAATTGTTGCTCAATTTGTTCACGTTGATAGTCTAGCAATGTTTCGCTCGAAGTGAAAGCGATAGGAATATACAATTCTAGCCCCGCATCGCGAAGCATCAAAGCCAAAGTATAGAGCGAACTAGGATAACCTTCAATAGCAACAGGTTTCTGCTTGACAATCTGTTCATGGTAAAATTTTACTTTTTCCGGATTAATATTATAACTGGAAAAATAGACTGTATTACTTATATGAACTTTCAGCATCATATCTCTCTTATCCAAATTACCTCTTAACGAAACAAATGATTGCCCATAAGTGAATCCGCATTTTTTGCGCATCACGTATAGATATGCTTGCGAACGCCAAATAGCTTTCCAATCTTTATATACCTTGAGAGGCGTACCAGTTGTACCACTTGTACATCCCCCATGAACCATAAATCTCGGAACTGTTAACATTACCTCCCTATTTTGCTTTACCATTTCTTTGGTAATAATGGGTAATTTCTTTATATCAGCCAAACAAGTAATGTCTTCTTTCTTTATTCCTGCTTCTGTATATAATTTATGATAAAACGGTGATTTATCATAAGCCTTACTAAAAATTTCCAAAAAGCGCTGTTCGTTACGCTTGTTCAATTCTTCTTGACTCATGGTAAACAAGCCTTCTACTTCTTTGACATATGGGCGAATAATAGGATAGCTGCGAAGCATATATTTGCAACTCTCCTTTAAATACTTTCTTAAATTCATCGATTCTGTTTGTTTTTTTAATTCACTGAAGTGTGGTCCGAAACAATATTCACTTTTTTAATAAGAACTTTTCAGAGCAACGGCATATAGACTTCAAGGAGTTCCCGTGACACGCTTTCAGGTAAATAGGTCGTAATATTTTTTTCAGCTTGCCTTCCCAATGCTGAGACCTTTTCGGGATGAAATAAAAAATCTCGAAGTTGAAAAGCCAATGCACTCACATCACCCGGTGAAACCAGTTTGCCAATATCTGGCGTTACGACTTCTGGTATTCCACCTATAGGTGTCGAGAGGATGGCCTCACCATAGGACATCGCTTCAAGTATAGAAACAGGCAAGCCTTCTACATATGAAGGTAATATATACAGACGACAAAGATTCAGCAGATACGGCTTGCGACTCAAATCCACCCATCCCTCATAACGTACTATATCCTTCAAACCATGTTCCAAAATAAAATGTTGGAGTTGATCCACTTCACCACCTCCACCTACATGGAGCAAGAAACGCCCATCCAAATTATCTCTTTCCAGTTCTATCGCTCGCAGTAAATCATATATTCCTTTTTCCTTACATATCTTTCCTAAGAACAACCCGTGCAACACACCATCAACTTTTAAGCTTTCTTTTTGAGGTTGCGGCACAATGTTGTGAACTATCTGTACATTGCTAAGTCCTACTTTACTAATAAAAAAGTCTCTCCACGATTCACTCAAGGCTATCACACAGTCCGCCATAAGCAAGTATTTTCGAACGAATTCCGAATTTGAAGCATAATACTCTTTGAAACCACCTCCATGAATATGAACCACAACTTTCCTCCTCATCATTTTCGCTAATCGGATGAAAAGTATGGAACGCCGGAAACTGTTCCTTGAAGCCGTATGAATATGTACTATCTTTATCCGTCTTTGAATAATCAAACGGGAGAACACCTCTATAAATGCACTAATACACTTAATAAATTTGCACATTTTACTCTTCCCCGCTGAATTCGCTGAAAATAAAAAAGTTGCAAACACATACTTAGAATAAGAGTCTATCACTTGTGCTATTCCACCTTTTGGTGAACGATATTCACACCCTATAGTCAATATACTATCTGCTATTTCTTTGGTAATCATAAAAAAAATGTATTTTTAATGTAAGCATTCAAATTAAGGTATCTCTCTTATAAAAAAGCTCTTTACTATATCTTAAACTAAGTTCTATTAAAAATTAATTCTTATTTCAACATCAGCCATTATCTAATGAGATATTATAGGAATTAAGTCAAACAATTCAACAACATCTTTCCAATTAACACGATAGATCTTTTCTAATCCTGCAAGTAGAAGCTTCCATATATTCCACGGAGTTGTTCATATAACACACCGTCATCCTTGTATTGAATCTTCAAATAGTTTCTCATATTCTTTTGCGCACACATCCATCGAATAATTATCTTTATAGAAAGAGACCTGTTTATCACATTCCATTGGATTATCCATGAAACGTTTTATAGCATTCACATAATCTTTTACATCCATACCACACGACAAATATCCATTCACACCATCTGTTATCACATCTGGAATTCCTCCTACTGGCGTACATATAGGTGTTAAACCGTACGAAAAAGCTTCTAATAAACTAATTGGTAGGCCTTCATATTGAGAAGATAAGCAGAATGCATCACTACACATCATATAATCATTCACGTTATCTTTTTCTCCTAAGAAGTGAATTTTGTCACATGCAGATGCTTGTATTACTTTTCCTTCCAAAGAATCATATCCGCTTCCTATCATCAACAAAATAAAATCCACTCCATTCTTATTCAATACATTAAAAGAATCTATCAACAACTGTTGGTTCTTTTGCTTATGGCAGCGTGCTACATGAATAAAGACCAAAGTTTCTACAGATAATTTATAAGTTTCTACCTCCTTTTTCACTTCGTTTATATGAGCTGTAGGCTTCAAAAAAGCACGGCCATTATTTATATAAGTGGCATTGTTTAAGTGATAAAACCGCTGATAAGAGGCTTGACAAAGTCGGGAGATACATACAGGATGAATAAGATTCTTCTTATAAAAGAACCTATTAATCCAATGTTGATAAGAGGCTCCACTTGCCTTCTCCGTCACATTATGCAATGTATGAAAAAAATGTATCTTCCTACTAGTTAATGCTAATTGATAGATATAAGGAATGACATTCAAATGACAATGCACTATATCTGGTTGCTCATCCTGCAAAAATCGTTCTACTTTATTAGATTTCACCAAAGAAAACCCTTGATCAAACCCCATTGAATGAAAACGCACATTTACGGAAAGGAATTGTCGATTAAAAATTAACGACTTTTGCACATCATCCAATAGTATAAGCAAAATTATTTCATGTCCAATAGAAGATAATTCGTTCGATAAATCTACTACAAACTTCTCTGCTCCACCAGAACTAAGGCTGTATATCATTTGTACTATTTTCATATTGCTTTTTTCTTAATAATAAACCTGACAAATAAAGAAGTAAAAATATAGGTGTATCAATATAATAAGTTATAGAGATAAACAAAATAAACAAAGGAATAAACCATTTTATATACGGCAAACCATAACTATTAGAAAGAATACTACTTATTTTTATCAGTAACACTGTAAATATGCACAAAATAGATCCTCCATAATACATCATTAAATGAGCTAATCCACTTGACGGTATAATATCACCTCCATAAAAAACGCCTAAAGACGAAGAAATCTCCCCTCTCCCCCATATAGGATACTTCAGCAAATCTATAATTCCTAACTGAAGCGAAACAAAACGATCGGGATGAACAACTGAATTCCATGCCGCAGATTTGGCAAATATTTCATCATAATTACCTATTTGATCATATGCTATCTGAATTTTATCATGAATAAATGGTATATCCATAAAGAAAATAACCACCAAAAATAACAAAACTATAGACAAAAAAGCAAAAACATTTTTTCGTAGAGCAATCACCAATATAAAAAAAGAATAAAGTAACACACCTGTGGTTGATATAGTAGTCAAAAGTGGTATCAACAGATATATATGCTGTTTACTAAATAATTTTTTAGTCCTAAAATAATTTAACACCATTGATAATACAATAAAGCAAGCATGATAACCTGGCTCAAAATAGATACCACAGTTTCTCGGGATCTCTCCTTGTATCGCATTTGTTGTATATACAATTATATTATAGGCCAATCTATATTCTGTAGAAGCTAAATTAGCTGACAGTTGAGATCCGAATACTCTCATCAGTGAATAAAAGGAATTTCCTAGTGTAAATTCCAAAAAATAGAATGGAATACTTAACAATGCAAAAAAGTATATTGTCTTTTCTAAGTAATAAAATACAGCTATACCTTTTTTCCTTAAAAAAACGTATACAACAGACAGCCAACATAAATAATATGCACAACGATAATATTCCAGTTTTCCATGAATAAAAGAAAGCAACGAGAAATAGATCAACACCGCAAGCCATATAAAGAGAAGTCTCTTTGTCAACAAATGATTGCGTAAGATCAATATAAAGAAAATCGATACGATGAGACTATATACAGGTAATGATGCTGTATATGGTATAGCAAACGTAGAAAACAATAATAACAAAGTACTATACATCCATCCTTTATCAAACTTGAATATCATATTTATATAAACGATTATATTCTCTAACTAAAAAGTCTTGTTCTCTTTCTTCCGCAAGCAATCTACAAATCCTTTCCAAATCGCTGTTCGCATTTTCTTGCGAAGAGAAGGTTCTAAGAAAGAATATCCGATCAAGCTATTCTTTAACGCACTAAGCACATACATCATCTTTACTTTCAATGGAAACGACTTGCCTGTTATCGCTTTACAATATTCATCTCTCAAATGGAAATTTCGGTATAAATAATAACTATAAAACGGGCTATATTTCACCTCGCCAGATGTAGCTTCCCTATTCAATCTAGCATCTCTAACAAGGATCAGATCTGTATGCTTACTGGCCAAATATCCATACATACGATCATCACTCGTGATAAAAAATCGCTTATCCGGATAACCGATCTTAGCAACAATAGATCGATGTATAAGCATACCCTCAAAACATCCCGTATTAACAGAGAAAAACTCTTTTTTATAATTATCAGCTGAAATTTTCTCCTCAAAGTCTCTACTCAAATCATATCGGTATCCCCATGGAACATATATACCATCCGAGAAATAACGAGCCGATTGGAGACACAGAGAATGCTCTTTATATTTCAATAATTGCTCCAGGCAATTGCTTTCCGGATAAACATCATCATCCATCATCCAAATCCAATCAGCTCCATCCTCATAAGCATATTGCACACCTCGGCTAAAACCACCAGCCCCTCCTAGATTTTCTTGATGAATTACGGTAAGATCCTGTTGCTCTAAAAGCCATTCATATGTACCATCAGTAGAGCCATTATTTATTACGCACAGATTATCGATCGGGTAGGTTTGTTTTCGTAAAGAGTTTATGGTCTTCTTCAACAAAGACAGCCGATTATAAGTAACGATAAATACATATACTTTCATTTCCACTCTTTCGTTAATATCATCACCTTCTCCACAATCGGCCCCATATCATAATATTTATACTCAGCCAATCGTCCTCCAAATATCACATTATCCTCTGCCTCAGCAAGTTTTCTATATCGATCTGCCAAAAGCGTATTCCGTTCATCATTCACTGGATAATAAGGATCCATGCCATCTTTCCATTCCATGGAATATTCCTTGGATATAATTGTCTTAGGAGATCGATCTACATCTGCGCCAAACATCTCGAAATGCTTATGTTCGATCACTCGAGTATAAGGAATCTCGCGCTCCGTATAATTTACCACGGCATTACCTTGATAATTAGCACAATCATGGATCTCTTCCTCGAAGCGTACCGTGCGATACTCCAACTTGCCAAACCGATAATCATAATATTCATCAATCTTACCAGTAAAAACTATCGTATTAGCCATTGATTCCCAATACGTACGATCCGCAAAGAAATCCACCCTTGTACGAGTCTCTGTGCCATCCAACAAACCATCGATCAACTTGTTATATCCACCGACAGGAATGCCTTGGTAGGTGTCATTAAAATAGTTGTTGTCGAACACGAAGCGAATAGGAAGACGTTTAATGATAAATGCAGGAAGTTCCGTACACTTACGCCCCCATTGTTTTTCTGTATAGCCCTTTATCAATCGCTCATAAATATCTTTTCCTATCAAAATCAACGCTTGTTCCTCCAGATTTCGAGGCTCTTTCATCCCGACTAAACGCATATTCTTCATAGCCTCAGCCTTTTGCTCCTCAATCTTTGCCTTTGCCTCCTCCGGCACTGTCACACCCCACATCTGATAAAAAGTGTTCATATTGAAAGGAAGGTTATAGAGTTTTCCTTTATAGTTCGCCACCGGAGAATTTGTGTAACGGTTAAACTCTACGATAGAGTTCACAAAATCCCACACTTCCTTGTTCGAGGTATGGAAGATATGCGCCCCATATTTATGTACATGGATGCCTTCCTTCTCCTCACAATATATATTTCCACCCAAGTGTGGACGCTTATCTATTACTAAGCACCGCTTACCTCGCTTACGGGCAAAGTAGGCAAATGTAGAACCGAACAATCCGGCACCAACGATCAAATAATCATACTGTTTCATTTATTTTTTGATTAGTTTAGTTATATAACCAAGAACCTCCAAGAAGAGGACATCACGCTTGAACCATAAGAATCCAATATACGAAAAAGCTCCGATCATCACGCTTACCATAATCAACAACCAACTATTCACAATCCAAAAAGTCAAGCCATAGAGAACAACAAACAATACCCCAGAAGCTAAGAGATAATTCAAGTAATCCCACTCATACAAGCGGATAGGCAAATAACTCCGTCCAACGAGAATTTGGATAAATAGCACAACAAATTCAGCACTAAAAGTCGAAATGGCGGCACCAACCGCCCCATATGGGGAGATCAACAAAAGATTCAATATAAAATTCAACACAGCCCCTCCTACCGTACTCCATATCACGATGCTCTCTTTTCCTAATGGATACAAGATCTGTAAACCTATCACATTGCTCAACCCGATGAACAAGATAACAGGCGCTGTCCAACAAAGTACGGGAACCGCCTCAAGAAAATCATCTCCACAAAAGATACGTATAACAGGTATCGCCAGTACGATCAATCCTACGATGCAGGGTAAAGATACTCCTACGACCAACCGATAGGATTTACTCGTCACTTTAGAGAAAGCCTCTATCTGCCCTGTTTCTATCAGATTGGAGCAACGGGGTAATAAGACAACACCCAATGAGGCGACCACGCTCAATACCACATGAGACAATTTATTGCCCGCCGTATAAAAGCCCACAGCATCATCCCCTCGCATAAAACCAAGCATCACCGTATTTAAATTCAAATAAATGCTGGTGACCAAGTTGAACACGAAAATACGCAACGAGGGGAGCAAATGCCGCCAAATACGCAACTCCTTCCAACGAATAGAGCACATCGGCAACCATTTCCGTAAATGGACGAAGTTGATTAAATTGTTACCTACCGTAGAACCCACCAAGACAAACGCATAGATCAACAAATCCTCTTTGTCCTTGACAAACAAGAAAAGAGCCAACGCCGCCAATAGACGAAAGCACAAAGCCCTAATAGTTATAAACTTAAAATCCTCAATCGCTTGATAGAACCAATTCACTCCCAAACAGGTGAACATAATCGTCAGACTCAAAGCATAGAATACACCTAATTGTGCAGATATTTGCGGCACACAAGCACCCAATACGGCAACTACCACGTATCCGAACAAACAAAGAATAACGCTCAGCAGCAATATCTCTATCGTGATCTGGTTACGAATAATTATGTCATCCCGATATTTGGCAACCTCTCGAACCGCATACATCGGTATCCCCAAACTGGTCAACAAAACGATATAGGCAACTATTGATTGCAAGAAATTCACGGTACCAATTCCTTCTGGCAGCAACACACGTGCCGCATAAGGAAAAGTAACGACAGGAAATATAATTCCCGTAACGGCATTGATAAAATTAAGGATAACATTCGTTTTTAAAGATGCCATAAAATAAATATGCACTCAATATTCCCACCCCGCCGATACACCAGCGGGACAAACGCATCGAATATCTAGATTAAAAATGAGTTTAAGCTATATTTATAGAGATAGATTACTGAGACAAGTCAGTCAGCATAATACAAATAGTAGAGTACAAATCCGAGACTTCCTTTTGAAGGCTATAAAGTATCACGCTTGCGTCAATATCAAAATAATGATGAACAATGAGATTCCCTCCCTCTCGATACGTCAACGAAGCAACTCATTCATCCGGTTTCTAAGACGGACGATATCCACCGGACTTCCCAGCAGTTCTTCCAATTCGCTTTTCAAATGGGAGAGAGAGAAACCCTTGCGCCTCACCCTCGTAATAAATGTCTACATCACTACTTTCCGTCTGCTGATCACGAGCCACAGAGCCAAATACACCTATCCTCAAGATTCCATACTTTTCGGCTTGACGAATCTTGAAGTCTCTTAATAATGCAAGGATCTCTTGTCTCGACTTCATAAAAAAATGCTTGCTATCAATAGAATATTGATAAAGAGACAAATAAATATCCAATTACGCAATAATTGTCAAATATTGCAATAACTTACCTTTTTTATCTCACCCTTCCCCCAGCACATACTTCCTGATCCCATACCGAATGCTCGGTACATTCGCCCCGTTCACGAACGTGAGGTGAGGCAAGAGGGCGCTGATGAAGGCACGGCTCTTGACCAGCTTGAGGGGAGACGAGTAGTCGGCTAGGATCTCGTTGTAAAGGTCCGTCAATACCGTTTGGCAAAGGGTGACCGTGTCCGGGCAGGCGCATAGGCGGGCCTCGTAGACAAGACGGGTCGCCTCGTCCGGGATGAACAACGCCAACGAGGAGGGTTCAGCCGTCACCGGAGGGGCAGGAGAGTTTATCGGAGGAGACGGAGACTCATGAAGTCCCGATTCCGCGGGCGTAATCCAACGTTCCGTCCGTGTCACCGTCCCGTCACCCCAATGGATGTTCTGGATAGCGATGGTGGCATTGGGCAGGATCTGCACGTTACCTCCATTGACCGTAAAGGCAGAACGTGCCTGTTCCGCCCGCTCTTGATTTTCTGTCATATCCGTTTTTAATTTAAGTGTTAACAATAATCACCCCTTTCACGGGGGTATATTTTATTTCTATCCTCATTTCATCCACCGTACGTCCGTTTCCGTACCCGTCCCGTCCATCGCTATTCCGGGAACGGGCAGGAATGCGTTCCTTTACCGGCAGTAACCGAATAATCAATTTATTTTATCCGATCATGAAAGAGTCTATCTTTTCCTTTTTCAACGCCCCCATCACCAATCAAGTACCGAACGGGGTCGTCTGTGACAGTCAATTGCACGCCTATATCACCACCAGCGAGTGGCTGCGTGAGCGTACCGATCAGGTACGTGCCGCATCGAGCGACGAGAAACGGTTCAGGCGGCTGAAACAGAGTTTGCTACCCTATGTCACGCCCGCCGGTATCTTCTCCTACCGCAAGGAAGATCACTTGCTCGTGCCCTCGGGCGAGTTCGTCATCGACATCGATCACCTCTCCTCACCCGAAGAGGCGATCTGTTGGAGGGACACGCTCTTCGCCGATGAGCGGCTACGCCCCGATCTCTCCTTCGTGAGTCCCAGTACCACGGGAATCAAGCTCCTCGTACCCTATCGCCTGTCGATCAAGAAAACCGTAGAGGAGTCTTTCGACGAGGCGGTACGATTCGCTTGGGAATACCTTGAGTGGAAATACGGGCTGAAAGCTGATGCCACGAACGCAGACCTCTCACGGGCTTGCTTCCTTTGCCACGATCCCTCAGCGAGGCTAGGAGACCGGAATTGTTGACAGAGGACAAGTGACAGTTGGTAGTTATAAATCATTATTCACCATTCATTATTCATTCATCATGAACCCATTATCAGATCTGGAGCGGCTCGTTGCCGCCATCGAGAAACAGGGGGCGAACATCGCTCCCACCTATCAAGAGTATATGCCGATCGCCTTCGCCATCGCCAATGATTGCGGAGAGGCCGGCCGGACATTCTTTCATCGTATCTGCCGGATGTCGGAGAAATATGTCTCCGGCGAAGCGGATAAGCTATACGACCATGCCCTCAAAGGAGGCAATGGACGGAATGGCTTGGGATCCGTATTCCACTTGGCGGATCTGGCCGGCGTGAAACTGGACAAATCCATGGCTGAGGCCGGGAAACTTTCAAACTTTCAAACATTCACGCCTCCCTCACACACGCACACGTGTACGCACGAGGAACAGTCCGTGAAAAATGTCCCGCCCGCCTTTCCGGAGTATCCTTGGCCCGCTTTCCTCAAACGGATGATCGACCGGGGCGATACCCCCGCCCAAAAGGATATCCTCCTGCTGGGAGGTATCACCGTGTTGGGAGCGACACTCAACAAATCGATCCGGATATCGTACGGGCGAAAATTCTATTACCCTTGCCTGCAAACGTTCATCGTCGCCCCTCCCGCCTCGGGAAAGGGAGCCCTCGCTTGGACACGCCGGCTTGCCGAGCCGATACACGAGGCGATGATGGCGGACTACCGGCAGAGGCATAAAGCTTACCGGGAGGAGAAGAGCCGTTGGGACTCGCTGGGCAAGAAAAAATCCGATACGCCGGAGCCCGAGATGCCTCCCCTCAAGATGTTCCTTATTGCCGGTAACAATTCCGGCACCGGCGTGCTGGAGAACCTCATCGAGGCCGACGGCATAGGGCTGATCTGCGAGACCGAGGCCGATACCGTGAGCACGGCCATCGGCACCGAGCACGGGCACTGGAGCGATACCTTGCGTAAATGCCACGACCACGAGCGACTGGCTTTCAACCGACGCACGAACCGGGAATACCGGGAGTGCCCGGCCTCTTACCTCAGTGTCTTGTTAAGCGGGACCCCGGCGCAGGTACGGCCACTCATTCCCTCGGCCGAGAACGGGTTGTTCTCACGCCAATTGTTCTACCGGATGCCACCCATCGACGAGTGGGCGGATCAGTTCGAGCAGGGCGACGAGGACATGGATAGCCTCTTCTCCGATTGGGGGAAGCAGTGGAAAATGCTCGTGGACTACCTGCGTGAGAGGGTCAATATCATACAATTCCATCTCTCCGACACGCAAAAGGAGCAATTCAACAGCTGCTTCGCACGCATATTCGGGCACGCCGGCCTTTCCTACGGATATCCGATGCGAAGCTCCGTGGCCCGTATCGCCATCAATATCTGCCGGATCGCTTCCGTGGTGGCCTTCCTGCGATCGGTGGAGAGTCTCCTCATCCCACAAGCCATTCTCGATTCTCAGTTTTCAATCCTCAATTGTCCCGGTCTCTCGCCTGCCCTCGAGATCCCGGAGGAGAACGTACGGGACGGTATCGTTCCTTCCCTAGAGTTACGCATCGACGATAACGATTTTCAAGCTGTCCTCTCGCTCGTGGAGCCGCTCTACCGTCATTCGGCGGGCATACTCTCCCTGCTTCCGTCTGACGAGGTGCCACGCTCTCACACGCCCACGCCCCAAGAGGCTCTCTTCGCGGCCCTTCCACTCTCTTTCAACCGACAACAGGCCTTGGAGAAAGCAGAGAGGAACAACATCCCCACCGCCACCCTAGATACCTGTCTCAAGCGAATGCAGGAACGAGGCACGCTGGAGAAGAACGGCCGGGGCGAGTACAGCTTCGGCGGCCGTGTCACCCATAAGTAATCCCGGCCTCCCTCACACCCCTATATAACGTACCCCACGGGCGTGTGTGTGTGAGGGGGGGACGAATGTTTGAAAGTTTGAAAGTTTCATTCTCCCAAATCTATAAATCATAAATCAAATGTTCTTGCCATTAAGAAAGTCTGCACTGGCGGCATCCTATTTCCCGGAGCTGGCCTCCCATCAAGCTTGCAACCGCTTACGTCGTTGGATCATTCGATGCACGGAATTGCACGACAAGCTGCTGGAGACGGGCTACCGCCCCGAGCAACGTATATTCACGCCCCGACAGATCAGATTAATCATCCACTACCTAGGAGAACCGTAAATTAGTTGACAGTTGCGCACAGAGGTAAATAAAAACAGCCTACTGTCACTAGTCAACTGTCAACTTGGATGGGTATTCTAAGATCTTTACAATGCCCATCCAAGGCTTCTTATAATGCCTATTCAAAGGGGCTTACGATAGGCAGCGTAAGAAACCGGCGGTTATCACTGCGTCCCATGTTAATTAATCGTTATTCCCTACCCCGGGCATCAATCGGCATCACCGCCCCTTACGGCGGAACCTATCTTTGTAACATTGATCAGCAAGCAATTAATTTTCTATTATTAATCTTTAATTATCAAACTATGCCACAAGCATTTCAAGCACGAAAGTTTTTTATCCCCAAGACGGATCCTAAGCAGGAGGTGTACAAGCCGGTTCCCTATTATTTCGGTACCCTGTCCACACAAGATGCGGCCGACCAGATCGCCGAGGAGTCTTCGCTCACGAAGGGTGACGTATTGAACGTATTGGATCGTTATCAGCGGTATGTCATCAAGAACCTACAGAAAGGTTACAAGGTGGAGCTGCTAGGGTTCGGAACCGTCTATAACCGCTTCGTCACGGAGAAGGGGGTAGCGACCGCCCCCGAGGTCAAGGCTACGCATATACGGACTATCGTGCCGGGATTCTCGCCTTCCTATACCATACTGAACGGGGCACGACGCTACTCGCTGCTGGGCGAGAAGACTTCGTTGCTCAAGGTGACGATACTCGGGACGCCGGTAGAGGAAGGGGGCGGTTCCGATTCTGAGTCGCCTGATGAGATCTGATGTGTCACTTTTGGCTTGACCCAAAAGTAACCAAAAGGTCAAGGCTGACGCTGACGGGCTACTTCGAGACCTACGCTCGCTGTCGCATCCCAACTCGCTTCGCTCAGACAGGGATGCTCCTCACACTCGCTACGGTCTCTTCGCTTGACGCCCGTCCGCTGAGGCCGCCCAAAGGAAAGCGTCGCTTTCCTCTTATATCAGCCGGGATATCATTATTCAATTCATTATTCACTATTAATTATTAATTATCATGAAAAAGTCCGTATGGAGTACCATTATCAAAGTGATCATCGCCGTAGCTACCGCCATCGCGGGAGCACTTGGCATCCAATCCTGTATTCTCTAATTTTCAATTTCAATTATCATGGGTAAGGTTTATTGTTTCTACCAGAATTACAGGGAGGTCAGCCTTCTTGTAATTCATTGCTCGGCCACACGATATGACAGGGATTTTCCTGTGGAGGCGCTCCGTTCATCGCACAAGGCACGGGGATTCGCCGATATCGGCTATCATTTCTATATCACACGGGACGGGGAATTACACCGCTGCCGGCCGGTCAATCAGATCGGGGCGCACGCAGCCGGATGGAACGACAAAAGTATCGGTATATGTTACGAGGGAGGACTCGACGAACAAGGCCGTCCAGCTGATACCCGGACCTACGCCCAGCGGTGTACCTTGATGGATCTGCTACGGCAATTACGAAGGGACTATCCGGAGGCACGCATCCTAGGACATTACCAATTAAGCCCTTACATACGCAAGGCTTGCCCTTGCTTTGACGCAAGGGAGGAGTATCTCGTCTTATAAAATAGATACCGGCTCGTCATTCACTCGCTAGATTGTCCGGTTTCACGACTTACTTTGTAAAAATACCCCCTATCTCTTTCAGCTCTTGCTCTTTATGATGCCTCGTTATGAAGCGGTTGATCGTCAAGTGAAGGATAGACCATAAAACCAAGTTCAAGAGCAAGAGGTAGGTGGCGTTTACCTTCATGGCCAATAAGACATTCAATACGATGAAAAAAACAGATACGCACAGAATCGTCACCATCACCATCCGTACACGCATACCCGTACGAAGCAGCTTGTGATGGAAATGATTCTTATCGGGCAAGAACGGGTTACGATGATTACGAAGGCGATGAAGCACCACACGGATCACATCGAGTAAAGGGACCAAGACCGTGGAGAAAGCGATCACCATATAGGGATTTGGCAACTCCGGTGAGACTTGGTTCGACACGCACAGATGGATGATCAGGAAACTGATCACGTAACCCAGCGTAAGACTACCCGCATCACCCATAAAGAGCTTATGGCCACGGTTTGCGTTGCCAAAGACGTTGTAACACCAAAAAGGCATGAGGACTCCCAGCGTACAGATGGCCAACAAGGCGTACACATACTGCATGCGGATAAAGAAGATCACGCTCAAGACCGACAGGGCGATACTGCACAAACCGGAGGCCAAGCCATCGATACCGTCTATCAAGTTAATGGCGTTCGTGATATACACCACGATAAAGACCGTGACGGGGATCCCCACCCAAGCGGGAACCGAGTACACACCGAACAAGCCTCCCAAGGAACCGAACCAATTACCGGACAGTACTAATAATAACGCCGACACGATCTGGACGGCGAACTTGTAACGGTAGCCAACACCCACTAGATCGTCGCAGACACCCACTAGATAGAGTAACGTCATGCCCACGAACAGAAAGAGATACTCATAGAGCATGTTGAACGACAGGCTCGATGAGCCCATATCCCAAAAGTACAGGCGGAAGCCTATCACAAGGAACATGGACATCAGGATCACCGGAAAAAACGACAGGCCGCCCAGACGGGGGACCGGCGTCGTATGTACCTTACGGGAATCCGGGACATCATATAACCGTTTCTTGTGGGAGATCACCAAGATCCTCGGGATGATCACCATCCCGAACAGCACGGAGAAAAGGAAGCCCGACAGTAATAGTAATGTTATTTGCATGATTTGCGTATTAGTTATTTCTTCTTGTCACCGGCCTCGAAACCGTAACCATAGCCGTAGCCATAACCGTATCCCTTGCCGTAGCCGTATTTCTTGCCGTAACCGTAGCCGTAGCTGTTCTTGCGCTTCGTCATGTCCAAGCCATTGATCACCGTCGCGAGCTTCGGGAACTTTCGCTCACGCCGCAACACGTTGATGTAGCTGAAACCGGCCTTCGGTGTCACGTCCGCACGGCAGACGTACACGCACATGTCGGCCACACGGCCGATGATCGCCGTGTCCGTAACCATGCCGATAGGGGCCGTATCCAAGATGACATAGTCGTAGCGTTCCTTCAACCGGGCGATAGCCTTCTCCAGCACGTCACGGGCGACCAGCTCAGTCGGGTTCGGGGGGATGGGACCGCCCGGGAGGATATCGAGGTTAGGGCTGATATCGGATCGCTGGACCATGTCGAACAACTCCACGTGATCCGGGTCGCTAAGGTAGTTCGTGATGCCCTCCATCTTACGGGAGATATTGAACACCTTGTTCAGGCCCGGCTTGCGGATGTCCATGCCGACCACCACCACCCTCTTGCCCAAGTAAGCCAAGCTCACCGCCAAGTTGCCAGCGACGAAAGACTTGCCCTCGCCCGGTTGCGTGGAGCTGAAAAGGATCACACGCTCGTCCTTGCCTAGCATGAACAAGAGGTTCGTGCGCAACCCCCGGAACATCTCCTCCATCAGGTCGTTCTTGTTCTCACGCACCACGATCGAGCCCTCACCCGTCTTCTTGACCAACGGGAGCTCCGCCAAGATAGCCACGCCCGTGATCGCCTCGACGTCCTCACGGTTCTCGATCTTGTATTTCAACAGGTCATGAAGGTAGACAATGCCCACCGGGATCGCCAGGCCCAAGATCAACGCCGCAAGCATGAAGACCATCCTCTTCGGGGCGACAGGACGCTCATCGGCGAGCGGCTCCTCGATGATGCGGCCGTTGTTTGCCGTGGCTGCCAGCGTGATGGCGTTCTCCTCACGCTTCTGCAACAGCATGACGTACAACGTGGCCTTGATCTCCTGCTGGCGGGAGATCGTCATGAACTCCTTCTCCTGCCTCGGGGCGTCGCTGATGCGGCTCTCGAACTTGCTCGCCTGACGGTCGATGTCCGCCTTGGCGATCTGGAGACCCCTCAAGACACTGTTCACCGTCGTCCTCACGTTGCGGCGCATAGCCTCGATGCCGGCGTTCATGTTGATGATGGCCGGGTTGCTGTCCGAAGAGGTGCGCAACAGGCGCTTGCGCTCGATGATCATCGTGTTGTACTGGTCGATGACAGAGGTGAGGTTTTGATCCCGCAGGCCCACGTTGGCAGGGATCACCTCGTCCATGTTCGCAGGATCGTCGATATAATTGCGGAGATACTGCACCAAGTTGATCTGCGTGGCGTTCTCCGTACGTTGTTGCTCATACCTCGAGCTTTCCTGCAAAGCCATCTGGGCGTCGCTCGTCAAATTCGTCAGGCCGGAGCGTTGCTTGAAGGCAGCGAGCTCGCTCTCCGTAGTGCCCAGCTCGCCGTTGATGATGCCGATGCGCTCCTCGATGAACTCAGCCGTCTTCTGCGCCACCTCGTTCTTCTCGTCGTTGGCGTCCTGGTTGTAGAACGACACCAAGCGATTGATGAAGTCCACGCCTCGTCGCCTCACCGTGTTCCTCAAGGATACCTTGGCGATCGTCGTCGTCTTGGACGAGGGTGTCACGCTCAACTCCTTGCCGTAAGCCTCGGCAGTGGACGTGGGCGTATGGACGTGGGCCACCAGCTCGATCTCCCCGCCCTCCAACTCGGGTATGGAATCCATGCCCGTGAAACTGAAAACCCCCACGGGGGTGGGCAATATGGCGGGGAGCCTGTCGAAGCCCTGCTCCATCGTCTCCTCGTCACCCTCCTTGTCGATCTTGTACTCCGCTCTCACCGTTAGCTGACCCTCCTTCGTGTAGCGCATGCGCAGCTCGACGGGGGCCACCAGACGGTCCGCCTCCTCGGGGGTGATGAACACGTTAACGGGGGAGTTCTTGTATAAAGGGGGGTTGAAGCCCAAGGCGTTCGACTCCTCCATGTCGATATACAGGCCCATGTCACTCACCACCTTCTTGATCAACGTGCGGGACCTCAGGATCTCGACCTCGTTGTCGAAGTTGCTCGTCATCGAGAGCATGCCGAGGTCCTGTATGGCGGCAAGGCCGCTGGCGGCGTTAGCCCCCTTCTTATCGTCCTCCTTGATCAGCACCGACGACGTGACGTTATACACCGGCGTCTGGTAACGCAGGAAGACGTACATCCCGATGCAGCAGGCCAGTACGCTCGCCACGAACCAAGGCCAATAAACCATATACTTGAAAAACACGGCGTAAAGATTGATCTCACGATCCTCCCCCTCCGGATTGTTATTGTTATTATTATTATTGCTTGTATTTATACCATCGTCCACCATCTCTCTAAATTTTCAATTCTCAATTCTCTATTTTCAATTATTTAAGTATGTTCACCAACAGGCCGGCGATCGAGACCAAGATCGAGATCGAGCTCACCCACAACGTCGTGCTGTTTCCGATATCGGAGTTCTTCGCCTTCGTCTCGTTCGGCGTGACATAAAGGATGTCGTTCTGTTTCAAATAATAATACGGGGAGGTCACGATACCGGCGTTGTTCAGGTCAAGGTTGATGATCTTGCGCTTCCCGCTCTCGTCCTCGCGGATCAGCTTCACGTTGTCACGTACGCCGTAGATCGTCATGTCGCCGGCCATCGCCAACGCCTCCAGAACGTTCACCTTCTCGTTGCCGATCGTGAAGCTGCCCGGACGGGCCACCTCGCCCAAGACCGAGATCTTGTAGTTCGCCATGCGCACCGTCACGATGGGCGCCTCCTTCAAGTAAGGCCTCAATCTCTCACGGATCAGGCTCTCCGCCTCGTTCTTCGTCAAGCCGCCGACCCTCAGCGTACCGATCACAGGGAAGTCGATCTCGCCGGAGTTGTTCACCAGGTATTGCTGCAACGTGGGTTGCGTCGTCGTGTTGATGTTCGTCAGGGCCGCGTTCAACGGGGTCTGCACCGTCAGGTTGAACGGGGCAGCCGCCTGAGGGTCCGTCGTGTTGACCGTGATGCTCAACAGGTCCTTGGGCATGATCTTGGCGTCATACAGGGGAAGCGTCCCCTCGAGATCGTTCACCGCCTCCGGGTTCTGGAGGTAGGGCACGTTCTTGTAAGACGTACACGCCGCCAGCAAAAGGGGCAGCGAGAATAGGAACAGTAGTCTTTTGATCTTCATATTATTTTGTTATCGTTTTTATTTCCTTGAACACGGATGACACGGACTTAACGGAAAAGGCGGGACAGGAAACCTTTGGGTTTCTCCGGCTCGTATTCCGACTCGTATTTACGCGTCAAGTCCTCATAGCTCAGTCCCTTGGTCACCATCTCGTAGATCGTGCCCCAGTCCGGGAGGCCGCCGAGGTTGCGGTCGTCGATGAAAACGTCCGCCTTCAGCTTGCGGGAGAAGTGGTTGTTCCGGTCTCTCTCCTCCTCCGGGTAGTCACGGTTCACCGCGTAGAACTCCAAGCCACGCTCACGGCAGAAGGACAACGCCTCCTCCAAGAGCCCGCCCTCACGGACCGTCCAAAGGATCAGCTTATGCCGATCCGATTGCAATTTCCTCAACGTCTCGATGGCGAAAGGAAGCTCACGCCCGATCGCCGGATACTTGTGCTCGACGATCGTACCGTCGAAATCTACCGCTATTATCATCTCTTTAATTCTCAATTTTCAATTCTCAATTATAAAAGGGCCGGACCACCGGACGGCCGGAGTGGTATATGTTAAAGCGGGGTCAGCCTATCGGCCAAAGCCAAGGGGGCTCCTAGCCGCTAGAGACGGCCATTGCCATCCGGGGGATCCGACCGTTTCTTTTCTGCCCTTATCTAATTCTCGCTTAACCGGGGCAATCCCTCCACCTCGCCGGCGTGCCATTCACGGTAGTCCGCCAAGGGAAACCCGGGGACGGTCAATAGCTTGTAATCCGACCCGTCTCTTCTCAATATATGTTTACGGGCGTACGAGCGGAGCGAGCGATCCGTAACGGACACCATCACGATCGGGAACGGGTAGGCGAACAGGCGCAACGGAGTGGTCTCGCTATCCGGGAACGCACGATGCAGCTGGTAGGCCGAACGCTCGAACGCTACCCAGTAGGGACCCGTGCAGTACAGGTGTATTGAGTTTCGGTTCGCACGCTCACGATCCATGATCTCTGTCAAACGCTCACGCAACAGGTTCATCAGCCGGATGCCCGAAGGGACGCCGCATGTCTCTCTCTCTTCTCTCATATCTTTTATTCATCGCCGTTCCCGTGCCCGAACCAGCGGTCGTAATCCCGTAAACGACGTATCAACACGGACTTGCTCCTCTTGGGCGAGGCCTCCTCCTGCCAAGGGTCAACCAGCTCGTGCGCCATGCGCTGGTAGAGGCTGCTGTCCGTACAGCCGTACAGCGTGACCAGCAGCAAGGCACGGGATTGCCCCGCTTTTATCACCGGGAGCATGCTGCGCATCGTGGAACGCAAACGATCGAACTCATCCGACTCGCCCAAAAGCAGATAGGCTGGAAGGAGCAAAGAGTAAAGCTTGCAACGGATCACGTCGGTCTCACCACGGAGAGAGGCGTAGCCACGCAGGACCTCACGGGCCAGACGGGCATCCTCATCCACTACCACGCCAGAGGCATGGTAACGGCCCAAGGCATCGTGCAAGCCCTCCGACAGACGGTCGTTGTCCAAATGGGTATACACGTGCTTGCCCCCCGTGTTCAGCTCGATCAACTCATACTCGCCTCTCCTCACCTCGAACAAGGGAACCCACATGCAATCGAGGATACGCACCATCACGTCCTTATGCCCACCGCCCGGCTGCACCACCACCTCCGCCTCCATATTGGAAAAAGGGCCGGAGGTGATACGCACACGGTCGCCTTTCAACAAGCGGCCGCTATCTGGCACGTACACCGGAAGCTCGTTGGAGTAAGAAGCCGCGACCCAACGCAAGGTATCCATCTCACGATCCGAGAGGTACGGGAAATAAGACCGCCCGCCGGAGGAAACCCGGGGGAGGAAATTATACAGGGGAAGCGTACGCTTCAGGCGGAAGATCTCGTCCTCCGAGGCGTGGACGAACACGTAGTTGTACAGCAGGGGCCGTTTCGTGTTGACCATCTTGCCGCCCACCTTCCTCGCCTCGACATACGAGGGGGAGAAATACTCGAACAACGCCTCACCACGACGCTCACGGCGGGAAAGCTCAGCGTCCAGCCCCTTCGAGGGGCTGATCCTGTCACGCCCGCCACCGGCGGTAGGGAGCGTGAGCACGTACCAGCGGACGGCCTCCTGGTCACGTCGCTTCAGAACATGCGCCATGAACCTATCCGAGCACTTGCCTGTCAATATATCCATCTCTATGATTATCTTTTCCAGTGGTTATCCCGTGGCCCGAAAACAGACCCCACGGCAATTCAGAGCCCTACCAAGAATCTTTTATATTATCTTGATAAACAGTGCTTTATATTTCCAAATATGGCATTACTGAAAATTACCATCTCTCGAAATCTTAGGCTACTTGGGGAGTAGCCTAAAAGGTGCGAGAACGGTTATCACCCGGTTGTAGAGACGGGGCACGCCCCGTCTCCCACTGTCTGATAGTAGCTTTAAGTTACCATTTGGAGGGGATGAGACGGGGCATGCCCCGTCTCTACAGGAATACACACAGGTTATAAGGCATGGTGGAATGATACCGGGAACAAGAGGTCATTTCACCCGCATCACCATGTCTATACGTCTAGGATAAAACAGGAAAATCAAAAAATAGAGAGGATCAAACGCCTACAATGAGTAAACAAGCGCATTTGTTTGCTTGTTTTTAGTTATTTTTTACTACATTTGCGCCGTGAAAGAATACGCTACTCCCCAAGTAGCCTAGTCCCTTTACCCTACTTTCGGTACATGATTGTACACACTCTCAAAACAAATTTTATTCACCGCAGACATCTTTTCCAACGAGAAACTTTTCAAATAGATTTGTGTAGTCTTGATCGATTTATGGCCCAATAGTTCGCTGATCATCTCAATCGGGACATCCTGTTCCTTCAAAATCATCGCAAAAGAATGACGGATCGAATATGAGGTGATCGGGATAGACACACCGCAGGCTCTCGCCAACCTCTTCAAGTTCCGGTTAAAATGGGCCAAAGCGGAAGTGTACTCCTTGTAGGCTTCTTTTCCCACTTTCATCCCCTTCAAGAAAGGAAACAAATAGGGTGAGTCCTTACCTACATCACTTGACAGTTCCCTCAGCGACTCCCATGCGGTAGATTGTACCTCTATAAGCATCGGAGTACCCGTTTTCTGGCGTTTATATTCCAAAACCCCACCCCGGACATTCTCCTTTTTCAGATGAGCGAAATCCACGAATGCCATACCGCAAAACTGGAACATCAGGCACAATGCCTGCCGTGTTTTTCTCAGTTCCGGATCATCTAACGGGGCCGTCATCAGAGAACGTAATAAATCCTGTGGTAACGCCTTTTTGCGTTTGCTCTCTATACCCGTGAAAACTCCCTTAAATAAATAAGGGATATAGGGGGCCAAGCCTTCCTCCACCGCCATGTTGTACACACAGCGGATCCGACGCATATAGGTCGACACCGTGTTCCATGTACATCCTTTGTTCAACAAAAAGGCCTGATAACGCCGAAGGTTCTCCTTATTGACATAGATATAGGGAATTACCTCCAACCCACAAAACCGCATGAATGAGTTTAATGCATCCTGATAGCTCTTCGCCGTGGAATAACGCCCATCCATACGCAACTTATAGATATACAGCCTCATTCCTTCTACTAAATCCTTTTTCTCCATATTATCGCTATTTTTACGTGATAAAACTTAGCAAATGTAATACAGATCCGGGAGGCTGAGCATATACAAAAAAAGGCGAACCAACCGGTCCGCCTTTATAAAATCTCCATTTCTAGATTATTTCAGTCCTCTATTCTTCAGCAACGGATCCGTACCCGGTTCTTTGCCACGGAAGTTTTTGTACATATCCATAGCGTCGTCGATACCACCCGGGGTCAGGACATATTTACGGAATTTATCGGCACATTCTTGGTTAAAGATGTCGCCGGTTTCCTTGAATGCCTCGAAAGCGTCGCAATCCAATACCTCGGCCCAGATGTAGCTATAATAGCCGGCGGTGTAGCCGCCACCCATCGTATGGTTGAAGTAAGTCGTACGGTAACGGGAAGGGATTTGTTTCAGCAAACCACGACGGCCTAACGTCTGTTGCTCGAAATCCATCACATTCAAGTTGGCCGGAACATTATTCGTCTGGTCAACGAACTTGATCACTTTCTTATCCGCCGCATCACCACTGACCGCATGGAAATCCATATCCAGATAAGAAGCCGCCAGATACTCCGTCGTAGCGAAACCTTGTCCGTACTTACCGCTCTTATCCAACTTCTCGATCAACTCGGCCGGGATCACCTCGCCGGTCTGATAATGCTTAGCGTACACCTTCAATACTTCCGGCTCGAATACCCAATGCTCCATAACCTGTGAAGGCAACTCCACGAAATCACGAGGAACACCAGAAACACCGGAGTAATGCACGTCACGGAACAAGCCGTGCAAACCATGCCCGAACTCATGGAACAATGTATTCGCCTCATCAGCGCTCAACAACGCAGGTTGTCCCGGAGCGGGCTGGCTAAAGTTACAAACGATCGTTACGACCGGAGCCACACGCTTGCCATCCTTATAAGCCTGCGGACGATAAGAACCGCACCATGCGCCACCACGCTTGCTGGCACGAGGGAAGAAATCGAAATAAATAACACCTAAATGAGAGCCATCCTTATCTTTGCACTCAAAAACCTGCGCTTCCGGATAAGGCAACGGGATATTACGGATCGGGGTGAACGTGATACCATATAACTTATTAGCAACATAGAAAGCACCCTCACGCACATTATCCAACTTCAAGTAAGGACGAACCTCGTTCTCATCCAAATTGAATTTAGCTTTCTTGGCCTTCTCGAAATAATAACGCCAATCCCAGCCCTCGGCCTCGAAATTGCCGCCTTCTTTCTTGATCTCGGCGTTGATATCGGCCAATTCCTCTTTCGCTTTCGCCAAAGCAGGCTTCCAAACCTCGTCTAGCAATTGATAGACCTTATCCGAGCTTTTCGCCATACGATCCTCCAACACGAAAGAAGCGTAATCATCATAGCCCATCAACTTCGCTTTCGCCAAACGAGCGGCAACCAAATCACGAACCACTTCCTTGTTATCGTTCTCATTATTATTATTACCACGGTTGATATAAGCGTTGAACATCTTCTCACGCAACTCACGTTTATCGGAATATTGCAAGAACGGCATCACGCTCGGGTTCTGCAAGGTAAATACCCATTTGCCTTCCATCCCGGCATCCTTGGCCGCTTGAGCGGCGTTAGCGATCAAGGTCTCGGGCAGACCGGAAAGATCCTCCTGCTTGTCGATCACCAATTTAAAAGCATTCGTCTCTTTCAGCATATTCTGTCCGAAAGTAAGCTGTAGCATGGAGATCTTGCTATTCAACTCACGCAATTTAGCCTGATCCTCAGCGGAAAGATTAGCGCCACCCCGAACGAAGTCCTTATAAGTCTCCTCCAACAACTTCATTTGCTCTTTATCGAGGCCCAACTCATCCTTCTTATCGTATACCGCCTTCACACGAGCGAATAATTTCGGATTCAAGTTGATATCATCACTATATTTTGACAATAGCGGCGACATCTCACGGCTTAACGCCTGCATCTCATCATTCGTATTCACGCTATTCTGTCCACCAAAAACGATCTGGACCTTCCTAAGCAACGCACCCTGCTCATCCAAAGCGACAATCGTATTCTCGAACGTAGGCTCCTCCGGGTTATTCACGATCGCCTCGATCTCCTTACGTCCCTCTTCCATGCCTTGCAATAGGGCCGGTTTGTAGTGCTCGAACTTGATTTGATCAAAAGGTGGAACTCCAAACGGGGTGGTATATTCCGCAAAGAACGGGTTCTCACCCTCCACGGTCTTCTTTTCGGAAGTACCGCAGGCAGTAAGCATAACGGCTAATCCTGCTGCCATAATTAATTGTTTCATCTTTACTGATTTTTTGATTTATGAGTTATAAATTGTTCTGCTCATTTTAGCTCTCTGTTCTCCAACAGCGGATCGATGCTAGGTTGTTTGCCACGGAAATTCACGTACATGTCCATAGCGTCGTCGATGCCGCCCGGGGTCAGTACGTATTTACGGAATTTAGAGGCAACCTCCGGGTTGAAGATATCACCCGTCTCCTTATAAGCTTGGAAAGCGTCGCAATCCAACACTTCCGCCCAGATATAGCTATAATAACCGGCGGTATATCCACCTTCCATCGTATGTCCGAAATAAGTGGAGCGGTAGCGAGACGGAATCTGACGGATCAGACCACGATCGCCCAAGACCTTCGCCTCAAATTTCTCGATATCCAAATCGGCAGGGATCTCTTTCAATACATGATAATCCATATCCAGATAAGAGGCGGCCAGATACTCCGTCGTAGCGAAGCCTTGTCCATACTTGCCACTCTTAATCATCTTGTCTACAAGGGCTTGCGGTATTACCTCACCGGTCTGGTAATGTTTAGCGTACACTTTCAATACCTCCGGCTCAACGGCCCAATGCTCATCGACTTGCGAAGGTAGCTCCACAAAGTCACGAGGCACATCGGACACGCCATAATAATGAACGTCGCAGAATAAACTATGTAGGGCATGACCGAACTCATGGAATACGGTCTCGGTCTCGTCGGCCGTCAAAAGCGCCGGTTGTCCCTCCGCCGGTTTACTGAAATTAAACACGGTAGTAACCACCGGGGCTACCCGTTTCCCATCTTTATACGTTTGTGAGCGGTAACCGCCGCACCATGCGCCACCTCCTTTGCCCGGGCGGGTAAAGAAATCCATATACAGCACGCCCAGATGCGTACCATCTTTATCCTTGCACTCGAAAGCGAGAGCGTCGGGGTCCGGTTTCGGGATGTCCTTGATCTCGGTAAACGTGATACCGTATAATTTATTGGCTACATAGAAGATGCCCTCACGTACATGTCCCAACTCAAAATAAGGACGCATCTCGTTCTCGTCCAAGTTATATTTCGCTTTCTTGGCTTTCTCGAAATAATAACGCCAGTCCCAGCCCTCGGCCTCGTAATTACCACCTTCCTTCTTGATCTCGGCGTTGATATCGGCCAATTCCTCTTTTGCTTTCGCCAAGGCAGACGGCCAGATTTTATCGAGCAAGTCGTACACGTTCTTCTCGTTCTTCGCCATATTCTCTTCCAATACGAAAGCGGCATAATCCTCATATCCCATCAATCGGGCTTTCTCCAGACGAGCGGCAACCAGCTGCTTAACGACCTCCTTATTATCATTCTCATTATTATTGTTGCCACGATTCGTATACGCCTTGAAGATCTTCTCACGCAAATCACGCTTATCGGCGTATTGAAGGAAAGGCATCACGCTCGGATTATGGAGGGTAAACACCCACTTACCATCCAGACCATTCTCTTGGGCCGTTTGCGCCGCCTTGACGATCACGTCTTCCGGCAGACCGGATAAGTCCTCTTTATTATCGATCACTAATTGGAAATCGTTGGTCTCTTTCAGGGTATTCTGTCCGAAAGTAAGTTGGAGCATGGATATCTTCTCGTTCAGCTCACGCAACTTCGCCTGCTTATCCTCCGGCAGATTGGCTCCTCCCCGGACAAAGCTTTTATAGGTTTCCTCCAACAGCTTCTTCTGTTCCTTATCCAGATGGAAGCTCGCCTGATTCTCATATACGGATTTCACCCGGGCGAAAAGCTTGGGATTTAAGCTGATATCATCCGAATGTTTGGATAAAAGGGGATAAAGCTCACGTTCGAGCTCTTGGATCTCGTCCGTGGTATTCACACTGGATTGGCCACCGAAAGCATACATTACTTTAGTAAGCAACTCGCCACTTTGGTCTAAGGCCACGATCGTATTCTCGAATGTCGGCGCATCCGGATTTGCCACGATCGCCTCGATCTCCTTCGACTGCTCTTCCATGCCTTTCAAAAGAGCCGGCTTGTAATGAGCCACCTCGATTTGGTCAAACGGAGGCACCCCGAACGGTGTCGTATACTCCGTAAAAAACGGATTGGGTGTAGCGCCTTCCGCTACATCGCTTTTCTTTGAGGAGGAACAAGCTCCCAAAATAACCGCTAAACCTGCGGCCATAAGCGTTTTATTCATGCCATTGTTATATTAGAATTACAATGGACAAAGATAACGAAGTTTTGCGTTACAATTCTATTTCAAATTGTTATTATTTAGAATCCGGAAAAAGATTTTCACAATTCACACAAAAAAGATCCCCAAAGGGAGATCTTCCCTTCGGGGACCCAATATGCATTCATTCAATGTTCAATCGAATCGCTCTCTATACCGTCCTCGATATTTTCATTTTCGATCGTTTCTTGTAAATCTTGAATGTCATTAGACGTGTAATCATCCGACAATACCGAATTGGTAGACATGGTCTCATCGTGAAGATCATCGCTCTCATCCCATAACGTTTTCATTATATTCTCTGGCATATCTCTTATATTTTAAAGTTATATGCCTATTCAACAACCTCGACAAAGAAATTGTTGTTCCAATAAAAATAGTTCACTAATTTTAGCGAGATTAACGCAAGAAATAATATGAATCGAATTTGTAGTCTTTTTGGTATTCAGTATCCCATCATACAGGCGGGAATGGTTTGGTGTAGTGGTTGGCGGCTAGCTTCAGCGGTTAGTAACGCCGGTGGATTAGGATTGATCGGGGCAGGCTCCATGCACCCGGAAGTGCTCCGGGAACATATCCGTAAATGCGAGGCGGCGACCGACAAGCCTTTTGGCGTGAATGTCCCGCTAATGTACCCGGAAATCGATACCTTGATGCGGATATTGGTGGAGGAAAAAGTGAAGATCGTATTTACCTCCGCCGGCAACCCGAAAACATGGACAAAGTATTTGAAGGATCATGGCATGACGGTCGTTCACGTGGTAAGCAGCTCTAAATTCGCCACGAAATGCGAGGAGGTCGGAGTGGATGCCATCGTTGCCGAAGGCTTCGAGGCCGGCGGGCACAACGGACGGGAGGAAACAACTACGATGTGCCTGATCCCCGCTGTCCGGAAAGCGACCTCTCTCCCCCTTTTGGCGGCAGGAGGTATCGGAAACGGTCAAGCGATGCTAGCGGCACTCGCACTAGGGGCCGACGGCGTACAGATAGGCACTCGTTTCGCCTTGACCAAAGAAAGCTCGGCACACGAGAATTTCAAGAAACTATGCTTGAATCTTAAGGAAGGCGATACGAAGTTATTATTAAAGAAACTGTCTCCTACCCGTCTGGTAAAAGGAGATTTCGCTACGGCAGTGGAAGAAGCGGAAGCCCGGGGAGCGTCCGTGGAAGAATTACGTGAGTTATTGGGCAAAGGACGTGCCAAGAAAGGAATCTTTGAGGGCGACCTAAAGGAAGGCGAGTTAGAGATCGGACAGGTAGCGTCTTTATTCTGGGAGGAATTATCCGTGGAAGAGGTGATGAAAGAATTGATCCGTGACTTTAAGCGATCCTTAGAGAACGTAAAAACACAGTTGTGTTCGTGAGAAAACACAACTGTATCTGTGGATAAACACAACTGTGTTCAAGAGAAAACACAGTTGTGTTCCTTATCATAATCGATACTTATACAATTGCGCCATGACCTTTTGGTATTGGTTTTGCAATTGCAGGTAGTTTTGCACGCTTTGGTAATAGGTCGTCACATCCACGAAATACTCGATCATAGAGATTTGCCCGGCCTGTATAGCCTTGTTCAACAAGACCAAGCTATTCTGCCTTTTCAGCACATCCTTATATTCATCGATAGATTTCTTTAAGGAGACAGACTGGTCATATAGCTGCCTCAACCCATTCTCTACCGTGAAAGAAGCGCTCTCCAACTGCATCTCCGTATAACGGACCTGAGCCTTCGCCTGTTTCACGTTATTACGGTTCGAGAACAACGGGATGGTAATTCCTACCAAGAAACCATTGAAACGCTCTCCACCCGAGGCGGGATTCATACGATACCCTAACTCAAAGCCGGGCAGACCTTTCGCCTTATTCACGCTCACCTGCCGAAGAGCTGTCGTCTGGTCGCTACGCAAGGTCTGTAATTGCGGATCGGATTGCATCGCCTCCGTCCGCAGCTCATCAAAGGAAAGCACATCCTTATCCGGCAAGGCGTAAACCGTATCCGTAAACTCGATAGCGATACCGCCGTTCAGGGTAGCCAGCTCCTGCAGCTTGGCAATACGGGAAGTCTCGTTCATCCGGGCCTCTGTCCGAGCGTTCAATAATTCCAGATCGATCTTGTTTGTCTCAAGGATATTCGCATTTCCTTTCTCCAAACGAGTCGCATAAAAAGCGGAAAGTTGCTCGGCGTTCCTAAGACGGGTATCCAATAGGTTCTTCTGCTGGTTCAACAGCACCAAATCTAGGCAAACCTCTTTCACCTGCAACAAGATTTGCTGACGAAAAGCCATCCCTTGACGATCCAAACCCGCGGATTTCGCCTTCGTCAGCTTATGCTTCCGGACATATACGGACGGGAAATCAAAGCTTTGGGAAGCCACGAACTCGCCCGTGAATCCCATCCCTTCTTTATTCCCCCAGAAATGCGAATAAGAGACCGAAGGGTCTGGCAAATTATTATCCAACTTCGCCTCCAGCTTCTGCGACTGGACCAACTGGCTGTTCGCCTGTAAATCCTTATTGTTCGCCTCCACGCTCCGGAGCACGTCCTCTATAGAAGTCTGGGCGGAAAGGCCGCCTGTCAATACAGACAAGGCGGCGACTATAATATATGATTTCATAAAACTTATTCTTTATTCTTGTTCATTATCAGATAAACAATCGGGATGATGAATCCGTTTAAGAACGTAGAGGTTAATAAACCACCCAAGATCACCGTCGCCATCGGGCTTTGGATCTCATTCCCGGGAAGATCGCCATTCAACGCCAACGGGATCAACGCCAAGGCGGAACTCAACGCCGTCATCAAGATCGGGTTCAAACGGTCTAGGGAACCTTGTATCACGGACTCACGCAATCCCATTCCCTCTCCACGCAAATGCGTATAGTGGCTGATCAGCAGCATACCGTTTCGGGTAGCGATACCAAACAAGGAAATGAAACCGATAATCGCCGGGATACTGATCTCGCCGGAAGTAAGCCATAGGATAATCACGCCACCGATCAACGCCAACGGCAGGTTCAACAAGATCACGCCGCTCTCCTTCACGTCCTTGAACTCATTGTACAGTAACATGAAGATCACCAATAACGACATCAATGACGTCAGCAATAAGGTACGGCTGGCCGCCGCCTCGCTCTCGAACTGGCCGCCATATTCGATATGGTATCCCTCCGGCAAACGGATATTAGCCTCTACCCGATCCTGTATCTCATTAACCACACTTCGCAAGTCACGTTCCGATACATTGGCACTAATCACGATCTTACGTTGCACATTCTCACGATTGATCGTATTCGGACCGGTCACGGAACGGATATCGGCCACGTAACTTAGCGGCACTTTCTGTCCGGCGGCATCGATCATCAGATTGCTAATATCATCCATCGTGGCACGGCTAGCGTCGGAGGTCTTCACGGTCAGGTCGAAACTCTTGCCATCATCGTACACCTGACTGACGGCCTCTCCTCCCAACATCACATTGATATATTCCTCGAACTCCGGCAGGGGAATGCCATATTTAGCCAACAACTCACGTTTCGGGGTGATTGTCAACTGCGGACGCTCGATCTGCTGCTCTACCTTCAAGTCCACCAGACCCGGGATCGTTTGGATAGCGGCCTTGATCTGGTTACCGACCGTAAACATCAGGTTCAAGTCCGTACCAAACAATTTGATAGCGATATTCGCCTCCGTGCCGGAAAGCATAGCGTCGATACGATGGGAAATAGGTTGCCCGATCTCTATATTAGCGCCGCTGATCGTAGATAACTTCTTGCGGACATCATTCATCACCTCATCCCGACTACGGTCTTGCAATTCGAAAGGAGCCTCGATCTCGGAAACATTCACGCCCAAGGCATGCTCATCCAATTCCGCACGACCGGTCTTCCGAGCCACAGTCTTTATCTCGGGCACTTGCAACAGCAACGCTTCCGCACGGCGTCCGATCTGGTCCGACTCGTCCAAGGAAATTCCCGGAAGCGAGCTTACGTTGATCGTAAAAGAACCCTCATTGAACGGGGGCAAGAAACTACGTCCCAAATGAAAGAAGATCACCAAGGCGACCACAAACAAAGCGATCGTGGTACCTAGCACCCATTTCTGGTAAGCCAACGCTAACTCCAAAGCCCGTTTATACACCACCTTCAACTTCCGGGCTATCCAAGCCTCACGCAGTTCCTTCATTCCCGTCGCTTTACGGTTCAGCAAATAGCTACAAAGCACCGGGGTCAAGGTAAGCGCCACCACCGTAGAAGCAAACAACGCCACGATAAAAGCGATACCCAGCGGAACCAACATACGGCCTTCCATACCACTCAAGAAGAACAAGGGCACGAAGCTCACCACGATAATCAAGGTAGAGTTCAAGATCGGCATACGTACCTCACGGGAAGCGTCGTAAACCACCTCCAAGGTAGAGCGTTGCTGATCCGGAGGCAAGAGCCGGTTTTCCCGGATTCGTTTATACACGTTCTCCACGTCCACGATAGCGTCATCCACCAAGGAACCGATAGCGATCGCCATACCTCCCAAGCTCATCGTGTTAATCGTTAATCCCATGTAGTGCAATACGATGATAGAGACCAGCAAAGATAACGGCAAGGCTACCAACGAGATCACCGTCGTACGTATATTCATCAAGAACAGGAACAAGACGATCACCACGAAAAAACTACCCTCAAACAAGCTCTTCTTTACATTATTAATAGAGTTATCGATAAAATGACTCTGGCGGAATATATCCGTAGAGACATGTACATCCGCCGGCAAGTTCTTCCGCAAATCGACAACAATCTCGTCCAGCTTCTCCGTCAACTTCTCCGTACTCGTATCCGGCTGTTTGGTCACGGTAATCAATACGGCCGGCTTTGTCCGCTCGGAAGCGGTTCCCAGCTTCGGGCTTTTACCGCCGATCTTGACCGTAGCGATATCACCCAGCGTAACCGGATACTCATTCACGGTCTTCACCACGCCCTGAGCGATCTCCTCCGCCTTCGAAGTCGATAAGACACCTCGGATGATGTATTCGTTCGAGAACTCATACAATACACCACCATTGGCGTTCCGATTCATATTCCGACAAACATCCAACACCTCGTTCAACCCTACACCGTAGTGCTTCATACGAGCCGGGTCCAACAAGATCTGGTACTCCTTAATATCGCCACCGATCACGGCAACCTGCGCCACACCGCCCGTAGACAACAAACGGGGACGGATCGTCCAGTCGGCAATCGTACGTAAGTCCAACAAAGACGTGGAATCGGCGGTCAGACCGAGAATCATCATCTCACCCAAGATGGATGACTGCGGGCCTAAGGTCGGTTTACCTACGTTCCCGGGAAGGCTCTCACCCAAGACTGCCAGTTTCTCGGATACGATCTGACGAGCCCGGTAAATATCCGTACCCCAATCAAACTCTACCCAAACCACGGAGAATCCGGTGGTAGACGAGGAACGCACACGCCGTACGTCCATCGCACCGTTCACGGCGGTCTCCACAGGGAATGTCACCAAGCGTTCCACCTCCTCGGGAGCCATACCGTTCGCCTCGGTCATGATCACGACCGTCGGGGCGTTCAAGTCCGGGAACACATCCACGTCCGTATTAAACGCCGTGTACGTACCCCAGATCATCAGCAATAGCGCACAAACCAAGATTACCAACCGGTTGTGCAATGAATAATAAATTATCTTATTTAACATGCAACGTCCCTCCTATTAATGGCTATGGCTATGAGCCGGTATCGCGTTAGAAGCGGAAGACAACTTGATTTGGTAAGCGCCACGGGTCACGACCTCATCGCCCGGTTTCAATCCGGAAAGGATCTGTACCTCCGAGCCGTTATTCGCTCCCAACGTCACCCACTGCTTCTTATAGCCTTCCTCATCCAGACGGATAAATACCGAATAAACGCCCTGCTCCTCGATAAGGGCGGAGACAGGCACGCTCAAGACATTCTCCATCGGCTTTGTCAACAAAAAGATCTCCACGAAAGAACCGGGGATAACCGCTCCTTTATTATCGAACTCGAAAGTCACCGGTACATAGAAAGAGTTCATATCGGAAGCCTTTCCATACGATAACAACCGTCCACGCAAATCAGACAATTTATAGAGAGCGTTATCATACGGAGTCATGAAATTAGCGGTTTGGATCATGGGAAGATCGTTGTAATACCTCTCAGACACGTCCGCACGCAATACCAAACGATTGTTTTGCGAGATCGTAGCCAAAGGCTGACCTACGGATACATAATCACCCTCTTTCACTTGGATGTTCTTCAAGTAACCATTCAAGGGAGAGACTACAGACACACCTTTCGCCGTCTGTTTTCCCGCTATCGCCTCATAAGCGACCTTGGCGTTCTCGTAATTCAAGCGGGCCTGCTCGAAATCCTTGGCGGATACGATCTTATCGCCTACCAAGGCTTGCATACGCTCGTATTCCTTTTTCGCCGTCTCATAAGCGAATTTAGCCTTTGCCGCCACGTCTCCATCAGAGAGGGCGTTGGAAGCGATACTCAACACGGCCTGTCCCTTGCGTACCGCCGTACCATCCACGAATGGCAAGCTACCAAACGAGATCACGCCGGGGACGGTAGCGACGATCACGGACTCCTCCCCTTGCGCCGCCATTACTCGTCCGCTCGTCTTAATCACATCCGGGAAAGGAGCGGGATTAACCGTTACAGTCTGCAAACCAACGGCCTCGGCTAAAGCCTTCTTAAAGACAATCTCGCCGGGATGGGTACCACCGGCCTCATGCTCATGGTCATGGCCTTCGTGTTCATGTCCCTCATGATCATGATCGTGAGCCTCTAATTCATGATTATGCTCATCGTGTCCGGCTTGCGACGCATTTCCCGCACAACCGGCAAACAGGTAAGCGCACATCGCACCTACCAAATATATTTTCTTCATTGTGTAAAAAATCTTGATATCGTTAATAATAAATAGATAGGGGCAAGTCTATCCTCACCCGCTCTCACAAACGAGGTATCAAGACATAGGAGGGGCACGAAGTCCCGAGGCACTCACTATCCAAGCGTCGTGCAGCGACTCAATGTAGGGGGCGTTCTCGTGATCAAGGAGCTGTCCGCAAAACGCCGGTTCAGGTGGATAAATGTAATCAAATAAGACGAGTAACGGCATCAGATGTATATCCACATCTCCATCCATAAAATGAAAAATATGCGTACTGAAATAGGCCAAGTTATGCCCGTCGCAACCGCAATCATGCGTATCTGTGCTTTTATCGCCATGCGCTTGCTCCGCGGTCAAGGATTGATAACAAGGCATCCCGTCCCGGTGATGATGGTGAGGGATAACCACAGAAAGCAACGCCAAGATGCCGGCCATCAGCACCACGTATTGTACAATCCTCTGTTTCATTTTCTCACGCATGGCACAAAGATAAGGATATTTTTCCGTTTTTTACATGAATGTTGTAAGTTTGCGGTAAATAAAAAGATAGATGAAGTTTGGAGTAAATAAAAAGGTATTATTATATACCGCCGGTTGCGTATGGATTTTCGCCGGTATCAATATCTTACGCATCGGTATCGTCACATGGTTAAACGATACCCATTATTGGTTATTCAAGATCGGGGAAGCGACCATCGTTTTCTTGCTTTTCTTCAATTTGGTCTTTAAACGGCTTTTCTATAAACATTCCGAACGGATCTCCCGGAAAAACGGGAAACATTGCCCGTTCTCTTTCTTCGACGTGAAAGGTTGGATTATCATGATCTTCATGATCGCTTTCGGGGTCACGATCCGCGCGTTCCATTTACTGCCGAATTCTTTCATTTCCGTATTCTATACGGGATTATCCACGGCGTTGATCATAACGGGATTCTTATTCTTGAGACAAGGAAAAACCGTTGGGAATTGAGAATTGAAAATTAAAGATACAACAATCTATAATTTTCAATTCTCAATTCTCAATTTTCAATTCCCAAGTTTTTCGCAGATCAACTCAGCAGCCTTCTTGCCGCTCATCAGCATGCCTCCAAAGATCGGTCCCATACGGAAGCTACCGCTTACGCCGTTAGCGGCCATACCGGAAACGAATAATCCCGGGTAGATCTCCTTCGTGTTCTCCACCGTTGTCTGCTCACCCAGCTCCACATTCAAGGAACGCTCGCCGATCACGCCTCCGGTCGGTGTATTCAATTGGATATCATTCTTACGGGCTACCACACGGGCAATCTCGCAATCATGCCCCGTACCTTCCAAGACAGCCTTTGCCATGATCGTCAACGGATCCACGTGCATCCCCTCACGGATTACCGGAGCCCAGTTCACTACCACACCGGCTACGGCATCGTTATGAAACACCACGTCCTCTACCGAATAGCAGTTAAAGATCGTAGCGCCCGCCTTCGTCGCCTGATAAATCAAAGCGGAAGTGGTATGTACCGAATCCATGATATACGTGCCGTTAGCACCCTCCTTATAGCTTACGCCCAATTCCTTGATAATCGGCATAGCCTCTTCCTGCACCACGATATCGTTGAACATCATAGCGCCGCCCCACATACCTCCACCGGGAGCCAGCTTACGATCAAACAACGCCACCTTCTTACCGGCTTTCGCCAAGAAATAAGCGGCCACGATACCGGAAGGTCCCCCTCCCACGATCGCTACATCCACAGACAAGTTGCTCTTCAACTTCTCGAAGTAAGAGTCAATGATTCCACTTGAAACAATCTGTTCCATCTTAATAACTAATTAAAGTTTAAACATCAGGGAGCACATAGAGGTAACGCCCCCTTTATTTCCTAGTTCTACCTTATTTTCCCTTCGCCGGCATTACCCGGATCAGGTTCGATGGGTATAATCTCAGCCCGTATGACTCGGGCACCCCTATGTGAAAAGTCGGGGGCAAATGTACAAAAAATTAGTATATATGTACTCAACAGAGCCATAAAAGGCAAAAAACGCTCAGCCAAACAAAATGTAAGAAGCTTAATCTTCTTCCGACCAGTCATCAGACCAACCGAATTCTTTATCCCGGAATAATTCAGCTAATCCCGAAATCTGCTTGAACCGAAGTAACTCATTTTTATCCATTCCAATATTACGCATGATCCACTTATCAGACATCCCAGATTTGACCAACTCCGTAACAATCTCCGTCATAAGTTCCAAGTTGTGCATCCCTCGAGCCCTGTTATGGCGAATGGTTGAAGCCATTCGGTTTGAAATATCTTTCTCAATCACCGTTACAGGCAACATTCCTTTCTCACGATCATAAATCCTTTGAGATTGCTTCATAACCAGATAACGATGATAACCATCTACTATCTCATATAAATCATCCTCTTCAAGATAATAACAGACGCAAGGCATCGTATAGCCATCCTCCCAAATGGAAAGTTCCAATAATCGCATTTCCGGTGGTGCCATGATATTAGGGTTATAGCTGTTGGCTACAATTTTTTCTATAGGGACAGCCCTAACACCATATGCCGGACTAACAAAGTTTCCCATGCTTATAAAAATTATATTTGTCCATTACTTCTTTTCTCATATCCCTCTCTCGTTTTGTCTGGGAAAAACCCATATACTTACATGTATGATCGTTTTTCAAAATACAAACACACATACGTTTGTAAGTAGGGATTTCTTTAAACTCGGGTATATTGATATCATCGATATACTCCATCCGTACCGGTTTCTTATCCGTATGGTAAGCGGTACATTCTTCCACAATGATAGGAATATTAGCCGCCCGTAACTTAGCGATAGTCTCCTCACTGAGGCATCCTCCTTTTTCTCTCCAGAATTTACGGCTGACTCTTAACTTATTCAAATAGTTCTCACGAGTTTCTTCGGGTAAAGTATTTAGGAGAAAATACATATATTTCTCCCAAGAGAACCCGGCTGGGCACTTGATAGCCCTCCATCCCATAGCGGAGGTATTCCCATATATACCGGCAAAGCCAACACCGTTTACACGTCCAACCATCCGCCCCCACATGTCGGGATCGACAACTTTGTAAATGAACAGTGTGGATATCGCTTGGGATATGAATGGGCTCGCCACACGTTGCCGGGACAAAGGCACCCCTGCTTGATAATACAAATCATACAAATGATTATATGTCCAACCGAACTTTCCGTTCGCTATCCAGATATCCTGAGTTTTCCAATCATAAATAGGATATGCGTTATATATAGAATAATTCATTCTGCGAGTCCATTTATAATTAGCTAGTTTTCTGTAATTCTTATCACTATGTATGGCCCGCCACCTATTAAAACTCTCTTGGGTACGGATACCAACAAGGCAACATATACGCCGGCCCATTTTCCGTTGATACAACCAAAAAGGGAACATATTCTGAAAATCATAATCCCACATGTCCTCCTTGAAAAAGTCAAAGTCTTTCGCCCGGAGACATGAATGGGGCATCTCTCGAACCCAGATATCCCGGTACTCCTCGCTCCAAGGTCTCCAATATTGTTGAAACATAGATGTACATGTCTGGACTTTAAAAGGAACACAACAATGATAAATATCAAGGATATCGGAATTAGCGGCATAAACCTTTTCCACATATTCGGTCGTCTGGCTGTATTGAACCTCATAATCCATATGAAATACACCTAGTTTTCGTCCCGGAGCGTATCTACGAATATAATCTACACACAAATTCAACAGTACACCGCTATCCTTTCCGCCGGAAAAAGAGACGTATACGTAATCGAAATAATCAAAAATGATCTTCAATCTTTTCTCTGTCGCCTCGTACACATCCATTCTTCGCATCATGACTCTACCTCCGGTAAATAATGCATTTTATCATAATTTTTCCACTCAACACATGTCTGGAACTTTTTTTGTGAGAACACTTTTACATGACGTTTATGCACAACAGCCATAAGTGAAGCTTGAGATGAATAATCCTTTATGACTTCTTCAAGAAGTTCACTCAATACCGAAGGATCATCACCACTCACGAAATAATTGTCTATAGAGTAATAGAGATGTCCTTTTTTTACAGGCATAAAACCAACAACAGCTGTTTCATGAAAGGCTATATACCAAACGTGGCTACGAGATGTTTTAAAAGGGTAATTGTTATTTTGTCGCAAAATGGCTGGATTCATGACCAAAGGTGCGACAAGTTCATATAACAATTTGTCCGTTCCCTGCAATGTCATAATTTTCATGGTCTGCACTTAATAATATTACCATGCAAATTTAGGCATTATATATAGATACCGTAGCCACAAAAACACAAAAATGTAATTTACCCTATTTATATTTAGTCACTCGCTCATCATCGATAACGCCTTTCCAATTCATACCAAAAGCGAAATCATACAGATGGCCCTCGCTATCCGTATAGCATTTCATATCCCGGGGAACATCCTCGAATTGCTCCTCCACGATACGCATATCTGCCGGCATCTGCAAAGGCAACAAAGCGGAAGGCTCGGCTTTTCCACTGATGATATCCAAGACCGCTTGGTTTTGTACACCGAAGTTCACCAGAATGGCATCCGCCGAACCCTCGAACTCGGACATAATCGTGGGCTTATCCATCTCCAAAGATACGATTACAGGCTTACCTTTCATTTTAGCCTTTGTCTCCAAAACAGAAAGCATATCCTGCTTATTAGCTGTTTTCACGGACTTACCTTTATAAGAACGGTTCGTGAAATTCTCAAACGGATCTCCCCCCGCCAAACTTGGGTTACGGGCATAGGTAGCGGTATAATCATTATACTGTAAACTGATAGGCATATAACCGTTTCCACCTTTCTCACGATCGGATTTATCATACCCCGTACCACTGTTCGGGCTCGTCATAAAGACGATGGCGAAATCCGCCTCATCGGGATTATCAACGACCGTAAGATACCGTGACCGATGCCCTCCACTAAAGCTTGCACATTATTATTCCAGCGAGCCGCCACTTCTGGGCTTTGTACTCTCGTAACCAATACATGACGAACATTATCCTCGGTGAGGAATTTACGCTGCGCATCGGAAAGATCGGATGGCTGGGCTCCACTCTCATCAAAAGATTTGCCATTGTAGGTAGAAGCGCCAAACCCTTTCGAGGCACCGGGGATAGATTGATGGGCGCTATAAAGCATCAATCCGGCGATTTCCTCTGTAGATAACTGTCCGGCCAAATCAACGGCACGTTCCTCGGGCGTAAGACGCCAATCCTCATACGGATCAAGCCGCCCGTTCCGATTCAGATCTTTGAAGGCATATCCGTCAACAGTAAGAAGTCTCACCCCCGAATTGGCGGAATATCCTAATACAGCTCCTTCTTGCTGGGTAACGATACGGATAGAATCTTTCTCTACCTCCGTCCACTTCGTGCCCGAACAAGCACAGGTGGAAACTAACAAGGCGCCCAACATACCATGGGTCAGCCGAACAGTAATAAAAGGTTTTCGCATACTTTCTTAGTTTTAATAGGTTAATCTCTATTCAATAATGGTTTCTCAAGAATACGATTTATCCGAAATGAGGCGGACGCTTATTCAATCTGCGCTCGATAAAGCTTTTCATAAATTCCACGGTCTCGTCGATCCCTAATACGGATACATCGATCGAGAAATTATAAGAAGAGGCCATTCCCCATGTCTTATTCGTATAATAATTATAGTAAGCCGCACGGGATTTATCAGTCTTCTCCATCATGTTCTTCGCCTCTTCCACTGTCACACCATGCCTTTCCACGGTCTTTTGGACCCGGCTCTCCACTGAACTATGGATAAAGAAGCTCAAACAAGCCGGATCATCCCGGAGGATATAATCAGCGCAACGCCCTACCAAAACACACGACTCAGTCTCCGCCAATTTACGGATAGCGTCACTCTGTATCTTAAAAAGACCGTCATTAGACAAAATATCATTATAAGGCGTAAACATCCCTCCCATAAAAGAAGAGTACCCCATCGTAAAAGCGTACGATAAACCACTGGAGGCACGTTCGTCCGCCTTCTCGAAAACATCCTCGCATAATCCACTCTCACGGGCCGCCACGGTAATCAGTTCCTTATCATAGTAACCGATACCCAACTCCTTCGCCAAACGTTGTCCGATCTCGCGGCCACCGCTTCCGAACTGGCGGCCTATCGTCAATATGATTTTATTATCCATAGATTTCAAGTTTAATTCAACTATTTACAAACGTACAAAATTATTTTTAAAGCCACGATAATAATATAATAAACACTAAAACAAAAAATAATCAAAGTTTATACTTACATTTGTTTTCGAATAAATTTAGTACACTCAATTTATCATGAATAACATTCATTCCAATACAACATTTCTTAATGAGGCTATAGACAAGAAGACCGATGTAGAAGATGAAAAGACCGACTTGATTTTGGCCAATATGATTGATTTGCGAAAAACGATGTCGGATGTATTGTCACTTCTTCTTGGAGCCAAAGAAAACTCGGTTATTGACCAAGCGCTATTCCGCATCTTACAATTTTTCGATGTGGATCGGGTGTATATCGGAACATTTGACGAACAAACTCATACTGTTGACTTTACGAATGAAGTTACTTGTGATGGCATTATCTCTATGCGAGAGGATTTACTGCGTCAACTCCCGCAAGACGAGATTCCTTGGTGGTACGATAGTATCAAAAAGGGCATGGATATCGTTATTCATGATGTCTCTAAAATGCCGGAAGAGGCGAAGAGTGAGCAGCATCTTCTGATTTTGCAAGAGGTTTCATCCTTATTAGTCATCCCTATTTTCAAGCAAGGCAAACCATCCGGATTTATCGGCTTTGATTCTGTAAAAAAGAAACGGAACTGGAGTGCCTTAGATATAGAGAACTTACATATGTTGGCTGATATCCTTTCCATAGCCATTGAAAGAGGGGAAGTCCAAGGATTAGTAGAACATACGGCTATGCAAGTCATGAAAAGCGAGACGAAGTTTAAGATCATTTTTGACAAGATGCCTTGGGGCGCCGAACTTTATGATGAGAATGGAGTGTTGGTAGATATCAACCAAGCGGATCTCGATATTTTTGGTGTTACCCGTGAGCAGGCCGTGGGACTGAATATGTTCGAGAATCCTAATATCCCGAAATATGTAAACCAAAGCCTCAAAAACGGAAAAGATATATTCTTTCCTCTTAATTATGATTTCAAGGTTGCTTCTCAAAACGGCTATTACGATAGTCATCATGATTCTAAAACAAAGCATCTGTTGGTAAAAGGAGTCACATTAAAAGACTCTCTTGATAATATATTCGGCTATATTTATATTGTATTCGACGATACCGAGAATCACATCAAGCGGGAACAAATCGAAAATAGCCTAGCCCGGCTAAAAGTATCAGTAGATACCGGGGATTCCATTCTTTGGGAATACGATGTAGAGAATGATAAATTGACCGTAGATTTTGGCCTCAATGAAGACATTAATAATAATGAGGGGCTAAAAGCGATTCATGATTACAACTTCAAGAATCAAGAAGACTATAAATCCTCAATCCATCCGGATGATTTTGACCGGGTATATAATAAACAGTTCAAACCTCTCCTGCAAGGGAAGATCAATAACTTCGTAGCGGCCTACAGGCGTATCCTCAATGGCAAAACATTCTGGTTCAACTCCAATGTACGCTCCTATAAATTCAACGATGACGGAACGCCTAACAGGATCGTAAGCTATACCTCCAACATAACCCAGCAACGGGAAAAGGAGATCGAGCTAATCAAGGTAAAGGAAGCTGATAAATTGAAGTCCGCATTCTTGGCGAATATGAGTCATGAGATACGCACGCCGCTGAACGCTATCGTCGGGTTCTCAAATATAATCGCCGAGATTGATGATGAGGTAGAGCGTCAATCTTATTTAGATATCATTCATAAAAACAATGATTTGCTACTGCAACTGATCGACGATATCCTTGATTTCTCTAAAATCGAGGCGGGAACCATGGATTATCATTTCGAGGAAGTGGACATCAAGGATATATGTGGCGAAATCGCATTGGCAGACTCTATAAAGATGCCTTCAGACGTGGATCTTATCTTTGATCTCGGCTCCCCATCCGTAATCGTTAAAACCGATGAGCGGAGGGTTATGCAAGTGATATCTAATTTCGTGAATAACGCTATCAAATTTACCACAAAAGGAAGTATCACGATTTATTATGAGATAGAAGGGGATTTTATCCGAGTCTGCGTGAAAGATACAGGTATCGGTATCTCCGCGGAAAACCAAAGACGTATATTCGAGCGATTCATCAAGGTAGATACTTTCCAGCAAGGTACGGGATTGGGATTAACCATCAGCCGAACCATTATCGAGGCATTAGGAGGTAAAATCGGCGTAGACTCTGAAGAAGGGGTGGGTTCCACTTTTTGGTTCACTCTGCCTTTGGACACAAAACGGACTGATATTGAGCTTTCACCGGATATCCTCGTCCAATCCGAAGAAACGCCCCGTTCAGATAGGCATCATTCCATCTTAATCGCCGAGGACGTTTATGAGAATTATTTCCTTTTGGAAACCTTGTTTGGCAAGCAATACCAACTTTATCATGCGCTAAACGGGCAAGAGGCTATCGATATGTTCGAGACATATCATCCGGACCTAATCCTGATGGACATAAAAATGCCGGTTATGGACGGATTCGAAGCGACTCGCAGAATCCGCACCTTATCCAAGACCATTCCGATCATAGCGCTCACGGCATTCGCTTTCGAAAGGGAAAAGGAGATCGCCAAACAATGTGAATTCACGGATTATGTAGTGAAGCCCATTGATATAAAAGAACTAAAGAAATTAATCGTTAAGGTATTGGCATAAAAAAGCGTGTTGCGACAATCGCAACACGCTTTTTTTTACTTAGGCATCGGAGCGGCAGAAGGAGGAGGCGTTCCCAATCCCCATTCCTTATTCGCTTTCGGCCCCATCTCTAACTCTAACAAACCACCGGCGGCGATATCGCTATGATTGAACCAAGGCTGGTTCAAGGTTACGCCGTTCAACTTAGCGGATTGTACGTATTTATTCTCATCGGACGCGTTATTCGCACGGATCTCGAACGTATTGCCGTTACCCATATCCACTTTCACGTCGGTAAACATCGGGCTACCGATATTATAGGTAGGAGAACCCGGAGTCACCGGATAGAATCCCATCTGACTGAAGACAACGAAAGCGGACATACCACCACCGTCCTCATCACCCGGTACACCCATCAAATCATTGCGGAACCATTGATTCAATAAGGTACGGATACGTTTCTGCGTCATCCAAGGCTTACCCGCATAATTATACAAGTACGGGATATGCAAGCTCGGCTCATTCGCCATAGAGAACATACCTACGTTACCCGTATGATCCGGAAGCGTGGAATAGAATTGCCATTTAGACATACCCAGCGGCGTATTGAACATGGAATCCAAGGCAGAGGTAAACGCCTCATTGCCTCCGATCAAAGAGATCAAGTCACCGATATTATGCTGTACGTCCCAACGATAAATATATCCGTTATTCTCATCGTAAAAATCACGGGCACCCAGACCACCATCATAACGGTAATCCAATGGATAGATAAACTTGCCATCCTTATCTTTCGGATGGAAGAAACCTGTCTCCGGATTAAATACGTTCCGGTAATTGTAAGAGCGACGCAAATAATAATCCGCCTCGTCTTTCTTTCCCAATTCTTGAGCGATCTGGGACAAGCACCATTCATCATACGAAGTTCCTAAAGTCACGGCGATCGGCTGACGTTTTTCCCAAATGGATACGTTAGGCACCGTCTCTTTCTCTCCCGGTCTCAACGCAGGAATATAGCCATGTTCCTTGTAGAAATCGTCCAACCAACCGGCGGGAGCGGCAGACCACGGGATCAAGGTCTTTTCCTCGATACCTTTCTTACAAGCGATATAAGCCTTTTCCAGCTCAAACCCACGCAAGCCCTTGCGGTAAGCGTCGATCACGGTAGCGACAGCATGGTTTGAGTTCATACGGCGTGTATCTCCCGTCACCTCCGGGAAGGTAGGCATCCAGTCGGTACCCATCTGCTCCGCCATCAGGAGATAAGAGTTGATGATATCGTTCTCACGCTCATTATCGATCAAGACACGCAGGGGATGCGTAGCACGGTAGGTATCCCAAATCCAGTCGTCCGTATAGAAAGGCCGTCCGCCATCCTCATGGATCTTTCCGTCGAAAGCGCTGTAATAATGTCCGTCCTCGCTCAAACAAATCGGGCGTTCGTAGCAACGATATAAAGATGTATAGAATACGGTCTTCTCATCCTTGGTACCGCCTTGTACTTGTATTTTACCTAAAGCGTCGTTCCAATCGTTGCGGGCGATCTTCGCTACCACATCCACGTCGTAAGCGGCGATCTCACGCTCCAGATTCTTCTTCGCCTGTTCCTCGCTGATAAAAGAGATACCGTAGCGAACGCCAAGTTTCTTCACGTCCTCCCCGAAGGAAAGGGCGATAGCGGCATTGGTACCTTCCACGGAGGTCTCGTTATAGTTGACACTGCCGTTTGACAATACACCCGCTTTCACAGGCTTCTGGTTCGTCTCGGCATATAAAAAGACTTTCGTTTTCTTATCTATATATTGATAACCGCTTACGGAATTACCATTTACTTGTAGCTGTCCGTTACGGCTGTTAAATACCAGATAAGCCGGTCCCTCTTTCTCGAAAGTGAGCGAATATACGGCACTTTGATGGGACGGGGCGAAGTCCACGTCGATTTCCTCATTATCCAGATATACCTGATAACGGTACGGCAAGATCTTCTCCCGGTCATAGCTATAAGCGATCACGGGTCGCAAGCCGGATTCGTCACCTTGATAAGGGCATAAATTGAACGCGGAACGCTCACGATGGTTTGTCACGATAATAGGCAAACCGCCCAGACGGTCGCCCGTGAAGTCCGCACGCTCCGGATATACACGTAGCATACTGTTCGGCAAATGCACGGTCGGGAAAGTAGGCACCAATAAATGGCTGATGTTTCCCATATAAGGATTCACGTAATCCACCGGGTCCATCGCCGAAGGAGAAGTCCCTCCCCCACCGGCGCATGACACCCACAGGAAAGCGGAAGCCAAAAGGGCCATCGAAGTTTTAAGCTTTGTCTTCATTTTGTCGATTATTAATTCGTTAATTATTCTTTGCTTCTCAGCCGGGTACTTTCCCGGCAATCCGTGAGACGTTGCCTCACTAGTAACTGAGCAAGCCGCTCACTGGTAAGGGAGCTATTTACTCAGCCGTCTTCGGACGATTTTCCGGGGCAGCTCCGAACTCCTTATTCGGTGTACTTCCCATCACAAAGGTAAGATTCCCTCCCTTCACGATATCATCATACAGGATATAAGAATTGTTATAAGGTTTACCATTTAACAACACGGATTGGATATATACATTCTCCTTGCTGTTGTTCTGGGCTACGACCTCGAAAGTCTTACCCTCCGGCAAATGAACGGAAGCCTTATCGAATAACGGGCTACCGAACACGAACACGCCATTGGAAGGATTTACTTGGTAAAATCCCAAGGCAGACATGATATGCCAAGCGGACATCTGGCCACAATCCTCGTTTCCGATGATGCCCTCCGGCTGGTCGGTATAGAACACATCTTGGATGTAACGAACTTTCTCGGCTGTCTTCCATTGCTCGCCGGCGTAAGGATAAAGATAAGTGACATGATGGCTCGGCTCATTTCCATGGGCGTACATGCCGATCAAGCCACTGATATCCGGAGAGGCGTTCTCTCCTAACTCACCTTCCACCAAGAACAAAGAATCCAGTTTCGAGATAAACGGAGCGTCGCCACCCATCAACTCGATCAAGCCTTCCGGATGCTGGGGCACGAAGAATGTATAATGCCAACCATTTCCCTCACAGAAATCGCCTACGCTATGTATGGACTGGATCGGATCGTACGGCGTACGCCAGCTGCCATCATTCATTTTCGGACGGATAAAGTTGATATCCTTATCGAAATACTGCGTATAATATTTACCACGTTTCAAGTAATTCTGGTAATCCTCCGTCTTGCCCATTTTTTTCGCCATCAAGGCGATACCCCAATCATCGGCTGCGTATTCCATCGCAATAGAAGTAGCCTCACGTACCTTATCACAAGGGATATAGCCTTTTTCCAACACGTACGGCACCCCGTTTTGCTTCTCATAGACAGAGGAAGCAACCATATAACGATACGCACGGTCGGCGTCAAAGCCGGTAAAACCTTTCAGATAGGCATCCGCGATAATAGGCACAGCGCTATATCCCGGCATTTGATCCGTCTCACCACCAATCAACGGCCAGATCGGTAATTTCTCTTGCTGGTCGTAAATGCTTAACATCGAGTTCACCAAATCCGACACATATTGAGGCTTGATAATCGTGAACAACGGATGCAAGGTACGATACGTATCCCATAGAGAGAAAGTGGAATAGTTCTTCCAAGTATTGTTCGTATACACCTTATCGTCATGGCCACGGAAATCGCCATTTGCGTCGCAATACAATGTCGGAGCGATAAACGCATGGTACATGGCGGTATAGAAAACCTTCTTGGCACGCTCATCTTTCGTATCGATGGAGATACAAGACAATTGGTCATTCCATTTATCGATAGCCTCGTTACGAACCTCGTCGAAATCCCAATGAGAAAGCTCCGTACGTAAGTTAGCCAAGGCATTCTCACAACTTACGGAAGAGATAGCGACCTTTACCAAGGCGGTCGGGGCATCTCCCTTAAAGGTAATCACTCCCTTAACGGACTCGCCCGTCAACTCATCATTACCTGCGGCCTCATCATCGTTGAATACAGCCAAAGACTCGATCGGCTGATCACATTTCAACGTAAAGAATACTTTGTGACGTGGGCTCCAACCTTTGGAAAAGCGGTACCCCTCGATCGTGTACTCATCAATCTTCTTCAAATAAGTGTCATACGCTTTATCACCGATACCCTCCTTCAAGTTGATCAAGAGGCGATGCTCGCTTCCCGACGGATACGTATAACGATGTAAGGCTACACGCTCGGTCGCTGTCAACTCCGCCTTTACGCCATTATCCATCAGCAAAGAGTAATATCCCGGAGCTACGGCTTCGTTGGCATGTTTATAATAGGAAGAAGCGGCTCCCTCTATATTATCTTGCTCGCCACGGGCGGTACGTACCTCGCCCGTATAAGGCATCAGAAGGATATCCCCCAGATCAGAGCATCCGGTTCCGCTCAAATGCGTATGACTAAATCCGATAATGATACTATCGGAGTAATGATAACCGGAACACCAGTCCCATCCCTTAAAAATATTCTGAGGACCTACCTGAACAGCTCCAAACGGAACGTTCGCCCCGACAAATACGTGTCCGTGCTCTCCCGATCCGATATAAGGATCTACATATGCGGTAAAGTCTGTCTTGTTTTCCATCTTCTCCGGTGTAGCACAGGAGTATGCGAAAAATGTCAGGCATATCGCTATGCCTGACATTAATGGTTTATGAATGAAATTCATCTTAATTGCTTATTTCTTCTTTTTACTAGGTTTTACGGAAATAGGGGAAAGTTTATTGATCCCTTCCTCGTTTACGGAGAATGAGTAAGGCATATCCTCCGGATTAATACCACGATTCATATTCGGCTTGTCACCCATCTTGAAGTCGATCACACCACCCTTAAACAAATCGTTATGATCCAAATAATTCTTGGTGTAGTTCTTGCCGTTGAACGTCATAGATTCGATATAGATATTCTTATCGCTGTTGTTCGGGGCGTTGATCACCAAGTTGTTTCCATTCTCAAAATGGATCGTAGCCTTCTTGAACAGCGGAGCGCCCAACACATATTGGGTCGTACCCGGAGCTACCGGATAGAATCCTAACGCTGAGAATACATACCAAGCGGAAGTCTGGCCATTATCCTCATCACCGCAATAACCATCCGGACCCGGAGTATACATCTTATTCATTACTTGACGCAACCAATATTGAGCCTTCCAAGGTTGACCCGCATAGTTGTATAAATAAATCATATGCTGGATCGGCTGGTTACCGTGAGCGTAGTTACCCATATTCATCACGGTCATCTCGCGGATCTCGTGGATCACACCACCGTAGTAGCTATCATCGAACAAAGGCGGTACAGCAAATACGGAGTCAAGCATCATCACAAATGAATCCTTACCGCCCATCAAGTCGATCAATCCCTGAGGATCGTGGAATACAGACCATGAATAGTGCCAGCTATTACCTTCCGTGAAAGCGTCACCCCATTTCAGCGGAGAGAACGGAGCCATGAACTCGCCATTCTCATTCTTGCCACGCATCAACTTGGTTTCCTTGTCGTACAGGTTCTTATAGTTCAACGCACGACGGGCATATAAATCCAATTCCTTTTTCGGACGGCCTAGTTGTTTAGCGATCTGCCAGATACACCAGTCATTGTAAGCATATTCCAATGTACGAGCGGCATTCTCGTTAATCTTCACATCGTAAGGAACATATCCCAACTTATTATAATATTCATGCCCCAGACGTCCTGTAGAAGAAACCGTCGGATGAACGTTTTCCGTACCATGGATCAAACCTTTATATAGAGTCTCCAAATCGTCAACCTTCACGCCTTTCATATAAGCGTCTACCAAGATAGATGCCGAGTTATTACCGACCATGCAACCACGGTGGCCCGGACTTGCCCATTCCGGGAAGAAGCCGCTTTCCTTATATGTATTGATCAAGCCCTCTTGCATCTCCTTGTTTACCGACGGGAACATCAAGTTCAAGAATGGGAACAAACTACGGAACGTATCCCAGAATCCGGTATCGGTAAACATATAACCCGGTAATACCTCACCATTATACGGACTGTAGTGTACCACCTCGCCCTGAGCGTTGATCTCATAGAACTTACGAGGGAACAACAATGAACGATAGAAACAAGAATAGAACGTACGATATTGATCCAAATCTCCACCCTCAACCTCGATCTTGCTCAAATGCTCATTCCAAACATCCTTACCTTTCTGAACCAAGGTATCAAAGTTATCGTTACCTAATTCCTTCATGTTGATAGCGGCCTGATCGAAGCTAATAAAAGAGGAAGCCACCTTCGCATGAACGATTTCACCCTTCTTCGTCTTGAAACCGATTACGGCTCCTACATGGTCACTCGTTTGCTCCTTCGCACCCTCTTTCAAAGAAGCGTCGGCAAATGTAGCCTCGTATGTGAAAGGCTTATCAAACTCGATCACAAAATAATTCTTGAAATTATCGGGAACCCCACCGCTATTCTTCGTTGAATAACCGATGATCTTATTCTCCTCCGGAATCACCTTGATATAAGACCCCTTATCCAAGGCATCCACCACGATATAAGAATGCTCGTTTTCCGGGAAAGTGAAACGGAACATAGCGGCACGATCTGTCGGCGTTAATTCCGTTACCACGTCATGCTCCGCCAGATATACCTTATAGTAATAAGCCTTGGCGATCTCTCCTTTATGCGAGAACCAGCTCGCACGTTTATCTTGGTCGAATTCCGGTTTACCAACCACCGGCATGATTGCAAATTGTCCGTAATCATTGATCCACGGGCTTGGCTGATGGGTCTGTTTAAAGCCACGGATCTTGTTAGCCGTATATACATACTGCCATCCATCTCCCATCTTTCCTGTCTGAGGAGTCCAGAAATTCATACCCCACGGACGAGCGATCGCCGGATAGGTATTTCCTGTAGACAACTCAAAAGAAGATTGCGTACCCATTAGCGGGTTTACATACTCTACTGGATCAAAAGCCTCATTCACAGCCGCTACCGCAGGTTTTCCCACCCACATCAACATCGCCGCTAAAGCTAAAGCCCAAACGCTTTTTTTCTTCATGATATAGCTATTTAATTAATAATATAATTTATCCGTTTTTGTGTTTTATATTCATAGTTGGACTACAAATATCCATTTAATTAACATGAATAGAAAGTGATTCTCGTGTCATTTATTTAGAAATATCCCTTTCTTTCTTATGAATTTCTGGCATTATACGAATCTAGGTGCAAATCTAACAAAAAGAATTAGAAAAAAGAAATCCAATGAGCTAGATCATGCCCTATTCATCGCACTTTTATCATTCCCGAAAAAGATTAAATATCACATGCGAGTTCCGTACGAACTATGTCTATTCTACAATATAATATTACATATAAATGTAATCAATCTAAACTTAATTTAAAACAAGAGCAAAATGACAAAGAATGAATCTAAGCTATTATCCCTTCAAGGGATAGCTAAAGCCTCAGCGTTCTGTTTGCTGCTTTCTGCCTTCTCTGTAGACGCCGCTATGGCCGTTCCCGCTTCCGCAGGTACGGTTGATGAAGTGATGGTCGTACAGCAGGGTAAGAAAGTGACAGGTATGGTTGTTGATGGTGCTGGTGAGCCTGTTATTGGCGCTAACGTGGTGGTGAAAGGCACTACAAATGGTACGATCACGGACTTCGACGGTAATTACTCGTTGGAAGGCGTGTCCGCAAATGACATCTTGGTGGTATCCTATATCGGTTATTTGTCCCAAGAGATCCCGGTGGGAAATCAATCTTCAATAAAAGTAACTTTAAAAGAGGACACTCAAACTTTGGACGAGGTTGTAGTTGTAGGTTATGGTACGATGCGTAAGTCAGACGTGACCGGTTCTATCGGTGTGGCTAAAGGAGACGACTTGACAAAGAATCAAAACTTTAGTGCGCTAGACAACTTGCGCGGTAAGGTATCTGGTGTAAACATCTTCTCAAACTCCAGCCAGCCGGGTGCTTATTCTAACCGTGTCGTTATCCGTGGTATGGCTACTATCAACGCTTCTTCAAACCCTCTATATGTGGTAGACGGTGTTGTTATGGAGAACTTCGACTTGGTGAACCCGAATGATATCGAGTCTATGGAGGTCTTGAAAGATGCTTCCGCTGCCGCTATCTACGGTGCTCGTGGTGCCAATGGTGTTATCATGGTAACTACGAAGCGTGGTAAGAAAGATGGTGAAGGTGTACAGGTTAGCTATCAAGGATCTGTCAGCGCAAGCCATATCGCTCGTAAGATGGATACGATGAACGCCCAAGAGTGGTGTGACGCATTCATGATTGGTCTGGAAAACGAGAATAAGTGGCAAGGTAAAAATTGGTCTTTGAACCGTGCTGATTGGTTTAATGATTCAGATTTCTTTGATGCAAACGGTAATCCTCTGTATGATACGAATTGGCAAGATGAGGCTACTCGTACCGCGGTTTCTCACAACCATCAGTTGAATATCCAACAAGCGGGTAAGAGCTCTTCAATGGGTGCTTTCTTGAACTATACGGATCAACAGGGTATTGTAAACAATACGTATAATAAGCGTATTAATGCGAAGTTGGCATACGACGCAAATCCTACGAAGTGGTTGTCTACGGCAGTCAATGTATTGGTTAACCATACATGGGGGCGTTATACGCCTGAGGATGGTGGTGGCCAAGAGGCTCGTCGTACCATGATCGAGATGGTTCCTTGGATGCCGATTCGCGATAAGAATGGTAAATATACCACTTCTACCTCTTCTTCCATTGGTGATGTATTAGGCTTTGAGGGTATGTCTAACCCAGTCATGATCTTGGATATGCAAAAACGTATGCGCTACAACACGCAGGTGTTTGGTAACGCCGCTTTGACATTCCACTTGGCTGAAGGTTTGGATTTGAAGACTCAACTAGGTCTTGACCATCATAATAAAACGTATAGAGGTTATTCTTCTATCGATTTGAACAACATCTCCATGCCGAATGGTTGGGCTGAGTACCAAAATTGGAATACACTTTATTGGCAGGAGGAGACTTACTTGACTTACAATAAGGTATTCGGTGATCATCGTATCAACGCTATGGCTGGTTTGTCTTGGCAAGAGCGTGTGCAAAAGTGGAATAAGGCACGAACAGAAGGTTTCTCGGATGATTTCTTTGAGGACAATAATATGTCCGCAGGTACAACTCCGGCATCTCCTGAGTCTTCTTACGATCGGTGGGCGATGAACTCTTATTTCTTGCGTTTCGCTTATACATATAAAGATCGTTACTCCGCAACCGTAACAGGTCGTGTCGATGGTTCCTCTAAGTTTGGTGAAAACAACAAGTATGCGTTCTTCCCATCTGCAGGTTTGGCTTGGAATATCTCTCAAGAGGATTTCATGCAAGATCAAAGCACGATCAGCAATTTGAAGTTGCACACTAGCTACGGTTTGACTGGTAACTCCGAGATTGACACTTATCGGTCATTGGCTCGTGTTTCTTCTGGTACGCTTTTGATCAACGATATTCGCGCTCCGTATTCTTACATCAGCTCTATGGCGAACCCGGATTTGAAATGGGAGAAGACTGGTCAGTTTGATGTTGGTTTCGAGATTGGATTCTGGCAGAACCGCTTGTCTTTCGATGTAGCTTACTATAACAAGAAGACAACCGACTTATTGTTGGATTGCCCGATTCCTCACACTACAGGTTTCACGACAGTGTATAAGAATATCGGTTCTGTAAGAAACCAAGGTATGGACTTAATGATCAGCGCACGCCCAGTTCAGACACAAGACTTCAATTGGAGTTCTACGATTAACTTAAACTTCAACAAGAACAAGATCCTTCAGTTGGGCGACAATAATGAGGATATCGAGATGAACAGCTGGGTAGGTGGTTCTGAAAGTATCTTGCGTGTAGGTGAGAACATGAGTTCTTTCTATGGCTACAGACGTTTGGGTGTTTATACGGAGGAAGATTTCAATAACGGCTTGTGCGAGAAGAACCAGATCGGTCGTGCGAAACGTACGGATAAGAAAGAGATCATCGGCAAAGGTATGCCGGACTGGACTGGAAGCTGGATCAACAACTTCTCTTACAAAAACTTCGATTTGACGATGGACTTGCAGTTCGTATGGGGTGTTGAGACCATGCAACAGTTCTACCACTCTACTTACGACCGTTTCGGTATCACGAATGGTTTGAGCAATATTTTATATGACGCATATAACGGATCGAACCCGAACACGATGCAACAGGCTGTTTACTTGTGTAACTCAGGCCATGCAGGTCAGGATACGACAGTAGATTCTCAATGGATCGCCAATGGTTCTTACTTGCGTTGTAACATGTTGCAATTGGGTTATACTTTTGACTCAAACGTGATTAGCAAGATCGGTTTGTCTGCTTTGCGTTTGTACGCAAGTGCGAATAACTTATTCTTGATTACTGCTAGCGATTTCACAGGTTACGATCCTGAGGGTACATCGCAGGGTGATAGTAATAAGTTCGGTCAGAACATGGTATTCTTCTCTTATCCAAGAGCGAGAACTTTCACGTTCGGTGTTAATGTAACATTTTAATTCATTTAATCAGTAGAATTTTTAGAAATGAAAAAAATATTGACAGTAGCGATTGCATGCGCTTGTTTAACCGGGTTCAGCGCATGTAATGATTTCTTGGAAGAGAAACCGAAGTCATCGTTGACAGCCCCGGATTATTACCAGACAGAGGCTCAAGCTCAGGCTAACGTGAACTATTTGTATCGTACGGGAGCTTCAAGTAAGCTCACAGGTGCGGGTAGTGCTTACGTAGGTCCGTTTGCCTCTATCACAGGACAATTGACCGGTTACTTTACAAACAGTTATGAAGGTCAGGAGCTGACTTGTAAATATTCTCGCGAGTTGACTCGTCAGCAGAATACGATGACTGTTTCCGTAACTATTGACGGTATATGGGATGATTGCTACAAGGCTATCAACGTAGCTAATGGCGCTATCAAGTATATCCCCGAGATCTCAATGGATCAGTCTTTGGCAAATCGTTTGATCGGTGAGGCAAAGTTCTTTAGAGCTTGGAACTACTTCAACTTGGTGAAGATCTTTGGTGGTGTTCCATTGACAGTAGAGCCGTACGAATCTATGGAGAACATGTATTTGGAGCGTGCTTCTGTAGAGCAAGTATATGCTCAGGTCGAATCCGACTTGAAGGATGCCGTTAATGCTTTGCCGGCTGCTACTTTCTACAACAATAGTAACCGTATCACGAAGTATGCTGCCGCTATGGTTTTGACTTCCGTTTATATGCAACAAGGTAAGTATGCCGACGCTGCTTCTGCGGTAAAGACGGTGATCGATTCTCCGCATGCTTTGGCAACCAACGATGATTTAGCATTGGGTTCTGCCTATAATAAGATCCGTACGACAGACGGTTTGGCTGAGTCTATCTATTCTTATGAGTACAACGCAACGATCAGTAACGGTGGTTGGTGGCCTACTTATGCGTTCAACTCAGCGGCTACAGCTATATTTGGTACGTATTCTATCTTTGAGCGTACATACGGGCCAACGAATCAATTCTTGAACGTGTATGCGGCAAACGACTTACGTATCCAGCCAAATCAATTCTTCCATTGGAATTATACAAATCCGGATAATGGCAAGACTTGGACGGCTCCTGAGAATGCTTGTGGTTGCTGGTTCTGGTATGATGAGGACGCTTTGTTGAACACAGGACGTTCTACGAAAGACCGTGATATCTTCCGTTACGCAGAGGCTTTGCTTGACGCTGCTGAATCTATCGCTCAGTCTCAAGGTGTAACAGCTGAGGCTGCCGGCTATTTGGCACAAGTTAAGGCTCGTGCAAACATGGAAGGTAAGACGGTAGCCGCAATTACTGCCGATCTTCAGAAATTAGGTAAGCAGGCCTTTATCGAGGAATGCTGGACAGAGCGTTTGCGTGAGTTCCCGTTGGAATTCAAGATTTGGGATGACTGTTTGCGTACAGGTAAGTTCCCTGTAATCTCTTCTACAGAGAAGGGTAAGGTTACATACGTTGACTTAGTTGGCGCAAAGAACGCTTCCGGCGCGACCTTCAAGTCTTCCGACTTGTTATGGCCGATCTCTTTGAACGAGATGCAACGTAACCCGAGTTTGACTCAAAATGAGGGTTATGCCGTTCAATAATAAATTTCAATAACTGATGGCTAGAGAGGGAGGGAATGAGCGATCATCCTTCCCTCTCTTTTTGGTAGCTTGATTAGTCAGCAAGTTGCATGAAACAATGTATAATATACAGAATTTTGGTTTGGTTGTCTTATTATTCACTTTCAACTATGAAAACAAAAGAGCAAGAAATGACATACTGGATTCTGCTAAGTTAGAAGGACGGTTGGAAGGTGAAGAAAAAAGAATGATTTTCTGAGCAGTACTACTGACTTACTCAAAGGATATATACTTATTTTGCCCACGCAGTATATATTACTTTGCCAAGTCACTAGTACTTCATAAACATCCTTTACTTTGACACAGGCTAGAGGATAAGCAATTGCTTCCTTCTGTAAACAAAAAACGCCCAAAATTGCTCTCTGCTATAAACAATTTGTTATATTTGCATATATATAAGTACGATTATGGAGCGATTGATAGAGATGTATCGAAAGAAGTTGCGATTTACCTCTACCGCCTTTATTAGAAGCACGGTGTACGAGATTAATCGGGATGCCCGGTTGATCGGTATAAGAGGTGCTCGGGGAGTGTACCGCAACAGCATATCAAGCGAAATTTTCCGCAAGACGAACGAACCATATATGTCAGCTTAGATAGTATCTATTTCTCTGACAATACATTATATGACTTTGCGGATCGTTTCGTGAAACGAGGAGGAACACGCTTACACTTGGATGAGGTACATAAATCCCCCCAGTAAAGCCAAGAGTTGAAGAATATATACGATGATATGCCAGAACTGCAAATTATCTTTACCGGCCCCTTTTATCCCGAATATCAGTAAGCTCTGCGAATGGATTAGTATCACGAGAAACGTTTTATTGACTTATCTAAACGTATTGGCAGAAAGTAAGCTGACCTACAACTGTTTCTACTTTTGGTATCTCTCGCCTGCAAAAGCCGGACAATATCTACTTGAAAAATAGAAATCTGATGTATATCCTCTCGCCTTTGAAAGCGAATATCGGCAACATGCGGGAGACGTTCTTTGCGAACCAATTGAAAAAGTCTCACCAAGTAACAACCTTAGATTTACATCCGAGTATTACAGATAAAATAGAAAGGATAAATTTGTAAAGTATGAGCGAAGCCAACGATTTTTTAGTGGATGGAATTTATACGTTCGAGATCGGTGGCAAACGAAAAAGGTACTCACCAATAGAAGGGATACCGGACGGTTTTATCGTTGCGGATGATATAAAAATAAGATCCCGTTATGGATGATGGGGTTCTTGTATTAAGGAAGAAAGGGAAGAATAATCACTCATCCTTCCCTTTCAGCCATCAGTTATTGAAATAAAAAGTAATTACTTCGCTGAATATCCCTCATTCTGAGTTAAATTCGGATTACGTTGGATCTCGTTTACAGGGATCGGCCAGTATAAGTCTGTTGCCTTGAATGTAGCACCGCTACCATTCTTAGCGCCAATTAAATCAACGAATTGAACCTCACCTTTGTTTGTAGCGGAGATTTGAGGGAATTTACCTGTACGAACACAGTCATCCCAAATCTTCATTTCCAATGGGAACTCACGTAAACGCTCTTTCCAGCACTCTTCAATAAAAGCTTGCTTGCCTAATCTTTGAAGCTCGGAAGCGATTGTAGAAACATCCTTACCTTCCATGTTAGCACGTGCCTTAACTTGTGCCAAATAGCCGGCAGCCTCAGCGTTTACCCCACTAGACTGAGCGATAGCTTCAGCGGCAGATAATAATGTTTCAGCATAACGATAGAAGTTCCAGTCTTTCGTACCCTTACCAGTCTCTAAGATAGCAGTCTCATCATACCAGTACCAGTTACAAAGCATCTTCATATCCAGAGTTGTTCCATCAACAGGATGCGTATATGTACGATGGAAGAACTGATTCATCTGGGCACGCAAGTCTTTCTCACCATACACATTCAAATAACGCTCGCTAACACCATACACATTTACCCACAAAGAGTATTTGTTTCCAGTAGAAGAATTAGCGAAGAATGTCGGAGAAATCAAATTGAATGCGTGAACCGGGATATTACCGTTAGGAGAAATAGCTGCGTCATATTCACGGGCATAAATAACCTCTGGCAGATCATCTGTTGTACGTAACTTATTGAACGCACTACCTTCCGCAAGGTTATCGTTAGTAGCCAAAGCGAATTTTCCGCTATTGATTACATCTTTCAATGGAGTAACCGCATTAGCGTACTCTCCTAGTCTCATGTAAACATCGGCCAGCAACATATCAGCCGCATATTTTGTCACACGGTGACTATTTCCTGCAAAAGTAGCATTAGGTAAATTCTCTACAGCAAACTGTAAATCAGGAATGATAACTGTATTGAAAACTTCCGATGCAGCCGTACGAGTCGGATATTCAACCAAAGTAGCATCTTCTGTAGGTTCTGTAACCATTGGAACATCACCAAACATTTTTACAAGATAGAAATAGTTCAATGCACGGAAGAAACGAGCCTCTGCTTTATACTGAGCTTGATTATCCATTTCCACACCATCAACATACTTGATAACTGCGTTCGCTACATTGATCGACTTATAACAACTTTTCCAAGTGTCATTAGTCAAATAATTACAACAAGATTGCGTAAAGTCCTGACGAGTCAACTGGCGAGCATAGGAACAGTCTACTTCCTGACCTTCATATTCATTCACGAAATAACCAGTTACCATGTTCATTACAGACAAGCTAGAACCTCTATAAGCACCAGTCATATTACCCATCTTATCAGGAGCACCATCACGATATAGATAATTGACATTGCCAATAATATCAGCACTTGTCTTATAATAGGTATCCAAAGTCAAGGACGACTTCGGATCCTCATCCAAAAAACTGTCACATGCGGTAAATCCTACCAATCCCGCACATAAAATAGCTGTTGTTAATATTTTTTTCATTGCAATTTTCTGAATAATTTAATTAATTAAAATATTACATTTACACCCAACGTAAACGTTCTAGCTCTCGGATAAGAGAAGAAGGCCATATTCTGACCAAATTGTTCTGGAGATACTGAACCGTTAGATGTAGAGATCTGAGATGTACTTTCAGGATCGTACCCATTAAAGTCTTTCGCTGTAATCAAGAACGCATTGTTCACATTCAAATATAGGCGTAAGCTACTAAACGGAGTCTTTGCCAATTGATTTGAGTCAAAAGTATAACCTAACTGGATTAAGTTCGCACGTAAATAAGAACCATTAGCCACCCATTGAGAGTCTGTCAAAGTATCCTGTCCTGCGTGACCACCGTTGAACAACCAGATAGCTTGCTGCATAGAATTAGGATTCGTTCCATTATATGCGTCATACAAGATATTTGTCAAGCCGTTAGTCTGTCCGAAACGGTCATATGTAGAGTGATAGAACTGTTGCAAGGTCTGAACACCAGCGACAAATTGTAAATCCAAAGTGAAATCCCAATTCTTGTAACGTAATGTATTGATCATAGATCCAGTCCAATCGGGTACACCTTTACCTATGATCTCACGCTCAGAAGAACGTTTCGCACGACCGATCTGTTTCTTCTGGCAGTTACCAGCTTCATAATCTTCTATTGTATAAACGCCTAAACGTTTGTAACCATAGAAACTACCTACGCTTTCGCCTACACGCAAGATAGAAGCACCGCTCACCCATTCGTTTTTCAAGATATCCTCGTCATTGTCACCCAAAGATAAGATCTTATTTTTATTGAAGTTAGCATTGATGGATGTTGTCCATGTGAAGTCTTTTGTATCAATATTGCGAGTAGATAACATCAGATCCAAACCTTGGTTACGGATAGAACCGATATTCTTATAAACAGTCTCGAAACCTGTTGTATGAGGAACCGGAGCATCCAATAACAGATCAGAAGTCTTCTTGTTGTAATAAGAAGCATCTAACGTAATTCTATTATTGAACAAACCTAAATCGAAACCTATATCGAACTGGGCGGTTTTCTCCCATTTCAGATCAGAGTTAGGCAATCTATTTAAATAAGAATAGGAATTACGTGTTCCGTTCAATAATAACGTTTCGCTCTTAACTGTTGCTAAAGATTTGTAAACACCAATCTCAGAGTTACCAGTCAAACCGTAGCTGGTATGCAACTTCAAGTTGCTGATCGTATTTTGATCAGACATAAAGTCTTCTTGCGTGATGTTCCAAGCCAAACCCGCTGATGGGAAGAACGCATATTTATTATTCTTACCAAACTTAGAAGAACCGTCATAACGACCAGTAATTGTAGCGGAGTAACGATCCTTGAATGTATAAGCGAAACGTAAGAAATAGGAGTTCATAGCCCAACGTTCCCAATAAGTCTTCGGAGCATCAGGCTTCGTACCTGCGTCCATATTGAAGTCCTCAAAGAAATCGGTAGTGAAGTTTTCTGTATACATTCTAGAATAATCATACTTGCGCTCCTGCCAAGACAAACCGGCCATAGCGTTGATACGGTGCTCGCCAATCGTCTTATTATAAGTCAAGTAAGTCTCTTCCTGCCAATAAAGAGTATTTGCATGATATCTTTCAGCACGTCCATGTTGGTCATATGCCAAATTCACCAAGTCACTTGGCATATATTTATGCAAAGTCTTAAAGTTAGCGTCAACACCGAATTGAGTCTTCAAATCCAAACCTTCGATGATATGGAATGTCAAGGCTGCATTACCGAATACTTTTGTATTATAGTTCATATTCTTATAGGTCTTCAAGATATGAACAGGGTTAGACATTGCCTCAAAGTCCATTGGCATCCCTTCTGGAGTATTGGTGGAGGTATATTTGCCATTATATTGAACCGGCATCCAAGGAACCATTTCAATCATAGTACGACGAGCATCCTGTCCACCACCGTCTTCTGGAGTAGAGTTACCCCAAGTATGGTTCACCGCCAAGTTGATCGCTGTAGATAACCATGTTGTAGGATTCGCATCATAAGCGATCTTTGCATTCAAACGTTTTGAATAGGTATTCAACATGATACCTTGGTTATCAGTATAGTTCAAAAATGCACCCATAGATGATTTCTCGCCACCTTGCTGAACATTCAATTGATGGTTATGAGAGATCGCTGTACGAGTTGCCTCATCTTGCCAATCTGTATCATAAAGAGGATTACCGTTAGAATCGAAGAAACGACGATCTGTAAACCAATCCGCACGATTAGTAGACCAGTTAAATGGATTGCCATCCTTATCAGATCCCCATCTATTCTCATTCTCAATACCTTGCATAAAAGCATCGCACCACTCCTGCGCATTCATCGTATCCATCTTACGAGCGCGATGAGCCAAACTTACAGAACCAGAGTAGCTAACCTTCGTTCCACCTTCTTTGTTACCACGTTTCGTAGTAACCATGATAACACCATTGGCACCACGAGCACCATAGATAGCGGTAGCGGAAGCATCTTTCAATACCTCCATAGACTCGATGTCATTCGGGTTCATCAAATAGAAGTTCTCCATTACTACGCCGTCCACAACATACAACGGATCAGAAGAGGCATTAATTGTCGCTTGACCACGGATAACAACACGGCTACCATAAGCACCCGGCTGGCTAGAGTTAGAGAAGATATTTACACCGGCAGCCTTACCACGCAAGTTATCCAATGCACTAAAATTTTGAGCTTTTAACATCTCTTCTCCTTTAGCTGTAGAAATAGAACCTGTTACATCCGATTTACGCATCGTACCGTAACCTACTACTACTACCTCATCCAAAGTCTGTGTATCTTCTTTCAATGTAACATTGATTGCAGATTGGTTGCCTACAGGGATCTCTTGAGATAAATAACCAATATAGGAAATCACCAAAACTCCGTCGGCGGGCACACCCTCGATCGTATAATTTCCATCGAAATCAGTGATCGTACCGTTTGTAGTGCCTTTCACCACCACGTTAGCGCCAATAACAGGCTCACCTGTACCGTCAACAACCACACCTGTTACTTTCTTGCCTTGCTGCACTGCCATTACTTCATCAACCGTGCCTGCGGGAGCGGGAGCGGCCATAGCGGCGTTTACAGAGAAGGCAGAAAGCAGCAAACAGAACGCTGAGGCTTTAGCTATCCCCTGAATGGATAATAGCTTAGATTCATTCTTTGTCATTTTGCTTTGTTTTTTAATTAAGTTTAGATTGATTACATTGTCTATGTAATTTTTATCGTTATAGATGGACATAGTTCGTACGGAACAATATATTTTTAGTACATTTAAGGGCTGATATTCTTGGTTTCAAGGGGTGATTTGTGATAAATGTGTCATTTTTATTAAAAAAATACTATAGATTTAAGTCTAGTTTACAAAAAAAGTTATACATTTGCCCAGTTTTTAATGATATAGACCATGAATGGCGCACTAGTTCCGTACGGACTTACAATAGTATCATCGTCTTTCTATCACATAAATAATTAACTATCAAATATTTACAGTAAAAACACTTTAAATTGGTTACAATAAACAAATGTTAAATTTATTGAGATTCAAGGCTAGGCGAAAATGGCACTAGTATGGCTTCTATGAAAAAAACAGATAATATATTCAGAGACTGGATAATATAAAAAAATTTAGCCTTCCTTTATAAATAAAAGAAGAACCACATTATCTACAATCTTTCTACCAAGAAAGCGCCATAGACTTATTCCCACAAGGCTTGAAATCCAATAAGGCATTACCCGAAACAGAGTCTCTCATGACACTCTTCACCCATCACTCTAACACAAGCAAGTCTTCTGCTTAGAATAATACCGATTTATTTGGGATTAAATCCTATCAAAACATTCAATATACAAACATAAGACAAACTGGATAAGGGCGGGCAAACCCCGCCCCTACCATGCTACCAAGATAATTTTATAAACTTATTCTCCCACGGAGCGAAACTCAACGGATTCCCCGAAACTGGGTCTCCAACGACATCACAAACCGTAGTTTTCACAAAATTAATTTTATCTGAAGTTACGGAGAAAGTAGCTGGCTTCCCGCCTATCTCACGCAATTGAAGCATAACAGCATTCTCGCCTTCCACAGGCCTCATGTTTACCAACAACAAATTCTCCGGTACGATCTTGAAAATGGAAGCCGATTGAAGAGGCTCCACCTTTTTATCTCCGGCAGGCAAAACACGGGTCAAGAACGGAATCCGGTTTTCCCAAGCGAACTTAGTCGCATACTCAATAGTGTTGTCTTTCGAAGAGTTGATGAAGTAACTCCATTGCATCTCTCCCATTTGGTCCGCATTGAAATTGGTTACCCAATAGTTGTTCATCGGCCATGAATACATATTCGTGGACTGAGGTACGGCTCCGGCCTTATACCGCCCCGTATTGATCGCCCCAAATTGCATTAATGGTATTTCTTGGCTACCCATCACGACCTGTGACTCTCCATTACGAGCCGTAGCGAAGTTTTGCACCGTGTACCAATCGTTAGAGGAGCCCGGGATTTGGTCTACACCCGCCTCAATCGATCCGCCGGGTACATCCAAATGGATCTTACCGCTTTCAACCTCAAACGGGAAAGCGATATAAACCGCTTCCGGATCTGTTACCGCTTTTTTACGCAAGCGATAAACTACCTCGATTTTCTTTGTTACGTTAAATACACGGAATTCCACCATCAAATTATTCGGCTCACGTCCCGCTACTGTCTCTCCCCGAAAACGATATGTATCCCAAACATCGCCTTTCTCATATTTCTCGAAACGCATCTTCTCGGGACGACGGCGGAGGAATTGGGGAGCACGATATTGTTCCATCGGATGACGGCTATCGATAATCTCATAAATAAACTCTCCCATCTCCCATTCCGCATCCGGCGTAACCAATTGTTTGTTCAAATCCTTATCATATAATTTACGAATCGTACCTTTACGGGTATTGAAGTCGATGGCATACCAAGGATTCTCCACATGTGTCTCTTTTAATTCCGTTGCGCCCTGTATTTCCGGACGTGGCGCATCCTTTACTTTTATATAATACTGCGCATATCCCAAGGCCGGGACATCTTTCACGTAAAAGCTCCAATAGGTACCGTCGGAACGGCTTTCGCCAGCTTGTGCGGGAATTACGTTGCCAGCCGCATCCACGATCTCGAAAGCCTTGTCTTTCGGAAGAATCTGATGATCGACATAAGCTTTAGCGATACCGCTATAACTCCAGTTGAGCGTATTGAATACAGCGATAGACGGAACGTCGCTTTTAGGCACGAATGATTGTAATATACCCATAGTAGCCTCTCCCAGCAAACCGGAATGGCGATAGGCTTCCCACGCATACGATTGTTTCAAGGAGCGTTGTTCCCAAGTTTCCAGTCCATAAGCGTTACGTACGCTCTCGCTATGCCCGAAAGTATGCTCATCATAGAACAAAAGAGCTTTGTTGATGTCCTGAATCCGATCATTGATGTCTTTCGGCAATTGAGCGCCTAGCATTTTAGCAAATGACAATCCGGCTTGATTCGCGATAATATCCGAATGAGTCACACGAGATATGGCGGCTTCACGGGCACCGGAAGCGAAACCATCCGTCCACCAATCCGGCCAAGCTCCACGAATGGTCTCGATACGATCCGCATATTGGCTCTCTACCGTCTTAAAGAACTCGCTGGCTACCGCCGTGCGTAATTTCGGCCATTCATACTTCTCATTCCATTTTTGTAGCATCTCACAACTTTTCGTGGATGGAGGCGCATTATCCGTAAAATAACCCGAATGCTGGGCGGCCAATATATCATACGGATAGTTTTTCGCTTCCATTTGATCCAGATACGCTAAGACCCGTTCCTCGAACTGCTCAAAATCATCGGTATGGATACCAAAGAAATTTCCTTGGTTATAATGCTCGGCACGATAGGTCAAGACCTTCTTCCCTGATGGAGATTCCCACCAGAATACGGTAGGTTTATCAAAACAGATCAACGCCCGGTGGCCATGGGTTCCCATATTCACATATTTCACGCCGGCATCCGCAAAATACTCGCTGAAGCACCAACCGATTCCATTCACGTCGTCTTGCATAGCTACCTCGGCACGCATCCCATTCTCACGGAATTGCTTGATCGGATAAAGGGAGGCGGCGAGCGTTTGCTCATCGGGTAATTCGTCAAAGTTCAAGTACATTGTAGCTAATTCGATACGACCCTCTTTTACCCGCTGCTTCAGGCGAGCGATCTGTTCCGCCGGACGGCATTTCAAATATTCGCTAACCGCCCAAGCGATCTCGCAAGTCCAACGGAATTTAGCGAAATCCGGATAATTATCCGTAGCGTCGCAATAATCCAACGCATAATCAATATATCGTAGATGTTCCGCTAGGATTTCCATTTGGGAACGGGTATAACCGATATCCGTATGCGTGTGTTGCACCATATTCATTTGCCAATGGCGAACCGGTTTTACCGTCACCATAGTCTCCTCTTTCTCTTTCCCACTTGTCAGCGTCAACGGTAATTGGCGAGTCGTGCTAACCTCGGGTATCTCGATTCGGAATACATTATCCCCGGACACCAGTTTCTCTTTACGGCTTTGCTCGCCTAAACGGATCGTTACTGTAGAAGGCTCTCCTTCATGTTTTACGGAGATCTCGACCTTTTGGGTCAGTCCGTTTTTCGATTTATAAACCGCCGGTAATACACGGCTCTTGACATCCGATAATCCCGGAGACGCATGAACCGACAATGTCCCGATCAACAAAGCCAATCCTGCTGATAAATAAGTTCTTTTTTTCATCTTATCGTGTTTTTATTGATATAAGTCCTATATACAACATACATATTAATAATAGCATCAAGCCGGCTACCTGTCCGAACATATCGGCTATGCCTCCCATACAAGGCGTAATCAAAGCGCCTCCTGATACACCCATAATCATCAAGGCCGAGACCTCGTTCGATTGCTCCGGCCGATGTTCCAACGCAAAAGAGAACAGGATCGAAAACACATTCGAGCAAGCCAAGCCAACCAGTACGATCATAACGCCCATGCCCCACAAGCTATCCGAGATAAGCAATCCTACGAAAGCAAGGATAGCGATAAGCATGCTCCCCCTTAAGAAGGGTCGTGACGAGATCCTCGCCAACAATATAGCCCCCAGGAAAGAGCCTCCGGTACGAGCGGCAAAATAAAGGCTACTCCCTAATCCGGCCTCTTGCAACGGCATGGATAACTTTTCCATCAATAGCTTAGGGATCGTCGTATTCAGACCGACATCGATCCCGACAATACACAGAATCCCCAAGAAAAGCATCCGTATCCTAGCATCTTTACATAAAGCTAACGTAGAGGCGAACGAGGCTTCTTGCTCCTCTCCTTCCTCTTTACCCGGAATAGTCGTTATCAACCAGATGATAGATAACAAGGTAGTCACCGAATAGACAATGAATATCAACTTCCAATCTCCCCAGAAAGAAGAAGCTACACCTGCGATAATCGGCCCTAAGAAGGAAGATACCGCCTTAATAAACTGCCCTAACGTAAGTACGCTCGTTACTTTATCCGGATTTACCACCCGCGCTACCATCGGATTCAAGGACACTTGCAAGATCGTATTTCCAATTCCCAGCAAAGCGAACGCAAACAAGATACAAGCAAAGTCATAGAAGAATAGAGGTATCAGCATCGCCAAGGTTGTGATAGCCAAGGCTACGACCACCGTATTCCTACGCCCGTGCCGTCCCATCCAGATACCGGTAGGGACAGAGAACAGGGCGAACCAAAGAAAGACCATCATGGGCAATAGGTTCGCCAACGTATCGGACAAACCAAAGTCCATCTTCACATAATTCGTGGCAATTCCCACGACATCCACGAATCCCATCACGAAAAAGCCGAAAAGGATCGGGAATATAGCGGAGTTCGTACTTTTAGTTCTCATATCGATCTTTTGGTTGGTTACCCATTTCTAAAACCAAATGTCCACCTTGAACAATCTCCGAGAAAGGAATACGAGTATCCGTCAATGGTTTCCCGTTTAAGTTCATCGATTGCACGTAATCATTTTGCTTACTATTATTACGAGTCTCGATCACGAATTCCTTCCCTTTATAATAGCGGTCATTCAGCCGGATCGTAATCTTATCGAATAAAGGACTGCCCAAAGCGAAAGAAGGCGCTTGATCCGTCAAGCCTTTCATATCGAATAAGCCTAAGGAAGAGATCACGTACCAAGCCCCGAGCTGGCCTTGATCCTCATCTTGTCCGTAGCCATAACCGTGGATGCCATCCGTACCATAGAACTCATTCAAGATCGCCCGTACCCATTTTTGCGTAAGCGAGGGACGACCGGCCTCGTTGAACATCCAAGGGATGTGCAAGCACGGTTGGTTTCCTTGGTTATACAAGGTTTGCAAACCGGCGAAAGCCCCTACTTCCGTGCCTCCGCTAAAGATTAATTTACGAGACACCGTGAAGATGCTATCCAACCGATGGTTAAACACGTCTGCGCCTACTTTCGCGACCAAGCCTTTCGCGTCGTGCGGTACATAGAATGTATATTGCCAAGCGTTACCTTCTTGGAATCCACGCCATACTTGCATCGGATTGAAGTCCTCGATAAACGTACCATCCTTCTTTTTAGGACGGACAAAATTACAGGAAGGGTCATAGATACGCTCCCAGCCTTTCGATAAGTCCATCAAACGGTTATAATCGTCCGTCTTACCCAGTTGCTTCGCCCATTGGGCCACGGCCCACGCACTATAAGCATATTCCAAGGTATGGGAAGCGGAGAACATGAAAGCCTCGTCTGGCCCGTCCCCCTTATCCAAATGAGGCACATAACCATATTCCACGAAATAACGGGTATCGATCTTTCCTGCGCCCAATGGACGATTCTCCCCATCCAACTCATTCTTCAAGCAAGCCTCATAGGCCGTATTCACATCGAAATCCCGAATGCCACATTGATAAGCGCCGGCGATAATCGTACTTAATAAATTCGTACCAACCCCGGAGACATAACGGCTATTAGCGATTCCATCCGCCAGCCAGCCGGCGTCCTTGTACACCAACAAATGGCTACTTATATAATCCGAATAATATTCCGGATAGGCCAAAGCCCAAACCTGCGTCAGATTCCATTGCGCTCCCCAAGCGGCATCGGTATTATATAAGTTATGTATCGGTTTCCCGTCTTTCAAAGGGATTTGTCCTACCGAGCCATCATTTCTCGGATAAGCGCCATTCACGTCGCTAGCCAATCCGCGGCCCAATAAAGCATGATACAAACCGGTATAGAATTTCACCTTATCCTCTTGCGCCGGAGTCTCTACCCGGATACGTCCCAAATATTCTTCCCATGTTTGGCGAGAGATTTCCCTTGCCTCGTCAAACGTAAGGGTAGCGGCCTCCGTCTCCCTATTTAACCGGGCATTCTCCACGGATGTATAGGAAAGACCTACTTTAGCGGTTACCGACTCTTGATCTTGGGTACGGAATGTCAGATAAAGTCCGGCCCCCACGCCCGTCGCTTTCCGTTCATCCGGACGGATATCCGCTCCGTTGAAAGCGCCAAATCCAACGGGAACCTTGTCCAGCACCGCCGAGAAATACAAAGGAACCGATGCCCCGGGTTGATATTTCCTCACATATTCAGGCTCGGTAATCACCCAGCCCTCGATATGCCCGTCTTCCGTAAAAGTAATTTCAGCATCCCGTACAGCTCCGCTCTCTCCTTGACGGTTTCCTATATCGAACAAGATATGGCTATCCTCCCCGGCCGGAAATGTATAACGCTGAATAGCGACACGAGGGGTAGCGGTAAGCTCCGCACAAATCGAGTAATCTTTTAGGAGAACGGAATAATAACCGGCGGTAGCGATCTCGTCCGTACGGTCAAAACGGGAACGGTATCCTATACCTGTCGAGTCGTCTACCGCCCCGGGAATTGTTTTCAATGGACCCGTCGTAGGCATCAGTACGATTCCACCGATCTGAAACTCATGCAAGCAGGGGAAACCCTCGATCGATTGATCCCGATAATCGTAACCGGTCGCCTCCCAACCGGATTTATTCCCGATATGCCCGTTCGTAGAAGGAGCCGGCTTGGCCATACCGAAAGGCATCGCTCCCGGGGTAAAATGAAACCAACGGCAATGCGCCGTACCGATCCGAGGTTCTACATATTGGCTAAGTTCTTCTTGCTGAACTTTCTTGCCTTGTGTCACGCAGGATGTGAAGAAAGCACACGCAAACATCAAGAACCATACAGGTCCTATACTATATTTTTGTCTCATATTCCTTTAGATAGATGGTTTAACGCAAAAACATAAGCTCCCATAGCGATCGAGCGATTAGCACCTTGTTTACTTACGGTCACCCCTATCCGTTTACAAGGATCATACCCTACCTTGCGATTGGTACCCGGAATGGGTACCTCGACAGCTCCTCCTTTAGCGAAATCAGCGAAACTCTCCGCATCCTCCAAAAGATAAGCTTTCATTTGCAATCGGCCGAAACGACTTCCATCCATCATACCGGTAGATGAGTTCAATTCTTTCAACAAAGCAGGGAGAATATATTTAGAAGCCCCCGATAGTCCACCACCGATCACGATGATGCCATCGATTAAAGTAATGGCAGACGCCAACGCATCCCCCGCTAGCTCCCCTAATTCGGAGAAAGCCGTAATAGCAGCCTCCCGGTTACCCGGGCAAATACCCTCGGCGATCTCAAAGATCTCTTTCGGAGTATGCACTCCCGTATCACCGGATCGTTCCGCATATACTCGCATGACCGCACGTATGCTGACACTCTCCTCTACGATATACTCCGGATATTTCTTATTCCGAAAACACCAGATATCTCCTCCTGCCGCATTATCTCCCAATAGAAGCTCTTGATTAATGACAACCCCGGCACCAAAACCGGTACCCAAGGTGACTCCCAGCAGGTTCTTATATTGCTTCATGCTTCCTGCCTCCCGCAAACGGCGGTTTATATCCGGAAGGGCTCCGGTTAACGCTTCTCCATATGCGAATAAATTCCCATCGTTATTGATAAATACCGGTATCCCGAATATATCTTCCAGAAACGGGCCTAACGCTACTCCACCCCGGAAAGAGGGGAAGTTGGGTAAATCGCCTATGATACCGGCTTGATAGTCTGCCGGACCGGGAAAAGCGAAACTGATAGCGACCGGAGTTTCCGGCAAGCCTGCCTGAATTGCCTTAAAACCCTCTACCAAATTGCCTAAACACTTATCTAAACAATCCGCGCATGCCGGAAGAACTACCGGATCGGCTATCTCTTTTCCTCCTTGGATGGCAGAGAAAACAAAATTCGTTCCTCCCGCATCCAATGTCATTACTATTCTATTGTCATTTGTATACATCATATATTCCTTTTCTTTATTTACCCATGTTCCGCCAGTGCCACCACGGTGGCACAGCCGTGCCATAGGGTTGGCATTGGCGTGCCATCGCAGTGGCACTACCGTGCCATCAAGGGTGGCACAGTTGTGCGACGCCTATGGCACGGTGATTATTGCCTAAATCGTACGTAAGCTTTTATAGTACCACAGTATTTACCTACGGACGATCCATACGGGCGGATCGTATATTCACCCACGCAAGCCGGAATGATAAAAGTCTCCGCGTAATGAACGATGAATGGTTCAAAAGCGTTTGTCGGACTCTCCACGATCAACTCATCTCCCTTGATTACATTCAGTACTTGCACCCCTCCATTCGTATTGTGAGGCACGATATCCGTGAACCAATGACGGCGGGTCTCGATGAACTCGTTCTCATGCAAGCCGGTCCGCTCCTCCCGCCAACCGTCTCCCTCGGCGATCATCTCCACTTGGTTGATCAAGTTATGACGGACAAACTCCGTTTGCCGCTCCCATTGGATCACTTTCGAGCCGTGGCCGATATTAATCGGTCGAGGCAATCCGTCCAATCCCAAGCGGCCCCAGTCCCAAAGCTTAAAGGTAAAGATACTTGGGGTAGCGCTAATCTCCAGCACCATGGCACCGGCTCCCGAACAATGGACCGTTCCGGCGGGGATCAGATAATGATCATGGCGTTTGGCAGGCCATTTGTTGACATACTTCTCCGTATCGAAAGGCTTTCCGGTCTGTTGGGAGTCGTTTAGGGCAGCGATCATCTCGTCCGGATTTACACCGGTTTTCAATCCCAGATAAACGGTAGCGTCCTCCTCGGCATCCAGCAGGTAGTAGCTCTCGTCCTGCGTATAATAAATCCCGAACGTATCCCGGATATATTGGGTGACCGGATGCACTTGCAAACTTAGGTTTCCTCCTCCCATCGTATCCAAGAAGTCGAAACGGATCGGGAAATCTTGTCCGAAACGAGCCTCGACCGGCCCGCCCAGCAAGTCTCTCGTCTTATAGAATACCAAGTCATTGGAAGGGATCTCAAACAGCTCTCCGGCAACTTTCAGGTATAAACTATTTTCCTCGGGCACGCAATCAAAACACCAGCCGAAGTTATCTTGCTTTTTATCCAGATCACAGACCTCTTTCATCCATTGGCCGCCCCAAGGAGCCGGATCGAAGAAAGGTACTACCCGGAACGGAGTATGCGCCGTTTTCTCTAACCCTTCTTTCAAGGTCTCCCCGGAAATCATCTTAGGTGTTCCGACGATATGGGTATCCAACCAATAATCGACCTTGGGAAGGACTTTCTTCTTCAGATTATCGCAAACAATCCAATCAATAAAATATCCTCGCTTATAATGGTACGACGGGGCTTCCTCCCGGTTTTCCACACCTAGCCCGTTCACCTCTTTTCTACGGGAACGCATCTGGATCTCCCAACGAGCCATATCCGCATAGATCAATTTGTCCGGAGCGGAAACGATCTCGGCGGCGGCGTGGCCATAAACGATTGTCCAGCCTTTTCCATCACGCAAGGACTCCCGGCAGGCGTTCACCTTCTCCTCATCCAAGAAATCCGTATAAGAGAAATGAGCCCGGCGGCCAAACAACCGGTCATCCGTCAGATAAGGATAGGTCATCGCCTCTATATCTTCTGCCGATTTAAATAAATCTCGCGTATTGATAAAACGATCGGGCGCGAGCGCTTGCAGTTCACGCATCAACTCCTCGTGATGAACCCCTTGGTAGCATTCCACCACCCAAACTTGTGATCCATTCGTTTCCGCATGTATCTCCGCCAATCGCTTCCGTATCGATTCCCAGCCTTTCCACAAGGTACCGTCTACAACGGTGGCCGGCATTTTATCATAATTACTTTTTCTCATCTCTTTTGACATTTAATATTGCACGCTTGTATTTAACTCTTATTTTTCTCTGCCCAATCCCTTAATAATTCAATCGCCTTAGATAACACTCCGGCCGATCCCTTGAAATTACCAGAGCCGCTGGGGACACCGCCTTTGCCATACCATTCGTAGAATCCGTCATTTTGGATCACACGCTCGATCATCGGATGAATCTCCGCATAAGCCTCCTCAACCATTCCATTAACGACAAGCTGCTGGATCATCCGACCGCCAAACCAAGTCCAATCCCCGCCATTCTGATACAGATAAGCCTTTGACATTCCTCCATGGAAAAAACCATCCGGATACACGGGATATAAGGTAAGACCAATACTCGGCATACCCGACAGGCGAACATTCTCAAGCATCTGGGCATTTACGGTACGTATCTCGTCTTTCGATAATAAGCCGGCCTCTATAGCGATAGCCGTCCCACCATGATAATGAATGGCAAGTTCATCAAAACCTTCCGGAATCGGAGATTTCTCCGGATAAATATGAGGAATGAACTTCTGGCGCTTTACATCCCATAGATGAGCCCGCACATTTCTCTCGATTCCCTCACGCAGACTTTTCCAACGGGAGGCTTGCGGAGAATCAGGAGCCATTTCCAACAAATAATCCAAGGCGATTATGAACATAGCGTTATCATATACATCGATAGCTGGATCCGACAAATCATTCATATCACATCCGAAATCGTCATTCGGCTGTACATCGCCCCAATCAGCGGTCATTGCTCCATAAAGCAATCCATATTTCTCATTATATCGTTCCCGCATCAGATAATCTACCATAGCGTTCATTCGCTCGAGAACGGTCTTCCCGGCAACTTTCTCATTCAATATCTCCCGATCACCCGTCTTACGAATGTATTTACCTACGATCTGAATCAAGGAAGATTCTTGGTCCGTCTCTACCGTATTCTTAAAAGCGACATGTTTCGGGGCGGCATTCGAATAATAAGGCGTATCATCATACCATGTAAAATCTTCTTTCAGCACATAACCATCGATCATCTCATCATTCGGCTGTTGAAGAGCGAAAAACAATAAGATAGCTTCCCGCAGTTCGTGTGGATCACTCTCCTCGCAAGCGATCTCTATAAACGTATTCATATCACGAGCCCATATCTGGGAATAACCACTCCCTGCGTTAAAGCCACTACGAATGGTCGCACGAGCCATACTATCCACCTTATGTAAAGCCGTGTCGGACAATATTTGATCGGCCAATCGCTGTTTCTCGGTCAATCCCGTACAGGATAAAAAAGATACAAATACAAAAGAAACTACAACTAGAATTTTATTCATGGCATTATGTTATGATTTATGTCGGCAAAATTATTTCAATAATCCAGAAAGGAATGCTACATTTGTTCCGATTTACTTGTACAATCTTATGATTTATAGATCATGGTCAAGATAAAAGAAGGATTTAAGGGAGAACGGCTTGTTTCTTTACCCGAGGAACTATTGGCAAGCTACCGGAGGGAACCGCTCATCAATAATTTATATGTACGCAAGATAGGTTTCTTCCCACGTGTTAAATATCATTTTCTCCAAAAAGAACATGGCTGTGACTACGCCATGCTTATTTATTGTACGGAGGGAAAAGGATGGTATCGTATCCTCGGTAAACAATATACCGTGGAGAAATACCAATATATCATCATCCCTCCCGGTATCCCCTACTCATTCGGGGCAGACGAGGGAGATCCATGGACTATTTACTGGTTACACTTCCAAGGGAAGCTTTGCGATCAATTCCTGCCGTCGCATCCGGTTCCGGTCACTATTTCGCCGAATGAATATTCCCGTTTACAAGATCGGTTACGGCTGTTTGAGGAGATATATAGCAGTTTCTCCATGGGATATATTAAAGAATATATGATTTATTCCTCCATGTGCCTTTACAATTTTCTGGCCTCTTTCATCTATCTGGAGCAATTCCGCCATATCATGATTCCCTCGCAAAAAGAATATCCGTTCACGGCACGGGTTATTCATTATATGCGTGAGAACATCCAGCAGAATCTTACCTTGAAGGAATTAGCGTCTTATTTCAAATATTCCCCTTCTCACTTCTCGGCTCTCTTCTTTGGCGAGACCGGGGTCTCGCCCATGAATTACTTCATACGCTTGAAAATACAGAAGGCTTGTGAATATATCGAGCTAACGAATATGAAGTTGAATGAGATCGCCACGCATCTGGGATTCGAGGATGCCGCCTACTTCTCGCGTACGTTTACGAAAGTTATGGGTTGCTCTCCTTCCGTTTATCGTAAAAAGGAGATGGAGATATAGAATTCGTTTGGATTTCTAGTATTTCTCATGAGAATAAAATATATTTGTACAATAGATATTTAAACGAACATAAAGTAAGTAGTTACTATGATAGACCTAACACAGTTCACCCCTTGGACTCTCTTTACGGATCTTGGATTCATTTCGATACTTCTATTGGTTGGCAAATTCATACGAGTCAAGGTAAAACTGATACAACAATTATTCATCCCACCCAGCTTGATCGCGGGCTTGCTAGGACTGGCGTTCGGACCTAATGGACTGGGGTGGATTCCGCTTTCCAATGACTTAGGTACTTATGCGGCTATCCTTATCGCCTTGGTGTTCGGCGCGTTGCCTTTATCTTCCCCGAACGTCTCCATGAAAGAAGTAGCGAAACGAGTCGGGCCGATGTGGGCGTACGCTCAGGTGGGTATGTTATTGCAATGGGCATTAGTAGGCTTGTTCGGATTGTACGTGATCAAGCTGATCTGGCCGGACCTGAATGACGCTTTCGGCATTATGCTGCCGACAGGCTTTTATGGCGGACACGGCACAGCCGCCGCTATCGGGTCCGCGTTCGAGGGATTGGGCTGGGACGAGGCTCGCAGTTTAGGCATGACAACCGCTACCGTGGGGGTTATTTGCTCGATCATCGGAGGTTTACTGATGGTCAAATGGGCGGCCAAGCATAAACAAACCGCTTTTATCTCGGATTTCGACGATCTCCCGGATGAGTTGAGAAGCGGGTTGCTGCCGGAGGATAAGCGGGATTCCATCGGAGAGGCTACGACTTCCTCCATATCCATCGATACGCTGACTTTCCATGTGGCCTTGGTGTTTGTCGTGGCTTTTTTGGGATATATGGTTAGCCAAACCGTAAAGGTGTATTATCCGGTATTGGAGTTACCTGTTTTCAGTTGTGCCTTTATCATTGGATTAGTATTAAAGAAATTCTTCGACGCAACAACCATATCCAGATATATCTGTCCGCAGACGACCCAGAGGCTGAGCAGTTCCTTCACGGATATGCTGGTAGCTTGCGGTGTAGCGTCTATCAAGCTAGGGGTGATCGTAAAATATGCCTTGCCGCTTATCGTACTCATCATAGCGGGCGTGGCGATCGTCTGGTGCATAACATTCTTCTTAGGAAGAAGATTAGCCAAGACCTTTTGGTTCGAGCGCATGATTTTCGCTTGGGGATGGTGGACCGGCACGATGGCCATGGGCATCGCCTTGCTGCGGATCGTCGATCCGAAACTTTCCAGCAAAGCGATGGATGATTACGCGATGGCTTACCTGCCTATCGCTCCCATAGAGATCTTATTGATCACCTTCGTCCCCATCCTTTTCGTCAACGGATTGGGAGTTTGGTTGCTATTAGCCTGCTTGGTCCTTTCCCTACTGATCTTGCTACTGGCGTGGAAGATGGGATGGTGGATTACTCGCTCTTGATACTATTTACCGGGTTCTCGTTCGCCGCTTTCCAGTTCTGGAAGCTTACGGTCAATAATGTGATTACGGTTACGATCAATAAGGCGATTAAGAATACCCACCAATGAAGCGGAGTCTTATAAGCGAAGCCCTCGAGCCACATCTTCACGCCCTGCCAAGCGACCGGCGCCGCTATCACGAAGCAAATACCTACAATCCTCAGATAGGCCTTATTAAACATCAGCAGGATCTCTCCTACCGTAGCTCCATGTACCTTGCGGATACCTATTTCCTTACGGCGGTATTGAGTCTCGAACACCACTAAGCCAAATACTCCGACCAAAGAGATAATAATCGCCAGTAAACTAAAAACCGTAACCAGATCGCGTAAATTCTCCTCTTTCTGGTAAAGATGATTAAAGATCTCATCATAGAATTCGATATTAAACGGATAGGAAGGATCTAATTCTCTCATCGTCTCCTGAATGTGACCTACTACGGCATGAATGTCCGATCCGGCTTTCAAGCGGATATAAGAGATTGGCAAAGAATAACCAAAGTTTCCGACCAAGAAAGCGATATTATCCTCTCCACCACGAAGCGAGGTGAATTTCACATCGTCGGAGAAACCGATAAGATGACCGGGAGAATAGCTATCGAACGCGTCACCCACTTGCATATCCAACCCCTCCATCGCCGTACGATTGAATATATAAGACGTATGATCCGAAAGTTCGTCCGCCTTTGAGAAATCTCTCCCTTCTATAACCGGAATCCCCATCACCCGCAAGAAATTGGAAGATGCTATAATTATGAAATACTGAAAGTCCTTACCCTTATAACTACCGCCATTCGTGTTATACCCGTCCTTAGAGCCCACTTTCTCCATAGCGAAAGCTACATCCTCGATACCCGGGTTCTCTTTCAAGCGATTCACATATGTATCGTGATGCTTATCGTACATTGTCTCATTCAGCTCCACGATAGCTACCTGGTCCTTATCGAATCCTAAAGAGAAATTCCGCATATAACTATTCTGGATTTGTACAAAGCAAGCCCCGATAATCAACACGATCGAAACAACGAACTGGACACAAATCAATGTCGTACGTAACTTACGCCCGGAAGGAGATAACCCGAAGCTGCCCTTCAGCACCAAGGCCGGAGGAAAAGAAGTTATATAATAAGCAGGATAAATACCCGCCAGCCAACCGATAACCAACGCTACGATGCCACACAAGAAAACGATCGGAAGATTTGAGACCAAACTCAAATCAGCCTCGATAAAAGGTAGCGCTTCCGCCCAATCCAATCCCCAAACGATAACGAGACTTACCAGCCATGCTATAAAACTAATAAGGGCTGCCTCTATCAATAAAGATCTGCGCAACAAAGTATCCGAACTACCCAATACCTTCTGCGTATTGATACTTTTGATTCGCAACGGAGTCAGAGAAGTGCTAAAGTTCGTGAAGTTAATAGCCGCAACAATGACGATCAGAAGGGCTATACCGAACAATAAGGCCGTGACCTCCTTGTTTCCGCTCCGGAATGTACCACCGTCTTGCGTCTCATTCATATAATAAATATCAGTCAGCGGAACGAGCCGGATCTGTTCTCCTTCATGGTAAATCTTCTTGAAATCAAAATGACGGTTGAAATTATCGGCAACCTCATCTGCCATGGCAGGATTATCAAGCAATAAATAACAAACCCAGTTACTTGAGCTAAAATTATTGATATTATAATCCGGATCGATCGCCGTATAGACCACGTTCCGAAGCTGCGTATTCTCCGGGAAATCCTTATAAACCGCACCAATCGTAAAGAGTTTAGCCGATTTAGTCCAGATATTTTCTTCCGCTCGCAACGTCTTACCAACCGCGGAGATATCTTCCCCAAACAACTTGTCAGCCAAGCTTCGGGGTACCATTACTTTCTCAGGATCTTTCAAGCAATCGATATCGCCTTCCACGATCGGGAACGCGAATATCTTCGGTAAACTAGCGTGGCAGGTTGTCACGATTTCCTTAAACCCAAACGGTTGCCCGTTTCTATCCACCGAGAGATAAACACCATTCTGGCCAAAAGAAGGAGTCAACAATGTACCCGCCTCTATATGCGGGGAAGATTGGATGACAGCCTCCACAAAAGCACGGGGTAATATTGTCCCGAAAGTACCCGGAATGGTCAAGTCCACCCTAAAAATCCGCCCGGACGTAGGATGGCAACGGTCAAAAGTCCGCTCAAAATTAATCTGTATCAAAATCACGATAAAAGCGGCGAAAGCAACCGCAAGACCGGCTACGTTCAATGCGGTCGCCATTTTAAACCGCCTCAACACACTTAGAAAGTTTCGAATAATCGTTTTCATTTTATTATAGTTTCATTTATTATTCCGTTTTAATGCTATCCACCGGATTCGCGTTCGCCGCACGCCAGTTTTGGAAAGTTACCGTAAACATCGTTATTAAGGAGACAATTAATAGAGCGAACGCAAATATCCACCAATAAATAGGAGTTTTATAAGCAAAACCCTCTAACCATTTCCGTACGCCATAATAAGCCAAAGGAGCCGCTATGATAAAGCAAACGCAGACAATACGGAAATAAATCTTATTGAACATAACCAAGATCTCATGAACCGTGGCCCCGAATACCTTACGAATACCGATCTCTTTCCGGCGATACTGGGTCTCGAATATAACGAGGCCGAATATACCGACAATAGAGATAATCACAGCCAACAGGCTAAACAATAAAATCATCGTACTTAAATTCCGTTCTTGATGATATAAATGATCGAAAATCTCATCATAAAATTCCACCTCACAAGGATATGTGGGATCTAAGTGGGCTACTGTCTTACGGATATGATCCACCACGCCCATGATATCGCTTCCCGCTTTCACACGAATAAAAGAATAAAGCATCAAACGAGGTTCATTAATAACAAAACCTAATTCGGAGACGCTTTGTCGCAAGGAAGTAAATTTAACATCATCTACAAATCCGATGACGGAACCATCGGCCGATTCCTCCTCAAGCCATGGAATCCGCATGATATCATTCGGTTCCATGTTCCATTTATCCCGCATTTGTCTATTGAATACATAACTATAGTTGTTACCTCTCTCATCAGACTCGGTAGGCATCCGCCCCCCAATCAATGGAATACCCATTACTTTGAAGAAATTCCAAGAAACAGAAAGAGAAGTGAAATTAACACTCTGCTCTTTATATACACCTCCCCACGTACGATAGCTATCCTCCGATCCAAACTTCTGGGAACAGAACGCCACATCCTCTATTCCCGGATATTCTTTCAATCCACCCACGTAGCTATCCTTATGGTCATGCATAATATTCCGGTTCAGCTCGACAACTACTACCTGATCTTTGTCGAAACCCAAAGAATATTTTTGCATAAACCTATTTTGTTGACGAACGAACATGGCTGATATAATCAATACGATAGAAACGATAAACTGAAAACCGATCAATGCCGTACGCAACTTCTTCCCAGAGGAAGAAAGCCCGAAAGAGCCTTTCAATACTAATGCCGGAGGGAAAGAAGTCATATATAAAGATGGATAGATCCCCGCAATAAGACCTATTATAACAGATAATACAGCTAAGCCACCTACTAAACCGGGGTAAGCAGTCAATGTCGTATCCGCTTGCACAAAATACAGCCATCCCATATGTCCTAATCCCCAAACGATAAACAAAGAACAAAGGAAAGCAAGCAAACTAATACCCACGGCTTCAAATAACAGGGAAGCACGTAATATGCCAGCAGAACTCCCCAGAACTTTTTGCGTGTTGATACTCTTGATGCGCAAAGGCGCCAAAGAGGTACTAAAATTCGTGAAGTTGATACCCGCCACAATAATCACCAGAAAAGCGATCAGCATCAGTAACCGGGCTTTCTCCGCGCTACCGCTTTTCACTAAACTTCCGCTGGAATCCTCGTTCATATAATAAATATCGGTTAGGGGGACCAGCTCGGCATGTATATCTTTCGCCATATCCCCATATTGCTTCGAATAGTCAAAATGGGCATCAAAATTCTCAGCTACTTCTTTCGGGGAGGCAGAAGGATCTAGCATCACGTAACAGAAATAGTTACTACTTATCCAATTCGTCAGCGCATAATCCGGAGACATCTCCGTATAAATCACGTTCTTCAACTGTGTGTTTTCCGGGAAATCCTTATAAACACCTCCTACGACCAAATATTTCACGCCCGGTTTTGTCCAGATCCCACCATCGGGAACGATCTGCTTTCCAATTGCCGATTCCTTTCCAAATAATCGGTGAGCCATACTTTCGGGCATCAAGGCTTTTTCCGGTTCCGACAAGCAAGAAGATTCTCCTTCACACATCGTAAACTGAAACATCCGGGTAATCTCCGGATGGCAAGTTATGATCGTCTCCTTAAAACCTTGCTTTCCTTCTTTTCTTGTAACAGTCACATACATCTCTCCTATATACGGATTGATTAACGTACCAGCCTCAATATGCGGGGAAGAGTGGATAAACGCCTCTATCAACGGTCGGCAATGGATCATGCTTGCTCCATCCGGGAAAGAAAGTCCCATCCGATAAATCCGGGTCGAGTTCGGATGACAACGATCGAAGTTATGCTCAAAGCTTACTTGCACCATGATAATTAAAAACGCAGCGAAAGCGACCGCTAATCCCGCTACATTCAAAAAGGTAGCTACCTTGAAACGTATTAATACATTGATGAAATTGCGTATGATTGTTTTCATAACTTGCTCTATTTTATTGATACTAAAATCGACCCAAAAAGAGTATTCCTTAAATAAGATGGCTGATATTCATTCGTTTCAAGATATTCAAAGAAACCTTGTTCAACGCAATTGTCTCAACCTCTTCCGTACGGAAAAACTTACTTAAACCTTCGATCTTAATCATGGCTGTATTTGTTTTAATTTATTATACTCAAATCCATCTAATAATATTCAAATAACGTGCCAAACTACACATCAAACTAATATTCAATAAATTAATTCTCAATTCATAAAACAGAAGTGTCCAATAATTGGACACCATTGTACAATTATTGGACACATACTTTTCTATGAAAGCAGCAATATGATTCTACAAAAATCTTCTATTCATTCTTAATACTATGTACTGGATTCTCATTCGCCGCATGCCAGTTTTGGAAAGTGACAGTCAATATTGTGATAACCGCTATGATAGCAAAAGCGATCAAATACACCCACCAATACATCGGTGTCTTATAAGCGAAATTCTCCAACCAGCGGCTCACCGCATAACCCGCAACCGGAGCGCCCAATACGAAGCAAACACATAAAATACGTATATACGTCTTGTTGAACATCACGATAATCTCGCCCGTGGTAGAACCCAGCACCTTACGAACACCAATTTCTTTCTTCCGATACTCGCTATCGAATACTACCAAACCAAAGACTCCTACGATAGAGATGAAAATAGCGCATAGCCCGAACAAGGTAATCAAGGAACTCAGATTCCCCTCTTTCTTATACAAATCATTCAACACCTGATTGAAAAAACGGATATTGAAGGGATACTCCGGATCGAATGTTCGCACGGCCGATCGCACATGATCCATGGCTGCCCGCAAGTCTGATCCCGCCTTTACCTTGATATATGCCCAGTTAGGACGACTCCCCCAATTACGTGTTCCCCATACGAAAAACGCCATGGGCGCTATCTCCGTACGGAAAGAGGCGAATTTCACGTCCGGTATGAAACCGACGATTTTTGTGCTGTCAATCATCGCATCTACCTCCATTTCATAGGCGGCACGCGCACGCTCATTAAAAATATAAGCCCCATAAGGATTATTAGCGTCTTCCTCCCGAAAGTCGCGACCTTCATTTACTTGTATCCCTAACACCTTTAGGAAAGAAGGATCTACCGGCAGGCATTGAAAACTGATCTCTCTGCCTTGATACTCACGTCCCCACCCCATGTACTGGTCACTGCTGGAGAGAAGAGGCTCGGCGAACGTCACGTCATCGATGCCCGAGAAAGATTTCACCTGGCTCACGAAAGCCTCATGGCTTTTCCAGAGTTTAGAGTTCAGATCGGTAACGATAATCTCATCCTTATCATAGCCTAACGGGGCGTGCTGCATATAATAATTCTGCAAATACATGAATACCGCCCCAATAATCAACCCAAATGAAGCCACATACTGCACGCCAATCAAGACATTACGCATCTGGCGGCCTTTTGGTGACAGACCGAAACTTCCTTTCAATACCAAGGCCGGAGAAAAAGATGTCATATAATAAGCGGGATACAACCCGGCGCACAAACCGGTAGCAATCGCGATCAATGCCGTAGCCCCCAACAACAACGGATAATCCATCAAGGCAATCCGAGCGTCGATAAGCGCGGATAAGGTTGTGCTGGAAAACAAAGAGACCCAAAGCAACGCCAACAGGAAAGAGATAACACTGATAACGATAGCCTCCAAAATCAGAGACATACGGATCACCGAGACCTCTCCACCCAATACTTTTTGCGTATTTATGCTCTTGATACGCATGGGCGTAAGCGCCGTACTGAAGTTCGTGAAATTAATACCGGCAATCACTACGATCACGATGGCGATCGCAAATAAGACAAGCATAGTAGATTTACTTGCCTTCGGAGCATTATCGTAAGTGACCCCGGAGTCGAAATGCACCTCCGTCAGAGGGTTCAGAACCAAAGACACTCCACCTCCTTCCCAAGAGAAATCTTTCGATAAGGTAGATACATCGAAATGCGCTTTGAAATTCTCGAACAAGCCGGAAGCGTTCGCTGGATCATCCAAACGGACGTAGAACATATAATTCCAATTGCCAAAGTTCTGGAAATTCTCTTTCGGATTTAATTGGTAATAGATGCTATTCCCCACAGATGAGTTATCCGGGAAATCCCGATACACTCCTCCAATGGTGAAAACACCTTTCGAATTAACCATATGCAACTGCTTACCCACCGCAGATTGATTGCCGAAAAGCTTGTTCGATAGACTTAGCGGAAGTAATACCATATTGGGTTCTTTCAATTTATCGGCGCTGCCGTCCAACATATCAAACGTAAATATATCCGCATACTCAGGAAATACACGCATCCATCGCTCCTTGAAATTATTCCGAACACCGTTCTCCTCCGTATAAAAGAAAGCGCCCTCTCCCCAAGGATCCAATAACGAACCGGCCAGAATATGCGGTGATGATCGGATAAAAGCTTCCGCTAACGGACGGTTTATAATAGCCTGTTTCGTACCACTTTCATAAGCCACCTCTACCCGGAATATCCGATCCACATCCTTTATGCCTCGGTCAAAATTCCGGTCATAGTCCACTTGCATCATAATCAAGATGAAAGCAGAAAAAGCCACAGATAGTCCTAATACATTTAAAAGTGTCGCCATCTTGAAACGGCACAATACACTCAAGAGATTCCTCAAAATAGTTTTCATACGTAATTTTATATTACCTGTTATATTATTCGTTCTTAATGCTACGGACCGGATTCTCATTGGCGATATTCCAAGATTTCAGGATCACGCATCCCCAAATGATCGCTAGAACCAGTAGAGCCGTAGATATGAAAATAAAAACAGTCAGCGGTATCTTATCCGCGAATTGCCTCAACCAGCTCTCTCCCACGACTCGTGAGGCTATCACTCCTAAAAGGATAGCCGGAAAAGCCGTGATCAAAACATCCTTAGATAAAAGACGTAAAATATTCGGGGCCGTCGCTCCATTCACCTTGCGAATCGCTATCTCCTTGCTCCTACGGTGCATCTCGTCCGTAATATATCCTAATAATCCCATTAAGGTTATCAGCAAGATAGCGATCGAGGCAACAAAGACGCCGTCACGGAAATGACGGGTTCCCTCATACTGAGACTCTATGATCGTTTTCAGCACCGTAAAACCGACATCCTCATTCGGGAATAGTTCCGCAATCCGATCATTCATTTCCCGCAAATATTCCGGAGTTAACTCGGAGACACGAACCGTAAAGTTACAATAACTCATCCGGTCACTACCAAACATGATGACCGGTAACTGGGGAGTGAAGAAGGAAGTCACCATGAAATCGCAGGTGACACCCACTATTTTTCCCTTTAAATTACCCTCATCATCATAAATATATTTACCGATCGCACCATCCGTCCACCCACGCTTACTCACGAATGACTCATTCACTAAGATATCCCCGTCACCTTTTAGTGGTTGCCCCTCAAGCAAGGGGATTTTCATCAGAGAGAGATAATCGGCGTTATAGTTTACCTGTCGGGCCGTGAACAGCCAGTTTTTCTCATTATCCAGAATAGGGAAACCACCATAACCACTTAGAATGTCCATTGACGAAAGCCCCGTAGCCGTGACATAAGGTAACTTCTTGAACTCGGCGGTAAGTTTGGCCGTTTCCGGATCATCCATATTATTCAAGGGGGCATACACTATATTTTCCGGATCATATCCTAAATCATTATTCATTAGCCGATCATATTGCAATAACACGATCACCAATAATGTAATGACAAACGCAATTCCCCCAAACTGGATAAAGAGCAAACTCCGCTTCCATCCCTGCTTACCCGAAGTAGATACCCGGAATACTTGGGTAACCGGGATAACGCTGAACAAACGGGCCGGTAGCAAGGCGGACAAAATGAATATAGCCAAGATCATGATCGCAGGAAGCCATATAGTCTGCGCATTCAATAAAGTGCCCAAAGTAGGAACAGCCGCCATATCCGCTACATATTCCCGGAAAGCGAATAAAAGCAATGCCATACATACAAGAGCCACAACAAATAAAGCCGCCGTCTCAAACAAGAACATATTGAAAATGTCCTTGCTGGAAGCTCCATTACATTTATGTACTCCTACGGATCTCGCCCGGATCGGCAGAGAAGATACCGAGTTCAAGATATAATTCATCGCCGCCACGAATAACAAAGCGAAAGCCAGTACGCTCATGATCACCACCATCCGCTTCACCTCGGTACTTTGCGTATATATCTCCGAGACCGGCTTGATATAAAGCTCCATATCAAAACCTTGTTTCCTCTCTCTTTCTACATCTATATATTTAGGCAATAAAGCCGGTATTTTCTGATTGATTTGTTCCGGGAACACACCCGATTTCAGGCGGATATAGCCCAGATAACTATCGTCGGCACCCCAACCGGCATAGGCACCGAACTGGGTTTTCATATTAATGAAAGAAGCGACAGCGTCAAAACGTAAATGACTATTTTCCGGTATGTCACGGAATATCCCAGCCACCGTATAAGGATAGTTTTTTCCGTACAGCAGTTGTTTCCCGATCGGATCTTCCTTGCCAAATATACGTTCAGCCATTTTTTCCGATAAGAAAACTTGATCTTCGATTCCCAACAAACGGTCATCCCCTCTTAGCACCTTGATTCCCATCGTACGGAAAAAGAGGGAATCCGCCATCATCAAACGGGGCTTGAACCGATCCTCACCATGATACAATACGGCCCCGTACCTTCTCCGGCAAACCGTCGCGTACTGTATCTCGGGGAACTCTTGCCGCAAAGCCTCCGGGATCGGGGCAAATAGGATACGAGACCCATCTTCCTCTCCCGTTTTATCATCATTGTATCGCACATGCACGCTATACAAATCTTCCACTTGGTCAAAGAATGTATCGAAGCTCAATTCAAAAGCGACCCTAGCGAACAGGATCAATCCCACTCCAAGTCCTAGTGTCAAGGACAGAACCTTGATCACATTTCCCCCTCGGCCTCGAAGTAAATAACGGATTGTATAATATAGCTGTCTCATCGATTTGTATTTAAGTTAAATTGAAAGCTAACCGACCTTCACAGGCCAATTAGCTTATAAAAAACTCTTGTGTGTATGTGTTTATGTCATGTTGACTAAATAAATTCACTAACGGAAGAAACAACGCTACCGTCGAATAAATTGATCACACGGTGAGCGAAACCCGCGTCGTGCTTGGAGTGCGTCACCATTACGATCGTCGTTCCCTCCTTATTCAGCTCGGTGAGCAGCTGCATAACCTCGGCACCGTTCTTGGAATCCAAGTTACCCGTTGGCTCATCGGCCAAGATAATCTTCGGGTTGGAAACTACCGCACGGGCGATAGCCACACGCTGTTGCTGACCTCCGGAGAGTTGCTGAGGGAAGTGAGCCGCACGGTGGCTGATATTCATCCGCTTCAAGATATCCGTTACCATCTGCTTACGCTCCGACGCCTTGATCTTTAGATAAGTCAACGGCAGCTCCACGTTCTCAAAAACGTTCAACTCGTCTATCAAGTTGAAGCTCTGGAACACGAAACCGATGTTTCCCTTACGGACCTGCGTACGCTCTTTCTCTTTCAAGTGTCCTACCTCTTGGTCGCCCAAGTAATAATTTCCCTCGGAAGGGTTATCCAGCAAACCCAGAATATTCAACAACGTAGACTTACCGCAACCGGAAGGTCCCATGACAGCGACGAACTCGCCATCTTTTACCTCCAAAGAAACCTTATTCAACGCAATTGTCTCAACCTCTTCCGTACGGAAAAACTTACTTAAACCTTCGATCTTAATCATGACTGTATTTGTTTTAATTGTTATCTAACTATTTAATTTACCATATCTAATTCAAATAGTGTGCCAAACTAACTAAATATTTAATTCTCAAACAAGTACTATTTTACTTTCCAAAACAGACTGTCCAATTATTTGACAGTGGTGTACAAAATTTAGACACTACTATCCAATATCTCGACATAAAAAAACACCTCCCAGCTTCACAGATGAGAGGTGCTATTGTTGACTTATCTACATAGTAAAACCTACATGTCACTACTTGATCTTATCTCTATATCTTTTCCCTCCGGCATGTCGAAGTTCTCAATGACTGTCAAGAGAAGCTCCTCCTCATCAACATTTATAGAATAAGAAACTGTATTTTTACCCTTCGAAAAACGGATAAACCAACTAACCACCCCATCGTTCTCATTCTCGATCACTTGATAAGCCTCTTCCTTATCCCGCTCAAAAGCGGATTTAATTTCTTGTTGTAATGCGGCGTGGCCCTCCACGACGAAAGAAGAGACTATCTTATATACCTTTTTAGTTTTCGGATCTTTATTCGTTACTACGCTTTTATCGATCGTCTTATCCGCTTTACATTTCTGCACGACAGCCTCCAAATTCTTCTGTGCCCATAACTCTGTACTGAAACTTCCCACCAAAAGGCATAATGCCACCCAAAAACATTTACTTGCTTTCATAACTTCTTTTGTTTATTAGTTAATTTACTATTTATCCAATTCCAAGATCTTATAAACTTCCTTACGTACCTGAGTATCCGGAATATTCCTCAGTAGAGTCTCCCGTTTCTTCTCGAACCGCTTATTCATCCTTTCCGGCAAATAAGCTATTTCATCCGCATTTCTTAAGAGCTGATCCGCATTCTTCTCCATCGCTTCCGCCGCTCGGGATATGACCTCCAATTCGGGTTGTATCTTCTTTATATCTGTCATTACGACACCATTGCGCACGATGTAGCTTCCCTCATAAGGGTTAAAAGAAGCATTTTGATTCATAAAGACCGTATTCACCAAAAACAACAAAAGAGAAGCCGCCACGCAAACTGCGATCGCCCATCCCATTTTTCGCTTATCAGAAGATTCCTTAACGGGTAGCCTCAATTCCGGAGTCTCGCTAAAATCCAAGGCAATGCCACTCTCGAAGTATCCGAATACCTCCCGATAACGTTCCAGATGGGCGGGAATATCCGGACGGGCGAAGAACTTATACAACACTCGCTCCTCCTCGTTCGAGGTCTGGCCCTCGAAGAAGCGGTCTAATAAATCCTCTATAGACTTGTATTCCTCTGTTTTCATAACGTCTGCATTTTAAAGAATTGCTCTCTCACCCGTTTACGGGCACGGGAAAGATTCATACGTACCGCCTCGGGGGTACTTCCGGTCAACCCGGCGATTTCCTCTACCTCGAAACCATCCACGTGTTTCATGCGAAGAATGGTCTGTTGAAGTCCCGGTAGTTTATTGATAAGCCGCATTACATGCTCCAAACTGTCTTTTTGTTCCAGCTGGGTATAAGGCGTGGAGGCATCGCAGATAAAGAATTGTTCGCCCGCCTCACCTTCCGTGCGTTCACGAACTTTCATCCGATTCAGGCAAAGGTGCTTTGTGATTTGTACGGACAAGGCCATTACATTATTATAATAGTCTAACTCGCCACGCATATACCACAGTTTCAAAAAGACTTCCTGCATGATATCCTCGGCATCCTCCGGGTTATCCAGCAGCCTTCTCGCGTAAAGGAATAGTTTCTCCCGCAAAGGCAATATCTCTTTTTTAAACTGTTCTTGTTCCATTCTATCTTAATGACAATCGAGAAAAGAAAACGTAACATGGCTGGAGAAAATAAATTCAAGGTCTTTGTCATTCTAGTATTATAGTCGTGCCACCCTTATGGCACGATAATGCCACGGCGATGGCACGATGATGCCATAGCGATGGCACAACGATGCCACGCTGGTGGCACAGCCGTGCCACTATAACGGCACGGGCTTGGCACTGTAAGTTATTACTAAATAGCCCTATACATCACAGATACGGATACACTTCTCCAAGGAAGCGATCTTGTCTTCTTGGGCGGGGACGAACTCCTGCCCAACGAAGCCTTTATAGCCTGTCTCCATAAGAGCCTTGATGATAGCCGGATAATAAAGTTCCTGCGTCTCGTCGATTTCCGCACGTCCCGGACTACCTCCGGTATGGACATGGGAGAAGTATTGATTATATTTCCGGATATTCTCGATGATATTCCCCTCCATGATCTGCATATGATAAATATCATATAGTAACTTAAAATTAGGGGAACCGATACGGCGACAAAGCTCCGCCCCCCAAACCGTATGATCGCACAGATAATCCTTATGGCCGACACTGTTCAAAAGCTCCATGGTCAAGACGACCTTGTGTTTCTCCGCTAACGGGATAAGGCGCTTCAACCCCTTCTCGCAGTTCTCCCAGCCTTGCAAGTCCGTTACGCCATTACGTCTGCCGGAGAAGCAAATCAAGTTTGTCAATCCAGCGTCCGCCACCATCGGGATCACCTTCTCATAACTGGCGACCAACTCGTCATGCAAGGCCGGATCATTGAAACCTCGATCTATTCCAAGCCCGGCCCCTTGCGCCATCGCCACCGTCAAGCCATGTTTTTGTACGATCGGCCAATCTACCGGGTCCAGCAACTCAACGGATTCAATCCCTATATGCTTGCAGATCTCACAGAACTCGTCCAGCTTATAATCGCCGAAACACCATTTACTTACGGAATGGCGGACATTTCCTTTCAAGGGTTCCTTCACGTCTGTTTTCTTTTTCGCGGCGGCTGCCGCCTCGATACCTGTAGTCGCCAAAGCCACGCCTCCAGCTAAAAATGTCTTGATAGCCGTTCTTCTTGATATGTTTTCCATGTATTCGAATTTGATAGTTAATAGGAGACAAATATAAGAAAAATCGGATATAATATCCTGAGGCGTTGGTATTACATCCAAAAACACTACTTTTGCATCGGAAGTCACTCTACATGAAAAACACATCATATACAAAACGATCTATTTATCTGATCCTATTCTTTATAATAGGATGCACTTCATCCCTATACGGAATGGAAGGTGCAAGTGTGTATTTCAAGGCGAGCCTATGCGGAAAAATCTATAAGCATTTATCCTTTCTTGTAGAAGAGGACATCCGTCCGAGAGATGACTTTAAGGAAGCGGAATGGTTCCTCACCACCGTTGAGGTAAACTACAAGTTTAATAAATATCTTCTGGCAGGAAGCGGATATATGTCTCTAGCACGATACAAGGCATCCGACGAGTTACGAAACCGATATTATCTCTACGCTACGGGGACTTATTCGGCCGGACGTTTTACCCTCTCTGTCCGGGAACGTTTTCAAAGTACCTATAAGGTTCACGCCGAACATCCCAAGAATTATCTGCGTTCGATGCTGACCCTCTCCTATAAGATCGGCAAGAGTGGTTTCTGTCCTTTTGCCTACACCGAGGTCTTCAATGATACGCAAAATAAGATGCGGTCCGATAAGATCCGTTTCTCCACAGGAAGTAATTACCAACTAAACCCGAACAATAACCTCCAACTCTATTATCGCTACCATATATTTAATGTAGACGATCCCGTGAATTACCGCCATGCGATCGGTATCTGCTATACCCATCGTTTTTAATAAGAATTTTCGTACCTTCGCGTCCCGAGTGCTTGATAAACCTCGTTAAAAACAAGAAGACATGCAAAAAACAGTTACAGTACCTTTCATGCTGCTAGGTATACTTTTTAATATATGCCTTGTAGCGTCCAATCTTTTAGAGACAAAAGTAGTGCAAGTAGGCGGTATAACGGCTACCGCAGGTTTGATCGTATTCCCGATCTCGTATATCATCAATGATTGTATAGCGGAAGTGTGGGGATTCAAGAAGGCACGGCTAATTATCTGGAGTGGCTTCGCCTCTAATTTTCTAGTGATCGCATTCGCGCAATTGGCGGTATTATTACCGGCCGCCCCTTTTTGGGAGGGTGAGGAAGGTTTCAATTTCGTCTTCGGGATGGCCCCACGTATAGCGGTCGCCAGCTTGATAGCGTTTTTGGCCGGTTCTTTCCTGAACGCCTATGTGATGAGCAAAATGAAAATCGCCTCCAACGGAAAGAATTTCTCGTTACGAGCGATCGTATCTACCCTTATCGGTGAGAGCGCCGATTCCCTGATCTTTTTCCCGATCGCCTTCGCCGGATTGATCCCGGCCGGAGAATTGCTTATCATGATCGGGACGCAGGCGGTACTTAAATCCTTGTACGAGGTTATCATCCTTCCCGTCACCATCCGTGTCGTAAAGTACATCAAGAAAGTAGACGGGAATGACGTGTATGATCTTGGTACCTCGTATAATATCCTAAAGGTTAAAGACATTTAGGCCGGGACCAAACAATGACCTGCCTTCATTTGAATAGATGCGACCAATCCTCCCTTTGCTGCGGCATATAGGACTTCATTCCCAATAATTCAGCCGCCCGGCAATTCACGGAAGCGTCATCAATCAGCATAGTCTCCTCGGCTAAAAGATTCGAGTCCTTCAGTACGTACTCAAAAATATCCGCGTTCGGCTTCAGCATATGCAATTCGTAAGAGAGGTAAATCTTATGGAAGAAATCTTGGGCACAAAGACCTTGATAAGAGAAATAGGTATCTTCGGACCATTTCCAATGAAGCTCGTTCGTATTGCTCAGAAGCATCGTATTATAGCGTTCACGAAGCTCCAATAGCAGACGCAACTTATTTTCCGGGACGTCTCCCAACATGGCGATCCATGCCGTGTCGATTTGTTCGTCCGTCAGGGGCTTCCCCGATAAGGCACGAATATCATCGCGAAACTGTTCCACCGAAATCGTTCCCAACTCTAATCGCTCAAACAAGTCCTTATGTTGATAGTTATTCGTGATCTGTTCCCGGATATTCTCCACGCCCAGATTCTCGAAAGCCTCGATACAACGGTTGCGAGTCAGGTTAATAAGCACACCGCCCAAGTCTATAATCAAGTTCTTTATGCCTTCCATATCATTTCTTTTTATACCAGCTACGACGTCTGCGATGTCGTCTTTTCTGTTGATAACGATTGATCCGCTTGTAAACGACCCAGACAAACAACAAGCCGAAAACAGCGAATATCAATATAACAATCCAAGAGTTAAGATTGTCACCTTTTACCCGGCTCCACATTTCCAGAACCACCTCCGTCTCGTTCCCGAAATCACGGATCATGGCACAACGTTCCACGACCTTCCGGTCCGGATATTGAGCCGGGTCTATCTGGACACGCTCCGCTCCCGGTCCGAAGAAATAACTTACGTCCGAGAACTCGGTCCGCGTCGTATCGATCTTTTCCGCCAATATTTCCGGGGTGGCCACGGTGCTGACATATCCGGTCACTTCCATATTACGGCTGACGATGTCCGGACGGCATAGATAGTCCATAAAATAACTGGCCGCCTTCACGTTGCGAGCGTATTTAGGGATCGCCCAACCATCGTACCAGATATTACTACCCTCCAAAGGAACCTCATACCCCAGATCTACGCCTACAGCACTCGCCTCTTCCATGGCCCAGACCGCGTCGCCGCTCCAAGTGAAATTCAGCCACGCCTTTCCTTTCGTCATCATCTCCTTACCGAAATCGGCCTCCCAACCGGCGATATTCGGTTTCATTTTCTTTAAGTATTCCTCGGCGATAGCGATCATTTCCGGGGAGCTATCGTTCATCAATTGCTCCACCGTGATGGTACCGTCCGCCAATTCCCTCGCATGGGCGTAGATGATGGCGGTTCCATAAGCGTCACGATAGCTATCCTTCATCAAGATCTTATTCCTGAAACGAGGGTCCCAAAGGCATTTCCACGACATGACCTCGTCCCTCGAGACATCGGCTTTATTATACAACAGGCCGGCGGTTCCCCACATATAAGGAACCACGTAGTCGGTAGTCTTACGGCCCGGCTGACTTAACTTATTCAGTTCCTCTTGGATATAGGGAGAGACATTGTCGATATAATCCGGTGTCTTCCCGAAATTACGGTCGATCGGTAGCAAGAGATTTTTCCGCAGCATGCGCTCAAGGATATACTCCGAAGGGCAAATCAAGTCGAAATCCTCATGTCCCCGCTCGATCTTGGTCAACATGATCTCGTTGATATCAAAGATCTGATAGATAATCCGGACTTCCTCACCCGTCTGTTCCTTATACCATTTCGGGAAATCCGTCAGGACGTCCTCGTCGATATAATCTCCCCAGTTATAAATCTTCAAGATCTTGCTTCTCTCCTCGTCCGAGCGCCCGCAAGAAGTGAACAGCCCCATAAGCAGGGCCAAAACAGACAGAATCGATATAAATTTCTTCATTTTCATTTACGCTCGCTTCGCTTTCTCAGCACGTTTATTTATAACAATCAACAATACTAACACGGTTACGAATATAATCGTTGAGAGGGGACGCAGTTCCGGGGTCAAACCTCCTTTCCGGGCATCCGCGTAGATAAAGGTGGAAAGGGTTTCCAAGCCCTCATTACCAATTGTAAATATGGTCACGGCGAAATCGTCGATAGATAGCGTGAAGGCAAGGATAAAGCCACTGATCATACCCGGACGGATTTCCGGGAAGATCACCTTCCGCAAGGCCTGAAACGGAGTCGCCCCCAAATCCAACGCCGCCTCGTAGATATTCTGGTTCATTTGTTTCAAGCGGGGCATGACGCTTAATACCACATACGGCGTACAGAACGTGATATGCGCCAGCACGACCGTCGTCAAACCTTGAGAGATCCCTAAGCTGACAAACAACAGGAACAAGGAAATACCGGTAATGATATCCGGATTCAACATCGGGATGTTATTGACAAAACTCACGGCATTGCGGGCCCTTGCCTTCAAATTAAAGATCCCGATAGCGGCTACGCTCCCCAACAAGGTAGATACCGTAGCGGCTATCATGGCGATAGCGAACGTATTCCAAAGTGCGCTGACCAACGAATGTTGTACGTTGCCGGCAAAAAGAGAGCTATATAATTTCGTGGAGAACCCGGTCCAGTTACCCAGTACTTTCGCCTCCGTGAACGAGAAGATCATGATAATCAAGATCGGCGAGTAGAGCAACAAGAGCAAAGCCCACAGATATCCCTTAGCTAAATATTTCACCATCAGATAAGCCCTCCCTCATTCGCCGAATCACTGCTCTCATTACTGAACAATCCCGTGATTCCGATTAATAACAACATGATAAGAGAAAGCGCCGCCCCGTAGTTCCACATACCGTTATTGATATTCTCCTGTATGGTCGTACCGAAGAGCTTGATATTGTTCATCGTCAACAATTCGGCGATGGCAAACGTAGAGATGGTCGGCATAAACACCATCATGATACCACTCATCACTCCCGGCATCGATAGTGGGAATACGGCCTTGATAAATACCTGCGACGGATTCGCCCCCAAGTCTTGCGCCGCCTCTATCAAGCTGTGATCCATTTTCTGGAGCGTATTATAAATCGGGTAGATCATAAAGGGCAAGAAGTTGTACACCATGCCAAAGATCAAGGCCCCCTCTCCCAGCGGGAAATTCAAGAAATCGAACAAAGCCACGGTAGCCAACGTACGGATCAAGATATTGACCCACATCGGAAGGATAAACAAAACGACCATCGTACGGGAAGTATTAAACCGGGCTTGGCTCAATATCCAAGCGGCCGGATATCCCAGCAGCAGACAAAGGATGGTCGTTATCAAAGCGATCCCGACTGAATACACGAAGGTGTTGATCGCCTCGGGATGGATCATGAACTTACGGAAGTTGGCGAAGGTAAACATCCCCTCGTCATTCGTAAAGGCGTAATACACGATCAAGAAGAGCGGTATCACGACAAAGATGGCCAAGAACAGGACATAAGGAATGGTCCAGTTCCTTCGTCTCATAAAAAATGCAGAAAACGTATTGATCACTTCCTTCCCTTTTTAAGCATGAATAATTCGAATTTTATCCGGGGCGATCGTTATGCCGACATGATCTCCATCATCCCATACATCGTTGGTATCGACAAAGATGTCCTCGTCCCAATCCGTAAACACGGTCAGATGATAATGGTTGCCTTTGTAGAGGATAAATTTTACTTCTCCGGTCAAGCGACCGTCTTCCTCGTTATCCTCCAAGATCACATCTTTAAAATCGATCTCGACTTTCACAGGCGTATTTGGCTCTATATCGGTTACTTCCTTACATTCGAACGTACAGCCTAGGAATTCCACATGCGTAGCGTCGATAAGCTTTCCCTCGAAGGTATTGCAAATACGCTCTTTCTTCATTACATGGATATCGAAAGGCTTGATAAGAAGCCCGACCTCGCTACCTGCCTCGAAACAGTGGTAATCCTGTACCATGAACTCGTATCCGTTCGGGGTTTGCACCATCATCTCGTAATGCACACCCTTAAAGATGGAGGAGGTTACCGTACCCGTCAACATCGCCGCCTCCGACGGCTCGAAGATGTAAATATCCTCGGGGCGCAACACGACATCTACCGGCATTTGCTCCCCGAATCCCTCATCCACGCACTCGAACTCATGACCGGCGAAAGAGACTTGCCTATCCTTGATCATCGTCCCGTTCAAGATGTTACTCTCACCGATGAAATCAGCGACGAACGAATTGACCGGCTCGTTATAAATATCGATCGGGGTACCGATTTGCTGGATCTTTCCCTCGCTCATGACAACGATCGTGTCGCTCAGCGTCAGCGCTTCCTCTTGGTCGTGGGTCACGTACACGAACGTAATGCCTAAGGACTTATGCATCTCTTTCAATTCCATTTGCATGTCCTTGCGCATCTTCAAGTCCAAGGCCGCCAACGGCTCATCCAGCAATAACACCTCCGGCTCATTCACGATAGCGCGAGCGATCGCCACACGTTGCTGCTGGCCACCGGAAAGGGAATCGACATCCCGATCCTCATAGTCTGTCAACCCTACCATTTTCAACGCCTGTTTCACTTTCTTCTCGATCGTGGCGGAAGGAAGTTTCTTCAGCTTCAGGCCAAAGGCGATATTATTGTACACATTCAGATGTGGAAATAAAGCATATTTCTGGAATACCGTATTTACGGGACGTTTATGCGGCGGCGTCTGCGTAATCTCCTTCCCGGACATCGTGATAACGCCCTCGGAGGCCGTCTGGAAGCCGGCTATCAAACGCAACAGGGTAGTCTTTCCGCAACCGGAAGGCCCCAAAATGGTTACAAACTCGCCCTTGCGGACCTGTAAATTTACATCATTCAGCACGGCCTTCTCGCCAAAATACTTCGATACGTGCTCCACGCTGATAATGCGATCCGATTTTCGTATTGACATTCTCGCTTGATCTAATTAGAATTAAACAATCATGAACAATGTTCTTATTTATTTTTGCGCGAATGTACAGATTTTAATAAGGCCGGGCACTATCGTTTTTACAAAATCTGACCTTACACCGGGTGAGAAGCGTCGCATTTCTCCAAGATTCGACCGCGCACCCGATGTAAGCCCCGTATTTCTCCAAGATTCGACCACGCACCCGGCGCGAGGTCCAATATTTCTCCAAGATTCGACCGCACACCCGACGCGAGCCCCGTATTTTTCCAAGATTCGACCGCGCACCCGGCGCGAGGTCCCGCATTTCTCCAAGATTCGACCGCGCACTCGACGCGGGCGGGATATTTGGGAAATATTCAATCCACGTATATCCGGTAGCTCCCCGATCTCAATCGGTACACAGCCTTCCCATCCTTCAACCCCACGGACGTGATACCCTCCTGCCCTTTCTCCATACGAACGGACTTCTCCGATTTAGCGGGCAGATATAAAATAGCCGTCGTATTAGCGGGGATGGTTGCCTCGTATATATAGCCCCTCTTTTGGATTTGCCATCCACTCTCGATACGGCCATAGGCGGAATCGTAATGACCCCGGATGAACGAGAAGGTTCCGCCGATACGGGGTTGAAGGATGATGTGCTTATAGGCGGGTTGTTCCTCATCCCGCTGGATACCCAAGGTATAAGCTATCATCCACTCCTCGATAGCGCCATACGAATAATGGTTGAAAGAGTTCATATCCACAGGGCCGAAGCCATTTACCAACGTGTAGGAATTCCAACGTTCCCAAATCGTGGTAGCGCCTTGCAGGACAGGGTATAGCCATGAAGGATAGGCGGTTTGCTCAAATAATTTATAGGCGACATCGTCATAACCATTGTCGGATAATACCAAATTCAGGTAAGGCGTACCGATAAAGCCAGTGGTAAGCGTATAATTATGTTTCTTGATATTCTCTACCAGATGCCGGATCGCCAAGGGTTTGTTTTTCTCATTGAACAGATCGAACTGGAGAGGAACCACGTATGAGGTCTGCGTATCCACGATCTTCGCCTCGGTAGCCGCCGTTCCGGGCCACATACCTACTTGCGAATCCTTGCCAAAGATAGATTCCACCGTCGGGGCGAACGTGCGTCCTTCCTCGTTTACGAACAAGTCGTTAAAGGACCTCTTCACGTTCTCGTAGAAAGTACGGAAACGCCTTTGGTCCGCATCCTTCCCTAAACGTTTCGCTACCTGCTCCATAATCAAAGCGTCGTAGGCGGAGTAAGCGGTGTTCGTCAACATGGAATTCGTCGGCTCGATAGCCAGCCAATCGCCGAAACCACCGAAGGGCTGTACATAGCGTACGGCACGACGCTCCAAATAATCCATATAAGCGACCATGGAAGCGTAATGTTGCTCCAGAATACGCACGTCTCCGTATTGTTGATACATTTGCCACGGTACGATCACGCCGGCTTCCATCCATCCCATGGCACCTCCGCCATCCTCCGCGCCGTGAGGTGGGAAACCGACCACGGGTATATAGTTCGCGTAACTACCGTCATCTCCTTGATTATCCCGGACCGAGTAAAGCCAACGGGTGTAAAACGGATCGACATTCATATTATAAGTAGCCGTACGAGCGAATACCTGCGCATCCCCTGTCCAGCCCATACGCTCATCCCGTTGCGGACAATCGGTCGGAACCGACAGGAAATTACCCCGTTGGCCCCAGATGATGTTATTAAACAAACGGTTGACACGCTCGTCCGACGTCTCATAACCGCTCGTCCGCGCACCGATAGATTCCAGCACGATCCCTTTCACCGCCTCCAAGGGTAACGGCCTCTCCAACCCGTGAATCTCCACGTAACGGAAACCATGGAACGTAAAGCGAGGCTCATACGTCTCACCCGCCGCATCCCCTTTCAAGATATAACGATCCGTGGAAAGGGCGCTCCGGTAATTATCCGTATAGACTTGCCCTTTCTTCTCCTTATACATCGCGATCGTGTACGGGGCGACCGGCTCGGTAGGGATCGTTTCCGGATAATTCATCTCCCCGAAACGGATCGTGATTTCCTGTCCGGCCTTTCCCTTGAAAGTCAGACGGGGAACACCGACCATATTCTGCCCCATATCATAGACATAGACGCCGGGAATAGGCTCTACCATGGACTGAGCGGTCAGGGTCACATTATTTTGTATCGGGCTGCCTACATATCCTTGGATCTCCACATTTACCGGAGGAGCGGCGAATAAGGTCGCCGGTTTCCATGACGAGTCATCAAAACCCGGAGCATCCCAGCCGTTCACCTCTTTCCGGGCATCATATTCCTCTCCATTCTGAAGGCCGTTAAAAGTGATCGGTCCCCGGTCATAACATTTCCAGCTATCATTCGTAACGATCGTCTCACGAGTACCGTCGGCATACTCGATCACGATCTTTCCCAATAAGGACTGGCGGGTTCCGTATTGATCCTGCCAACCGGTAAGGAAACCGCTATGCTCGCTCCACCATCCGGCGCCCAACATCGCCCCGATACCATTATCGCCCGGTCGTAGCAAATCCGTTATATCATACGTATTATACATGATACGGTAACGGTAATCCGTCCAACCCGGATTCAGATAATCCTTTCCAACCTTCTGCCCGTTCACCGAGAACTCGTAGACACCCCTAGCGGTAGCATATAAACGGGCGCTCTTGACCGATTTCTCTATCTTTATCGCTTTCCGGAGCATGGGAGCGGATACGTTCTCGCCCGGATACCAGACATTGAGCTTTCCCTCCCCTTTCTCCACATAAGTCTCGGCAGGATCGTACAGAAGCGTATTCCACGTATCCTCGCTGATACACAAGTTGGAGAATGTAGCGGTCTGCCCTTTAGGTTGCAGGAAACCGATCGCGTACAAACGGCAATGATAAACCAACTCTCCATCCGGATAAGGATACACGGTGAAAGCCCCTTCCTTGCCTCCCCAGAAATCACCACGGCTCTTCCGTTCTTTCTCCTCGGGAGTCAAAGAGGAATTCACCAAGGTCTTTCCATCGATCTCTATATCCACGAAATATTTCAAGGCATATTGGGCCGTCGTCACCTTCAACCGGATATGATGCGCCTTATGCTTATCCGAGGCTGGGATGATGGAGGCCAGACTCTCCGAGGCGTCTTGCGTCGTTTTTCCATCCGTGGTATGGCGTAGAATGAAACGGGCGTCCCCCGAACCATTCAAGTCCAGTTCAGCAGACACATAATTATCAGCGTCCCTCGCCCCAAAGACAAATGCGGCTTTATCATTACCCTCGGCCACCCGCACATCATAGTCGATCACATAATGCGAGCGATATTTGGAGAGTTGTGTCTCCGACGAGCCGATCCAACGGGCGCCACTCCATCCGGAACCCAGAAGACCGGTCTCGAACCACGCAGGCTCGGTGGAGGTAATTTCCGTTCCCGATTCATCCCATACGGAAACTTTCCAATAATAGCGAGTGGAAGGTTGTAATGCTTTTCCTTGATAAACTACGCCGACCGATTCCCCGGAAAGAACCTTTCCCGAATCATAGATATAACGCCCGGCAGCCAATTGCTCCGGACTATCGGCCACCCATAACCGATAAGCCTGCCCACAGGCCCCATAGCGATCGGACTCCATCTGCCAGTTAAAACGTGGCTGACTGACATCAATTCCCAGTGGATTGGTTTGATACTCAACCTGTAGGTTCTTCAATACGGTAACCGCACCCAGAGGTAGCCATCCGGCCAGCAACCCTAAGATTATAGACAAAATACATCGTGTGCTCTTCATAATACAAAGAATTAAAATGATAACGGTACAAAAATATCCATTATCATCTTAACTCTTTGTTTCATTTTTGGGAGAAGATGTAGCAGTTTTGACACTACTCAATCTTTCCTACCATCTTGGACGGGTCTACCCAACGATCAAACTCCTCGGCGGTCACATAACCGGACTCGATAGCCGCCTCCCGCAAAGTCTTATTTTCTTGATAGGCTTTCTGGGCGATAGCGGCGGCCTTGTAATATCCTATTTTCGGATTCAAGGCGGTAACCAGCATTAAGGAGCTATCCAGATGGCGTTTGATGTTTTCGTTCACCGGGGTAATGCCTTTTACGCAATGTTCGCTGAAATTCAGGCAACCGTCACCGATCAAGCGGGCGCTTTGCAAGAAGTTCGAGATAATCACCGGCTTAAATACGTTCAACTCGAACTGCCCGTTGGAGCCGGCTATCGAGATTGTCACGTCGTTACCCATTACTTGAGCGGCGATCATCGTCAATGACTCGCATTGCGTAGGATTCACCTTTCCCGGCATGATGGAGGAACCCGGCTCGTTCTCCGGCAAATGGATCTCACCGATACCGGCACGAGGACCTGAGCCCAACATTCGTATATCGTTTGCGATCTTCATTAAGCTGACCGCTACGGATTTCAAGGCTCCATGCGCCTCAACCAAGGCATCATGGGTAGCTAGGGCCTCGAATTTATTCGGAGCGGTTACAAAAGGAAGCCCAGTCAACTCTGATATCTTCTTAGCGACACACTCGTCATAATTGACCGGGGCGTTAATACCGGTCCCAACCGCCGTACCTCCTAAAGCCAATTCGGAGATATGCGATAGGGAATCCTTTACTTTCCGTATACCATATTCTAATTGAGCCGCATAGCCACTGAACTCTTGCCCCAATGTCAATGGAGTGGCATCCATAAAATGAGTCCTCCCGATCTTCACGATCTTCATGAACTCCTCACTTTTTAGCGCCAACGCACGATACAGACTCTCCAATCCCGGGATCGTCACCTCCGCTATCACCTTATAGGCGGCAATATGCATAGCGGAAGGAAACGTATCATTGGAGGATTGCGATTTATTCACGTCATCGTTCGGAAGCAGCACTTTCTCCTTATCCGTTAGCTTTCCTCCGCTCAGCACATGTGCCCGGTTGGCGATCACCTCATTGACATTCATATTCGTCTGGGTCCCGCTCCCCGTTTGCCATACGATCAAGGGGAAGGAGTCATTTAATTTACCCGCCAAGATCTCGTCGCATACCTTACCGATCAACTCGCATTTCTCCGGAGACAAGACACCGGCGTCTTTATTAGCCAAAGCCGCTCCTTTTTTCAAGTAAGCGAACGCCTCTATCACCTCTTCGGGCATCCGGCTAATATCGGTGGCGATCTTGAAATTATTCACGCTCCGTTGTGTTTGCGGCCCATAATAAACGTCCGCCGGCACTTCCACCTCACCTAAGGTATCTTTCTCTATTCTATACTTCATGACACATAAGTTTTATTAATCTCTTCTATGTATAAACTATCTGGATATCGAATTGTTTATGTTACATTCACGAGTATATCATGAAAAGACATTTATCATGGAACAGAATTCAGATCATAGAGAAACGGCTTATTTCGCCTCCGATGTTTTTTAATAGTTTTTCTTCTCGTCAATAATGTATTCGGGACGGGCCTTGATCTCGTCAAAGAGGATACCGACATATTGCCCTAACACGCCGACCGTCAATAACTGTACACCTCCAAAGAAGATAATGGAAGTCATGATAGAAGTCCAGCCAACCTCGGCGTTACTAAAACCATAGATCTTGCCCAACGTGAACCAAACCGCCAAGATTATACCGACCAATACGGATATAAACCCGAGACTCGTCGCCAAACGCAACGGCTTCTTCGAGAAATAAAGCATTGCCGTCGACGCGAATTTCAGCATCTTACTAATCGGATATTTCGTCTCGCCGGCGATACGCGCCTCACGCTCATAATAAAACGGCACTTGGTGGAAGCCCACCCAGCTTATCAAGCCACGGATATATTTTCCCCGTTCCTTAAAACGGTCGAACTCATTCATCACCTTCCGGTCCACTAAACGGAAATCTCCCGTATCCAGCGGGAAATGGACCTCGCTCATATAATTCATCACCCGGTAAAAAGCCTTGGAGGTGAACAGCTTGAAAAGACTCTCCCCTTCCCGTGACTTACGGACGCAATAAACCACGTTAGCATTCTCTCTCTCCTGCACTTCCAGCAGATCCGGAATCAATTCCGGCGGATCCTGCATATCGGCGTCGATGATAATCGCCAAATCAGCGTCACAGTTATTGATACCCGCCGTTACCGCCGGTTGATGACCGAAATTCCGGGAGAAGTGAATCACCTTCACATGAGGATCGGTAGCGGCTATATGATCCAACAAAGAACGTGTCTTATCCTGACTACCATCATTTATATAGATAATCTCCGTAGGGTTCGGCAACTTTACCAAGACCTCTTTCGTACGCCGATACGATTCCTCGATCACGGCTTCCTCGTTGTAACACGGGACTATAACCGCTAACTTCTTCATGCCTTTTAAGCTTTAAAGGTATAAAACTTATTTACTAAAAAATTAATCACCGTATAGAAAGCCATTCCAATCAAGTGGTTGTAGTAATGATCGATCGTAAGTCGGGAATTCAAGATCAGTACCAATCCGTACTGTAAAGCATAACAAATAATAAAAGCGATCGTGAACCGAACCGCCCCTTTCGTCCATCCGGTGGAACTTCCCTTGAAAGTCCATTGCTTGTTCCAGATGAAACTGTTTAATATGCCTGCCACATATCCCGTTAAGTTAGATAAACCTTCCCGGCATCCGAAGAGTTTCATCATCACCCAGATAACGATCATCGTTATCAAGGTATTGCTCAACCCGACTACACCATACTTAATAGCTTGCTTAATCGTCTCCATTCTTATTTATAATCTCGGAAACCTCCTCCGCTGTCAATTCCTTGACATTCGTGATCGTGAAAACATTCGAGAGGAAATCGCCGTATTGGTTACATTCATTGATCACCCGATCCAACGTGGCTTTTATATCCGTACGCACCGGGATCAAGAACACCAACTCCACATACTGCTCACCGATCGTCAAACGCTCGATCTCGCAGTCCGTTTTCGGCAGATAATAAGCGAACTCCCGCTCGATTGTCTGCCGCTGATATTCTTGGAAAGGTTTCTTGCCTTTAGACGTCATCAAGACATAGAAACGCAGCTTCTCCCCTTTTCCTCCCAAGCCGGTCGAGATATAAATTTGTTTCTCGTCGGAGAAATCGGACTCTAAGGAGATACGAGACTCCATCAAAGCCATGTAGGCCCAATCTGTCACTTCTGGGTCCGGATGCTGGGTGTATTCCTCCAACAAGCGGTACGCACGGACGGATTTCGAGGTAGCCAATTGAGATAACAGATATCTCTTCTCGGTCTTGTCCTTGGTTTCCTCCGTCAACAAAGTGTTGTACAGGGTCTCGCACTCATCCTCCGATAAGGGACGAGGAGGCCGGTTTTCCTTCCGTACGTTTTCCGAGTATTTGAAATACTCCATCTGAAGTTCAACCGGCACACGCTGTTCTAGTATATGGAAATGTCCCTCCATCCTACTGAAGGAATCACGGAACTTTTTGAATACATCACCTTCTTCTTTCATAGATCGTCTTTTTTCGTTATTAAACTCCCATAAACAAGAAACAAGAACAAAGGTAATGTTTTTTCCGGAATAAATAAAAATAACGTTATTTAAGCTCCCGCATAAATTAAAAACCCAAGTCCGATCACGAATAAAATAAACATCCCGACATTCAGACGATTGGAAATGGCTGGTGCTCCCTTGAACTCTTTCCAGATAAGGATGCCCCATAAAGCGGAGACTAGCGTGGCTCCTTGCCCCAATCCGTAAGATATAGCCGCTCCCGCTTTCTCTGACGCTATCATACTGAAAGATTGACCGATACACCAGATAACACCCCCCAATACACCCACGAGGTGCGTACTCATATTTCCCTTAAAATAACCGCATATGGAGACAGGCTTACCTTCCACCGGATGTTTCATTGCCAATGTGTTAAACAAGAAATTACTAACAAATACTCCTATGGCAAAAACAAATACGGCGGTATAAGGCGTCAACTTCCCGGGTGCCGGAGAAGCGAAATTCTCCATATCCATGGAAGCGGCGACAAAACGATAGAAAAAGGCCATGATCACGCCGGCCACAACCGATATAAGGATCCCCTTCCCCGATACTTTCTTGGTACCGACCAAGGCTTTCTTATAAGCCAGGCCATTCAAGATGATGGCGACCGTGATTAAAGCTACACCGATAAAGATATAAGTTGGTTCCCCCTTCGCCGCCCCGAAATAGTTAACCAATACGCCTAGCACCAAGGCTAATCCGATCCCAACCGGAAAAGCAACCGACAATCCGCAAATGGCGATCGCCGCAGACAACAAGATATTGGCAGCATTAAAAATAATACCGCCCAAAAAGGCACTCCCTAAACTAGCGAGGTTCGCTTGCGCCAAATCCGGCAGGAAACTGCGTCCTTCCGTCCCGATGCTACCCAAGGTAAAGCCGGAAATCAGAGAAAAGAGCAAGACACCAATCACGTAGTCCCAATAGAAGAACTCATATCTCCAAGTCTTGGAGGCTAATTTCTGCGTATTCCCCCACGATCCCCAACAAAGCATCGTAACGACACAGAATATGACAGCTAAAGAATAATCTTGTACGATATACATAAAAATACTATTTAATAGATCGTTGATGCATCATATAATTCTCTATCAAGGAAGCGACCTCCGTAGGCGGCATCTTCTCGATCAAACGAAGATCACGGCCATTGGGATTTGCCACCCAATTGTTAGTCCCCTCATCATCTACGACATGAAAGGTTCCTCGCTCTACATCGAAATAAGGCTCATAACCTTTTATAGCGACCAATACCGCCGTATGATCCCAGCTCATGCGCCCTTCTGGGTCTCCCTCCGCAAAACAAAGGGCATACGCATCTTTTACAGGACTGTTCTCCACGTTCATTTGCACCAGTTTCTTTCCGGTCAAGATTACGTTCCCGATCTCAAAACCGCTAAAGACAATCTCTGTAGGCCATTCCTCCGCTACGACTTTAGAGGCAGGGACATCGCAATACACATTGAATTCTTTACCTTCCGGAAACAGGCCCGCCATAGAAACCAAACGTTTCACTTTCTTGGCGACTAATTCCTTTCCGGAGAGATCGCTATATTCATCAGCTCCCGATTGAAGCAAATCCCTTAAATTAGAGAAGAAACCAATCGTACAAATAACAACGCTGGTATCCGGTTGTTCGCTCAGAATCTTACGATACACCTTCAGGGCATCCGGAGCGTCGGAAGTCTTCGCCGTATGATGCGGATAGTTAGCGGGTAACTCGTCAGTCCACTTCGTTTTATGCCAAGTAGTCAAGGAGGCCCCCGGTTCGCTCTTTGGTGCCCCTACCGGTATGTCCGGACGGTTGAAATAAGTATTCAGCACCTCAATGCAAGGCACCACCCGCTCATCATGGTTGGAGGAAAGAGTCGCAAGAATATTTACCTGACCGCTATCCGCCAAGGCATGCATCAAGGCCATAGCGCCCACATCATCATAGTCCGGACCTAAATCGGTATCTAGAATAAGATTTACCGGTTGAGGCTTATCGGTTTGAGAAACATTCCCCTTACAGGAGATAAACAAGGCGAATAAGCCCATCAGAAACAATGATTTCTTCATAATCTTTATAATTTTATTGGTGAACAATCTCTTTCGGAGCATCCGAGTAAATCAGTATCTCACCGAAATGTACGGAGACATCATTACGTGGATTTAGCCATTTAAACGTAGCCGTATGTTTTCCCTTGGGCAGCTGATACTTCCAAAACAGGTCGTTCCTACGAGTCGTATAGGATGCCGGAAGGTTCGCCGTCTCAACCAGCTCCCCATCTAGGTACATCTCTACTTTCGCTACGTATTTATCATCTTTAGCGTTCACAAAGCCTTTGAATACGGCGCCTGTTCCCTCAAATGGAAGTTCTCCTACATCGGACAAATTCTTATTAACCGCCACTTTCTCTATCGGATACATACCCTCGAAAGCCTTCTCGTAACGAACGGCTACAGGTTGCTGGCATTTGATCGTCACCTCGTCACCTGAAACGGAACCGCCGTTGCGCTCTATCACTTGCAACGCTTGATCGAAGCCCATTTGGTAAGTCTTATTCAATGAGATGGTCGTATAGGCAAAATCCATATTCTCCACCTCTCTCAAGTTCTTCATCCAATAATCCGGTATACGGCTATAACCAAGGATTGTTCCTAAGATACCACCCGCAGAGGCTGGGTTGCAATCCGAATCTTGTCCACAACGGGTAGAGATATCCAATGTCTTATAGAAATCTCCCTCACCATAAAGCAAGCCGATAAGAATGTATGCGCTATTGATCACGGCATCGATATTGAACGGAACGAAAACGCCATCCGGACAACCAATATCCGAGCTCCATTTCTTCTCACACTCAAACCAAGTGCGTTTCCAATCGTCCGGATATTCCTTATGCCAGCGGATCACATCGCTCATACATTTATAATAGGTACTTTGCTCCGGTATCGTCTTTAACGCCTCGGTCACGATAAACTCGATATCATCCGAGATAAACGATAACGAATACATCGCCCCGACATACACACCGCCGTACCAACCGTCTCCGTAATTCATGATATGCCCGATCTTATCAGAAATCTCGGAAGCCGTATTCGGCATACCCGGCGACATCAGTCCGGCATAGTCCGCCTCGATCTGATAATCCAGATCATCCGCATGAGGGTTATTCAGCCAATGGCCGGACGCCGGAGGCATGATCCCTTGCAAAATATTATAACGTGCCGACTGGTTAGCATGCCATAACGTATATCCCGCCGTAGCGAACGCCATGGCGAATGAGTCCACAGGAGCGTCCAATCCCAACCGGTCAAAGACATCCACGAATGTAAGGTCCATATAAACATCATCGTACAATCCGGGTACATTCTCGTACCACCACTTGATATATCCGTCCGGCCATACGATCGGTACGTATTCTTGAATCATCGTTCCGTTATATTTGAACTCCGTCGGACCGCCATACGTACAGCCTATGGTTTGTCCGGCCCAACCTCCCTTAATCTTATCCATCAACTTTTCTTTACTAATCGTAAACTCAGCGGGCACCGTCGTTTGATCCTTTGCCGAGGGTTGTTGGGAACATGAGGTCGCCCCTAGAAATAAAGAGGCTACCGTTATCACCGCAAATACTGTTTGTTTCATAATATTAGATTGTTTTTATAGATTAATCAAAAATATCCACCTCATTCCGGTAAGGAACAGAAGATTGCGCTCCCACACGAGTCACGGAAATGGCGGAAGCTTTGCAAGCGAATCTCACGGCTTCCCTTAAATCCCGCCCCTCAGCCAAAGCCACCGTTAAAGCGCCGTTGAAAATATCCCCGGCGGCAGTAGTATCAACGGCTTCCACTTTTATCGCAGGAACCATATCTACCATGGAATCACAATAGATCAAAGCTCCTTTTGAGCCTAAAGTAACGATTACGTTCTGTACTCCCATCTCCATTATAACTTGCGCAGCCTTCTTTGCGGAAACCTCATCCGTGATCTTCACGCCAGAGATCATCTCTGCCTCTGTCTCATTCGGGGTAATCATATACAGATGCCGGAGTAACGTAGCCGACAAAGTTTGAGCTGGAGCCGGATTCAATATTACCCGTTTGTTCTTCTTCGATGCCATCTTAGCGACAAACTCGACAGTATCCATAGGAATCTCCAATTGCATTAAAATCAAATCGGCTTTTTCTATCGCCTCTTCCGATTTCGCTAAATCAGAAGGTAATAGATTAGCATTAGCTCCGGAGGCCACCACAATACAGTTTTCAGCATGAGCATCCACCGTAATCAACGCTACGCCAGATGGATTCTTCGGATCTGAGAAAATATAGGAAGTATCAATCCCCTCTTCCTCAAATAGCTGCTGGGATTGATGTCCGAATATATCACTGCCTGTTTTACAAATAAACGAGACCTGTCCCCCTAACCGCGCAACAGCAACCGCTTGATTCGCTCCTTTCCCACCCGGGTTCATAAAAAATGTTCCGCCTAATACCGTCTCTCCCGGACGAGGGAGATGATTCGTCTTTACGACCATATCGGTATTGCTACTTCCAACAACCAATATATTATGATTCCGTAAGTCTTTCATGCTTTTCTCTTATTAATCATTCGTTTAACAAAAATATCATATATTCCGCTTGGTACACCAGATTTCATGTTAATTTAAATTCATTCACCGATGTCGCAAATATAAAAAGATCCAAAATATAAAAATCATCAATTAATCTTCATCGTAGATAAACCCAAATCGATATATTTGCATCATACAATTTCTCATATTCACTATATATCAAACACTTGATAACATCAAAAGTCCATGAATAACACATACATATTATTAATGCTTGTCAACACCTTGACAAAAGCTGAGAAAAGATATTTCCATCTTTGCGCAAACCTTCAAAACGGTGATAAGGTATACCTCACCCTTTTTAATCTAATAGACGCTAATACGTCTCCCGAACAGCTGTATACACGCTTTTGTCAGATTCAAGACGGGAAGAGTTTCGAGACCGCAGTCAAACATTTATATCGGGTACTTCTAGAATGTTTAGTTAGACTAAGAGAAAAACAGGATGTCCAAACAAGAATTTTCAATTATATATCAAAGGCTGGCGTATTATTCGAACGAGAAATATTTGATGAAGCTTTCATTGAATTAGATAAAGCAAAAAAATTAGCGATCACTTATGAAAATGATTCCTTGCTTTTATTGATTCGGAGAACGGAACTGAAATACTTAAGCGCTCTCGATTTTAAAACAATCTCAGAAAAGCAGCTGGTAAACAAGCAAATGAAAATCAATGAAGTATTAAAATACGCAAGAACCCTTAATCAACATACACAGCTATACGATATTCTTAAACACCGTTTAATTAACAAAGGCTATATCCGTTCCGACAAACAAAAAGAGGATTTAAACGATCTCGTATTGAGCGAACTCCATTTAATCGCAAACAATTCCTACCAAGGATTCGAAGCGCAAAAGTTACATTTGCTATTCCAAGCCACTTATTATCTTAACTCCGGCAATTATAAATCGGCTATCCGATATTACCAAGAGCTTATCAACTTATTTAACGACAACCAACATTTAATATTAAATCCTCCTATCTACTATTTAAGTGCCATACAAGGTATTTTAGACAGTTTATGTATTGCCGGATTATATCATGAAACTCCCTTTTTCCTTTCTAAACTAGAAGAATTAACACAAAATGAGTACTCCACTGAATTCATCTTACATCTGAAAACCTTGATATATATCTACAAATCCAATAGCTTGTTACAAGCCGGAAACTTTGAACAGGCCTTAGAGCTAAGGGATAAGCAAGAAAATGAATTACTAAAAAAAGTAACATCATTAGGACTTGAGTCTCAATTACGGTTATATCTAAGCTTCGCTGTATTAGGCATGTATACGAAAGATTATGTACAAGCTCGCAAATACATGAAAAAGATATTTAGTTTGGGAAAGTTATTTTGCGCATTTCCTTCTTACAAGATAGCAAGATTGGTAAATCTTTTACTCCAAGCAGAATTAGGCAATTATGATTTCTTTGAGAACGAAATTATTTCCATCAAAAGAAACATCCGCTTCGAGAAACAGACTTATATCACAGAAAAGTTAATATTCAAGTTTATACAGGGCTATCCGCTTCCATCATACGAGAAAGCTAGAAATAAACGCTGGCTACAATACCAAAAAGACATTCAAAAAATCGAACAAGATAAATATGAACGCCAACTTTTAAAGACATTTGATGTCCTTGCTTGGATTGAGAGTAAATTAACCCAACGGTCGCTGGCAGATATTTTTGCAGAAAAAGCTCACTGATAGATTAATGCCAGAGCAAGTCATGACGTATGTAAAACCCGGCTTTCCATAATACCACTCATCTGCTGCAACGCCCAATCCACCAAGCCTTGGATATGGGGAATAAGACTTAATCCTCTTTCCGTTAAGCAGTATTCTACTCGGGGAGGAACTTCCGCATAGACCTTTCGTTCGATCAGACCATCCGATTCCAACGTGCGCAAGGTTACGGTCAGCATACGTTGCGATACATCCGCAATGGTTTTATGGATATCACTAAAACGCATGGTACCGTTAGCACTTAAAGTGATAAGCACTAGCATAGACCATTTATCTCCTAGCCGGCTCAATACGTCTCTTACGGGGCAATTCCCTGTCGGATGAAAGTTTTTCATTTTTTAACCTTTTCTATTTACTTGAATCTCAACAATGGTTACATCCATGTAAGTTCCTTATTTATAAGTGCCTTCTTGTTTTCTCTAAAAAAGGGGCTTACTTTTACGCCACAAAAGTAATAAACTTACGAAAAATAACTATTGTATCACTTAATAATTTACGATTATGGCAAAGAAAGTAGCAGTTTTAGCGGTAAATCCAGTAAATGGATTTGGTTTGTTCCAATATTTGGAATCATTTTTCGAGAATGGCATTACTTATAAAGTATATGCGGTAGCCGATTCAAAAGAGATCAAAACGAACTCTGGCATAGCTTTGACAGTAGACGATGTGATCGCTAATTTAAAAGGGCATGAAGATGAATACGACGCAATGGTATTCGCTTGTGGCGATGCGGTTCCTGTTTTCCAGCAGAACGCTAGCAAACAATACAATATCGATCTAATGGATGTGATTAAGAATTTCGGGGAAAAGGGTAAAATTATGATTGGACATTGCGCTGCCGCTATGCTCTTCGACTTCACCGGAATCACGGAAGGAAAGAAGCTAGCGGTACATCCGTTGGCTAAGCCTGCCATTAGCAAAGGACAAGCAACAGATGAGGATTCCGTAGTCGATGGCAATTTCTTTACAGCGAAAGAAGAACATTATATCTGTACTATGATGCCTCAAGTTTTGGAGGCCTTGAAGAAATAAGTTCTAAGTATCTTAGCTTCATCAGCAAAGTATCTTAAGTTCGTCGGCAAAGTAACCTAAGATACTTTGCCGATGAAGTTAACTTCGTTGCCGATGTAAGTTGCCTATAACATATCCACCGGATTCTCATTCGCCGCCCTCCAACTTTGGAACGTGACCACTCCTACCGTCAGGATACTGATCCCTAGCAATGCGACAAAATAAATCAAATAACCGACAGGGGCTTTCTCCATAAAATTACTGGCCCATCTCTCCATAAAATAATAGGAAACTGGAATCGAGATAACAAAACTAATGAGCAAGACCTTTAAATAGACTTTATTCAAACGATATAGTATCTCACTCACGAAAGATCCATACACCCGCCTTATACCAATTTCTCGCCGCTGATAGTGGACATCAAACAATACCAGACTTAAAATACCTGCCAATGCCATCCAGATAGATAAAACACTGGATAAAATAACCCGGTCGCCAAACTGGATTTCTTTTTCATACAGATGCCGGGAGAATGTATCGCAAAACTCAAAATCAGGTAAACATGAAGGGGAAAGTTCGTTGAGCATATTCCTAATATAAAGTAAAACATTCCCTTTATCAGCCCCCGGCATCAACTTTATATAAGCGTAAGGCATATATAATTCTTCATTCGTCACAAAAGCGACAGGATAAGTAGCTAGCGACTCCGATGCTTTATGTGTGGAAGCGATCACCACCTCATCCGTAAATCCTAATACCCGGGCATCATTCCCCCAAAAGGTTTTCATACGGTCACCCACATGAAGGTTTAATTGCCTTTTCGCTTTTTGGTCAAAAACCAAAAGTAACTCTTTATTCCTCCCATCTTCCATCCTTGAGACACGTCCCTCGTTCGCGGTAATATCCATAAGGGATAAAAAATTAGGTGATACATTCAAATAATAAAAATAAATAGTCTCTCCATTAAACTCTGCGGCCCCGCCAAGATTCTCATTAGTCGCTCCTATCTTACTAGCGGCGAAAGCCACATCCTCAATTCCCGCATAATCACGCAAACGGTTGGTAAAATTCTCTTTATATTTCTCGGTTATCTCCTTATTCAATTCTACGACAACTACATTATCATTCCCGAAACCAAAGGAATGACTCCGCATTGTCTCTATCTGCTTATAAATAAACAGTGACAGGACGATCAATATAATTGAAACCGTATACTGAAAACCAACCAGACATTCCCGCATTCTTTTTCCCTTTGGAGACAAACCGAAAGAACCGTTCAGCACGATTCGCTGAGGAATAGAAGTCGCATAAATAGCCGGATATGCACCGGCCAATAGTCCCGCACACAAAGCCATAAATAATCCACCCAAAAAAACTATTCCCTTCATATGAAAGCCTCCTCCAATGCAACCTTCATAAACCAATAACAGCAACAAGGATATAGCATAAGACAATAACGCAAAAAGAAAAGACTCCAACCAAAGAAATCCACGCAACCACCGTACCGAGTCCCCTAGAATTTTGCGGATGTTAATACTTTTTATTCTTGCCGGAACCAATGCCATTGTAAAGTTTATAAAATTAATCACTGCTATCAATACCACTAGAAACGAGGCGCTAAACAACAAATCTGTTTGTCTTTTATTCCCTGATTTTATGTAAGTAACGCTATTCATATCATTCATATAATAAATATCGCATAAATTCACCAAACGGGTCTGTACCTCTTGGAGCCTCTCGTATTGCTTGAAGGGGAATGCTTGGTTAAACTGGGAGCAAATGAGATCTTTTTGTGACGGATCATCTAAAAGGACATAACAAAGGAAAATCCAGTTATCCCAATCATCCATACAATAAGTCGACGATAAAGAAGTATAAATGGCATTATTCAATTGTGTGTTTTCCGGGAAATCTTTATAAACTCCTCCTACGACTAGTGATTTCCGTTCCTTGCTCCAAATCTCTTCTTCCGCAAGCAACTCCTTACCAATAGCCGATGACTCGCCAAATATCTTCCGTGCCATACTCTCCGGCAAAAGGCATTTCTCCGGATCATCTAAGCAATCCAGTGAACCTTCCACCAATTGGAAGTCAAATATAGAAACGATCCCCGGAGTACAGGTTATCACCGGTTCCTTATAACCTTTGAGAATCTCGTCCCTCCTGATCGTAAAATAAACTTCCCCTACGTAAGGATTTATGATCGTACTTTCCAATATATGTGGAGAAGACGAGGCGAACGCTTGGGCAAAAGGCAGGATTTGCGTAGGCCATTGACTTTTACTTGTCACACAATCCAATCGATAAATAGCCTCGGCTTTCGAGTGTATTTTATCAAAAGTTCGTTCGGATTCCGTACGGATAGCTACGCTATCAAATAAAGTAAAGGCGATAACGAGGCCGCATATATTTAGTGTTGCCGCCATTTTATTTACCTTCAACGTGATAATAAAATTTCGATATATAGAGTTCATGATACGCTTGTTTTTCGTATATAATAAATTGACACAATTCTCCCCTATACCCTTAAAGACAGGGCATAATCATGTCTAATCCAGCATACGACAAAGCACATAGCAAGAGTATCGTTCTTGCCAAAAGACGGATTTTAATCGAACATAACTTACCCTCCGTTCGTAAAACAACAAAGCTACCGACAGGGTAAACAAAGCGAGGAAAAAAGTCAATGAGGCAATAAGAAACAAAAGCTTCTCCCCAAAAGCGGGGAAAGACGTCAAAGGAGTTATGATTTCTTGAAAAGAGATGAAAGCAGCCGGCTCTTTATTCGCTATTGAAAATAAAGATGTAGAAGCACACACCCGTACCTCCTTTTGGGAGAAAGAATCGTTGGCGACCACAGTCAATGCGGCAAAAACGACCATGCACAAAAACATTGCCCTTAACCATTTCATAACAAGAACAAAATTGATCAAAGGCAAATGTATGGATTTTCACTCAATAAATCCAAACAATAAGCATGCAAATAACACGAATATGTAAATCATTGATTATCATCATCCTTAAAAACATGATTATATTTCTGAAAAAACACGTACATGTTTTCCACAAAAGTCGTACATGTTTTTCGGAAAACACGTACACGTTTTTACCGGATCATACGACAGAAGACAAGAACAAATATAGAAATAGACAATAACCCTCCTTATTATGATGAGAATTTCCCTCATCAGTATCGTGTAAGTTTGAGACTATATCAAAACCCAAGCCCCAACTCAAAGGCGAACCGGAAACTATCCGTCGAGCCGAACCAAGAATATTTAGTGGTGAACTTATTCAAGAAAGTAAGCCAAATCCCGCCACCATAGGAAGTATGCCAACTATGGGAACGCTCACCGGGAAACCAGACCCTACCATAATCAAAGCCCGCGAATAGACCATATTTTAAGGGAGTGAACGGATTCTTTAGTTTTCCCATGTCCAAGCGTAAATCCGAGTATTGGTAAAAGGATTGCTTTCCGATAAAACGGTTATCACGAAATCCCCTTAAATCAATCGTGGCGGCTTGATAGAACTCATAGTCATTATCGAATAATACCGTCCCCTTCATCAAGGAGGCCCAAGTAAAACGATCCGAGAACCGTACGTTCCATGAAAGGCTTCCCTGCGCATAGGGGAAATTACGCTCCGGCTTTTTCAAATTCATTTTCCATCCGGCCGTCCATTCGGTTTCCAATAGGGGAAGCCACGAATAAGGCTGTTTCGTTATCCGGTAAGTAGCCCCAAGACCCACGAAATAATTCGTACGGAAAATAGGATGATCTTCTCCATAAACCGTATAAATATATCGATCATCCGTACGTTTAGCCTTATACATATCCAAAGAGCCAAAGAATGTCACCACCTCTTCCTTCCTCAAATCCATCTCGAAGGATGGATTAAGCATATACGTCCGGAGCTTCACCCGGTTATAATTCTTTTTTTCCTCTTTATAGCCCGCCGTATTATTTCCAAATCCGAAGAAGTTCTCGAAGTTACGGGGTGAAGAGATGGAGGCATTCAGGTATAAACGTCTCCGGCCGTCATAATTAGGGAAGACACCTGCATACATAAACCCTTTCAAATAATTATACCCGATCCGATGCTGATAGGTAAATGGGGCTCGTTTAAAGCCATACATCGTATATGTAAAGAACGTACCCAAACTTATACCTTTATCCGAGTCATATATTCCCCACGGGGTAAAAGATATCTTATGGTATTTTATCTTCTGGTAATCATATTTATAATCCTTATCATAGACATGTATTTTCCGGTTATGATTCAATTGGTATTGGTTCTCCCCCTCTCCGGAGATCAAGTATATCGGAAAATCTTTCCGTGTATTTCCCTTCACTTCAAACGTATCGTTTCCCGCAAGCCCGTATAACCACAGTTCCTTGGTTTCCCTGCCGGAGAATTGTTGTTCCAACCTACAGTCTCCGGTCTCGGGATCATAAATCCGTAAAATAGTTCGGTCCGGCGCTTGCCGCTCGATCAAGAAATAATCGGATTGATTGGTTCCGGCAACCACTGGCGTACGTTGCAATAAGCGATAATATTGGCTGGCAACCGCTTCCAGTTCTAGCCTCCTTCGTTTCAACTTTCGTTTAATCAGTTCTATCTCATCATGTTTTACACCTTCCGGCAAATAAGTAAAAGCGCTATCGATCAAAGAGTCGGTCATCTGTTTCCGAATTTCTTGGGCTTGGCGTATCCAAACCGACTCATCACTGCGGCCTGCTACCGCCATATCCAGCGCAAAAGCTAGCTTATTGATTTTCTTTGTATCTTTTAAAATCAAGCTATCATAATTACAGATAAAATCCAACGATAACATCTTCAACATTTGCTTGAACAATACTCCGTCCACCTTCGTGAAAGCATGATTCCTATCGATCACGATCGGGGTATAAATTACGCTATCATTGACGGTATGTGATTGCCACTCCCAGTTTTCGTTCGTCTTATTCCAATCTCCGATCCACATATCGAAAATACGTTCCCGAATGTATAGATTTTGATCCGCCATATAGTTTTTACTCACTTGAAGGCTGTCTAGAAAGTCTTCCGTGGTATACAAATTAGACCTTAAATTAATATCCGGAACATTGATTAGATTGACCAGCCTATCTTGTATGTCGCTGCCGTCCGCAACCGTGTCTTTCCGCATGTGGGAAGGAATATAGTAAATACTGGAGGGAGAAAAACTCAATCCCGCGGACTTCGCTAAATAATCTGCGACCAAAAAGGTATAGGGATTGATAATCGTATAAGCATCTCCTAAGAACTCATCCAAATAGGTATTCTTAAAATCAGCCTTATTATATATTTCCCGGAAAAACTTCGACTCCAAGAAACTCGTAGAGCCACCCAAGGGCTTTAGCAAATACAATTGCTTACGCTTATTCTCCAACAATAATCCGTGAAACCCTTCCGCTTGCCCGACGATGTCCATCCCACCCCCCAACGTTTCTATCGTAGCCGAAGGAACCCTGATCGGGATCGTATAAAGGTGACGATAATGCCTCCCCCACATCCAATTATAGATCTTGCTTTTACCACTATCCGCTTGCGGATAAATGGACTTACGTACCCAATCTTGAGATTGGGAATAAAGCAAGCCGGGCATAAGCACAAAGAGTATGAGTATGATATATTTATAGGATGACCGCATGGACAATTTCTTTCTATCTCTGTTTTACTAATAACAGGGGTAAGACAAGAGTTGTTTTGTTTTTTTAGCCTAAGAGAAGAATCAAGGACTTAACGTATAAACAAGCAATAATTATATATTTTTGGCAGACAAATCTAAAATCATGCTATAAAACATTATTCAGAAAGGTTATAAATACAAAGAAGAAAGTTACTTTTACACGCAATTTCAATAATATTGATACGCATGAAGAACATAAATACACTGTCGGGCTTGTCTGTTGCTAACTTCAGCAAGCAAATTGACGGGAAAGAAACGGCGCTTTATACCCTGTGTAACAAGGTTGGAGCAGAGCTAGCGATCACGAATTATGGAGCGAAAATCGTCTCGCTGATGGTTCCGGATAAGAACGGAAAAATGACCGATGTCGTTACTGGCCATAATTCGATTGAAGAGTACTTAACATCAAAAGAACCTTATTTCGGTGCCATTTGCGGTCGTTATGGAAATCGTATCGCCGCTGGAAAATTCACGATCGACGGTGTTACTTATGACAAATTAGCCATAAATAATGGCCCCAATAGTTTGCATGGCGGAATCAAGGGATTCAATGCGGTCGTATGGGACGCCAAGCAAATAGACGAGCAAACCATTGAATTGAAATATACCTCCGCCGATGGCGAAGAAGGTTTCCCCGGAGAACTAAAGACAACCGTAACTTATCATCTGACAAATGAGAATGAGGTCGTTATCTCCTATCAAGCCTCTACGGACAAACCTACGGTCTTGAACCTAACCAATCATTCTTATTTTAACCTATCCGGTGCGGGAGATCCTTATATAGGAGACCATATCCTCACGATCAACGCCGACTATTACCTGCCTACAGACAATACGGCAATCCCGTACGGACCTAAAGAGAAAGTAGAAGGTACACCGATGGACTTCCGGACTCCTCATGAGGTAGGCGAACGAATCAATGACAATTTCGAACAGCTTATATTCGGTAAGGGATATGACCACACATACATATTAAATAAAGAAGACAACGAACTTTCTTACTGCGCTCGCTGCTCCTCCCCCAAGACCGGTATCGTAATGGAAACTTATACGACTCAACCGGGCGTGCAATTGTACACAGGTAACTGGATGACTGGGAATTTCGAAGGTAAGAACGGACAACGCTACCCGGAACGGGCCGCTTTATGTCTGGAAACCCAACATTTCCCCGATAGCCCCAACAAACCGGAATATCCGACAACGGAACTCCGCCCGGGCGAGGTTTTCCAAAGTACTACTATTTATAAATTCAGTGTAGAATAAGAGAATAATTTAAGTAATCTAATAATCTAAAACAACAAAAAAGAAATGGAATCAACAGCAAAAAAGAATTACACATTGCCTATTATCATGATGGTGGCTCTCTTCTTCATGATATCTTTCGTGACGGGCCTACAGAACCCATTCGGTATCATCGTTAAGAACCAGTTCGCTGCCAGCAACTTCATGTCGCAGCTGGGTAACGCAGCTAACTTTATCGCCTATGCCTTCATGGGTATTCCGGCCGGTATGCTATTGCAGAAGATCGGTTACAAGAAAACCGCTTTGTTAGCGATCATCGTAGGTTTCTGTGGTGTAGGCATTTCTTATCTTTCCGGTGTGGCTGGTAGCTACGCTGTTTATTTGACAGGTGCTTTCGTGTCCGGTTTCTCTATGTGTATGTTGAATACCGTAGTAAACCCGATGTTGAACACGCTAGGTGGTGGTGGAAACAAAGGTAACCAATTAATTCAGGTTGCCGGTTCCGTGAACTCTATCGGTGCTACGATCGTTCCGGTATTGGTTGGTTATTTGATCGGTGACGCTGCTAAGGCTCAGATCAGTGACGCTAACCCGGCATTGTTCTTGGCTATGGGTATCTTTGCCATCGTATTTATCGTATTGTTCTGCATGCAAATTCCAGAACCGCATATGGTTAAGGAAAATGAAGCCAAGACTCCGGACAAGCACAGCGCGCTTTCTTTCCGTCACTTCATTTTAGGTGCCATCGCAATCTTCTTGTATGTGGGTGTCGAAGTAGGTATTCCTAACTTCATGAACTTGTTCGCTACTTCTTCTGAGATCGGTATCGATCCTACAGTAGCCGGTTCTATCGTGGGTACATATTGGTTCTTGATGATGATCGGACGTCTGTTCGGTGCCTCTTTCGGAGCTAAGATCTCTAGTAAGGCGATGTTGTCATCAGCCGCCACGGTAGGTATGATCTTTATCTTGATCGCTATCTTTGCCCCTGCTACGACTAAAGTTAGTATGCCTGTATTCTTGTCAGATATCTCTTTCGGTATGGTTGAGGTTCCTGTCGGAATCATGTTCATGGCTCTTTGTGGTTTATGTACTTCCATCATGTGGGGTGGTATCTTCAACTTGGCAGTAGAAGGTTTAGGTAAATATACGGCAGCTGCTTCCGGTATCTTCATGGTAATGGTTTGCGGTGGAGGTATTCTTCCGTTGATCCAAGGAGCCGTAGCCGACGCTGGCGGTTTCATTACCAGCTTCTGGGTGGTATTCCTAGGATTGGCATATTTGCTATATTACGCTTTGATTGGTAGCAAGAACGTAAACAAAGATATTCCTGTTGAATAATAAGGACAGGACATAATATAATAAAGAAGAAATTATCCGGCAGAGTTTTCTGAATGGATAATTTCTTCTTGTTTATTCAATTATTTACCTTAATCAAATTAAGTATCATGCAACAAAAAATCAGAACTAAATTTAAAGAGTTATTTAATACCGAAGGTAGCTTATACACATCTCCGGGACGTATTAACTTGATCGGTGAACATACTGATTATAATGGAGGTTTCGTTTTTCCGGGTGCCGTAGATAAAGGAATGATCGCCGAGATCAAACCAAATGGGACGGGCAAAGTCCGGGCGTTCTCCATCGACTTAAATGATTACGCTGAATTCGGCTTGACCGAGGAGGACGCTCCTTCCGCAAGCTGGGCAAGATATATCTTTGGCGTATGCCGGGAGATTATTAAACGAGGTGGCAATATCCAAGGTTTCGATACCGTATTCGCTGGAGACGTACCTCTGGGCGCTGGAATGTCTTCTTCCGCCGCATTGGAAAGTACTTATGCTTTCGCATTGAATGACTTATTCTCATTGAACATCGATAAATTCGAGTTGGCTAAGATCGGTCAGGCTACAGAACATAATTATTGTGGCGTGAATTGCGGTATCATGGACCAATTCGCTTCCGTATTCGGCAAGGCCGGAAGTTTGATCCGCTTGGATTGCCGTTCTTTGGAATATAAATATTATCCGTTTAATCCGGTTGGTTACAAACTCGTGTTATTGGATTCGGTCGTTAAGCACGAGTTGGCGTCCTCAGCCTACAACAAACGCCGTAAATCCTGTGAGAACGTGGTAGCCGCCATTCGCCGCAACCATCCGGAAGTAGAGTTCTTACGTGACGCTACGATGGAGATGCTGAACGAGGTAAAAGCGGATGTCAGCGCAGAGGATTACATGCGTGCCGAATATGTTATCGAGGAAATCCAACGCGTACTCGACGTATGTGCCGCTCTGGAGAAAGGCGACTATGAGACTGTCGGCGAAAAGATGTACGGCACGCATCAGGGTATGAGCAAGCTTTATGAAGTTAGCTGCGAGGAACTGGATTTCTTGAACGATATCGCCAAGGAATGTGGTGTAACCGGTTCTCGTGTCATGGGTGGAGGATTCGGTGGTTGTACGATGAACTTGGTTAAGGATGAGTTGTACGACGATTTCGTGAAGAAAGCCTTCTCTGCTTATAAAGAGAAGTTTGGCCGTGAACCTAAATTATATAATGTAGTAATCAGCGACGGAGCACGCAAGCTCTGTTAATCTTTAAAATCCATAAAACGATGTCAGCAGCTTTTTATCAAGACGAAGTAAAATTCTATGTTGCCGTAGATTGTATCATTCTAGGGTTTAACAATAAGGAGTTGAATGTTTTATTATACAAACGTTCGTTCGAGCCGATGAAAGGACAATGGTCCCTTATGGGAGGCTTCGTGAAATCCGGGGAAAGCGTGAATGAAGCAGCATCACGGGTATTAACGGATTGCACGGGTATCGAGCATCTTTTTATGGAACAAATAGGGGCTTACGGAGATGTATCGCGTGACTTAGGGGAACGGGTTATCTCCGTAGCTTACTATTCCTTGGTGAATATGAATGATTTCAGCCCCGAGATCTTGGAAAGCCATAACGCTACTTGGACCAAGATATCCGAGCTTCCTGACTTGATTTTCGACCATAACCAAATGATAAACGATACGTTGTCCGTCCTTAAAAAGAAGGCGGCAAGCCGCCCTATCGGTTTCAATTTGCTTCCCGAGCAATTTACCTTGCCCCAACTACAGACATTGTATGAGGCCATTTACCAAACCCCTTTAGACAAACGGAACTTTCGCAAAAAGCTAAACGCCATGGATATTCTGGAGAAACTGGATATCAAAGACAAGAAAAGTTCCAAACGAGGAGCTTTCCTCTACAAATTCAACGAGAAAAAATACAACAAATGGGTTGAACAGGGTTTCGACTTCTCGCTCTAATCCGAATGATGTATATCCGCAAGAATAAGGCGCTCAGCGGGCTATCTTAAATATCTCTCAATTTATCAAAAATATAAGAAGATAGGAACCTTTACCGAAAAGGAATTGTTTGATTGATATAACGGCTCTTACAAAGAGTTTGATTATCTTTGCAGTCAAATAAATAATTCATCTGATAAAATGAACGATATTCAAGTAATGAACAAAGCAGCTGATAACATCCGTATACTGGCTGCGTCAATGGTGGAGAAAGCGAACTCCGGGCACCCGGGTGGCGCTATGGGTGGTGCAGACTTTGTTAACGTACTGTTCTCAGAGTTCTTAATATACGATCCCAAGAATCCCAAATGGGAAGGACGCGATCGTTTCTTCCTTGACCCGGGGCATATGTCTCCGATGCTTTATTCCGTACTGGCTTTAAGCGGCAAATTCACATTGGATGAACTTCAACAGTTCCGCCAATGGGGAAGCGTTACTCCGGGACATCCTGAGGTAGACGTTATGCGTGGTATCGAAAATACGTCCGGCCCGTTGGGACAAGGACATACTTATGCGGTAGGTGCGGCTATCGCGGCTAAATTCTTGAAAGCACGTCTGGGTGAGGAAGTAATGAACCAGACTATTTACGCATATATTTCCGATGGAGGTATCCAAGAGGAAATCTCCCAAGGTGCCGGACGTATCGCCGGAACTTTAGGACTGGACAACTTGATCATGTTCTACGACGCTAACAACGTACAGCTATCTACCAAGGTAGAAGACGTTGACGCAGAGAACGTAGCCATGAAATACGAGGCTTGGGGCTGGAAAGTCATTCAAATAAACGGTAACGACGTAAACGAGATCCGCAAGGCTTTAAAAGAGGCTAAGGCAGAGATCTCCAAACCGACTTTGATCATCGGTAACACCGTTATGGGGAAAGGTGCTGTCGGCGCTGATAACAGTTGTTACGAGAATAAGGTATCTACTCACGGACAACCTTTATCTGCGGCAGGAGCTTCTATAGCGGATACGATTAAGAACCTAGGAGGTGATCCGGAACATCCGTTCGCAATCCTTCCTGAGGTAGCCGAATTATATGCCAAACGCACGAAAGAATTGGAAGTAATCGTCGCCGAACGTTACGCCGTGAAAGACGTATGGGCGAAAGCTCACCCGGACTTAGCGGCTAAGATGGAGCAATGGTTCTCCGGAAAGGCTCCTCAAATCGACTGGGCCGCAATCGAGCAGAAAGCGAACCAAGCGACCCGTGCCGCTTCCGCTACCGTATTAGGAGTGCTTGCTACCCATGTAGAAAACATGATCGTCGCTTCCGCCGACCTTTCCAATTCCGATAAGACAGACGGCTTCTTGAAAAAGACCCATGCTTTCGTGAAAGGCGACTTTAGCGGAGCTTTCTTCCAAGCGGGTGTAGCCGAGCTTTCTATGGCTTGTATCTGTATCGGTATGTCTTTACATGGTGGCGTGATCGCCGCTTGCGGTACATTCTTCGTATTCTCCGATTACATGAAGCCTGCGTTACGTATGGCCGCGTTGATGGAGCAGCCCGTTAAGTTCATCTGGACACACGACGCTTTCCGTGTTGGAGAAGACGGACCTACGCACGAGCCGGTAGAGCAAGAAGCTCAAATTCGTTTATTAGAGAAATTGAAGAATCATAAGGGACACAACTCCATGTTGGTACTTCGTCCGGCAGACGTTGTGGAGACAACAGTCGCATGGAAACTAGCGATGGAGAACGTTTACACTCCTACCGCGTTGATTCTTTCCCGTCAGAATATCACAGATCTTCCCGCTAAGGAAAACCGCTATCAAGAGGCTTTGCAGGCGGAAAAGGGTGCCTATATCGTCAATGAAGACGCTAACGCGGATGTAATTCTTTTGGCTTCCGGTTCCGAGGTATCGACTTTGGTCGAGGGCGCCGCCTTACTTCGTGCTGAAGGCATAAAGGTTCGTATCGTTTCCGTTCCTTCCGAAGGTCTATTCCGTTCACAAAGCAAAGAGTACCAAGAATCCATTCTTCCCGCAGGAAGCAGGATTTTCGGCTTAACCGCTGGTCTTCCGGTTAATCTGGAAGGTTTGGTAGGTCCTAACGGCAAGGTATGGGGACTTGAGTCCTTCGGTTTCTCCGCCCCTTACAAAGTATTGGACGAGAAATTAGGTTTCACGGCTAAGAACGTTTATAACCAAGTAAAAGAATTATTAGCATAAAGATGGGTATAGTAGGTTTGTGTAGCGATCACGCTGGTTTTGAGTTAAAAGAATATATAAAGACAATCCTCGATAAAAGGGGATTGTCTTATAAAGATTTTGGAACTTATTCTTCTGACAGTTGCGATTATCCGGATTTCGCCCATCTGATGGGCAAGGCCGTAGAAGCTGGCGAGGTTTATCCGGGAATAGCTGTCTGCGGTACAGGGAATGGCATTAGTATGACCTTGAACAAACATCGGGGTGTCCGTGCCGCCTTATGCTGGCGAGAGGATATCGCGAAACTGGCACGTGAGCATAACGACGCGAACGTGTTATCAATGCCCGGTCGTTTTATCAGCAAGGAAGAGGCTAAGAAAATCGTTGAGATATTCTTGGATACACCTTTTGAGGGTGGTCGCCACCAACGTCGTATAGACAAGATCCCTTTGTAGAGTCCGCGTAAAAGTCACTTTATAAAATAAAGAAGGCTCTCCCATGGTTCGCTTACCATTCGGAGAGCCTTTTCGTATCACCGTTTAAACGGCAACGTACATGTAATAGATGACGGATGCCAAATTTGAGGACTTTCTACTATTAAACAGTCGATCTCGCTTTTTGTTCTTTCCATTTAGTTAAAAATGTACGGGCTACCGTCGGGAACAACTCCAGCAACAGTATTTCTTTCTCATTCTCAGCTAATAGCACATCCAAATCCTCCAATACAGGATTCTCTTGCATCACGTAATGGGAACCGTCGTAAGGCACCTCATTTTGTACGCCGGCGATTTTCAACCGAAACGCCGGATCTACCGGAATCGGCGTCTTGCCATACTCTCCTTTTACCAAGGCGATAAACTGGTTGGAAGGATTACTATACATCGGGCGACCTTTCAGCTCATCCAGCGCACAGGAAACCGCTTGCGCCCCGATAATCTGGCTCGTAGGCGTCACCAACGGAGGTAAGCCGGCATCCATCCGTACTTGCGGAATGAGCGACATCGCCTTCTCCAACAAGTCGATCTGCCCCAATTGCTTCAACTGGGCAACCATATTCGTATACATACCTCCCGGGATCTGCGCTTTTTTCACCAACTCGTTCGGCTCGGGGAAATCAAAATACTCCTCGATCGCACGGCAATAAAGCAGCAAATCGTCCTCCTTATCTTTCCGGGCGGCCTCGATGGCATCGTTGAAGAAGCGGTCGATCTCGGCGGGGAAACTATCCTCTACGGGATTAAAGGGCCTCGGGAATTTCTTCGCGGTATCGAACGCGGAAAGCTCCTTGCGGATCGTCAATAACTCCTTGTTGATCTTAGCGATCGCGTCCATATCAAGATCCAGCTCGATACCTAATTTCTTGCAGAAGATATAGACCAGCTCCACGGCGGGAGCGGCCGGTCCTCCGGCGAAGTTCCAGATATTCGTATCAACGATGTCCACCCCATTGATAATGGCGGATACGACCGACGCCAATCCATAACCGGGCGTACAATGCGTATGGAAATCCACCGGTACCTTCAGGCTCTTCTTGAACAATCGCACCAATTCCGCCGTACGAGCCGGAGGTATCAAACCACTCATATCCTTCAGGGTGATCATATCAGCGCCCAGCGACTCCAGTTGAAGGGCCTTGTTTAAGAAATACTCATTCGTAAAAACAGGCTTATGCAAGGGCCGTCCATGCAAGGCGGCTTTTATACGTTCTACCGGGGAATGGTGAGGATCTATCGTATAACAGATGGCACAGTCAGCCTTTCCCCCGAATTTCTTCACATAACGGATCGTGGATTTCACGTTATCCACGTCGTTCAAAGCATCGAAAATACGCATGATATCGATACCAGAACGAATCGAGTTCCGGCAAAAGCCTTCTATAATCTCGTCGGGATAAGGATTATAACCGAATAAATTACGCCCACGGGAAAGAGCGGATAACTTGGAGGAATTTCCTATTTTCTCTTTGATGATCTCTAAACGATCCCACGGATTCTCACCTAAATAACGCATCACGGAATCGGGAACCGCCCCACCCCATACTTCCATGGCATAAAAGCCTGCGTCTTTGTAGTAAGGAAGTACACGGTCTATTTGCGCTTGAGACATTCTTGTAGCGAATGCCGATTGCTGACCATCGCGAAGAGTCAAATCACGAATCAATAATTTACGTATCATACCAAATTTGTTTAGATCGTTTTAGTCAATATTCTGATTATATAACAAGATCTAAACAAATTTGATAAAGATTACGGGGTTAATAATAACCAATTTTTCTAAAACCTCAGTCTTTTACTTCCACAACGATCATTACGGGAAAGTGGTCGGAAGGGGTACGGGCCTCATATTTACTCAATGACACCTCTTTCGGGAAATTACCGTTTTGCTCCTTCCGGGCGCTTTCTTTCGCCTCGGAGCGATAAGTATCCGTTAAGATTCCATACTTCTTCACCTCAAATTCTTTCGTAAGAAAAAGGTGGTCGATACGGCTATCGGTCTTGCGGTCCGGATGGAAACCGTTGAAGGTACCATTCGGGGCATAGCGGAAATCAGCGATCTCATAAGAGTCACGCATGATACCGGAACCATCTAACAACTGATAGGACTCACTTGTTTGGTCCACGTTGAAATCGCCGGTAAGGATAGCGGGAAGTTTCTTGGGGAACTCCTTGATCTTCTCCAAGATCAGCTTGGCGCTCTCGGCACGTGCCTGTACGCCTACATGGTCCATGTGAAGGTTGAAGAACAAGAAAGTGAAACCGGTTTGCTTATCCCGGAACTCACCCCACGTACAGATACGGGGAAGGACGGCATCCCAGCCCTTATTCGGACGGTCGGTGATCTCGGATAGCCAGAAATCGCCATGCTCCAAAACCTCGAACTTGTCCGTGCGGTAAAAGATAGCCGAATGCTCTCCCGCCCGCTTACCATCGTCACGTCCCACACCGATATAATCATATCCGGGCATGGCTTGCCTCAAGTCCTGCAATTGCGGATATTTGCCCTCTTGGGTACCAAAGATATCGAACCCGTGAAATTGTACGATCTGGGCGATGTAGGGATAGCGTTGTCCCCAACCGTTACCGTTCGTGGAATCGCCGCCGTTGGCGTTACGCAAATTATAGGTGGCAACCACCATTGTCTCCGCCTGTAAGGTTAATACGGCGCAAAAAAGAAAAATAAAAGAATAAATAACTTTCTTCATGATCTATGTTTTTAATTATCCTCGAAAGCTGATAATATCGGACGGGCGATCCACACCTGCGGCTGCGGTACGTCCAATAGGTAAGCCATCGTACCGGCGATATCATATACCATCGTGCTCTCCGGGATCTTGAAGCCTTTCTTTACGTTCTTTCCATAGAAAACGATCGGGGTTTGCATCTCGTTCATCGTCTTGCCACCGTGACCGGTCTCGATACCGCCGTGGTCGGCCGTCAGTATAACCACCGTATCATCCATGATACCCGCCTCACGAACGGCGTCCATCACTTGCGTCAAGCAACTGTCCAAATGATTCACCATGGCGAAATACTCCGGGGAACTCCATCCCTTGCCATGTCCGGTACCATCCGGCTGATCGTATATAATCGCACAAAGGTTCGGCTTCTTCTCCTTGATATACTGAACGGCTACCGGGGTACATCCGTTCGGGTTCTCAGCCGACATCGGGGCATGCTTACGGAAGCTCATGGCCAAGGTATCCACCAGATAATTCATGCCTTCCCACTCATAGATATAGCCAATCTCAGCCTCGGGAGCCTTATCCCGGTACATGCCGAAGATATTCGGGAAACGGTTGTCGCTATTCACGACACGGGAAGGAAGCTCCGGCGTACGAGATCCCCACTCCGTATATCCGTGCAACTCCGGTCCTGCTCCCATAAACATGGAAGCCCAATTACAAGCACTCGACGAAGGCAGGATCGAACGATTCTCTAACGTGGAAGCACCTTCCGCCATCATCTTACGGAAAGTAGGCATATCCGCCCCATTATTCAAGCAATGGGCGCTCAAGCCGTCGAAACCAATCAAGATTACATGCTTTGGCAGATTCTTCTCTTTCAAAGGCACTTGCTGAGGTGCCGTATTACAGGCGCTCAGGCAGTATGCGATTACCGCACAACAAATAAATAAGATTTGCTTTTTCATCTTACCGTGTTTTTCTTTTATGATTAATATTGAAGTATCTTAGATTCCGTCAGACAAAGGTACAAAGTTTAAATAAAGTTCAAAAAGATCATTTATCTTTGTAGCTTAATCTAATCTTATTTTAATAAATACGTATGTACAAACATTTCCTGACAAGCGTATTGCTTGTATTTTTCATGCTATCCTGTAGCAAACTTTCCCCTTTTGAAGGAAAGATGCGAGAATGCGTACAAACCTCCCTAAGCTGGAGAAACGACACGACCGGTATCTGGGAAACAGCAGGCTGGTGGAACTCGGCGAACGTATTAACCGCCACCATTCGCTACGGTGCCGTAACCAAAGATCCGGCCATCCCTTCTGTCATAGAGGATGTATTCGAGAAAGCCCGTCATTACCAAGTAGGCGTAGACTCAACCGGTACTCCCCGTTATTGCGACAACTTCATCAACGATTATTACGATGACGAGGGTTGGTGGGCATTGGCATGGATCGAGGCCTCCAAACTGACCGGAGAGAAAAAGTACCTAGATATGGCCGAGATCATATTCGATGATATGACAACCGGCTGGAGCGACGCTTGCGGAGGTGGCATCTTCTGGAAAAAGAACCCGCTGCATTACAAGAACTCCATAGCGAACAACCTGTTCTCCCTGACAGCTATCCGATTATATAAAGCGACCCAAAATCCGGCGTACCTCGACTGGTTCAAGAAGAACGTAGATTGGTATATGCGAACCGGCATGATCAATACGGACATCTACCAAATCGAGGACGGCACGAAAGACGATTGTACCCCCAACCGCAACGCCCACTACACCTATAACCAAGGCGTAGCCATCGCTGTCTTAGCCGAGATGTATCTCCAAACCAACGATAAATCTTATTTGGAACTAGCGGAAAAGATCGCCGACGCTACCATCACCACACAATTGGTAACTGACGAGGGTATTCTCCGTGAAATGAAGCCCGAGATCGATGATAGCAACGACGGTGTCCAATTTAAGGGTATCTTCATCCGTCATTTAGCCTTCCTGTATGAAGTGACAAAGAATCCGGCTTACAAGGATTTCATCTTGAAAAACGCGGAATCCATCATCACAAAAGATTATGACCCCACATCCAAAAGCTTCGGTTGTTATTGGTACGGCCCTTTCCACAAGGAAAACTCGGCAGCAAACGCTTGCGCTTTGGAATGCGTGATAGAGGCTTATGATTTAACGAAATAGGTATCCGGAAAGACGCAGCTTGTCGTTATTCACACAGCCAGCGGGCGATATTCCGCTCTGGCTCCCCCGGAGCTGGAACGGATGTAACATACGGCTCTGGCTCATTGACAAAAAAACGGGACGGCGGACATCTCCGCCGTCCCGCCCAAAAGAGACAGCCTTATCTCTGTTTGTATTCATGTCAAGGCTGGTTTTTTACTGATAACGGGGCCATATAAACCCTGTTTTTCATATCGTGCACAAACATAAGACTTCTTTTTCACAAAAGAACAAATTCCTTCTTCTTTCTAGAAATACATGCTTTATAACATACCGCACTCCCTCTCGGTTGCTAGCGTGGACTTCTATTACAAAGGATAGGCGACGCAGCACGCTACGTCTCCCTCCGTTTTCTTTTTACCAATAATAGGTATCCATAATCTCCTTCATTTTAGGGGTATTCGTGTCCTCATCCTTAACATCTTTCCGCAGCTTCAGCATCTCCTCCTTCATTTGCCGGATGATCTTGGCGTATTGGGGATCGTTATAAGCGTTGTGATTCTCACGAGGATCGGATTGAAGGTCGTAAAACTCCCATGCTGGTGTCGTGGTCTTATCCTCCGAACCAGTCATATTCAGACGGTCGCCATAGAAAAACATCAGTTTATACCGCTCATTACGGATACCCATATGGGCCGGACGGTTCGAATGTTGGGTCCAATAACGATAATACATCTCCTTACGCCAATCCTTTGGGGTATTTCCTTTCAGATTATCGCGAAAACTATGGCCCTGCGATTCATTCGGGGTCTTCACGCCTGCGTAATCCGCCAGCAAAGAGGCAAAATCCACGTTCAAGATCATATCCTTATTGCGGGTCCCCGCCGGGATCTCTTTCGGGTAACGGATCACGAAAGGCATACGTAGAGACTCCTCATACATCATACGCTTATCGAAGAAACCATGCTCTCCTAAGAAATAACCTTGGTCGGATACGTACACCACGATCGTATTATCGGCGATTCCCATATCGTCCAGCGCTTTCAATAACTTCCCGATATTATCGTCGATCGTAGCCCCGCAACGCAGATAGTCGCGCACCAATTTCTGGTAAGCGGCGCTACGGGCGGCAGATCGATGCATCCCCTTCGTCGTAAAAGGCAACTCCGGATACCGGCACCACCATTTATCAGGGTCTTGCGACGCCACGTCCCAACGACGGGCCAACTCCTCCAAAGGCTGTCCGGAGAAAGTACGTCCATTCGTCTCCGGCCCCCAATCAAATAAGTTCTCCGGTTCCGGGAAAACAACGCCGTCATACAAATGCCTCATCCGTTCTGGAAAATCCCAAGGTTCGTGTGTAGCCTTGAAATGACAACACATCATGAAAGGCCGGTCCTTATCGGCCTCTTTCATCCAACGGATCGCCTTATCTGTCACGATATCCGTGGAGAAACCTCGTACCCGCTCCCCGAAATTACGCTCACCCGGCCAAGGTTCCGTACAATTTATAAAAGTAGGGTCTCGGTACTCGCCTTGGTCATGGAACACGGAATAGAAGTCGAAACCTTGCGGTTGCGTTTTCAGATGCCATTTACCGACCAAAGCGGTCTGATAGCCTCCCGCCCGCATTTGCTTGGCGATATTATCCTGCTCCGGATCAAAAGAATCACTTAACGTGTAGACACCGTTCACGTGACTATAGGCTCCGGTCAAGATCGCCGCGCGACTCGGAGAAGAGATCGAGTTCGTACAAAAACAATTATCCAATACGCAACCCTCCGCAGCCAAGCGACGGATATTCTCGTTGCGGGCATATTCCCCCAACACGCCCCCGTAAATACCCCACGATTGGGAAGTATGATCATCCGATAGGATAAACAAGATATTGGGACGTTCCTCTTGCGCCGGTTTATTGGCGGCAAAGAGAGACTGCCCGTTTCCCGAAAGACAACAGGCAGTCATTCCGATACTAATGATCGATTGTTTCATAAGTCATGACGTTTTTTCCCTTGTACTAAACCCGGTTCCCTACGTTCCGTACCCTTCATACGAGTCAAGTCATCCCCTAACTCATGGCGTTTCTGGTCCGCGATCTTCATCAATTTAGCGGCTTCCTCCGGATATTGGGTAATCACGTTATAACGCTCTCCCGGATCACGGCGCAGGTCGTACATCTCCGGCTTCATGATCTCCAGATTCGTCAACTTACCCGGCTGGCCGTCGTTTCCCGGCTCATAAGCCCCATAAGTAACATATTTATGGGGGAATACCAATTTGAACATTCCATCCGTAACAGCCTCCAAGTCATTCTTTCGATAGTAATAGACGAAAGACTCACGTGGGTTGGCGTCTTTTTTACCCTCGATCAACGGCAAGATACTTACTCCGTCAATCTTGCGAGGAGGAAGCGGAGCCTGCGTGATCTCGGCGAACGTAGGAAGAAGGTCGATATTAGAAGCTAACTTATTACAAGTCGTGCCCGGTAACGTCTTACCTTTCCAGTACATGATACAAGGAACCCGGTTACCACCATCAAAGGTCGTAGCCTTTGCCTCACGTAACCCACCGGCTGAACCGGCATGATTCCCGTAATTGGTCCAAGGGCCATTATCGGAAGTCAAGATCACCAACGTATTATCTTCCAAGCCCAGCTCACGCAATGCCTTGAATATCTCACCTACACTCCAGTCGATCTCCATCATCACGTCGCCATATAAACCCTGCTCGCTCTTTCCCTTGAATTTATCGGAAACGGCCAACGGTACATGGGGCATATTATGGGCCAGATACAAGAAGAAAGGCTTATTCTTATTCTTCTTGATGAAATTAACAGAACGGGTGGTATAATCCGTAGTCAACCGTGTTTGGTCCGTATTATAACCGATAATCTCATTTCCGTCATAAGTCGGCAAATCCGGGAAATTAAAGACCTCACCTTGTTGCGGATGGAAAGGCCACATATCGTTAGAATACGGCAACCCATAATATTCATCGAAGCCATTTTGCAAGGGGAGGAACTCCTTTTGGCTACCTAAATGCCATTTACCGAAGATAGCGGTACTATATCCTTTCTGTTTCAATACCTCTGCGATCGTCATCTCCTCTGGATGGACACCGTAGTTCGAATCTGGCCCCGGAGCGCCGGAAAAACCGATACGATTCGGATAGCAGCCGGTCAACAAGCCGGCACGAGAGGCTCCACTGATCGGCTGTCCTACCAAAAAGTGCGTAAAACGAATGCCTTCCGCCGCCATCTTATCGATATTCGGAGTGGTATATCCGTAAGCTCCATTAAAAGAAAAATCTCCGTAACCCACATCATCCAAATTGATTAGGACGATATTCGTGTAATCAGCGGCTATGCCTGCCATTGAAAAAGCTGAGGCGGCCGTCAGTAACATTAGTTTATTCTTCATGATATTATTTATTGAAATATTGGCTTTGAAGTGCCATCCTGTGTTTGGCACTTCAAAGATAACAGTTTTTAATTTACCCAAGAATTAATCCCAGTTCGGATTTTGCTCCAAATTAGGGTTCAAGACTGTTTGGTTATAAGGGATCGGCCATAAATAATCTCGTTTCGGATTAAAAGAACGTTTCACGACTTCTATTCCCTCATAATTATGCATCATACCATTATTTTCTTTCTCGGCGGTTTTCCAGCGCAAGATATCCGAATAGTAGAGTCCTTCAAAGGTCAACTCGATACGGCGTTCACGGCGGATTACCTCACGCATCTGATCTTTCGTCAAACCTTTTGGTACTTCCGGCATATTGATATCCGGACGCCTACGCAATTGGTTGATGGCATCATAAACTGACTGATCAGGACCACTCGCCTCATTCTGCGCCTCGGCATACGTCAACAGAACTTCCGCATAACGAATCAAAATGAAATTGAAAGCCGAACGTTCTACTAAAGGAATCGTTACATCATCCTCATAAGAAGTGTATTTCTTCACACCGAAACCCGTAGTCGCCACATCTTCTTTTGTGATCGTCTTTCCTAAATACGGATAACCGATGCAAACGATCGATTTCAATAAACGGGGATCTCTGTTCTCATACGGACGAGTCGGATCATAAAGTGGTGACTCTTCTATCGTCTTCCCGTCAACACAGAGATATGTATCAACCAGTTCCTTCAAGGGAGCCGGACGATTCAAGCGCCAGATATTCTGATCATAATCCGTTGGATACTCTGGCAATTTCGCTTCTATATCAAAGATTACCTCACAATTATATTTATTATCTTCGCTAAAGAAATGACGATAATCATTGAATAATTGATAAACGCCAGACTCCATTACCTGCTTAGCAGCTTGGGCCGCCTCCGCCCAACGAGAATTATATAATAAAGTACGGGCTTTTAACGCTAACGCAGCACCTTTTGTCGCACGTCCCAAGTCTGAGCTAGCATAGGTGTCCGGTAGCACGGCAGCGGCCTCCTCCAAATCCTTGACAATCTGATTCACTACCTCTTCCTTGGAATTGCGAGGTAATTCGGCTTGCTCATCCGCATTGGGAGCATCTATAATCAGTGGCACACCTCCGAATTTATCGACCAGACTTAAATAATAGAAAGCTCGTAAGAACTTGGCTTCACCCACCATCTTCGCCTTCTCCGACTCGTCCATATCGACACCTCCGACATTAGCGATGAAAGTATTCGTACGGCCAATGCCAACGTAACAGTTCTTCCATAAGCTTCCGATTAAAGCCGTAGTAGACAAATGTTCACCTTTTCCAATTGCTTGCGTACCATTCGCCTCGTTATAAGGCATCGCATTCGCTGTCAACATATCGAATTCCATCGTATGCAATGAACGCCAAGGTTTCAATGCGTTGTAACATCCCATTATACCGGCGCTCGCATGCTCTTTTGTCTTCCAGAATGTTTCCGTGGAATATTGATCGGAAGGATCTACATCCAACCAGCTATCACAAGCGGTTAAACTCATACAAGCGACAGCGACACATATCATCTTATATATTTTACGTCTCATATTATTATTCCTTATTATTTAAAATGTGACATTAACACCTGCCGTATAAGTCCGTACAGACGGATAGGCATACCAGTTGCTTCCCTTCAAGTTCTTCTCCGGATCAAAATCCTTCATCGGAGAGAACGTGAATAAGTTTTGCGCATTGACAAAGACCTTCAATCTCTTAACAACACCGCTTTTCAAGAAAGAGACCGGTACGTTATAAGAAAGTTGCAAGTTCTTCAAACGTAAATAAGAGGCGTTTCTCAACCAGAAATCATTTGTACGGAAATTCTCATTCAAGCATCCTTCATATGTAGTCAAGATAGGCAATGTAGCGCTGGTTCCCCGCTCGGGAGTCCAAGCATCCGTCAACCATTGTTCCGGCAAACCACAACCAAACCATAAAGGAGTAGCACCAATGCGGTCTCCATATGTATAGACATCAGTTACACCTTGGAAGAAAGCGCTCAGATCCCAATCCTTATATCCTAAGTTGATATTGAATCCATAAGTTATCTTAGGAATCACACCACCACGTATCTGGCGGTCATCTTCGGTAATTTTCCCATCTCCATTCGTATCCTCAAACTTCAGATATCCCGGTTTAGTAGCCGCGGTTTGATACGGACTATTCTTGATTTCCTCCTCAGATTGGAAAATACCGATAGCATGAAGCATATAATAAGAATCGATAGGCTTTCCTTCTTCCAAGATAAACATTCCATCAATGATTGTTTGCCCCTTCAAGCTAACGATCTTATTTTTGATAAAGGTCATATTTCCATTTACCTCGTAACGGAAGTCCCCGATATTGTTCCGATATCCCATATTCAACTCGAAACCTTTATTGCTCACCTCGCCGATATTACGGATCGGCCCATCCAGACCACCTACTTGATCCGGCAAAGTAACCTTACGCAAGATGTCGGAAGTACGTTTATCAAAGAACTCGAAAGAGAAATCCAAGTTTCCGTTTAATAAGCTAGCGTCAATACCGACATTCGTCATGGTCGTTGTCTCCCATGTAATGTTCGGATCGTTATAAGCGGTAATAGCCGCTCCGGATTGCATCGCTCCATTCAACGGGTAGTTATAATCCGTGATTGAACCATCATTTTTTATCACCTTCAAGTTCATTAGGTCCACGTAGCGGAACAAATCGATACGCTCGTTACCCAATTGTCCCCAAGAAGCTCTCAATTTCAGATTGTAGATCCAAGGAATATCTTTCATAAATTCTTCCTCGCTCAAACGCCATCCGGCAGAGAATGAAGGGAAAATACCCCAACGATTTCCTTTGGCAAAACGGGACGAACCATCATAACGAAAGTTACCCTCAAATAAATAACGGTCTTTATAACCATAATTCACCCTACCAAAATAAGACATCAAGACTGATCTCGAGGAAGTGCCCGCTACACTCGGATTACTAGAACCCGCATTTAATTCGTGCAACTCGTTCCCTAAGAAACCTTCTACCTTAGCGGAAAATTCAGTCTTATCATCACTCTCAAAACTATAGCCAGCCAAGACTTTTACGTCATGGGCATCATTGAACTTCTTGCCCCAAGATAAGGTATTGAATACCGTAACTGCCAAGTTATTCTTATCACCTTTATAAGCATGGCGTGTATTCTGACCGTCATAAACCACTCGTTTCTCCTCATTGGTCTTCAACTGATATTCGTATACATCAGGCGCAAAACGAGATTGCAGATAATCATATTTGTTTAAACCGACATTCAAGTTATAAACGATATCAAACGGAAGCTTATATTCCGCAGACAAATTCGCCAACATACGCAAGGACTTATGCTTGTTCTCGCCCTCATCGGCCAACGCCAACGGATGGCGATAGATATTATGCCCAGGAGTACGGATAAAAGTATCCGCATAGCGACCATCGGCCGTATAAGTCGGGTGGAAAGCCTGCGCTTTATAAGTCATCTCCACTAAGTTTGCCACACCCGCTACCGGCTCATTATAGATCTGATAATGCGCATTGATATTAGCGCCGATCTTCAAACGGCTATTTACCTGAGCAGTCGTATTCACGGCTAAAGTATATTTATTGGAGTCCGTACCACGCAATACTCCATTTTGATCGCCATAACCTAAAGATACGGAATACGTATATTTATCATCACCTCCGGAGAAACGCATGTTATGCTCCATGATAAAGGCATTATTATACATGATATCCAACCAATTATTCTGCGGATACATAATCGGGTCTGTCAACATACCTTGTTTGTACTCCTCGATTAACGCATCAGAATAATCCACCGTTAGTTTACCTTCGTTCCGTTGCGCTTGGTTTCTCATTTCCATAAATACGACCGGGTCATATACGAAATCCGGCAGATAGGTAGCCTGCTGCACGCCAAAATAATTATTATAATCGACGGTAAACTTACCTTTCTTTCCCCCCTTTGTCTTTACCAAGACAACGCCATTCGCCGCACGAGAACCGTAGATAGCGGAAGAAGCCGCATCTTTCAATACGGAAATACTCTCAATATCATTCGGATTTACCGCTTCCAACGGGAACTCGATACCATCCACCAAAATCAACGGGTTATTATCGTTCAAGGTTCCCTGACCACGAATACGAATCGTCGCCCCGTCCGCTCCCGGCTGAGCACCCGCTTGATTTACGTAAACACCTTGCGTACCTTGCAACGCTTGGGTCGAGTTGGTGATCGGGCGATTCTCCAACGTCTCCGCATCCAAAGAGGAGATCGCTCCCGTTAAATTCACTTTCTTCTGCGTTCCGTAACCTACGACCACAACCTCATCCAACTTCTGGGTATCCTCGGACAGGCTAACCATTACTTTCGAAGAATTACCGACCTCGACCGTACGATCCGTATAACCGATATAAGAAACTACCAAGATCGCATTGTCCGGTACTTCCAGACTGAAGTTTCCATCGATATCCGTAATCGTTCCGTTCGTAGTGCCTTTAACGACAACATTCGCCCCGATAATGGGTTCTCCCAACGCATCTTTTACTTGTCCGGTAATCTTTCGTGGCGAAGACTGGAATAAGGCATTCGGATGTGAGACACTTGAAACACTCTTTGACTTAATTATAATCTGCCGGTCTACAATCTCATATTGGTATCCCGTATTTTTCAAGGCTTGCTCTAAGACCTCCTCTAACGAGGCATTATTTGCTTTTACACTCGTTTTCCTATTTACATTTACTTGATTATCATTCAAGAAGAACGTGTACTCACTATTTTTCTCTATTTCTTTTAGCACTTCCGATATACTGCAATCCTGTTTATTCATGGAAAGCTTATAATTCTGTCCATAGGTAGAAGCGGATACAGTACATGCGAAAGCCAAGGATAACAACGTACTTATCTTCATGACTCGGTTTACTTTTCTGATTTTTTTCATAACTTTGTAATGTTTCTGATGAATAAATTAGCAGGTGTGTCGGCCTCTCAACTCCTAACGCCTGCCGTCAAGAACATTTGATCAGGAGGAGAAACCTAGTTTGTCCTCCTGTTTTTTTATTAGACTTAAGAACTGTTAACAAGCATATCTTTTAGAATTTAACGTTAGACACTCATTTATCTCCCTTTATATATAGTTCATATTCATTGTCTTTCTCTCTGTATTTAATGGGCGACGTATTGCTCAGCATAAACAGGATTCGCTCCAAGGATTCATCCCGTACCTTAAACGTAAACCGATATTTTTCCGCTATCTCCTTCGGGCATTTTATCTTCCGCCCGAACCAAGGCTCCAGACGGGTAAGGATCATGCTCAAGCGTTCGTTCTCAAAACTGAGGACACCGTTACGCCAACCCGAATACTCTTCGGCATTAACCGTCTTAACTCTAACGGTATTCGCTTGTTTGTCGAAAACCAACATCTCGTTCGGATTCAATATCACCTCACGCCTGTTCTTCACATTGGGACCTCCCAAGCCAATCTTCACCTTACCGTTTAACAGGATCGTCTCCAATTTGCTCTCGGAGTCATAATTGAAAACCTCGAAGGCCGTGCCCAAGGCCGTTACATCCATGTTCTTGGTATGCACGGTAAATGGTCTTTCCCGATCTTTCGCCACGTCGAAGAAGGCTTGCCCTTTTAATTCCACATCACGGGTCTTGCCATCGAAACTCTTTGGGTAGATCAATTGGCTATTAGGCCCCATTCTCACGGTCGTACCGTCCGATAAGGAAACCGACTCTATGCAACGGACACCGGAGGCCATTACATATATATATTGATCTTCTTTCGTATGAGACCAATAAACTACGCTTCCTACACCTAAAAGTAGCAATATGGAGGCGGCTATCGCCGTAATCTTATAGACCCAGAGTTTACGGACACCGTTTGTCGCCATTGTCCGGGCTATGATTCGTTCCCACATGCGATTCCCCACCACGGGATTCACGCGATCCGCAGCCTCGTCCCATTGGGAACGCATACGCTCTTCCACTTTTGGGTCACACAGCAAACGTTGCCGATCTTTCTCATCCAGAGCATCCCGCATCAACTTCTTCAATATCGTTCTCGTATCTTCGCTCATGTTTATTATTCTTGTTCTATTTATAAATACACGCCATGTTTTCCTTCCCCCTATTGGGTGATAAAAAAATTTCACTTAGGTATACAAGAAATATAACGGATCTTCCTTGCTTTCCATCCTTATATTTCCGTCCTTTGTATTCAATGAAATTGGTTGCCGACGGTGTCGGCAGTATTTCCGACGCCGTCAGCAATATTTCCGACAGCGTCAGCAGCATTGCCGAGGGCGTCGGCAACCGATTTCATCAAATAGAAACGCCAAAGAGATAAACGTTAAATCTCCGAGGCATCCTATACATTATCCATTTAAATAACGAGAAAATCATGGGAAAACCAAGAAGTGGCATCCAAGTCAGTATTTATAATACACCGGGCAATGAACAATGCGGGCCAACATCCTGCGCACGAGTCATCACCAGAGATACCAAACGCATGAACGATATATGTGAGTATATTTCCGAATGCTCATCCGTCACCTCCGCCGACATAAAAGGTGTATTGGAGGCGCTTACTTCCTATATCGGCAGGGAATTATCCTATGGGTACAGCGTGGAACTGGAAGGATTGGGACATTTCTCGCCATCGGTAAAAAGCAAAGAAGTAACGGACCAGAAAGGAAATACTAAATCAAGCGCTAGCATACACGGCGTTAACTTCCGCTGCTCTCCCCGACTGAAGGAGATGGTAAAAAAGAACGCCCCCATCTTGGTTAAACGGGAAAATCTGCCCAAAACGGGAATCGAGGGAAGGAAGGCTAAGATGTTATCTTATCTAGAAAGAAACTCATATATAAATCTCACCGATTACGCCGGCTTGAACAATTGTACCCGCTACCGTGCGAGCGAGGATATCAAGCAATTTATCAAGGATAACGTAATAGCCAGCGTAGGATATCGAACACACCGGATTTATGTGCTGCCTGAAAAAGAAGACGGGCAAAACTAAAACTTAAGACGCAGTGGCACTTCCGGACTCTACAAATACGTGACCTAGGAAAGCGCTAGATAAACCAGATAAGTAACATGATATTTTTCTTCAAGAACTTCAAGGCTTCGCTGATTTGGTTCTCAACGGTCTTCTCGGAAATATTGAGTTGGAAGGCTATCTCTTTATAGCTTTTATGCTCCTTCCGGCTTAGATTAAAGATAACCCGGCGTCTTTCCGGCAATTCCTCTATCAAATGATCGATATACTCCCCCAAGTTATAGGCGGTGATCTCTTCCTCTAAATCGTAAGAGGTATCCATAGCGGACAAGACCGTCATTTTATAAAAGTCCTCGTTCACGTTCTTCCGGTGATGATTAAAGATCAAGTTGCGGGTGATGATAAACAGAAGCCCCTTGAAGTTATCATCCTCCCGGATGAATTCCCTCGACTCCCAGACCTTGATAAACACCTCTTGTACCACATCCTCGGCTACATCCCGATTATTCAAATAAAGCCCACAGAAATGATAAACCTTTTCCCAATATTGTTTATACAACATCGAAAAAGCCTCCCTATCTCCTTCTTTCAACGACTTTATAATTTGTCTCTCTTCCATTTAGCATCACATATCGTTTCGCGAAGATAATAAAATCATATACTAATAAAAGTTAATGATATCCCAGTTCTCCCGGACTTCTTTGTACTATTAATATAGCACGAGAAATAATGGAAGAACAAAACAAATATATAAGCGATTTATTAATCCGATATGTAAATGGACTCTATACACGGAACGATATAGAGACCTTGCGGAAGTTAGCCTCATCCATAACCGAGCGAGCAGAATTAGAAAGCGAAATGGACCGGGTCTGGAACGAGGCGCAAGACTTACCTCAATCCGATTCCCATAATCATCTGCTTTATAAGAAGGAGGCGCAAGACCTGTTGGATAAGACACGTAAAAGAGAAAGAAGAATCTCCCTATCCACTTTCATCAAGTATGCGGCGAGCATAGCGATTATCGTTTCCATCGGATTCGGAGCGAAACTATACCTAAATCATTCAGCGAAGCAGCATACATCTGCCAGCGACCATCTCCTAACGGAAATAAGCGTCAATCATGGCGAACATAAGCAAGTCACCCTTCCCGATGGCACGGTCGTTCATCTAAACGCCGGTACCGTCATGCGATACCCAACGGAATTTACCTCTGACATCCGTTTGGTAGAAATGGAAGGAGAAGCTTTTTTCAATGTCATGAGAGACGAGGGCAAGCCCTTCATCGTCCGTACCCGGCAAGCCGACGTAAAAGTACTCGGAACCTCTTTCAACGTAAAAGCCTATCAAGAGGATGAGTTGATGGCCGTCAGCGTTCGGACCGGAAAAGTTGAGGTGGATATGCCCGAAAGCGTAATGCGCCTATTACCGAACGAGCAGATAATCGTGAATAACACAAATGGAGAGATTCTTAAAAAGAACGAGGACGCCCAAAAAGTAACGGCTTGGCTGCAAGGCGGCCTTTATTTCAACCGGACACCTATCAGTAGCGTTATACACGATTTGGAGCGGATGTATAATCAAGAGATCGTACTCGATCCGAATGTCGTATTCGACGATTACATCTATGGCGAGCACGACAATAAAAGTCTGGAAGCCGTACTGAACGCAATTCAATATTCAACCGGCATCCGATACCGGAAAGAAGAAAGTCGGATCGTGTTATATAAAACGAGTCATTAACCTTAAAATCGATTTGCCCATGAAAGATACGACATAAGCTTAGCCACATAAAAAAGGGAAACCGACCTCTGACCTTCGATCTCCCTTTATCTTTCCCGATATGTACACCCTTGGATTGGACCCCCTTGGAGATTACATAAATCGGACTGTTTTTAAAAGTGTATAAAAACAACCTTTAAACATACAAAATTATGAACTTTCCAACTATTACTAGGAATAATTGGATGTGTTGTTCTATTATTTTAGTTTTTTTAGCGTTAGGCTCCCCTGAACCTCTGCAAGCGCAAGAAAATCAGAAAGAAAGAATAACAATTCAAGTCAAAAACCAACCCATACAGAAAGTCTTTGATGATTTGTCGAAGCAGACAGGATTAAAATTTTTCTATGGAGAAGCCATCGCGAACCGGAACGTACAGGTTAACCTAAAGTTCAAAAACGCTCCCGTCAACAGCGTATTGAACGAGATCACCCGGCAAGCCAATCTTTATTTTAAGCGGGAGAATAACACGATAGCCGTCAGTCTCGGAAACGCGGGCAACGCCTCCGTTCCGGTGACGCAAGACCGAAAAGTGACCGGTATCATTACAGATGAACGGGGCGAACCGATCATCGGAGCGAATGTCGTGGTAAAAGGTACGTCAAATGGTACAGTTACCGACCTGAACGGTCAGTACAGCATCGAGGCGAACGGTAAATCGATCCTACTCATATCCTACATCGGCTATTTATCGGAAGAAGTGGCCGTAGGCAACAACAAAACCCTCAATATCCAGCTAAAGGAAGACACCCAGAAGCTTGATGAGGTAGTCGTGATCGGTTACGGAACACAGAAACGAAGCAATCTTTCCGGAGCGATCTCGAAAATATCCTCCGAGGTAATCGACTCTAAGCCGGTTACAAATGTCCTGTCCGCCTTGCAAGGAGAAATTCCCGGTATGGTCGTTCAGCGAACATCCGGACAACCGGGTAACGAGGAATTCGACTTGAACGTGCGTGGCGCCTCCTCCACGAACGGAGGGAATACCCCGCTAGTCTTGGTCGACGGAATCCCCGGGGATATGAATATGATCAACCCGCAGGATATCGAGGCTATATCGGTATTGAAAGATGCCTCAGCCTCCATATATGGTTCCCGTGCCGCCGGAGGTGTTGTATTAATCACGACTAAGAAAGGAAAGAGCGGAGCACCGAAACTTACTTACAACGGGAACTTGGCGATCACGAAAATGACCGGAATCATGAAAGCCCCGACAAATTATGAGATGGCGATTATGGATAACGAGGCGAACATACACAACGGTGCCGCCCCACTCTATACCCAAGAGCTTCTGGATCGCATCTTAGCGAACGATCCGAACCCTATCGACCATCCCACCCAACCCGGCTGGAAGCTCTTTTTCACGAACACGGACTGGATGGACGAGTTGCTGACCAATGGCGTACAACATCGCCATAACCTAACAATCTCCGGTGGAGGCGAGAAGTCTAACTATTACCTATCCGCCGGCTACAGCAAACAATTTGGCGTGGTAAAATATGCAGACGATAATAATACCAAATACAATCTGCGTATGAATTATGATTATCGATTGGCAAAGTGGCTAAAATTAGAGACAAAGGTATCTTTGGATAACCAGAAACGTACGGACATAGGAAGTAATGGCGCTTGGGTGATCGGCGAGGCGATGTTTGATATGCCGAACTTCCCGATCTATAACGCCAACGGAGAGTTCTTCACGCAAGGAGGCTGGAGCAACGCGATAGCGCTGGCCAAGGAAAGCGAGACCGCCACGTTCAATACCCGGGAGATGAACGGTAACTTTAGATTGATCGCCGATATCACGGACGGACTCGTGTTTAACGCTCAAGTGGGCTTAAACTACAAAAACAAGAATAACGAGGATATAGCGAAAGCCATCCCGCTCTATACATGGGACGGTGACATCAATTATTATACGGGAGCAGGTAGTCCCGAACAATCCGCTGTAGATCGTACGACCGAGGAAACCATCTATCAAAATTATACGGCTTACTTGAATTATAATAAGAACTTCGGACTGGATCATCATTTAGATGCCATGTTAGGTATGGCTTATGAGGCAGAAGAGGTCCGTATGTTCATGGCACGCCGAGATAATTTCATCACAGACGAATTATGGGAACTCAACCTTGGTGGCACCGGAAATATGAAGAACGACGCCAAAGCTGAACATTGGGCGACAAGCTCTGCTTTCGCCCGTATCGGATACAGCTTCAAGAATAAGTATATCTTGGAGACAAACTTCCGCTACGATGGTTCCTCCCGCTTCGCCCCGGGTAACCGTTGGAGAATGTTCCCCGGCGTATCCGCTAGCTGGCGTATCTCTCAAGAGGAATTCCTAAAGAGCTCTAAGGTATTCAACGAATTGAAACTAAGAGCTTCTTACGGACAAACAGGTAATCAAGAAGGTATTCGTCTATACGATTATATCCAGTTGCTAAAATTCAGGGACGACGGTTGGGGAACTAAATTGACCTATCCTTTCGGCAGCGGTTCACAAACACAAGCGATGGGGCTGGATGTCTTAGCCGGCGTAAATCGCACATGGGAGATCTTGGAGAATATCAACGCAGGTATTGATGCCGCTTTCTTAGACTCCCGCTTAGGATTCTCTTTCGACTACTTCGTGAAGATGAACAATAATATGTTGATCCCCGTAACTTATCCCAGTATGCTAGGGGCAACTCCCCCGGATACGAACTCGGGCAAATTGCGTACGAATGGCTTCGAGCTTACCTTAAACTGGACGGACAAAATCGGTAATGTCGAATATTCCGCACAATTCCAATTGAGCGACGCTAAGAACAAGCTCGTGGAATACGGAGGCTCGGACACTTATGAGCTAGGCTTGAACAAGACGAGAGAAGGATATCCCATCAACTCCTATTTCGCCTATGTATATGATGGCGTAGTCAAGGACCAAGCGGATCTGGACGCTTACAAGAAGCTGGAAGGCGTACCCTCTAATATCGGTATCGGCGATGCCAAATTCAAGGATCTGAACGGCGATGGGAAAATCTCCACTTACGGTGATAAGGAAGGGGACGACGGCGACGCTAAGTATGTCGGCTCAACCACTCCCCGATATACATTCGGATTAAACTTGGGTGCCAAGTGGAACAACTTTGATATCAGCGTATTCTTCCAAGGAGTCGCTAAACGCACCTTGTTCCGTGAAGGTGAGTTCTCCATGCCTTGGAGCGACTGGTGGAGATATCCGCCTCAGTTCTATTATGGGCAAACCTGGAATGAGGATCGTCAAGACGCATATTATCCTCGTCTGACCCACGGCGATATCAGGCATTGGAACTACCAAGCGTCTACGATGCAAAAGATCAACGCCGCTTACGTACGCCTAAAGAACATCCAGATCGGATATACCCTGCCGAAAAGCTTATTGCAGAAGATCGGTATCGAGCGGACCCGTTTTTATGTAAGCGGACAAGACTTATTCGAGATACACGGGGTAAAAGGCGGTTGGGACCCAGAGTCTGACACCGGAGGTTTCAACTATCCGTTCCAACGTTACTACTCATTTGGTATCGACTTGACTTTCTAAGGTTTTCTATTTAATAAAACGAATATTATGAAACGATTCAATATAATTATCACGTTATCCGCCACCTTAGGACTATTCAGTTGTGAGCTGGATAAAATGCCAATGGATCAAGTGTCGGACGCTGTATTCTGGCAAAAGCCGGCCGACTTTGAATTGGCCGCCAACGATTTCTATTTTGGGCTCCAAGAGGTCTCCCAATATATAGACATGAACTCGGATATCGCCTTTGGTTCCGGCACGAACGATGTCAGCGACGGTTCCTATCTGGCCCCGGTCAACTCGGATGATTGGGACAACCCATGGAAATTTGTCCAATCTACCTCTTATTTGCTTAAGAAAGCGGAGGAATCCGGTTTGTCGGACGAAGAGATCGGACGTTGGAAAGCAGAAGCGCATTTCTTCCGTGCCTACAACTATTGGAAATTGGTGAAAACTTATGGAGGAGTACCCAAGATAGACATCCCGTTAAATACCTCCTCGGAGGAACTTTACACACCTCGTTCCAGCCAACAGGAGATCATCGATTTTATTATCGAGGACTTGGATAAGGCCATTCCTCTCCTTCCGAAGCAAAGCGGACTGACCGCTGAGGAATTAGGACGTACCACGCAAGGGGCGGCATTAGCTCTCAAGGCCCGTGCGGCCTTGTTCGAAGGAACTTGGCAAAAATACCACGGGATGGCGGACGCAGGCAAATACCTCGACCTAGCTATCCAAGCGGCCCAAGCCATTGTCGATTCCAAGGAGTATGAACTATATCGCGAGAAAGGAGAACTCAGTTACAAATATCTTCATATCCTAGAAGGCGACGACAGCAAGGAAGTCTTGTTGGCAAGACGGTATTACAAATTGAGAGCGACTCATAACTGGACCCGGGAACTATTATTAGGTGCCATGGTACCGACAAAGAACCTTGCGGACGTATACCTTTGTACCGATGGTTTACCTATCGATAAATCCAAGTTGTTCAAAGGATTCCAAACCCAGACAAGCGAATTTGAGAACCGGGATTCCCGGATGGCGCAAACGTTTGTCGTACCCGGTAGCGAGATATTCTCGGAAGGGGGCGGATGGGCAACCGTAGAGCCGGGATTCATCGGTAACAATTCTACCCGGACCGGATACATGATCCGCAAGTTTATGGATGAAACGCTTGATGCCGTACAATTCATTGGGGAATACGATTTCAAGGAATTCCGTTACGGAGAGGTCCTATTAATCTTGGCCGAGGCTTTATACGAGAAGAACGGACAGATCACGGACGAGCAATTAGACCTGACCATTAATGACCTGCGAAACCGGGCGAATATGCCTCGCTTGACCAATGCGTTTGTAGCTACGAACGGACTGAATATGCAGGAAGAGATCCGGCGTGAGAGAACCGTGGAACTGGCATTCGAAGGATATCGCCGGGACGACCTACGTCGTTGGGGCACGGCGGAAACGGTTCTTCCCCTTGCGATCCGTGGCGTGAAATTCGTGGGTACGGAGTATCAACAGAAATTCCCGGAGTTGGTGATCGGGCAGGATATACAGGTGGATAGCGATGGCTTTATCATCGCCCAACCCGCATCCGCCCGCAAGTTCCAGACACCGAAGCATTGGCTATCCCCGATCCCTTTGCAACAGGTACAATTGTCGAAAGGAACCTTGGAACAGAATCCGGGCTGGTAAGGGTTTTTCCAAGAATAAGCGACTATATATATGAGGGTAGGCCCTACCTATACGAGAAGGGAGGGCCTACCTATCTGGGAGGGGAATCCCATTTAAATATGAATTATCTTAAATTTTTATAGCATGAAGAAATACTTTTTAGCGATAGCTAGTTTTTTTATTTATTCTCATATCAGTCTAGGCCAAGTGTATCCGGGGCAGATGGATTCCACGTTTGTCCCTGTACGGAGTCATCACTATGACCCGGAGTTAACATTTGATTTTTGCGTGAATGAACCCGCTTGGAGCAATCAGGCGGGTATCCATTCCGCCTTCGGATCAACCGACCGGCTTTATTTCCGGAAGGAAGTACCCGTAAACCATGACAACGATTTATCATCTTCCTACTCTACGACCGTTTGGAGGGGGGAAAGAGCGAATGCCCAGATATTGGTATGGTCGTCAGAAGCGTTGGAACAAGTACGTGTCTCTACGCAAGACTTGAGGAGCGCCGAGGGAAACATCATCCCGAAAGATCGGATTACCTTCGAGTTGGTGCGTTACGTATTGTCCAATTATCCGTATGCCGAGAAAAAAGCCATCTGCGGGGAATCTCCCTACAAATCCGGCTTCTTGATGCCAGACCGTTTCGAGACGCTGGACCGCTTCGATCTCCCTTCCCAAACCACCCGTCCGGTATGGATGATGGTGGATGTGCCGAGAGGAACCGTTCCCGGCACGTATAAAGGACAGGTGGAGGTGCGGGCGAAAGGCAAGGCTCCTCAACTATTGAATCTGGAGATCGTGGTGCAAAACCAGTTGCTCCCCTATCCGAAAGACTGGAAATACCGTCTGGACCTATGGCAGAACCCATGGGCCGTGGCATGGTACAATCACGTGGAACCGTGGTCACCAGAACATAAGATGCTTCTCAAGCAGCATTTGAAGCATTATGCCGACGCAGGTGGTACCTACATCACGACTTATGGAGTACATTCTCCTTGGTCCGATAACTCCTATATGATCGAGGGGGGCATGATCGAGTGGATCAAGAAAGCAGACGGCACATGGGCCTTCGACTACAAGATCTTCGACGAGTACGTAGAATTAGCAATGGAATGTGGCATCGACGAGGCAATCACCCTCTATACCCCGATTCCTTGGGGATTCCGTCACCGCTATAAGGACGAGGCTACGGGCGATTATTCTTATATCAACTGGGCGCCAAGCTCAGAGGAATTCAAGAAGATGTGGAATATCTTCCTCACGGATTTCAAGTTCCACCTGGAAGCTAAAAGCTGGTTGGACATCACCTATATCGGAATCAACGAGAATCCGATGGAAGAGACCTTAGCGGCTATCAATGTCGTACGTAACCATGATAAATGCTGGAAGATCACTTACGCCGGCAATTGGCATAAGGAATTGGACGGACTGCTGGACGATTATTCTTTCCTTTACGGAGAGGAACCTACCATCGCCGAGCAAAAGGCACGGGCCGCCACCGGACGCACGTCCACCGTATACGTATGCTGTAACCCGCCGATCCCGAACAACTTCGTGTTCTCACCTCCTATCGAGGGACGTTGGATCAGTTGGTATGTAATGGCGTATGGGTACGACGGCTTCTTGCGATGGGCTTACGACGCTTGGCCGGAAGATGCCGATCGCGACGCACGTCATGGCTCTTGGGCAGCAGGCGATTGCTACATGGTATATCCGGGAGGCAAAAGTTGCATCCGCTTCGAGAAAATGAGAGAAGGTATCGTGGATTTCGAGAAGGTCCGTATCTTACGGGAACTGACCGCCCAATCGGGTAACGCTCAAGCTCAAGGCTTATTGAAGCAGCTAGACCAACATTTGTCTATCTTCCCGAAAGAGAAAGAGTTCGATGAGAACAAGATCTCGGCGGATGTACGTAAGGGTAACCTCATCATCCGTCAACTGTCCGATCTTTTGGCGAAATAATGGGCTTATATAGCAGGAAAGACATGAAAGCATATCGTTTAATCCTATCACTCATGGCAAGCGTAGCCGCAGGGCCGGCCTTCTCGCAAACAACACCTGTTGTTTGCGAGAAGTTCGACCAGATACAGCTGACGCACGTATTGACGCCCACCGGCCCGCTACCGACCGCCTTGGACCCGAATGGCGTATACCCCTATATGAGTTATAGCGAGACCTCAAATCGTCCGGTGCCTAAAAGGTACCGGATGATCTCGCTAGAAAACGAGAAAGTCAAGGCTATCATCTGCCCCGATCTTTGCGGGAAAGTAATATCCCTCACTCACAAGGGGAGCGGCAAGGAGGTCTTGTACAGGCCGGACGTAATCAAATACACACGGATATTACCCCGTTTCTATTTCGTGGCCGGGGGGATCGAGGTCAGTTTCCCGATCTCCCACTCTCCCACGCAAAATGAGCCGGTGCTTTATCAGATCGATCATACGGGAGACCGCACATATGTAACATGCGGAGAACGGGAATCTCATTACGGTATGCAATGGTCTGTAGAATATTCCTTAGGAGATAAAGACGAATGCCTTACCCAAAGGGTTGTTTACTACAACCCGGGAAAGCAAGCCTATCCATGGATGTCATGGTCCAACGCCGCCCTTCCTTGCGCACCGGATACCCAATACGATTTCCCGAACGGGACCGTATTATCCCATGCCTCCACGTTGGACACGATCGACTGGAAAACGGAAGGAACCCATCATGAACGGGATATCAAAGAGATGACCGGCTACTTCTGGAAAACGAAAGACGTGAATGCTTTCGGGGCCTACACTCCCTCCTTGGGCAGCGGGCTCTATCATATCGCCGACGAATCCAGTACGCCCGGTATCAAGCTATGGAGTTATGGCGTAGCCGGCGACAAGGAATGGTCTATGCTCAGTACCCCCGACCGGCAGCCTTACGTAGAAATCCAAGGTGGCCCGATCAGCGACCAATCTATCAAGCTCGAATTGCGTCCCGGCGAGAAAAAGAATCACGTAGAATATTGGATACCGACAGATCATCCTTTGGATATCTATTCCTTAAAGGTTCCGGCATTAAGGCTTCGCCCGATCGATCGCATCCCGCTATTCGACTGGGCCCGGAAGAATGAATCTTCCATCTGGATCGCCTTAGCCGATGCCTATAAGAATAAGTCCACGCTTCCCGCCGCCCCCTATCCGGAAGACGGGCAGTGGGCTCCATCCGGCATGGAAGATCTGGACGATGCTTTTCGTTGGGCGATCCAAATATCTCCCCGGCCGGAACGGGATTATTGGCAATTCCACTATGGGACTTGGTTGGCTGGAAGAGAACGTGTAGAGGAGGCGATCGAACAACTATCCATTCCGGATATCGATCTGGCGAAAGCTTTATTGGCAAGGCTATATGTTCGTCGGCAGGCGTGGGAAAAGGCGAGAGATACTTACGCCGCTATCCCCGAGACCTCGTGGTTGAACCTACATCCCCAGTTGGTTATCGAGCGGGATAAAGTATTAAAGAAGTTTGGAACAGAGGCTTTACCGGAACGGCAAAAATGGCTGGATAAGATAAACGCGTCCTCTGATGAATGGGTGGTCGAGCGAAAGGTACAGCTACTGATTGATAAGAAGCAATATCAAGAAGCCAAGGATTTATTACTATCCACCCATTTCCAGAAAGTGCATCAAACTTACACCCGTACGGGACTTTGGGAACAGATCAACGAAGGCTTGGGCCTCTCCCCGCAACCTGTACCGGAACAACTCGGCGAGGATCGCTTAGCCCGGTTCGGTGCCTATCGGGAATATGAATAAAGGGAGGTGTGTTTTTAGAGCAGTAGCTTCATATAAGTCTCCGCATATTTAGCCAGAAACGCCCGGATCACTTTCAAGGCCGTAGAGATATGTTGTTGTACCGTATATACCGAGATACCCAAACTGTCGGCTATCTCCTTATGGGATTTCATATCTTTACGGCTCATATCAAAAACCCTTTTTTGTTGTGGGGTCAACGTTTCAAGCGCCTTATCCAACAATGCGTTTAAATCCGTATCCAATACCGAGTCCTCCGTCTCGTTCGTGCTATCCAATGAGGCGGACCGTATCTTATCCCTCAGCTCCAACTCACGATCCAGTCCCGCCAACAGGTTTAAGATCCGATTTTTCACGATCGTATACACATACGGGCCAAAAGGTACATTCGGGTTCAAGAAACGGCGATTCTGCCAAATAGAGGCGAAAGCATCCTGAAAAACATCTTCCGCCATATCCCGGGATTTAAGGAATTTCAAGGAAAACCACATCAAGCGGTCCTTATACAGGGCATATAATTCACAAAAGGCCGACTCGTCCCCTTCTAGCAAGTCCGCCACAAGCCTTCTTTCTTTCTCTGAATCAATGTCTGCCATTCAACTTATTCTCCCACTTCGATTACATAGGTTCAAATGTATGCAAAATTCCCAAAGGTAAAAACAAATTGAACCAAAATCAGCAACTCCATCATACAGCTTTATAAACTCACGATAACAAACATCTTTGCTCATTCGGAAATAATCATGTATTTTTGTCTGTTCATTTAAGAAAGGATGATGTATTGATGAAAGTTTGTATCGCCGAAAAGCCGAGTGTGGCCCGGGAAATCGCGGAAGTATTAGGGGCAACCCAACGAATGAATGGGTATATCGAAGGAAACGGATATCAGGTAACTTGGACATTCGGGCATTTGTGTACCCTGAAAGAACCGCATGAATACGCGGAGAACTGGAAACGCTGGAGTCTGGGGTCACTACCTATGATCCCTCCCCGGTTCGGTATCAAACTAATCGAGAATCCTACGTATGAGCAACAATTCAAGGTAATCGAGAGCCTGATGCAAAATGCCGAGATGGTCATCAACTGCGGTGATGCCGGCCAAGAGGGAGAGCTGATCCAACGCTGGGTCATGCAAAAGGCAGGTTGTAAATGCCCCGTCTACCGCCTTTGGATCTCCTCGCTTACAGAGGAGGCGATTCGGGAAGGTTTCCAAAAACTCAAAGAACAGACGGAATTCAATAAGTTATATGAGGCCGGACTATCCCGTGCCATCGGCGACTGGTTGCTGGGGATGAACGCCACCCGCCTTTATACCTTGCGCTACGGGCAGAACCGGCAGGTATTATCGATCGGCCGTGTGCAAACCCCAACGCTCGCCTTGATCGTAAACCGGCAAGCCGAGATCGACAATTTCAAGCCGGAACCCTATTGGGAATTAAAGACCATTTACAGGAATACGACTTTCTCCGCCACGAAAGGTAAGTTCACGAAGAAAGAGGAAGGCGAGGCTTTTCTGGAGAAGGTAAAGGAACAGGATTTTACCGTTACCAGTATCACCGAGAAGAAAGGGAAGGAATTCGCCCCTCGCCTATTCGACTTGACCTCGTTGCAGGTGGAATGTAATAAGAAATTCGCGTTTACGGCGGACGATACGCTAAAGTTGATCCAATCGCTCTACGAGAAGAAGGTGACAACCTACCCACGTGTAGACACGACTTTCCTTAGTGATGATATCTATCCGAAAGTTCCCAATACCTTGAAAGGGTTGGTGGATTATACGGAGCTTACCGCTCCTTTGATGAATCAGAAATTGCCGAAGAGCAAGAAAGTGTTTGATAACTCAAAGGTTACCGATCACCATGCGATCATCCCTACCGGAGTCCCCGCCCGCAATCTTACGGATACGGAACGGAAGGTGTACGATTTGGTAGCCCGTCGTTTTATCGCCGCCTTTTATCCGGATTGCGAGATATCGACCACTACGGTCTTGGGTCAAGTGGATAAGGTGGAATTCAAGGTGACCGGAAAGCAAATCCTCAAACCGGGTTGGCGTGTCGTATTCGGAGCCGAGCAGAAAGATCCGGAGGCTGAACCTACCGAGGAAGAAGGCGTATTGCCCGATTTCGTGAAAGGAGAAAGCGGCCCGCATAAACCGATCTTGAAAGAGACTTGGACCCAGCCTCCGAAACCTTATACGGAAGCAACTTTATTGCGGGCGATGGAAACCGCCGGTAAATTAGTGGATAATGACGAGTTGCGGGATGCCTTAAAGGAAAACGGTATCGGCCGCCCTTCTACCCGTGCGGCGATCATCGAGACCTTGTTCAAGCGTAATTATATACGAAAGGAACGTAAGAATCTTTATCCCACCGCTACCGGTGCGGAATTGATCGGCACGATCCATGAGGAACTGCTGAAAAGCGCGGAGTTGACGGGTCTTTGGGAGAAGAAGCTTCGCCAGATCGAGCGGGGAACTTATGAGGCCCGTACTTTCCTTGATGAGTTGAAGCAGATGGTAAACGAGGTCGTCATAAACGTCCTTTCCGACCAAACCCGGCGAACGATTACGATTGAGGATACGTCTAAAGCAGCTAAAGAAACTCCCAAAGACGAACCCAAGGAGAAAAAGGAAAAGAAACCTCGTAAGCCTCGTGCCAAGAAAGAGAAAGAGAAAGCAGAGGCTACTCCTGAATTGGAGCTTCCATCAACGGATAAGCCCGTTTGCCCCATCTGTCACAAAGGCTCTATCCTCCGGGGCAAAACCGCTTATGGCTGCTCTGAATACAAGAATGGATGTACGTTCCGCTTGGATTACGCTACGTATGGAAATAATTTAACGGATGAGGAGTTAGGTACGGTTATCAGTAAATTAAAGTCTATTTAAAATATGAGAACAGAATGGTTTCCTCTGGTAAACGAGGAAGGTGAGACGATCGGAAAGGCTACTCGCAAGGAATGTCATAGCGGAAGGAAGTTGCTACATCCCGTAATCCATTTACATATCTTTAATAAGGATGGAGATCTATATCTACAAAAACGTTCCATGAACAAGGATATACAACCGGGAAAATGGGACACGGCCGTAGGTGGGCATATTGATTATGGAGAAAGCGTGGAAGAGGCCCTGCGCCGTGAGGTTCGTGAGGAATTGGGCATTACCGATTTCACGCCTGTCTTCATCAAACGTTATATATTCGAGTCTTCCATAGAGAAGGAATTGGTAAACAGCTTCCGGACCACTTACGATGGCCCCATCACCCCCGATCCCGAGGAACTGGACGGAGGACGTTTCTGGCCGATCGAGGAGATCAAAGAGAATCTGGGGAAAGGCGCATTCACCCCGAATTTCGAAAAGGAATTCACCGCTATTTTCCTATAGGATAAAAACGCTACACTTCAGCTAGAATAGTTATTCAAGAGCCTGTTTATTCTTCGTAAGATACAGTTACATTCCACAAACTACGGCGTGAACTGTACAGACCACGACGTGAATTATACAAACCATGCTATGGTCTGTACGATTCACGCCGTGGTTTGTGGAATGTAACTATATATGATTATCTTTATATATAGTAAATAAGATGTTTTGTCCTATAGTAATCGACCTATTATATTATAACTGTAACTCCATATGTATCTTACCTCGAAACCTAACAATCTTTGCCTAAAGCACTAATACCTCTACCTTAAATCTAATGTTTGTTCAGACCTTAAAACTAATCCTATATATTAATGTGTGGTTTATACATATCTTGCGCCGTCAAACCGCATTCCTTTTTCATACGGATACAATAATCGAGCGTTCCTACCTCCGGCGTGATATTGTTGGAACCGAACGTGAACTTTACACCCGCGGCTTTCGCTTTCTGAATGATCGCTTTATTCGGAATATGATAAAGCTCATTTATCTCCAAAGCCTTTCCACTTTTTGCCAAGGCATTCACGAAACGGTCGATACGCTCTTCTGTCCAAAACATATCATATCGGTCACTCATCGCATCGGGAAGGAAACAGGAATTCACGTACATATCGACCGGCTCTTCCAAGACAGAACAGATACGATCCAACATCATATCCATATATGCTTGCTCATCGTCGATAATCACTTCCTTGTTTACCCATAGGTGCGTACGCCGCCCCTTATGATCCAGAAACGTCATGGCATCGGTAAACACATAGTCAAAGCTGTTGCGGGCCGCCTCCGAAAAGGTTGTTACCCACTCACGTCCTTCCGCTTGCATAGCCAAGATAAAGGGTTGGGTACGCATGGTATCCAGATAATTATACAACTCCGTATCGTTCGTGATCGAGAAGCCGATGCCACAATTGATAGCCAAGCCATAATTAACACCCGTCTGGCGTGACTGCCGTGCGGCTACTTCCTTCGTCAATCCACCTTTTAAATGAACATGATAATCAAGCACGGGGAAGTCCTCTTGGTGCAAACGAATAATCTCGTCCGTCTGCTCATCCACGGCATTCGCCCATTGAGCGGGAATGTCTATTCCTTTCGCGCTGAACGCCTCTAAAGAGATATTCTTAAACTGAAGATTTCCACGTCCCGTACCCACCAGCGAGATAGTACCTTGGGATAACAATGCTTTAGCGTTCTCCTTCAAACGGAAAGGTTTGGAAGGCTCTATATATTCTACGACAGTCTCACCATTAATCCGCACCCGGACAAGCCGTCCTTCTACCCGGATATTCATCTTGAACCATTCGTTCTCTTTCACGAAACTCTTCGTCAGGTTCCGGACCGACACCAAGCTACCCGTCATCCGCCACCAAACCGGATCTTCCCGATCGTTGTTCAAGGCGATACGGTATCCTTTACGATCCGTAGCGTCCGTATGGATACCAATATAACCTTTGCCACCGGTCGTGGTACGTACATCCATATCTAACTCGAAGTTCGTATAGCCTTTGCCATCGTTCAACAAAGCACGGGCGTTGGAACCGGCCAACGTAAGGATATCATTTTGTATGACCACGACGCCGGATGTCTTCCATGCGTTGTGATCGACCGTATCGGATACGTTCTCTTTCGTAAATCCCGTGAACACCAAACAGGCGATCACGGCGGCAATCATTAATTTAATCTTCATGGCATCTCTTTTTAAAAGTTATGCCGCAAATGTATCCGGGAATAAGAAGCAAAAAGAAGATTGATATAAAAATGTAGACAGTATGATCCGCTATCCTATTAAATACAAATCAGTTAATAAAGATCACCATCCTAAAAAATGTAGATTGATTATAACGGATTCCGGTTAATCCCGATCCTCATCACCCAACCTTCAAACTCATCACGAGGCACTAACGCCTTATTACGTACCTTGGTCCGGTAGTTATAGATCGTACTCAACGAACAACGAAGAAAAGCGGCTATCCTTACGCTGTCCGTAACCCCCAACCGCATCAAGGCGAATATACGAAGTTCCTTATTCAACAGATCCTCCGATTTCAAGACGATACGTTCCTCGGGCTGCAACAAAGCGTTGAAGTCCTTGACAAACGTAGGATATAATCCAAGAAAGATTCGATCGAAGTTGACATAAAGCGTTTCCACCTCATTCTCCACCATACGGGTCGAACGGAGCATCTTGAATAACTCGTCCAACTGTTTATTCATCGCCTTCTTCTGTAGCGATTTCTGGTAATCCTCCAGTTTATTAATATAGGTGGAGCAGAGATCGAGGAAATGAGCGATGTATTCCTCCTTGATATGGTTTGACTCCGATAGCTGTATATTTCGCTCTTGCAATAAATTATTCGTCTCGCTTATCTCTCCATTCAACTTTACCAAACAGGCATTGGTATTAACCAACTCTTCTCGTATCGCTGAGATCTTCCGCATCTGCCTATACACATAGGCAAGAGAAAGGATCAGAAAGAGCGTCAATAGGCTGATCAACAAGAAATAAGTCATCAATTGCCTTTTGCCCTGAGCTTCCCGTGTCTGATAGGAAGCATTAATGATAGGATAGAATTTAGAGATCTCATTCATGCGGAACTGTATATTGCAAGTAACGGCACCTTCTCCGCAGACCTCGCCTGTCCGTGAGCCAGATATTTCTGCGCCAGATTTATCTTATACCGATAAGAGGCCGTATCTAAGACAGACAATAACGAATCCTTGTATAAATCAAGTTGTTTCCTATATTCAAAAGAATCCAGATTCGTACTGTAATAAGAGAAAAACGAATAATAAGCCTCATAGAAATCCTGTTTCTGCTCTTTAGACAGCAACTCACGGTCTATGCTTCGCAACAGACTTTCCGACTCACGGTACATCCCGGAGAAAGCATAAAGCGTAGCCAGCCGTAAGCGGGAAGTATAGATGCGTGCCGTATCCTTCATAAATGACGCTATCTCCATATTCCGCTTTATGTAATAGATGGCCGAGTCTTGTTGTATTTTCTTGAATTCCTCGTATAATTGGTGGTTGATCTCATATTCCTGCCACAACGATATCTTGCTCAAGAGAAACATGTCCTTTAGCTGCGTGATCCGTTGCTCCCGTTGCTGCAGATAAAAAGATCTATTCAAGACAGCTTCATCCAGCTCCTTGGCCAACGTGTCCCCTCTCAGCCCTCCCCATGCGAAGACCTGAACCATCCCGACAATTAGAAATAAGATTACCTTTATTAGTTTATTCATTACACGAACTGAGAATTATCCAAAAGAAAAGGGTTCAGTCAAATCAACAGAGTATAAATAGCTTACCTCGGCTGAAGACTGAACCCAATATTTTAAAACGCCCCGAAAGGGTGTTATTTACACATCTCGTTGATGATCTGTATTAATTGACCGCCTAATTCCTCGGCTTCCTCCATCGTATGGGCCTCAGAGTAGATACGGATGATCGGTTCCGTATTGCTTTTACGCAAATGAACCCATTTATCCGGGAAATCGATCTTCACTCCGTCGATATCCGTAATATCATATTGAGAGAACTTCTCTTTTACTTTCGCTAAGATAGCGTCCACGTCGATCTCCGGCGTTAACTGGACTTTTTGCTTGGAGATAAAATACGGAGGATAAGAAGCCTTCAACTCGCTCGTCTTCATCTTCTTCTTTGCCAGATGAGTCAGGAACAAGGCGATACCTACCAAAGCGTCGCGTCCGTAATGGCTGGCCGGATAGATCACTCCACCGTTGCCCTCACCACCGATCACGGCATTCGTAGCCTTCATCTTGGTAACCACATTTACCTCGCCTACAGCGGCGGCATTATATTCGCAGCCATGAGCACGGGTAACGTCACGAAGCGCACGGCTGGAGCTCAGGTTACTTACCGTATTACCCGGAGTATGGCTTAATACGTAATCACTGACAGCGACCAAGGTGTATTCCTCGTTGAACATCTCGCCATTCTCGCAGATAATCGCCAAACGGTCTACGTCCGGATCCACTACGAAACCGACATCCGCTTTCGCATGTCCCATCAAATCGGAGATCTCTGTCAAGTTTTCCGGAATGGGTTCCGGATTATGAGAGAAGTTTCCATGAGGAGCGCAATGCAGCTTGAAGATTTCCTTCACGCCCAACGCATATAATAAATCAGGGATCACGATACCGCCTACGGAGTTCACACAATCGATAGCTACACGGAAATTAGCGGCCTTAATAGCCTCCACGTCCACGAGATCCAGATTCAAGACACTCTCAATATGTTTTTGCTTATAAGTCGCATTCGGGATTACCTTGCCCAAATGATCCACGTCGGCGAACTCGAAGTCCTCGGCGGCAGCTATGCGTAATACCTCAGCCCCTTCAGCGGCATTCAAGAACTCACCTTTCTCATTCAAAAGCTTCAAGGCATTCCATTGCTTCGGATTATGACTGGCGGTAAGGATAATACCTCCGCAAGCCCCTTCCATAGCTACGGCCAATTCGGTAGTAGGAGTCGTGGCCAGATCGATATCCACCACATCAAATCCCATACCGGTAAGCGTTCCTAGGACGACTTGTTTAACCATCGGACCGGAGATACGTGCGTCACGCCCTACAACGATCTTATTGGTCTCCACTTTTGTGTTTTTTCGGATGAATGTAGCATAAGCGGCTACAAACTTAACAATAGCTAACGGATTCAATCCGTCTTCCGGGCTACCGCCTATTGTACCGCGAATACCGGAAATAGATTTAATTAGTGTCATAAGTTTTCTTCAAATATATATTCTAGAATTTCGTAATATACAGGTTGACCGTTTGATTGATCATTATAGGCTCCTCTTTTGAAAGGCACTATCATTTTCACTTTAGCCCGATCTCCAACATACTTCAAAGGCTCTTGCATTCCCTCACTTACATAATAATAAGAGGGATCATAAGGTGAATTCTTCGAATAATCCCCATATGTAAAAGCGATAGGAGAAGTTCCATTACTATGCGGGCCATAGTTCTCAATAGCGACAATGGTAGAATCCATGAAGTAACTCATCTTACAACGGTACAACATTTTCGTCTTATATTGCACCGCTCTCTGATCGCTTCCCTTATCAATAATATTCAAATAGACACCATTATCCAAGAGCACAAACTGATTTTCCTTAAATACGCTATCAGCAGGAAAATCATCTAAGATCTCAAGGCCCTTATCATCGATAAAACGCTCGATTGCCTTTTTCTCATCTTTCAACATATCCGTGTACGACTTTGTCTTGCTACAAGAGATAGCAACTAATGCGGCACACAGAATCAACAGGATATTAAAACCTTTCTTCATTTGTTAGTCTTTAATTGAATGAATCGCAAATGTAAATAATCTTCGTCAAACCTTACGCATGTTTGCCTAAATCTTCTGATTTATTAGGATTAAATTCCTGTAAACCTTTCTCAAACACGGCTACGGCCTCAGATAAAGAGCCATAGAACTCACCTCCGGACGCATTTTTATGTCCACCCCCGTTGAAATAAGTAGAGGCAAACTGGTTGCAAGGGAAATCGCCCACAGAGCGAAGCGATACCTTTATATAATCGCTGTCCTCACGAATAAAGACACTAAAGCTTACGTTCTCTATGCTTAGCGGCAAGTTCACGAAGCCTTCCGTATCTCCTGCCTGGTACTGAAAACGATCCAGTTCCTCTTTCGATAACGTGATAAGAGCCGCCTGTTGTTCCGGATAAACCCTCATCTTCTCATACAACACATATCCCATCATACGTAAACGGCACTCGGAATAGACCTGATTCACCTTACGATAGATCAAATCCTTATCAATCCCCTTCTTGATCAATTCGCTGACGATCGTATAAATCTCCGGTTTATTCGAATTATAGGTGAACGATCCCGTATCCGTCATCATACCCGTATAGATACAAGCGGCGGCATCCCGATTCAATAAATCGAACATCCCCATACGACAAATAAAACGGAAGATCATCTCACTGGTAGAAGACATCTCCGGATACGACATCGTCACACGACAAAAATCTGCGGGGTTCAGATGATGATCGATCATCACCTTGCGGCCTTCTGAGGCGATCACCGCCGGAGCCAGTTTCTCGATACGTTTGGGTTCATTGAAATCGAGGCAGAAAATAACATCCGCTTCCTTGATCAATTTCTCGGCGAAATCCGGATATTTCTCATGTATCACGACATCCTTAGCGCCCGGCATCCATCTATAAAAAGAGGGAAATGCATTCGGTACCACTACCGCTACATTATCCTTACCGTAAGCGGATAGGAAATGATATAAACCAAGGGATGAACCTAATGCGTCGCCGTCTGGTGAGACATGCGTCACGATAACAAAACTCTCGCCTTTCTCTACGTATTTTTTGGCTTTCTGAATCTTCTCTTCTTGAATGATTTTAGTGATCATATAATCTTTTTGTTTTCACCCCCAAAGGTACGACTTTTTTAGTTTCCGGCTATCAAAAAAAGTTCAATAAGGATCTTTACTGATATTATTAACAAAAGGGTTAAGGCGGCTAACAAAACTTTTGGTTCCCGTATCTTCATATATATCAAGCATAAAACAAGAAACCCATAACCTCCTAGCATCTCAAAGAAGCTAAAACGACCCGTAATCGTCGCATAAGGCATAACGCTAAACACGTCCACTACCCTTACCATGCCATGAACCAGCCCTTCTACGATCTTCTGTATCCAGTCATATCCATAGAAATCCACCGGATAGCCTAACCACAAAAAGGCAAAAGGAATCAAAAACATAGCCAAGAGAGTGACCGGTAGATTCGTAAACAAGAAAACTGTCGAAAATTGTCCAAAATAATAAAAACAGAGCAAAGCAGTACCTATCTGTGCAGCAATAGACACCGTAATCCATTCCCAAGGCATGGCCAACAAAGGATTTCTCACCACTATCCATTCCTTGAAACGAGGCACTAGGAATAAAATAAAAAACACAGCCAAATAGCTTAACTGAAAACCGACATCAAACAGATAATACGGATTATAGGCCAGCATACAGAAAGCGGCGGCGGCCAATGTATTATATCCATCCGTAACACGCCTAAGCGCCCTTCCTGTTAAATATAAAGATAGCATCAAGGCTGCCCGTACCGCCGAGGGCGCTAATCCTGTGATAAAGACAAACCCCCAAAGACTTCCCACCAGAATGATATAACGAACCCAACGTCCTATCCCCCATCTTGGCATAAACGAGCAAAAGAAAGATAAGAATCCACAAATCACGGCAACATGAAAACCGCTCACCGCCAATATATGAGACACGCCCGCCAAAGAGAAGCGCCTTTTCGTTTCCCGACTCATCGCTTTCTTATATCCCAATGTCAATGTAGCCAAAATAGATTTCTCCTCATCAGATAAACGCAAACGATCAAATGTATTTACCAAAGAATATTGAGCCTTGGTAGCCAATAAATCTAAAGAAGAAGCAGGCTCATTTACAAGCGCTATACGCCGGTCACTATACCAACAGACCTCAACCGCCAAACATACAATCAAAACGGAGACTATAGCTCCCCATATCCAACGGGAATCGTATTGCAACTCAGCATGCCCTTGCCCCCACGAGAACCCCAAAAAAAGAAAAACCAAAGCAGATAAAACCCCTAAAACATATAGGAGCGAAGAGGCAGGTAAAAACGCATAGCATAAAATTCCGGTTATCCATAAAAAAAGCGGCCGTACAAAAGGCCGCTTTTGTATTTCCTCAATCATGATAGTTAGGTTTTGTGATATATTAATATGTTCTACAAAGCTTTCAAGTCTTTAATTGTTTGTATCGGATCTGGAGATTTGAATACGAAGTTACCGGCGACTAACACATTGGCACCGGCGTCAACCAAGCGCTTCCCCGTCTCTAAATTCACCCCGCCATCTACCTCGATCATAGTACTCAATCCCTTCCGGTCTATCATTTCTCGTAAACGAGCCACCTTATCTACGGAATGCTCAATGAAACGTTGACCACCAAATCCCGGATTCACGGACATCAATAAAACCATGTCCACATCTTGGATAATATCTTCCAATAAGCATATGGGCGTATGCGGATTCAAGGTGACACCCGCTTTCATGCCCGTTTCCTTAATAGCCGCTACCGTCCGATGCAAATGGGTACATGCCTCATAATGCACGTTCATCATATAGGCTCCCGTAGCCGCCACTTCGGGGATAAACTTCTGGGGCTCCACGATCATCAAGTGCACATCCATCGGCTTCTGGCATATAGGCTTTAATGCGTTAAGTACCGGGAAACCAAACGAGATATTCGGCACGAATACCCCATCCATAATATCCAGATGCAACCAATCGGCATCACTTTTATTTATCATCTCCATCTCCTTCCGCAAATCCAGAAAATTAGCGGAAAGCAGGGAAGGCGCTATCAAATGCTTCATAATCTTGTCTTTTGTTTTTACAAAAGTACACAAAAAAAGAAAGAGAACCTAATAATATAGATTCTCTTTCCGTAATTCTTAGTTCAACACATACCCGCAGAGCTCCGGACGTACAGCCGGTTCCGCTTGATAAGCCCTCGCAAACTGTTTCAAGAAATCCATCGTTTGCTTCCGAGGCGAACTTTTCGCCTCCGGGGCACTTTTCACTTTTTTCTCCAAATCATCCATGCATTGCGTAGAAAGCTTCCTCATAGGCACCTCTATTTTTATCTTGTTTGCTAATAAAACGTAGGGACCTAAGACTTATTGCATGGAAAGAAAATTATTTTACACCATAGATAGCTCGATACGGTTCTCATCGGCCATACGGCGCATATTCAAGATAGCGTAACGCATACGCCCTAAGGCCGTATTGATGCTAACCCCCGTGATATCGGCGATTTCCTTAAAACTAAGGTCTTGATAGTAACGCATCTCCAACACTTCACGCTGGTTATCCGGCAAATGCTTTACCAATTTCTTCACGTCAGACAATACTTGATGGCGCACGATATTATCCTCTATCGTACCATCGCAAAGCTTGATATTATTAAATAAGTCGATTTCTACCTCATCATTCGAGATCGTGTTTTCGCAACGTTCTTGACGGAAATTATCGATAATCAAGTTATGGGCAATACGAGTAATCCATGCCTTAAACTTGCCGTTCTCAGTATAGCGACCTTGTTTTATAGTCATGATAACCTTCACGAAGGTCTCTTGAAAGATATCCTCCGTAAGCTCTTTGTTACGTACTATGAAATAAATGTAAGAATGAATGCTACTTTTGTATCGATTTAATAAAATATCGAAAGCGGCATTATTACCTTCTGCATAAAGGACAACCAATTCCTCGTCGGTCATCATTTTTAAAGTCTTCATTACTTTCACATTTTTAGTTTATTCGAGTAATGTTTATGCTATAGGCGATGGGGTTTAACTGTTATACAATGTTATTTATGGAAGCAAAAGAACGAAAAATATTTTAAACCAACAAACATTTTATTTCAAATTATAAAAAGAATGTCCCCTGCCCGCACCTTTAACGTACGAACAGGGGACTTTACTGATCTAAAATATATGTATATTAGAACTTGTATCCCAATGTCAAAGCTACACGAGTCGTGTTTGTTTTCATCGTGGCGGGTTGGGCTTCGAGGAATGGTTTCGGATCATCTCCCGCAAACATATTAGAGAACGCATAAACATCTTCCTTATGCGTACGGAATACACAAGCCAAGTCCGTATAGAAGTTCGGGGTGAAGCGATAACCGATACCTACCGTATAATTCATGACCCCTTTATCGATCGTATAATTAGGAATCGTACCAACCGTAAAGACCTCTTTCTCTCCATTCTTCAGTTTATCCTTGATCGGACTATCGCTGTAGGCGACACCTGCTCTTACGGCAAATTGAGGAGTAACCTTTACCTCCGCACCTACACGGATCGTATTCATTGACTTGAAATTATCCGTTATATCTTGGTTAGTATACACGTTACTGCTACCATCCGTTTGATACATACGCATATTCTTATAATTCATCAACTCGTAATCAACGCTTATCAAAGCGGTCGTACCCAAGATAGCGGCGGCACTAAAGATCCATTTATCCGGAGAACGGAATTCATAGTCATAATAAGCATTATTAGGGGTAGCGGCATCTAGTTTACGCTCCTTCATCTCCCCTTTATCCATAAAGGTCAGATAAGAACCGGCCTCACCATAATAGCGATCTGTCATCTTATACCATGTAGGAGAATTATAAGCCACACCCAAACGAAGAAAATCGGCGGGACGAACAATGGCACCCACATTAAATGAATACCCGGTACCATCCGTATCCAAGTAATTATCTAAGTATAAATTATTGCCGTTCGTAAATTCCTCATCATACGATGACTGATATCGATAGTTCAGATCCGTAATCGCAACCGTAGCGCCAAGCATCACAAGTTCCGATATATTTATACCGAAAGCCAAATCATATTGATCCACGGAACCTCGCTCTGAAACTTTTAATTGACCTCCTTGCAATAAATATGGACTCCATTGCCCATCCGCATTATTATCTCCGAACGCACTATAATACTCTTTATCATTATCGTTATATGAATCCATATAACCGGCATTGTATCCTAGAATAGATAGCCAATCACCCAAGTCTTGATTGTTATAAGGATTATAGTCCTTATCCTCCCCTAACAGTCCGCTAGGCATTCCTGCCGCACGCATGGCCACATAATCAGAAAGAGAAGTATTCAAATCACCTCCTGTAGCCATCGTATAGTTCCGGCTATAATTCTTCAAGCGATTATAAGAGAAACCAACGTTCCAGCTCACGATACCCTCATCATTCGCTGTCGGGAAATATCCTACGTAAGCGATATTATCGAAACTCACCTTCGTACGGCTGTTATCCACCTTCGAACCAAGCCAATCGGTCTTCGCCGAGGCCGAAGACAAACTCAATGTCGTAACCACCTCCGAGCTTTTATAAATCGCCAAGCCTGCCGGGTTCGTATTCATAGCGGAAATATCACCACCTAACGCACCAAAAGCACCACCCATTCCTAAATAACGAGCCGTACCATTCAACTCCGTCTGGGAATACTTAAAGGCATCCAACTGTGACTGCGAAAAAGCGGTGCCGCCACACAGGGCAAGCACCGACATTATAATTCCTATCCTTTTCATCGTATCTCTAATTTTATCAACCTAACACTTTTACCTGCGACCACCACCGGCACGGCCACCTCCGCCACCAACAGAGCCTCCACTAGAACGACCTCCACCGAAGCTACCGGAAGAAGAACCTACCGAACTACTACGAGAAGGAGAGGAACTTCTAAATTGACTGGAAGAAGAGCGACTATTTGAGAAATCGCTACTGCTCCTAGAAGAGGAACGTGTTACCGGAGCTGAATATTGACGTCCGGAAGAAGATGCGGCTCCAGAACTACTTCTGGAAATCCTTGTTCTCGCCGAGCTATTACGTATGCCCGAGCTACTTCTTGTCGTTGCCGAATTTCTAACAGAAGAAGAGGAACGACGTCCCGCACCAGAGGATATAGCAGATTCCCTACGGGTAGATCCCGCACGTCCATTGCTCAATGAACTTGAAGACGAAGGTCTTGTAGTCGATCCTGAATTTCTCAAGGAAGAAGAGCCACTGCTCCGCCCACCTGTATAACCGGAACCTCTGCCACTCGCATAAGAGCGATTATCTCGATAAGAGGAACGTCCGTTTGAATAATGTCTACTTGGAGTCGAGTAGTAACCGGGATAGTAATGGTGATGATGTCCCCAATGGCCACCCCAATAGCCTCCACCCCAGCCCCAAGACGGGCCATACCATGGATCGTACCACGGACTATAATAGCCGGCATAAAAGCCTCCCCAGCCCCAGCCGAATCCCCAAGACGGGCCGTAGAAGCGAGATGAATAAGTCCACCAAGGGCTATAGCTATAGAACCAAGGATCGTACCAACCTGTATACCAAGGCGAGCCCCAGCCGTTGCCGACATTGATATTAAAATTCACGTTCGCGCTACCGTTCGAATAATCCGTATCATAGCCGTAACCATAATATCCGTCACTCAGATACAAATCGACTTGATCCGCTCCGGCGATCGTAATCTTACTCGGCGAATGATAACGAATGATACGTTCCGTATATTCAGTATCCGAACGACGCTCGGAAGAAGACTCATTCTCATCGCTATCCTCATAGATAACGGAATCATCCTCACGATAAGGCTCCTCTACCTCGACTGATGTATAACGACGGTTATATTCATCCACATCCCGGCTGTCTGAAGAAGCTGGGCTCTTGGCTGTAGCGACCAGGGCCCTAGACTCCTGTTTCGGCTGAACAACCTTTTTCTCTTCAACCTGTTCTTTCTTTTTCTTGTTTTTGGAAGAGAAATACACATCATCAAAGAACTCCTCCTGAGCCGCGGCACTAAACGCGATCAGAAGCATCATCACTAAAGATGTTAATTTCATGGGTTTCATATTTGTTTCTCCTCTACATTAAATAAATATTTTTCTCTTTTCATGTTTGACACCCTTTTATGCAAAGGGTTTAAACGCTTTTTAGTTTTATAACAATAAACTCAATGCAATGTATGTACAAATATAATCGGTTCACGCTAATGTCCCAAGATTTACATATACTTTAACTTATAAAACTCACACATTCATTGTTATCTATAAAAGAAGATGCAAAGTTGGCGTAAACGCTGCAATCTCCGCAAATTCTTATTATTTTTGTTTCAAATTATAACGAAAAAATTACGCATATGGTATTAGCCTCGACAATAGATTTCACATTGCCCTTAGCGGACCCGGTATTAAAATTTCTCTTGATTCTTTTAATTATCCTGGCCGCTCCCCTTTTATTAAACAAGCTGAGAATCCCTCACCTGCTTGGACTGATCATTGCCGGCGCAATTATCGGACCGCACGGCTTTAATCTCGTATTACGGGATAGCAGCATTATCTTGTCCGGGACGGCGGGATTGCTTTATATCATGTTTCTCGCCGGATTGGAAATCGACATGGCGGATTTTAAGAGAAATAGTACGAAAAGCCTAGCATTCGGCATGTACACATTCCTCATTCCGATGATCCTAGGAACGGTTGTCGGAATATGGGTCCTGCGATTCAACGTATTGACCTCCGTTTTACTCGCCAGTATGTTCGCCTCCCATACATTGATCGCCTATCCGATTATCAGCAAACTGGGTATCAGCAAAAACAAAGCTGTCAGTATCACCGTAGGAGGAACGATGATCACTGATACCTTGGCATTGCTCGTCCTAACGATCATTGTCGGCATGGCCACCGGACAGGTCAACGATATGTTTTGGATTCGTCTGGGGGTTTCCATCTTGATATTTGCGTTAATCGTATTATTCGGTTTCCCTTTCATTGGGCGTTGGTTCTTTAAGCATGTACACGATAATATATCACAGTATATATTCGTGCTGGTGATGGTATTTCTGGGATCTTTCCTAGCTCAGGTAGCGGGTATGGAGGCGATCATCGGGGCGTTCTTATCCGGACTAGCCCTAAATCGCCTTATCCCGCAAAGCTCACCCTTGATGAATCGTGTCGAGTTCGTAGGAAATGCCATATTCATCCCATTCTTCTTGTTGGGCGTAGGTATGTTAATAGATTATCGTACGTTCTTTACCAGTTTCGAGACCATTAAAGTAGGGCTTATCATGATTATCGTAGCTACGGCCGCCAAATACATAGCCGCTTGGATGACCCAAAAGACTTTCCATCTGTCCACAGATCAGCGAAGCGTTATTTTCGGCTTAAGTAACGCACAAGCCGCCGCTACATTGGCCGCCGTGATGGTCGGATATAACGTAATCACCGGAACAGACGCTAATGGGGAACCAATCCGGTTATTAAATGAGAGCGTGTTGAACGGTACGATCCTGATGATACTTGTCACTTGTACCATCGCCTCTTTCGCCGCCCAAAAAGGCGCTCATAACATAGCGGCCCAAGATATATCCGATAAGGAGGAAAACAAAAAAGAATCAGAGCATATCTTGATACCGGTCAGCAATGAAGAGACCGTGGAAGAGCTGGTCAACCTCAGCTTGGCGATCAAATCTCCCCAAAACAAGAACGGCTTGTTTGCCCTAAAAGTGATAGATAACCATCATTCAGACGAGAAAGCGTTAAAACAATCCCGCAGGGTTCTACAGACCGCAGTCAATACGGCTGCCGCCACGGATACCCGGATGAAAGATTTATTAAGATATGACTTAAGCGTATCGAATGCTATCGCCAGCGTGGTAAAAGAGCGGGAGATCACAGATCTGGTAGTGGGATTGCACAAGGAAAAAGATATACCGGCGGCCTTCCTAGGCCATATCGTGGAAAGTGTATTGGCGGAAAGTAGTGTAAGTACATTCATATACAAGCCCGCACAACCCATCTCTACCGTTAGACGGCATCTGATCATCATCCCGGAATTGGCCGAAAAAGAAATCGGTTTCAACCAAATCATCTTCCGGTTACGAAACGTGACCCAGAACACAGGTGCAGCGACAGTCTTTTACGGTTCGGAAGCGACCTTGAATGCCTTAAAGAAATTATTAGCCAAGAAAAGCGGAGAAGCCAGTTATATCGAATTCAACGACTGGGATGACTTCCTGATCGTTTTCCGGGATATAAAACCGGACGACACGATGTGGATTATCCTTAGCCGCAAGGAAGGACTTTCCTACGCTCCCGCCATGGCCCGTATCCCCAAGTACCTCAACAAATACTTCCAGGCAAACAGTTTCGTATTGGCATATCCCGTGCAGGCTGGCATGAACGAGGGTACTCGCTATCTGACTTAACCATTACGGAACCAGCCTCTCACGCCAAGACTTTCGAGGTGAGTACGGCATTTTCCGCTTGGCGTATCCCAGACGGAGGATCAAGGCTGGAATCTCGTTGGTGAAAGACAAGTCTTTCGCCAGCAAACCGGAAAGATCACGCACCTCACAAGGCTGGTTCAAAAAGGCGAAAGCGATATTCTTTTCCGTAGCTCTCAAAAGAAAACGTTGCAAACTCCGGCCTAGCGCAAACCATTCCGGTAGCGTATTTATCCGTAAGGCGAACAAGGCTAAATGAGAAGAAGAGTCCAGCTTCTTCTTGTCTCCCCTATTTTGTATGCCGGCTTTCAAGACACTTCCCATGATTGTCTCTGAGATAAGACGGGGAAGGTTCGGCGCCCCGAACACCGCATAACTCAGGCCGTCCGATGTAGCTCGTACATGATTCTTATTAAAACGCATCCATGATTTCAGCTCTCGCTTAAACAGACGATCGTTCATTTGCCGGTTATTCCCCGCAAATATATAAGAAGAAAGCGTATCGAACTCCCACTCTCCTTTCGACCACAAATGCAGACTGATATTTTCCTCCAAAGGCGTATTCCTCAAATAGCTCAGTTGATCCGATGGAATCATTTCCCCGGAATATATGCCTCGATTCGTCTGTCTCACCGAAATTTCCTCGATAAGCCCACTCGTCTCCTTAATCATCGATGCCTCCGACAAGAGTACGGTGATCTCCCCCGATCCTGAAAAAAACGGTAGCGGAGTATATCCTTTTGCCTCAGCCGCAATGCAAAGATTCTCGGTGGCGCATCCTAAGCTAATAAATAACTCACGGTTATCCGGATCTACGGCCGGAAGGGACTTACTCATATCCGGAAGAATCTGTATCCTATCCTTTTGCACACGAAACAACCAAGGTTGGGTATTATGCCCCGATGGGGCTTTCACGGCTTGTTCCATCATATAGATAAAATCCGGCCGTATATCACTTATCCGCAATGATCCTGTTTCCATATTATTATACACTTTCTCATTCTAGCGATGCCCGCTACCTCTTTCCGTTTGTGCCCGGACAAACGCCTCAAAAACAAAAAATCCCGTAAAGCTTTCGCCTTACAGGACTCTCTGCGGAAAGACAGGGATTCGAACCCCGGGAACCTCTCAGTTCAACGGTTTTCAAGACCGCCGCAATCGACCACTCTGCCATCTTTCCAATAAGTAAATCGTGTGACCTGGGAGGGGCTCGAACCCTCGACCCAATGATTAAGAGTCATTTGCTCTACCAGCTGAGCTACCAAGTCAACATGTTATTTGTTTGAGTGACCTGGGAGGGGCTCGAACCCTCGACCCAATGATTAAGAGTCATTTGCTCTACCAACTGAGCTACCAAGTCATTCTGTTTCGCTATCGTTACTTTTTCAAACCACCGTTTGTTTCTCGATTGCGGGTGCAAAGATAGAGGTTTTATTTTTCCCCGCAAACTTTTCGACTACTTTTTTTCATAAAATTTTAATCAAACTCGTAAATATCCGAGGGTGTAGTCCGCTTCAACGCTACCAATGAGACATCTTTCCCTACCCTTATGCCCTCTTGGAAAAGACGTATATCCACTGTCTTATAGGCCAGTTCGGGATGGTTATTGTCCCGGCTGAGATGGCAAAGCCAGATATTCTTCAAACCGGTATTATAATGGGTCGCCAAGAACTCCGCGGCCTCCCTATTACTCAAATGCCCGGTCGGGCTCGCCACCCGCTCTTTCAAGAAAGCAGGATATGTACCGAAACGAAGCATCTCCTCGTCATAGTTCGCTTCCAATATTAAATGGTTCGCCATGCAGATATATTTCCCCACCGTGTCCGTGATATGGCCTACGTCGGTAGCGAAAGTGAATTTATGATTACCATACTCGATATGGTACCCCACATTATCAGTACTATCGTGAGGCACCTCGAAAGCCGTGATACGGAAATCACGGATAAGGAATGGAACTTCTTTTTCTATAACCTTGCGAGAGACACATAAGGTCTCCTCCACATACCGGCTCTTATCAATCCCCCGGTGCACGTCGGCTGTCGCATAGACAGGAATGCAAAGCTTCTCGCCCAAATACCCGACCGTCTTGATATGATCCGCATGATCGTGGGTAATCAACACGGCCACGATCTTGGTAAAATCGATCGACCGGTCCTTCAATACTTTCTTTATGGTCCGGATTCCGATACCTGCGTCAATCAGCATACCGAATTCCGAAGTCCCCAAATAATAGCAGTTCCCACTGCTCCCACTAGCTAAACTCAGAAATGATAGTTTCATACTCTCCTATTCCGCAACACTGCTTTTTTTCTGTTTTACATAGTATACACTAGGGGCGGAACGTCTCAGGGATCGATACCTCCCCGATCAACGAGCAGTTCATATGCTCCTTCACCTCGTCGGGTGTCAGCCCATGGCCGAAGAGGAACATTAGCTTCGTCACGGCGCTCTCCGTCGTACTATCGAAGCCGCTCGTCACGCCTGCCTCCAACAATTTGTGCCCCGTCTCATAACGGTGCATCTCCACACTTCCGGCCCTACACTGAGTAACATTCACGATAACGATACCACGGTCTACAGCCTCCTTCAACATATTCAAGAACCATTCCTCGCACGGAGCATTTCCGCTTCCGAATGTTTCCATCACCACACCTTTCAGACCCGGGATATTCAGGATACTTTCCACTACTTGCGGAGAAATTCCGGGGAATAGTTTTAGTATAGCGATATTTCGGTCCAACAAATAATGCGGCTTCAGCGGCTTACGCGATACCGGATGATATACCTGCGGCAGATCATACTTGATATAGATACCCGCATGAGCCAAAGCCGGGTAATTGTACGAACGGAACGCATTAAAATTATCTGCATTTATCTTACTCGTACGATTCCCCCTCAATAAATCATTCTCAAAAAAGATACAGACCTCCGGGACCAACGGTAAGCCGTTCTCCTTGGCAGCCGCTATCTCGATCGCCGTAATCAAGTTCTCCTTCCCATCGGTACGCAACATCCCGATCGGTAATTGCGATCCCGTAAGGATCACCGGCTTACTCAGGTTCTCGAGCATAAAACTCAATGCCGATGCCGTATACGACATTGTATCCGTGCCATGCAGTACCACGAAGCCGTCGTATTTCTGATAATTATCGGCGATGATTTTCACGATCTTCATCCACGAGTCCGGCCCCATCTCCGAGGAGTCCATCGGAGGATCAAACTGTATCGTGGCCACCGAATACCCCAGTTTCTTCAACTCCGGCATATTGTCCTTCAAATGCTGGAAATTAAACGACTCTAACACTCCAGTCTCCGGATTCTCGATCATACCTATCGTCCCACCCGTATATATCAACAGGATGGAAGCCTTTTCTTGTTGAGTATGCATGTCCATATAATTATGCAAAGTTAATAAATTATTCTTCTCCTTTCAACACCGGAACACTTATATGATATTTTACGGCGATTATACGTGCGAGGAACACGCTCAACGCCGATACGAACTGTATCATCGCCGCCGACATAGAAGTTTGCATACATATATAATATATCAAACCGCCAAAGACACAAGCCAACGCATAAATATCTTTCCGGAATATCAAAGGTTCCTCATTAATCAATATATCCCTCATCATACCGCCAAACGAGCCGGTTATGGTTCCCATCACGATCGCCACCCACATGGGGAACCCGAAATCCAAGGTCTTGGCGATACCTACCACCACAAACAACCCCAATCCGATAGCATCGAATATAAAAAATGTATTGTTCAAACGGATCACGTATTTTCGGAAAGCGATAACGAACAACAAAGCCAAGGCCGAGACAACCAAATAAGAGGCTTGTTCCATCCAAAAAGGCACCGCGTTCAATAAAATATCACGAATCGTACCTCCTCCTACAGCGGTCACGACACCCACCACATAGGCGCCAAACCAATCAAATTGTTTCGCAGAAGCCAATCTTATGCCACTTATGGCAAACGCAAAGGTCCCTGTATAGTCACAAAAGGTGATAAAATCTATCATTTTGTTTTTTTCGCAAAAATACGGAATAGTTCGCAAATAACAGCATTTATAGAAAGAATACCTAACAATAATTTAAACCAAACGAATCCCTTAATGTTTATTATATATAAGTTTGCGGAGTGGTTATAACCGTAACCTATTGATTTTTATTTACAAAAGAGAATTGAGTTAGATGAGGATGAAAAAATGCATGTTGATCGGGTTGATCTGTCTGCTATCCAGCCAATGGATGTGGGGGCAACACTTCCCTCAGATGGATGCCCGCAATTACGTGAGCGACACGGCCCTTTTCATTCCACGCCGCCCTTGGTTGGCAGCAAGCGAGGTATTCGGAATGAACATGGCCGTCTGGACTTTCGACCGTTTCTTAATGAACGAGGATTTCGCGAAGATAAACGGACATACGATTAAGCAAAACTTCAAGACGGGGCCTGTTTGGGACACGGATAAGTTCTCTACCAATCTGGTGGCCCATCCCTATCACGGATCGTTATATTTCAACGCGGCCCGTAGCAACGGACTGAATTTCTGGCAATCCATTCCATTCGCGGCGGGAGGCAGCCTAATGTGGGAATTCTTTATGGAAACGGAACCGCCCTCCATCAATGACATGCTTGCCACCTCTTTCGGCGGTATAGAATTAGGTGAGATTACCTACCGGCTCTCCGACTTATTCATCGACAACCGCTCCCACGGGGCGGAACGTGTGGGACGGGAGATCTTATCCGGTTTGATATCTCCGATGCGGGCGATCAATCGTATCATCACGGGAGAAGCTTGGAGACACAGCAGCTCCAAGGGGCGTGTCTACACCTCGGTTCCCGTAAACTTCATCGTGGGTGTCGGCCCTCGCTTCCTTGCCGAGCAGGAAGGCTCCAAGCATGGCACTACGAGCATGCACGTATCCTTCAGGTTGGATTATGGAGATCCTTTCAATGATGATTTCTATTCGCCCTATGAATGGTTTCAGTTGAAGGCCGGGTTCGATTTCTTTTCGAGCCAGCCGCTCATCAGCCAAGTCAATGCCGTTGGGGCTATCTGGGGGAAACAGGTCTGGAGTAAAGGCCCTCGTAGTCTGGCCGCTGGAATCTTTCAGCATTTCGACTACTATGATTCCGAGTTAAAATCCAATAGTTCCCAAACGGTAGCTCCCTACCGCATATCGGAAGCGGCGGCGGTCGGTGGTGGATTGATCTATTACAAAAGAGGCACGCTGGACAATAAGGTAGATGTTTACGCCGAATTATACGGAACAGGAGTCGCCTTGGGCGCAAGCATCTCCGATTACCTCCGGCTGGAAGAGAGAGATTATAATCTGGGAAGCGGTTATAGCGTGAAAGCGTTTACCGGATTGGCCTACGATAAACGCTGGGCGTTCTTGATCGATTTGGAGAACTACCATATCTTCACATGGAAAGGATACGAGCCGGATATAGACTGGAATGCGGTGGACCCTACAAAGTTAAACGTACAAGGCGATGCCGGCAACGCACGTTTAACGGTATTTTCCACCACCTTAGCCTATATGTCCAAGCATAAATGGAATATTGCGTTGCGAAATCGTTATTTCTCCCGCCGTACCCATTATAAGTATCATAAAGATATAGATAGCTCCACGTATGATATTATGCTGACGCTTGGGTGGAGGATTTAATTCTTCCGCTCAAGCTCACGCAGATTCTCCATCTTCTTGCGCTGCATAAACTCATAGATGCCTTCCAAATGCTCCGTCACTTTTTGGTTTCCGAACTCATAGACCTTAGAGACCAGCCCATCCAAGAAATCACGGTCGTGGGATACGACGATCAACGTCCCGTCAAAGTCAAGCAACGCCTGCTTCAAGATATCCTTCGTCTTCATATCCAGATGGTTTGTCGGCTCATCCAGAATCAGCAAGTTCACAGGCTCCAACAATAGCTTAATCATGGCCAGACGTGTGCGCTCGCCACCGGAAAGCACCTTCACCTTCTTCGCCGAGTTCTCGCCGCCAAACATGAACGCACCCAGCAGATCCTTGATCTTATTACGGATATCGCCTTGCGCCACATCGTCTATCGTCTGGAAAACCGTAAGATTCTCATCCAGCAGGGAGGCTTGGTTCTGGGCGAAATAACCGATCATCACGTTATGCCCCAGCGTCAACGTCCCCTCATGCTCGATCTCTTTCATGATACACTTCACCAAGGTAGACTTACCCTCGCCATTCTTCCCGACGAAAGCGATCTTATCCCCTCGCTCGATCATCAGATTAGCGTTTCGGAAAACCGTATGATCGCCATACGCTTTCGAGACATTCTCGATCGTCACCGGATAAGAGCCCGAACGAGGCGAAGGCGGAAACTTCAAGCGCAAAGCCGAGGTATCTTCCTCATCCACCTCCAAGATCTCCAGTTTCTCCAGCATCTTCACACGGCTCTGCACCTGCAAGGTCTTGGAGTACGTGCCCTTGAAACGCTCGATGAACTCTCTCGTCTCGGCGATCATCTTCTGTTGCTCGTCATAAGCCTTCTGTTGTTGCTCACGACGTTCCTTCCGTAATTGCAAGTATTGGCTATAGTTTACCTTATAATCATAAATCCGGCCCATCGTCACCTCGATCGTACGAGTCGTGATATGATCCACGAACGCACGGTCGTGGCTGATCACCACTACGGCCTGACCGTTATCGATCAAGAAATCCTCCAACCACTGGATAGACTCGATATCCAAGTGATTCGTCGGCTCGTCCAGCAAAAGGACATCCGGTTTCTTCAACAGTAGTTTCGCCAGCTCGATACGCATACGCCAGCCACCGCTGAATTCACTGGTTTGCCGGTCGAAATCCTCCCGTTTGAAACCCAGTCCCAACAAGGTTTTCTCTATATCGGCGTCGTAATTGATCTCCTCTATGGAATAGAATTTCTCGCTCAAGGTAGAGACCCGCTCGATCAGCTCCATATAACTATCCGACTCATAGTCCGTACGAGTCTCCAGTTGCTTATTCAATTCGGCGATCTCCGCCTCCATCTCGTGCAGATGGGCGAAAGCCTGCGCCGTCTCCTCGAAAACGGTACGGCCATCCTCCGTCATCAAATGCTGCGGCAAATAAGCGATCACGGTATCTTTAGGGGCGGACACTTTTCCACGGCTTGGCTCCCGCACGCCGGCCAATATCTTCAACAAGGTAGATTTACCGGCACCGTTCTTACCCATCAAGGCGATACGATCTTTCTCGTTAATCACAAAAGAAACATCCGAGAAAAGGGCGCTTCCACCAAACTCTACTGTTAGTCCGTCAACTGAAATCATATGTTTATTTTAATACATTAATATAATGAAGCCGCGAAGATAAGAAAAATCCCTTTCATTAGGGATGTACAGGAGATTTCATACGATTTTTCCGGGGCAAGACTAGGAAGAAATTGGTTGCCGATGCCGTCGGCAATATTTTCGACGCCGTCAGCAATATTTCCGACAGCGTCAGCATTATTGCCGACGGTGTCGGCAACCAATTGCATAAGGGACTAATCCCTTAAACTACCTTTAAAAAAAGCAGAAGCATCCACATATTTTCCAACAAAACGCTTGTTTTATAAACAGAAACTCCTATCTTTGCACCCGCTAATACAAACAGCTTAAATTAATTATTCAAACATGGCAACAAAAATTAGATTGCAAAGACACGGTCGTAAAGGTTACGCCTTCTACCAAATCGTGATCGCAGACAGCAGGGCTCCACGTGATGGAAGATTTATTGAAAGGATAGGTTCTTATAATCCGAACACTAATCCTGCTACAGTAGATTTGAACTTCGAAAGAGCTTTGTATTGGTTACAAGTAGGTGCTCAACCTACAGACACAACTCGTAACATTCTTTCTCGCGAAGGCGTTTGCTTGAAAAAGCATTTATTGGAAGGTGTTAAGAAGGGTGCGTTCGACGAAGCCGCAGCTGAGGAGAAATTCCAAGCTTGGTTGAAGAACAAACAAGCTTCCGTACAAGCTATCAAAGAAAAAGACAGCGAAGCAGCTAGAGCAGAAGCTAAAGCACGTCTTGAGGCTGAAAAGGAAGCGAATAAGGCAAAAGCAGAAATCGTAGCTAAAAAGAAAGCAGAATTGGCAGCAGCTGAAGCTGCTAAGCAAGCTGAGGAAGCAGCCGCAGCGGCTCCCGCTGAAGAAGCTCCGGCAACTGAAAGCGCTGAATAATTCGTGCGATGCCAAAATAAAAAAGAGGACATTTTTCAATGCCCTCTTTTTTTATGCCTTTTCCACCAGCTACCGGATCTTCCTAATGCGTATAATCGATCAGCCGGATGCCATCGCCTAAATCGTTCTGGATAACATCCTTCATCCTTTTGGCGAAAGGACAGGCATAACCTATCGGCGTCCCTTTTTGGATACAGGAAGCAAAAGCGATACTATCCGCCCCTCTATTCACCAACTCCCTCGCCCTTAATACGGCCTTTTTTCCGGGACAACCTCCGCAATTGATAAACCCGATGATCTCAATATCTTCCTCTACGCCCTCAAAGGCTCCCTTTTTCTCACGGATCATCCTAAAATCAGTAGTACCGGGGCAAAAATCCTCTGTTTGCATACATCTGATAATTCCTACTTTCATAAAGCATCCCTCCCAATTAAAAAAGCCGTAAAATCTAAAATTCTACGGCTTTCCGATCTATAAATGATGATTAACTAAGTCGTGTTACTTCTTCTTCAACAAGAAAGTATCGATCTGTTTCACAAACTCCTCACGGGGAAGAGCTCCCATCGATATCTGAGGCTGTCCTTCCTTAGGGATAAACAAGAACGTAGGAATACTTTGTATACCGAAAGCGGCAGCCAACTCCTTTTCCTTATCCACATTTACCTTATAAACTACGATATCATTCTTATACAGGATAGCCAAATCCCTTAAAATAGGAGCCACTTGCTTGCAGGGACCACACCAGTCCGCATAAAAATCGATGATACAAGGCTTATCACCTTCATATACCCATTTCGTTGCGTTCTTCTCGTAATTGAATACCTTTTGCAGGAACTCTGCCTTGTTCAAAGTAACGACCTCTCCCTTGGAGGCGGTACCAGCCTCACTTGATTTATCTGATTTAGCGGACATCGAGCAGCTTACTAATAGCAGCACAACCGAAACCAGCCATAAACTTTTCAACTTTCTCATATAGAAACCTTTTACTTGATTGATAAATTATTTGCTACAAAAATAGCAATAAAAAGGGGATTCCCACACATTCTATTCTTAAAAGAAAAGAATAAACAAAAAGAAAAAAAGCGCATAAGACTCTTGTATATTCCAAAAGAATGACTACCTTTGCAAAGCAATTAAACGAAACGTTTGATCGCAAAACATATTGGAAAGATGGCAGAGTGGTCGATTGCGGCGGTCTTGAAAACCGTTGAACCGAGAGGTTCCCGGGGTTCGAATCCCTGTCTTTCCGCAGAACCTACTGAACAAAACAAGAGAGTAAGTGGACAAAAACCTACAAATCGCTGATTTGTAGGTTTTTTATTGCCTATAAGTCTTGTGTCCAATGCCTTATCAGAAGAAAATTCGGCTCACCTGATAATCAGTGGGGGTATCTTCAGGCTCATCTATATTTCAGCCGGCAACCTAAGACAAGTCGACCTACAGAAATATAGAAGTCGGCCAACAGATGAGATCATGGGATAACCATTGCCATATAAATCGCTGTCTTATATCCTGTTAATCAACAGGCCAACTCACTTGAGAAAGGCTTCCCAAGTGAATAACTAACCACTTCCAGACTCGTAAGCTTACGGCTACCCCCAGCCGTAAGTTATTCACTTGACAAGCCGTAAGTTATTCACCTGACAAGGCATAAATTATACATTAAGCGTCTCTCCCCCGATGGTTATCGGGAAATGGCAGAGGAACTATAGATACAAGTGGCCCATTTGTCTTTTTGACAACTTGTAATCTGAAGTCCCGGAGAAACGATTATTCCGTACCCAAGTGCGTCTCGCTTCCAAATTCGAGAGAAAAAAACAGCAATTCTCTGTTTGATAGCTATTTGCTAAAAAACGGCCTTTCGTTCCAGCCGAAATAATTCACCCTAGTTCATGTTTTACGGTCGTTAGGCGGTAATAATGCCCAACGCTACCGTATGTGAGGGCCGATGCCTATATATGTGTAGGCTTACGCCACTATATGTGTAGCTTGACGCGGCTATATGCGTGGGTTGACACTGCTATATGTGTGAGTTGATACAGCCATATGTGTAGGTTGATACGTATATATTCGTTAAAAAGCGACGCTTATCGTGTTAAAAAGCGGTTGTGGCAGCTTGTTCGCGCTCCCCGTTTACGCTCGTTGGCTTTTATAGCCAGAGAGCCGTGTCGTGAAAAAGAAGGCATTTCAATCAAAAAGATACCATTCATCGCGTTAAGCTGACATCCGCGATTCTTGTTTTATCCCTTTGAATTAACTCTGTTCCCAATAAATATCGGGTGAGCCAAGTAATCGCATCCAGACATTGCATCTCTATGTAAATTCGCAAGCGAAACTCTTGCATAATCAAAAAAAATCAATATCTTTGCACCCGGTTTCAACAAGACCTTGGAGAGATGCTCGAGTGGTTGAAGAGGCACGCCTGGAAAGCGTGTAAACCCCTAAAGGGTTTCGCGGGTTCGAATCCCGCTCTCTCCGCAGAACTAACCAGACAATAAACAGCTAAGTCCCACAAATCGTTGGATTTGTGGGACTTTTTAGATTTTTTGTTACCTACACTAAATCTTCTTGTTTGATCGAATAACACTTAGTGTTTGTAAGATGACAGACAATATTATTACCCCTAGCCCTATATAAAAAGCGGCGTTCAACTCTTTAGCCTCACTAAAAAGAAGCATAGCCAAGATAATGCTATAAATAGGTTCCAGATTATAACTCAAGTTTATCGTGAACGCAGAGATCTTTTTCAGGACTTGTATCTGAAGTAAATACAAACCAATCGTACAAACAGAAGCTAAAAGCAATAAATAAGTAAAATCTAATAGCCCGGGAACAATCGTCGATACAGGAAAATATCGCAAATAGAACGGTAAAATACAGGAAAGCCCGATAAAGCCACCTACCATTTCATACAAGAGCATGGTACTTGTTGAATAATTATTTCCGATCTTCTTATTCGTGATCGTGAACAAAGCCGCTAAAGCGGATGATATAATACCCAAACCTATTCCTAAACGATAGCGAGTATCGAAATGGAAAATCAGTACCACCCCGAATAAAGTCAACAAACTAAAAACAACCTCCTTGAAAGACACTCTATGACAATTAATCAATGGCTCTAGAAAAGCCGTAAAGAAACCTACCAGAGAAAAACAAACCACTCCAATAGACACATTCGAAGCCTTTATACTTCCATAAAAGAAAACCCAATGCAATCCCAGCAATAACCCTACTCCCCCTATTCTCAAGGCATCCCCGAAAGAAATTCGATTCAATCTTTTGCTGACGGATAAAACGAGTAAAAACAACAAAGACGCAAGCATCATACGATACCAGACCAATAGGGCTTCATTCAAGCTAATCAATTTTCCAAATATGCCCGTCGCACCTGCCAAAATAATAGATATATGCAGTTTTATAAATGCGTCTTTCACTATGTCACTATTCTATTTAATTATGGACAAATGTACAAAGGAAATATAAGCTATCGAATTCAAACTTGATAAATACTCCGTTTTTTACCCTAATGGTAACTTTTTTCTAAATAGAGAAGCCTACTTTTGTGCCGCAAAAATAAAAAGAAAAGAAACTGATGATGCAAGACAGTATTGATTTTGGAACAATGAACATTCCGAAGTTGTTCCGTATGATGTTTATCCCTACCTTATTAGGTATGATCCTTTCCGCCACTATTAATATCGCCGATGGAATATTCGTAGGAAGAGGCGTAGGAAATGACGCCTTGGCTGCGGTAAATATCGTGGCTCCTTTTTTCATGTTAGCAACCGGAATCGGGCTTATGTTCGGAGTAGGCGCATCTATCGTCGCCTCGATCCACCTTTCACACCAGAAAGTTAAGGTAGCGAATATTAATATCACGCAAGCGCTTTCGGTCTCATTATGTATTATGTTATCGCTTTCCTTGTTAGTGATGACATTCCGTGCTGAGGTCGCTCTTTTATTGGGTAGTTCCGAGCAATTATTGCCCTCCGTATTGGAATATATGAACTGGATCGTCCCGTTCCTTGCCTTTTACATGTTATTGAATATCGGGTTATTCATTATCCGGTTAGACGGATCACCTACATACGCCATGTTATGCAGCGCTATCCCGGCCCTGATAAACCTAACATTAGACTATATTTTCGTTTTCCCATTGCATTGGGGATTAATGGGAGCCGCTTTAGCTTCCGCTATTTCCGTAATCGTAGGAAGTATTATGATCGTGGTTTATATCGTAGGTTTTTCTAAAGTATTACATCTTTACCGCCCTAAATTCTCGATTAAAAGTATCTTATTGACAATCCGCAATATCGGATACATGGTAAAGCTTGGTTCTTCCGCATTCTTAACTGAGGCAGCTATCGCTTGTATGATGCTGGTGGGTAATTATATATTCATGAGATACCTTGGGGAAGACGGGGTTACCGCCTATAGTGTAGCCTGTTATTGCTTTCCTATCGTATTCATGGTGAACAATGCGATCGCCCAGTCTACCCAGCCGATCATAAGCTACAACTATGGCATACAGCAGTGGAAAAGAGTACGGCAGGCGTTTAAGTTAGCCCTGCTATGCGCTGTCGTGTGCGGAGGACTCGCCTGCGTGGGTACTATTTTATTCTGCCCGGAAGTCTCCTCCTTATTTCTCGGTAATCATGGCAACGCTTACGAGATAGCAATCTCCGGTATTCCCTATTTTTCTTTGGGATATGTCTTTTTCGCTCTCAATATCGTTTGTATCGGGTACTACCAGAGCATAGAACGTTTCAAACCCGCTACGCTATTCACTATTCTACGAGGAATCGTGATTATCACCCTAAGTTTCATGTACCTACCTGTTGTCTGCGGAATTAAAGGTATTTGGCTGGCCGTACCTTTGTCGGAATTAATTACTTTTGTAATCATTGTGGTATACTATCTATTGAAACGTACAAGAGCATGAAAGAGGAAGTTCGCCAGAAAGTGATGGAACGGTTTTCAATCTCTGAGCAGGCCATGCGGTTATTGCTGGAAAGCGCAGAGATGATGTCGTTTGTCCCTAAAGATATAATCGTACATGAAGGTGAGATAAACACGAATATGTATATCTTATCCAAGGGAATCTGGCGGGCTTATACATTTAAAGATGGGACGGAAGATACCTTTTGGTTCGCCGTGGAGAGCGAGATCGCACTCCCGGTATGGGGATATACTTCCGGCTCTCCTTCTCTTTATACCATAGAAGCCGTTACGGAAAGCGAGGCGTATTGCCTATCCAAACAGAAACTAGAAATCCTATTTCAATCCTCCGTGCAATTAGCAAATATCGGAAGAAGGATTCTAGAGAATTTTATGCTTGAGATCGAGACTTCATGGTTAAGTTCTTACAAACGAACCGCCATTGAACGTTACGCCATTCTATTGGACAAGCAGCCCGAAATCATCCAATCCGTCCCCCTAAAATATATAGCTTCTTATCTAGGTGTCACGGCTCAATCCTTAAGTAGAATCCGGGCGAAATTAACTAGTTCTTTAACCTTTATCGTGTAAAGCCTCTTCATTTTTATAACGCATCGATAACCAACCTCTGACTTTTCATAAAGTCAATACGTTAAATCCGTAAATAACGATCAATAATCTCATAATAACTTTCTATCGCATTAGCGGATCGGAGCAAGTTCATATCGAAAGTCACTCTATTATACAAGTGATTTCCTATGATCTGATCCCAACTTACAGGAAATTTGCGCAACCTCATCAATCGTAAAAGCGACCTCCCCACGAAGCCTGCGGTACACCGCCTCTCTCCCGATACATAAAGTATCCGTCAAGAAATTAGCAAGATTTTGTCCGGGAGGAAGCCTATCTTTCATTGCGGTTATCAATTCATTTACAATACTATCTTTCATTGCCTTATACCTTATTTCCAACTATTAATATTCCTTGATACATTTGGCAAATGTAAAACATGTAAACGATAGTTTTGTACGATAAAGCAAGCCTATGAGAATTGTTCCTTTTCTAATTAAAGCAAACACAGACAGAAAAAGATAGAAAACGAAATTAAACTAAAAAAGCACCTATAAATTTCGAATCGCGCAATCGGAATATCTAGGTTGTTTCATTTATCGAAACAGATTCAAACCCTAAAGCGTATTTATAATCTCCCTTTGTCTATTGAAAAACTGGATACGTTGCATCTCTCCACTCTCGGAGATCATGGTAGAGAACTTTTTTAAAGATTGAATCCAGTCTTTCAAGCTATTAAACATCTCAGTATCCTGTGTCGTAATAGAATTTATCGAGTAAACCCGTATCATACTTAACTGCAAAGAACTTGTTTCCAGATAACTATACGTAGCCTCAAAGTTAATATGCGATACATAAATTCGTACACTATTGCCAGCCTCGGTCTTTCCTCTCATGGCAAGTTCTTCCAATTCATCCACCAACACTAATAACTCCTCTTTGATACGTTGTATATCCTCACAGGAAATAAGATGGATATCGGAGAAATATTTAATGTCATTGACCAAATGATGGAAGATCATATTATCCCAAATATAATCCGTAGAATGGATATACTGTGTCAACGATACAAATTCTCTTTGGGTATCAACCAGTTTTTCCGGTATCTTCAGATTCTCAAAATGATTGCATTGGATATGCTTATTCTGATACATCCACTTAAATAAACGAAACTTTGACAAAAGGTCATGCTTCAAATAAAGGGTCTGAGGAATAGTATTGGAAGAGGTACCCAAAGCCGTAGTAGGATCATCCTGAAAGGCCCTAAAGATCTTCACATATCTAGACAAGATCGTAAAATAAGCATTAAAAGGATCATCGTGATCTACCACATTCAAGTCGAACACGGCATTGGCACCAAAACTAACCCCTACTATTTTATCCAATGACACACCCAATTTCCTTGAGATAAGAGCAGCCTCTTCCAAGGTGAAAGGAACCTCGCCACGTAAGCGCCTATAAATGGCTTCTCTGCCAATATAAAGGGTATCCATCAACAGATTCGCCAAATTTGTCTTAGGGGGAAGTTTTTCTTTTAAAGCTTCAATCAAGCCTGTATTTAATTCATTTATCATCATAACCATGTCGAATGAAAAATCATCTACTCTAGTAACATATATAGAGAGGGAGTTGTTTCGAGAACAAGTACATTCGTAGATGGATTTTCAAAGCACGTAGCTTTTCAGCTTATTCATATCAACTATTTTCCCTTCCCGGGAAATAGCCCCTTCCTCTATCATTTCCGAGAAACTACGGGCCAATGAAGGACGAGCCACTCCAAAATATTCCGAAAGCTCTGTTTGATTACGATCCTGCTTATAATGATCCCCTTGAATACGTTTAAGTATATAGTAAGCCAGTTTACCTTTAATGGTCTTAATCGATAATAATTGAAGACGTTCAGAAAGAAATTGTGTTCGGTTGGCGTTAAAAGCCATATAGCTTTGAAGAAAATGCTCGTTTGTCGCCAGCAAACGCATCACCGCACTCTTAGGTATTAAAATAATCTCGCATTCCTCCAAGGCGATAACATCTACCGGGAAGCGATTATTTTCCGCAAACAAAAATGCGGAGGCCAAAGGAGTAGGCGCCGATAAAGTCTCCACTTCCAGAATTGTCCCGCTTTCGGTGATCATCTCAGTCTTTACCCGTCCTTTACTCAATAGATAAAGCGAAGATAAGGCATCTCCCTGACGAGCCACCCAGTCACCTTTCTTAAACGACCTTGTCGAATAATCCAACGAACTGAAAAGAGCGGTTTGCTCTTCCTCAGACAATTTTCCGCAAATAGGACACAAACTCAGATTCATAAAACTTCCTTTTGCGGATAAAGATAAAGAAAATAATCAAAGAGTGTAACAACTGTTACAGATTAAACGACCTTCTCCCCCCTACATTCGCGATAAACTTTAAAAATAAAAGCTATGTTCTGTTATCAATGTCAAGAAACCGCCCAAGGAAAGGGCTGCACATTAAAAGGTGTATGTGGTAAGACCGCCGAAGTGGCCGGATTACAAGATTTACTGATGTACTTAATGAAGGGAATCTCCAAATTAACAACGACTTTACGCAAACAAGGCGTGGAATCATCCACGGCCAATAAGTTTATCGTAGACGGACTTTTCATGACCATCACAAACGCCAATTTCGATTCATCCAGGTTCGTCTCAAAGATCAAGGAAGCCTATCAGCTACGGGAGAACCTTCTCAACGAATTGCATCGACTGGGAATCCATCTTTCCTTAACCTGCGACTGTCTGACTTGGAAATCGGATAAAGTAGAGGAAATGGAGGTCAAAGCGAAAGAAGTAGGTATTCTTGCCACAGAAAACGAGGATATCCGTTCTCTATGCGAATTACTCACTTATGGGGTTAAAGGTATGGCCGCCTACGTGGAGCACGCTTACAACCTAGGTTTCGAGGATACCAGCCTCTATGCCTTTATGCAAGATGCCTTGGTAGCGACGACTCGATCAGACCTGACTGTCGCCGATTTAACCCAATGGGTACTCACCTGCGGCGAATACGGAGTAAAAGCCATGGCCTTATTAGATAAAGCGAATACTTCCACCTATGGTAACCCGGAAATTACGAAAGTGAATATCGGCGTAGGAAAGAACCCGGGTATACTTATCAGCGGGCACGACTTGAGAGACATTCAAGACTTGCTGGAACAAACCGAAGGTACAGGCGTAGATGTCTATACACATGGCGAGATGCTTCCTGCACATTATTACCCGGCTTTCAAGAAGTATAAGCATTTTGTAGGAAACTACGGTAGCGCCTGGTGGAAACAAACATCCGATTTCGAGACATTCAACGGAGTTATCCTGTTTACGACCAACTGCCTTGTCCCTCCCCGTTCTTCCGCCACTTATGCCGATCGGGTCTATACGACCGGCTCTACCGGGTTCGAAGGATTCCCACATATCGCCGATCGTAAGCCCGGAGGCTCTAAGGATTTCTCTGCGTTAATCGAACACGCAAAGAAATGCGCCCCTCCAACGGAAATCGAACATGGGGAAATCATCGGTGGATTCGCTCATGAACAGGTATTCCAATTAGCCGACAAGGTTATCGATGCCGTAAAATCAGGAGCGATACGTAAATTCTTTGTCATGGCAGGTTGCGACGGAAGAATGAAGAGCCGTAGCTACTATACCGAATTCGCCGAGAAATTACCGAAAGATACCGTCATATTAACCGCCGGTTGTGCCAAATATCGTTACAACAAACTGCCTTTGGGGGAGATCAGAGGTATTCCACGGGTATTAGATGCCGGACAATGTAATGACAGTTACTCATTGGTGATGATCGCCCTCAAGTTAAAAGAGATCTTCGGGCTGGATGATGTCAATGAATTACCTATCGCATACAATATCGCATGGTACGAGCAAAAAGCGGTAATCGTATTACTCGCCCTACTCTACCTAGGCGTAAAAAACATTCACTTAGGACCGACATTGCCAGCGTTCTTGTCGCCGAATGTAGCCAAAGTATTGGTCGATAATTTCGGGATCGCCGGAATAGGTAGTGTAGACGAAGACATGGAACTATTTCTAGGAAAGTAAAATAAACCTTTACCGATCCGCTCTTGTTTTCCTATCACATTTTAATCGATTCAAGATGAATAAGGAACAACAAAAAAGAGTAGCCGCCATTCATGACCTATCGGGATTCGGCAAATGTTCATTGACAGTTGCCCTCCCGATCCTCTCGGCGGCAGGAATAGAGACAAGCGCCTTACCTACGGCCATACTTTCTACACACACAGGAGGTATTCTCGGCTATACATATAGAGACTTGACGGAAGATATGCGTCCGTTCATGAAGCATTGGAAAGAATTAGATATCCGTTTCGACGCCGTCTACAGCGGCTTTCTTGGATCTTTCGAGCAATTAGATATCGTAAAAGAGTTCTTCTCCCTTTTCAAGCGGGAAGATAACCTGATTCTAGTCGATCCTGTCATGGGCGATAACGGAGAACTGTACAAGATCTTCACCCCTAAATTTGCGAAAGGAATGAGATCCCTTTGTGAAAGAGCGGATATTATCGTGCCGAACCTGACGGAGGCCGCATTATTGTTGGGCGAACCCTACCAAGCAGGTCCCTATACCAAAGCTTATATCGATGGTATTTTACATAAGCTAAGTCAGCTAGGCCCTAAGCAAGTTGTCTTGACCGGTGTCTATTTCGACGAGAAAGAACTGGGAGCCGCCACTTTCGATATGGAACGAAATGCGACAGAGTATGTTTTAACAGAGAAAATACCCGGTTATTATCATGGTACGGGAGATGTTTTCGCAAGTGCTTTACTGTCCGGTTTGTTAAATAATTTCAACTTGGAGAGATCTGCGGAAATAGCCGTTCGCTTCACGGCAGAAAGTATTCTTCGAACATTCAAGGCGCAAACGGATTATCGCTTTGGCGTGAACTTCGAACAATCCATTCCGGATTTACTAAAAGAACTGAAACTGATATAAATGAGAGCCTTTTTTTTCTCATATTTGCAAATAAAAGGAATATAATAGTATGGCTAAATTAAGAATAGCGTTTTCTGGTATCGGTGCGGTGGGTGGTTATTACGGAGGTATGGTCGCCGCCCGCTATCAAGGAACAATAAAAGCAGATATCTTTTTTATCGCCCGTGGAGAAAATCTAAAGGCTATCCGTGAAAAAGGTTTACAAATGCAACTAGGCATCCGGACAATCCATACGGCTCCGGCACTAGCCACCGATAATCCCGCCGAGATAGGGCCGGTAGACTACCTTTTCTGTTGTACAAAAAGTTACGATCTAGAAGAAAACATCCAGCAGCTAAAGCCTGTTATCGGACCTAAGACCGTTATCATCCCCTTGCTAAACGGATTGGATATCGAAGAACGAATCCATAATATACTACCCGGACAAGAGGTCTGGAAAGGATGTGTTTATATCGGTTCCCGCTTGACAGAGCCGGGTGTTGTCGAGAAATTCTCCTTGAAGGAACGTATTTTCTTCGGCAACAAAGATGCAAACAAAGATAAGCAAACCGAGTTGCTTAAATTACTTATGTATGCCCGGTTAAACGCTTTTAATCCAGCGGATATAGACCTACGCATCTGGAAGAAATTCTTCATGATCTCTACGGCGGCTACGGCTACGAGTTTCTTCAACCAGCCCATTGATGAAGTACTAGCCCAACATATTGATCTATTCATCGCTTTGGGTACGGAATTAAAAAGCGTAGCGGAGGCTATGGGAGTCTGTTTACCCGATGACATCGTCTATACTTCCATCGAGACGCAAAAGATGATGCCGGCCGGCTCCACGACTTCCATGCATAGTGATTTTCTCGCCGGGAAAAAAACAGAGTTGGAAACATTGACCGGATATGTTATTCGTCAAGCGGAGAAGCTCGGCGTTGATGTCCCTACTTATCGATTTATGTATAACGGATTGTCTTTTTATCCCTATCCGAAAAATCAGTAATATCATACATTATGGAAGATCTAATAAACGGGCGTTGCGGTTGGTGCGGAACTGACGAGTTGTATATGGCGTACCACGATCAAGAGTGGGGAAAGTTGGTGACTGACGATAAAACACTGTTCGAGTTTCTTGTATTGGAAAGCTCTCAAGCCGGATTGAGTTGGATAACAATCCTTCGGAAGCGTGAGGGATATCGTAAGGCTTTTTGTGACTTCGACACCGAACGGGTAGCGCAAATGACCGATGAGGATGTTGAACGGTTGATGCGGTTTGAGGGTATCGTGAAAAACCGCCAGAAAATCAAATCCACAATCACAAACGCAAGGCTGTTCCTCGCCATACAAAAGGAGTTCGGCAGCTTTTACAATTACACCCTGTCATTCTTTCCCGACAGAAAACCGATTATCAACACATTCCGGTCATTGAGCGAGATCCCTGTCACGTCGCCTGAATCCGAAGCCATGAGCAAGGACATGAAGAAGAGGGGCTTCAAATTCTTCGGACCTACAATTTGTTACGCCCACCTACAGGCTTCGGGATTTATCAATGATCATCTGATAGACTGCGTTTGCAGGAAAGGATAATAAAAAGGGGATGTGTCAAAAGTCCGGTTTATTAGATTTGACACACCCCCTCATTATTATTTAGCGCATCGATCTTATTGACCGATATAAGTCTCCATGAACTTAGCGCCCGGAGCCGGAGAGATGGTTATTACCTCCGTGTCCGCAGGGATCAAGACAGTTTGACCTTGGTGTACAAAGATCTCGTTTCCTTTATTATCACGGATGGAAGCCTTGCCTGCCATACAGATATAAACGACAAAAGAATCCAGTTCCGAGAAATTACGAACCATAATCGTATCCAGATCCAAAAGGTTTGTCGTGAAATACTTACAGTCCGCCAACTCTACCGTGGCATTCGTATGACCTTTGTAGTGAGTACGGTAATCCGGATACAACGTATAATCGATCGCGTCTTTCGCCAATTCCGTATGCAGCTCACGGCCATTACCGTTCGCATCTTTACGGTTGTAATCGTAAATACGATACGTGATATTACTAGTCTGCTGGATCTCTGCGATAAAACAACCCGCTCCGATCGCATGCACACGTCCCGCCGGCAAGAAAAATACATCACCTTCATTTACGTCGTAACGTTGAAGCACATCCATGATCGTATTGTTCTCCACCCGTTTCACGTATTCCTCTGCGTCGATTTGCTCAGAGAAACCGGAATATAGGCCAGCGCCTTTCTCCGCCTTGATCACATACCACATCTCCGTCTTACCGAAAGAGTTGTGGCGCTTTTTCGCCAGCTCATCGTCCGGGTGAACTTGAATAGATAAATTATCACGGGCATCGATAAACTTGATTAGCAACGGGAAAGTCGTCCCGAATCTCTCCATCACCTTCTCTCCCAGCAACTCCTTGCCATAAGAGCGGATCAACTCATCCAAAGACTTGCCTTCCAACTCGCCATTATCGACAATAGAATAATTTCCCTCAACATGAGAAAGCTCCCAGCTCTCGCCTACACCATTCTCAACCGGAGTAATACCCTTAAACGGGCAGATATCTGAACCCCCCCAAATCACCTTCTTGAGGATCGGCTTAAATGTAAATGGATATAACATAACGTGTTTTGTGTATAGAGTTTTACTTTTTGACCTTCACTTTCCTTAATACGACGGCGCTACGTGCCGGGATATAAAGTTTCAGCCATTCTTTCTTTTCTTTCTTATATAACGGATCAAATTGCGTGAAATGCCTTATGGTATCATCAGCCAAGCCAAACCCCCCGAAACGGGTAGCGTCAGTGTTCAATACGACCTCATATTCTCCCTTCGGAACCAAGAAACCGTAATCCGTGAACGATTTCGTCGGGCTAAAGTTGAACACAAAAACCAAGTCTTTACGCATATAAGCCAATATCTGATCGCCATCATTATCCCAAACCTTCTGGATAGGGGTATCTTGGAAATTCTTCACATCCCCGATCAATTCCAACATCTCACGGTCGAAATCGCCCAAGAAATGGTACTTCAAATCCAAGTTGTCCACCAAATTCCATTGGCGGCGAGCGTATTTATAAGACCATCCATTGCCCTCCCTTGGGAAGTCGATCCACTCCGGATGCCCAAACTCATTTCCCATGAAGTTCAGATAACCGCCATTAATGGTAGAAGCCGTAACCAAACGGATCATCTTATGCAAGGCGATACCTCTATCTACCATGAAATTATGGTCATCTTTTTGCATATGCCAATACATATCGGCGTCGATCAAGCGGAAGATGATCGTCTTATCACCCACCAAGGCTTGATCGTGGCTCTCGGCATAACTGATCGTCTTCTCATCGGCACGACGGTTCGTCGTCTCCCACCAGATCGAAGACGGATGCCAATCCTCATCCTTCTTTTCCTTGATCGTCTTGATCCAATAATCCGGGATGTTCATGGCCATGCGATAATCAAAGCCATAACCACCATCTTCGACCTTGGCTGCCAAACCCGGCATGCCACTCACCTCCTCGGCGATCGTTATAGCGCCCGGATTCACCTCATGGATCAATTTATTGGCCAAGGTTAGATAAGCGATAGCGTCGCCATCTTGGTGGCCATTAAAATAATCGCCGTAATTACAGAAAGCCTCGCCCAAGCCATGGCTGTAGTAAAGCATGGAGGTCACGCCGTCGAAACGGAAACCATCGAACTTATACTCCTCCAGCCAGAACTTACAATTCGACAATAAGAAATGAAGCACCTCGTTCTTTCCATAATTGAAGCACAGGGAATCCCATGCCGGATGCTCACGGCGTTCGCCACTCAGGAAATATTGGTCATACGAACCGTCAAAGCGGCCTAATCCCTCCACCTCGTTCTTTACGGCGTGGCTATGTACGATGTCCATGATCACGGCGATACCCATCCCGTGCGCCTCGTCGATCAGTTGTTTCAACTCGTCCGGCGTACCGAAACGGGAAGAGGCAGCGAAGAAGCTACTTACGTGATAGCCGAACGATCCATAATAAGGATGTTCTTGTATAGCCATGATCTGAATGGCGTTATAACCATCCTTCGCTACACGAGGCAATATATTTTGACGGAATTCATTATACGTCCCCACCTTCTCCTCGTTAGTGCTCATACCGATATGGCACTCGTAGATCAAAAGGGGAGACTTCTTAGGTTTGAATCGTTTATTCTTGAATTTATAAGGTTTCTCCGGGTTCCATACTTGAGCGCTAAATATCTTAGATTGCTCATCTTGCACCACCCGGCGAGTCCATGCGGGAATACGTTCTCCGCTACCGCCGTCCCACTCGACCAGCAACTTAAACAAGTCCTCATGACACATCTGCGCATCGGTCAAAGCAATCTCCCATATGCCATTCGCCTTACGTTTAAGCTTGTATTTATTATCTTTCTGCCATCCGTTGAATGTTCCGATCAAATAAATAGCGGTAGCATTCGGCGCCCATTCACGGAACACCCAGCCTTTCGTGGTTTTGTGTAACCCAAAATAAAGATATCCGGAAGCCATCTCGGATAAAGTTAGTTTACCATTATTCGTCAAGCTCTTTTCTTTATCAATCACGTATTGATACCGGCCTTCTATAGCCGCCTCATAAGGGGCCAGCCACGGGTCATTTTTTATCAGATTTAGAGACTCCATGATTTATTATAATTTGGTTCTCGGCAAAGATAAAAGAAAAAAACATACCCATTGATAATATTAGGATATTTCTTATATTCGCGGTAAACCGTATAAAGATGAGCAAAGGAACAAAAAGTATAGCCTTTTACCTAATGATGATCCTCATTTTCGGTTCGCTGATGTACTTTATCGCCAAAGAAGGGGAAAGTCAGCAACTGGAAAATTCGATTGCGTCCATTCAAAACGCACCTAGTAATTTAGAAGAGGGATTTACCATATTTACTCAATTATTAGTACATAATATCGAGTCTTCCATAGGAATTCTGCTTTTACAAATCATCACGATATTGCTTACGTGCCGTTTGTTCGGTTGGTTATTCCAGAAGATCGGGCAACCCACCGTCATCGGCGAGATCGTTGCCGGAATCGTGCTAGGGCCGTCCGTATTAGGCAATTTATTCCCGGAGGCTTCCGCCTTCCTTTTTCCTGTGGAATCGTTGGTGAATATAAATATGCTGAGTCAATTCGGACTTATACTCTTTATGTTCGCTATCGGGATGGAACTTAATATCTCCGAGGTAAGGAAAAAGCTGAAAGAGACGATCTTAATCAGTCATACCAGTACGATCGTCCCCTTCTTTTTCGGTATGCTGACCGCCTATTTCGTGTACGACAAATATGCGGATAAGAGTACGCCTTTCCTCTCTTTCGCCTTGTTTATAGGTATCGCCATGAGTATTACCGCCTTTCCCGTATTGGCACGTATTATCCAAGAGAAAGGACTTACCAAGACACATTTGGGTACCATCTCGTTGGCAAGCGCGGCGAATGGGGATATCACCGCATGGTGCTTGCTAGCGGTTGTCATAGCGATCGCACAAGCGGGTTCGATGCTAAGTGCCGTTTACAACATCTTATTCTCAGTCCTTTACATAGTGTTTATGTTTTTGGCGGTGCGGCCATTCCTGCGGATGATCGGACATATTTACCACAACAAGGAGGTAATCGACAAGGGGCTGGTCGCTTTCATCTTCTTGCTATTGATCACCTCGGCTTATCTGACTGAGATATTGGGATTGCATGCCTTGTTCGGCGCTTTTATCGCAGGGGTGGTGATGCCGGGGAATGTCAAATTCCGCAAGATCATGACCGAGAAAGTAGAGGATGTATCCCTTGCGCTATTTCTTCCCTTATTCTTCGTATCCACCGGATTACGTACGGAAATAGGTCTTCTAAACAAGCCTGAGTTATGGTGGCTATGCCTTATCTTCATAGTTGTGGCCATCGCGGGAAAGTTTGGGGGAGCGATGTTCTCCGCCCGATTCGTGGGTGAGAGCTGGAAGGATAGCCTATACATAGGGGCACTCATGAACACCCGCGGGTTGATGGAGCTGGTCGTATTGACGATCGGGTACGATATGGGGATATTGACACCTTCCGTATTCGTGATCTTAGTGCTAATGACGCTGGTCACCACCTTTATGACAACACCGTTGGTCTCATTCATCAAATTCTGTTACCGGACGCATGACAAGCTGATGGAGCAAAAAGAGAGAATGCCATTGGAGGGAATATTCAAGGTACTGTTGTCCTTCGGACGAGCCGGAAATGGACAGATCATGCTGGACGTAGCCTACCAGATGTTCGCCCAAGGCAAAAACAAGCTGGAGCTGACGGCGCTGCACTTAACGGTTGGCTCGGACGTAAACCCGTTACACACGGATAATTTCGAGGAAGTCAGCTTCGGCCCGATCCTTTACGGGGCCAAGAAGCTGGGCATTCAGATACAGACCCGCTACGAGGTATCGAACAACGCCGGAGTGGATATTTGTAGCATCGTAAACAATGAGGGGTATGATTTCCTTCTGGTCGGTTCCGGGATATCGATGAGCAACACACCGGATGATATAGCGGCAAGCCATTACCGGGCCTCTTTCTACAACCGTTATTTCAAACGCTTCAAGGCTCCGGAATCTTGGTTTTATCCGGGTGCCTTATTGAAAGACAAGACGAAGATGTTTATCGAGCAAAGCAATTGCCCGGTAGGTGTATTCGTGAACCGGAATTTCGTCAAGGCGTCGAACGTGATCGTGGTCATCGATTCCGAGGAGGATTTATTCCTGTTGGGATATGCCCAGACCTTATTGAAGTCTACACACGGCTCGGCCAGCGTACTTGATAAATCCAGCAGCACGACCCCGGGGAACGAGGTGATCAAGGAAGGAATCCTGCGATTCACGGAAGACGTGAAGCAGACCACGCTTCTACGAGAAAAAGACCTTACGCCCCAGTCTTTCAACGGCTTCAACTTCATGCTGATCAGTTATAAGACATGGAACGATGTCTCCGAGCACCGGAAAGAAGCCTTGCAGAAAATGCCTTCCACGTTGATATTAAGCAAATAATCCGTTATAAACCATATAAACCCGTCTTTATGAGAATCTGTCTTTTCTTCTTGATCACCGCTTTCCTCATGGGCTGCTCCTCTACGGGGAACCAGCGGCAGGAACCGGAAAACCAGACCTTGGAAACGATACTCAATCGCAAAAGCGTACGTAAGTATAAGGATCGCCCGGTAGAAAAGGAAAAGATAGACAAACTGATACGAGCCGGAATGGCCGCCCCTTCCTCCCGTGACAGGCGACCTTGGGAATTCATTATCGTAACCGACCGGAAAGCCTTGGATACGATGGCCGAAGGCCTTCCCTTCGCCCGGATGCTGAAAGAGACAAGGCAAGCGATCGTCGTTTGCGGCGATACGATCAAATCCTCCAACGCTTGGTTTCTGGATTGTTCCGCCGCCTCGCAAAACCTGCTACTTGCCGCCGAATCCATGGGATTGGGAGCCGTATGGACGGCTGTTTACCCCTATCCGGACCGGATCGAGATCGTCCGGAAAGAGCTTCAGCTACCAGATCATATCATACCGTTGAACGTCATACCTGTGGGATACCCCATGCAGAAAGAGACTCCCAAAAACAAATACAACGTCCAACAGATCCATCACAACGGCTGGTAAAGCTATATGACTTCCAGATAACTCCGTCCGTTTCCCGCCCGGTTCACCCGGATCTGCACGGGAATACGTTCCGTCATTTCCTGTACGTGCGAGATAACGCCGATCTTGCGCCCTTGCGTACGCAGGCTCTCCAAGGCATCCATAGCGACCCGCAACGTCTCCGCATCCAAAGAGCCGAAGCCCTCATCGATAAACAAGCTCTCAACCTTCATCCGGTTCGAGGAGAGCGAGGACAAGCCTAACGCCAAGGCCAGCGAGACCAAGAAAGATTCCCCTCCGGAAAGGCTATGCACGGTACGGATCTCGTCGCACATATCTTGGTCGATCACCTGCAAAGCCAAGGTATCCGGCACACGCTCCAACCGGTAACGCCGGGATAGTTGCCGCAATTGCACATTCGCGTAACTCAACAAGACATCCAAGGTGTAGCCTTGGGCGATCCTACGGAACTTGGCGCCATCCGCCGAGCCTGCCAACTCATTCAGCTTCGCCCAACGCTCGCTCATCGCCCTCCGCTCCGAGAGCTCTTGCTGGAAGCCGGCTATCTTCCGCTTATTCTCCTCGTGCGTACGCAGACGGAAACTACATTCAGACTTTTGGGCCGTCATTTCCGACAGGGATTCCTCCAGCGTCTTCCCCTCGGAGTTCTCTTGATAGGCGACCATCCAGTTATCCAGCTCCTGCCGGCGTGCGGAAAGGAGACCGGAAGTCTCCGCCAGATCCTTCTTGATCTGTTCCGTAATCCCCCGGTATTGCTCCACCTCGCCGGCGTGCCTTGTCGTGCTCTCTTGTAGCTGCTTCAAATGGCTCTTCAAGGCTTCCACCCGTTCGTGGAAGGTACGTTCCACCTGGTCGGCTGGCTGGCCTCCCAGCAGGAGATTCCGCTCCGAACGCAAGCGGGTATAGGATTGATTCTTCTCGTCGTAGGCTTTCGCGGCGTCCTCGTACTGCTTGCGCAAGGGAGGGAGGAAAGCCTCGTACGACTCCCGTTCCGCTTGATGGGCGCTCCGCTCCCGTTCCAGTTCCCGCAGGCGTTCCCCGTTGGCTTGCCACTGGCGGGCGAAATCCGTCAAGGTCTCCCGGAAGCTTTCCGGGTCCTTGTTCCAGCCCGTCTGCCATGCGTCGTTCCCGAACAGGGCGTTGGCCGCTGATAGGGATTGGGACAGCTTCTCCTGCTGTTCCCGCTTATCCAGTTCTTCCCGGTCGATTTGCTCGGACAAGGATTGTAACTGGTTCCTTAATTCCGTCCGTGCGTTCTCGTCCGCGGCGAGTTGTTTATGCAGCTCCAATTCTTTCTGTTGCAGGGCGGCGAGTTGTTTCCCGCAGGCCTCCTGCCGTTCTTTCCGGTCGAGAAGCCGCTTGAGGCGCAGGGTAGCTTCCGAGATGCGATCCGCCAAGGCCAACAGGCGCTCATGCGCCTCGTGAGAGGCGAAAGGATGCTCAAGGCTTCCGCAGACCGGGCAAGGCGTTCCGGCAGTCAGCTTGTCCCGCAGGCTTTTGATATCGCCAGTCGTCACGAACTGGGCTTGCTCCAGCAATAAACGCTCCCGTTCCGTACGGCAGGTCTCGATCGACCGGTCCAAAGCCTCCGGTTCCAATTCCTGGAGGGCAAGCGCTACGGACTTCCGCTCTTCCTCAATCTTTACCTGTTCCTTGGCGTGCGTCTCCGCCTCCCGCCGCAAGGATTGCCTCCGAACCTCCAACCGCTGGATTTTCTGTCGGATGGCTAGCAAGGCCTTGTCCGACCGCTCGACTGCCCGGCGAGCCGTAAGGCAGGTATCCAGATGAATCAACAAGGCCGACAGTTGCTCGGCGATCCCCTCCTTGCTCCGGTAACGTTCACGCCACGACGTCAGCTTGTCCCATTCCTCCGAGGCTTTCTTCTGCCGCTCTTCCACCTTCCTGAGTTTCTCTTCCGCCTCCTGCTTCCGCCGGGAGAAGTCTTTCATCCGTTCATCAGCCTCGGAGCGGGCTTTCAAGGCCGATTCCAGTTGCACGTCCAGTTTCCGGGCCTGTTGCAATTCCAGTCGCAAGCCCTTAGATTCCTCATCCGTCCTCGCCAATCGCACCTCTCCTTGCTCATACTCCTTCCTTGAGGTTTCCAGCGATGCCAACGCCCGTTCCAAGAAACGGGCGTTCTCCTCCCGCTGTTTTTCCTTCGAGGCGATCTGGACCTCAGCCGCTTTCACGGCCTCCCGCAGGCTTTGCCGCTCGGCCCTCGCCTTCTCCAGACGGGCCAGCTCCCCCTCCAAGGCCGAAAGGCGGATTTGGGAGGCTTCCACCTCCTCCTCCGACAGAAGCTCTATGTCTTGTACGCGGGCGTATAGCTGCTCGTAGGCCTCCTTCGCCTCGGCGTTCTTGGCGAAGATCCGGCGGGAGATCTCCGAGTATTGCTCCGTACCGGTCAGTTTCTCCAGCAAGGAGGCCTTCTCGCCCTGCTCCGCTTTCAGGAAGGTAGAGAAATCGTTCTGGGCCAAGAGCACCGAGCGGGTGAACTGATCGAAAGTCAGGCCGATCAGCTCGATGATACGGGCTTGCAGGTCCTTGTTGGTTCCCGGCTCCTCTTTCCCGGCATCTATATTATATAATGTAAGGCGGGCGGCCTGCAAACGTCCGCTCTCCTTCTCCCGGGCCCGGGATACGGACCAGCGGGCGCGATACCGACACCCGTTCAGCGCCACGAAATCCACCTCGGCATAGCCCGAGGCCGTCCCGCGGCGCAAGAGGAAGCGGGGGTCGCTTTGCGGCAACACATCCTCTTGCACGTCCCTCAGCCGCACGTTATTCTCCTTCGCCAGCTCCGTTCGCGGCGTACGGGAGAAGAGGGCGAGGCACATGGCATCCAGCAACGTGGATTTTCCCGCCCCCGTAGGCCCGGATATAGCGAAAATACCCGCCGAAGCCAAAGGCTCTTCCGTAAAATCAATGGAAAACTCTCCTTCCAGCGACGCCAGATTGCGTCCTCTGATCGCCAGCACTCTCATAAAGAAACCTCCCTCATCACCTCATTAAACAATGTCTCTATCTCCTCGGGCAACTCGCCTCCGTATTTCACGGCAAACGTATGCCTCAGCATATCCAACGGAGCTATCTTTTGCAAATCGTTATACGACAAGGCCCGCTCCTCTGCCTCCCCTTCCCGCCGGGGATACGAAGGAACGATGGAGGTGAGGCGGACCGCCTTCCCGACCAACGCCTCCTCTACCCGATGACGGAACGTAGGGTCCGGCTCCGTCAGCAGGACCCGTATCTCCACGTAAGGCCAGCGGCTCTCGTCCTCCCTGCCCTCCTCCGGCTCCGGAAGCCCGGCGAGGCATCGCAAGACCTCCTCCGGTGGTAACGGGCTGTCCGGTATACGCATCAAGTCCGCTACTCTTGGGATCTCGATCGCCTCGATACCAGCGACCTTCCCCTCCTCGACCGCTACGGCTATCACTTGATGCCGGTAATTCTTCTCCGAGAACGACATGGGAAGCGGGCTTCCGGCGTAACGTACCGCCTCGCGCCCGCCGATCCGTTGCGCCTTATGGATATGCCCCAGCGCCGTATAAGCGATCCCGGCGTCGAAGGTATCCGCGGATACGGACTCCAGACCTCCCATGATGGCGCGCTCGCTCCGGTCGTCGTCCGACAACTCGGCTCCGGTAGCGTGGAGGTGTCCCAAGGCTACGATCGCCTCGCCGGGATTCCTCTGGGCATCGGCATAGGCGTAGAGCCGCCGGTACATCCGGCCGATGCCCGCCACATACGAATCAAGCTCTCCCTCGGGCGCCGCCGGGTAATCCCCTTGGCGGAGGAAAGGCACCGCCAGGCAAAGCGCCTCCCGTTCTCCCGCCCGGTTCCTCAAGGGGACGACGAGCGAGGCGAGATCGATCTCCCCGGAATCCGTCCTCCCCACGATACCGACAATCGAAGTATTCAATTCCTCCAGCAAGGGATTCGGGGCTTCCAGACGGATCGCGGAGTCGTGGTTACCGGCGATGATCACGATCTGCAAGCCCGGGTTCAGGCGGTTCGCCTCCCGCAGGAAACGATAGAAACGGCGTTGCGCCCCGGCGGAAGGGTTCGTCACGTCGAACACGTCGCCGGCAATCAGCAGGACATCCGTCTCTCGCTCCACCAATAGATTTGTCAGAAAACCGAGGAAAGCCTCGTGCTCCGCCTCCCGGTCGTAGCCGAAAAAGGTCTGGCCCAGATGCCAGTCGGCGGTATGGATAAGTTTCAATGCCATATATTGTCATATTTATAAAAGCAAAGGTACAATTTTTTTCCAGGTTCTTTCTTTTGCCGTCAACATTGCCAAAGAGACATATCCGCGTCAAGGGAATAAGTTGTCGTTTCTTCTTTTTTAGGTCTATTTCAGCAATATACATCATAATATATGTATTTTAGTCCTAAGTTTATAAATTCTTTTGTTACATTTAGAGCGAAGAATGATCATCAACCGTTTTTCCCATAGCAACGGAATATCATAGATTTCCTAAAGGCAATGACATAGTTTACAATAAAAAAACTAAATAAAAATCATGTACCATCTGATACTAAACGTTCTAGTTTTCTTTCTCCCATTGCTTCACGGGGATAAATCGACCGCATCAAATCCGGATATCAAGGAGGGAAATGAGGCTTACACAGTCTCATTCTATCCGGAAGGGGGCCGATTGATATTGAATACCGCCTGCGTAGTCGCATTCAAGGCAGAAAGCAGAGATGGTAAAACATTAGATATCTCAGGAGAGATCGTGGATGACAGAGGTAATATTGTACAAAACGTAAAATCCTTATATAACGGATTAGGATATTTCAATATTTACCCAAATGAAGGAAGGACCTATTATCTGAACTGTAAAAGCACAGAAGGTATAGAAAAAAGCTTTATATTACCTGCCGCAACCCTATCAATAGGGATAAAAGTACATTTCAAGGAAGACCAAATATTAGTCTCGGTCTCAAAACCAGAGCATTTGCAATTTAAAGACACTTTATATATACTGTTACAATCCGAAGACTCCATCGTTTATAAAGACATTTGGGATTTCTCAAGGAGATGGATCGTATTCGAGAAAAAAGACATCAAGACCGGACTGTCTAGTTTTCTTTTAGTAGATAGTAATGACGATCTACTTTCCGGGCGACCGTTTTTCAAGCTGGAAAATATCTCATCACTCCAATCTTTGCCTCCGGACTTCAAGATAAGGCTACTTCCTATCATGAACGATCCGGGAACCGATTCCATACGGAAGAATCTCGTATTGGATACTTTGGCCAAGACTTTAACAATCGACCAGGAACAATCGGAACCTGATAAAAGGCCAGATGATGATATATGGAAGACCATCGAGTTGGAGAATGTAGAAATCAAGGCATTCAAGAAAGACAAACAGAATCAAGGACTCTATTCGCCCGTCCAAGCTTCCAGCCGTATTTATAGCTCCCAAGATATAGAACGGTGGCATATAAATGAGATGAAATCGTTATTATCTCGCTTTAGCGGGGTTAAATTTATCTTCGATGACGTTAAGCAAAAATATTATCCGGTACTCCGTGACGCGATAACTTCCTTTAGATCAAAAAATGAAGGGAAACCCCTAGTCGTGATTGATGACACGCCTTTTATCGATTTCGACATCCTAGATTACCCCGTTAACGACATAGAAGAGATGTTTTTACTAAAAGGATCAGACGCTGCCATATGGGGGCCTAAAGCTAGCAATGGAATTATCGTCATTATAACCCAAAGAGGTAAATCCACAAAAATCGAGCAAAAAGAGAAATAAAATGAGAATCCCGTCTAGGGTCGGCAAGACATCCGCTTCCCGCTCCACTATCCCCCCTTATATACCGGCAGCACAACCGAGAAGCGGCTTCCTTTTCCTAGCTTAGAACTCAGTTCTATCCGTCCCCCCAAGTTTTGTACGATTCCTTGGCAGATAGACAACCCCAGACCGGCCCCTTGGCTGAATTCATCTTGCTTGAAAAAACGGCTGAACACCTTCTCTTGTTGCTCCTCCGATAGACCGATCCCGGAATCCTCGACAAAAATCGCTACCTCATCCGTCCCCCTCAGATGCTTAAATCCCAACTTTATATATCCGCTATTCGTGAATTTACAAGCGTTTGTCAAGAAATTGGTTATAACTTGCGAAAGTCTCTTTTTATCCGTATAGATAAACAAATCCCCCTCCGCCTCTTTCGAGAATCGTAGGTGGGTGGGGACTAATAACTGATGGGCGAGGTAAAGGTCGTCTACCAACTCCTTGACGGAGCAGCTCTCTTTCTCGAATTTCATTTGTCCCGATTGAAGTCTCGAAACCTCCAGAATATCATTGATGAGCACCAACAACAGATCGCAGCTCTGATTGATCGTCTTGGCAAACAGCTGCTTGTCGGCCTCGTCTAAGTCCTTCTCCGAGGCCAGCAGGTTCGAGAAGCCTACGATAGAGTTCAGCGGCGTACGTATCTCATGGCTCATGTTCGCCAAGAACTTTTGCTCATACCCCCTCATGAGGATAAGCTCTTTTTCCCGTTTCTTCATGTCATTGATGTTGATAAGTATACCGCTCACGTCTTTACCTCCCTCCGCATTATCTACCGCAGGCATGGCGCTAAAGCGGAATTCCCACCATTCATAATCAGATCCGGCGAAGCGGGCACGGCATTGGAATACCTCCTTGTCCGCCTTCCATAAGGATTGCCAAAGTAATTTGAAAGCAGTGAGATCATCGGGATGTATCAGCCTCCACATCTCTTCCAACTCGATCCGTAATGACTGGTCACCGACAGGATACTCGAAAAAGAACTCCTCGTCCTTAAACTCCCAGATGTATATGCCTCCACACTGTATGGCCAAATCCAAGAAGAAATTCTTTTGAGACAGACGGGAGAAGATCATCTTGACTTGCCTCTTCTCCCGCCCATACAAGCATAAGACACCGATTAAAAATACGATAGTAGCTACCTCAAAAACAGGCCTCAGCCTATAATACTCAAATAAGGGAGTATGCTTAGGTAGCAAGTACAACCCCGTAAGCAAGGTTGCTAAAACTAAAAATATATAAAGTAGGTGTTTCATGGTTCTTTAAGTTTACGAGTACCTGCGGGACTCTGGTGGTAAATGGTTTTATTTCACTCCGCTCATTAACACTATTGTTTTTTTTCTTAAGACTATTATTGATTTTCACCAGCTATTTAATAAATATTATTATCTTTGATCTCATAATTAACCAGAGTCCCGCAGGGACAACGCCTACACCTCTTCCACGATTATTTATCTACCCGGCATCTTCCTTACTCGTATCCGTACGGCTACATTCTTGTATCTACGTATCTGCATCCGTGTATCCGTACGGATACGAAGATGCAGATACGTAGATACAAGGACGCGGATACGTAAGTGCAAGAGCGTAACCGTACGGGTACCCGCTTGTATCCGAGCAACAAAAAGCCGGTATCTGGGCGGGTACACGTGAGTACCTGCCCGGATACCGGCCCGCGGCTATCATCCTAGCCTATATCTCGTCCGGAGATTCCGAGTCGGAGCCGCCGGAGCCACCCGGTCGTCCTTCCGCCAGCTTGTCCACCCAAGCGAAAGTAGCCTTCTGAAGATCCGTCTTGAAAGCCTCGTCAGGCTGGAAGTTAAGGTTCACACTTTTGATATTCTTGGCGTTGACCTCCTCCTTGGTAGGTACCCCCAAACTGGAAAGCGTAACGCTGAAACTACCCCAGTTACCCAGTTTCACGCTCTCTCCTCCCAGCAGCCTGCGAAGCAAGATCTTACGAAGCTGGCGGATGGCCATCATCGCCTCGGAAGGGTTCAACGTAGTCTCGTCGGCGAGTTCCATCGCTACCTCAGTCTCGTCCGCTTGGGCGGTAGTTACTTGAGTTACATACCATTTCTTAGGCGCTTCCTTGTCCAAAGGGTTTATTCGTTGCACGGGTTTTACTAGTATTGCCATGATAAATAGATTTATAGGTCTCTCTTGGATGGAGGCCCTGATTATTAAATCTTCAAATATAACAATAGAGTTCCACTCTCACAAGTTAAAACCGGATTACTATTCGCACTTTCTTGAAAAAACTATTTGTAAGCAAAACCTAGTAAACTCATAATAATTTGTTACTTTTGCGGTGGTTTTAAATAGGAACAACATAATTAATAAACATACCTATGGCAAAGATTACAAAAGAGGAGGCCCTTCGGTACCATGCCGAGGGCAAACCGGGTAAGATCGAGGTTATCCCGACAAAGCCTCATAGCACGCAAACGGATTTATCCCTGGCTTATTCGCCGGGCGTAGCCGAGCCGTGTCTGGAGATCGAGAAGAATCCGCTGGACGCGTACGAATATACGGCGAAAGGTAATTTGGTAGCCGTAATCTCCAACGGTACCGCCGTACTCGGGCTGGGCGATATCGGTTCCTTGGCCGGTAAGCCGGTGATGGAAGGCAAGGGATTGCTATTCAAGATATTCGCAGGCATCGACGTATTCGATATCGAGGTGAACGAGAAAGATCCGGAGAAGTTTATCCAGACCGTGAAGGCGATCTCGCCCACGTTCGGAGGAATCAACTTGGAGGATATCAAGGCACCGGAGTGTTTCGAGATCGAGACTCGCCTGAAGAACGAGCTGGATATCCCCGTCATGCACGACGACCAGCATGGTACGGCAATCATCTCCGGCGCCGGGCTGATCAACGCCTTGGAGATCGCCGGCAAGAAGATCGAGGACGTGAAGATCGTGGTGAACGGCGCCGGAGCCGCCTCCATCTCATGTACGAAACTGTACGTGATGCTGGGAGCGCGCAAGGAGAATATCGTCATGTGCGACAGCAAGGGCGTCATCTCTACCAGTCGCCCGGACTTGAACGCCGCCAAGCGGGAGTTCGCTACCGACCGTCCGATCAAGACCTTGCAGGAGGCCGTGGTGGGAGCCGACGTATTCTTGGGCCTCTCCGTGGCGAACGTATTGACCAAGGAGATGGTACGTAGCATGAATGCCGACCCGATCGTATTCGCCTTGGCGAACCCGAACCCGGAGATCTCCTACGCCGACGCTATGGCCTCGCGGGACGATATCATCTTCGCTACCGGACGTTCCGACTATCCGAACCAGATCAACAACGTGCTGGGATTCCCTTATATCTTCCGCGGCGCCTTGGATACGCACGCCAAGGCGATCAACGAGGAGATGAAGCGGGCCGCCGTCTACGCCATCGCCGACCTTGCCAAGGAGCCTGTCCCCGACGTGGTGAACGCCGCCTATAAGCTGAAACGAACCACTTTCGGACGCGACTATATCCTTCCGAAAGCGCTCGATCCCCGCTTGCTGACCCGTGTATCTTGCGCCGTGGCGAAAGCCGCTATCGACTCGGGCGTGTCTCGCAAGACGATCACCGACTGGGAGGGCTACGCCAACCACTTACGTGAGATGATGGGATACGATAACAAACTATTGCGCTCGTTCACCGATATGGCGAAAGCGAACCCAAAACGGGTGGTATTCGCCGAGGCGAACCACGTGAATATGCTGAAAGCCGCCGCCGAGGCGAAAGCGGAAGGTATCTGTTTCCCGATCTTGCTGGGTAACGAGGAGCGTCTGGCCAAGATCGCCGCCGAGGAGAATATCAGTCTGGAAGGTATCGAGATCGTCAACCTCCGCCACGACCGCGAGACGGAACGCCGCCACCGCTACGCCCGTATTCTTTCTGATAAGAAGGCACGTGAGGGCGTGACTTACTCGGAGGCTTGCGAGAAGATGGTAGACCGCAATGCGTTCGGTATGATGATGGTGGCTACCGGCGACGCTGACGCTTTCGTGACGGGCGTATACAGCCGCTACTCGGAGGTTACCAAGATGGCGGAGCAGATCATCGGCATCCGCCCGAGTTACAAGCATTTCGGTGCCTTGAACATCCTGACTTGTAAGAAGGGTACCTTCTTCATGGCCGATACGCTGATCAACCGTCACCCGTCGGCCGAGGTATTGATCGATATCGCCCGCCTGACGCACGACGCCGTGAAGTTCTTCGCTCACGAGCCGGTGATGGCGATGTTGTCTTACTCCAATTTCGGGGCCGACAAGCAGGGCAGTCCGCTGAAAGTACACGAAGCGATCGATTTCTTGCATAAGACATACCCGGACATGGTAGTAGACGGAGAGATGCAAGTAAACTTCGCCCTCGACAAGAAGTTGCGCGACGATATGTATCCGTTCAACAAGTTGAAAGGGCAAGACGTGAATACCTTGATCTTCCCGAACCTAAGCTCCGCCAACAGCGCGTACAAGCTATTGGATACGCTGGGTATCACCGAGACGATCGGCCCGATCCAGATGGGATTGAACAAACCGATCCACTTCACCGACGTAGAAAGCTCTACCCGTGATATCGTGAACCTGACTACCGTAGCTGTCGTAGACGCTATCGTTCAGGAGCAGATCGAGAAAGAGAACAGATAAGTTTTGATGCGGATGACGCGGATAACACGGATAAGAATAAAATAAATCCGTGTCATCCGCGTCATCTGCGTCTAAAAGATAGACCACCAAGAGTTTTGACACAGGGTCATGTCAATTTAGATAGCTTTCGATATTCGCTATTACCTTTTGCGACAATCGCTCCATACATTGCTCCGAGTGGCCGGAGACTTTCGGGGTATATATGACATTATCGAATTGCGTCAAGGTATCCGCATAATTCCCAATACCGACCTCATCGCATAAGAAGAAATTCCGCTTATGGGCGCTAAGCCAACGTTGTAAATCCGGGACACGGAAAGTAGGCCCTACCGACGTATTGATCAATATCTTCAGATTACCGAACAAACGAAACTCATCCGCCCCCAGAAGAATCGTATTACGAGGCAAGCAAGTACATAAAATATCCACCTCCGGCAGCAACTCCCGCAAAGGCAGGTAAGCGATACCGGCGGCCTCGGCATCCGGCTTACGGGTACGGCTGAAATAATAGACCTCAGCCCCCAAGAAACGAAGAGCGTCAGCGATCATTCTCCCGGTGCGGCCCAATCCCACGATGCCTACTTTTTGCCCGCCCAGCTCATACGCCTTATGTCTCCACTGTTTCCCGCCGAAACCATGCAACAAACGGACCAGCTCGCTAATGACATACTCCACGACTCCCTCATCGCCATAGTCGCGGATGCCCAAGACCGTTATCCCCCGCTCACGTGCGGCGGCTATATCCACATTCGCGCTAGACTCGCTATAGAGGGTACAGCACATCCCGATGTATTTGATATTCGGGCAAGCCTCGATCACGTTCCTCCGGATCTGTGTATTATAAGAGACGAGTACGCAATCTGCGTCCCCGATCCGGTTCACAATCTCCTCATCCGTTTCCGGAATGCCGGTATAAAAAACAACCTCTTTTCCAAGCTCCTTCAAACGCTCCACTCCCCATGTATTCAACCCGGTAGAATCTACCACTACTATTTTCTCAAACATATCTCACATTATTAATTACCATCTTCAATTAATTATCCCTCTCACAAAGCTATAAATAAAATAGCCGCAAAGGGTAACCTTCAGCACGACACTCAATAAAAAACCCGCGAACGCCCCGAAACTAGCCTTCAACGCATCTCCGGACGCCTTGCCTCCCAAAAGTTCCCCAACGAAAGCCCCCACGAAAGGACCCAGCAAGATTCCCCAAGGCGGAAACACGAATATGCCGGCCACGGTTCCCACGGCACATCCCCAATTTCCCCACTTGGACCCTCCGCTATACTTAGTCCCCAGCATGGGCGTAACATAGTCCATCGCCTGTACCAACACGACCAGCAATCCCCACACGACCAACTCCGTAACCGTAAATTCCGCATAACCCGTAAAATGCAACAGCCACAAAGCCAAATACGCTACCGGCGGCCCCGGCAAGATCGGCAAAAAACACCCCGCCAATCCCACCAACAAACAGATAACGCCTAGTATAACCAATAAGATATCCATATATTTCAGTTTTTGGGATATATAAATAGACAAAGATACAAACATTTCCCACCCTTAACTGTTTTGCTAAAAGCTAAATCTAAACATATATATTTATGCACAAACATTTACGCCTGACATGTTATGCTTTGTTGTGCTTGCTGGTACCGATCGGGGTAATGGCGCAGACAGAGCATACGTATTTAGACCGTGCCCTACCCGGGTCATGGTCTGAGGAAGGGAGTGATTTCCAGCAGACACTTCCCGTAGAAGATAATTGGTGGAGAAATTTTAAGGACCCGTTACTGGACTCGCTGATAGAAGTAGCCGTGAAACAAAACTATTCCGTGCAAATGGCGATGGACAGGATCGCCATGGCAAAAGCCAACCTGCGGTCGGCACAAGGAAGCTACTCGCCCACCCTAGGGCTTTCCGCCGGATGGACACGGCAACAAAGTAGCGGCAATATCAATCAGGTATCCAAGGCGATCACCCAATATTCCAGCGCTACCGTAGATATGAACTGGGAGGTGGACGTATTCGGGAGTATCCGGAACCGGGTGAAAGCGGAGAAAGAGAATTTCGCCGCCTCGAAAGAGGAATACAACGCCGCCATGGTCTCCCTTTGCGCTCAAGTAGCCTCCTCATACATCAATATGAGGGAACTGCAACAAGAGGTAAAGGTAGCGCAACAGAACTGCCGCTCCCAACAGACGGTCGTACAGATCACCCAGAAACGGTATGAGACCGGGCTAGTCTCCAAACTGGATGTAGCGCAGGCGCAATCCGTATACTACAGCACGAAAGCCTCCCTACCGATGCTGGAGGCCGGTATCATCCAATACGCAAACTCCTTGGCGATCCTGTTAGGCCTGTACCCTTCCGATCTACAAAAGATCATGGAGACAGACGCTTCCTTGCCGGAATATATCGAGCCGGTCGGTGTAGGTTTGCCGGCAAACCTGTTGCTACGCCGTCCGGATGTACGTGCGGCAGAACGGCAGGTCAATGCGCTTGCCGCCTCGCTCGGGGCCTCTAAGTCCGATTAGTGGCCGAAAGTATTCGTGAAAGGCTCGATCGGTTTCGCCTCCCACGACTTCGACAAGCTGGCGAATCATAATAGCTTGACCTATGAGATCGCCCCTACCCTTACGTGGAACTTCTTCCAAGGCACCCAGAAGATACAGGCTACCCGGTTGGCGAAAGCCCAGTTGGACGAGTCGATCCGGCAATTCAACCAGACCGTGCTTACCTCCGTACAGGAAGTGGATAACGCCATGAGCTCGTACAAGAACTCGATCAAGCAGATCGTAGCCCTCCGGGAAGTGGTAAACCAAGGAAAACAGACCTTGGATCTTTCCCTTGACCTCTATAAGCAGGGCCTTACGCCTTTCCAAAACGTACTGGACGCGCAACGCTCCCTCCTCACCTACCAGAACCAATTGACACAGGCTCAAGGTAGCTCACTACTGAACTTGATACAGCTTTATCAGTCATTGGGCGGAGGATGGAATCCTATGTAGGCCGTTCGATCCGATCGAACAAAAGCCCACTCAAACAATTAATATAAATAATCATTAAAGACAAAAGATATGAAGACATTTGTTTACATAGGGATTATCGGAGCCTCCGCCTTATTACTGGCGTCTTGCAAGGGGAAAAGCAAGCCGATGGAAACGCCCGTGCCCTCCATAAGCGTATCCACGCCGATCGTGAGGGACATTACCTTGACTAAAGAATACCCCGGATACCTTAGTTCACAACTGAAAGTAGACTTGGTCGCACGTGTCAACGGATACTTGCGTACCTCTTACCTCAAGGCCGGAAGCCGGGTGAAGAAGGGCGATCTTATCTTCGTGATCGAACCGGACACCTATCAAGATAACGTCACCCAAGCCGAGGCTTCCGTAAAGACCTCCAAAGCCCAGCTGGAATATGCACGCAGTAACTACGAGCGTATGAAGGAGGCGGCTAAGAGCGGCGCCGTAAGCCAGATACAAGTGATCCAAGCGGAGGCTACCGTATCGGAGTCTGAGGCTGCCGTGAAGAATGCCGAGGCGGAGTTGAATACCGCACGGACCAACTTGAGCTATTGCTATATCCGTGCGCCTTTCGACGGTGCGGTTACCCGGGCCAGCTACGATATAGGTAATTACATCAACGGAGCCGTCCAGCCGGTTACCTTGGCCACCTTATACAAGGACGACTTGATGTTCGCCAATTTCAATATCGAGGATAACCAGTTCATGAAGATGATGCTGGAAGCCGCCCGCAACGATAGCACCGTGAAGCTTCCGACCGAGATCCTCGTCAGCATAGGCAAGGATGGCGGCAATGCGTATACGGGCCGGCTGGATTATCTATCCCCCAATATCGACCTATCGACCGGTACCCTGAACGTACGTGCCAATCTGGATAACCCGAAGCATGTATTGAAGAGTGGCTTATATGTCACCATCACCCTGCCGTATGCCGAGCAGCCGAATGCGGTCTTGGTTCGCGACGCCTCGATCGGTACCGACCAATTAGGGAAGTACCTTTATATCGTGAACGACTCCAATGTCGTACGATACCGTCCTATCGAGGTGGGCCAATTGGTAGACGATACGCTTCGCCAAGTGACCGCCGGTATCAGCCCCAAAGACTCCTATGTCACCTCCGCCCTGCTTAAGGTACGAGATGGCATGACTATCAAACCTATAAAATAAGCAAGCTATGGTAAAGTTCTTTATTAACAGACCGATATTCGCCACCGTACTTGCTCTGATCATCGTCGTGGCGGGTTTGGTCACCCTCAATATATTACCGATCGCCCAGTATCCGGAGATCACGCCGCCTACCGTACAGGTATCCGCCGTTTATCCCGGGGCGGACGCACAGACCGTAGCGCAGACCGTAGGTTTACCGATCGAGCAACAGGTAAACGGCGTGGACGGTATGCTTTACATGAGTTCAAACTCCTCCAGTTCGGGGGCTTACTCCCTAACGATCACCTTCGCCGTGGGAACGGATATCGACATGGCGACCGTCATGGTGCAAAACCGGGTGAGTATCGCCCAAAGTAGCTTACCGGAACCCGTGATCGTACAAGGTATCACCACCCGCAAGCAATCCTCCAATATCGTGATGATGCTTACCCTAAGTTCCAAGGATTCCATTTACGACGGGTTGTATTTAAGTAATTACGCCACCTTAAATATGATAGACCAGCTAACCCGGCTGCCGGGTGTAGGCTCGGTACAGGTGATGGGAGCCGGAAACTACAGCATGCGTATCTGGCTAGACCCGGAGGCGATGCGTATCCGTAACTTGACGCCGGACATGGTCTATCAAGCCATATCCACGCAAAACGCCCAAGTATCCGCCGGTTACGTAGGCCAACCGATTCTACGGGCGGATAACCCCTATCAATATACCTTGACCGTGAAAGGACGGTTGACGACACCGGATGAGTTCGGCAATATTGTCCTTAAGACCGGGCAAGGTGGTAAGATCCTGCGATTGAAGGATATCGCCCGCATAGAGTTGGGTAGCTCCTCTTACAACGTGGTCTCTAAATTAAGCGGACAGCCGACGGCGGCGATAGCGATCTACCAGTTGCCGGGCTCCAACTCCTTGGATGTATCGAAGGTGGTAAAGGCCAAGATGAAAGAATTAGGCAGTTCCTTACCCGAAGGCGTGGAATACAAAGTGACCTTGGATACGACCGAGGTGATCGACGCCTCCATCCATGAGGTGCTTATCACGTTCTTGGAGACAACCTTGCTGGTGGTCTTGGTCATCTTCTTATTCTTACAGAATTTCCGGGCGGTAGTCATCCCGTTCATTACGATTCCGGTCTCATTGATCGGTACACTGGCGGTCATGGCGGCTTTAGGCTTCTCCATTAATACGTTGACCTTATTCGGCTTGATTCTGGCGATAGCGGTGGTGGTAGACGACGCCATCGTGGTGGTAGAGAACTCCACCCGGCTCCTCGATACCGGGAAATATACGGCCCATGAGGCGGTATCGAAGGCCATGGATGAGATCGTAGGGCCTATCGTGGGCGTGGTATTGGTATTATTGGCGGTATTTATCCCGACAACGTTTATCAGCGGTATCTCCGGGCAGCTCTATAAGCAATTCGCCTTGACAATCGCCGCCGCTACCGTATTAAGCGGATTTAACTCGCTTACGCTTACGCCCTCGCTTTGCGCCCTTTTCTTGGAGAAGAATACGGAAGAACCGAAATTCTTCCTCTTCAAAGGATTCAATAAGGTATACGGAAAGACTCAGAAGATGTACGACTCGATCGTGGAGCGGATGCTGAAACGACCGGGAGCGGCGATGATCGTTTACGGTATCATCACGGCGGTAGCGGTTATCTTGTTTATGCGTTGGCCGACAACCTTTATACCCGAAGAGGATGACGGCTATTTCCTAGTCGTATCCCAATTACCCCCGGCGGCGAGCTTGAACCGGACGGAGGCGGTCACCAAGCAGATTGACGAGATCCTAAAGACGTACCCCGAGGTGAAATCATTCATCAGCGTTAGCGGATTCTCCGTAATGGGTGGAGGGGAGCAATCCAATACGGCCACCTTCTTCGTGATCCTAAAGAACTGGAACGAACGTAAAGGTAAGGAGCATACGGCAGAGGCCGTGACCAACCGTTTCAACCGGGAGGCATCGGCTATCCAAGAAGCGCAGGTATTCGGTATGGTACCGCCAGCTATCCCGGGGTTGGGCGCTTCGGGCGGCTTGCAACTGCAATTGGAGGATCGTAAGAACCTAGGTCCGACGGAGATGCAGCATGCCGTGGAGACATTGCTGGCCAGCTACCGCTCGAAACCGCAATTGCTGAACCTTTCTTGTATGTATCAGGCCAATACCCCGCAGTATCTACTGAAGATAGACCGGGATAAGGTGCAGATGCTCGGTCTTCAGTTGAATCAAGTATTCTCCACGCTCAGCTATTATATGGGAGCGGCGTACGTGAACGATTTCGTGGAGTTCGGACGTATTTACCAAGTTAAGATCGAGGCGAACGGAGAGGCGCAGAAAGTGATCGATGATGTACTCCGTTTGAGTCTGGCGAATAGTAAAGGAGAGATGGTACCCTTCTCCTCTTTTATCGAATTAGACGAGCAATTGGGATTAGACCAGATCAACCTATATAATATGTATTCATCGGCGGCTATTACTTGTATCGCCAACCCGAAATATAGCTCCGGAGAAGCGATCCTAGCGATGGAGGAGCTGATACAGGAGCAATTAGGTGATAATTTTGGATATGAATGGACCTCGGTCGCTTATCAAGAGACGAAAGCAGGATCTACGACGGTGATTATTTTCGCCATGGCGTTGCTAGTCGCTTTCTTGGTTCTCTCGGCTCAATATGAGAGCTGGACAAGTCCGTTGGCGGCTATCATGGGTTTGCCGATCGCCTTGTTGGGAGCTATTATCGGCTGCTGGGTGATGGGGGTTCCGGTAAGCGTATATACCCAGATCGGTATTATCTTATTGATCGCCTTGTCCGCCAAGAATGGTATCTTGATCGTAGAGTTCGCCCGGGATTTCCGAAAGGAAGGTAATCCGATACGGGATTCCGCCTTGGAAGCCGGACACGTTCGTTTACGTCCGATCCTGATGACCTCGTTCGCCTTTGTATTGGGTGTCATGCCTTTGCTTTTCGCTACCGGAGCGGGAGCGGCCAGCCGTATATCCTTAGGTGCGGCGGTAGTATTCGGTATGGCTATCAATACGATATTCGCCACGATGTTCATCCCTAACTTCTATGAACTGATGCAGACCATCCAAGAGAAATGGCTGGATAAAGGAAAGAAGACGGATGATACGCCTAAACAATAGAAAGTTTCCAATCCTCTAATGAGGCAAAAAGAGAATAGCCATGGCTAAACCCATGGTTATTCTTTTTTACTCCCTTCGGATACATTATTATATATTCTATGATTGGAATTAGGCGATTCCCAACAACTCTACCTCAAATATTAATGTGGAGAAAGCAGGGATCGGAGCCGAGGCACGATTACCATAACCAAAATTGTAAGGGATATAGATTATCCATCTATCCCCTACCCGCATTTCTTGAAGAGCCAATTGCCAGCCTTCAATCACTTGGTTCAAGCGAAAGGCTTCCGGGCAACCCCGTTTCCATGAGTTATCAAATTCCCTTCCGTTAATCAACGTTCCTTTATAATGTACGGAAACGACGCTTTCCCGATTAGGAGAGACTTTGCCTGTACCCGCTTGTATTACCTTATATAATATACCGCACGGTAATGTCCGGGTTCCCTCTTCCGAAGCGATCTCGTCCAAATACAATAGATTCTTCTCTTTGTACTCCTCTTTTCTACTCATATATATTACATTATCTTACATTTAGCTCCGCAAATGTAGCAAATAGAAATAGAAACTCAATGGCATGGTAACACAATAGACATGCCAAACGTTCAAATACTATCATTATATGAATCTGATTCCCGCTTTTTTTATCATAGATCAAGAAAACATAGGAATCCGCAAAAAACATGCTATAAAACATACCACGTATGGAATAACGCCGTATATTTGTGTCGTAAAACATAATTGTAAAGCAAATATGGTAAAGAGATTGTTTAAACGTTACATCGATTTGCTAGGGTTTCAACCTTGGACAATTTGGGTTTACCGCATGTGGTAAACCTCACGATGAAAAAGAGGAAGGTTTAGGTTAAGGTTATCAGAAGTCCGGGATTAGGTTAGTAATAGGTTAAAAGGTTAAAGGTTTAGGTTTTCAATTCATTCGTTACTCGGACTTCAAAAGTTATGTGAGATTTAGAACGTGTCGAAAGGCACAGATTTATTAATTAAAAAGAAAATGAGCTATGAAAAGTTTTATTAGACATTTTTTGGATAGCTGCTTGAGATCACTCGCTGCTATCGGTCAGTCGGAGTTAACAAAATGGGGTTACAATAAATAAGTAACACCCCATTTTACCGGGAAGGTGAACATTTGATTTTTTCAAACCATACCGCGGTTGCTTGGCATCTTGCCAGACAATCGCTTTTTTGTATCCATACCTTTTAAACAAGGTATCTTAGTTTCATCGAGAAAGTATCCTAAGTTCATTGGCGAAGTATCTTAGGTGTATGGGGCGATGAAACTAAGATACTTTTATAACTCATGCGCCTATCCCCACTGAGTTTCTACTACCCGTCTATATATTTATAGATATTAACTATTTGACAACTGTCTAACAACATCTTATTTTTGTCAAGAAGTTAAAAACAATTGTTGTTTCTAAACAGTTTTATTTAAAGATTACTTTATCTAAAATTCTTTATTGCGACATAAAAACTAAAGTTATGGAAGACAAAAAACTAACTGCCGCCAACGGGCGCCCTGTTGCGGACAATCAGAACGTACAAACAGTGGGGCCACGTGGCCCGATGGTATTACAAGACCCTTGGTTCATTGAGAAGCTAGCGCACTTCGACCGTGAAGTGATCCCAGAAAGACGCATGCACGCCAAAGGTTCCGGCGCATTCGGTACCTTTACCGTTACACATGATATCACAAAGTATACGAAAGCGGCTATTTTCAGCGAGGTAGGCAAGAAAACTGACTGCTTTGTCCGTTTCTCCACCGTAGCCGGAGAGCGTGGAGCAGCCGACGCAGAGCGTGATATCCGTGGATTCGCCATGAAATTCTACACAGAGGAGGGTAACTGGGACTTGGTAGGTAACAACACCCCCGTATTCTTCTTGCGTGATCCCCTAAAGTTCCCGGACTTGAATCATGCGGTCAAACGTGACCCGAAAACGAATCTACGAAGCGAGGATAACAACTGGGATTTCTGGACTTTGCTTCCCGAGGCCCTGCATCAAGTAACGATTACGATGAGTTCTCGCGGCATTCCTTACTCTTATCGACATATGCATGGTTTCGGTAGCCATACGTACAGTTTTATCAACAATAAGAACGAACGTATCTGGGTGAAGTTCCATCTCAGAACCCTGCAAGGTATCAAGAACTTGAGTGACGAGGAAGCGGCTGCGATCATCGCCAAGGATCGTGAATCCCATCAGCGTGATTTGTTCGAGAGTATCGAGCGTGGGGACTTCCCGAAATGGAAATTCCAGATCCAATTGATGACTGAGGAGCAGGCCGAGACCTATCCGATCAACCCGTTCGACCTCACGAAAGTATGGCCGCATAAGGACTTCCCGTTAATGGATGTCGGTATCCTCGAGTTGAACCGTAATCCGGAGAATTATTTCCAAGACGTGGAGCAAGCCGCATTCAACCCGATGAATACTGTCGAAGGCATCGGCTTCTCCCCAGACAAGATGTTACAAGGTCGTCTATTCTCTTATGGCGACGCCCAGCGTTACCGCCTTGGCGTGAACCTAGAGCAGATCCCGGTGAACAAGCCCCGTTGTCCGTTCCATGCCTATCACCGTGACGGAGCGATGCGTGTAGACGGAAACTATGGAGCCGCAAAGGGTTACGAACCTAACAGCTTCGGCGAATGGAAAGACTCTCCCGAGAAGAAGGAACCGCCTTTGAAAGTACACGGGGATGTTTATAATTACAACGAGCGTGAGTACGATGATGATTACTACAGCCAACCGGGTGCCTTATTCCGTTTGATGCCGCCGGAAGAGCAACAGTTGTTATTCGGAAATACCGCCCGTGCGATGGGTAACGCCCAACTGTTCATCAAGCAACGCCACGTACGCAATTGCTACAAGGCAGACCCTGCTTACGGTAAGGGAGTAGCTGAAGCTCTAGGAATCAGCTTAGAAGAGGCCTTGAAAGAAGACCGATAAAGTAGTAAGGCTACGATAGAAAGCGATAAAAGAGGGATAACCCCAGTAATCCTATGGATGAACAGGTTATCTCATTCTTTTTTAGTAGGATAAGAGAGGATATGCCATGAGACCCCGATACTGATAAGCCCTAACAAAGCTTTCACCCACCAATAGCCGACTAGCAAAAGGGAAGTAATGATCGTAGATAGCCACATGATAGCGATCGTGATAATCTTGGAACGCAAAGGAATAGCCTTATCTTCCACAAAGCCCTTAATATGCGGCCCGAAATAACGATTGCTCATCACCCGGTTATAAAGCTTCTCCGAGCTACGGACATAAAACCAACAAGTCAGTAACCAAAAAGGAGTGGTCGGGAGCAAAGGGACAAAGATACCGATCGCTCCCAATATGAGAAAAAACGTTCCTAACGTAATGTATATGATACGTCTCGTCCCGTTCATCAGCCAACCGTATATTCCGCGATTTGCTTGAAACCATTCAGGAAGTCCGTTATATTCATCCGTTTCTTTCCGGCAAGTTGCAAGGAACGCAAGCGAAGAAAACCGTCCTTCACGGCCACGTCGATATACGATTTATGATCCGTATGGATAGAGCCGACCGGGAAGTTATGCTCCGCCGGACGTTTCTCTGCCTGGTAAATCTTTAAAGCCAGACGTTTGCCATCCTCAGAGATCAATTCCGTCCAAGCAGCAGGATAAGGAGAAAGCCCACGGACGAAATCATAGATATTCTTCACCGGCTGGTTCCAGTCGATATGACAGGTATCCTTGAATATCTTCGGGGCCGGACGCAACTCGGCGGCATCCTTATAGAATTCCTCTTGGGGAATAGCGTCTGTTTTTCCATCCAACAGTAAGTCCACGGTCTCGGTAACCAACCCCGCCCCCATCACCATCAAGGCATCGTGAACGGTTTCTACATCGTCGGTATCAGCGATCGGCAGATGTCTCTGACGGATGATCTTACCCGTATCGATCTCATGCGTAAGAAAGAAAGTAGTCACGCCGGTCTCCGTATCACCATTGATAACCGCCCAGTTGATCGGAGCGGCACCCCGGTATTGCGGAAGCAAGGAGGCATGCAGATTAAAAGTTCCCAGACGGGGCATATTCCAGACCACCTCCGGCAGCATACGAAACGCCACCACGATCTGCAAATCCGCCCGCAAGGCACGCAGTTCCTCCAAAAACGCCTCATCCTTCAACTTCTCTGGCTGTAAGACCGGAAGACCCACCGATACGGCATATTGCTTCACGGCACTCGGTTGAAGCACGCTACCATGACGGCCCATCGGCTTATCCGGCATCGTAATGACACCTACCACATTATATCCACCTTCTACCAAGGCACGCAGGCTCTCCACGGCAAAATCGGGAGTGCCCATATATACGATTCGTAAATCCTCTTTCTTCATGTACAATAAATTGGATCTGTTTTTAACAAGTTAGTCCCCGGAAAAGTTATCGACCAATACCTCCCGATAGGAATTAAATATCTTCGATTTCGACATAAAGCCGATATAATGGCCATTCTCATCGACCACCGGAAGATTCCACGCTTTCGTATCGTCAAACGTCTGCATGATCTGATCCATCGGCGTGTTGATTACGATCTTGGCCGGGGCGGAAACCATGAACTTCGATACATGGAAACGATTATACAACTCCGGACGGAACATGATATTCCGGATATTATCCAGCAAGACGATACCCAGCAACACGCCCCGCTCGTCCACAACAGGGAAGGTGTTACGCCCGCTTCGGGAAATAACCTTTACCATATCGCCCAACGTCATCTCCGGAGACACCATCTGGAAATCTTTCTCGATCACGCTATCCGCCCGTAGCAAGGTAAGCACCGCCCTATCCTTATGGTGCGTCAGCAACTCGCCTTTCTGCGCCAAACGCATGGAGTAGATGCTATGAGGCTCGAACATAAGGATCGTGATATAGGAACTGATCGAGACGATCATCAAGGGGAGGAACAAATCATACCCACCCGTCAGCTCGGCAATCAAGAAAACCCCGGTCAAAGGAGCGTGCATCACCCCGGACATAATGCCCGCCATACCCAGCAAAGCGAAATTCTTCTCTGAGATATACATCGTGAACGGGAAATAATTAGACGTATGCGCAAAGATAAAACCGGCGATACAGCCCAGATACAAACTAGGAGCGAAGATACCACCGCAACCCCCTCCGGCATTCGTGGCGCTGGAAGCGAATACCTTCGTAAGCAAGATCAAGGTCAAGAAGATCAAGACCCCGAAATACGTATCGTTCAGATCGTAAAACAAACTCTTGTCCATGATATGCGAGAACTGCCCGTTCAGCAACGAGCCGATCGTATCATAGCCCTCACCATATAGTGGGGGGAACAGGAATATCAAGATACTCAGCATCACGCCGCCCAACATGAACTTCTTCCAATACGTACCCAACTTCCGGTACATCCCTTCCACCTTGTTCATCACACGGGTAAAATAAAGGGATACCAATCCGCAAAAAACACCCAGCAAGAGCACGTAAGGAATACGCTCGATCTCGAATGCCTCGGTCTGAGAGAACTTAAACATGGCCTCGGTGCCGGTAAAGATATAAGACATCGTAGCCGCCGTCACCGACGAGATCAGCAAAGGAAGCACGGAAGTCATCGTAAGGTCCAGCATCAATACCTCAATCACGAACACCAACCCGGCGATAGGCGCCTTGAAGATACCGGCGATCGCTCCGGCGGCACCACATCCCACGAGCAACATCAACGTCTTCTGCTCCATCCTGAACACCCGTCCCAGATTAGAACCGATAGCCGCCCCTGTCAATACGATAGGAGCCTCCGCCCCGACCGATCCACCAAAGCCGATCGTCACGGAACTGGCTACGATAGACGTCCATGTATTATGCGGCTTGATACGGCTCTTTCGTTGCGAGATGGCATACAAGATCTTCGTCACCCCATGGCCGATATCGTCACGCACGATATATTTCACGAACAAGCCGGCCAACAAGATACCGATCACCGGATAAAGCAAATAGAGATAGTTCACGCCGTCAGCACTGAAATTACCCGTCAATACATGTTGTATGAAATGGATCAATTGTTTCAATATGATAGCGGCCGCAGCTGTGCAAATTCCCACGATAAAGCTGATAATAAGGATAAAATGCTTCTCCTTGATGCGCTTTTCCCGCCATAACAACAATTTATAGAATAACCCTTCGTTAGCCATTTTAAATACCTTTACCTGTAAACACTGTTTTAACTGTATAAATGAGAATCGTTATGTCCAGAATCAAGGACATATTCTCATAGTATAATATATCATATTCCAAGCGCTCGATCATCTCATCCACGCTGCCGGCATATCCATATTTCACCATACCCAACGAGGTGATTCCCGGACGTACATTATGCAGCAGATAGTAGAAGGGGGCTTTCCTCACGATCCGCTCGATGAAATATTTACGTTCCGGACGGGGGCCAACTAGCGACATATCCCCTTTCAGCACGTTCCAGAACTGCGGTAACTCGTCCAAGCGGTATTTCCGCATCACCCGTCCGAAGGGAGTGATACGGGAATCGTCCTCGGAAGAGAGCAACGGGCCTTCCTCCTCGGCGTTCGTGTACATCGTACGGAACTTATAGATCATGAAAGGCTCGCCCATGTATCCGATCCGTTCCTGACTGAAAAACACCGGGCCGGGGGAATCCCGCTTCACCCGCCAAGCGATATACAGGAACAAGGGAGATAAGAGCACCAAGAAAATCAGAGATAACGTCTTATCCATAAAGAGCTTTACATTCTGCTCGATGGGCAAGAAGTTGTTATCCGTCACGTCCACCAGCGGAACGCCCTTTATCGCCTTGATCTTTACTTGCGATAATGAACTGGATTTATCCGCCAATATCTTGATCGGCCGTTTATAACAATATAACGAATACAGGATATCCATCAAACGGTTATTATCCACCGTCTCCAAGGCGACAACCAGCTCATCCACCTTTTTCTCCTCTACGATCACCGGCAAAGATTCTAGCCTACCGATCACACGATCTCCGGCGACCCCGCCCTTTTTCTCCGTACCATCGGAGACAAAACCGACGATATTATAACCCAAACCATACAGGTCGTCGGCAATACACGCCGCCTTCTTCCCCGCCCCAATCATCAATACATTCAACGCCCATTCCCTGCACTTTATCTTCCGTAACCCGGCCTGCGTAATCAATAACCGGGGAATATACGTCAAGACAAACTGCAATCCCCATAAAGAGAAAAACATATCATAATACACGTGATAAGAACGGGGCAAGTCATTCAGCACTAAGGCAAAAAACAAGATCACGACACCGATCGACACGCTCCCAAGGGTAGAGAACAACTCAGTAAGCCTCGACTTACCGAACGGTTTATTATAATAACCGGAAAACCAATATAATACGAACCAGAAAAACGGGATCAATAGCTGCCCCTTCAATGAGGGGATATGCAGCAAAAAGGCCCCGACGGTATCAAACCCTTCATACACCGCCACCTCCTCATAGCGTATCAGGTTAAATAATAACCAGACTACCGACGACGCTATAAAATCCGAGACAATATATTTTCCGGCTTGTACGCTTTTCTTCATCCTTATCTAATTACCTGCACAAGCCCACCGGCTCCTAACTTGATAATGCCGGACGGAGCGGCCTTGCTCATATCGTCCTGACGATAACTCACGATATAATCCACACCCTCCTTGATCACCTCCGATACCTCGCTGAAATTAGCGGGAGAAGGCTCGCCGCTTACGTTGGCGGAAGTAGAGACCAAAGGTTTACGGAAGCGCTCGCACAATTTCTTGGAGAACTCCTCGTTCGTGATACGGATACCCACGCTACCATCGGCTCCCAATAGATTTGTCGCCAAGTTCTTGGCACTTGAGTAAATGATGGTCAACGGCTTATCAGACACGCTAATCAAATCCCAAGCGATATCGGGAACATCCGACACGTACCTATCCAATTTAGCCTCGCTGTCCATCAAGACCAACATAGCCTTATTGTCTGTCCTTCGCTTTAGCTCGTACACTCTTTGTACGGCTTTTTCATTGGTAGCGTCGCAACCAATTCCCCAGATAGTGTCTGTAGGATAAAGTATTATGCCGCCTGCGGCCATTACTTCGCAAGCTTTTTTAATATCTTCCGTCATTGTATTTTATAATATTTAGGCAAATGTACGAATCATTCTCCTACTTCAAAAAAATAATAACAAAAAAACTATTTTCTTTAAGCCATACCGGATATACCATATTTAATTTCTAACTTTACGGGTTGAAATATATTGCGGAAATCTCGCCTTTGTCATACGGTAGATTAAGGATGACAAGGTATCCGTAGTATCAGGCAAGCAAAAAAGAAAAAAACAATATATAATGATTAACAAATGGAACTTTCAAACCCCATCAGAAGAAGAGTTACATAAGAGAGACCAATTGGTGGCTGAATTAGGATTCAGCCCGGTGATCTGTCTCTTGCTCGTTCAACGAGGTATCACTTCGATCGAAGAGGCGAAGAAATTCTTTAAACCCAGCTTGAACGATTTGCACGACCCGTTCCTTATGCCGGATATGGATAAGGCGGTGAGGCGCTTGAACAAAGCCTTGGGGAATAAAGAAAAGATTTTGATCTACGGCGATTACGACGTGGATGGAACGACAGCGGTATCGCTCGTCTTCAAGTATTTAAGACCTTACTCGTCTACCTTGGATTTCTATATCCCGGACCGGTACGACGAGGGGTACGGTATCTCTTACAAGGGTATCGATTATGCCGCCGAGAACGGCGTGTCGCTGGTTATCTCGCTGGATTGCGGTATCAAAGCGATCGAGAAGATCGAGTACGCCAAGGAGAAAGGCATCGACTTTATTATTTGCGACCACCATATGCCGGACGCCACTTTGCCGGACGCTGTCGCCGTATTGGATGCCAAGCGCTCGGATTCTATCTATCCGTATGAGCACTTATCGGGTTGCGGAGTAGGATTCAAGTTCATGCAGGCGTTCGCCAAGAGCAATAATTTCCCGTTCTCGGATCTGGAGAAGTTGTTGGAGCTGACGGCGGTCAGTATCGCCTCGGATATCGTCCCGATTACGGGAGAGAACCGCATCCTCGCCTATTACGGGCTGAAGCAATTGAACAGCAACCCCAGCCTCGGGCTGAAAGGGATTATCGATATCTGCGGATTGACCGGAAAGGAGATCACGATCAGTGATATCGTCTTCAAGATCGGTCCCCGTATCAACGCTTCCGGCCGTATGATGAACGGGAAGGAGGCGGTGGAACTGCTACTGTCCAAGGATAGCGCCAGTGCCCGGGAGAAGAGCGAGAGCATCAACCAATATAATGAGGAACGCCGGGAATTGGACAAGAAGATCACCGACGAGGCTAACGCTGTCATCGACGAAGTAGAGAACATGGATGACCGGAAGGCGATCGTGGTGTATAACCCGGGATGGCACAAAGGCGTGATCGGTATCGTAGCGTCCCGTTTGACCGAGAAGTATTACCGTCCGGCGGTCGTTCTTACCAAATCGTCCGAGTTGATCACCGGATCGGCACGTTCCGTAACAGGCTTCGATATTTACAAGGCGATAGAGAGTTGCCGGGATTTATTGGAGAATTTCGGGGGACATACCTACGCCGCCGGGCTTTCCCTTCGGGAGGAGAACCTAGAGGCATTCACCGAGCGTTTCTTGAAGATCGCATCCGAGGAGATCATACCGGAGCAGATGATCCCGCAGATCGATATCGACGCTATCTTGGATTTGAAAGAGATCAACCAGAAGTTCGTGAACGACCTAAAGAAGATGAGCCCGTTCGGGCCGGACAACCAAAAGCCCGTATTCTGTTCGCTTGGCGTAAAGGACTACGGCACCAGTAAGCTCGTGGGTAAGGAACTGGAGCATCTCAAGCTGGAATTGATCGACGGAAACTCAAGCACCCCCATGCACGCCATCGCTTTCGGCATGCACAGGTACAACGACCATATCAAGGGTATGAAGCCTTTCAACATCTGCTACACGGTGGAGGAGAACACCTACAACGGCAACACCTCTATCCAGCTGATGATCAAAGACATCAAACCCGACGATATATGAGGAGGACAGGTGGACGTTTACCATAAGATATTAGAGAAGTATTGGGGATACCCTGCTTTTCGCCCCTTGCAGGAGGATATTATCCATTCCGTCTGTGCCGGAAAAGATACGCTTGGGCTGATGCCTACGGGTGGTGGTAAATCCATCACCTTTCAGGTGCCGGCATTGGCGATGGAGGGGATTTGCATCGTCGTCACTCCCTTGATCGCATTGATGAAAGACCAAGTGGAGAACTTACGCCGGGTCGGCATCAAGGCTACGGCCGTTTATTCGGGCATGAGCCGGCAAGAGATCATCACGCAACTGGAGAATTGCATCTTCGGGGGGTATAAGTTCTTATATGTCTCCCCGGAGCGGCTTAGTACGGATATTTTCCGGGTCAAGATGGAGGCCATGCAGGTTTGTCTGCTGGTAATCGACGAGAGTCACTGTATCTCGCAATGGGGATATGATTTCCGTCCTTCTTATCTCAATATCGCTGAGATCCGGGACTTATTGCCGGGTGTTCCGGTATTAGCCTTGACCGCCACGGCTACCCCGGAAGTGGTGAATGACATACAAGAGCGTCTGCGGTTCAAGGAGAAGAACGTATTTCAAAAGAGCTTCGCCCGCAAAAATCTGGCTTATATTGTCCGGAAGACGGAGGATAAGTTAAATACACTCGTTTATATATTGGGAAAAGTTCCGGGTACGGCCATCGTATATGTCCGCAACCGGAAACGCACCAAGGAGATCGCCCTCATGCTGCAACAGGCGGGTATCTCCGCCGATTTCTTCCATGCCGGGTTAAACCGTGACGAGAAAGAACTGCGTCAGGCCCGTTGGAAAAACAACGAGTGCCGGGTAATCGTATCGACCAACGCTTTTGGTATGGGTATCGATAAGCCGGACGTGCGATTGGTCGTGCATATGGATATGCCGGGATCGTTGGAGGAATATTATCAAGAGGCCGGACGCGGGGGGCGTGATGAGAAGAAAGCCTTCGCCGTGGCTCTTTGTTCCTCCACGGATAGCGCCAAGCTAAAGAAACGGCTGGCGGATGAGTTTCCGGACAAGGAGTTTATCTATCGGGTCTATGAGGCGTTGGGTAATTATTACCAGATCGCCGTAGGGTACGGGCTAGATACGGTACACGATTTCTCATTGACGGATTTCTGTTCCGCTTATAAGTTCTCTTTATTGCAAGCGCATCATGCCTTGAAGATCCTTGGGCTATCGGGCTATATCGAATATACGGAGGAGGTAGACAACGCTTCCCGCCTGATGTTCACAGCTACCCGTGACGAGCTTTACAGGTATTTAAGTGAGAACAAGCGAACGGATGAGGTGATTCAGACAATCTTGCGTTCTTACACCGGGTTATTCGCAGATTATGTTTATATAGATGAGAGCGTAATCGCCACCCGTGCGAGAGTGACACCTCACGAGGTGTATGAGACCTTGGTAGGTTTATCCAGATACCGGATCGTAAACTACATCCCGCATAAGAAAACCCCGTTGATTATCTATACCCAGACCCGGGAGGAACAGCGGTACCTTTCCATACCCCGCTCGGCGTATGAGGAACGCAAGGAGCGTTTCGGGAAACGGATCGAGAAGGTGCTGGAATATATCAACGAGGAGCGGGTATGCCGTAGCCGCATGCTCCTATCCTATTTCGGCGAGGAAGATTCCGCCCCTTGTGGCTGTTGCGACGTATGCCTATCGAAGCATGAATCACAGCTTATGAATTGGGAATTCAACGCTATCCGGGAAAGTCTCATAAAGATATTGGCCGGGGAATCCCCTATCCCCGTGAAAGAACTTATTGAGAAATTACCTTTCCCTCAAGAGAAAATCCTCACGGCCATCCGCTTTCTGGCGGATCAAGATCCCCGATTCACATTAAGCGACGGCTATCTATCGCACGAGGATTCAGCAAAATAGCACGATGCCCATCGTAAGCTCCTTAGAATGCCCATTGTTAGCTTGCTAGAATGCCCATCATAAGGAGCTTACAATGGGCATTCTAATAAACCATGTATCACCGCTTATAATTACTCCGATTAGATACTTGTTTTTCCGTCGGGAAATCAGCGGGAACCTTTTGGGTTACCTTGCCGGTAGCGGCCCATTCCGCACCTCTTAACAAGGTAATCTGGAAGCCGGCGCATTGCATAGCCGGACAATTCTCTACCGTTTCCCCCGCGTGCCCTAACATCGTATGAAATATACGGGCATTCCCATAATCAACCGTAAAGATCAACGGCTCCTCACGGCCGGAACCTCCGGTCTCCTTATCCGAATAAGCCGTATACAAGCAATCCTTTATATTTCCCGGGCCACGCATACGATCATATAACTCATCCTGCGCATGTTTCCATTTATTCGGCAGCCCCTTCATGATCGGATGCTCATGGTTCCGGGCATTCAGCACATACTCATGCTGCTTGCCATGAGAGCCACCCACGCCCGCCGAGCTATCCTTTATCAACTTACCATCGCTCCAATATACATAGGGTCCCGCTTTCTCATCCCGGTTCTCCCAACCGCCCAAGGCACAAATCTTATTGTATTCCGGCCAGTTCACGAAGGCGTTATCAGCGGCATGATAGACCACGACACCTCCACCTCCTCGCACATATTCCAAGAAACGACGGTTTGTCTCCTCCGGCCAAGCATCCCCATTATAATCCAGCACCACCAGCTCGTAAGGACTGAAATCCAAGACAAAGCCGGACATATCCTTCCCTGCCTCCGGAGAGACCGCGAAATCCACGGAGAAGCGTCCCGAGTTCTCCAATATCTGTTTAAGCACCACATGGCTCACCTGCCAATTATGGTTATTCTGCCCCGTTATTAATAACGTCTTGATCGGCTTACGGGCCGACATGCCGCATACAACCAGTAAAGCGGCCAAAAGGAAAACGACCTTCCTACAAAATACATGTCTCATGGTATGAATCAGATTTAAGTAAACAATTGATTATCCGTCTTTATTTATCATAACAAAGGGAAGCGGCACCGAATAGCCCCGGATTCTCCAGCTTAGAGAAACGTATCTTCAAGTTCTTGATAGAGTTCGGATAAGCGAAATCCTTCAAGTCCTCATACATGCTCTCCTCAAACAACTCATGGGCGGCGGTCACCGAGCCTCCGAAGACGATCATCTCCGGATCTACCGTCAATACCACGATCTTGATAGCGGCGGCCACATGTACGCCCAACTGCCGGTAAGCCTCCAGCGCCTGCTCGTCCTTCCGCATCGCACGGGTGTACATCTCCTTCCCATCCACGCCCCATACGTTCATGAAATAGGAACCGCTACAGAAATATTCCAAGATCTGTCCTTGGTAGGGAATCATGCCAAATTCTCCCGAGCCACAATTAGCGTCGGCCAACAGCTTGCCATTCTGGATAATTCCACCCCCCAAGCCCGTACCCAAGGTGAGGCCCACGAAGTTATCAACCGTCTTTCCTTCGCCAAAGATACGCTCACCCAGAGCGAAGCAATTCGCGTCGTTATCCACATAAACCGGCACGGAGAAGCAAGCCTCCAAGATCTCCTTCAAATGTACCTCCTCCCAATGCGGGATATTCACCACGTTATATACGATCCCCTTCTCACGATCCACCACGCTCGGCACACCGATACCGATAGCTACCACACTCTCGTCCCACACGGAACGGATCACCTCTATCAAAGCCTCCAATGTCTCCTCGCAATCCGCGGCGTCCTTGGGAGTCGGGGCGCTCCCCTGAGCCACTAATCGATCCCCTACGATACGGCCGGCACGCATATTCGTCCCCCCTAAATCCACTCCGATATAAGCGTTTTTCTTCTCTACACTCATTCTTTCCACGATATTAATTAGATTATACTCCCACAAAGCTAACAAAAAAGGCAATGTTACGAATAACATCACCTTTTAAACTGATAAATTTAATACATCTATGCTTTTTATTTTCCCCGGCGTCAACTCCATCCAGCACGTATACCGACATCGCCTCACGCCTACGCTCGCATAGGCCAACGTCGATATACGTGTGAGGCAATGCCGATATACGTGTAAGACGGCACCATTATAACTACCGCATCAAGCGAAGAACAAGATCAATAATTGCGCCGTAAGTACCCTCAAGAACATGGTCAAGGGGTATACCGTAGCGTAACCTACGGAAGGAGCGTCGTTTCCAGCCGTAGCGTTCGAGTAAGCCAAAGCGGGCGGATCCGTCGTACTACCGGCGATCAAGCCCATTAAGGTGAAATAATTGATCTTATAGAAATAACGGCCTACACAACCGATGATCAGCAAAGGAATCGTTGTGATAATGAAACCGTAACCGATCCAAGCGAATCCACCATTGTTCACGATCGTATCCACAAAACCATCGCCGGCACTGATACCCACACAAGCGAGGAAGAGGGTGATACCGATCTCACGCAACATCAAGTTAGCGCTCTGGGTCGTATAGGTAACCAGCTTATAACGGTAACCAAAACGGCTAATCAAGATCGCCACGATCAACGGACCTCCCGCCAAACCTAACTTAACCGGTTGCGGAATGCCCGGGAACGTGATAGGAATACTCCCCAAGACAATACCGAGGGCAATGCCGATAAAGATCGTGATCAAGTTCGGCTCGTTCAAGCGTTTCAAGGAGTTACCCAATACCTTTTCTACATTCGAGACAGCCGTCTCGGTACCCACCACATTCACACGGTCGCCCACCTGCAACGTCAGACCCGGCGTAGCTACCAAGTCCACGCCCGCACGGTTGATACGGGTGATATTGATACCATATAATTTACGCAGTTTCAACTGTCCCAGCTTCTTGCCGTTCAACTCCGGTTTCGTGATCAAGATACGGCGGTTGATAAACTGGCTCTCCATACGAATCCATTGCTTGCGCTCCATATCGATCTCCTCGCCAATGAATGTCTTTACGGACTCGGCATCTTGATCGGTCGTGATCACGAAAATCTTATCATCCTCATTCAAGATCGTACCGGCGGAAGCGATCTCGATCTGCTTGTTATCATTACGCCATACACGGGAAATCACGAAATCCAGATGATCCATCAAACCGGATAACTCCCCTACCGTCTTACCGAAAACCGCCGGGTTCTTTACGACCAGCGAGATCGGTTTCGCCTCATTCGTATGCGAGGCATCCTCCTTATTCAAATCGTCATTCTCCTTATCGAAATTCACACGGAATACGTAACGTACGAAAATGATCGAAAGAATAATACCGATCACGCCCAGCGGATAAGCCACGGCGTAACCCAAGGCGATCGTATTATCTGAAACCCCGTACATATCGGAATAAGCCTGCTGAGCCGCACCTAATCCGGGGGTATTCGTCACCGCCCCCGATAAAATACCCACCATCGTAGGCATCGGAATACCTGTCACGAAATGCAATACCAAAGCCGTAGCCACGCCAAGGAAGACAATTCCACAGGCTAGCATATTCAACGTGATTCCCCCCTGCCTAAAAGACGAGAAGAAACCCGGCCCGACTTGCATACCTACCGAATAAACAAATAAGATCAATCCAAATTCCTTAAAGAAATGAATCACATTGTGGTTAACCGTAAACCCAAAATGCCCTAAAATAATACCTACAAACAACACCAAGGTAATCCCAAGCGAAATCCCAAACACCTTTATCTTTCCCAACTGAATGCCGGCGGCAATCACGAAAGATAGTAAAAGGATAGAATGCCCGATACCTTCTCCCCATAATAAGTCGTTTATCCAATCCATGCTAAAATCTTTAAAAATCTTATTACCTATTAATAAAGACGCGAAGTTAGGCATTTACTTTGTGTTTTACAACATAACACCTATATTTACCTTTTAAATTAAAATCTCATGAAAAAGATATATTACATTTTATCAGCATTGTTCCTTTGCGTGGTAGCCACCTCGGCGCAAGAAGCTGGAAAAACGGTAGTTATTAAAACCAATGTAGGTACTATGAAGGCCATCCTGTACGATGATGTGCCTAATCACACCCGTACTTTCATCGAACGGGCAAAACGGGGGGATTTCAACGGGACCTTATTCACCCGTGTCCTGCCGGAGTTTATGATCCAAGCAGGAGCCCCGGATTCCAAGAACGCTCCCGCCGGTGCTAAATGCGGCTTTGGCGATCCTTCCGCCGAGATACCGCCCGAGATCAACGAGAAATATTTCCATAAGAAAGGAGCCTTGGCCGCTCCCCGCCAACCGGACGATATCAACCCGCAAAAGAAATCGGATATGTCGCAATTCTTTATCGTGCAGGGGAAGGTCTATAGGGAAACCGAACTGGATACGTTAGAGCGTACCGCCAACTATCCGGCCCGGCAAAAGGCCCTGAAGGAGTTTTATGCGCCGGTACGTGCGGAGCTGAATATGATAAAGATGAGTAACAAACGGGAGTACCAGAAGCGATTGAGAGCGATCAACGCCCAGATAGACTCCGTTATTCAAGCAACTCCCGGGCATTTGCTATTTACGGACGAGCAACGGAAGGCTTATACCACCGTAGGCGGTTGCCATCATCTGGACGGCACCTATACGATCTTCGGGGAGCTGACGGAGGGATTCGACGTTTTGGATCAGATCGCCACCCAGCCGAAAGACCAGAATGACCGTCCGAAGAAAGACATCCGCATCCAAAGTATAACGATCGAATAATTCACCACTCCTATGTTAAAGAGAGATTTCATCATGGTACAGATCGAGGAACTGGGCAAAGTGATCGCCCAGATCATCTTCAATCGTAATTCCAACGATGGGGCACGCAAGAACCCCGAGTTAATCCAATCCGTCTACACATTCTTAAAACTGGATAACGATTTCTTGCTGAACACGCCTATCGACGGTATCCGCACTTATCTGGACGGTGATGATTCGTGCGGCCTCCAACGCATGGAGCTGGCGAGCAAGACCTTGCTGGAAGAAAGTTTCCTTTTGCCGGAGGCGCAAGGTAAAAAACTCCGGGCAAGAGCGAAAGAGCTATTGGAATATATCCAACGCAACGACACTACGTTCTCGTTGGAACGAGTGGCGTTGCTGGAAGAGATAAATAACTATTGAATAGATTGCGGATCGGTGGTAGGGCCTTCCACGACTAGAAGGCCATTCTCATTGATTCGCATTTTATCGATGAATACGACCCGCTCATCCCCTGTCTTCTGGGTACGCCCGTGGTAAACGCAATACATTTGTTTTCCGTCCTTCGACCAAGTAACGCTATTATGTCCGGTACCCGTGACGATACCGCCTTTTTCCACGTTCTTCTCCAGCACCGGATTATTAGATGCCTTCTCAAACGGTCCTAACGGATGTTCGGACACGGCATATCCCACCGCATAATTTGCCCCGCCAAAATAATTAGCGGAATACATCATATAATACAAGCCGTTGTGACGTAGCATGAAAGAGCCTTCCGTCCAACGACGTCCGACCTCCCCTTTGGTAACCGAGCGACTTTCCCACTCACTTTGCGCATCATCCAATTTTACGGGTGGACGCAGCAGAAGTACGGGTTCCCCAATTACGTGCGTAAGATCCGGAGCGACCTCCACCCCGTAAATCCAGCTTTCCTCAACGGAGTCGAACATGCCTTTCTTCTTTGCCTCATCGGCGATCTCGCTTTCTACCGGATGCTTATAGCAACAACGGGAATAATAGAGATAGGTACGGCCATCCTCATCCTCGATCAAGTTTCCGTCGATTACAGGATATCCCGGATCAAACAAAGGAGCATCGGCCAATTCCTTAAATGGTCCGGTCGGCTTATCCGACACAGCTACGCCGATACGGAAATTTTCCTCCTCGTTGGTCGGATTCTTCCGCCAATCCGCACTGAAGAACATATAGAACTTCCCGTCACGCTCGTACACTTCCGGCGCCCAGAAATTAGCGATTGCCCAAGAATCGGGCGTATTGCCCCGATAAACCTGCCCTTCCGACTTCCAATGGATCAAATCATCGGAAGAATAGGCGCAAAAACCGTCTACAGCCCCGGCACCGGTACCATACATATAATAACGTCCGTCCGAGGCCAACAATACGTATGGATCGCCAAACTGGACCGACAAAGGATTACTGTACGTTAATTCCGGCTCTTCCGCAGCAGACTTCTTTCCCGTACAACCCGCATTCAAACACATAAGAACTCCCAGACAAAGGGATATTCCTATTTTCATACCACTTTTCATTTTTCTTATTTATTGGATTCTAAATTATACACTCCTTCCGCACAACGTTCCCCGTCGATGGCAGCGGATACGATTCCTCCCGCATACCCCGCTCCCTCACCGCAAGGGAAAAGACCTTTTACCGTGACGTGTTGATAGGTATCCCGATCACGGACGATACGAACCGGAGCGGATGTACGGGTCTCTACGCCGATCATGGTTGCCTCGTTGGTCAAGAAGCCTCTAGAGACCTTACCGAAATAACGGAAACCTTCCCGCAGGCGACTGGTCACGAATTCCGGCATCCAAAAATGCAACGGAGAGGCCAGCAGACCCGGCGTATACGAGGAAACCGGTAAATCGAAAGAGTTCTTCTTCCGCATGAAATCATCCATGCGCTGGGCGGGAGCCGTTTGCTTCATGCCTCCATTCAACCAACAGACCTCTTCCAGACGTTCCTGAAAGGCCATCAACGCTAATGGGGAGTCCGCATCCACCTTCTCGCCATTCCGAAGATAAAGCTCCTCCTGCCCTACCAGTTCGGAATAATCTTCCGGACGGATCTCTACCACCATCCCTGAGTTAGACCAGCGGGAACCCCGGTTAGAAGGCGACATTCCATTTACCACGACCTGCTTAGGTCCGCTCGCCGCAGGAACTACGAAACCTCCCGGACACATACAGAAGGAATAGACGCCCCGGTTATTCGCTTGCGTCACAAAACTATACTCTGCCGCAGGAAGATATTTCCCACGACCTTCTTTCCGATGATACTGGATTTGGTCGATCAATTCCTGAGGATGTTCCAGACGAACACCGACTGCGATCCCTTTCGCCTCGATCTGGATCTGGCGTTCGTATAAATAGTTATAGACATCACGGGCGGAATGGCCGGTAGCTAAGATAACAGGCCCGTAAAAGCTCTTTCCCGTATTCGTCTCGATGCCGATCACCTCGTTCTCTTTCATGATAAAAGCATCCATACGGGTCTCGAAATGTACCTCACCTCCGCATCGCTTGATTTGCTCCCGGATATTCTCGATCACACGGGGGAGCTTATCGGTTCCGATATGCGGATGGGCATCCGCCAAGATAGAGGGACTTGCCCCAAACTGGCAAAAGATATTCAGTATCTTATCTACCGAGCCTCTTTTCTTGCTACGGGTATACAGCTTTCCATCAGAATAAGCGCCGGCACCGCCCTCACCAAAACTATAATTTGATTCTCCGTTCACCTTATGCTCACGACTGATCAAGGCGATATCTTTCTTGCGTTCCCGCACGTCCTTACCTCGCTCGACGATGATGGGGCGCAAACCTAACTCTATCAAGCGCAAGGCGGCGAACAGACCTCCCGGACCGGCTCCTACGACGATCACAGGTTTCCCTGCCGAGACATCTTTATACTCTATCAATTGATATTCCGGCTCGCTAGGCATCTCGTTCATGAAAACACGCAGTTTCACGTTGACAAATATCGTTCGCTGGCGTGCGTCTATCGAACGTTTCAATACACGTACGGCCCGGATATTTTTCGGAGCCTCACCCGTCTCACGGGCTACTACTTGCCTTAGCGATTGCTCATTAACAGCCTCTTCCGGCAATATCCTGAGTTGTAATTCTTTTATCATTGTTTATTATATATTAACCGAATAGTTGCCGAAAGGCTTCCTCCACTTTCTTTACCTGTACGATTTGAATCTTGCTCTTCGCCGTATCGAAACCTTTTAGATTATTATGCGGAATGATAATCCGGGAGAAACCCAGCTTCTCCGCCTCCAAGATACGTTGCTCAATACGGTTGACCGGACGGATCTCTCCGGACAAGCCCACCTCGCCAGCCATACAAACACCCGGCTCGATGCTGATATCCAAGCTAGAAGAAAGGATGGAACTGATTACCGCCAAATCGATAACCGGATCATTCACTTTCAAACCTCCGGCGATATTCAGGAAAACATCTTTCTGGATCAACTTAAAACCCGCCCTTTTCTCCAATACTGCCAATAACATATTCATTCGGCGTAAATCGAATCCGGTGGCGCTACGTTGCGGCGTACCGTAAACCGCCGAGCTGACCAAGGCTTGCGTCTCGATCAAGAAAGGACGTACCCCCTCGATAGCGGCGGCGATGGCGACACCGCTCAGTCCCTCATGATTCTGGGTTAATAATAACTCGGATGGATTGCTGACCTCACGAAGCCCGTTCTGGCGCATCTCGTAAATCCCTAGTTCCGCCGTACTGCCAAAACGGTTCTTGATGCTCCGCAGGATACGATACATATAATGCTGATCGCCCTCAAACTGCAACACCGTATCCACGATATGCTCCAATACCTTCGGACCGGCGATACTGCCTTCCTTATTGATATGGCCGATCAATAAGACCGGGACACCGCTTTCCTTGGCGTATTTCAAGATAGCGGCACTACACTCACGTACTTGGGAAACACTGCCGGGGGAAGATTCCACGACTTCCGTAAAGATGGTTTGTATGGAATCTATGATCATCAAGTCCGGCTGGATATTGGCCGCTTGCGTAAAAATCTGTTCCAGATGCGTCTCGCATAGGATGAAACAGTTCGGATTATCATGCGATAATCGGTCCGCCCGGAGTTTCAACTGGCGACTGCTCTCCTCGCCCGAGACATATAGGGTTTTCAAGCCTGTCAAGCCCAACACGGTTTGCAAGACCAAGGTAGATTTTCCGATTCCCGGCTCTCCACCGATCAAGACCAAAGAGCCCTTCACCAAGCCTCCGCCGAGGACCCTATTTAATTCATCATCTTTTAAATCGATACGGGCCTCCTCTTCCGTCGTTATATCACGCAATAACACCGGACGGATCTTATTGCCCTCCATAATACCGGGAACTGGCCGCTTCACGGCAGGCTCCTTTGTTACGATCTCCTCTACATAAGTGTTCCACTCCCCACAATTCGGGCATTTACCCAGCCATTTCGGGGAATCAGCGCCACAGTTAGAGCAGACATATACGGTTTTTGTTTTCGCCATTCTATCCTGAATTTGGCGTAAAGATACAAAAAACTACTTTTCCCCTACCACAACGATCTTCTTTCCGATACCGCAGCCCTTCTTAATTTCCGGGCTACCTTTCTCCTTATACAAGAATCCGCGGAACATACCGCCACTGTTATAAGGCATGGCGATATTTCCTAGTTTATCCACGGCGATCAAGCCGCCGTTGCCGGCGTTCGTATTCAATTCCGTATGGATGATATAATCCGCCGCTTTCTCTACGCTTTCCTTAAGGTATTTATAGCGGGCACACACATCGAACGCTACCGCATGACGGATAAAATACTCGCCATGCCCCGTACAGGAGACGGCGCAACTGTTATTATCCGCATACGTTCCCGCCCCGATCACGGGCGAATCACCGATACGCCCCCAACGTTTCTTGAACATACCGCCGGTACTGGTCCCGGCCGTTAAGTTTCCTTGCTTATCCAGAACGACACAGCCTACCGTACCGTTCTTCTTACTTTCTTGCTTTAACTTCTCGATCCACTCCATCGTCTTGGGCGTAGCGAAATACATATTGTCTTCTACCATTTCCAAGCCTTGTTCCTTGGCGAACTCCTCAGCACCGGCTCCGCTCAGCATGACATGCGGAGATTTTGTCTTTACGGCATAGGCGGCATTGATCGGATGCTTCACGTGTTTTAAGCCAGCTACAGCGCCTGCGCTTAAATCCTTGCCTTCCATGATGGAAGCGTCCAACTCAAAAGTTCCCTCCACCGTACAGGTAGCACCAATTCCGGCGTTAAACAACGGATTTCCCTCGAAGTAATTGATTACGGCCATCACCGCTTCCGGCCCCTCGCCTCCCGCAGAAAGGACCTTATCTCCAATCATTAAAGCGGAGTCCAATGCGGCGTAATATTGAGCCGACTTAACCGGATCTTCCTCCAATCCGGCCATCGCCCCCGCACCACCATGTACCACGATTACATACTCCCGGTCTTGCGCAAAAGCAATGGATGACACCATCAAAGCCGTCAAGGCTATCATTTGTTTTAACATGCTATTATATTTAATCATTTATACAATGCTCAAAAATAGAACAAATATCTGAATTATCTTAGAGACATAGACTTATTTCCCGATTTTTATCCGTACATTTACCTCGAACGGTAATCTCTTAAATAATAACATTATGGAAGAATACATCGATTCTATCATAAGAGTGGGAAAGATATTGATCGGAAGCATAATGGTCGTGTTCGTACTCTGGTACATCGTAAAGGATATTGTCAAGGCTTATGGGAAAGATTCGCATGAACCGGATTAAAAAAAGTGCCGTGGCGATATGACCACGGCACTTCTCTTCATTATATCATAGAGAGCTATTTCATTCGTTCGTATACCATACCGGTCCCGGCTGGCTGCCCATGACGAACTCCAATGTCGCCCCGCTCATGATTTGCTCGTGGGTGATATAACTCTTATCATAAGGTTGTCCGTTCAGCTTCACGGATTGGATATAAATATTCTCCGCAGAGACCTCGGGAGCCAAAACCGTAAAGATCTTGCCATTGCCTACATGCATCTTCACCTCCGGGAACAACGGGGAACCGATCTCATATTGGCCGCTGATCGGATCAACCGGATAGAATCCCATGGCGCTGAACACAAACCAAGCGGACATCTGCCCACAGTCCTCATTACCGCAAATACCGTCCGGAGCATTCAGATACAAGTCATGTAATACCTGAGCCACGTATTTCTGGGTCTTCCAAGGCTGGCCGACCTTATTATATAAGTAGATCACATGATGGCTCGGCTCATTTCCATGCGCATATTGACCAATCATGCCTGTACTAAAGATAGGCAATTCCTCATCCGATTTGGGGACATAGGTAAACATACTATCCAATTTCTCGGCGAAACGTTCCTTACTTCCTACCAATCCGATCAAACCGTCCAGATCTTGCGGCACGGACCAGAAATATTGCCAACCATTGCTCTCGCAAATATCTTCCGTATAATCATCGGGGCTGAAATTAGCGGCAAAGTTTCCTTTCTCATCACGAGGCTGCATAAAGGAAGTTGCCGGATTGTACACATTATGATAATTCTGTGAACGTTTAAAGAATTCGTCGGCGATCTCTTTCTTACCCATCTTCTCAGCCATCTTAGCGATGCAATAATCATCGTAGGCATACTCCAAGGTCTTCGATAAAGACCAGTTCTCCCATTTTTTCGGATCGCTATAAGCCGGTACGTAGCCCAACTTCTTATAATCGCCGATACCCCGATAGTCATCCCGGTTGGCTGTCGCTATACAAGCCTCCAGCGCTTTCTCGGCATTGAAATCACCGATACCTTTCAGATAAGCGTCTACGATAACGGGCACCGCATGATAACCGATCATCATATTCGTTTCCCAGCCATAAAGGTTCCATAAAGGCAAAGCCCCGTTCTGCTCATAGAACTTCAAGAAACCCTTGATCATATCATTCGCCCGTTCCGGCTCCGTATACGTAAACAACGGATGGGAGGCACGGTAGGTATCCCATAAAGAGAAAGTAGAGTAATTCGTCCATCCGTCCGCTTTATGGATTTGCTGATCCGGGCCGTAATAAGAACCATCCACGTCGCTATAGATCGTCGGGGCGATCATGGAATGATACAAGGCCGTATAGAATTTCACCATATCGTCTGTATTCCGGCTCTTCACCTCAATCTTGGAAAGCTGTCGGTTCCAATTCGCGCTAGCCTGCGCTTGATAGTAATCGAAATCATCCTTCGGGGCTTCCGCACGCAAATTCTTTCCCGCTCCCTCCATGCTGACGCCAGAGATTCCGGTCGTGACAAGGATTTCCTCATCCTTCTTCGTATTGAAATCGAAACGGGCCACATAGGCCGTACCGATCCAACCTTTTTCCTTGGTCACGATAGAAGTCGTATCCATATGACAAGCCACGAAAGGCTTAGAGAAACGGGTCTCGAAATAAACATGCTGCAAGGGAGACCAGCCTTGGGATAGGCGGTATCCACGAATCGTCGTAGAGTCTACCACCTCGATCTTGGAATCCAAGGTAAAGTCCCAATTCATCGCCTTCTTCAAGTTCAAGAATACCGAAGCCTCGGCCTCCGGGAAGGTATACCGCTGGATACCGCAACGCTCGGTAGCCGTAAGCTCCACGTTGATGTTATAATCCTTCAGCAATACCCGGTAATATCCTGCGGAAGCCGCCTCGTCATTATGCGAGAACGTGGAATAGATTCCTAACGGCGCCGGGGCCTCTTTATAAGGACGGGTCACGGGCATAAAAGAGATATCGTATAAATCGCCTGCCCCCGTACCGGAAAGGTGCGTATGGCTAAAGCCGGCGATCGTCGTATCCGGATAGAAATACCCCGAGATGCGATCCCAACCCGGCAAACCGTTATCCGGGCTCAATTGTACCATACCAAAAGGAACTTGGGCTCCCGGGTAGGTATTGCCGGTAAAATCCGTACCGATCATGGGGTTCACATACTGCGAGTAATCCGCCTCCTGTTTCTTTTCAGGCGTGCAGGCCACGAGTGCCAGCAAAGAGACCGCCAATATAGACATGTGCTTCATGTTATGCAATTCGTTTTGAGTTTGAGCAAACATACATAAATTATTTCGAAAGAGAAACAGTTTACGGGGAAAACTTTCTATTTTCATCGGGGTGAAAATCTTTTTTCATTATGATGAGAATCTATTTTCATCAAGGAGAAAATCTTTTTTCATCAAGACGAGAATTCGGTGGAATCCTTTAACTTTGTACAAAAACTACGATAACATGGAAGATAAAACATCGACACTTCGTTTGATCTATCCCCAATGGCAAGGTGGGATCGTGAATCATTGGATGCCCGACCTTCCTGCGGACGACGCTTCCAGAGGGTATTACCTAGGAGCTCAATTACTCAATATCCTCGCTCCCCCAAGTCCCCAGAAAACCGTGGAAGTACCCATCTCACTAGATATAAACGATAGAGAAACGGATCTAGGGATCAGCGCCCGCAAGGTTATTCTGAAACAAACAAAAGCAGCCCTCGAATTACTGCACGAAAACGCTCCAGAAAAGATTGTCACCTTAGGGGGCGAATGTTCGGTAAGTGTCGTACCCTTCACCTATCTGGCTGCTAAATATCCGGATGATATAGCCATTGTCTGGATAGACGCACATCCGGATATAAACTTGCCGTATGACGAGTATAAGGGATATCATGCGATGGCCCTTACGGCCTGTCTAGGGATGGGTGATGAAGAGACTCTTCAATTATTACCGGGAAAGTTCAAGGTCTCGAATACCTTAATCGTAGGTTTACGCTCGTGGGATGAGGGCATGAAAGAACGGCAGAAGAACTTAGGTATAAAAGGTTTATCACCAGAGGAGGTGGCGAAGGATAGTTCCTCCATCCTCAAGTGGTTAAAAGGGACGGGCGCATCCAAAGTTGTCGTTCACTTCGATATGGACGTAATCGATCCGGCGGATATGATAGCGGGAGTCGGCGTAGAGCCTAACGGGATGAAAATAGACGAGGTCGTACGTGTTATCAACAATATAGCATCCAAGTATGATCTGGTAGGTCTTACGGTAGCCGAGCCGATGCCTCGTATAGCCATCAAGCTAAGGAATATGCTGGACCGGTTACCTTTATTGAAATAATAAAAAAAGACGTAGCCCTTAAACAGAGTTACGTCTTTTTTATATTACATTATTATAACTTTCGGGATTTATTCCTCATTATTATCTTCCTCATTCTCCTCGTCTTCTTCCTTTGGGGCTTTTTTCACGAAGAACGCACTCAACTCATACAAACCGTAGAGCGGTAAGAATACGATACTTAACGTAAACGGATCACTACTTGGAGTGATGAACGCCGCACCAACTAACAAGCCGACAACAGCATGCCGTCTGTATTTATGAAAGAACGAGCGGTTTAGCAGCCCTATCTGAGATAATAGCCAAGATACCAATGGCATCTCAAATACGATTCCCATCACGAATATCAACATCAAGAAGTTATCCATGTAAGAATCAAGGGATACCTGTTCCGTAATGGCGGCACTCAACTCGTAAGTCGCCAAGAAACGTAGTGTCATCGGGAACACCAAGAAATAACCCACTGAGCATCCGATAAAGAACATTATCGTTCCGAACAAGAATACCCAACGTACATTTTTCTTCTCATTTTCGTAAAGAGCCGGACTTACGAACTTCCAGATCTCCCACATCAAATAGGGGAAAGTCAATAATAACGCCAACCAGAAAGAACTTGTCATATGCGTGAAGAACTGGGAAGCCAGCTTGATATTGACAATGTTCACATGGAAAGTATCATTACAAAAGTCCGGGAGAAAAGAAAAATGAGAACTAATCTTACACATTTCCCGATAGACGATGAAATCGGAGCTACACGGGGCCATCACGACATTATCGAACAGCCACGGCATTACCGAGAACCCGGCTATAGCAAAAACAAAGAGCGCTAAAATAGAACGAAATAAAGTCCAACGAAGTTCTTCTAGGTGATCCCAGAATGACATTTCTTCTTGTTGCATCTTCCTTTACTTCTTTTCCGTATCGTCTAATTTGATATCGTCTTCCAATCCTTTTACACCGTCCTTGAAATTCTTCACGCCCTTACCGATACCTTTCATCAGCTCAGGAATTTTCTTACCACCGAAAAGCAATAACACAACAATGGCGATGATCACGATCTCGCCTGTACCTAAGTTTCCTAAAAATAGTAATTCATTCATGATATTATAATATTAGTCATTAATATTCTCGTTTCTATGGGGGCAAAGATACAATTTGTAATGAATAGTAGCCTCATTATTCCAAATTTATTACCTTTGCACCGTCTTAAAAAACTGAAATTAGAAAAAAATTAGAAAGATGAAAGCGTACGTATTTCCCGGTCAGGGGGCACAGTTCGTAGGTATGGGCAAAGACCTCTACGATAATAATCCTCTTGCTAAAGAGATGTTTGAGAAGGCTAACGAGATCCTTGGTTTCCGTATCACGGATTTAATGTTTGCCGGAACAGACGAGGATCTGAGACAAACCAAAGTTACTCAACCAGCGATCTTCTTACACTCTGTCATTCTCGCGAAAACATTAGGTGATCAATTCCAACCGGATATGACCGCAGGTCACTCATTAGGAGAATTCTCTGCCTTGGTAGCTGCCGGAGCATTGTCTTTCGAGGACGGCTTGGTATTAGTTTCCAAACGTGCCATGGCTATGCAAAAGGCTTGCGAGGCAACTCCCTCTACAATGGCCGCCGTATTAGCCTTGCCGGATGCGACGGTTGAGGAAATTTGCGCGAGCATCAAGGACGAGGTAGTGGTTTGCGCTAACTATAATTGCCCGGGCCAATTGGTAATCTCCGGCTCTATCCCCGGTATCGATCAGGCTTGCGAGAAGTTATTGGCCGCAGGCGCTAAGCGTGCCTTGAAGTTGAAAGTAGGTGGAGCGTTCCATTCTCCATTGATGGAACCAGCTCGTACTGAGTTGGCTGCCGCTATCGAGGCTACGACGATCAATAAACCTTCTTGCCCGGTTTACCAGAACGTAAGCACGAAAGCCGAGACTTGCCCGGAAACAATTAAGACTAACTTGATCGCACAGTTAACCGCCCCGGTACGTTGGACCCAAAGCGTACAGAACATGATCGCCGACGGTGCCACTCATTTCATCGAGTTAGGCCCGGGTGCCGTTCTTCAGGGATTAGTTAAAAAGATCAATAAGGAAATGACTACGGAAGGTATGCAATAATTTATCTTTCAATGTAATAGGATAAAAGTCCGAAAAGGATGGAGGGTGATTTTCCTCGTCTTTTCCGGACTTTTTTATATACGATGATGATTCGAAAAGATCTTGAATGCTAAACTAATCAAAGGCCAACGTTGTTTTATACTATAAACACAATTCAGAATATAGAAAATGGAAACAATACAACAGAAAAATAGGATTATCCTACTTTGGCCGGATGGAGCGCCCACTAGTAATGGATTGGCCGGCGTAGAATTGGAAGATGCCCCGAATGCCATATCCAATATATCGAACCCTTCCCTATTGGTTTATCCGGCGACGAAGCCGAATGGCAAGGCGATCTTGATGTGTCCGGGTGGCGGACTTTCCAAGATTTCGATCGGACATGAGGGGCGTGATATGGCCGCATGGTTTAACGCGCAAGGTATTACTTATGCCGTATTGAAATACCGGATGCCGAACGGACATAGGGAAGTTCCTCTGGACGATGTTCGCCAAGGTCTCCGCATCCTCCATAATTACTCGGAAGAGTGGAAGATTACGAAGGTCGGTGTCATGGGTGCCTCCATTGGCGGTTATATCGCCGGGCATGCCGCAATATTCGGGGTAGACGACGCACGTCCAGATTTCCAAATACTCCTTTATCCGGTTATCAGTATGCTACCTCATTTAACGCACCTTAAATCGAGGGAACGGCTATTAGGAGCGAATCCCACGCATGAGGAAGAGGAAGCTTTCTCTCTGGAATTGCACGTAAACGCACTGACACCTCCCGCCTTTATAGCGTTGGCTTCGGATGACGAGGCGGTTAGCCCGGAGAATAGCGTGCTTTATTATCTCGCTTTGCTAAAAAACAAGGTGTCCGCCTCCTTACATATTTACCCAAAAGGCGGCCATAGTTTTGGGTTCCGGGACAACTTCGTATACAAACGTCAATGGACTGACGAACTGGAGAAATGGCTAAGCACGATTGAGTAAATCTCAAAAAAACGGTGCCACACAAATAAATGCGTGACACCGAAAAAGTATATATAAAACAGACCAAGCAGGTTCGCTATTTAGCGTTCCACCAAAGTGGAGTAGTCGTCAAGTCCGGGCCGCCCAAAAGCTGGAGAGCTTGCGCATAACCCGCTTGATTATTCGTTTGGATATTCGCCGGATAACGATAACGTTTCGGGTAGAAATCCCAACGGCATTCCTTAGAGGTAGCGACCGTCAAAGGAACTTGATTCAATGGGTTGTAATCCTTCTCTACCGCTTGGTTCTCGAAGAAAGGAAGACCTAAACGACGATGATCGCTCCAAGCCTCTTCCGGCAACCAAGGAACTTGCGCTATATATTTCTGGGTGATAATCTTCGTAAGGGCGTCATTATTATAAGCGCCATTCCGATAGATCGAGTTATGGGGATATTCATACGTACGGCTTTTTACCTCCTTCGTATAGGGGTCCGTATAACGGATCGTATATGATTTCGCCTCTGTCGTATGGTCGAAAGCGACGGAAGTACCTACACGGTTGTATTTCTGAGACGATAGGTAATCACCGACTTGGCTCAATAAGCCATGATACTCAAAACTAGCCGTAACACCAGACTCATAATTGGATTTAGCCGTTCCCGGAACTTTCCAGCCTTTCACCGCAGCCTCCGCCAATAAGAAGTAACTTTCCCACGGGCCGAAGAAGACACGCTTATTGGTGCTCATTCGATATTGTTTCGATATAGAGGGATAATTATAATTCTTACCTGTCAGCTCACTTACCAGACCGGCTTTCACGTCCCATTCTCCGGCGACCCAAGTGCCCCACGTATATTTCGGATCGATCGTCAACATATTCTGGGTATTATCCGCCGGATTCTTCAAGTGAACCGGCTTCACCTCGCTGGCCGCACCGATATAATCGGAATAAACCACACCATCATCCCAGCCCACTACACTAAACAACTTCGGGGCACGGGGATCTACATATTGAGGTATACCGTCGAAATAGAAACCGGCGCACGGATCATTCGTCGTCAGCGGGAAGTGCTGGTTCAAATATAAACCTTGATAATCGTATGGATTCTTCAAATGGCTTTTTAAGGAGTCCGGCAACGGAAATTCCTGTCCACCCAAACCAACTACCAAGTTCTTAAACGTCACGGACATCGCCTGCCCATTCCAAGGACGAGACATCACGCTCGTCAGCTCATCCCAACCCTCTTTCTCCTGCACGGAAGCGATATCGGTTGGCTCGGAAATAAATGTCTTAGAGGCGGCATCCTCAAATTCCGCTTTCGCTAAGGCAGGATCGACAGCCGAGATACGCATCGCCAAACGCATACGCAAGGAGTTGGCGTACTTCTTCCATTTCGCAACATTTCCCGCATAGAAAGCATCCTCGTTAGCCATAGCGGACATATCCAAGGAGGGGTCCAACGCAGACTCAGCTTCCCGTAACTCTTTCAATATAAATTGATAGATAGCCTCTACACTATCGTACTCAGCCGGTACACCGGAGAAAGCGGCTAACGCTGGGATCGGCCCGAAACCGTCAGCGACTTCCGAGTTCAAGTAAGCACGCCAGATACGGGACATCTGGATTACGTTCTTATAATAGGGATAGGTATCCGCCTCCCCATTGGCAACCATCCGCTCTCCCAGCTGGATCGCTTTGGTCACTTGATTCAGCCAACCTACGGCGTAATCATTACTCAAGTAGATCGTACTATAATCATTGTTATCCGTACCGATCGTAAAACCACTTCCCCTATTGAAACGGGAAGCACGGTCCCAGTACAAGATAAAGATACGCTCGGCTATCTCTGGGTTCATCTGGTCTCCCATGATAGAGGCATTCAGGAACCATTGGGGCTTCACCTTATCCTCTCCCACAAGATTCGGGTCCTCATTGATCTCCTGAAAGTCATTACAGGAAGAAAGAAGAGCAGCCACCGATACCAATCCGGTAAAAAGTATATTTCTTGTTTTCATCTTCATCATTTTTATCGTAATTCAAATTATCATGTATTCCATTAGAATCCCACGGTTACGTTAAACGTATAGGAACGACTGGTCGGCGCAGCTCCATTCTCGAATCCGGTAGCGTTGGTATTCGTGGCGGCAACAGACTCGGGGTCGATACCCGGCAAGTTATAATGGATCATCCAAACATTGTTACAAGTAGCGGATAGACGTACACGCTGAAAAGGCGTTTTCTTCAACATCTGTCGATTGAACTCGTAGCCAAAGGTGATATTACGCAAACGGACATTGGTGGCGCTATAGGTATAAACCTCTGGTAAACCATAATTTCCGGTAGACCCAATACGCTCCCAATAGTTCTGGGGAGTGACGGCGACCGTATTCTCCGCATAACCACTACCCTGTTGAACCACGGTATTCGGTACCACGAATTCGGCACGATCACCATTCACCACTGTTCCGGCGGCGTTACCCCGGGTATACAGGTTGGAGGCTGTCGCCGAATAGATGCTACCACCGATACGGAAGTCTATCAAGAAGCTCAGGTTAAAACCTTTATAAGAGAAATTATTGGTCCAACCCATCATCCAATCCGGACTCTGGTTTCCTACTTTCGACTTCTCGGTAGAGATCAAAGGCAAACCATCATCACCTACGACGATCTTTCCATAGTGAGGACTATTCTCATCGGTCACACGCATAAAGGTCTGCCCGTAGATCTCACCATAATAACCACCTACCGGAGCTACGATCTGGATAGCGTCGAACGTCTTTATATCATATAGATTCACGCCCTCGTATAATTCTTTGATCTTATTCCGGTTCAAGGAGAACTGCGCCGTAGAGCTCCAGCTCAATCCGGCGGGATTGTCTAGAATCGTACCGTTCAAGGAGATCTCCAAACCCTCGTTCTGAATGTTACCTGCGTTAATCTTACGGGAAGCATAGCCGGAGAACGGATCCATCGGTAAATCCAGTAACTGGCGGGTAGCGTTGGATTTATACCAAGCGGCATCCAAGCCCAATCGGTTATTGAAGAAACGGATATCGAAACCGGCCTCCCATGATTTAATCAACTCGCTACGTACGTCCGAGTCGTAAAGTACCTTACCCGGTTTCGCCGTCGTATTCCCGTTGGGGTCCTTGCCTACAGAGTAGAAGTTATATAATTGATACGGATCCAAGTCGTTACCTACCTCAGCGAAGGAGGCACGTACCTTAGCGAAAGAGAACCAATCCGGCATGCTTCCGCCAATCTTCGGCAACATATCTGAGATCACAAGCGATAAACTGACAGATGGATAGAAATAAGAGCGGTTGGCTTTCGACATCGTAGACGACCAATCGTTACGTGCCGTAACATCCAAGAACAGATAACCATCCCAGTTCAACTGCAACGACCCATACAAGGAATTCATACGACGGCGGATCAACTCGGAAGTGACTGTCGGCTTATTCACGCCATTATTCAGCGAGAACAAGTTCGGCACCAACAACTCTCCGGCAGAAGCGTTCATCTTATTACGCTGCTGGAGCATCAAGTTACCACCGAAAGTAACGAAGCCTCCCAGCCGATCGATCAAGTTATCCTTCCGGGCCGTAGCCAAGAAACTGAAGTTATTCTCATAGAAGGTCTCCGATCCCTCGGTATACAGACCTCTCGGACTGGTATTACCACCGGCATATACTTTCTCGCTCTTCGTCGTGGTATAATAATCCGTACCACCTCTCAACTCAATATCGAACCAATCGGTCGGGGCATATTTCAAGGAGATATTTCCTAACAAACGGTTACGGGTATCCTCGTTCTGGCGATAACGGGTCACCCAATAAGGGTTCTCCTGCGGATTCTTGGAGGCGTCATACCAAATCATATTGCCTTGCTCATCCACGTCATCCTCAAATTCGCGGATATTCAAGGAACGAGGCAGGTTATAGATCGTATTGAAAGCGTTCGAGGGATTCACGCCCTGAATCGGGCGGTTATGCGCGTTTTGATTGATATAATTCACCTTGGCATCTACTTTCCACTTTTCCGCCTCATCCAAGAAAGTGGTGGCACGCAAGGTAATATTCGTCTTGTTTAGTTTTGAGCGTGGGGTGATACTAGCATCGTCGGAACGGTTTACGGAGGCGAATACCGCCGTACCCTTTATGTTCTGCTGGAAGCTGACACCCTCGTTAAAGGAGGTTCCGGTGCGGAAAAAAGCGTCGATATTATCATAAGTATGCAGAGGGATTTGGTTGCCTCTCCAATCGGTTACCATTTGTCCCATGGCTTTCGGTCCCCAGCTAAGGCGGGATTGGTTATCGTAAACGCCCACGGAGCCTTGTCCGAAGTCGTTCTGTAAATCAGGTTTCAGGAAAATCGTCTCGGCGGTGATACCGGCGTTGATCGTAATACCGAGTCCCTCGTTCTTACGTCCGGACTTGGTAGTGATCAAGATCACGCCGTTACCGGCACGTGAGCCATAAAGGGCGGCGGCGGAAGCACCCTTCAATACCGTCATGGACTCGATATCTTCCGGGTTGATATCCGAAAGGCCGTTACCCATGTCCGCTCCGGAGTTACCCCATACATCATCCACGCCACCGGTGAAGTTATCCATCGGGGTACCGTCTACGACGATCAAGGGCTGGTTGCTACCCGTCAAGGAGTTGTTACCACGAAGTACGATCTTAGAAGACCCTCCTACGCCATTGCTTGAACGGACGATCTGCAAACCGGAAACCTTACCGGAAAGGGAGTTCGCCAAGTTCGGCTCACGGGAGGCCAAGAGGTCATCCCCTTTCAACTCCTGCATGGCATAACCCAAGGCTTTCTTATCCCGTTTCATACCCAAGGCGGTCACCACCACCTCATCGAGTTTCTGGGTATCTTCCACGAGTTTAACCGTAATCTCGGACTGGCCAGTATACGGGATGTCTTGCGAGGTATAACCGATAAACGATATCTGTATGATATCCCCTTTCTTCACGTTATCCAAGGTAAAATGTCCGTCCAAGTCGGTCATAGTACCATTGGTAGTTCCTTTCACGATTACGGACGCCCCGGTAACGGGTCCTAAGGCATCCTCAACTATTCCCGACACCTTTGCGTTTTGCTGTGAAATGTCAACCCTCGGAATCCCGGACATAGGCGTGGCGTATAAGTTTCCCGAGAACCCAAGCGCCCCTACCAACAGGATTAAGCTGACTGGTCTGAATCTTTTCAACATAACTACTGTTTTTTGTTTATTTTTCTAGACAATGTTTTAGTTTTTGCGTCAACAAATGTCATTTATCCTGTATAAACATAAAAAGGGCAGATATGTTTTGAGTTTAACATATACAAGAGGTAACTGGTGAGGATACCGCAACTACTCTCTCCTTACAGACAAAACGAATAAGAGTTATCCTTACTAACATCCATAAAAAATTGATTTACAGAAATTTTAACCAAAGGATAACCAAACCGTAAAAGAGGCAGGAAGCCGTTAGTTATTCACTTCAGAAGCCAATAAAAGTTCCAGTTTACCCATACAAATCATCACCACAAAAAAAAGAAGGCGTACCGACATTTACATCGATACGCCCTTTTCTCGTAAGAATATTATTCTCTATAATTTCCGAATCAGTTACAATACAAAGTTGTCAAAAGACAAGAAAAGACAAGAAGTAGATATCTTTATTTCCTATAAAGTCTAATAAGCATGAATAGTAATCGTCAGCACATCACCATTCTTGTCTGTGACACAAAAAACAGCCGAGTCCCCTTTACTTGCACTCTGTGTCCAAATTAACGCAAAACGTCCAGACCCACCGGGATTAAATTGAATATAGTCACTACCACTCATTTTTTGCCACAAGAAATCTCCAGTAGAAGGTTGAGTAAAACGAATTTCCACTGATTTCCCAGCTTCAATACCAATTGAATTACTAGTCCTAGGTTCTCCATCCGCAAAAAGCGCTAGATTACCACTGTCTTTTACATAATAACCATCTATTTGGGCATTGCAAAAAACACTAATTGTTCCAAATAAAAACAATACCATTAATAACTTTCTCATAACTGTAAAATTTAAAAGTTTAACATTAAAAACATAAATCCTCACGTTGAATGATGATACATCCCAACGTGAGGATTCCTATTATTTTGCAGTAAAAATACTATTCATATTATTTCATATTCCACCACAAAGAAGTTGTCGTCATGTTCGGACCACCAAGTCTTTCTAAAGCTTGGTTATACCCTTCCAAGTTATTGGTTTGAAGAACTGCCGGGTAACGAAGACGCTTCGGGTAGAACTCTACTTTACATTCCTTGCAAGTAGCAGGAGTTAACAACACTTGGTTAGTTGGATTGTAAGCAGCCTCTACAGCTTGATTCTCGAAGAACGGCAAACCTAAACGACGGTGATCAGACCACACTTCCAAAGGCAACCAAGGATTCTGAGCGATGAACTTCTGCGTAATGATCTTAGTCAATGCATCATTATTATACTGACCATTCTTATAGATCGTATTTTTAGGATACTCATAAGTCGTTGTCTTATTCTGTTTCGTATATGCATCGTAATAGTTGATCGTATAAGCCTTAGCCTCTACCGTATGATCGAAAGCTACAGATGTTCCTACACGGTTATAAGCCTTAGATTGCAAATATTCTAAGAGTTTATCGGAAACACCGTTATATTCAAAACTAGCGGCGATACCTTTCTCATAATTATCCTTTGCGCTACCCGGAACATTCCAACCATAAACCGCAGCTTCCGCTAACAAGAAATAACTTTCCCACGGGCCAAACCATACACGTTTGTTCGTGCTATGACGGAACTTATCAGCCAAAGAAGGGAAGTTGTAGTTATAACTTGTATAGTCACCAACTAAACCGGCCTTATCGTTCCAGTTTCCGGCAACAACGGTCGTCCAAGAATATTTCATGGGAAGTTTTACTTCCGGCGCGGAAACTTTTTGTCCGGTCAGCACATCCGTATAATCTCCCGCAATCAATGTTATCTCATCCTTTACCTCGGAAGCGGCACCTATATAAGAAGGATAAACCACTCCGTCATCATACCCCGGAATGCTATACAACTGAGGCGCACGAGGATCGATATATTGTGGGATACCATCGAAAAAATAGCCCGCACAAGGATCATTTGTGGTTGTTGGGAAATGCAGGCTGACATTCTGGCCTAAGTAAGTATAAGGATCTTTCAAATTGGATTTCAACTCATCAGGAACAGGAAATTCCACACCGCCTAGTCCCACTACGAGATTATTGAAAGTAGTAGACATCGCTTGGTTATTCCAAGTTCTTGTCATGACACCTGTATACGGATCCCATCCATCTTTCTCCGCAACCTGGGCGATATCATCCATAGAGGCGATAAACTCACCCTTGGCAGCATCCTCAAACTCAGCTTGCGCCAAAGAAGGATTGACCGCAGTCAAACGCATCGCTAGACGCATACGCAAAGAGTTTCCATACTTTTTCCATTTCTTTATGTCACCACCAAAAAACGGATCATATTTGGACATCGCACTCATATCAATGCTCTCATCCAAAGAAGCGACCGCCTCTTTCAACTCTTTCAATATATAGGTATAGATATCCTCCACCTTATTATATTCTCCAGGAACACCGGTAAAAGCAGATAACGCCGGTATCGGGCCAAAGTTATCAGACAATTCAGAGTTCAAATAAGCTCTCCAAATACGAGCCATATTCGGGATATTCCGATAATAAGGATAGGCATTATCCACATCTAATTTGATTTTCTCCTCTCCGACCTCTATCGCTTGATTCGCCTTATTCAACCAACCTACGCCATACGAGTTCGAAGTCAAGTATAATCTATTATAGTCATCATTATCCGTACCGATTGCGAAACCGCTACCCCGATCAAAACGAGCAGCCCGCTTCCAATACAAAATAAAAATACGTTCTGCTATTTCAGGGTTCATTTGAGCATCTCCAATGGAGCCATTCAAGAACCATTCCGGTTCCACTTGCTCCAAATCAGCCTTATTCGGGTCTTTGTTGATATCCTCAAAGTCATTACAACTTGTAACCGTTGTCAATGAAGCGACCGCCAAGGCTCCTAATATAATGATATTTTTCGTTTTCATATTATCTCCTTTCTATTAGAATCCTACAGTTAAATTAAATGTATAAGAACGATTTGTAGGCGCGCCACCATTCTCGAATCCTACCGCATTCGTATTTGTAGCTGCCACAGATTCAGGATCGATACCCGGCAAATGAGAAACAATCATCCATACGTTATTACAAGTCGCGGACAGACGCAACTTTTGGAACGGGGTTTTCTTCAACAAATTCTTATTGAACGTATATCCTAAAGTAATATTTCTCAAACGGATATTCGTAGCGTCATACGTAAACACCTCCGGCAAACCATAGTTTCCTGAAGAAGCGATACGCTCCCAATATCTTTGAGGCGTAACAGCGACATCATTCTTCACATACTCATCACCTTTTTTCATGATTGAGTTTGGAACCACGAAATCAGCACGATCACCATTCACGACCGTTCCGGCAGCGTTACCATTCTTATGCAAAGAAGAAGTCGTCGCCGAGTAAATCTCACCACCTATACGGAAGTCGATCAAGAAACTCAAATCAAAACCCTTATAAGAGAAATTATTCGTGAGACCAAGCATCCAATCCGGGTTCTGATTACCAATCAACTCTTTATCTGTCGTAATCAAAGGAAGACCATCTTCACCTACCACGACCTGCCCATTGTGGCGAACAAATTTCTGTCCATAAATATCACCATATTTACCACCTTCGGTAGCGGCAATCTGTAAGACATCCACAGTCTTGATATCATAGACAGTCACCCCTTCGGTTAATTCCAAGATCTTACTTCTATTCAAAGAGAAATGAGCTTGCGCATCCCAGTTAAACCCACTAGCAGTCTGCATAATAGCACCATTCAACGAAAGTTCGAAACCTTGGTTCTGGATATTACCCGCATTCACTTTTCGAGATTCATATCCGGAAAAAGCATCCATCGGAATATTCAGCAACTGATTGGTCGCATTTGTCTTATACCAAGCGGCATCAATACCAAAACGGTTATTGAAGAAACGTAAGTCGGCACCAACCTCCCAAGACTTGATCAACTCACTCTTAACCGAAGAGTCAAACAAGGTACTTCCGGCAGAAGCCATACTATTACCATTAGCATCCTTAGAAATTGTATATACATTATATAACTGATAAGGATCCAAATCATTACCTACCTCAGCGAAAGAAGCACGCACCTTCGCGAAACTAAACCAATCAGGCATACTTCCTCCGTTTTTCTGTACCATATCAGAGATTACAGCAGATAAGCTAACAGAAGGATAGAAATAAGAACGATTCTCTTTTGACATAGTGGATGACCAGTCATTACGTGCCGTAACATCCAAGAACAACCAACCATCCCAGTTCAACTGGAGAGATCCGTACAAAGAGTTCATTTTACGCTGGGTCAAAGAAGATGTAATAGAAGGTTTATCAACACCATTATTGACATCAAACAAATCAGGAACCAACAACGTTCCCGCACTTGCATTCATTTTGGTACGTTTCTGCTGCATGATGTTACCACCAAATGTAACAAAACCACCCAATTTGCTGATCAAATCATCCTTACGCACCGTAGCCAAGAAGCTAAAGTTATTCTCATAGAATGTCTCAGAACCTTCAGAATAGCTACCTTCCGGCTTCGTATTACCTCCTGAATATAACTTTTGAGTAGTCGTGGTAGTATAATAGTCAGTACCTCCTCTCAGCTCGATATCAAACCAATCCGTAGGAGCATATTTTAAAGAAGCATTTCCTAAAATACGATTACGCGTATCGTCGTTCTGACGGTATTGAGTTACCCAATAAGGGTTCTCCTGTGGACTATTACTTTTATCATACCAAACCATTTTCCCTTGATCATCCACACAGTTCTCAAAATCAAGAACATTCAAAGAGCGAGGCAAATTATAAACGGTTGAAAATGCGTTGGATGGGTTTATACCAATGATCGGACGATTATGGGCGTTTTGGTTTACATAGTTCACCTTCGCATCCACCTTCCATTTCTTAGCCTCATCCAAAAATGAGGTAGCACGTAACGTTAAATTCGTCTTATTCAGACTTTGCTCTGGGGTTACACCCGAGTCATCTTGGCGATTGAAAGAAAAGAACATAGAGGTTCCATTCACATCTTGCTGGAAACTTACGCCTTCATTGAAAGAGGTACCTGTACCAAAGAAAGCGCCAATATTGTCATAAGCGGCCATTGGCACTTGACGTCCGTCATACGTAGTAATAGTCTGTCCTTCAATCCTCGGACCCCAGCTCAGATTGGTTTGGTCATTGTAAGCACCAACAGAACCCTGTCCGAAAGAACTTTGCAGTTCCGGCAACATAAAAGGAGTATCCGCCGTAACTCCAAAGTTCACATTGATACCCAGACCATCATTCTTCTTTCCTGATTTCGTCGTAATCAAGATAACACCATTACCGGCACGAGAACCGTAAAGAGCGGCAGCGGAAGCACCTTTCAATACAGACATAGACTCGATGTCTTCTGGATTGATATCCGAAAGACCGTTACCCATATCCGTACCGGAGTTACCCCAAGCATCATCTACACCACCGGTGAAGTTATCCATCGGAGTACCATCTACAACTACCAACGGCTGATTAGAACCGGTCAAAGAGTTCGCACCACGAAGTACAATCTTCGAAGAACCGCCTACACTACCACTAGAACGAACGACCTGCAAACCGGAAACCTTACCGGACAACGCATTGGCGATATTGCTCTCGCGAGAATCCAGCAAAGCGTCTCCCTTCAACTCTTGCATCGCATAACCCAAGGACTTCTCAGATCGCTTCATGCCTAAGGCCGTAACCACGACCTCATCCAATTTCTGGGTGTCTTCCGCTAATTTGATAACGCCTACCGGTTGGCCGGTATACGTAATTTCCATGGTGGAGTAACCAATGAATGAGATTTGGATTACATCACCATTCTTGACACCTTCCAAGGTGAAATTACCGTCCATATCGGTAATCGTACCATTGGTCGTGCCTTTCACGACAACTGACGCTCCGGTCACTGGGCCGAAATCATCTTCCACTGTACCTGTTACTTTCCCGTTTTGCTGGGAGATAGAGGTACCTTGCTCAACAGGTGCGATGTTGGCATACATGCTTCCCGAGAAGCATAACGCACCCGCACATAGAATTAAGCTGACAGGTTTAAAGTTTTTCAACATAACTGATGGTTTTATTGATAAATAATTAGACAATGTCTTGGCGAAACATTTGTCTTTTAAAATTATTCACATACATACACTCACTCCTGAGTTCTAGCGTAATTAAGTTCAAATAAAAAATGGGCTAACTATCGGAGTCCTACATGAACTTTTCTTAAGTAGAAGTTGTTTTATTTAGTTGGCGCCAAAATACCTAGCACATTTTATATCGGAGGCAAAGATATGAAATATTCATTATATTGTGTTATTATAATTAAATAAATCTTTCCTTATTTTTATGTTTTACAATATAAAATTAGAAATATAAACGGTTTTAAGTTAAAATCGACTTGAGTTCATGTAGAACTAAGTATCTGCGGTAAGATATGAAATCACAGTAATTCAGGCGTTTTTTCAGAATATAAAAGCAAGCCAGCTTCATTAGCAAAGTAAGTTAATTAAAATGCCAAAGTAAGTTAACTTACTTCGCCGATGAAGTTAACTTACTTTTATTAGATATCTTCTATTGAAAAAGAAGTATAATCTCTAAAAATCTTTCTCATTCGCCATATACCACATATTAAGGAACGAGGCCTTCGTGATATTCACCACCTTGTCCCAATTAATCCGGTCGGCATGGTCGCTCGGTTGATGGTAATCCGGATGCCCGTCGGTATGATACCAGATAATAGGGATACCTATCTTTGCGAAGGAACCGTTATCACTCCCTCCTACCGGGTTATCCCACGGACGATAATCCGGTGCCAGATTCAAGTTGTATTTCTTGATATCGTTCTTCAGCCAATCGCCGAAAGCAGGGTGCGCCTCCGTATAGAAATAAACCACATGGGTAGGCTTCGCCTCGTTATTGTTACGGCCGATCATATCGAAATTCAAATATCCTTTCACGTTCTTTATCTCTGGAAAAGACTGAACGAAGGCTTTCGATCCGAGAAGCCCTTTCTCCTCACCGTCCCAGAAAGCGAATACAACGGTTCGCTCCGGTTGCTGGCCCGTGGCAAGGAAAGCCCTCGCTATCTGCAAAACGGCAGAGACTCCGGAGGCGTTATCGTCCGCCCCGTTATAGATCTGGTCGCCATCCAGCATCGGGTCGATACCCAGATGGTCATAGTGAGCGCCGACAATCACGATCTCGTTCGGGTTCTTCCCCTCTATCTTACCCAATATATTATTCAAGGATAGCTTCTGGAAAACACCGGTCTGCTTGATAGCGGCCACCGAGTCCGGGTGGACTTGCCAACGGGCTCCTCTTTTCTGGCGTTCCAGATGGTAAGCCTCGAACGGATGGTAATAGGAATCGCCCACGGGATCGATACCTAAGGACTTCAAGTTCGCCACGATATAATCTCCCGCTATACGGCCTCCACGGAAACCGGCCTCACGGCCCTCCAGATCATCATCGGCCAAGAAACCGATATGCGCCTCGGCGGTCGATCTATTTATCACGTCCAAACCTTTCTTCTCCGGACTTTCCGCCCAAAGAGCCGTACTTAATGCCAGCGACATTAAGAGTAATCCTGCTTTTTTCATCGCTTTTGTGTTCAAATGATTATTGTTTTAGCTTTTTCATTCACAAATATAAGTAATTTCCCTGATACGCGAAGGAGAAGGAAAGGAAAGGGCACAAAAAAAGGCTCACCCGGCCGTATTGCCAAAGGTAATCCTCATTTCCTATCTCTCACCATTCCGTTTTGAACGGAGGTAAGAGATGACATCTAATTTATTTCTTACTTTAATTCTTTACTTAAAAAAGACGCAGTCTTTTAGTTCTTATCCGCATCTACACTCATTTCGCTCATAAGGCGACGGATCTCAGCGTTTAATCGCTGACTCATGGCACCATTGCCAGCTGACTGGTAACGATCTGCTTGATAACGCAACATCGCTAAAGCACGAAGGCTTTTCTCATTTTCTCTCATCATCATAATCTTTTTGTTTTACGCTTCCCACGCTTGGAAAGCCAGTTAATAAATAATCCTAAAACGATCTTTCTTTCTTAATTCGTTACAAAGATAACCATTTTATCCGAAACAATGTTGTAGAACATAATAAAATATTTCATTTTTTCGATTATTTATGAATTGTGCAAATAAGTCTAAATACGCCGGGGATTACTCCACCGGCGTTAATTCACCTGTAACAGAGTCTATTACAAACCCTCTTACCGTTATATCCGACGGAATCAGCGGATGATTCCGAATTTGCTCCACGGTCTCGTGCACGGAAGCCTCGGAGGTCTCGAATCCCCGCAACCACGACTCGAAGTTTATACCGCAATATCGGATCATATCTATTCGTTCCTGCGGGATTCCCCGCTCTTTCATCTTTTCGATCATCTCGGAGCTATTCATGTGCTTGGCTCCACAATCGGTATGCCCGATTATCATTACCTCTACAACCCCAAGCTCGTAAATCGCCACCATCAAGCTCCGGATAACGCTTCCGAAGGGGTGGGATATGATCGCCCCTGCGTTCTTTATAATTTTCACGTCTCCATTCTTGATGCCCAAGGAGGCGGGTAGCAACTCGGTCAGCCGGGTATCCATGCAAGACACGATGGCGATCTTCTTATCGGGATATTTATTCGTGATATACTTCTCATACCCCTTGTTCTTTACGAACTCACGATTATAGCTTACCAATTCATCAATCATAGCGTTTGTGATTTAGCGTTATTAAACTGTTTATTTATATAACATCGAAATGTCTTAAAGCGTTCATGACACCATCGTCATCTACGGAGTCGGTCACGTAATCCGCCGCCTCTTTCACCTCGTCGCCGGCGTTACCCATGGCTACCCCGATCCCGGCGTGGCGAAGCATGGCCATATCGTTGCCTCCATCGCCAAAAGCCATCGTCTCGTGGAGCGAGATCCCGTAATACTCGATGATCTTATCGATCCCTACCGCCTTACTGCTCCCCCGCGGCACGACATCCGCAAATAGCGGGTTCCAGCGAGTAGCCTCGCAATGCGGCAAGACGGACATGATACGTTCTTCATGGCCGGGAGAGAAAAAGGCTATCAGCTGGTATACTTCCTTACCCCCGTTGCCACGCAAAGGACGCAAGGGAGGATGAGGGAAGTCTAGCATGTCGTAAAGCTGTCGCACAGAATCATCCACGTAGTTCTGGTAAATCCCATCTTCCTCCACCAAGGCGCACGGGAACGCCTCCTCATTCTCTTGATAGCGGATCAACGCCTCTATATCCCCCGACGGGATATTATGTTTATAGATAACCTTATCTTTTCCGGCCAAGCAATATCCTCCGTTCAAGGTAACATAGCCATCGAACTCTTGCGTCCCGAGGTTATTGATAGATTGCAACTGGCGGCCGGTAGCGATGAAAACCTTGATTCCCTTTTCTCGCAACAGGTCCAAGGCCCGGACCGTGGAGTCCGGTAGTTTATGCGTCTTGAAACTTACCAACGTACCGTCAATGTCAAAAAATACTGCCTTAATCATACTTATACCTATTATCTTCTTTTAATGACAAAGATACACTTTATTTGTTACATTTGTATTTTCATTTCCTTCATCAAATAATAGATATAGTTTTTTATGGAATACAGACAACTAGGAGGTTCCGGATTATACGTTCCGGCACTTTGTTTAGGTACGGCTACTTTTGGTGGCACGAATGGTTTTGAAGGTTGGGGACATACCAAGGTGGAAGAGGCTACCCGTATGGTCAATCTTTGCTTGGACGCCGGGGTGAATCTATTCGATACGGCGGATGTCTACTCCAACGGTCTTTCCGAGGAAATCTTGGGAAAGGCGATCCACGGATTGAGGAATCGCCTCTTGATCTCCACGAAGGCGACTTTCAACCTCAGCCCGGAGAGCCGTAACGCCATCGGTTCTTCCCGTTTCCATCTGATACAGGCGTGCGAGGCGAGCCTGAGACGATTGAACACGGATCATATCGACATTTACCATATGCACGGTTTCGATGCGAATACCCCGGTAGAGGAGACACTCCGAGCCTTGGACGACTTGGTGACGAGCGGGAAGGTCCGTTATATCGCTTGCTCGAACTTCTCCGGCTGGCACTTAATGAAGTCGCTTTCCGTATCGGAGCGGTATGGATGGAGCCGGTACGTGGCCCAACAGGTTTATTACTCCTTGCTGAACCGGGAGTTCGAGTGGGAACTGATGCCGCTAGGCATCGACCAGAAGGTGGGCGCCATTATCTGGAGCCCCTTATCCGCCGGACGTCTGGGCGGGAAGTACCGCCGGAATAACCCGATCCCGACGGACGGGCGTGTCGCTCGCGGAGGAAGCCCGATACCTGACGAGGCTACTTCTTACGAACGCCTGTACGACATCGTGGAGGTATTGGAACAGGTAGCCGAGGAGACCGGGCATAGCGTAGCCCAATGCGCCTTGAACTGGTTATTGCAACGGCCTACAGTAAGCAGCCTTATCATAGGTGCCCGCACGGAAGAGCAGCTAAGGCAGAACCTAGAGGCCGTAGGCTGGAGCCTCAGCCCGGAGCAGGTGAAGCGCCTCGATATGGCAAGCCAGACGACCCCGATCTACCCGTATTGGCATCAAGCGCAGTTCCCGGAATTGAATTCTCAATTGAGGTTCTAGACGGAGGCTAGAGAAAGCGTATACACCTCGGGATGCGGATAGCACGAAAGTCCGCATCCCCTAAACACCCATTTTCATCCCCTTAAACGTATCTTGGTTAAGACGTTTTTTATACTTTTGTAGGCTGTTACCAACTAAATCTATCGTATGAGGAAACATTTTCTACTTTTCTTGCTTTGTCTAGCCACGAACGCCAGCCTGACGGCCCAAGAGACCCTTCGGGAGAATAACGGGGAACCTACACTCGTGGAACGATTATCGAACGGAGAGATCAAGATCAATAGCGCCGAGATGAACTTCCAGCTTTTCACCTCGGCCAACGCTGAGTTTGTCGGAAAGGAGCTAGACGGTATGAACTTCAAGCTGAACCGTGTCCGGCTGGAGATCAAGGGGGACGTGGGCAAGTGGCTGGGGTATCATTACCGGCAGTCGTTCAACAAATACTCCGATCCCTATTCGCTCGACAACCTCTCCTCCTCGCTCGAGCTGGCGTACGTGAACCTGAAGGCACGGCCTAATCTCAATTTCACGATCGGCAAGCAATTCGTCAATTTCGGGGGATACGAGTATTACGTCAATTCCATCCGGGTACGAGAGTTTAGCGAGTTCAATAATTTACTGACCGCCTACCAAGCCGGTATCTCGGGCAACTGGCAAGTCAGCCCGGATCACGAGCTTTGTTTCCAGATCGTGAATAACCGCAACGGTAACGACGAGGACATCTACCCTACCGGACTTCCCGAGGGTACCGCCAAGGCCAAGATACCCTTTATGTACACGGTCAACTGGAATAGCTATTATCTGGACAAGGCCTTGCAACTGCGTTATGCCACCGCCGTCGGGCAGCAGACCCGCAAGCGCTACTCCTACTATTTCACCTGTGGCAATACCTATGAGAAAGGCCCGTTGCTAACATACCTCGACGTTATGTACACCCGCCAAGGGATCGACCAACATGGGGTCGTCAGCCGTCTGCCCGGCACGCCTCATACCGCCATGAACACCGAATACCTATCGATTATCGGCGACGTGGATTACCGTGTCCACCCCCAATGGAACGTTTACGTGAAAGGGGCGTACGAGACCGCCCGGGTGTATAAGAGCAACGGTGATTTCCGGAAAGGGATGTACCGCCGTTCGTGGAACGCGCAGAGTAGCGTGGAATTCTTCCCCTTCAAGCAACTCGACCTTTTCGTATTCGTCCTATACACCTACCGGGGCGTTATCCTAGAGAAAGCCGCCAGGCGAATGGGAGCCATAGAGCCGGATACACACCGTATATCGCTGGGGCTGGTCTATTCGATCCCGGTCTTCTGACAAACCGCGCATACGGTAGTACAAGCTTGTAGATACGTTAGTACATACTTGCAGATACGTTCGTGCAAACTTGCAGATACGTTCGTGCAAACTTGCAGATACGTTCGTGCAAACTTGCAGATACGTTCGTGCAAACGTGTAGATACGTTAGTACGGACTTGTAGATACGGTAGCGCGGGCTGACACATAAGGAAGTACAGGCCGACACATACGGTAGTACAGGTCCGTATTGCCTTATGTGCAGCCTCCCCCATCCACCCCATAAAAAAAGCGGTGCCTTCCGTTTCCGGAGACACCGCCCTCATTCTATAATAAAAGACCTGTTATATTAAGCCTCTACATCCCAATTCTCGGCAGCCATACGTTTGTAGCTACGCAGACGCCATTTAGCGTTCTCCTCGGCGGCGGCAAACAACTCAGCGGCCTCAGCCGGATATTGTTTAGCTACGGAAGCGAAACGAACCTCACCCTTCAAGAAGTCTTGGAACTTGCTCCAATCCGGCTCCTTGCTATCCAAGGTGAACGGATTCTTGCCCTCTGCCTCCAAAGCCGGGTTGTAACGCCACAAGTGCCAGTAACCGCATGCTACGGCTTCTTTCTCCTCAGCTTGCGACTTACCCATACCCTTCTTCAAACCGTGGTTGATACAAGGAGCGTAAGCGATGATCAAGGAAGGACCGTCGTAAGCCTCGGCCTCGCGGATCGCCTTCAATGTCTGGGCTTGGTCGGCACCCATAGCGATCTGAGCCACATATACGTAACCGTAAGTAGTAGCCATCAAGCCAAGGTCTTTCTTACGTACCCTCTTACCGGAAGCGGCGAACTTAGCGATAGCGCCCACCGGAGTAGCCTTCGAGGACTGACCACCCGTGTTAGAGTAAACCTCGGTATCCAATACCAAGATATTTACGTTCTTGCCGGAAGCGATCACGTGATCCAAACCACCGTAACCGATATCGTAAGAAGCGCCGTCACCACCGATAATCCATTGAGAACGTTTTACCAAGAAGTGAGACAATTCCTTGATCTGAGCGCAAACCGGACAACCCTCCTTGATGCCTTGCTCAACGAATGCCATGATTTGCGGAGCCAATTCCTTCGTCTTCTCGGCGTCGTTCTGGTTAGCGATCCAAGCGGCGGCTATTTCTTTCGCCTCAGCCGGAGCATGCTCGCCCACGGTGATCTGTTGCAACAAGCCTTCCAAACGTTTACGCATCTTCTCGTTCGCCAATTCCATACCCAAGCCGAACTCGCAGAAGTCCTCGAACAAAGAGTTTGCCCAAGCAGGACCTTGACCCTTCTCGTTCGTTGTATAAGGAGTGGAAGGAACAGAACCGGAGTAGATAGAAGAACATCCGGTAGCGTTAGCCACCATCTCGCGGTCGCCGAACAACTGGGTGATCAACTTCACGTACGGAGTCTCGCCACAACCGGAGCAAGCGCCTGAGAATTCAAACAACGGAGTAGCGAACTGTGAGTTCTTCACGTTAGACTTCACGTCTACCAAGTTTTGCTTAGAAGAAACGTTAGCTACGCAGTAGTTCCAGTTATCGGCCTCAGCCAACTGGCCTTCCAGCGGAACCATAGACAAAGCCTTGTTGCCCTTGAATCCCGGACAGATATCGGCGCAGTTACCGCAACCCAGACAGTCGAGAACGTCTACCTGCATACGGAACTTCATACCCTTCATAGCGGCCGGAGCCTTCACGTCCAACATAGCGAAGCTAGCGCCCTTCTGCTCCTCATCGTTCAATACGAACGGACGGATAGAAGCGTGAGGACAAACGTAAGCACATTGGTTACACTGGATACAGTTCGCCTCATTCCAAACCGGAACGAAAGCGGCCACGCCACGTTTCTCGTATTTAGCGGTTCCTTGCGCCCAAGTACCATCCTCGATGCCCTTGAACGCGGAAACCTTCAATAAGTCGCCATCCTGAGCGTTGATCGGACGAACTACCTCGTTGATGAAAGCGGGATCGTTGTTTACGACAGCCTCATCATCCGGAAGGTTAGCCCAAGCGGGATCAACCGTCAATTGGTTGTACTCGCCACCACGGTCTACAGCCGCGTAGTTCTTGTTAACCACGTCCTCGCCCTTCTTACCGTAAGACTTAACGATGAATTTCTTCATCTGCTCGATAGCCAAGTCTACAGGGATAACACCCGTGATACGGAAGAAAGCGGACTGGAGGATCGTATTGGTACGGTTACCTAAACCGATCTCCAAGGCGATCTGTGTAGCGTTGATATAATATACAGTGATATTCTTCTGAGCGAAGTAACGTTTTACCTTATTAGGCAAGTGCTTAGCCAACTCCTCGGCGCCCCAAACGGTATTCAACAAGAAGGTACCGTTCTCACGCAAACCACGAGTCACGTCGTACATGCGCAAATAAGCCTGAACGTGGCAAGCCACGAAGTTCGGGGTATTCACCAAATAAGTAGAACGGATCGGATGATCACCGAAACGTAAGTGAGAACAAGTGAAACCACCGGATTTCTTAGAGTCGTAAGAGAAATAAGCCTGACAGTATTTATCCGTGTTATCACCGATAATCTTCACCGAGTTCTTGTTAGCGCCTACCGTACCGTCGGCACCCAAACCGTAGAACTTAGCCTCGAACATACCCTCACCGCCCAAGGCGATCTCTTCCTTCTGAGGCAGAGAAGTGAAAGTAACGTCATCCACGATACCGATCGTGAACTGGTTCTTCGGCATCGGCAACGCCAAGTTCTCGAATACGGACAGGATCTGAGCCGGAGTCGTATCCTTAGAACCCAGACCATAACGGCCACCTACGATAACCGGAGCATCCTCCTGACCATAGAAGCAGTCTTTTACGTCCAGATACAACGGCTCACCGTTAGCACCCGGCTCTTTCGTGCGATCCAATACGGCGATACGCTTAGCGGTCTTAGGCACGGCAGCCAAGAAATGCTTAGCGGAGAACGGACGATACAAGTGAACGGATACCAAACCTACCTTCTCGCCCTTAGCGATCAAGTGATCGATAGCCTCACGAGCGGCCTCCGTAACAGAACCCATGGCGATGATCACACGCTCAGCGTCCTCAGCTCCGTAATAATCGAACAAACCGTATTTACGGCCTGTGATCTTGGAAACCTCGTTCATATATTCTTCTACGATAGCGGGAACTGCCTCGTAGTACGTGTTGGAAGATTCTCTGTGTTGGAAGAAATGATCCGGGTTCTCGGCCATACCGCGAGCGACCGGTCTCTCCGGGTTCAAGGCACGGGCACGGAACTCAGCCAAGGCCTTCTGGTCGATAAGCGGAGCCAAGTCCTCATTCTCCAAAGCCTCGATCTTCTGGATCTCGTGAGAGGTACGGAAACCGTCGAAGAAGTTCACGAACGGCACACGAGACTTGATCGTAGCCAAGTGAGCGACACCGGCCAAGTCCATAACCTCCTGTACGGAACCCTCGGCCAACATGGCGAAACCTGTCTGACGGGCAGACATCACGTCTTGATGGTCACCGAAGATACACAACGCATGAGAAGCCAATGTACGAGCGGATACGTGGAAAACGCAAGGAAGCAATTCACCGGCGATCTTGTACATATTAGGGATCATAAGCAACAAACCTTGAGAAGCAGTGTAGGTTGTTGTCAAGGCACCAGCTTGCAATGAACCGTGAACAGCACCTGCGGCACCACCCTCTGATTGCATTTCCTGTACCATTACAGTCTCGCCGAAAATATTCTTACGTCCGGCTGCAGCCCATTCATCTACATATTCAGCCATTGTAGACGACGGAGTGATGGGGTAAATCGCGGCTACCTCGCTGAACATATACGAGATATGAGCAGCGGCCTGATTACCATCACAGGTTAAAAATTTCTTCTGTTTTGTCATAGACCTATAAAACTATTAGTATTAAAAAAGATTCTTACTTAATATAGAAAACCGAACAACCAAAGCGGGATCATGTTCCCCTCCCCGATCTCGGTCTTATCGACAGCATAGTACATATCCGGATTGTTCTTCACTTTCATGTTTTCCTCGATCCGGAAATTATACATCGTATTCACCAGAAAGTGGGCGTTCTTGATTCCTTCATTCAGCTTATTGTCTTTCAATAGTTGGTTATAAAAGAACGACTCACGCACCGCCCCGGCATTTACCTCCATCGGACGGATGGGGTACATCAGGTTCGAGTTATACATATATACCTTGGAGGGTTTCTTCGGAAAGGATTCGCCCACCGGATACAGCATATTCATCAAACGGGCATCTGTCAAATACTTGATATAGTTCATCACGGTGGCCCGGGATGTCTCGATATCCTTGCTCAACTGACTCACGTTTGGGGTACAAGGAGCGCTCGTAGCCAATAAGTAGAGTAGTTTGCGTAGCTTTGGCAGGTAGCTTTGTTCGATTTGTTTTATGTATAACACGTCCACCTCTAGCATCATGTTCATGGTCTTCAGCAGGTTCTCGGAGAAGTTGCGCTTTTCCAAGAAGAACGGATAAAAACCATGATGGAGATAATCTTGGAAATAAGCCATCGGCCTTACGACCGAGCAAATACGTTTGGCGATTTCCTGATGATTCTCTAATATCTCATCGAACGTGTACGCGGGAAACTGGTTCCCCGACATCAAGTTCAAGAACTCACGGAACGAGAACCCCCTGAGGTTATACGATACCACCTTGCCGGACAAGTCCGGATTCTCCTCTTTCAGACGCATCACCGACGAGCCGGAGAAAACGATCTTCAAGTCCTCGAAATTATCATAGCAATACCGCAACTCTCTCGACCAATCGGAATACTTAAACACTTGGTCTATCAACAACACCTTTCCGCCTTTAGCCCGAAACTCGGCGGCGAAATCAACGAGTGTGCGTTCCGTAAAATAGAAATGATTTAAATTAATGTATAAACATTCCTTATTATCGGCACCAAAATATTCACGGGCATAGTCTAACAAGAAAGTGGTCTTTCCGACTCCTCGCGAACCTTTAATACCGATCAACCGATCCTCCCAATTGATCTCATCCATTAATCCCCTTCGTACCGGAGAATACAGATGCTCTACCAGATATTTATGTGTTTTAAAGAATGCTTCCACCTACATAATTGGTAATTGAAAATTTGGAATTACCGATGCAAAGATAAACATCTTTTCTCATTTGCAATGCGGAGATTGCAATTTTATTGCAAAAAGTAAAGTTCAAACTAACAATTGCCTATCAACGTATTCTGTCTCGTAAAGACGGAGCGCACTCCAGTCCTTACGAAACAAAAGATATTATTCAATGATCGAGATCCATCCGTAAGTATCCGGCTCGTCGCCATACTGGATGGCACGTAGCTTATGATATAGTTTCTCGCAAACAGGACCCGGTTTGCCATCTTTGGCGATAACAAAAGATTTGTTCTCATCCAAATCGTCGATTTGTGAGATCGGGGCGATAACCGCGGCGGTACCACACTCGGCAGCCTCGTCGAATGTAGCGATCTCCTCGAAAGGAACCGGACGACGCTCTACCGTCAAGCCCATATCCTCGGCCAATTGCTGCAAGCTCTTGTTCGTGATCGAAGGCAAGATCGAGTGGGATTGCGGAGTGATATAGCTATTGCCACGGATTCCGAAGAAGTTAGCCGGACCGCACTCATCCAGATATTTCTTCTCTTTCGGATCCAGATACAATACGGCGGCGTATCCCTTGGAATGAGCGATCTCGCCGGCTACCAAGCTAGCGGCATAATTACCACCGACCTTGATCGTACCTGTCCCGTTAGGAGCCGCACGGTCGTACTCACGAAGTACGCATACCTTCGAGGGCTGGAATCCACCCTTGAAATACGGACCTACCGGAGTGACAAATATCATAAACATATATTCGGGAGCCGGCTTCACACCCACCTGAGCGCCCAAGCCGATCATCAGCGGACGAATATATAAAGCGGCACCGCTCTCATAAGGAGGAACGAAACGCTCGTTCAATTTCACGACCTTACGTACAGCTTCCTCGAACATCTCTACAGGCAACTCAGCCATCTTGATACCCCGGCTGGAAGATTGCATACGTTTAGCGTTCTCATCCATACGGAATACACGGATCTTACCGTCTTTCCCGCGGAAGGCCTTCAAGCCCTCGAAAGACTCTTGTCCGTAATGCAAGCAAGTAGCGGCCATGTGAATATTGATAATCTCGGATGAAGAAACTTCCAACTCACCCCATTTGCCGTCACGATAGTAGCATCTTACATTGTAGTCTGTCTTGATATAACCAAATCCCAGCTCAGACCAATTTAAATTTTCCATATCTATACAATTTGCTGTAATTAGTTTAAAATTAACAAATTACACTGTTAATAATATCGCTCAAAAGCAAAAACGCCCATAGCCGTCGCTATGGGAGATTTTGTGTACCGCAAATATACGCTAATTTATATATAGTTCGGCCTATAAACTAAAAAAAGCAAGCGGAAGGCTACATTTCGGCCTATAACGAATTATACCAATCTATCACTTGGTCGAACTCATTCTCCAACTCTTGCGCTGGGAAATCAAGGGCGACCGGATAGATCAAACACATCCATAAGGAAGGCGAATCGGACAACTTACGGTAAAAAGAAACCGGTAAATCCGGTAAAGTCTCCGTCGGATCGGTCATCAAGACCTCAAATATCAGTTGATAGGGATGCGAGTAAATCACCCGGTAACGGTGATGGTATTCCGGACCAGTCAAGAATGAGTATCTTGGAATGGGGCGTATATCTTGCTTTCTATCCTCCGGTTCCGTTGTTTCCGGATCGATCTCATCTTCTTCCAATAAATATTCTACTTGGCTATCCTCTGCTCCCGGGAATTCTAAGTCTGGAGTCTCTTCCATGGCCTCGATCTCCCCAAAATCCGGAAGTTCCGAGAAATGTATTCGTTGAAGCCCTGTATCCTCCTCGGAAAAACAGATAATCTCCGGGCTGAAATTCCGGTTCTGCCGAGACCACACCTCATAATCCCCGATAAAATACACCCGCTTCTTCGCCCGGGTAACCGCCACGTTCAGGATATTGCTATTTACCCAACCTATCGCACCAGTTGAAGAAGGTTGGCATCCCAACAGGAAGATAACCTCCTCGGCTTCTTTTCCTTGGAATTTATGGACCGTTCCGCAGTTGGCAGTCTCCCACCCCTTAAATTTACCTTTAAGCCCACTATACTCCTCCGTATTCAAGACGGCTTTAACCGCAGCCTTAATGCCTTTCACAACCGTGGTGAAGGGGGAGATCACATATAATTTCCGGGTATCCTCTTTCTCCCGGTGTTTTCCCATCCACGCCAATATCAAGCGCAAGCATACCTCGCCTTGCTCCGCCACGTAATGATCATTATTCCCTTTAGCGCTAGTACCTTTCTTACCGGGCACATCGATCCATAAGGAATGATCTAGCAACAATTGACTTTTCTCCTCGTCTTTCACCGCATCTTTCATTCCCAGAATCATCGTATCGTCGTACGACACCCGGTTGGAGATGCTAAACATAGGATTGATACAACGACGGTGCACGACCAACGGACAGCCTACCCACGTCTCTCCAATCCAAGACCCATAACGGTTTATCAAATCGGCGAAACCTTGCACGGAATGGGATTTCGAGAGGTAAGAAGACAAGGATACGATACCACATTTCTTTTGATAGAGAGTCATCAACGTCTCATCGGTGGTGACTACCGGTTCCACTTGTTTCGGGTCTCCCACGATGATCGCTTTCTTTGCCCGCCACAAAGCGCCTACCGCACATTGGGGAGCGGCTTGCCCGGCCTCGTCCACGATCAACAATCCCAATTGCTCCCTACCCATGTACTCCAGCATCTTCTGTACGGAAGCGAATGTGGTAGATACCACAGGCACCAAGAAAAACAAGCTATTCAACACATGTGAGAATATCAATTCTTTCTCCTCCGGCATATATTTATTATCCCAAAAGGCCAACAGCGAATAAAGGTTGCAACGCCATTTGTAGGAATTGATCACAAAAGAGCCATGCAGGACCAAAGCTTGATAAAATAGATCTTCCCTTGCTTTGTCGAATTCAGCGTTCTTCAAAGGATTCGAGGACTGCATCTTCTCGTCCGCCATCCTAAATACCTCTTCGTTACAAGAGACCGACCGCCGCAATCGCTCCACTATTCGATATTGCTTCAAGAACTCTTGTTGAGCGATATCGAAAGAAGGGAAACGGTTCTTAAACTCCCGCATAACCTTCTCATTGTCTCTTTTAGGACTCATCTTGGAAACAAACGGCCTTAATACCATTTCGCTGAAAGAACGGATATTATCCCCTTTTCCTAAACGGGCGGATATCAATCCCCAGGCCTGTTTCGTATGTTTTCCCGGATCGGTATTTCCATTGAGCATATTGGAAGCCAAATCTCCGAAAAATAAATCTTTACCCTCACTAAAGACTAGAGAGTGCCCGGCTTTTGACATGGCTTCAGCGGTAGGTAGTTTACTCGTCTCGGGTAACTCGAAGGTGATATTCTCTACAGCCGTATTATTACAGGATGTCACAAGAATTCCATAATCGGCCAATCCCCGTCCCGTCTGCAAACCAAATGTCTTCTGACTTTTACCTGCCTCCAAAGACTTCACTAAAAGCGGAGTCTCTGTAAAGGCATCATCCGGCTGATTCAAATCCGCTAATAACCGGGCACGCCGTACCACGTACTCGGCGATAATATCTTTCAGCAATGTTGTCTTACCCGTTCCCGGAGGGCCATTCACGGAGAAAATGCCACAGCCTCCCGCATTTTCTTCGGCCAACGCTATATTAATAGCCATCTGTTGCATCAACGCCGGGCTGAACTCAGAAGGCCAACGGCCCAGCGGATATCTTTCCGGACCTAACCATTTCCTATAATTCTCTATTGAGCATATACTTTGACGATTCCCTCCACTCATCAAAGGAGCATTTATATAGTTCACCAGTAAACGATTGGGCCTTTTATCCAGCAGACTTTTACGAACCCTGCTTAAATCTTTCGCATAGAAGCTTATGCTTAAGTCCGTATCATCCGATTTTAGCGCACGGGCACAAACCCGCTCCAAATCATTCCTTCTAAATCCATCATTTACGGTAAATAGACTCCGGATCCGCAGTCGATCTAGCAACTCTACCGTCTTCTGCCGCAAAAGAGAGAAGAACTCTATCCCTTCCTCATCCTCAATTGTCATAAAGAAGTCGTTTCCATCCTCCAGTAGTTCCTCCAACCACTCCTCATCAACCTCCCGGTCATGAATTAAGCAGCTGATCGCCCAGATATAAGGCGAAAGTTGGAACGAGCCTTCTATGTACTCTCCGGACGGGGATAAATCAATCGTATAGAGCACGCTTACAGATTTATTTTTCTCCAACAGCTTACGAAAACGCTCATTATCCTTATCCGCCGGAATCAAACGATATAGCTCGGACAAAAGATCATATTTAGGAACACCTCCCACATACAGACGGAAGCTATCCGCATCCCTGTATGGAGCATATATGAAATACTTCAACTCATCCTCCGATCTCACATATCTTACCCGTACCTCATCCTCCGGTAAACCAGATTTAGAAGCCTGAGGGAATGACAGCTCTTGAAAATATTCCAACACTTCCCAGTAAGCCAGAATACTAGTTGTTGTATCATGGGTACGATTCGAGACAAAGCCCAATAGCGTTTTTAAGTAAGTTAAGTCCATGCTTTAAAAAACCTTAGTTTACACGAAAGCGCTCAGTTAGCCGCTTTGTTAGATTAATGATCGTAAATGTAAGCTATTTCGAAGTATATTTGCTACATTCGCGTCAAAAATAATTAAAATATGAAAGTCATTGATCTGATAAGGAATAGTAAGAGTACCGCTTTTTCTTTCGAGATATTACCGCCGCTGAAAGGTAACAGTATCCAGAAGGTATATAATGTGATTGACAAGTTGAAGGAATTCGACCCTAAATACATAAATATCACCTCCCATCATAGCGAGTTCGTCTATAAAACCTTACCAGACGGAAGTTTCCAGAAAGTAAACATCCGTAAACGTCCGGGCTCCGTAGCGATCGCTTCGGCTATCCAGAATAAATACGGTATTCCTGCCGTACCCCATATTATATGTAAAGGCTTTACGAAAGACGAGACGGAATACGCTTTGATCGATTTGAACTTCCTTGGCGTAAACAACCTCTTAATATTAAGGGGAGATATAAAGACCTTAGAGGCCTCCCAGCAAAAACCGGAGTTATATCACGACCACGCAACTGATTTACAACAGCAGGTAAATCATTTCAACGAAGGTATTGCGTTAGACGGTTCCAAGATAGACGGTATAGAGACTCCCTTCTCGTACGGCATGGCTTGCTATCCGGAGAAACACGAGGAAGCACCCAATATGGAATCCGATATCTATTACTTAAAGGAGAAAGTAAAAAATGGCGCTGAATATCTGGTAACCCAGATGTTTTTCGATAATGACAAGTACTATGCGTTCGTGGATCGTTGCCGTGCGGAAGGTATCACGGTTCCCATCATCCCCGGTATCAAACCGATCGTTTTCAAGAACCAATTAACGGTTCTTCCGAAGATATTCCGTGCGGATATCCCAGAGCCTTTCGCGACAGAATTACGTAAATGTAAAGATGATGCGGAAGCGAAAGAGGTGGGTGTGGAATGGTGTATACAGCAGTGCAAGGATCTGATCGCTCATGGCGTACCGAGCTTACATTTCTACACAATGATGGCCTCGGATAGCGTTTACAAAATAGCAAAAGAAATTTATTGAGATACAATAGGGGTTTTTCCACGCTGAGTTGTCTAATAGAAGTACACGATTGAACAATCATGTACTAAGTATGGTTATTTTTAAAATTCTAAGGTAATGAAATACATATTCTTTATTGGACTTGACTTGTTATTGTATCCGTTTTTAGTTTTACTCTATATATGTCAATTGATATTTACAAAACCCCGCACCTTTTGATATCTGAATACTTTTCCGTAACTTCGTTCCTTATTCTATAGAAAAGGAAATATCTCATGTATTTTAAAGATATCATCGGGCAAGAGGAAGTAAAGGAACGGTTGAGGCAATCGACTCGGACAGGGATCGTACCCCATGCGCAGTTATTCACGGAGCAAGGGGGGGCCGGGGCGTTTCCGCTGGCTTTGGCTTACGCCCGTTATCTGAATTGTACGAACCGGACGGAGACGGACGCTTGCGGACGTTGCCCGTCATGCCTTAAATATGACGAATTGGCACATCCCGATTTGCATTTCGTATTCCCGATCGTAGCCAAGAAAGAGAAAAAGAAAGAGGTCTGCGATGATTATCTCAGTGAATGGCGTGGGTTCCTCAAAGAACATCCCTATTTCAATATGGATGAATGGCTGGATTATATCGAGGCCGGAAACTCACAAGCGATCATCTATTCCAAGGAAAGCGATGAGATTATCCATAAACTGAGCCTAAAGATTTATGAGGCGGAATATCGTATCCTGATGGTTTGGTTGCCGGAGAAACTACATCCTACTTGCGCCAACAAGCTTTTGAAAATCATAGAGGAGCCTCCTATGAAAACGGTTATCCTTATGGTATCCGAGACACCGGACCTTATCCTCGGGACCATCCAATCCCGTGCGCAACGCATCCACATCCGTCCCATTGAGACCGATGCGATCATGAATGCCATGGTATCCCGTTTCGGGCTTTCGCCCGACGACGCTAAACACGTCGCTCACCTCTCCTCCGGAAGTTTTATCAAGGCGATGGAGGCGATTAGCTTGGGCGAGGAAAATAAATTCTTTCTGGAGCAATTCAAGGCCATGATGCGAAACTCATGGGCACGAAACGTAAAAGGCATGAAAGCGATGGCGGACGTCATGGCAGGGATCGGACGGGAACGACAAAAAAACTTCCTCTCCTATTGTCAGCATTTGATCCGGGAGAACTTCATGTACCGGTTCCAATCGCCGGAACTTAATTATATGAATCTGGACGAGGCTAGCTTCTCCGTTAAGTTCTCCCCTTTCGTCAACGAGCGAAACGTGATCGATTTGATGGAAGAATTGGCGAAAGCGGAACGCCATATCACACAGAACGTGAATGCCAAGATGGTCTTTTTTGATTTATCCTTACGAATTACCGTACTAATCAAAAGATAAGTCTTCAGATTTTCTTGTTACGCCAATTTCCTTTCCATAGATAGAAGAAAGAAGAAAGGATCATGATATTATATACATACTCCGTAGTCCAGCAAACCGCCACGTCCGCACGCAACCATACGGCGACATACAATATATATAATACGTACACGAATATGCTAGCCATATCGATTTCCAGCGCACGGCGGGTATTGCCTGTCCCCGATACGCTAAAGAAATAAATAAAACCGGGAACGGCGAAAAGATAAGAGGACAGCATCACCCACAGCGAGGGGATCGAGCTAGCGATCAGATCCGGGTTATCCGTATAAATACGCAATACGGTAGACGGGAACATAGCGATCAAGATACCGATCGGTAGCACGAACGCATAGCATAGCCCGATCATCCTCCGGCAAAGCGGAAGCACCCGGTCCGACTCCCCGGCGCCGATCAAGTTACTTACCAGCGAGCTGTTCGTGGAGGCGAAAGCATTCACGAACATAAACAGGAACGAGGAGATGCTACGTACCACATTCGTAATCGCCAACGGCCGCTCGCCCAGATGCTCCATAGCGATGAAGAAGATAAACCATCCCCCAAAAGCGATCCCATGCTGGATCATCACCCAGATAGAGACACTCAGTATTTGTCCCAGCATCCTAAAATCCACTCTCGTAAAACGGAACAGACCATATTTTTTATAATCTATCTTCTTCCAAGTATAAATCACGAAGAACAATACGGAAACAGCTTCCGAGATCGAGGAAGCGATAGCGGCACCCGCTATCCCCAAAGCGGGGAACCCGAACTTACCGAATATCAAGATATAGTTCAAGACCACGTTGGTAAGCACCATCACCACCGAATTGGCCGTCAAGATCTTCGTATTCGTCGTACTCACGTAAAACGCACGGAACATCACCGCTATAAAAGAGAAGAAGAACCCGTACACCCGCCAGTCCAGATAGCTCATCGTCGCCCGATACACCTCTTCTGAGCCGATCATCCGGTGGAGCAGATAGGGCGTAAGCAGATTAGAGGCCGTAAACAACACCGCCGCCAGCAGAAAAAGGAATAGCCCGCCTTGCGTGAAAACCTCGCCGATCCGCTTATACTCCCCCTCACCATTACGACGTGCCATCAGCACCTGAGCTCCTACACTGAAACCAAAGCCCAGCATATAAATCACGAGATAATAGACTCCTGCCAAGGCGGAGGCACCTAGCTCAACCTCGCCGACACGTCCCAGATAAGCGGTGTCCGTCAATCCGATCATATGCTCCATGAGCAAGCTGATTAATACCGGATACGTGATCTTTAGAATTTGTTTGTTCGTATATCGCATGATGAATCTTAAATAAAAGGGAGGCAAAGGTAGTAATAAGATGCCAGTCACACAATATTACCCCATGCGATCCGTTTCTTATCATATTACATTATTATACGAAGAGATATGGTTACAAAACTCATCATGGCCTGCATTTTGTCCGCTACGCTATTGAGCTGCAACGGGCAAAACACAAATACGATCAACTACGCTACCGTCGAACCCCTGCATATCAATCGTTTTGACAAGGATTTATTCCGGCTGATCGATACGGGAGATACCACCTTGCAACCCGAACTAATCAAACAATACCCGGAAATGCTGGATATCATCGGGAAAGGCATATTAAACCTGCAAACCATCGAGACTCCCGGCTTCTTCGAGAAAATGCGGAATTATTACTCGGAGCCTACCTTGAAAGGCTTGTATCGTGACGCTATCACCCAATATGATTCCGTGGAGGATATCGAGAAATCCTTGGGGTACGGATTCGCCTATCTAAAGGAGAATTTCCCCTCGATGCAGATCCCTGCTATCTATATGCATGTATCTGGTTTCAACCAGAACGTATTGGTAGGCGATAGCCTGCTTTCCCTTTCCATCGATAAGTATATGGGAAAGGACTATCCCTTGTATCAGGATTTCTTCTATGACTCCCAGAAATTGAAAATGCAACGTGGACTTGTAGTCCCGGATTATCTGGCGGGTTGGCTCATGTCCGAATATCCTTTCGCAGGAAAAGAGAACGTATTGCTGGACCGGATGATTTACGAGGGAAAAATCAAATACCTGCTCTCGCAAGCCTTAGGCGTTCCCGATGCCGCCGAGCTAATGGGATACACCGAACAGGCCTACAACTGGTGCAAGGACAACGAAGGAACAATCTGGAAAGCAATCATCGAGCGCAAGCATCTTTATACCCCGGATCAACTGACGACTTCCCAATATTTCGAGGATACCCCGACCATTTTCCCCGGGAACGACGCTCCCGGGAATATCGGGACTTGGATAGGCTGGCAGATCATCAACCAGTACATAAAGGAGACGGGATCTACCCCGGAGGCGTTGATGCAAAACAACGACGCCCAAGAAATCCTAACCGCCTCAAAGTACAAACCCCTATAAACAGGAAAACCGCCCTATTCTCACGAACAAGACGGATAACCTAATCTAACTTAATTCTAATACCATGAAAAACACTATATCTTAATAACAAGGCTTTTAAAAAAAGGTTCAATGGAATGAGATTTTAAACCTCTTATTTACCTTGGTTGTTGTAACAGGAAACGAAAACAAGGTGAGTCCGATGGATAATGATCTCTTAGATATAACAAAATTGAGGCGCTGGCGGATCTGGAAATTGAAACTTATTGACGCCAGGCTTTATTTTGTAAGCATTTTCGTGGGATTGCTGACCGGGTTGGTAGCGGTACCTTATCACTATCTGCTCCAGCAGTTATTCAATAGCCGGAAACTTTTTTTCGACGGTCATTACCCTTGGTATTTCCATGTCTTGTTCTTCTTCACGCTATGGGGTATATTGCTTTGTGTGAATTGGATGGTCAAGAAGATGCCGCTGATTACCGGTGGGGGCATTCCCCAGACACGGGCGGTTATCAATGGCAGGATCACTTATAAGAACCCGTTGACACAATTAATCGCCAAGTTCACGGGAGGGATATTAGCAATCAGCGCCGGCCTGTCCCTTGGTCGTGAGGGGCCGTGCGTACAGATCGGATCTTACGTGGGGAATATCATTTCCAAATGGGGACACGTATTGGCTGGAGAGCGCAAGCAACTTTTGGCCGCCGGCGCAGGTGCCGGATTGGCCGCCGCTTTCGCCGCTCCCCTCGCTTCCTCACTTTTGGTGATCGAGTCCATCGAACGGTTCGACGCTCCCAAGACCGCCATTACCACCTTGCTGGCAGGGGTCGTGGCGGGAGGCGTAGCGAGCTTGATTTTTCCCTTCAACCCCTACTCGCAGATTAGCGCTATTGCCCCGCAGGCTACTTTTATAGATCAACTGAAGTTGTTCTTATTTCTGGCCGTGGTTATTTCCGTCTTCGGGAAAATTTACTCGATGTTTACCCTTTGGTGCAAGGATTTCTTTACCAGACTGAAGCATCCTCCTTATATGAAGATGTTGTACCTGCTTATCATAGCGTATACGATCTCATTGACGGAGATCGACTTGACAGGAGGAGGCGAGCAATTCCTTATCATGCAAGCGATGCATGGATATCACCCCGTTTTATGGATAGCGGCGATGATGCTCATCCACTTGATATTCACGTCTCTCTCTTTCTCCTCCGGACTGCCGGGAGGGAATTTCATCCCTACACTAGTTACCGGGGGATTGTTCGGGCAGATCATCGCCTTATTATTGGTGAAGTATGGTTTCATTGAGACGGAGAGCATCAGCTATATCATGTTAATCAGCATGGTAGGTTTCTTGGTGGCGGTAGTCCGGACACCACTGACGGGTATCGTCTTGATTACGGAGATAACCGGGCATCTGGATGTATTCTACCCCTCTATCATTGTCGGCGGGCTTACGTATTACTTCACGGAAATGCTACAGATAAAGCCCTTTAACGTGGTTCTCTATGACGAGATGATCTCGACTCCAGCCTTCCGTGCCGAAGGGCGTTCCAGCCTGTTCGTCGAGATCATGACAGGTGCCTATTTCGACGGGAAGGAGGTAGATCACCTCACCCTCCCCCAACGTTGTATCATCAAGACTATTCACCGGGATCGCAAGGACTTGGCTCCTGCTGGACAGACCCTTATCCCCGGCGATCAGGTAGAGATCGAGATCGATTCGCAGGATATCGAGAAGCTGTATGAGCCGCTGGTTAGCATGGCGAACATCTATTAATCGCTGATCTGCCAATCGCCTCGAAAAGAAATGCCACACCAAGAATCCCCCGGTGTGGCACATTTACAAAACGCTACATTATCAGAAGTTATATTGAGCGGAAACATTAAGTCGATTGGCGTGGCGGGTCATATCGTTGAAATCGGTACGCCAACCTCTCAAGTACTCGGCGCCGACTTGCAGATTGGCGTTCACGTTCCAGAAAATGTTGGCTACCAAGTATTGACCGTAGCGGTATTGATCCGACGGAGTAACCGGGTAATCATTCTCGCTGTATAAACGAGTCTGGCTATAGGTACTGGAGACGAATACCTTCGGCGTGATATTATACTGCAAGCCAGCATACCAACCCATCATCGGAAGCACTTGCATCTTGCCTTTGGCCTCGGGGTCCGGAACCAGATCCACGTCCAGATTACTGATATCATTCAAGAACTGGCTGATACCCCGGCCGTAAGTAGCCTGACCGTAGAAGTTCAGCTTGCTCGTCACATTGAACGTAGAGGCGGCAAACACGCCCCAGCCGGCCTTAGACTCGGCCCGTTGCGCCACCAAGTTCTCGTACGTCATATTACGTACGATACCAGCTACACGGATATGGCTGCTCTTATTCCAAGCGTATTGGATATAGGCAGGGAAGTTCGGCATACGTTGGTTACTGATATTCACGCTTTGGTTCGTGATGCCATCCACCACTGGCATCTCGATACCTACACCCGCTTTCCATCCCTTACCGAAAGCACGCTCATAGCGTAACAGGGTGGCACGGCTGAAAACCTGTCCGGCAGGCCCCGCATAATCGATCGAGGGCGGAAGAGCGGCCAGATCCATGAAGGTACTATAATCGTAACCCATCGTGAAACCAAGGAAAGACACATAGGCGTTCTGGAGCTCGAAGACCTTGCTGCCTCCCCGGAAGTTACCCGCCGTATACACGACGAAATCCCCGAGGTGTTTGGTACGACCCACTAATTTCAAGAATATCGTACTGGTAGTAGCGTCCATCTGGAACTGGTTACGGACGTAGTTCTGCCCACCATTCGGGATCATGGACGGATAAAAATCGACATCATCCGAGATCCCGCCGAAATCATACTCCGCCGTAGCCTTCACGTAACCGCCGATACCCAAGGCGAAACGTCCCTTACGATCGGTCAATACGAAGCGGGGGGCTTTCGGGTCGTGGAAACGAGGGCTCTGCGTCTCATTCATTATCCTCACGATTTCATCACCTGCCTTGTCTTGGCTGACAAGGACTATCGAATTTGGCGCATCATCCTCGATGACCACCTTTTGAGCCTTAGCGGGAGCCGATAAGAATCCCATACCTAGCAGTAATACTGCTCCTTGTACAAATAGTCTCATAAATGTGTTTTGTTTAGATTAATTACCTACCTTGAACAAGGCTATAAAGAAAAGGTTCTGATTTTAACAACCCTACGAGCACTTTTTCCACCCTATTGCCCGTTCAAAAAATATTCATATATCTGCGGAATATATTATTTGGGATGAGAAGATTTTTATTGTTCATACTCGCTGTTCTTTACCTCGGGGTTTCCTCTGGGTTTGCGCTGAATTACCATTATTGTATGGGTAAGTTGGCGGAGGTGAGCTTGCTGTATCTTGACACTTGTCCCAGTTGCGGTGAGGCGGGCACGTCCCATAAGCGCTGCTCTACCGAGACGGAATATGTTAAGTTATCCGTCGATCAGGATGTGGCGAATACGCTCGTGCAATTGTCCGCTCCTGTCGCTGTAGTTTTGTTGTTCGATCTACTCGACTCCTATAAGATCGCCGAGCGAGACGAGACAACACGTTCCAATCCCTTTATTAATCCACCCAAGGAGAATAGCGCTATCCCGTTATTCGTCCATCATTGTACTTTTTTGATTTAGCGGTATAGGCTTCCTTTTTAAAAGGCGATTTACGTCTGTTTACGCACGAGTACCGGCGTAATCTATTGCGAGTACTGGAGTAATCCACCGCAAGTACTGGAGTAATCCATTGCAAATACTGGAGTAATCCATTGCGAGTACTGGCGTAAAACATCACGAGTACTCATGTGATCGCTTGCCTTCAAAGACGAACAAATAAGCGTTCTCATATGTTTTCAAATCATAAAAGCTCATTCAAATGTTAAATAGAATCATTCGTTACTTCCTTGAGAACAGGGTGGTAACCTTACTTTTACTAGTGCTGATTATCGTATGGGGCATTTCCACGTCCCCCTTCAATTGGCACGGAGGGATCATTCCCCGGAATCCGATTCCGGTAGACGCCATCCCCGATATCGGCGATAACCAGCAGATTGTGGCCACGGAATGGATGGGCCGCTCGCCGAAGGATATACAAGACCAGATCACCTATCCGCTGACCACCTCTCTTTTAGGTATCCCGGGAGTGAAGACGATCCGTAGTTCCTCCATGTTCGGGATGTCCTTCATATACATTATCTTCGATGACGATATAGAGTTCTACTGGAGCCGTTCCCGTATATTGGAGAAGCTGAACTCCCTGCCTCTGGGAACCTTGCCGGAAGGCGTACAGCCTACCTTGGGACCGGACGCTACCGCCCTCGGGCAGATCTATTGGTATACGCTGGAAGGACGGGACCCCAAGACCGGTAAACCTACCGGAGGCTGGAACGCCGAGGAGTTGCGTACGATACAGGATTTCTACGTCAAGTACACCTTATCCTCCGCCGAGGGGGTATCCGAGGTTGCCTCGGCGGGCGGCTTCGTGAAGGAGTACCAGATCGAGTTGAACCCGGATGCCATGTATGCCTTCAACGTCTCCGTGATGGATATCATGAGCGCCATCAAGAAGAACAACCTCGATATCGGCGCCGAGACGATGGAGATCAACAAGGTGGAGTACCTGATCCGGGGCTTGGGGTATATCAAGAATGTAAAAGATATAGAGAATGCCGTCATCACCGTTCGGGAAGGCGTACCGGTTCGCATATCGGACGTGGCGTTCGTGAATATCGGTCCCGGAACCCGACGGGGAGGGCTGGACAAGGAGGGTGTGGAGGCCGTGGGCGGAGTGGTAGTAGCCCGCTATGGCTCCAACCCCTTGGAGGTTATCAATAACGTAAAGGCGAAGATCAAGGAGATGGAGCCGGGATTGCCCCAAAAGGTACTGGCGGACGGGACGGTCTCCAAGGTAACCGTCGTGCCGTTCTACGACCGTACGGGGCTTATCAAGGAGACGATCGGGACGTTGGAGACCGCCCTTTCCCACGAGATATTGATCTGCGTGATCGTCATCATCGTGCTGGTACTCAATCTGAGGGCCTCTATCGTTATCGCCAGCATGCTACCGATAGCGGTGCTCGCCACGTTCATCATCATGCGTTATACGGGGATAGCGGCGAATATCGTGGCTTTATCGGGTATAGCGATCGCCATTGGCGTGATGGTGGATGTAGGGGTCGTCTTCGTGGAAAGTATCATCCGTTACCGGGAGATGCCCGAGAACAGGCATATACAGGGGGGAAAGGCGTTTGTCAACCTTATTTATAAGGCGGTAAGCGAGGTGTCCGGGGCGATCAGCACGGCGATGATCACGACGATCGTCAGCTTCCTCCCCGTCTTCACCATGGAGGCGCAGGAAGGGAAGATGTTCTCGCCCTTAGCCTACACCAAGACGTATGCTTTGGCTTCCGCCTTCGTGCTGGGATTGATCTTGCTTCCTTCCCTATCGTATTGGTTGTTCTCGATAAAGATCCATTCAAGGCTGATACGGAAAATACTGAATTGCCTGTTGATCGTGGCCGGAATCGCCTTACTTATTATTTATGGAAGTATTCCGGCTATCGGGCTAACGGCAGTCGGGGTGAATAATCTATTGTCCGGTTATTGGAAGAAGCCTCAAATGAGCACTTATATCAATATCGGTATCACCCTCTTTGTCACGATCTATTACCTATCCGAGGAATGGTTGCCGATGGGGCCGCAAAAAGGGATGCTCCCCAATATATTGTTCGTGGCGGGTTGCGTAGCCATCATCCTAAGCATCCTGTGGCTGCTCGTTATGTATTATGAGAGGATATTGCGCTGGTGCTTGGATAACCGCTGGAAATTCATGTTGATTCCGGGAGCTACCATCGTATTCGGTTTCTGGATATGGAGAGGCATCGGACAGGAGTTTATGCCTAGCCTGAACGAAGGTTCTTTCCTACTGATGCCGACTAGCATGCCGCATTCCGGTATCGAGCAAAACCTTGATTATATAGAGGCGCTCGACAAACGGCTGGCCTCTATCCCCGAGGTGGAGACCGCCATTGGTAAATGGGGCCGTGTAAACTCCGCCCTCGATCCAGCGCCGGTACAGATGTTCGAAAATATGATCAACTACCGTCCGGAATGTATCCTGAATGAGGACGGGAAAAGGGAACGTTTCAAGGTAAACCGGCAAGGGGAGTATCTCCTAAAAGATGGAGGCGTATATAACCCCAAAGACGGTTTCCGGCTGATTCCCTCAGACAGCCTGATCCCAGACGCTAAAGGCGATTACTTCCGCCAATGGCGACCGGAGATCAAGAACACGAACGATATCTGGCAACAGATCGTGAACGTCACCCATCTTCCGGGATTGACTTCCGCCCCGAAGCTGCAGCCTATCGAGGCCCGTCTCGTCATGTTATCCACCGGTATGCGTGCCCCGATGGGTATCAAGGTGTATGGCCCGGATCTGGAGACGATCGAGAAAGCCGGAAAGGCGATCGAGAAGGCATTGAAAGAGGTACCCTCCGTTATCCCCTCTTCCGTATTTTACGACCGTGCGGTAGGCGCCCCTTATCTGGAGATCGAACTGAACCGTGAGAATATGGCCCGTTACGGCGTAAACGTGGAGGACTTGCAAGAGATATTAAGTGCCGCTGTCGGTGGCATGGTACTGACCCGCACTGTGGAAGGCAGGGAACGTTTCCCGGTGCGCCTACGCTACGCTCGTGAGCTTCGAGATAATCCGGAGGCGCTAGGTATGATCCTCGTACCGATCGCCACTGGGGCGCAAGTCCCGCTTAAAGAGCTAGCCGATATCAACTATACCCGTGGAGCGCAGATGATCCAAAGCGAGAACACTTTCTTGGTAGGCTACGTCATCTTCGACAAACTGGCGGGGAAGGCGGAAGTGGATATCGTGAAAGAGGCTTCCCGCATCCTTGAGCAACAGATAAAGGAGGGCGAGTTGAACCTTGATCCCGGCGTATCCTATAAGTTCGCCGGCAATTACGAGCAGCAGGAGCGTGCCACCAGCCGGCTGATGATCGTCGTTCCCCTCGCCTTGTTGATCGTCCTGCTGGTTCTATACTTTCAATTCAAGACGGTCACTGCCTCACTGATCCATTTCTCCGGGGTGTTCGTGGCCTTCGCCGGAGGTTTTATCTTGCTATGGCTTTACGGACAGGATTGGTTCATGAACTTCTCCATCGCCGGAGAGAATATGCGGGATCTTTTCCAGATGCACACGATCAATCTGAGCGTGGCAGTCTGGGTCGGTTTCATCGCCTTGTTCGGTGTGGCTACGGATGATGGGGTATTGATGGGAACCTACATCCATCATGTATTCCTCGAGCGAGACCCCCGCACCAAGCACGATATCCGGGAAGCGGTAGTAGCCGCCGGACTGAAACGGGTACGCCCAGCGGCCATGACTACAGCCACTACCCTGATCGCTTTGCTCCCCGTACTTACCTCTACCGGTAAGGGGGCGGATATCATGGTACCGATGGCTATCCCTACGTTCGGAGGAATGCTGATCCAGAGTATGACCATGTTTGTCGTTCCCGTCCTGCAATGCTGGTGGCGGGAGAACGCTATAAAGAAAGAACAAAAGAATAAAATTCAAGAGGAGGTAACGACTTATGAGATATAAAAGAATCAGATCAATCATCATGGCAGGTGTACTGGGGATGCTAAACGTCCTTTTCGCTTACTCCCAGCCGGCCGATAGTTTAGGCTATTATCTGGAACTGGCAGCACGTAACAATCCGCAGATCAACGCCGACTTCTCCCTGTATAAGGCATCTTTGGAGAAAGTCCCGCAAGCCGGAGCCTATCCGGACCCGGAACTGGAGATCGGTTTCTTCCTGAAACCGATGGAGATCTTGTCCGGAAAGCAAATAGCGGATTTCACCTTGATGCAAATGTTCCCTTGGTTCGGTACCCGGAAGGCGGCCCGCAACGAGGCGACCGAGATGGCCCGGATGGCTTACGAACAATTCCGTAACAGTCGCAACAACCTGTATTACGAGGTGAAGAGTCAATGGTACCAGCTTTGCAATATCAGCGAGCAATATAAAAATACGCAGGCGAACCTTCGTCTGCTAGACCAGTTGGAACAGTTGGCATTGAACCGCTTCTCCGCTCCGTCGGCGAAGGCGGGCGGTTCCTCCGTCCTACCCTCCCCCGTATCTTCTGCTCCATCGACTCCTCCCGCCGTATCCGGTGGAGGTATGTCGGGTATGGGAGGCAGTAGCATGGGAAGCCCTACGGTACAAAGCACGGGAGCATCCGGTAGTACGATGTCCGGAATGTCCGGCGATAGCCCTATGGGTGGAGGCTCTATGGGAAGTGGCAACTCCATGGGCGGAATGTCGGACGTACTGCGAATCCAGATGGAGAAGGTAGAACTGGAGAATACGCTAGCCTCCTTGTTATCGCAACGGAAAACGGCCGAGGCTGCTTTTAATACGTTGCTCAATCAGTCGCTAGCTACCCCGATTTCCGTCCCCGACTCGTTGGAACGGCTTCCTCTCTCATGGAGTGAGTCGATGGCTCTCGACAGCGTCATCTCCAACAACCCCATGCTTACCATGCTGGAGGCGGAAGGAAACGCTTACCGGGCCAAGGCGGAGATGGACAAGAAAATGAGTTACCCCATGCTAGGTATCGGCCTCCAGTATTCCTTGATCGGGAAGAAACCGGAGGATATGTCTATGGGCTCTATGTCCGGTATGAACGGAAAGGATATGTTCATGCCCATGCTAAAGATCAGCCTTCCTATCTTCCGTAAAAAATATAACGCACAGCAACGGGAAAGCAAGCATTATTGGAAATCCAGCGAGTTGAAGTACGAGAACACGATGAACCAGCTGCAAGCCGAGTATATCCGTATTACCCAGCAATTGGAAGATGCCGCACGGAAAATCGATTTGTACCAGAAACAATACGATCTATCGTTGGCCACCTACCAACTGATCGTCCGGGAATTCTCGACAGGAAGAACGACCTTGACCGACGTGATCCAAGTGGAGCGACAAATGTTGGACTATCACTTGAAGAAAAGCGAAGCGATAGCGGAATATAATACCCAAATCGCCGGAATCGAGAAATTAATATCCACCTCTGTAAACGAATAAGAAAATGAAAAATATAAATGAAACCGTAAAATCCAAGTACCTGATATATATCCTGTTCCTAGCGGGCGGCCTCTTGTTGGGCTGGCTCCTGTTCCATAACTCCGATACCGACAGCCATACGTCACAAGCGAGCGAGACCGGCACGGAAGTTCACGCCCCTACGCATGGCCACGACCTCCAACAGAACGAGGCCGGCGAGTGGACTTGTTCCATGCATCCCCAAATTCGCCAAGACAAGCCGGGTAAATGCCCTATCTGCGCCATGGATTTGATCCCTGTACGTAAGAGCTCCTTCTCCGACAAGGCCATCGATCCCAACGCCATTCAGCTTTCGGAAGAAGCAGCAGCCTTAGCGGACGTACAAACCTCCAAGGTATCCCGCCAGAATCCGGTCAAGCAAGTCCGTTTATACGGCAAGATCGTACCGGACGAGCGTAGCCTGCAATCTCAAACAGCCCATGTAAGCGGACGCATCGAGAGCTTGAACGTTGATTTCACGGGTGAGACGGTGCGTGCCGGACAGACCCTCGCTACCCTCTACTCCCCAGAGCTTTTCACCGCCCAGCAAGAATTGTTGGAAGCGATCCGCATGGGACAATCTCAATTGATACAGGCCGCCCGTGAAAAACTATATTTATGGAAGATGACAGATGCCCAGATCGCCGCTATCGAGAAGTCCGGCTCTATCTCCCCGGTTGTAGAGATCAAGTCGAACACGAGCGGTATCGTCCTGTCCAAGCGGGTAAGCCAAGGTGATTATGTATCCCAAGGAGCTATCCTTTTCGACGTGGCGAACCTCACGAAGGTATGGGCCTTGTTCGACGCTTTCGAGGTGGATCTCCCTTTCCTTAGCAAAGGTGATCCGGTGGAATTTACCCTGCAAGCGCTACCCGGCAAGAAGTTCTCGTGTAAGATCTCTTTCATCGACCCGATCTTGAACACGACGACCCGTACCGCCAAGGTCCGTGTAGAGGTACCGAACGCCTCTTTGGAGCTCAAGCCCGAGATGTACGCCACGGCAAACGTAAGCGCCCCGCTCCGCAACTATAAGAACGAGATCGTCGTACCGCAAACCGCTGTGCTCTGGACGGGTAAACGTGCTATCGTGTACGTAAAGCAACCGGATACGAATACCCCCGCTTTCTTGATGCGTGAGGTGGAGCTAGGCCCTTCCCTTGGTAACTCTTATGTTATCTTGAATGGCTTGCGAGAAGGTGAGGAAATCGTAACCAACGGAGTCTTCGCCATAGACGCCAGCGCACAGCTGGAGGGAAAAACTTCCATGATGAATAACGGCGACGAGCCCGCCAAGCCTATGACTGGGCATGAGGGGCATATGATGCATGCGCAAAGCGCCACGGGGGTAGCCTCCGAGCATGCCATGTTCGGTGTCAAAGGCTCTTGCGATATGTGCAAGGAACGTATCGAGAAAGCGGCAAAAGGGGTAAAAGGTGTGTTATCCGCTCATTGGGACAAAGATACCCAGATGATCCATCTCCAGTACGATCCGAAAAAGACCTCCCCAAAAGCGATCAGCAAGGCGATCGCTAAAGTAGGCCATGACACGGATATGGATAAGGCGGATAAAGCCGTATATGATAAGCTACCGGCTTGTTGCCACTATAGATAAAGTTATTGGACATTCGGGGGTGTGTCAAAAGTGTGAACATGGCACGCAGATAATGCTGATTGAGCAGATGACCGCAGATTTATGATATGAAAATCAATATATTATCTGCGTAAATCTGCTAAATCTGCGTGCCATAATACCAACTTTTAACACACCCTCCTTATTAGTAAAGATTCCAACGGAAAGAAGCGACTGCTTTAGCGGGAACCTCATAGGTAAATGAACGTTCACCGCTGTTTACCGTTATATTTTTAGCCTCGTCCGTATTATTTAGTAAAACAAGTGCTTCTGTTCCATCTAAATTCTCGAAGGCGGAATACATAATCCCATCAGCCGTATACCCTTTAGAGCCGATCCGTACTGCCCCCGGCTTCACCACAGAGGATAAATGACCGATAATATAATAATGAGAATTCCGGGTAATCGTCTTATAATCCGAGCGATCGATATCCACGGCACCATAACAAGTCTGGCAACCACCCTCTCGGTTCGGTCCCCGCTCGTTATCCAGCATCAAGTTCCATACGATAACTGCCTTACACCAGTTATTCACCGTACCCAAGGCCGTCTCCTCCATATCTTCCATCAAGCGTTTCTCTAAGTTACGTCCATCATTCCACATGCCGATAGAAGTTTCCGTAAATATTAATTCTTTATCGGGGAACTTGCCGTTTACGTTATTCAACTCCTCCCGGTCGCCCCCGTAATTATGGTAAGCGGCACCTGTCAGGAAAGAAGCGGCATTCTCATCCTCGTAGATTTTCATCGGATAGCCTTGCTGCTCCAACATATTATCGTAATTGTAATTATGGTCGAAAGCGTAGATCTTCGTCTTGAGGCCAGTCTCTTTCAGTTTAGGGCCTAGAGCGTCACGCACGAAAGAGAGTTGCTCCTCCCATCCCATAAATAAGGAAGCGGAATTTCCTCGGTTCAAAGGTTCGTTTTGGGGAGTTATCGCCTCGATAGGAATCCCCTCGGCCTCCATCGCCTGTATCCATTTCACGAAATAGGTAGCGTAATCTTGATAATAAGCGGGATTCAACTGTCCGCTAGTCCACGACTCGAACGGGCGCAAATCCTTTAAGTTATCCACCTTCATCCATCTTGGACAAGTCCAAGGCGATCCCAAGATTTTTATAGAAGGGCTGATCGCCAAGATCTCCTTCAAGATCGGTATCACATACTCCTTCTCCTCGCTCTGCAAGGCGAAATTCTCGACACCCTTCGTGTCACAACAAGTATACTCACTTAAAGAAAAGTCCGAGCAGCCAATCGAGATACGGATATAGCTATACCCCATCCCCTCCGTATCAGAGAAAGTCTCTTTCAGGAAAGCTGTCCGATCCTCGGGAGCCATCCGCATCAAGTTATAGCAGGTAGAGCCTGTCACGGCGGCACCAAAGCCATCCATCGTCTGATAGCGCACCGAAGGGTCTATCGTTATCACGCAAGGCGAGGCGGCTTGTTTGTCCCCCAAGGCGATCTCACTTCTCACGAAATCTTTCGCACGATCGTTTGTCGTGACATACACCGTTACATTGTCCGAGATCTTCGCTCCAGAACATGCGTTCAAGCAAATCAAGACCATTAATAAAGAAAAGAGAACCATACGTATTAAATTAATAGTTAATCAAATTACCGGGTTTCTGAACCCTTCAAGATCATCCTCACGTGATTCTTTAAGATGTGAAAGGCGGGAGCGGCCATCGATCCATGATCATATCCGTCCAACTCATAGATATAAGTATTCTTATGTCCGGCCACTTTCATCATACGCCAAAAATAGGCGTTCTCCTCATAGCGGCCCAGCATCTCCATCTCCCGGTCGCCCGAGACGATAATCAATGGAGGAGCGTCAGGACGTACGTAAAACAAAGGGGCGAACTCGTCGATACTCGGTTGGGTATCTTTCATTCCCTTCGCCTGCCGATAAGCGAAATGGCTGATCGCATGACCGCTGAAAGGGATTAATGCGGCGATGGCATCAGCATCTATCCGATACTTAGTCAACCACTTCTTATCCAGTCCGACCATATTCGTTAAATAACCTCCGGCGGAATGACCTGAGACAAAGATTTTACGCCTATCCCCACCATACTTCTCAATCTCGTTGAATGTCCAAGCGACAGCGGCGGCGGCATCATCGATACAATCGCTCAACGTGGCTTTGGGTAGCAAGCGGTAATTTACGGCGATAACGGCTAATCCGCAGTTCTTCAATTCCTCCGGGATGAATTTGCTACCTCCCGACAAGCCGCCTCCGTGAAACCAGACTACCGTAGGGAAGTCTTTTGCGTTCTCGGGATAATAAAGATCCAATTTACAACGTTCCACCGCATATGGATCTTTCGATTGGGTATAAGAGATATCCCTGACTATTTTATAGTCTTGATCTTGCGCCGCAAGGATATTACAGATAAACAGACTAAATAGAAATAAATAGATTTTCTTCATGATATTAGATAATAGATTTAATACATCAAATTTAATATAAAAAAAGGAGTCACCCCTTACGGACTGACTCCTCTCTCTTCCGGCTTTCGCCTT